>ERZ838483.51-NODE-51-length-134740-cov-5.608687_pt1 | contig 134740 bp, 112 predicted proteins | sample MGYA00519939_ERZ838483 | MGnify/ENA primary metagenome ERZ838483 (study PRJEB31850, sample SAMEA3708836) | human gut metagenome | biome: human gut; feature: human-associated habitat; material: faeces | place: China | collected 2014 ...
TATCTATATAGAAATAACCGTCTTGACGGATTTTCTCGAAGTTCTGGATACCAATGGGATATATCTTATTGCTCATGCTCGCTTCTGTTTTTTTATGATTCTACTCTTCCACTATCCATTTCTCTATATTTCTTGTTTGCGAACTAAAGTTCACACCCACTTTAAAAAGCTTACGATTATCCGCTTCAAAAGGAAGTGCATAATGTTTATCATTTATCTGATTCAGAGCTTCTTCTGCCGTGCCATTCAGTTTAAATTCCATGACATATATGAATTTGTCCGTCTGCAGAACAAGGTCAATACGCCCTTCGCTTGTATGATATTCCACTTTGGTATAAAAGCCCACCAGCTTGAAAACGATAAAAAGGACATTTTCGTAATGCAATTCCTGCTCGCGAATCACTTCATAGCCAGTGTCCGCAAAGAAACTTTGCAAACGACGGAAAAAAGAATCGTAATCACCGGATTCCACCTCACGGACAAACTTCTGAATCTCAAAAGGAGACTCCACCTTGTTGACATTCGCATAATAAGGAAGAAGAAAACGGACAAAGCCCTCTTCTACTTCACGATTAGGAAAGCCAAGACGATACATTCCGAATTCCTCGTCATAACCTTTAATGGTAAGATATCCGCTCTGGTAAATCACCGGAATTGGGTTGGTGGATTCAGAGTCGATGCTGTTCAGCACCTGTTCGTCCGTCTCCTCATGAGCCATCCGTTCCAAATCATAGTGATGCTTCTTCAACAAGTTAACCAGATAAGTGGGCGTGCCCGTTTCAAACCAGTAGCTGCCGAACTTCATCTTGTCAAACGTGTTCAACAGACTGAAAGGATTATAGATTCCGATGGTATTTTCCATAAAATGATAACCGTCATAACATTCTTTCAATTCTGCGCACACTTGCTCATAGCTCATCTTCTGCTTTTCTGCCAACTGATGCAATTCCGCTTCCAGGTTGTCATGGATTTCTTTCTCCGTTATGCCGCAAATATCTACAAAACGTTCATCCATTGAAATATCCTTCAAGTTATTCAAGTCACTGAATACGCTCACCTTACCAAATTTCGTCACCCCCGTCAGCAAAGCGAACTTGATGCAGCCGTCTTTCGTTTTCAAAGCCCCATAGAAAGGCTTCAAGGTATTCCGGAATTGCTGTTGCAGCTCCTCATTGCCAATCGACTGCAACATCGGCTTGTCATATTCATCCACCAAGATAACCACCCGCTGACCGGTCTTTTCATAAGCACGTTGGATAATACCGGCAAAACGCAGAGAAAATGAGGTCTCTGACGGACGAGTTCCATATTTACTTTCCCAATATTCCAAATTATCATTCAAAATCTTATCCAGACTCTCCGAAGTGTCATACTTCTCGATATTAAGGTCAAGGTGCAAAATAGGATGTTCCATCCAATCTTTTTCAAGTTTCTCCACCGCCAAGCCTGCAAACAGTTCCTTCTTCCCTTGAAAATAGGCTTCCAAAGTAGAGATAAGCAGACTCTTTCCGAAACGTCGCGGACGACTCAGAAAGTAATAACTCCCGGTCTTTACCATCTGATACATCAAGGCTGTCTTATCTATATAGAAATAACCGTCTTGACGGATTTTCTCGAAGTTCTGGATACCAATAGGATATATTTTATTGCTCATACATGCTACAACCTTTTAATTATGCTGCATACAAATATACAGCTTTCATTCTATATTACAAAACTAGCAGTGATTTTAATTCTATGATAGAAAAAACTTTTGGATGAGCTATATTCAGGAACAGAAGTTGCAAGCGTATTTCAATTAGTTTCACTCAATACAGCAAAACCATGAGCAAAACCACGAGGAATAAAGAATTGACGATGATTCTCCTCTGTCAATTCTACCGCTACATGCTGACCATAGGTAGGCGAACCTTTGCGGATATCAACAGCCACATCCAGCACTGCACCCTTTACGCAACGTACTAACTTACTTTGGCTGTAAGGCATAGTTTGAAAATGTAGTCCCCTCATCACTCCATACGAGGACATACTTTCATTATCTTGTACAAACTTAATGGGACGTACCTTTTCGTCAAACTCCCTTTGCGAGAACGATTCGAAGAAACACCCCTTGTCATCCTTAAAAAGACGTGGTTCAATGATTACCACCCCTTCAATATTTGTCTTAACAACTTCCATACAGATTATCTATTCTTATACATATCCTCGTAATAGCTCTCGTAAGCACCACTGGTGATATTATCCATCCACTCCTGATTATCCAGATACCACTGCACCGTCTTCTCAATACCCTCTTCAAACTGCAGACTAGGCTCCCAGCCCAATTCATTCTTCAGTTTCGTAGAGTCAATAGCATAGCGTAAGTCATGTCCCATACGGTCCATTACATAAGTAATCAGTTCCTCGCTGTGTCCTTCAGGATTACCTAGTAATCGGTCCACAGTCTTAATAATCACATGGATAATATCTATATTCTTCCACTCGTTAAAGCCACCGATGTTATATGTATCCGCCACCTTACCCTTATGGAAAATCACATCTATGGCCCTTGCATGATCTACCACGTAGAGCCAGTCGCGCACATTCTCTCCCTTGCCATATACTGGTAACGGTTTGCGGTGGCGAATATTGTTAATAAACAGCGGAATCAGCTTTTCGGGAAACTGATAAGGTCCATAGTTATTCGAACAGTTTGTCACAATAGTCGGCATACCATAAGTATCATGGAAAGCGCGGACAAAGTGATCACTACCCGCTTTCGAAGCCGAATAGGGTGAGTGTGGATTATACTTTGTTGTCTCTTTGAAGAACTCATCGCCATATACTTCGTGTGCAGATATATCCGAAGACTTGCCTTCCGGCTGCGTCAATTCCAATGCTCCATACACCTCATCAGTTGAAATATGATAGAAGCGCTTACCCTCATAGCCTTCCGGAAGATACTCCCAAGTTAACCTGGCAGCTTGTAATAAAGAGAGAGTTCCAAGAACATTAGTACGAGCAAAAGTAAACGGATCTCTGATACTACGATCCACGTGACTTTCGGCAGCTAAATGAATAACCCCATCTATATGATACTGTTTAAAAATCTTCAGCATCATCTCAAAGTCACAAATATCCGCTTTTACAAAAGTGTAGTTTGGTTTATTCTCTACATCTTTTAAGTTAGCCAGATTTCCCGCATAAGTCAACTTGTCCAAATTGATAATATGGTAATCGGGATACTTGTTCACAAACAAACGTACCACATGACTGCCTATAAATCCGGCTCCACCGGTAATGATAATATTTCTTTTATTCATAAATTACTCTTTCCTGTACGTTCCACTTCCTCTACTACCTGCAACAAATACTGCCCATATTGATTCTTCAGCATCGGTTGGGCCAACTCACGCATCTTGTTAGCATCAATCCAACCTTGTCTAAACGCTATACCTTCCAGACAAGCCACTTTCAGTCCCTGCCGTTTTTCAATCACCTCAATAAAAGTCGATGCTTCACTCAACGAGTCGTGTGTACCCGTATCCAACCAAGCAAAGCCACGTCCCAGTGTCTGTACTTTCAACTCACTATCCTCCAGAAATCGCTGGTTCACAGTGGTAATCTCCAATTCTCCACGAGCTGACGGTTTAATGTGCTTCGCTACATCTACCACTTTATTAGGATAGAAATAAAGCCCTACTACCGCATAATTCGATTTTGGCTGTACAGGTTTTTCCTCAATGCTTAAGCAATTACCCTCGTCATCAAACTCCGCCACACCATAGCGTTCCGGATCACTTACCCAATAACCAAACACGGTAGCTTTTTGCTCCTTTTCTGCCATGTATACCGCCTCTTTCAACATGGTACTAAAGCCATTACCATGAAAGATGTTATCACCTAACACCAAACAGACCGAATCACTACCAATAAAATCCTCACCAATGATAAAGGCCTGTGCCAATCCATCAGGTGACGGTTGTTCTGCATATTCAAACCTCACGCCATAATCACTACCATCACCCAGCAAGCGCTTAAATCCCGGCAAGTCATGTGGAGTAGAGATAATCAATATCTCACGAATACCCGCCAACATCAAAACCGAAATTGGATAATAAATCATCGGTTTATCAAAAATAGGAATCAGCTGTTTGCTAATGCCTTTGGTAATAGGATACAAACGCGTACCGCTACCACCAGCTAGAACAATACCTTTCATATCATTGTATAATTTATATCTCTTTACAAATATTCCATAAGAACAACGCATTACCAATCAAGTACCTACGCCACATTCGCTTAGGTTCTTTTATCAATCGGTAGAGCCATTCCAACGAATGTTGTTGCCACCATAATGGAGCCCGTTCAGTAGTACCAGCGTAAAAGTCAAACACCGCCCCTACGGTACCCACATGACAATGAATATTCAATTTTTGCCAATTGCTGTAAATCCATTTCTCCTGCTTAGGAGCTGTCATACCAATCCACAACAGATCTGGATTTGCCTCATTAACAGCCGCCACAATAGCTACATTATCTTCCTGTGAAAATTCTGGTTTATAAGGAGGTGAATAAGTCACCACTTCCAAGTTCGGATAATCCACTGCTGCCCGTTGTTTAATCAATGCCAAAACATTCTCCGAGCTACCCATAAACATACATCGCCCTCCTTTTTCATTAAGGCGATTCATCTCAAGAACAAAGAGATCCCAACCTGCTATTCGTTCCCGCGGTTGGCTTTGCATCTTTAGCCATTTACAAACTTTTACAATACTTGCTCCGTCAGGGATAAGTACATCTCCTTTTATTAGCGCCTCGGCAAAAAGCGAATCCTTTAGTGCAGTGTTGTATGAGTGCGCATTTATGGTATTTATTAAGAGCTTACCCTGCGGCAGTGTTTTTAATTGGTCTACACTCTCTACAATAGGAAGTTCTTTCAACTTGATCATATGAATATCTACTCTAAAATATTATACCAATTTCTTAAGAATGTCACACATACGTTCCTCAAAACGTTGCAGCGTGAACTCACATTCAAATTTCATCCTACCTTTGCGCCCCATCTCACGACACAGATCACGATGTTCCATACAATAAGCCACTTTCTCGGCCAAAGCCAATGCATCCTTCATGGGAACAATATATCCTGTCTCACCTTCATCAATAATATCCACTATTCCCCCTTCATGACTAGCAATGCAAGCCACACTATGTTGCATTGCTTCCAGCAAAACCAAAGGGAAACACTCATTGTAAGTAGGAAGTATAAAAAGGTCTGCCTGCATCCAGTACATCTCCTTATCATTGCCATACTTCGCACCATGTGCTACCACTACATCCTCTAATCTATGCTTCTGCAAATAGGCGGCAAACTCCTCCTCGCCAATATCACTCCATTTTCCTACGAAATTGCACACAAAGTCATATCCTCTATCTTTCAAGATATGGCACGCATCTAGTAGCGTCCACACTCCTTTCTCCAACATCATGTTCGAGAGAAAGAAAATATTAAACCTGCTATCCATCATCATTAGTTTATATCAGGAATACCATTCGGACAAATCAGTACATTCTGCCTATCCACATATTTCCTCACATCCTCGTAAAGTGCTTCGGATAGTAATATCACCTTCACCCCTTTAAAAAGCCGTGGGTATATCCACTTATTAGGCCAGTGGCCTTGAAATGTCCTCACTCCCTGATTATGAAAATGGATCACCACCTTACACCCCATTCCCTTCAACATTTGTACAATAACAAACTCTTTATAGAGTGCAATTCCGTGCGAATTTGGCGTAACATATACCAACTGTGTTTTTATCTGTTTCACCATTTTACGTATAGATTTCAGCATTTCCAAAAACGAAATCAGCTTCTTCAGTCCCACTTTGCCGATATCCTTAATATCCTTGGCTGTGGCCAGATTGATATAATGACAATCGAAAGTCTCATTTATCATTTTACTATCATGAATATATTTCCCCATCATGGCCGCACCATGTACAGGCGGTGGCATGTGGAGAATAAAAAGAATGGATGGTTTCATTATTAATTGAAATTATTTTTGAGTAGATGTGCTATCTCACGACTGAATTTATCTGCACCTGTAGAATTTAAATGGTCTATGGTATGAAACAATTTCTGATTATCATAAACAGCTTGATTCAAGAAAGAATAATAAGGTATATTATTTCGCTTGCATAGCGAGTCAGTAATAACTAATGACTTCGTCTCCACCACATCGGCATACATAGGTGAAGTCACCATGGTTAACATTATTTGCTTTGTTTTACACACCTCTATAATATACTCCATCGCTTCCACCTTACGGCTATCAATTGTCACACTATTTGTATAGTCCTTTTTCTCTTCTTTCAAAAATCCCTCTAAAGGCTGAAAACCATTTGTATGAAAAACTCCGCGATCCTTCAAATTCTTCACCATTTTGAAGAATTTTGAGTTATAAGGATAGATGGCTGACCAACATTTGTATTTTTCCCAAGGACTTTTTATACTAATCACCTTCTGCCATGAAGCATGATGTTGATAAGGCAACAATCCTGATAAGCGATCATAATCCCCTTCCCCTACCGTCATGTCATAAGGTGTCACCTCTAATATAATCGCCTTCGGTGTATATCTATCCAATATTAGGTCCAACTGTGCCCGTTGATACACCAAGAAACAACCGCTACGTCCTGCATTGTAGCAACTTATGCCCAACGAGTCCTGTAATATCTCTGGATTATAATGATTACGAGCACGAGATGACCCCAGTCTAACCAAATCTGCCGTCTGTTTATCAAGCGCTTTAGTCGTATAATAAAAATCCTCCCCTTTTTGATTAAAATACATCCATTTCAAGCCATAACCGACTCCTCTATCCGTCATTAGCAACAGGACAAACAGCAACAATGCTTTACTCATATATTTCATGCCTAGTTTACCCATATACATTATCGTTTAAAATTGGAAGTAGATAAATTGTCCACCATCAAACACCCCTATACTTAAAATCATCACCGATAAAGCGACATACGAAACAAAGCGGATAAATATCGAACGATTTTCTAATAGTAGGTGTCTTCCATTTCTTTCTTCAAACACATCACAAACTATCAGTACACTTATACCCATCAAACTATAGAGCAATACAGAGAGGTCCGGTTTATATAATCCTCCTGTAGGTATCACTATCTTACTAATAGCCAGTAACGCATCCCCTAACGTCTGTGCCTTGAAAAAAATCCACGCTAGCATCATCAGTACAAAAGTTACCAATATATTGAAAGCCTTTAGCCATCTATTTCCCTTCTCCAATCTACAATACAAGCGTACTCGTTCTTTAACAGGTTTCATTACATTCCCTATCACTTGAAAGAGACCGTTCAATCCACCCCAAATCACGAAAGTCCAACTAGCTCCATGCCACAATCCACTCACTAAGAAAGTAATCATTAGATTTATCCTTGTACGCCATTTACTACAACGACTCCCTCCCAAAGGTATGTAAAGGTAGTCCCTAAACCAAGTAGAAAGCGAAATGTGCCACCTACGCCAAAAATCCTGTACACTAGTAGCCATGTAAGGTCGTTCAAAGTTTACTATCAAACGAAATCCCATGATACGTGCACAGCCTAGAGCAATAAAGGAATATCCTGCAAAGTCACAATAAATCTGAAAAGTGAAGAGTATAGCGGCTACTAATACCGACATTCCTGTGTGGTGTGCAATATTACTAAACACAGCATCTGTATAAAGTGCCAATCTATCCGCTACCACAACCTTCATGAAGTACCCCCACAGCATCCAACGTCCCCCCTTCGTTATATCTTCTCTATTAAAATAATGCTCCGTTTTGAACTGTGGAAACAACTCCTTGGCTCTCCCAATAGGACCTGCTGCAATCTGTGGAAAAAAAGAGATGAACAACGCATACATACCCAAGTTATTCTCTAGTATAATCTTCTGCCTGTATACATCAATCACATACCCACATGCTTGGAAAGTATAAAATGAAATACCTACTGGCAAGAGTAACTCTATATGTGGCACCTCCATGCGGATGCCAATCAGTGAGAGTAGACTCCAAACAGAATCGTTAAAAAAATTGAGATACTTAAAAACAAATAATCCTGAACAGCAAAGTAATAGTGTACATGCCAAGGAGATTCTTCCTCTCTTATTGTCTTGGCAACTTACATACTTATGGATTATCTGTGCACCTAAATAGCTTACTAAGGTTACAAACGCTAGAAATAGACCATAGGTAGGGTTCCAATTCATATAGAAGAAATAACTCACTACAAGCAAATACCATTGTCTTACCTTATGCGGTAAGACAAAAAAAATCACTGCTACTATTGGAAAGAATAGTAGAAACACAAAACTATTATAAAGCATAAATTATAGTTTACTTTCGATTATATTCTCTATACTGTAGGCATTTAGCTAACATCCACCATGTTATTGGTGTATATTTAGCTAGATTCATCAACCTACCAATGGGATCTTTTAGGAAATACATACCATATTTTAATGCTTCATTGCGGCTTAATCCCAACCTACCAGATAATAGTTGGCAGTATGTAAGATTACGTGAGATACGTCCACGAGCTCTTAGAAAACCAAGAGGCAATGTAACAGGCAAACGCTTTATAATACGTTTCTCCCAATCAACAATATTCGGAGCATTATTCCAACGTATCATCATCTTATTGAGCCATCCCTGAGTACGAGCCACATCAACACCATCACTTACAAAAAGAATTTCAGGAATGAACCCCCATTTACCGTATGTCGCCACCATTCCCCAAAACTCTAAATCTTCAGTAATACGCAAATCTTTACGCATACCACCAATGTCCACAATAACTTCCTTGCGAATCACTACACTACCCGTACAAACATGCATATTGTCCGCCCAAAACGAGAAAAAGTCATCTAATATAAATGGCCTTTTATATTGCGCATAACAAATAGGAACTATGGATGAGCCAGAAACTGTTAGGTGACGCTGAGCCACATTCACAGCCACACAATCAAGATGCTTATCGAGGAACGCAACAGTCTTCTCTATAAAACCCTGCTCCCAATAATCATCCGCATCTAAATAGGCACAATAGCGACCTTTTGATAATTCCACCCCTTTGTTACGAGCCGCTGATGGTCCCGCATTCTGTTGTTGATACAATACAATATTTTTTTCAAGTCTAGCTTTAATAACCTCTACCGAATTATCCGTACTGCCATCATCCACCAATATCACCTCATAGGAATATAATGTAGTTTGATTGAAGATAGAGTCCAAACAACGTTCCAATAAAGGTACAGCATTATAAACTGGAATTATAATTGAAATATCCATTATAAACTCTCCTTGCTACATTTCATTAATAGATTATCGATAAAAGCCTTAGACTTCACCAATTCAGTCTCTTTAATACTATTTATATATGAAAAATTGAAAGGATAATCATAAGCAAACTCCCACTCTTTCTGTGAAGTAAGAATACAATCGTTTAGTCCAAAAAGTGTCATCAAACTTTGCATGCGCGAATTTACCTTATGCCGATGACGATTGAATACAAACACCGGTTTATTGAAAAGTATTGAAAATGCAGTGCCATGAAATGAATTTGAAATAAACGCCTTACAATGATATATCATTGATACAAATTCCTTCGGACCGGCTTTCATTAAATTCTTATCAGCATACAACAATGGATATGTATCAGCTATTGCGTAAATTTTTAGATTATGTCTACGAGCATACTCTTTTGCAAACAACTTCAATTCTTGGTTACCCTCAAAATCATAAATCAATAGATAATCTTTTGTGAAAGCAGTAGGCACCATCATTTCCTCCCATTGTTCCGCTGAAAGCAAAAACACAGGATCTAGCACCCATGTTCCTTCTATCTCCATATCTTTCAGTATTGCCAAACCATGTACCTCACGTACTGAAACAGCATCAAAAGTATCAAGCAAAGTCTTGATACGAGCTTTGTTTTCCGAATCGATATCCAAATAAGAAAAACTTGCTGCATACGAAGCCTTATATCCTTTCTTTACAAAGTCAAGATAAAAAACAGGATCACGACCTGCTTCATAAAACACATTCCAGACTTGGTCACTGCCTACCAAATACAAATCCGCTTGCGGAGGATTCTGACAAATAGCGTCACAAGAAGTATATTTTGTGGCAGTTTCCTTCAATACTTGATGATTAAACTCATCAAATACTCTTTTTCTCCCCATAGTCGTTTTTCTTTGTAGATATTTCATAATACGATAGACAAAACGCGTCAATGCATACCTACTCAACTTTGATTCCGGGTTTACCCACTTATAGTCATACTTACGGGTTAAGTAATCGGGCTGATAGTTAATAATTTCCACCTGATGTCCTAAATTTATGAGATATTGCTGTAAAGCATAAGCCTGCAATGATGCTCCATAATTATAAACATCATAAGTTGTTAGTGTATTAATTTTCATCTAACTTTAAGTTACATTTTATATAGTATGTTATGGATAAAATAAGAAAATTGGTACAACCCAAGAATCGGTTTGGAAATATGTTTATATTTACGGTAATACAAAATTTGGCTATTCAAAAGTAATCGTTGTTTTTGCTTTGAAAAAGTACCACTACTACCACCTTCATAATGAAGAACTTCTACAGCAGGATCAAAATAGACTTTATAACCTACACTTGCTAATCGCTCTGCCAATATAACTTCTTCAAAATATAAAAAAGTAACATTATCAAACATTCCAGCCTTCTTAAAGGCTTCTGCTTTTACCATCATAAACGCCCCACACACCCAATAAGTATAATGAGCCCCAAGTCGTAATGGCATAGTAGAAATATTTATATTTTTCTTCTTTCGAAGAAAAGGAAATAAGTTCCACCCTATAGTACGATAAGGTGACACATAGCGATCGTGTGGTGATTGATCACATTTGTCAACTCCTAAGATACGAGGTCCTATACACCCCATCTCATTATTTTCTGAAAGTTTGTGTGCTAGATAATCCAAAATATAACTTTGCTTTATCTCAATATCATCATTAGAGAACAAATAATAAGCAAAATTTCCAATTCTCTCCAGAAAGTTAACGCCTAAATTATTCCCCTTAGCATATCCCAAGTTTTCCTGACTCCATATGAGATATCCTCGGTTTGTATCATCCAGCCTTTTACACGGATCATCTACAAAAGTTAATTCACATTGAGTTGCTAACTCTATACTATCATCCAAAGTAGCTGCTACGTTTACTACTACAACAGTATATGATGTAGATAATTTAGAGAGTTGCTCTTTTATATAATTTCTTGTACCCTTAGGGTTACGATAGGAGACAATGATAACCCCTATTTTATTTTCCATATTTATTCCTATGATTAATAGCAATGTAGCAAGCGTCCATGATACTTTGTGCAGCACGTTCAGGTGTATGATGCGATACAATCTCACGTGACACTTCACCCATTTGTTTTAAATCGGCTGAACGCTTCACTATCTCTTGTAATGTCCTCACTATACTATCTTTATCTAAAGGGTCGAATACCCATCCATTTTCATGGTGCACCAATTCCGGATGACAACCATTATACTTTGATGTAGCTATTGGCAAACCACATGCCATCGCCTCAGGTACCACCAAACTCCAATTATCCTCCAAAGTAGGAATAATAAAACAATCTGCCGCTTTATAATAAGAAGCTATCAAGTCATAATCCACTGCACCAGCTAACATCACATCAGGAATGTTTTTAACAGTAATCAATTGCTTAATTTCACCCATTTGTGCACCATTTCCTACACAAACCAATGTGACATCACTCTCCTCCCTCTCCTTGAAAGAGCACCAAGCCTCTATAAGTTCTTTAACTCCCTTTCGAGGAATCAATTGCCCTACGAATAATATCATGGTGTTTTTGCAGCCTAACATAGCTCGAAGAGTTGAAACAACATCATCAGACGTTTCAGCCACAGCTTTACTCAATCCAACCACATCAGCTACCATATGCCCATGAGTCAATCTATTTTTCGGATAACCAATCTCTGCAAGATACTCTTCTGTCTGCACACCATTACAATCAATAGCATCAATCCAATGAGACACAAACTTACGATAAGCAGTACGTAATTTGCCTGCATTCCGTTCTGTATGCTTCGTACGTTCATAGCACATCACATGTGGTACTCCCTTTAAAAATCGTGTAACAAGAGCAGCATAAGTCCATTGCATAAATCCGTCAGACACCAGCACATCAGGTTTTGTTTGCATTACCTGTTTGATAAGACCTGGACTAAGAGGAATACGGATGCTGGAGTTAGCTTTTGAAGCATTATCCACCTTAGGTCTATTGCCGATCCGCAGTTCTCTTTCACGTGCAATAGCTCGATCTCCCAACACTGCTTTCAATTTATCCTGTGTGCGTTTTGGAGGGATATCTTTATAATATACTACCGTAAGCTGGTGACCACACATTTCATCAAGAGCTTTAAAAACAGGTATGCGATAATCAAGAAAGCTCCTAGTAACCCATGTTATTTTCATATTTTCTAAGTATTATAAAAGCAAAAGCAATTAATGCATATACAGTAGGTGCTACATAGTTCCAATCAGAACCGATAGCAGGGAAAGCATTACAGTTAACGATAGTAGCTACCATAGCAGGCAAGAGAATAACAGCATACCTATTGGTAGACTGAAAACGATAAACCTTTAAAAACCATTTAAATATAAAATTAATAAATATCACCACACCCACAATTCCCGTATTAACCAATACTGAAATGAAAGAGTTATGAGCAGAAATGACCGCAAGACCAATATACTCTACTATACGACGCTCACCCACAATAAGACCATTACCTATAAGCGGATTTTCGTCCCATAATTTAAAGGCAGCTTCCCAAATAGCTTTTCGCCCCGAACCATTTTCAATTTTTTCCATGGAACGCCCCGGGAAAAGAAGTTCAAATATAAAATCCTGAAAGTAAGAATAGATAAAATACAAAGTAATACATATAAAAATAACAATACCTATATTCATTCCTCTCTTATATTGAGATGACATCAAAATGACCAAACCAATAACAAATGAAATATAAGAAGCCGAACTGGTACCTATAACCAACATAAAAGCATTGTAAAAAATAAGATATTTCATCTCTTTAAAAGAAAATATCTTGTGTTTTACAGCACTCAACAATAGCAGTAAAGCAATCATAGAAGTCATAGTATAAGCATTAGTATGAAAGTAACTAAATCCATACTTTATGATTTTATTCATCATATCCATCGCCGTACTTGCAGTAGCCAATAACACAATGTATAAAAGAGCCTGCTTCAGACTGCGGATATAATAGATTGTTAAACAGACTATCATGAAACTACATAACACCTCAATACCTTTAAATAGTATAGTGCCTGCACTCCCAGCCCATAAAAAGCTGAGCGTAGCAAAAATATAATAGGCCAAAAACGGGAATACCTTTGATGAGAACCGACTTATTTTAGATGAGTTCTGAATAATTACAATCATTGACATCGAAATGCCTAAAAGAGCCAAAGAAGTCCCACTATCTACAGTTGTCGCATAGCTACCTACTTCACGTGCGACGTTAAAGAAAGTTTTGCGTGCAATAAAAATAAAAGTAATCAAGGTTAACGTCCATATCTGTTTAGGATACAACCTATAAATCTGTTTTAACGTCATTACAAATTAATTAAAATCAAACACGAAACTTGCCTGCTTTAGATATAACTAAACCAAACACCTTAGATAATGCTATAGGAATAGTTGTACCCAACAACACATAAAAAACCATCCATACATCCACATCGAATGATATGAAAGGAAAATCTGCTATTTTTTCTAAAGGATATCCATAAAACCAGCATTGAAACCAGTTTACTAGTTTAAAACCTAAAAAATGTAAGAGCATAATACTAAAACTGTATTCACCACATATTGCTATCCACTTTCCTATTTTGACTTTTTCCACTAATTTTGCCAATGAATATACCATTGTAGAGCCAATCATCCCAATAAATAATATGGAAACGGGACTTTCATTCTTAATATTATCAGGTTGTAATCTTCCATAAATGCCGTATTGCGTTAAAATGAGCATAAGTACAAAAAGTAGAATAAATATAACCACATTCTTATTCCACATTGACAATTTAGGCACAAGTTTACTAAATAAATAACCTTCAAAAAACACACCTGAAACTATCATATACTGCCAAATACAATAAGGACTTTTTAGATGAGAACGTATACACACACTACCCATAATAACAATTAATACAAATACAATAGCTCGTTTGTTAATTAAAGGCATATTCCATGTTGATAGAGAAGCAATTTTAAAACCTACTAACCCTATGATTGAGACAATGAGCATAGCTGGACAAAACCACATAGCTCCCATCAGGAGTTCATTAGATACCATCCTAATAGTTACATCAAATATTCCTTTTCCAAATTGTGCTATTGTTAATTCTGTGTCATATATATTCAAATGATAGAATATATTATGCAATAACAGACAGCCAATTCCAGCAACCACAAATGGAACGTAAAGTCTTTTCACCTTTTTCCAAATAAAGTCCATCGGTGTAACGACATATTTCTCTTTAAAAAAGAAGCCAGCCACAAAAAAGAATACTGCCAAATGATATTGATTCACAAACGCCTCTATTCTGGAATTAGTAGTACAATGCCCCAAAACTACACTAATAATAGCAATGCCTTTCATAATAGAAAAAGCCTGGTTATTCATTACTTTGTAGATTTCTTCAATTTCAATAACTGTACGCCTATTATACTCGGTAAAAACGATACTAACATAGCCCTTATTTTAAGAATAAAGTTCCATGGATGGTAATGCATAATATACCGCTTTGCTTCAGGAAAAACATTTTTCCACATCTCCACATTTTCCTTCTTGGGAAAACGTAACAATACTTCCTTGGATGCAATTTTCAGATAATTAATAAGAGCTGAAGCGTCACTTAAAAGGCCTTCAGTATAAAAATAGTGTTCTAACCTGCGAGTAGCCACTATGGCGTCATTTACCTTCTTCATAGAGAATTTTGTAGTTATGCTGTTTGCATTAACATTATAATGATAAAGACACTCATCTAAAAATACAGTTTTTGAAGATTGAAGCCTAAGTGGGATCAACATACAACTATCCTCCCACATCGAGATACCTTTCCACAAATCCTGCGAAGCAAAATCAAAGAAGTCTTTTTTTATCAATTTGTTCCACAAAGCACCATAGATACCTCCAAAAAAGAATGGAGACAATATAACCTCCCTACTGTCATTACGATGCAAAAAGGTACGCTCTGTTATACCAGCAATGCTATGTTCCCAAAATCCACATCCCACCACATCTGCATCTTGGGCTTCGGCGGTTTCTACCAACGTTTTATACATATTAGGATCCACCCAATCATCACTATCACAAAACCCTAAATACTCACCTGTTGCTTTAGAAAGTGCCAATTCGCGAACAGCCGACACACCACAATTGATTGATTGTTTCCAAACTGATACATTTCTATTGGGATATTCACTTACCACCTTATTTAAGATCTCAACACTTCTATCCGGAGAGCAATCATCTACAAAAATGAATTCCATATCTTCCAGCGTTTGCTCAAAAAGTGAACGGGCGCACCGTTCTATAAACGACTCTGCACCATAGACTGGTATAATTACAGAAACTTTAGGCATACTACAAACGGTTTACTAGAAATTTTAAAATAAAGTCTATGGCATTTACATCACCACAACTCATCACTGTTTTGAAAAGCAAATTCTTCCACTTATTCGCTTTGTACCGTATATCGGATTTTATATCTAATTGTGACCTAAAATTTAGGAATTTACAGATGAACGACAAGCGTTGTTTCTTGGTTGCTTTCGTTTCACCGGTATACATGGTTGTCAAAGCATAAAAAATGCCCGAAGCATAACCTTGTTGATAATACTTTCGAAATTCCTCGTTATCAAAATAGCGAGAATATTCTTTGTATAATAAATCAGAAGTCCTTTGATAATCAATGTAATTTCTTTTTCTATGCACCAATGAATTATCGTTTATCATATAATGATAAAGGCTGTCTGATATAATTTGAATAGAATGAACATGCCGACAATACATAAGCGTAAACAGTTCATCTTCGCGCAGCGACACTGTAGGATCAAATCGAATCCCCTGTTGTTCAATAATCGATCGTTTAAAAAGTTTATTCCACGCCCACCCCAATGCCTCTGTTTTATTCAGATATTCTATTGTTTTCGAAAGGTCTTTCTTTTCCACATATCCAGGAACTAACGAAAGAGTTCTATAATCACCCAAAGGCAACTCGCGAATGTATCCGGAAAATATAATATCACAAGAAACACTAGAAGAGACTACTTTGAAATAGGACTCATAAAAATCTTCTTCCACCCAATCATCTGCATCCATAAATGCCACCCACTCCCCCCGTGCTCTTTTCAAACCTATATTACGAGCCTTACTTACCCCCCCCCCCCGTTTAATATTTATTAACATTACAAATAGAGAGCTATCCAAGTATTCAGCCGCAATATCTTGAGAGTTGTCGGTACTTCCATCATTGACCAATATAACTTCAATATCTTTAAAAGTTTGCTTCATCACACTGTCGAGCGAACGTCGTAGAAATTGCGAAGCATTATAAAAAGGTATAATAACAGATAGTTTCGGAACATTCATATGTAATTAAAATTAATTAGTTAATAACCTTACGTTTCTTTCCTTTCAATTTCACCCATCTGTATAAAATGCAGTAAATTCTTGAATAGATAAAATAGAGAGGAAGAAATGAAATAAACAACAAATATTTCTTATCAATATTTTTTTTCACAATTTGAGCATTGGATAAATCAGTTAGATAGTCAGTCACTTTTTTATACCTGCTCACACTAAACTTTAATTCAGGGATAAACGAATTTAAAATATAGCCAAAGACAAGTTTTCGCCGGATAATATGTTCCACCTCATTAGATGCAACTAAACCGCTCACAATATTCATCGTCCTTTCCATGTAATCCGAAGAGGTAATTGATGTATTCATTGTAGAAGCAGAGTTCACATAATATTCATATACCACCTCTTTTATTTGAAGAAATTTCTTCACCTTCGTTGCAATGCCTATATTCGTTATCCAATCTTCGCCAATGACTATTTTATTTCGGATAGACAGATTAAAAATATCCTCATCAAATAATGATTTTCGATACAATCCACCCCACAAGAAGGGGAGCAGTTCATTCTCAAGCATCTTTTGAATATAACATGTGGTGTTGGTTATTTCAGAAATCAAAAGGGCGGAATACTTACACTGTCCGAAGCTATTCACTGTCATATAATTCCCTTTCACTACATCATAGCCTTTGGATATCTCCCTGTACAATTTTTCTAAAGCATTCAATGGCATTGTGTCATCGGCATCAACAAAACACAAATACTCTCCTTTCGCCACCCGATAACCATTCAAACGTGACGCATTCGCCCCCAGATTTTCTTGTTCCATTACTTTAATGCGACTGTCCTTATTCGCCCAAGTACGACAGATATTCAAGGAACTGTCTGGACTACCATCGTTTACTAAAATTAATTCAAAATTCCGATAAGATTGATTTATCACAGAATTTATACATCTATCAAGATATTTTTCCGCTTTATAAATCGGAATAATTATTGAAATATGGGGCATAAGTTATTATAAAAAAAAGAATAATTATCTTGAGCCTATCAGAAAGCTATAAACAATGGGAATAACCTTTTGAAATAAATATCTCATAATGTATCAGATAAGTATTCATGCCATCATAACACTTTACGTGTGTTTAAATAATTTTGTATACTTAATATGATCATTGAAATTATAATAGAGATAAAGAATATTATCATAGGAGAGAACCAATGATACACACTCCCCATAAGGGAAGGCATATCTTCCCGTATTAACCCTATGACAAACCCTATGAACGGATGACAGATATACACATATAACGAATATTTCTCACCCCATTCCGACATTATATTAGGTTTTCTCATAGGAGTGAATTGAGTAATCATCATTAGTGCAAATGCAACAAGAGGAGTGAAAACCAATATATCACCAGTATTGGTTATGCCTGACCTTTTAAGCAGGAAAACCTCTAAATAGCACATTATTACAGAGGCAAATAACACAGCCCAACTGCTTTTATTATCAAAAAAACAATTTATTTTAGTCTGGTACTTCCTAACAAGCATTCCCAATCCAACTGCAGGAAAAGCAATAGACAGATATGCAGGGAAATATCCAAGAAGGGCAAATGTTAACGTATCGCCTGTAACAAACATTGGCACTATATGCTTCCACAAGATATGAAGTGTAAACAATAGTGGTACCGCAATTATCAACACACGATTAAAATATGATTTACGCAACAAGACATACACTGTAATCAATACATACAAGTATGCTTGCAAATACCACAAGTGAATACCCTCAGGCAAAAATAAAGGAATACCCCAAAATACGAAATTCACTAAATCAATAAAATCTATCTGGTACATATCCGGTGATTGCATATAATGCAAAATCCATGGTATCATATAAAGCAATGTTGCAAAGAGCGTAATATTAAACATACGTCGGATGCCTTGGCCTACCCTTTGACGCATTTTCTCTTTATCCATATTATATAGGAAAAAACCAGATATCATGAAAAAGCAAGGCACAGCGCAACGCGTGAGTGGTAATATGAAATCTCGCCATGGTACATGAATGTGTATGAATACTACGAGCAGTGACAAAAACAACTTCAACACATCAAATGAATAATTTCTCATTTCTTTCTCAGCTTAAAAATAATTGCTCTATATACGTTATATAATACACAACAATACAATGCAGTCTTGATATGCCGATGTTTTATTAACTTATACACCCGGGCATGATGAGATCCAGCAAAATTGATTGGCTGTTTAAAACTTGCATAATAAGGATATATACGTTCTTCTATAAACGTGTATAGTTTCGCAAATGAATAAAGATGCTGATATTTGCGTCGACTATAGCGAAATATAATATTATGCATACTACTGGTCACTATATAATTTGCCGCAAAATTAACACATGGTGATCCTTCTGCCCTATCAAGATCCATAATGGCTTTATAGTTAATTTCATATCCCTCCATGTATTTTTCTGGTGTATGCAACTTTCCACTGAGATGAACATCCCCCCAATCGAGAAACAAGTAAGTTTTTACTCTCGGATAGTGTACCATCTTACGCACATACTGCATATATGTGGTAACGAAAAGTTGGTCTTCGTCAAGTGAGAGACGCTCGTTAAAGCGAACCCCATGTTGAACACATATAGAATGTTTAAAAAACTTTCCCCATGTTGAAAACATGGGCGTGTCTGTCTTTTGCATGCTTGTAAAAGCATATTTAATCGGTTCATTCGACTCAACTCTCGTCTTGAATGCATCTACAGCAAGAGAAGGCATATGTACATCGCCATTCACTGAACCAATTATCTGAAACGATTCCAAAATCCAATCCACATCAATTCCGTTCTCCAACTCCACTACAGATAGATGGTCCGAACATACAGCATCATCTGAATCTACAAAAGTCACCCACTCACCTTTGGCTTCATCTAATGCACGATTTCTAGCATTTGAGACCCCACCATTAGACTGATGTATACAACGAAAATTCTCATGGGTTGCACAAAAGATATCGCATATATGAGCTGTATTATCCGAACTACCATCATCAACTACGATTACCTCGAAATTTTGACAACTCATATGAGATATACTATTTAAGCAAAATTCAATAGACTGTTCACGATTATAAACCGGAACAATAATAGAGACTAATGGCATGAAATTGTGAAATTAATTTTAAACTAAGAAACCGTTTACTATACAGAAGTGCACAGCTTGGCTGTAGAATTGCTTTCGCACTATAATTCAAGAACTCCTTCAGAAATAGATTTGGATATTTTACCATAGAGTAGATCTGTCAACATCTACTTCATAAATAAAAACATATTTTTACTAGCCATCAAATTTTCAATCATTTATATTTCATCTAACTCATATTAATTAAAATTCAAACAAATGTTCTGATTTATACAATTCAACATCTACAGAGCTTACAACTCCAATTTGAAAAACAAAATAATCTTTAAAGTTATTATCCATCATCAATACCGCATTAGTCCCTGATACATTCCCTCCAACAAAACTATGACATCGAGTTACTAAATACAATGATAGGAAGTATTGCTTATTAATAGCATAAACATCTATGTTTCTTTCTTTATTGACATCTGCTAAAAATTTACCATCATTGCCATCATACTTTTTCTGCATATTAGGAATTAAAGAATCTCCAAAGACACGGCAAAAGCATTGATAAATCCGCGCATCTTCGGTAGCACAATAAACTTTACTTAGGTGGTTCTTTTCCATAAATTCGCGAACTTTAAAAATCATCTGTTCAGGTGTAGGTTGTTTAGCTATCCCAAGTTTTGGCGCATCGAAAAAGTCAGTGCCTCTACAAATACAGCCTACAGCTTGAGATAAGTCTGAAAAGACAGAATTGTGAACGTTTTTCGCTATATACTCTTTCATTTCCTTAGATGGGCGGATATATTCAACATATAAGGATTGTAAATGTTTCAATTCCTTCTTTGATAAAGCCGCGACATTCCACTTTACTTTAAGTTTTGGGTAATGACTGTCATAACTGAGAGTTGCTTTATAAGCCCCTTGAACATCATCAAGCACAAAGCCCATTGGCTGTTCAAAAAAAAACTCCCACACGTTCAACCCCTTTGAGAAAAACATACTAGGGAAATCACGCATATTAACTACTGGAGTCATACCACGTTGCAATGCATATTCTATATGACATAAAATTTGATAAACAATAGAAAAAAGTCCTTCCTCACCTTGATTGATTCCTATTACATAGAAATGAATATTACGATGTTTGTTACCTCCTATGTGGAATTGATGTTCAAAATCTCTTTGACGTTTAATCTGTTTTACAAATCGAATTATTCGCCACACTCTTCCACCAGGACCTAAAAGTCTAAATTTCATAACTATCTACTAAACAACCTATTAATATGTAAACACAATGTCACTGACCAACTATATAAACGACAAAATACTATAGCCAATTGACAATGGTTTGATACAATCAAAGAATAAATAATGACAATATGGCGATCCTTTATATTTTTTTTATACGGCAATACAGTTTGAAATAAAGGTTTCACTTTATTCTTAATGAAGGTCAAAAGCTCACCAGTTCGTAATATTTTAGCATGCTTATGACGACTATAATTAACAAGCGTCAATGTTACCATACCATTTACTAAATTATTAACGCTATAGGCTATATTACAACCCTCTGCTTGTTTATCAAAAGTCCGAAAAGCATTATAATTATTTAGAATAACATGATAATACTCTTCCAATGGCAAAATCTTAGATGACAGCCTTTTTCCTTTGCCATCAATAAGTCGATCAATTTGGATATAAGTACACATCATGGGATAATGTACTAACCGTTTAACATGACGAAGATAATCCAAATTAAAAATTTGGTCTTCTCCTAAATGAATATCCTCCCGAAAACGAATTTGATAATTAATACAATTTTCTCGCTTATAAAACTTACCACAAACAGAAAACATAGGAGTATCCGTTTGTGTAAAAGTGGTAAAAAAATACTTGACCGGAGAAAATGTTTCAAATCTTTCGTAACTTAAAGGTTTCATCGTCACAGCATCCTGAATTGTTTGTTTTTTGTATAAATTAGTAAATGATTCAATCAGCCAATCAATCTCTACGTTTTCTTCCATTTGCACAATATCAAGATGTTCCGATCGAACAGCATCATCAGAATCAACAAATGTTATCCATGTTCCATGAGCTTTACTCATCCCTAAATTGCGAGCTGATGATACCCCACCATTATTTTGCTGGATATAACGAAACTGTGAATGTGAGTTACAAAACTCCTGACATATCCGCGGAGTATCATCTGATGATCCATCATCCACCACTATTACCTCAAAGTCCCGATAATGCATAGCATTAAGACTCTCCAAACAGAAGCAAATGGATGATGCACGATTATACACCGGAACGATTATACTTACTTCAGGCATAAAAAACGACCATTTATTATTATAAATTGATTGTTTATACTAAATACACACTTTCCTAATGTATTTTCAACCTTATATATCGGTATGATAATTGGAAAGAAAGAATTCATTATTTTTTTCTTTGAAATTTACTTTTGATCATTTCTTTCATTTTTATTTTTTCATGAGCATTCAATCCTAAATAAAAAATGGATAACAATTCACATATTACACACGAAAAACAAACAATAAAAAATGAATATATTGAATTAAAAGATACTGTAGAATAATTCACTAATATAGGAATAATTGCCCCTATTGACACAACCCCTAATGGGTATAAAACCCCTTGTTGTAAAAATTTCATCGCTTTGAATTCAGGAATATACAATTTAACCAGATAAAGATTATGTAATCCAGCCACTATTGTAATAAAAATATTGACCCAAAAAGGTGTAGTAGGAGAATAACCCATTTTTAAAAATAAATAGGTTAAAGGAAGAGTAAACAGAAATATACTTCCTGTAATAAAACTAATTCGCTTCATTTTTCCCGTAGCATGAATAATCATATTTAAAGGTGTATTAAGCAAATCAAACCAATTAACCACAATAGCTAGTTGACAAAATACGAATGCATAATCAGGTACTTCTTTCAGCCAAATATTCATCACAAAATTTACTTTCAGTAATGCTGGAAAGGATATGACAAAAAGCAAAAAAAAAGAAAACTTAGCACATCGAGTAGCTAATAGCTGAACTTGCAGATAATTTTCTTGTGCGTAAAATTTCACTATTTGAGGTTGAATTGCTGTTGTAAAATTACGAGAAAAACCTAAAATGGCATTTAAAATTTGCTGTGATACTCCAGTAGCAGCATTGATAGCTGGTCCCCAAAACATATTCTGCAAAATATTAATACCCTGTCCTCTGAACATTACACACATATTACCATAGACATCACAACCAGAAAATAGCAACAATGGCTTAAGCAACTTCTTATCGCTAGTAATACGCCAACGACATTCTTCAAAATGTTTAGTGCCATAATAGCGATATGCCATCATCATACCACCCGAAAGAATAAAAAATAAGACACCATAAGTAATTAGCTTATCAAAAGGAATCCATTGTAAAAGAAAAACAATACCTAACTTCAAAAAAACATCTGCAATTCCAAAGTAAGCATACACATCCATTCGCTCATGTGCTATAAGTACAGCATTATAGGGAACTTGTGTTATCATCAACATACAGCTCAATACAGATAATTGAAAAATGATACGTGCCGCAAACATCCTATTTTCGGGTATGACCAATTTAGTTTCTAAAATCCAAACGCCAACAGTTTCACAAAGAACGAAAATAACAAAAGCCAATACGATATGAACGGTAAGCGCTGCACTAAAGGTCTTCTTTAGCTTTTCCATATCATTCAAACCTAAATCAAAAGTGAGAAAACGTGAGGTAGCACCTGCTAAAGATGTATTGATAAAGGTAAACATACCTGCTACACCAGCTACTACATTATTTATACCAAAATCAGTAATACCCAAAACATCAAGAATAACACGACTAGTATAGAAAGAGACAAACATACTAAATAACATGCGTACGTACAGCATCAATGTATTCTTAATTATTCTTTTATTGTTTTGTGAATTATCCATTATTACATCACTATTAATTCAAATTTAAGACACTTATAAAAGTACTATAAATGATTCCTTTAATTTTAAAATGTTTAGACTATTTATCTGTAACAAAAAAGTATTTGGAATAAAAGATTCAAGTCCCTCACAGCTGTTAGAAACAACTATAAAAAACCATTCAAGTAAGTTCCTGTGAATAAGCCCACAACTTGACCATATTAATCACTATTCTTCCTTTACTGTATGTTCTCCATAACCGTAACCATAACCATAACGCTTACCATAACCATAATACTTGCCATACTTACCGTAACCATAATAATAACCATATTTCTTCTTCTGAAAATCCAACCCGTTAATCACCGTACAAAGATTGGAAAGTTTGTTATTTTCAGCCAGTTCGTTAATCAGCGTAAACTCTGCTTTACGAGTATAATCAGCACGGCAGACATAAACAGATAAGTCAGCCACACGGCCTATAAGCAAAGTATCAGTCACCATACCAACAGGTGCGGTATCCAGTATCACATAATCAAAATTCTTTTTCAACGTTTCAATCGCCTTATCCAAGCCATCACGAGCCAATAATTCTGTCGGATTAGGAGGAACCGTACCACCGGGAAGAATATACAAACTCTTGCTGACATCAGAAGCCTGAACGAGATCCATCAGATTCTTTTCAGGATTCGACAGATATTGAGTTATACCCTGTTCTTTTCGAGAAATATTAAAAACTTTATTCAAACCAGGTTTACGAATATCAAGACCGACAATAACCACTTTCTTTCCTAATAAAGAAAGACTGATAGCAAGATTTACTGATATAAATGATTTACCTTCACCACTGACCGTTGATGTCACTAATATTACCTTCTGACCGTTCCCCAACATAAACTGCAAATTCGTACGTACATTACGAAAAGTCTCACTCATCAGATTATTCTGATTCTCAAATACGGCTATGGAGCCGTTCTTCTCCCCTGTTAAAGGCACATCTCCTACAATAGGTAGACGAGTCAATTTCTCCACATCACCACGACCTTCAATCTTGAATTTAGTAAAACTGGTCAGGAAAATGATGCCGATAGGCAAACCTACTCCCAACACTAAAGCAATCATATAAATCATTTTAGGTTTCGGAGATACCGGGCCGCCTTCAGCTACTGGCTCATCTATAATCTTTGCATTATTTGCCGTAGCAGCTAACATAATAGCATTTTCTTCACGTTTCTGCAAAAGCATCAGATAAAGTCCCGCCTTAATCTCTTGCTGACGGGCAATACTTACATACTGTCTTTCCTGTCCCGGAGCATCACTGATACGACGAGAAAAACGACTAGCTTCACGATCCAAATCAGCCTTGACTATAAGCAACCCCTGTAACGTTCCGTCAATAGCAGCTTTAACATTCGCCTTCATTGCACGAATACTCATATCCAGATTTATAATCATCGGATTGTTTTCAGTTGAAGTACGCAACAAACGTTTACGTTCGATAACCAGTTCATTATAACGTTCTAATTGAGTAGTCAGTCCATTGTCTGTTAAACCAATGTTACTAGGAAGCACCTCATATTCATTCAATGGATTATTGATATATTTCGCAAGGTCACGAACCAAATTAATCTGTGTACCATTCTCAACCCTTTTCTTTTCATATTCAGCATTTCCTGATACAGCTAATTGAGCATCACTGCTAATATCCGTCAAACCGGCATTCCGCTTAAATGTCTCCAGCTTTTCTTCCGTATTACCCAATTCCTCGTCTATAATCTTAATACGCTCATTAATAAACTCTCTCGTCTTTTCAGCCACTTCATTTTTATCATTGTTCGTATTCCGGTTATACATTTCCATCAGTTTATTGATAAAGTCCTGTCCACGCTGTATATTCGTATTAATTAATGAGACTGTAGCAACGGAAGTTGCTTTAGAGGTTGGCGCAATCGTTAATGCCCACTGATACCCCTTTGCAACTCCAAACGGCTGGCTAACTACCGCACTGATATGCCGAACCTCCTTCTGGCCTTCGACCTGACCGTTTGACAACGAATCTCTCAATGTGAACCCAAAGGTTCCTACATTGGTAGGAAATACTGCCGGTAACTTATCAAAACGCTTATTATATTCATTCAAACCCACTTTTAGATTCACATCCAGCCCACCATCGGAAGCCAGTTTCATGTCAATCAAAGCCGCATTTGAAAGTTTGTCCGCTTCTTGGGCAGTCAAATTCACCACGACAGGAGAGGTCTTATACATCTCTTGCCTAGGAAATTCATCCTCATCATAATAAGTAATATAAAGTTCCAAGCTATTGACGACCTCCTTGAGTATAGTCTTTGAACGGAGTACTTCTATTTCATTATCAATGCTCTGTGCTGAAGTAATGACTCCTCCTAATCCCAAGTTTTCTAAATCTGCCGATCCCGAATTTCCTCCTTTCTTATCATCCTTTATTATGATAGAAGCAGAAACCTGATACACAGGGATCTGGAAATATAAATATCCCCAAGCACCTATCAAACAAATCAAAACAGAAGCGACAAACCAAGGCCAATGGATTACATATCTGAAAAGAAGTTCCTGATAATTGACTTTCTCTTCATCCAATTCATTCATATTATTTTCGTACGAGTTTTCTTTCATTTTTGATTAATTTATTTTATGACTTTATTTTAGTATATTTAATAATAGACTTGCTATTGACAACAAAACTGAAACACCGGAGAACCACAATCCCGTACTAGTTCCAACATCCGAATTCTTAGCCTTAGTCTTATTAGGTGTCACATAAATTATATCATTCTGCTGTAACTGATAATAAGGAGACAATACCGTTTCAGCCTTATTCAAGTCTATAGTAATAATTTCCTGCTTGTTATCTTGTCCTGTCCGGATCAATTTCACATTATCACGCATACCATAAATAGTCAAATCACCTGCCATAGCGAGCGCTTCCAGCAAATTAATCTTCTCGTTAGAGACTACAAAGCTTCCTGGCTTAGTAACCTCTCCCAATACCGAAATCCGGTAATTAACAATACGCACAGTTACAAGCGGCGCTTCTTTCAAATAAACCTTCAACTTATCTATAATCAGATTTTCTATTTCCAGTTTAGTCAATCCACCTACATGAATCTCGCCTAACACAGGAAAGTTGATATTCCCCTGATTATCTACCAAATATTGCTGTAGAGCAGGTGACGCAGTTCCTTGTCCTACCGTCTTTCCCTCCGTTCCACTAGCAGTACCCGAATTTACCAGATTGAAAGGTGCAGCCAGTTCCGGAGTAGAACAAGATACGGCAATCGTCAACAAATCCTTGGGCATAACCTTCACACCTGTCGGACGAACACTCTGTTCTGTATCATTCACAAAAGCCGTATCCTGCAAATAAGGCACTTTCTTATATGATTGGCAGGATACCAGCAAAAAAGCAAGTAACGCACCCAAAGTCAATCGTTTCAGTTTTCTCATAACCACCTACTCATGTAATTTTACAACTATTGATTTAATCTTTATTCAAATTCCAACTCTTCACCTAATAAGCCTCTTTATCCCCGCGGATTACATTATACACAGTCTTATACATGATATATAAATCCAAAAGAAACGTCCAATGCTCAATATACCAGATGTCACGTTGCACACGTCCTTCCATCTGCCAAAGCTCCTTCGTTTCTCCACGGAAACCTGTCACTTGTGCCCAACCTGTAATACCAGGCTTTACAAAATGACGGACCATATATTTATTTATTAAATGAGAATATTCTTCTGTGTGCTTCAACATGTGCGGACGGGGACCCACTAAAGACATATCTCCTTTCAGGACATTAATAAATTGAGGAAGTTCATCCACATTCGTCTTACGAATCAGATCACCGATTCGGGTTTTACGAGGATCATGTTCTGTAGCTTGTAATGTATCACATTGAGCATTTACCCGCATTGAACGAAACTTATAACACCAGAATTCACGACCATCCTCCCCACTTCGTTTCTGCTTGAAAAAGACAGGTCCAGGCGAACTTATCTTTATAGCCAGTCCCACAATGATGTATATAATCGGGAAAAGGGTACAAAGGAATAGTAGCGAGCAAATAATATCAAAGCCACGTTTCATAATACGGTTCTCCAATAACTCAAGTGGCTCACGACGGATAGAAAGTACCGGGACATTACCTAACATTTCAAAATACATTCTCCGTTTCAAATAGTTCCGGACATTGGGAACGCTAAAGAAACGAATCAGATGATTCTCACAATAGTTGATAATCGGCACAATTTCAGCACTACGGGCGGAAGGAAGGCTACAATAAAGCTGATCCACCTTTCCCGCATTACGAGTCAAATAATCAACAGCTTCACATGGCTGTCCCAAATAAGCTATGTTCATAGGATAGCGGTCTGACGGAAAATCTTCAAAATATCCCAATACACGATACCCGGATGTCGGATCATCCGTCATGGAATGATAAAGTTCCTGCATATTTTCATGGCTACCCACCAGCACTACCTTTCGGACATTCTTCCCACTTTTGCGATAAAGCTCCAGAATAGATCGGAACGTCAGACGATAGGAAATGATAACGATAATGAGAACTATATAAAATACCCCTAACTGACGCAGATTGACACATTCAAAATGGAATATGTATGAAAGCCCAAAGACTATCAAGACAAAAGGAATCATATTCCGGGCCACCCGAAGCATAATTTGTTCCGGGCGGACCACCGGACGATGAAGGATCACTCCTGAACGGATGTTGCAAACCAGATAACATAAAGTCATCAGAGCCATGTTCTGGAGAAGAGGCATTGAATACTCAAATAGAGACCGGTTTTCCCAGATCGAAGTAAACATCCATAACAGCAAGTTCAATAAGATGATGTCCCCTAGAAGGACAAAAGATTTTAGGACTTTATTGAAACGTTGGACTTCCTGCATTATTTTATTATCAACTGATTAAATTTCTTTCCCATCACCCGTGTTTCTCACGATAATCAATATAACGGTCGACCCATTCAATTGCTTTGGTTCGAAATTCCTCTTTGGTATGACAGTCATAGAAGTAAGCCAAAAGACGGGTGAAATGGCTTAAACGAACGTCTCCCCTTTTATAACCTTTGCATAGTAGACAGCTTTGCCCAAGCCTATTTCAGCGCACATGGGAGCTATCTTCACACCTGCTTTCTTAAACTGCTCGGCGATGAAAAGACCGAGTGCTACATGAGAGTACTTTTTCATTTTTGTAATTCTGTTAATTGTTAAAGTTATTAAATAATACATGATTCTACCTATAACTGTTCTGATATGCCAGAACAGTTGATTTAAAAGCTATTCCTACCTTCGCCCCGCGTTTTGAAAATTCAAGGCGATAATCAAATAATTAGATACGTTATGACAAACGATTTTAGAATGTCTTATTTCATGCCTCCCATTGCGCCCATTAAAGACGAACACGGACAATTAGTTACTCCTCCTACGCTTATTCCCTGCTGCGAAGTCTCCGTAGAGCAAGTCTTTCAAATGATTACCTGCAACGAGAATCTCAAAGTTCTGACCGAACAAGTACGCAACTCCGAAGATATACGGACGGCAAAAGCATCACTATTACCATACGTGACTCCCTGTGGTACATTCTCGCGTCGCAGCAGCAAATGCCTCATAGTTCCTTCCCTCCTAACAGTAGTAGATATAGACTATCTCACCTCCTATCAGGAAGCAGTGGAGATGCGTAAGACGTTGTTCAATGATCCTCTTCTCCACCCTGTGCTCACGTTTATCAGTCCTAGCGGACGAGGCGTAAAAGCCTTCATACCCTATAATCATTTACCCATGGCCGATGACGCAAACTGTATTACGGAAAAAATGAAGTTAGCAATGTTATACACTGTGATGATCTATGGTACAGGAACACCTCCTCCTTTCGGAGAAAAGAAAAAAGGCGTGGACTTTTCCGGTAAAGACATTGTGAGACCCTGCTTCCTTTGCCATGACCCGGGAGCATTATTTAGAACCACCAACGAATAACCATAAATCATAAATTATAAATCATAAATCAAAATAATGACTGATATTGAATCTTTACGCCGCCTCACTGAAGCGGTTGAAACTGCAGGAGCGGATATTGCTCCTACCTATGCTGAATATGTACAACTGGCGTTTGCCATCGCAACAGATTGCGGAGAAGCGGGACGCGAGTTTTTCCACCGTTTGTGCCGGATGTCCGCCAAGTACCAACGTGAACATGCCGAACGGATATTCTCCAATGCTCTCACTACCCGACACGGGGAAGTGCACCTGGGTACGGCTTTCCATCTTGCCGAAATGGCAAATGTGAAACTCTGTAATACGGAAGTTATGAACAACCGTAGAAATACAGAAAATACGGAAAATACACCATCCAAAGTTCTCACACACGCACACGTATATAATAAGGTGGAGAATGACGAACCGGACGAATCCGAAGAGCTGCTGAACGGTAGTGACCCGAACCAGCCATTGCCCACTTTCCCCGAAGCGGACTGGCCGAAAATCCTCTTGCTCATCATGAGCTATGCCACCAGCCCTACGCAGCGTGACGTCATGCTGCTCGGAGCATTGACTGCCATAGGTGCCAGCATGGAACGATATGTAAGATGTCCATACGCCGGCAAACTCCAGTCTCCTTGCCTGCAAAGTTTCATCGTGGCTCCTTCTGCCTCGGGTAAGGGAATTCTTTCGCTTATCCGTCTGCTCGTCGAACCTATCCATGACGAGATCCGCCAACAAGTAGCGGCAGAGGTCAAGGCTTACAAAAAAGAGAAAGCCGCCTACGACGTCATGGGAAAAGAGCGTAGCAAAGTGGAAGCTCCCCAAATGCCCAAAAACAGAATGTTTCTCATCTCGGGCAATAACACCGGAACAGGTATTCTGCAAAATATCATGGATGCCAACGGCACAGGACTTATCTGCGAAACGGAAGCAGATACTATTTCTGCTGCCATCGGCTCGGAATACGGACACTGGAGCGACACGCTCCGCAAAGCGTTCGACCATGACCGTTTGTCGTACAACCGACGTACCGACCAGGAATACCGGGAAGTAAAGAAAAGCTATCTGTCCGTCCTGCTTTCCGGTACGCCCGCACAAGTGAAACCACTTATTCCCTCGACAGAGAACGGTTTGTTCTCGCGCCAACTGTTTTATTACATGCATGGTATATGGGCATGGATCAATCAGTTTGAAAGTGGTGAAGCCGATCTGGAAGCTATCTTCACAGACATAGGCCTGGAATGGAAAAAGCAACTCGACCTGATGAAAACACATGGAGTCCATACGCTCCGGCTCACCGACGAGCAAAAGCAAGAGTTCAACGCTCTCTTTTCCGATTTGTTCTTCCGTTCGGGACTTGCCAACGACAACGAAATGAGCAGTTCCATCGCCCGACTGGCTGTCAACACGTGCCGTATCATGGCAGAAGTAGCTATGATACGTGCATTGGAATGTGATCAACCTTACCAATTCAAGAATTCTTCTATCCATCTGCTTACTCCTGATAAGGAGATTGCCACTGATAATATCAAAGACGGCATTATCACCCGTTGGGATGTAACGATCACCGCTGAAGATTTTAAAGCGGTCCTGGAGCTTGTAACTCCGCTTTATCGTCATGCCACGCATATCTTGTCTTTTCTTCCCTCCACAGAAGTCAAGCATAGAGCCAATGCCGACCGGGATGCACTTTTCGAAGCAATGGGCAACCAATTCACCCGTGCACAGTTGTCGGAACAGGCTACAATCATGAAAATCAAACCTAACACCGCTTTCGGCTGGTTGAACCGTCTGATTAAAAAAGGATTGTTTACCAACGCAGACGATAAAGGCATCTATACGCGTACGCACGTGTGCGTGTGTTAGGGAGACGGGGGTAAAAGTGTATTTCTTGTATTTTAATAAAGCATCGCTTTAGCGTTCGTAAAGCATAGGTTTAGCAACCATAAAGCACCGCTTTATCCCACACAAACCGCCTCTATTCCTCTCTCCATCTCCCACTTTCATTTTTCAACTCTCAACTCTCAATTCTCAACTTCTTCAAGGTTCTCCCAAAGCGTCCACAATCACTCTCACCTCCAACGGTGTGAATGAGCGACGCTTTGATTCGTACCCTAAGTCGTACAGACGTTGCAGAAGTCCGGGACATAAAGAAATCCATTTCTTCATTTTTCGATAAGCAGCAATGTCGGTAAGTGTCGGAGAATAAAGTTGCGCCAGTTCCATGCGCCCATAGGCACGTATTTTGAATTCGTTCATGATGAATAAGTTTCTGATTTACAGTTACAAAAATAACAAAACATATTCACATATCCTACGTTTTTCCATTGAATAACCGACCGTTACTGCGCATAATTGACAACAATCACGTGCAACTGTAGACTATTGATTTCTGCGGGTTTCAGGGTTGTATCTTTGTATCGTCGAAAGGGAAAAGAATCCCCCGGACACAATGTTTAACCCTTTTATTTATTGTTTTATGATTCGTTACAAAATTTATCAAAACCAACAGCAGAAAGGCCTGAATGCAGGCAAGTGGTTCGCCCGTGCGGTAAGCGACGAGACGTTTGATTTGGCCAAGCTTGCCGAACACATGTCGAAACACAATTCACCGTATTCCGGTGGTGTCATCAAAGGTGTACTTTCTGACATGGTAGACTGCATCAAAGAATTACTGCTCGACGGCAAATGCGTGAAAATCGACGACCTTGCCATCTTTGGTGTGGGCATCCGCAGCAAGGCAGCTGATACACTGGAAGATTTCTCATTGGAGAAAAACATCACTGGTATACGTCTGAAAGCCCGTGCTACCGGTAATTTGTCAACCACCAACCTGAAACTCGACAGCCAGTTGAAACAGCAGACCGAATATCAGAAACCGACAACTGCCGGAGGAGGTTCTGACTCGGGTGATACCCCTGATCCGAAACCGGATGGTGGCGGTGAAGCGCCTGATCCGGCTGCTTAAGGGATTCACCACAGAGGACGCAGAGAACACAGAGTCTTCGCTATCGGAGGCTTAATCGGAGTACAGAGCTGTATGTAGCCCTATGCGTACTTACCGGGAATTATAAAGTATTATCTAAGTATATTGACCAGCAAACTGGCAATAGATATCAGGATAGAAAATCCCGAAATCCACATTGTTGTACTTGTTCCGATGTCTGCGCTCTGCGCTTTGACTTTATTGGGAGTGACATACAGGATGTCATTCTGTTGCAACTGATAGTAAGGAGATAATAACAGATCCGCGTCATTCAGATTGAGTGTAACAAACTGTTTATGCCCATTCTGGTCTTCGCGGATCAATTTTACATTATCACGAACACCATAAATGGTCAAGTCCCCTGCCATGGCAAGGGCTTCGAGTACATTGATCTGCTCATTCACCACCGGATAAACACCCGGAGACGCCACTTCTCCCAAAACCGAAACTTTAAAACCGGACATACGGACTACTACCGTAGGTCTTTCTTTCACGTAAGATTTCAGTCGCTCCGTTATCAGGTTTTCAGCTTCGCGACTCGTTAATCCGTTTAAAGGGAGTTTACCTAAAACCGGATAATTGATATTTCCCTGGTCATCCAACAAAAAGGTACTGCCTTGTGCATTGAATGGCTGCGAAACAACCGGATCGGAAGTAGAAACAAGAATGGAAACTTCATCACCCGGTATCAGCCTTGCGTCCTGAACAGGCGCAACTTGCGTATTCGCCTGTTTCAAAATTTCCGCATCCTGCAAGTAAGGTACTTTCTTATAGGACTGGCAAGCCGAGAAAAAGAAAAAAAAGAATATCAGTGCAAAAGCACCGGATAATTTCGTATTCATGTGAATGGTGGATAAATGATGACGGGATTAGTTTTTCTCGCAGATAGCCTCGACATAACCAATAGGCATATTGACACAAGCACATCCCAGCATATTCAGCCGGACGGCAATCTTGCTTTTGCCATCGACATTGACCAGCTCACCAACCAGTCCGGTCAAAGGACCCTTGATGACACGTACTTTTTCACCACGTGCCAAAGGGGAACTACTCATACAAATAGCTTCTTCGGAATAATCGAGCATGAAACGGAAACGAGCCATCTGCTCATCGGGAATCACTGTCGGCGTGCTCTCACCTCGCATCACCATATAGCGACTAACTGTAGAAAGAGTTAGAACTTCTTTACGTTCCTTCGGATCGGCATGGACAAATACCATCATTGGAAGAAGAACTGCTTCAACCATCTTACGACGGTCACTCCACTGATGAATCTCCTGCTGGACAGGAACAAAATTCTCAATCCCCATTTTACCTAAATACTCGGCAACCTTCTTCTCATGGTGCATACGAACCAGGGCGACATACCAGCGTTTAGAGTGTGCTACGCCTTCCCCTGTCCCATTACTAGGCCCAGCATTTTCTGATTTTCGGTTTGTTAAAATCATGTTTTTTTACCCCATATGCATCCGTTACTTCTTAGGTAACGGATAAAATGCACTTTGACGGTATAGAGAGAATTTATACATACAAATGGGTATAAAAAGGTAAGAGCCTAATAATTAGTAAGAAAAAATCTTGAAATTAGGCAAAAGGAAACATAGAACATGAAAATACTGTTATTTCATGTTCAAGCATTTTTTATTCAAAAAATCGAATAAAACGAAAAAAATTAAAGGATTACTTGTTTACTATCTATGTTTTTGACTATCTTTGCGACAAATTTTAATTCCGTTACCTAAGAAGTAACTACTACTATTCACTATTGATTTATAGCACTTTGCAACTTTTTACTTGCCTGAATGGCTATTTTTGATGTAAGATAAATTTCCTTTATTTACCTCTGTCTGTTCCTTAAGTCCGAAGCCTTTCAAATAAGTTTGTGTGGTTTTTATGGATTTATGCCCTAATGCCTCACTGATCATTTCGATAGATACGCCCCTATATTTGGCAATAGTAGCCCAAGAATGGCGTAATGCGTACGAAGTGACAGGTGATTTTAAATGTAGGACTCTTGCCAGTTCTTTCAAATCGTTATTAAATTTCCGGAGGGCGGACTGGTATTCCCGATAAGCTCTTTCATCTTTCCGGCTCCTATCCCCGCGAAGAATATCAAACAGGTAGTCGGGACAATTCGGTTGGGGCTCACGCGTATTCCAGAGTCGGTTCATCTTCTCCATCGCGCTATCAAGCACTTCCACACACATAATAGTTTTGGTCTTGACACGTTTGTAACGCAGTACATTATTTTCAAGAGCCGACTTTTCCATATGAGCCAGATCGACGAACGGCATTCCACAGAGCTGAAACATCAGGGAAGCAATGTCCTGTGTACGGCGCAAACGTTCCGATTGGGGATCTTCATACAGAAGTTTATATAACTCGAAGAGAGGTAACGCCTTCTTTTGCCGGACATCGATCCCTGTATAAGCTTCATGAAACAGAGCAAACACATAGGGTGTATTGCCGGCTTTCACGCCACGATTATAGATACTACGAATCATACGCATATACGTAGAAACGGTATTGGGCTTTAAGCCACGCTCACAAAGGTGCTCCTCGTAAAGCCGCAAACACTCACGAGTAATTTGTCTGAACGACACATTACACGTACCACAAAACTTACTGAACGAAAAAATGGCACTCTGATAAACATGAGCCGTAGAATAACGTCCTTCCTCACGCAAACGACCGATGTAATCATTCGCACATCGGCTAAATCCTTTTTTGTTTTTCATTTACATTACTAATTAATTTATGTATTACATCTATATAATAAAAAGTCACCCGGCTTTGCCCATTATCATAACAGAACAAAGTCGGATGACTAAATTATGGCGATTAAGTATTAATTATACGTATGTTTCCAAAAGTTTCACATTACCTCCTACGGGAGTAATAGTGACATCCTGCGTCGTAGCAGGCAGCAAGATCGATTCTCCCGCATTGACTGTCAGTTCATTGCCTTCATTATCTTTCATCACACATGATCCCTCCATACAGATAAAGATCACGAATGAGTCGAGTTCCGAATAATCACAACTGATTTCTTCAGTCATGTCATACAAAGAAGTAGTGAAGTAAGGACAAGCCACCAATTCCACCGGTTCATCCTTCAAAGGTTCGTACTTCGTGCGATAATCATCCAATACCTCATAGTTGATGGCTTCACGGGCTAAATCAGTGTGAAGCTCACGGGTTTTACCATTCGCATCTTTACGGTTGAAGTCGTAGATACGGTAAGTGATGTCGGAAGTCTGCTGAATCTCGGCGATGAATGAACCTGCCCCGATACTGTGCACACGTCCGGCAGGAAGAAAGAACACATCACCCGGATGAATCTCGTATTCCTGCAATACGTCAGTGATCGTATTGTTCAACACACGTTCTTTATATTCTTTCGGAGTAATCTGTTCGGAAAATCCCGAACGCAACCTTGCTCCTTTGTCGGCATCTACCACATACCACATTTCTGTTTTACCCATTGAATTATGGCGTTTCTTCGCCAGTTCATCTGTCGGGTGTACCTGGATGGATAAATCCTGTTTAGCGTCGATAAACTTGATGAGCAACGGAAATTTGTTTCCGAAACGAGCATAGTTCGCTTCTCCCACCAATTCCTCGCGATACCTTCTTACCATATCAGCCAAGGTTAAACCTTTGTCCGGGCCATTCGCCACAACGGACTCATTGTCTTCAACGCCGGAAATCTCCCAGCTTTCTCCTACTCCCTTCAAGTCAGCGTTCAGATGCTTGAACGGAATAATTTTGTCGCCCCCCCAAAGCGTCTGCTTCAGAATGGGTTCGAATTTTAATGGATACATTTTTGTTTTTCTTGTTATAAACTTAGATTAAATTCGCTCGGATTGTTTCAATCCGGGAACAAACATACGAAAAATAGTTCAAATTTTAGACTATATTTAATAGGAATATTTGTGAGTAAGAAAGAATTTCCTTTTATTTGCAGGAAATTTTAATAATACCAGACATGAATAACACATTCCCAACAGAAGGGAATCTATCAGGGCTCAGCCGGAAAGATTTCCAAAAGGAGATAAACAATAAAGAGACTGATTTATTTATCCTCAAAAACAAGAAGGGAATGGAAGTAGCTGTAACAAATTACGGATGCGCCATTCTTTCTATTATGGTACCGGATAAAAACGGTAAGTATGCCAACGTGATTCTCGGACACGACAGTATCGACCATGTAATCAACAGTCCCGAACCTTTCCTGAGTACGACTATCGGACGTTACGGCAACCGCATTGCCAAAGGAAAATTCACCTTGTTCGGCGAAGAACATGAACTCACCATCAACAACGGACCGAACTCCCTGCATGGAGGACCTACCGGTTTCCACGCCCGCGTATGGGACGCTGTTCAGATTGATGAAGGCACAGTGCAATTCAATTATGTTTCCGCCGACGGCGAAGAGGGGTTCCCCGGTAATCTGGAAGTAGAAATGACTTACCGCCTGGATGACGAGGTGAATGCTCTGAATATTGAATATCGTGCTACAACGGACAAAGCTACAGTAGTCAATCTGACCAATCACGGTTTCTTCAATCTTGCCGGCATAGCCGCTCCCACTCCTACTGTCAACGACCATATCGTTACTATCAACGCTGATTTCTATACACCTATTGACGAAGTTTCCATCCCTACCGGAGAAATAGCCAAAGTAGAAGGTACACCGATGGATTTCCGTACTCCGCACACCGTAGGCGAACGTATTGATGATAAGTTCCAGCAATTGGTATTCGGTGCAGGATATGACCATTGCTACGTATTGAACAAGACAGAGAGCGGTTCGCTTGAGTTGGCCGCGACCTGCAAGGATCCGAAAAGCGGACGTCTCATGGAAGTATATACAACGGAAGCCGGTGTACAGCTTTATACCGGAAACTGGCTCAACGGATTCGAAGGCGCACACGGTGCTACCTTCCCTGCAAGAAGCGCTATCTGCTTTGAAGCTCAATGTTTCCCGGATACTCCGAACAAACCTCATTTTCCATCGGCTACCTTGCTACCGGGCGATGAGTACCAACAAATCACTATTTACAAATTTTCCGTAGAAGAATAACAATTAAAAATAACTAACCTAATTTATAAACTAACATTTTTTTTGAACCATGACACAAGAAAAAAAGAACGGTAAAATCATTGCAATCATTACGATGATTTTCCTTTTCGGTATGATTTCATTTGTTACTAACCTTGCTGCCCCTATGGGTATCGTGCTAAAAAATCAGTTCGATGTATCAAACGCATTAGGCATGCTGGGAAACTTCGGAAACTTCATTGCTTATGCAGTAATGGGTATTCCAAGCGGTATACTGCTGCAACGTGTGGGATATAAGAAAACAGCACTTATCGCAGTGGCTATCGGTTTCATAGGCGTAGGTATTCAATTCTTATCCGGTCATTCAAGCCCGGAAATGGCTTTTGCCGTTTATCTGATCGGTGCATTCGTTGCAGGTTTCTCCATGTGTCTGCTTAACACGGTCGTAAACCCGATGTTGAACAAACTTGGAGGTGAAGGCAACAAAGGAAATCAACTTATTCAGGTCGGTGGATCTTTCAACTCTGTAATGGCTACCATTACTCCGATGTTTGTAGGTATCCTTATCGCCGGTTCTATCGAAAAAGCGACTATCTCTCAGATATTCCCTGTGATGTATACCGCAATGGCTGTATTTGCTTTTGCATTCTTTGTTCTCCTGTTCGTACATATACCGGAACCCAATGCCGCTACTTCAACAGAACCTATTGGAAAATTGATGAAAGGCGCTTTGAAATTCCGCCATTTCATCTTAGGAGCTATTGCAATCTTTGTATATGTAGGTATTGAAGTGGGTGTGCCGGGTACTTTGAATTTGTTCTTGACAGATTCTGTAGAAAAAGGTGGAGCAGGTATAGCGTCTACAATCTCAGGATTCGTAGTAGGAACTTATTGGTTCTTAATGTTGGTCGGACGTCTGGCCGGTGCTTCACTAGGTGCCAAAGTCTCCAGTAAAGCTATGCTTACATTTACTTCCGGCTTAGGCTTGATCTTGGTAATCCTTGCTATCTTCTCATCTACTGAGACATTAGTGAATCTTCCTGTACTTCAACAAAGCGAAACGGGTGGTTTGTCTTTCGGATTTGCCGAAGTGCCTATTAACGCCATGTATCTAGTTTTAGTCGGACTGTGTACTTCCATTATGTGGGGTGGTATCTTTAACCTTGCAGTAGAAGGACTGGGCAAATATCTTGCTGCAGCTTCCGGCTTATTCATGGTATTGGTTTGCGGTGGCGGTATCCTTCCTGTCATTCAGGGTATAGTTGCCGATATCGCAGGTTTCATGCCGAGCTACTGGGTTATTATCGCCGCTCTTGCTTATCTGCTGTTCTACGGTCTGGTAGGTTGCAAGAATGTAAACAAAGACATTCCTGTGGAATAATAATATACTAATTTATTCATCTTTAAAATATCAATATCATGGATACAGAATATGTAAGAAGTCGCTTTATCAAACACTTTGACGGAACTACTGGTTTTTTATATGCTTCTCCGGGCCGTATCAACCTGATCGGTGAGCATACCGACTACAATGGCGGATTCGTTTTTCCGGGTGCAGTAGACAAAGGTATGATTGCAGAAATCAAACCGAACGGTACTGACAAAGTAAGAGCGTACTCTATCGACTTGAAAGATTATGTAGAATTCGGCTTGAACGAGGAAGATGCTCCCCGTGCAAGTTGGGCAAGATATATTTTCGGTGTTTGCCGTGAAATGATCAAACGTGGCGTTGACGTAAAAGGATTCAATACGGCTTTCGCAGGTGATGTGCCTCTGGGTGCAGGTATGTCTTCTTCGGCTGCTTTGGAAAGTACATACGCTTTCGCATTGAACGAATTGTTCGGTGACAACAAGATAGATAAATTTGAACTGGCTAAGGTCGGTCAGGCTACAGAGCATAATTATTGTGGCGTGAACTGCGGTATCATGGACCAATTCGCTTCCGTATTCGGTAAAGCCGGCAGCTTGATCCGTCTGGATTGCCGTTCATTGGAATATCAGTATTTCCCGTTCCATCCGGAAGGTTACCGTCTGGTGTTGATGGATTCAGTTGTCAAGCACGAATTGGCTTCTTCCGCTTACAACAAGCGCCGCCAAAGTTGTGAAGCTGCCGTTGCCGCTATCCAGAAGAAACATCCGCACGTAGAATTCCTGCGTGACTGTACGATGGAGATGTTGGAAGAGGCTAAAGCTGAAATCAGTGCCGAAGACTATATGCGTGCAGAATACGTAATCGAAGAAATCCAACGTGTATTGGACGTTTGCGATGCTTTGGAAAAAGATGATTACGAAACTGTAGGTAAGAAGATGTACGAAACTCATCACGGCATGAGCAAGCTGTACGAAGTAAGCTGCGAAGAACTCGACTTCCTGAACGACTGCGCTAAAGAATACGGTGTAACCGGTTCACGCGTTATGGGTGGCGGTTTCGGTGGTTGTACAATCAACCTTGTCAAGAACGAATTGTATGACAACTTCGTTGAAAAGACCAAAGCTGCGTTCAAAGCTAAATTCGGCAGAAGCCCGAAAGTGTACGATGTAGTAATCGGTGACGGTTCTCGCAGATTGGAATAAAAGACCATCCGGTTGTATCAGATAATTATGTAGGGCGGCTTTCCGTAATGGAGAGTCGCCCTTTTATATACCAAAATCATTTATACAATGATGAAGGAGAAATTATCGGAGAAAACCGTTTTTCGATGAAAGGACATGAGTCATCAGGAACTAATAAATTATTTGACTTAGCGGCTTTAGTTATCGGCCAATTGGATTTTGGTTATCCGTTAATTGTGGATGAACTTGATTCCAAGCTTCATCCGTTACTAACCCAACATATAATTAAAGATTAAAGCACAGAGACAGGCGAATCCGACACAGCCACACCGATTGACTTTCCGGGAATCGTCTTATGTTCCACCGTCACATACCAGTAAAACTTACCGTCCCGTTCAATGGACCTGACTTGCCCATGCTTCCCCCTTTGCCCAACTGAAATCTTTCGCTTTCAAAGGAACGGGATGCTCCGTCCATGTCTTCAAGTCGGGAGAAGAAAAGACACACCACTCATTGATTAAATAATGCTCATTGGGAGGGGGACACTCATCGTGTCCGCCATAAATATACACTTTCCCATCATGTACCATAGCAGCGGGATCACCTACATACTTATATTTTATAATGGGGGTTCCATTCGCAACAAACGTAGTATCATTCTGCGCCGACAGCCCGGTAAAGGCTGCCAGCACAAATGATAAAACAACTAATCTAACCCCAACCAACCTTGCTTTATTAAAACGAATCATGTTATCCTTTATTTCTTCGTAAATTTATAAACAGCGAATGTGTTCGGCTCCAGCTCGGCAGTAAACACGTGGCCCTGAATAGACACGGGTGTTTCCTTTGGAGTGATGGCAAAAGGCTGTTCAAGCGTATTATCCTTGTCCAAATCAAGTGAGCGAAGCTTGATGCAACGGCCGTCAGATAATACGTTTTGTTTCTTCAAGCCTTCAAATTTCAACGAAACCGGTTGAGCCGTATCGGAAGTATTGGCTACTTTTACGATAAGCTCATTCTTATTCTTGTCGTACACCGCACTGGCGAAAAGCCCGTTCTGTCCTTCAGCTCCCGTCACATTTCTCTTGTTCATGGTAAGCGGAAGAACATTGGTCCCCTTATTATGGGCAAACAACTGTTGCACATAGTAGCTTACAGTGCGTACGGAATTCAGATTGTCGAACCAGATCATGTCCGGACGCCATTGCCATCCTTCCACATGAGCGAAAAGCGGAGCGTATGTAGCCATATGGACAATATCGGCATTACGTTCCAAACCGGTCATAAAGGCAGCCTCGAGCAAGGCTGCGTGGAAATGATTCCATTTCTTACCTTTACCGTGACAAGCATATTCGCCGGCAAAAACTTTCGGACCTTTGCGGTCGTAATTATCATAACGCGCACCTTGAGCCAAGAACCAACTTTCAGGGCGATAGAAATGCTCGTCTACCAAATCAGCTTTCAATCGTTTCATTTCAGGCCACAGATAATCAAATTCTTTTCCTTCGGAATTAGGGCCGGAACTACCTACAATCTTCATATCCGGATAAGCCTTACGAATAGCCTTTATGAACGGTTCAAGACGTTCCGGATATTCTTTTCCCCATTGCTCGTTACCGATACCGATAAATTTCAGGTTGAAAGGAGCAGGATGTCCCATATCGGCGCGCACCTTTCCCCATGTAGAGTTCACATCACCATTGGCGAACTCAATCAGATCGAGTGCATCCTGAATATAACCGTCCAGATCGCAAACGGCAACGTGCGCTTTCGGATCGTTATTCTGGTATTGGCAGGAAAGACCGCAATTCAAAATAGGAAGCGGTTCGGCACCCATTTCTTCCGATAACAGGAAGTATTCATAGAATCCCAATCCGTAACTCTGATAATAATCCGGATAGAAACGATGGGTAAAAGTGTACTGCCAACGGTTCTCGTTCAAAGGTCGGTTTTCTACCGGACCCACCGATTTCTTCCAGTCATAACGGGTATTCAAATCAGTACCTTCCACAATGCAACCACCGGGAAAACGGAAGACTCCCGGATGGATATCTGCCAAAGCCTGTGCCAAGTCCTTGCGAAGTCCGTTTTCATGTCCTTTCCACGTATCGACCGGGAAGAGAGAGATATGCTCCAGATCCACTGTTCCTTTGGAAGTAAGGAAAATACGAAGTGTCGATTTCGGCTGGGTCATACCCGGCTTCAAGATCAGCTGGTACTTCTTCCATTCTTTCGAATCGACTGTCAAGTCAGCGGTGGCAAACGCCTGATGTTCACCCATAGATTTGGTATCCACCAATTCAATCCGCAATGTTTCTTTTCCGTTCCCCTGCGGCAGACGTGCCCAAACAGAGAAACGATACTCCTCCCCTTTTCGGACACCGATACCGAAGAAGCCTTCGTTATCCAGTCCGGTATGTTTATGGGCATGTCCCGGATTGGAAAGACGCACATAATGCGGATTCCGTTCAAAAGGACCGTCGTCCATCAAAGTTACTTTACCGTAAGTTTTCCATCCCATCAGGTTCTGCGGAAACTCAAACGAGCGGTTCTTCACCAGTTCGGCGTACAAGCCACCGTCGGCCGCATAGTTGATATCCTCAAAAAAAAGTCCGTACATGGTAGGCTGGATTTCCGCTCCCAGTTTCTTTGTCTGTATCACCATTTCATTGGTTTGCGCATGAAGTGCCATTCCGGCAGATAAGGCCACTACAGCCAATAAATTTGTGTATCTTCTCATGGTTTTCAATAAAAAATTATATAGTTATTCTATTCTTTTTCCCCAGACAGAACGTCCCCGACTATCGAGTCCGGTAAAGAGAATGGTTTCCGTCTCATTCTCCCAGTCGTGTCCTGCAAAGATAATCAGATTTTCTATCTTCTCCGTACCCAAATCAAGCATTAACAGATAATTTTCGGTCAAAAAAGGCCACTTCCCGCTTGCAAGGACAAACTTTCCCTCCACATCAACCATTTCACCGTTGCAAGTACCGTCTTTTAATAAATGGAAGCGGGAAGAATCTGTCCGGCTTCCAACTGACGCTCATATCTCGGCTCCTGTACCCGTATGATCTCCCACTCCCCTGCCAGATCGGCTTCGGTGAAACGGCGTGACGGTGTACCTGCATACCTTTCGGGAGAAACGACCGGCCAACCTTCCGGAGTAAAGGACAACTGGCGTAAATGCAGCGCCATCAACTGATTCTGCGGAGAGAGGCGTCCCTGATGTGCCAGATAGTAATTTCCTTCCCCATCGGAGATCAGTGTATTTGTTCATCAATCATGGTACAAAAATACGCCCCGTTACACTAATCACAGGTGGACATACGAACACATAGACCGATATACATTCGCAACCGAATATTTTTCCTTCATCAGAAAAATATTTTTTTTATATCCGCCCTTTTATATATAATAATAAGGTATAACAATAAGTGCATTTTTTACGTTTTATGTTGCATAACATACATCAGTGTATTGAACACACCGAAACAAAGTGTTACTTTTACACCCGAATTAAGATAATCAACTCATTTACATAAAAAATATAACCATGAAAAAACATTTTCTACTAGCAGGATTTGCCGCACTTATGCTCTTTGCGTGCAATAACAAGCCGGTTTCCGAGCTGACTCTATCAGGTCTTGATCCGGCAAAATTTCAAACAGAAGTAAATAATACCCAAACCAATCTTTATACTTTAAAGAATAAAGCAGGCATGGAAGTGTGCATTACTAATTTCGGAGGTCGTATCGTGTCTATCATGGTACCGGACAAAAACGGAAAGATGCAGGATGTAGTTTTAGGCTTCGATAGTATTGCCGACTACATCAATGTCCCCAGCGACTTCGGTGCTTCCATCGGACGTTATGCCAATCGTATCAATCAAGGACGTTTTGTTCTTGACGGTGATACCATCCAGCTACCACAAAACAATTTCGGGCACTGTCTGCACGGAGGTCCCAAGGGATGGCAATATCAAGTATATGAGGCAAATCTTATTGATCCGATGACATTGGAACTAACCCGTATCTCACCCGACGGTGATGAAAATTTTCCAGGTAATGTAATAGCCAAAGTCACTTACACACTGACAGAAGACAACGCTATCGATATTAAATATAGCGCAACTACCGACAAAAAGACGATCATCAACATGACCAACCACTCTTATTTCAACCTGGCCGGTAATCCGTCGAAAGCCTCAACCGACAATATTCTGTATGTGAATGCAGACTACTATACTCCGGTAGACAGCACTTTCATGACAACAGGTGAAATTGCCCCGGTAAAAGATACTCCGATGGACTTCACGACTCCGAAAACAGTAGGGCAAGACATCAGTAACTATGATTTTGTCCAGTTGAAAAACGGAAACGGTTATGACCACAATTGGGTACTGAACACTAAGGGAGACATTTCGCAGGTAGCTGCCAAACTGACTTCACCGGAAAGCGGTATCACTCTGGAAGTATATACCAACGAACCGGGTATCCAGGTTTATACAGGTAACTTCCTCGACGGTACTGTAACCGGAAAGAAAGGGATCGTTTACAATCAACGTGCTTCCGTATGTCTGGAAACGCAACATTATCCGGACAGTCCCAACAAAGTTGATTGGCCTTCAGTAGTTCTGGAACCGGGACAAACCTATAACAGCGAATGTATTTTCAAATTCTCAGTAGAGAAATAATATTAACTTATAAATCATATTTATTGTGGAAGCATTAGATTGGGGGGTAATCGGCGTCTTTTTTTTGGCGCTGATCGGTATTATTGTTTGGGTAGTCAGACAAAAACAAAATGACTCGGCAGATTATTTCTTAGGCGGACGTGACGCAACTTGGCTCGCAATCGGAGCCTCTATCTTCGCATCAAACATCGGTTCGGAACACTTGATCGGACTGGCAGGAGCCGGTGCATCCAGTGGTATGGCTATGGCACACTGGGAAATTCAAGGATGGATGATCTTGATTCTGGGATGGGTGTTCGTTCCATTCTATACACGAAGCATGGTATACACAATGCCGGAATTCTTGGAACGACGTTATAACCCACAGTCACGTACGATCTTATCTGTTATTTCTTTAGTAAGTTATGTATTGACAAAAGTAGCTGTAACAGTCTATGCCGGTGGTTTGGTATTCCAACAGGTATTCGGTATCAAAGAACTTTGGGGAATCGACTTCTTCTGGATTGCTGCAATCGGATTGGTAGTTCTGACAGCACTTTATACTATCTTCGGGGGTATGAAATCCGTATTGTATACTTCTGTACTCCAGACTCCTATCCTTCTGCTTGGTTCGTTGATCATCCTCGTGCTTGGTTTTAAAGAATTGGGTGGCTGGGACGAAATGATGAAAGTTTGCGGTGCGGTAACTGTAAATGATTACGGAGATACAATGACTAATCTGATCCGTAGTAACGATGATCCGAACTTCCCTTGGCTGGGTGCTTTGATCGGTTCCGCCATTATCGGATTCTGGTATTGGTGTACTGACCAGTTTATCGTACAGCGTGTACTTTCCGGAAAGAATGAAATGGAAGCACGTCGCGGTACCATCTTCGGTGCTTACCTGAAACTGCTGCCTGTCTTCTTGTTTCTTATTCCGGGTATGATCGCATTTGCATTACATCAGAAATATATCGGTGCCGGTGGTGAAGGATTCCTTCCGTTACTGGCTAACGGAACAGCAAATGCCGATGCCGCTTTCCCCACTTTGGTCGCTAAATTGTTGCCGGCCGGTGTGAAAGGCCTGGTTGTATGCGGTATCCTTGCAGCTTTGATGAGTTCTTTAGCTTCTTTGTTCAACTCATCCGCCATGTTGTTTACTATTGACTTCTACAAACGTTTCAGACCGGAGACTCCGGAAAAGAAACTAGTAGGTATCGGCCAGATTGCAACAGTTGTAATTGTAATCTTAGGTATCCTTTGGATTCCTATCATGCGTAGTGTAGGTGATGTTCTTTATACTTATTTGCAGGATGTTCAGTCTGTATTGGCTCCGGGTATCGCAGCCGCTTTCTTATTGGGTATCTGCTGGAAGCGTACTTCCGCTCAAGGTGGTATGTGGGGATTGATAGCCGGTATGGTTATCGGCTTAACTCGTCTGGGTGCTAAAGTATATTATAGCAATGCCGGAGAAGTGGCAGACTCTACATTCAAATATCTGTTCTATGATATGAACTGGCTGTTCTTCTGCGGATGGATGTTCCTGTTCTGCATCATTATCGTAATCGCAGTCAGCCTGGCTACAAAAGCTCCGACAGCGGAAAAGATTCAAGGCTTGGTATTCGGTACGGCTACGAAAGAACAAAAAGCGGCTACACGTGCAAGTTGGAATCATTGGGATATTATCCATACAGCAATTATCCTGGCTATTACCGCAGCTTTCTACTGGTATTTCTGGTAACAATTAATTAACTAATATAAAAAAACGATGAACAATTATTATAGCTCGAATCCTAGCTTTCATGTAGGCATTGACTGCATCATTTTTGGATTTAACGATGGTGAATTAAGTCTGCTACTGCTGAAAAGAAATTTTGAACCTGCAATGGGCGAATGGTCTTTGATGGGAGGATTCGTGCAAGAAAACGAAAGTGTGGACGATGCGGCCAAACGTGTACTTGCGGAACTTACCGGATTGGAAAATGTGTATATGGAACAAGTGGGAACTTTCGGAGCGGTCGACCGTGATCCGGGAGAACGGGTAATCTCCGTCGCATACTATGCGTTGGTCAACGTCAATGAATATGACCGGAAACTGGTTCGGAAACATAACGCTTACTGGGTAAACATCAATGAACTTCCCCCACTGATTTTCGATCATCCTGCAATGGTGACAAAAGCAAAGGAGTTGATGAGACAAAAAGCTTCTACCGAACCTATCGGTTTCAACTTATTGCCTAAACTTTTCACACTATCCAAATTGCAGAGTTTATATGAAGCCATTTACGGTGAAACGATGGATAAGCGCAACTTCCGCAAGCGTGTTGCCGGAATGGATTATGTGGAAAAGACCGATAAAATAGATAAGCTATGTTCCAAACGAGGGGCAGCCTTATATAAGTTTAATAGCAAGGTTTATCGTAAAGATCCGAAATTCAAATTATAATCAATATGCTGGAAGAACTGAAAGAAAAAGTATTTCATGCCAATCTCGAATTGGTAAAGCATGGATTAGTCATCTTTACTTGGGGGAACGTTTCTGCCATCGACCGTGAAAGCGGATTGGTAGTAATCAAACCCAGTGGTGTAAGTTACGATGAAATGAAAGCAGAAGATATGGTAGTAGTGGATCTGGATGGCAAGGTCGTTGAAGGACGGCTGAAGCCATCTTCAGATACTCCGACTCACGTAGTACTCTACAAAGCATTCCCGGAAATCGGCGGAGTGGTACATACCCACTCTACCTATGCGACCGCTTGGGCGCAAGCCGGATGCGATATTCCGAACATCGGAACTACTCATGCCGATTATTTCCATGACGCTATCCCCTGCACGGCAGATATGACCGAAGCAGAAGTGAAAGGTGCCTACGAACTGGAGACCGGGAACGTGATCGTGAAGCGTTTTGAAGGTTTGAATCCTGTACATACACCGGGCGTGCTGGTAAAGAATCACGGTCCTTTCTCCTGGGGAAAAGACGCACACGATGCAGTACACAACGCCGTAGTAATGGAACAGGTAGCAAAAATGGCAAGTATCGCATACGCCGTTAATCCCAATTTAACAATGAATCCTCTGCTGATTGAAAAACATTTCAGTCGCAAGCATGGTCCGAATGCTTATTACGGACAATAATCAATTAAAAACTAGAAATTAAAAATTAAAGCAAAACATTATGAACGCATTTGATCAATATGAAGTATGGTTTGTAACAGGAGCACAGCTCCTGTACGGAGGTGACGCAGTAATCGCAGTAGACGCACACTCTAATGAAATGGTTAACGGGTTGAACAACTCCGGCAAACTCCCTGTAAAAGTGGTTTACAAAGGAACTGCCAACTCTTCCAAAGAAGTGGAAGCTGTTTTCAAAGCTGCCAACAACGACGAGAAATGTGTCGGTGTCATCACTTGGATGCATACTTTCTCTCCTGCAAAAATGTGGATTCACGGTTTGCAACAGTTGAAGAAACCGTTGTTGCACCTGCATACTCAGTTCAACAAGGAAATTCCTTGGGATACAATGGACATGGACTTCATGAACCTGAATCAGTCGGCTCATGGCGACCGTGAATTCGGACACATCTGTACTCGTATGCGTATCCGTCGCAAAGTGGTAGTAGGTTATTGGAAAGACGAAGACACACTGCATAAGATTGCTGTATGGATGCGTGTTTGTGCAGGTTGGGCAGATTCTCAAGATATGCTGATCATTCGTTTTGGCGACCAGATGAACAATGTAGCCGTAACTGACGGTGACAAGGTGGAAGCGGAACAACGTATGGGTTATCATGTAGACTATTGTCCGGTAAGCGAACTGATGGAATATCACAAAGATATCAAGGACGCTGACGTAGACGCATTAGTAGCTACTTATTTCAAAGAATACGACCACGATGCTTCTTTGGAAGACAAATCAACCGAAGCTTATCAGAAGGTATGGAACGCCGCAAAAGCAGAATTGGCTCTTCGCGCTATCTTGAAAGCGAAAGGCGCAAAAGGATTCACAACCAATTTTGACGACTTGGGCGACTTGGAACATAACGGTTTCGACCAGATTCCGGGACTTGCTTCTCAACGTCTGATGGCGGAAGGTTATGGTTTCGGCGCCGAAGGCGACTGGAAATCCGCTGCTCTCTACCGCACTGTATGGGTAATGAATCAAGGACTTCCGAAAGGCTGTTCTTTCCTCGAAGATTACACATTGAACTTCAACGGTGCACAAAGTTCTATCTTACAATCACATATGTTGGAAGTTTGTCCGCTTATCGCAGCCAACAAACCTCGTCTGGAAGTGCACTTCCTCGGTATAGGTATTCGCAAGAGCCAGACAGCTCGTCTTGTCTTTACTTCTAAAGTCGGTACAGGTTGTACTGCAACTGTAGTAGACTTAGGCAACCGTTTCCGTCTGATTGTAAATGATGTGGAATGTATCGAACCGAAACCGCTGCCGAAATTGCCGGTTGCTTCCGCTCTTTGGATTCCAATGCCTAACTTTGAAGTAGGTGCCGGTGCATGGATTCTGGCAGGTGGTACTCACCATTCTTGCTTCTCATATGATCTGACCGCTGAATACTGGGAAGATTATGCTGAAATCGCAGGTATCGAAATGGTACATATCAATAAAGATACGACTATCAGCTGCTTCAAGAAAGAGTTGCGCATGAATGAAGTATATTATATGTTGAATAAAGCACTTTGCTAAACACTATCCAACATGAAATCAGATGCAAAATCAACAATCGAAACAGGCAAAGCCATTCTTGGAATCGAACTCGGTTCTACACGGATAAAAGCCGTTTTGATTGATCAGGAAAACAAGCCGATTGCTCAAGGAAACCATACTTGGGAGAACCAGCTAGTTGACGGGCTTTGGACATACAGCATCGAAGCCATCTGGTCCGGTCTGCAAGATTGCTATGCCGATCTCCGCTCCAACGTGAAGAACTTATACGGCATAGAGATCGAGAACCTGGCAGCTATCGGTGTCAGTGCCATGATGCACGGTTATATGCCCTTCAATGTAAAAGAAGAAATCCTCGTACCTTTCCGTACCTGGAGAAATACGAATACCGGTCGCGCGGCAGCAGCTTTATCAGACCTGTTTGTCTACAACATTCCGTTGAGATGGAGTATTTCTCACTTGTACCAGGCAATTCTGGACAACGAAGCACATGTCAAAGACATTGACTTCCTGACTACTCTGGCAGGTTATGTGCATTGGCAGTTGACAGGCGAGAAAGTATTGGGCATAGGCGATGCATCCGGAATGCTCCCCATAGACCCGACCACCCACAACTATTCAGCCGAAATGGTGGCGAAATTCGATAAGCTGATTGCTCCGAATCAGTACAATTGGACACTGCAAGATATCCTGCCCAAGGTACTGTCGGCAGGTGAAAGTGCAGGTGTCCTTACACCTGAAGGAAGCAAGAAACTCGATGCATCCGGTCATTTGAAGGCAGGAATACCGGTATGTCCGCCGGAAGGAGACGCGGGTACCGGTATGGTTGCAACCAATGCTGTGAAACAACGTACAGGAAACGTATCGGCAGGAACATCCTCTTTCTCCATGATTGTATTGGAGAAAGAGTTGTCAAAGCCATACGAGATGATCGATATGGTCACCACTCCGGACGGAAGCCTGGTAGCTATGGTACATTGCAACAATTGCACATCCGATCTTAACGCATGGGTTAACTTGTTCAAAGAATACCAGGAGCTTCTGGGTATACCTGTAGACATGAACGAAATTTATAGCAAGCTCTATAACATTGCTCTCACAGGTGATGCCGATTGCGGAGGTCTACTCTCCTACAATTATATTTCAGGTGAGCCCGTCACAGGACTTGCAGAAGGAAGGCCCTTGTTTGTACGTTCTGCCAATGACAAGTTCAATCTGGCAAACTTCATGAGAAGCCATTTATACGCTTCCGTCGGAGTACTCAAGATTGGCAACGATATCCTGTTCAATGAAGAGAAAATCAAAGTGGACAGGATCACAGGTCACGGTGGATTATTCAAAACAAAGGGAGTAGGTCAAAGAATACTCGCAGCTGCCATCAACTCGCCTATTTCTGTAATGGAAACAGCCGGTGAAGGAGGTGCTTGGGGTATTGCCCTGCTCGGTTCTTACCTCGTGAACAATGAGAAAAAACAATCGCTTGCTGATTTTCTGGATGAGAAAGTATTTGTCGGAGACGCCGGTATCGAGGTATCGCCTACCGCTGAGGACGTAGCCGGTTTTAATACATACATCGAGAACTATAAGGCAGGATTGCCCATCGAAGAAGCAGCAGTGAAATTCAAATAGCCCTCATCATGGAGGGCTCTCCGCTTCTTTCTTAATCACCTAAGTATTAACATAAACTATTCCCATTCCCTCTCCGGAAAGGAGAGGGACAAGGGAAAACTATTATCATGAAAACCACACCGTTCATACTTGCACTTCTTCTATCCGCCTCACTGTCTAAAGCACAGAACGTTCCACAGGTTTCATACTTCCCCTTACAAGACGTCAAACTATTGGATAGCCCGTTCTTACAAGCCCAACAGACTGATTTGCATTACATACTCGCCCTTAATCCCGATCGCTTGCTGGCTCCTTTCTTACGCGAAGCGGGACTCACTCCGAAAGCTCCGAGTTATACAAATTGGGAAAACACCGGACTGGACGGACACATCGGCGGACATTATTTATCCGCACTCTCCATGATGTATGCCGCTACCGGAGATACCGCAATTTACAACCGGCTTAACTATATGCTTGACGAGTTATACCGTGCCCAACAAGCTGTCGGAACAGGTTTTATCGGAGGAACTCCGGGCAGTCTCCAACTTTGGAAAGAAATTAAAGCAGGTAATATCCGTGCCGGAGGTTTCGACCTCAATGGCAAATGGGTGCCTCTCTACAATATACACAAGACATACGCCGGATTGCGGGACGCCTACCTCTATACAGGCAGCGACCAGGCACGCCGGATGTTGATTGCTTTTACAGATTGGATGATCGACATAACTTCCGGTCTGAGCGATCAGCAAATACAAGACATGCTCCGTAGCGAACATGGCGGACTAAACGAGACTTTCGCTGACGTAGCTGCAATTACGGGAGATAAAAAGTACTTGGAACTGGCACGTCGGTTCTCCCATAAGATTATCCTTGATCCGCTTATCAAAGATAAAGACCGACTGACAGGCATGCACGCCAACACCCAAATACCGAAAGTGATCGGTTACAAACGAATCGCCGAACTTTCACAGGACGACAAAAATTGGAATCACGCCGAAGAATGGGATCATGCAGCCCGTTTCTTCTGGAATACGGTTGTCAACAATCGCTCTGTCTGTATCGGAGGGAATAGTGTACGCGAGCATTTCCACCCGGCCGATAATTTTACCTCCATGATAAACGATGTGCAAGGGCCGGAGACCTGCAATACCTACAATATGCTCCGCCTTACTAAAATGCTTTATCAGAACTCTCACAATCCCTGCAATATAAATGAGCCCGACCCCAGCTACATCAACTATTACGAACGTGCGCTTTACAACCATATCTTAGCGTCTCAAGAGCCGGATAAAGGCGGATTTGTATACTTCACCCCTATGCGACCGGGACATTACCGCGTTTATTCACAACCGGAAACATCTATGTGGTGTTGTGTCGGCTCTGGTCTGGAGAACCATACCAAATACGGTGAATTCATTTATGCACATCAGAAAGATACGCTTTATGTCAATCTTTTCATCCCCTCACAACTGAACTGGAAAGAACAAGGCGTCATCTTGACACAGGAAACCCGTTTTCCCGATGACAATAAGGTTACTTTGCGAATAGATAAAGCTTCTAAGAAACAACGTACTTTAATGATACGCATTCCGGAATGGGCTAACCAATCTTCCAACTATTCAATTAACATTAATGGGAAGAAAGAAACGTTTCCCACGAAAAAAGGAAATCAATATCTTCCTCTTTCCCGTAAATGGAAAAAAGGAGACGTCATAACCTTCAACCTGCCGATGAAAGTCACTATTGAACAAATCCCCGACAAGAAAGATTATTATGCTTTCTTATACGGTCCTATCGTTCTTGCAGCTTCCACAGGCACAGAACATCTCGATGGTCTGTATGCCGATAACAGTCGCGGCGGACATATCGCACATGGCAAACAAATTCCTTTGCAGGAAGTCCCGATGTTGATAGGAGCTCCCAATTCAATATGCAAAGATCTTCACAAAGAAAAGGGGAACCGGATCGCTTTCCGCTACAATGGAGATGTCTATCCGGCACAAGGCAAAGCATTGGAACTCGTTCCTTTCTTCCGCCTGCATAATTCCCGTTATGCCATTTACTTCCGGCAGACAAGTGAAGAGCGCTTCAAAGCCATTCAGGAAGAAATGGCAACAGCCGAACGAGAAACGGCCGAATTAGCCAATCAAACTATTGATCTTATTTTTCCCGGTGAACAGCAGCCGGAGTCTGACCATGCTATCCAATATGAGCAGGCAGAAACCGGAACGGATAAAGACAGACACTTCCGCCGTGCCAAAGGTTGGTTCGGCTATCAACTGAAAGTAAAAGAGGAAGCAAGCCGTCTCCTGATTACGATACGGAAAGATGACCGGAACAAAATGGCTATCCTCTTGAATAATGAAAAGTTGGCTGTTAAACCGACAATCAGCGAAGCGGACAAAGGCGGTTTTATTACTCTTTCTTATGCCCTGCCCCAAAAGTTGAACACGGGCAATTGTCCGATACGTTTCATCCCTGACGGAACGGAATGGACTCCTGCCATCTACGAAGTACGTTTGCTAAAATAAAAAAACAATCATTAAACAAATACCATTTATGAAAGCAAAATTATTAGTCAGCACAGCCTTTTTGGCAGCTTCAGTATCTCTTTCTGCACAAAAGAGCGCTACCATCACTTTACACGCCGATCAAGGTAAAGAAATTATCCCCAAAGAAATTTACGGTCAGTTTGCCGAACATTTGGGTTCATGTATCTACGGTGGTCTTTGGGTAGGCGAGAATTCGGATATTCCTAATATAAAGGGATATCGCACAGATGTATTCAATGCATTAAAAGAACTCGCCGTTCCTGTTCTTCGTTGGCCGGGTGGTTGTTTTGCCGATGAATACCACTGGATGGACGGTATCGGACCCAAAGGGAACCGCCCGAAGATGGTAAATAACAACTGGGGAGGAACCATTGAAGACAATAGTTTCGGTACTCATGAGTTTCTAAACCTGTGTGAAATGCTGGGTTGCGAACCATACGTCAGTGGAAATGTAGGCAGCGGTACGGTAGAGGAACTCGCCAAATGGGTAGAATATATGACATCTGACGGTGACTCTCCTATGGCGAACCTTCGCCGCAAAAACGGGCGCGACAAAGCATGGAAGATTAAATATCTGGGTGTAGGAAATGAAAGTTGGGGATGTGGCGGCAGTATGCGTCCCGAATACTATGCAGACCTGTACCGTCGTTACTCCACCTATTGCCGCAACTATGACGGCAACCGTCTCTTCAAGATTGCCAGCGGAGCCAGTGATTACGACTATAACTGGACTGATGTATTGATGAATCGTGTAGGACACCGTATGCAAGGTCTTTCTCTTCATTATTACACCGTAACGGGCTGGAGTGGCAGTAAAACTTCCGCTACTCAATTCAACAAAGACGACTATTATTGGACAATGGGCAAATGCCTTGAAGTGGAAGAAGTCCTCAAAAGACATTGCGCCATCATGGACAAATATGACAAGGATAAAAAAATCGCCCTTTTACTCGACGAATGGGGAACTTGGTGGGACGAAGAACCCGGAACCATCAGAGGACACCTCTATCAGCAAAACACATTGCGCGACGCTTTCGTTGCCTCTTTGAGCCTTGACGTATTTCATAAATACACCGATCGTCTGAAAATGGCAAATATCGCACAAGTTGTCAATGTACTTCAATCCATGATTCTGACAAAAGGAAAAGAGATGGTACTGACTCCCAGCTATTATGTTTTCAAAATGTATAAGGTACATCAAGACGCCACTTATCTCCCTATCGACCTGGAGTGTGAAAAGATGAATGTACGCGATAACCGTACCGTACCGATGGTAAGCGCCACAGCCTCCAAAGACAAAAACGGTGTTATCCATATTTCCCTTTCAAACGTAAATGCCGATGAAACACAGGAAATCACCATCAATCTGGGAGACACAAAGGCAAAGAAAGCTACCGGAGAAATCCTGACCTCTGCAAAACTCACCGATTACAATTCTTTTGAAAATCCTAATATTGTAAAACCGGCACCTTTCAAAGAGGTAAAAATCAATAAAGGCACAATGAAGGTAAAACTTCCTGCTAAGTCGATTGTTACTTTAGAGTTACAGTAAATCAAGGGCTATTACTTATTGTATTATAAACAAGAAGACAAGTAAAATGGTAACAAAAAAGATAGCTCTTTTGGATTGTTAAATCCACATAAAGAGTTATCTTTGCCAACAATCTTACAGAAATCAATTAATTTTAATGATATGAACGATAATAAACTTATGAATCGTGCAGCGGATAACATCCGTATTCTTGCTGCTTCAATGGTTGAGAAAGCCAATTCCGGTCACCCGGGTGGCGCCATGGGTGGTGCTGACTTTGTGAATGTACTCTTTTCTGAGTTTTTAGTATATGATCCGGAGAATCCCCGCTGGGAAGGACGCGACCGTTTCTTCCTCGATCCGGGACATATGTCTCCAATGCTTTATTCAACATTGGCACTGACCGGTAAATTCACATTGGATGAATTGAAAGAATTCCGCCAATGGGGAAGCCCCACTCCGGGACATCCGGAAGTAGACATCATGCGGGGCATTGAAAACACTTCCGGTCCGCTGGGACAAGGACACACTTTTGCAGTAGGTGCTGCCATTGCCGCTAAATTTCTGAAAGCACGCTTCAACGAAGTGATGAATCAGACTATCTACGCTTATATCTCTGATGGCGGTATCCAGGAAGAGATTTCTCAAGGTTCCGGACGTATTGCCGGTGCATTGGGTCTGGATAATCTGATCATGTTCTACGACTCCAACGACATTCAGCTTTCTACAGAAACGAAAGATGTAACTATAGAAGATACTGCCATGAAGTATGAGGCATGGGGATGGAACGTACTGAGTATCAATGGTAACGATCCTGACGAAATCCGTGCAGCGATCAAAGAGGCACAGGCGGAAAAGGAGCGTCCGACATTGATTATCGGTAAGACTGTGATGGGTAAAGGCGCACGCAAAGCGGACGGTAGCAGCTATGAAGCTAACTGCGCTACACACGGTGCTCCTCTCGGTGGCGACGCATATGTAAATACAATTAAGAATTTAGGCGGTGATCCTACCAACCCGTTCGTTATATTCCCGGAAGTAGCCGAACTGTATGCAAAACGTGCAGAAGAATTGAAAAAGATCGTAGCTGAAAGATATGCAGTGAAAGCCGCATGGGCAAAAGCTAATCCGGAACTTGCAGCCAAACTGGAACTGTTCTTCTCCGGCAAAGCTCCGAAAGTGGATTGGGCCGCTATCGAACAGAAAGCAGGCAGCGCTACTCGCGCTGCATCGGCAACCGTATTAGGTGCTCTCGCTACACAAGTAGAAAATATGATTGTAGCTTCTGCCGACCTTTCCAACTCTGACAAGACCGACGGTTTCTTGAAAAAGACTCATTCGTTCAAGAAAGGCGATTTCAGCGGAGCATTCTTCCAGGCAGGTGTATCTGAACTGTCAATGGCTTGTATCTGTATCGGTATGTCGCTTCACGGTGGTGTAATCGCAGCTTGCGGTACATTCTTCGTATTCTCCGATTACATGAAACCTGCCGTACGTATGGCTGCATTGATGGAACAACCCGTGAAGTTCATTTGGACACACGATGCGTTCCGTGTAGGCGAAGACGGCCCTACTCACGAACCGGTAGAACAGGAAGCGCAAATCCGCTTGATGGAAAAGCTGAAAAACCACAAGGGACACAACTCTATGTTGGTACTCCGTCCGGCAGATGCAGAAGAAACAACTATCGCATGGAAACTTGCAATGGAGAATATGTCCACTCCGACAGGATTGATTTTCTCCCGCCAGAATATTGCCAACTTACCGGAAGGAACAGATTACGAACAAGCAGCGAAAGGCGCTTATATCGTGGCCGGTTCTGACGAAAATCCTGATGTAGTTTTAGTAGCTTCCGGTTCTGAAGTTTCCACTTTAGTAGCCGGTACAGAGTTGCTTCGCAAAGATGGCGTAAAAGTACGTATTGTATCTGCTCCGTCTGAAGGGCTGTTCCGTAACCAATCTAAAGAATACCAAGAATCTGTTCTCCCTGCAAATGCTAAGATTTTCGGTTTGACTGCCGGTTTGCCTGTTACTCTTCAGGGTCTGGTAGGCTGTCATGGCAAAGTATGGGGCTTGGAATCTTTCGGTTTCTCCGCACCTTACAAAGTACTGGATGAGAAACTTGGATTCACAGCCGAAAATGTATATAACCAAGTAAAAGCAATGCTCTAATGAAAACAATCGGATTAGCATGCGACCACGCCGGTTTTGAACTGAAAGAATATGTTCGCGGCTGGCTGGAAGTAAAAGGCTGGGCATACAAAGACTTCGGGACCAACTCTGCAGCAAGTGTAGATTATCCGGATTATGCCCACCCGCTGGCTCTTGCAGTGGAATCGGGTGAATGTTATCCCGGTATTGCTATCTGCGGCAGTGGAAACGGAATCAATATGACACTGAACAAGCACCAGGGGATTCGTGCAGCTCTTTGCTGGAATGCAGAGATTGCGCATTTGGCACGTCAGCACAATGACGCCAATATCTTGGTCATGCCGGGACGCTTCATCAGCACAGAAGAAGCGGACATGATTTTAACCGAGTTTTTCTCTACCGAGTTTGAAGGAGGACGTCATCAGAAACGTATCGACAAGATTCCGGTGAAATGAGCCTGAAATAAAGTAAACAAAGCAGTAAAGCTGTTCTTCTTTCCGGAGAGCAGCTTTATTTATATTTATCAAACAAAACCGGCAATAAACTGATAACAGAAATAACCGCAGACAACCAGTTTTAACAAGGTTCCCAATATGAATCCTATCAAGGAACCGAATCCTGATTTAAGCGCCTGTGAGAATTCCTTATTTCCCAACAGTTCCCCAATGACAGCCCCCAGAAACGGACCGAGAATAATCCCCCATGGCAAGAAAAGAAGACCGGCAAGAGTACCTATTACACACCCCCAATTTCCCCACTTACTGCCACCGCTGTATTTACTGCCCAACATTGGAGTAAAATAATCCAGGACCTGTAATACAACCACAATCAGCAACCATACAATTAGTTGCGTAGTACTGTACCCCACCTTATCTGTACAATGAAGAATAAACAGTCCCAAATAAGCAATAGGAGGACCAGGAAGAAACGGAAGAATACAACCGGCTAATCCGGCAATCATACAGAGAGCACCAATGATAATCAAAATAACGTCCAGCATAATCTCCATCGACAATTATCCTCCACTATTTTTCCAAAGTTGGTAATGTTATCAAACTCTCGAAATTCTGTATACCAATAGAAAATTTGCGCATCACACTATCCATAGTTATTCTTCATTTAATAATTATTCAAAGATAAACATTATTTTCGAGTGCCCCTCACATTCCAAGTGATTTTTATAAGCCCTTCACCTTTTAGCTACAGAGCCTTATCCATGGGCTAAAGCGGGTGAAGGGGCTTCCTTCACCCAACCTGTCACTCAAGTCGTCATCCAAACCAAGTTCTCTCCTACCCAATTTTTACCACCCGATATACATTTCCAAACTTTGTATGCTTCCGTTCTATCCCCACCGCTACCAGAATTTGCGCCAGACTCGCCGGATTTGCCCCACGCATCGCTGACGGATTCTTCTTTTTCAAACATTGAAAGATCTCGGCTGCTGAACGAAGTTCACCCTCCTCCCCTTTTTCTACAGAACGATAGCAAGAACGCAATACATCCTCTACCGGACCTTGACGGTAAAAAGACAGATTATTTTTTTGCAATACCTGTTCTTCCTCCTTTGTAAACCAATAACGTTCGCCCGACAAGATTTCCGCTTTCAACTGCGCATAAATCTGCTTATGCTCAATCCCATTACAGTCGATAGGACGTTTCACCATCACACAAATAAACCTCCTGCTACCCGTCGGATCTGTCAACAGTTCCTTCCGGTTGGATGTTCCGATAAAAGAAGCGATTCTCGGTAATGAACGATGGTTTTTCTGATATGCTTTGCATAAACTCAATGAAGCCATCTGCATCAAGTTTTTCAACAACGGCATCTTTGTCGAAGGATATTTATCAAATTCATCAAGATTGAGAAGTCCTATCTCCGCCAATCTTCGTTCCACCCGCCCTTCACTCGTCAAATCCACCTTATCCATATAATATCGCTGAAGCGCAGCAGGAAGCAGGGACTTACAAAAAGTAGATTTCAGATCCCCCTGTTCCGTACTGACAAGCAAAGGAGCCACACTATTGGCATGTTCTCCCATAATTCCCATCCATTGCGCAGTCATTCCCAACATCCAGATATGAAACTCTTTCACCCAAGCCGAATTGGTAGACTCCTATGCCGAAGGAGAAAAAGAATAAGGTGAGGTATCACGCACGTCCCATCAGTTATGAAACAGTAGATACGGAAAATTTGGTTTACCGCATCCACGAACGTTGTTCATTAAGTCCGTCGGACGTTATAGCTACACTGGAAGAATTGAAATACGAAGTGGCTCAATGTCTCAAGGAAGGAAAGAAAGTGCATATCGACGGATTGGGATACCTGCAGAATACAAACCTCACTCCACCGAACTGTCCAACACTGAGATAGACATGGAATTGACGAAATACTTTGCGAGAATCAGATTATTACCCGGAAAGACTTCCAATATCTCTGCGGAATGACACAGATTACGGCATATCGACATATCAAAAGGCTGATTGCGGAAAAGAAGTTAAGTTTAAAAGTAATTTTCAAAGAAGCTATTCTCAACAAGAAAGAATGAAAGCCGAACAGTTTTAAGCATTAACCCAGCAAAATTATTCGAATAACCCAAGGGAAGAAACGGATGAAAGGGTAGCACTTCACCCGCTTTTTCCCATGAGCAAAGGGATATAGAAGCCAGGTGAAGGAGTCTTTCTTTTTCTAATGGAGGTCTGGACGGCAAAAGTTACAAGAAGTTTATAGACGGTTGTCGGAAGTGGCAAGTCGGTAATTCCGCCACATAGGCATACTCTCTTTCTTATTTTTTCTTCATATTATTCGCCCAAATCAAAGAAAGTAACTATCTTTACCGCAAGTATTTTTTATTATTCACCATTAAATGTAAAGATTATGGCAAGTAGAAGAGAACTCAAAAAGAACGTAAACTATATCGCAGGAGAATTATTCACCGAGTGTTTAATCAACAGTATGTTTATACCTGGTACTGACAAGAGTAAGGCCGACGAGTTAATGGCGGAAGTACTGAAGATGCAGGATGAATTCGTATGCCGCATCAGTCACACCGAACCGGGAAATGTGAAAGGTTTTTATAAGAAATTCCGTGCAGACTTTAATGCAAAAGTAAACGAGATTATTGAAGCGATCGGAAAATTGAACTAAAAAAACAGAATGAAGAAAGCAATTTATAGCTTTATCTATTACCACCTATTGGGGTGGAAGACAAACGTTACGGTAACCAATTATGATAAATGCGTGATTTGTGCCGCTCCACACACTACGAACCTTGACTTATTTATTGGAAAACTATTTTACGGTGCTTTAGGTCGTAAGACTAGTTTCATGATGAAGAAAGAATGGTTTTTCTTTCCACTCGGACTTTTTTTCAAAGCAGTCGGCGGGATTCCTGTAGACCGTAGTCGGAAAACTTCGTTGGTGGATCAGATGGTCAAACATTTCAACGAATGCAAAAAGTTTCATTTGGCTATCACGCCCGAAGGAACCCGCAAGGCAAATCCAAATTGGAAAAAGGGTTTTTATTATATCGCCTTGAAAGCGCAAGTACCCATCGTATTGATCGGTATCGATTACAGCAAAAAGATGATTTCGGCAACGAAAGCCATCATGCCGTCGGGAGATATTGATAAAGACATGAGAGAAATCAAACTTTATTTCAAGGACTTTCAAGGAAAACATCCTGAGAATTTTGCCCTTGGCGAGATTTAATCACTAAACAGTGTGGATTCAATCCGTATTTCCATAGTACAAACCGATATCGTTTGGGAAGACAAACAGGAAAATCTCCGTCTGCTCCACAAGAAACTGCAAAGTCTCTGTGGAACAACGGAGATTGTTGTTTTACCGGAAATGTTTTCTACCGGCTTCAGTATGCAGAGCAAAACATTGGCAGAACCTAATTCCGGTGAAACCATTACCACTCTCAAACTATGGGCCAGGCAATTCCAGATAGCCATCTGCGGAAGTTATATCGCAACGGATAACGGGTTGTTCTACAATCGGGCATTTGTTCTGACACCGGAAGGAGAAGAATTCTATTACGACAAACGGCATTTGTTCCGCATGGGACGGGAAGCCGAACATTTCTCCGCCGGCACGAAACGGCTTATCCTTCCCTACCTCGAATGGAACATCTGTCTGCAAGTCTGCTACGACCTTCGTTTCCCGGTATGGAGCCGAAATATAAACAATGAGTATGACTTATTGATATATGTAGCCAACTGGCCTATTCCCCGCCGTCCGGTATGGGATACGTTGCTTCGGGCTCGCGCGTTCGAGAATCAGTGCTATGTATGCGGTGTCAACCGGACAGGAACCGACGGTTACCATTTAGACTATAATGGAGGAAGCAAAATCTATTCAGCTTTCGGAGAAGAGATAGCCTCGCTGCCCGATGGCCGGGAAGGAATAGCTACGGCAACTCTCAACCTGTCCGCTCTCCGTCAATTCAGAGAAAAATTTCCGGTATGGAAAGATGCAGACGAATTTCATCTGTCATAGTTGCTATCAAACAAATGTTAAAAACCAATTAAAACGACAACAATACCACAAAGCAGGTAGTTAATTATATAAACCTCTTTTGTATCTTTGTCGTGAAAATACAGTCGTAAGAATTCTAATCTTACATAACTTAATTAACAACTTTATGAAAACAAATCTTAGTTCTCAAATCAGTCTCCACCGGGTCTCCCCCAGATATTACAGACCGGAGAATGCTTTTGAAAAATCGGTCTTGACAAGACTAGAAAAAATTCCTACGGACATTTACGAATCTGTAGAAGAAGGCGCTAACTACATTGCACGCGAAATAGCACAAACCATCCGCGAAAAACAAAAAGCGGGACGTTTCTGCGTATTGGCTCTTCCGGGAGGAGATTCTCCCAGACACGTATATACGGAACTTATTCGTATGCACAAGGAAGAAGGACTCAGCTTCCGTAATGTGATCGTATTTAATATGTACGAATATTATCCATTGGCTCCTGATGCAGTCAACAGCAATTTCAACGCTTTGAAGAATATGCTGTTGGATCATATCGACATCGACAAGCAGAATATATTCACTCCCGACGGAAGCATTGCCAAAGATACAATCTTTGAATATTGCCGTCTCTACGAACAACGTATCGAAAGTTTCGGAGGCATTGATATTGCTTTATTGGGTATCGGCCGTGTGGGTAACATCGCATTCAACGAACCGGGTTCACGCTTGAACTCTACCACCCGTCTGATTTTATTGGATAACGCCTCGCGCAATGAAGCATCCAGAATTTTCGGAACAATGGATAATACTCCGATCAGTTCTATCACGATGGGAGTAGCTACCATTCTCAGTGCAAAGAAAGTATATCTGCTTGCATGGGGCGAGAACAAAGCAGCTATGATTAAAGAATGTGTGGAAGGTGCGATTACCGATACTATTCCTGCTTCTTATCTGCAAACTCACAACAATGCACATGTAGCGCTTGACCTTTCGGCAGCCATGAATCTGACACGCATCCAACGTCCGTGGCTGGTAACTTCCTGCGAATGGAATGACAAGTTGATCCGTAGCGCTATTGTCTGGTTGTGCCAGTTGACAGGCAAACCGATTTTGAAACTGACCAACAAGGATTATAATGAAAACGGTCTGAGTGAACTGTTGGCTCTTTATGGTTCTGCATACAATGTAAATATCAAGATCTTCAATGATTTGCAGCACACCATCACCGGATGGCCGGGCGGCAAGCCGAATGCTGACGACACTTATCGTCCCGAACGTGCAAAACCCTACCCGAAACGTGTGATTATTTTCTCTCCCCATCCTGATGATGACGTTATCTCTATGGGTGGAACTCTCCGCCGTCTGGTAGAGCAGAAACATGAAGTACACGTGGCATACGAAACTTCCGGCAATATCGCTGTAGGTGATGAAGAAGTAATTCGTTTCATGCACTTCATCAACGGATTCAACCAGATCTTCAACAATAGTGAGGACCAGGTTATCAATGAAAAGTACGCAGAAATACGTAATTTCCTGAAAGCAAAGAAAGACGGTGATATGGACAGCCGTGACATACTGACTATCAAAGGTCTGATCCGTCGCGGTGAAGCCCGTACTGCTTGTACATATAATAACATTCCATTGGAACGTTGCCACTTCCTTGATCTGCCTTTCTACGAAACGGGTAAGATTCAAAAGAATCCGATCAGCGAAGCCGACGTAGAAATCGTACGCAACCTGCTCCGTGAAGTGAAACCTCATCAGATTTTCGTAGCCGGTGACTTGGCCGACCCGCACGGTACTCACCGTGTATGTACGGATGCAGTATTCGCTGCCATCGACCTTGAAAAAGAAGAAGGTGCCAAGTGGCTGAAAGACTGCCGTATCTGGATGTATCGCGGCGCGTGGGCCGAATGGGAAATTGAGAACATTGAAATGGCAGTGCCTATCAGCCCGGAAGAACTTCGCGCAAAACGTAATTCTATCTTGAAGCATCAGTCGCAGATGGAAAGCGCTCCTTTCTTGGGTAACGATGAACGTCTGTTCTGGCAACGCAGCGAGGACCGTAATCGCGGTACAGCTGCATTGTATGACAAATTGGGCTTGGCTTCATACGAGGCAATGGAAGCGTTTGTTGAATACATTCCGCTATAAGGAAAGAAGGTATTCTTGATTAAGAGAATATAAAACAATAAAAGAAGAGTGGGAAGTGGGATACTTCTCGCTCTTTTTTGTTTATTTTTGCGGAGTAATTCACCACAGAGGAAAGGAGGACACAGAGGACTTCATAAATAAAAGAATTATGTAGTTTCCACATTTACCCCTCTGTGTCCTCCTTTCCTCTGTGGTGAGTATAAAAAAGCAGCAAGTATGAAGATAATAGTGTTTTTCCTATGCCTTACATTGGGAGTAAATTTCCTTTCTGCTCAGGATATTGAAAGGAATGTAAAAGAACGATTGACAGATTATTTCGGCAGATATACCGTAACGGCGAAAATCAGTACACCTAAGCTGAAAAGTGTTGATATAGATTATGAACGCAAAACGATTGCTATCCATGCTTCGGAAAGTTTTGCTTATCAGCCTTTTCGACCGGAGACTGTAGAAGCTGTTTACAATCAAGTGAAGGAGCTGCTTCCGGGACCCGTCCACTACTATCGACTCACTATCTTTGCAGATGGAAAGCCCATTGAAGAACTTATCCCGAATATTTATCGGAACAAGAAAAAGGATAAGGAACGGATGTCCTTGAAAACCGATTATAAAGACGAAGCGTGGGTAAAGAACATTTCACGCCCCAATGAAATATCACGAGGATTGCAAGACCGCCATATCGCAATCTGGCAAAGTCACGGCAATTATTTCAAGAACGACAAGAATGAATGGGGATGGCAACGCCCCCGTCTGTTTTGCACAACGGAAGATCTGTTCACACAGTCGTTTGTCCTTCCGTACGTAATCCCGATGTTGGAAAACGCAGGCGCAATCGTTTACACTCCCCGCGAACGGGATACTCAGAAAAATGAGATCATTGTGGACAACGATACACCTAATGCTTCTCTTTATCTGGAAGTAGGAAGCAAAAAAGCACATTGGGCTACTGCTCCAATAAAAGGATTCGCTCAAAAGAAGGCGATTTATAGAGATGGAGAAAATCCCTTCACAGACGGGACCTGCCGCTTTATTCCGACCGAAAGAAAGAAGAAGAAGAATAAAGACCAGGCTTTCGCCGAATGGGTGCCTACCCTACCGGCAAAAGGAGAATACGCGGTTTATGTCTCTTACCGGACATTGCCTAATAGCGTGAGCGACGCCAAATATCTTGTTTTCCACAATGGAGGGGTGACCGAATTCAAAGTGAATCAAAAGATAGGCGGAGGCACTTGGGTTTATCTGGGCACATTCGAGTTTGACAAAGGCAATAACGATTATGGCATGGTAGTGCTAAGCAACGAGAGTAGCGAGCACGGCGTAGTATGCGCAGATGCGGTACGTTTCGGAGGAGGAATGGGAAATATTGAGCGAGGAGGAAAGACAAGCGGTTTGCCCCGTTATCTGGAAGGGGCACGCTACTCTGCCCAATGGGCGGGAATGCCATACGAGGTATATGCGGGGCGGAAAGGTGAAAATGATTATGCGGATGACATCAATACACGCTCCAACACAATTAATTATTTATCCGGAGGTTCTGTCTATAATCCGCAACAACCCGGTTTAGGTATTCCTTTGGAAATGACAATGGCGCTGCATAGCGATGCGGGATGCAGCAAAACGGATGAGCTGATCGGCTCATTGGGAATATACACCACTGATTTTAATAATGGAAAACTGAACACAGGAATCGACCGGTATGCCTCACGGGATTTAGCCGATATTCTACTCACTCAGATTCAGAAAGATATATATTCAAGTTATAATCTGTCTTGGACACGACGCAGTATGTGGAACCGCAATTACAGCGAGACGCGTCTTCCGGCTACTCCTTCTACCATTATCGAATTACTTTCCCATCAGAACTTTGCCGATATGCAGTTGGGACATGATCCGAATTTCAAGTTTACGGTGGGACGTGCCATCTATAAAGGTATCTTGCAGTTTGTTGCCGGCCAGCATGACAAAGAATATGTAGTGCAACCTCTTCCTGTCAGCAATTTTGCTATCCGCTTCGGAAAGAAAAAGAATACGTTGGAGCTTTCGTGGAAAGGTGAAAACGATCCGCAAGAACCCACCGCACAGCCACGTGAATACATTGTATACACACGCATTGGCTATGGCGGTTTCGACAACGGTACATTAGTCAGCAAGACGTCCCATACCGTCAAAATAGAACCGGGACTCGTTTATTCCTTTAAAGTAACTGCCGTAAACCGGGGTGGTGAAAGCTTCCCGTCCGAGATACTCTCTGCTTATAAGGCCAAACGCGAACGGGAAAGAGTATTGATAATCAATGGATTCGACAGAGTCAGCGGACCGGCTGTCATTAATACGTTTGACAAAGCAGGATTCGACCTGGAACAAGATCCCGGAGTTCCCTATTTATCAAACATCTCATTCAGTGGAGCGCAAATAGGATTCGACCGGGCACAGGCCGGGAAAGAAGGAGAAGGCAGTCTGGGATATAGCGGAAGCGAGTTGGAGGGAATGAAAATAGCAGGTAACACATTCGACTATCCTTTCATTCATGGAAAAGCGATTCAAGCCGCTGGCAAATATAGTTTCGTGTCATGCAGCGACGAGGCTGTGGAAAACGGTACAGTCACACTGGAAGATTATCCGGTTGTGGACTACATTTTGGGAATGGAGAAAGAAGATCCGGTCCATAAAGTATACTACAAAACATTTTCTTCGGCCATGCAACGGATCATCACCAGTTATTGCCAGTCGGGAGGAAATCTATTTGTCAGCGGTGCATACGTGGGAAGCGATATGAGTGGAACACAGGGGAACCGGGAATTTACGGAGAAGATCTTAAAATACGGTTATCAAAGCAGCATGACGGACAAGAGCTCAAACCGCATTAACGGGTTGGGACGTACGATTACCATACCGAGAGCACCTAATGAAACCAGTTATGCCGTCCCTGCTCCCGACTGTATCGTTCCGGTAGATACGGCATTTCCTGTCTTTACATACGTTCCCGGCAACCAAAGCGCAGGTATCGCTTATAAAGGAAACTACCGTACCTTCGTATTGGGATTTCCTTTTGAAAGCATACAATCGGAAGCCGACCGGGCAACTATCATGGCAGGTATACTGGGATTCTTTACGCAGAGATAAAAAATATCCCTTTTTTTAATCTGCTTTTCATTTTAAGTTCTATCTTTGCTACTATAATAACCCTTAAAACTAGAAAAGATGTATACTATACAAGCAAATCCCAGCGGTACACGCAGCATAGAGGTCTCTAATGAGAATCTGAGAACGATCGAGAAATATGCATTGTTCCGCCATCTCATTGATAGTACCGGCATTGTAGACGAAGCGGTTTTGGACAAGTTGAAACTAAACATCCGTTCCCTCATCGCCAGTCAGGAAGAAGACAGCAAGGACTTGCTGGACCTTTGTATTGATGTGATTTACCACAATAATATGAAGGCATTCGGCTTGCAACAGCTTATCAAGCTCTATCTGACGTGGCTTTCCAGTCCGGAAACGGAAGAAGAGGAGGCATAATGATTACAGTAAATACTTGCGGAATCACAGCCTATAGTCCGCTGATTCCTGCAATAAAAGCGATGTGTAATGCGTCTCCCGGTGAAACACTGGAGATTATCATGAACCATGCCGATGCGTTTCAGGATCTGAAGGAATATCTGTCCGAACAAGGCATCGGTTTCCGCGAAATTTATGACGGAGAACAAATGACAGTACAGTTCACCGTATAATGCGTATCTTTGCAGCATGAAAGAATATCGATTGACTGACTGGTTACCTACTACCAAAAAAGAAATAGAACTTCGCGGATGGAATGAACTGGACATCATCCTTTTCAGTGCGGACGCGTATGTAGATCACCCTTCTTTTGGTGCAGCCGTTATCGGCCGCATTCTCGAAGCGGAAGGTTTGAAAATAGCCATTGTACCCCAACCTAACTGGCGCGATGACTTGCGCGATTTCAAGAAGTTGGGGCGTCCGCGCCTGTTCTTTGGCATTTCCGGCGGGTGCATGGACTCGATGGTAAACAAATATACCGCCAACAAACGATTGCGTAGCGAAGATGCGTATACACCGGACGGGCGTCCGGATATGCGGCCGGACTATCCTTCTACTGTTTACAGTCAGATTCTCAAGAGACTTTATCCGGATGTTCCTGTCATCTTGGGAGGAATTGAGGCCAGCATGAGGCGGTTAAGCCATTATGATTATTGGCAGGATAAGGTACAGAAAAGCATTTTATGCGATAGTGGAGCGGACTTGCTTATTTATGGAATGGGCGAAAAGCCGATTGTCGAATTAACCCGTAAAATAAAAGGTTTGCTGCCGACAGAAGACACCGTATGCACTGTCAACGATTTAAAAACAATCATCGGAACGATTCCTCAGACAGCCTATCTTTGCCATGCCTCTGAGTGGACTTCCGATACGGAAGATATACAACTCTATTCGCATGAGGAATGCCTTGCAGACAAAAAGAAACAGGCAAGCAATTTCCGGCATATCGAAGAAGAGTCCAATAAATATGCGGCTTCACGCATCACGCAAGCTGTCGGAAACAAAGTCGTAGTCGTCAATCCTCCTTATCCCCCGATGAGCCAGGAAGAAATTGACCGTTCTTTCGATTTGCCCTATACCCGTATGCCTCATCCCAAATATAAAGGGAAGCGGATTCCGGCATACGATATGATAAAATTCTCCATCAATATCCATCGGGGATGTTTTGGCGGGTGTGCATTCTGCACCATTTCCGCACATCAAGGAAAATTCATCGTCAGCCGCAGCAAAGAATCCATTCTGAGGGAAGTAAAAGAGGTAACTCAGTTACCGGACTTTAAAGGATACTTAAGCGATTTGGGTGGTCCTTCCGCCAATATGTATCAGATGAAAGGGAAAGATGAGTCTATCTGTAAGAAATGCAAGCGTCCGTCCTGTATCCATCCGAAAGTCTGCCCGAACCTGAACTCAGACCATCGTCCGTTATTGGATATTTATCACGCGGTAGATGCCTTGCCCGGCATTAAGAAATCATTTATAGGCAGCGGGGTACGTTATGACTTATTATTGCATCGTAGTAAAGATGAGGCCATCAACCGCAGTACTGCCGAATATACCCGCGAATTGATTGTCAAGCACGTTAGCGGCCGACTGAAAGTTGCTCCGGAACATACAAGTGAACGGGTATTATCCGCAATGCGCAAACCTCCTTTCGAGCAGTTTGAAACATTCAAAAGGATATTCGACCGAATCAATAAAGAGGAAAACCTGCGCCAGCAACTGATTCCGTATTTTATTTCCTCGCATCCCGGATGCAAAGAAGAAGATATGGCGGAACTTGCCGTTATTACCAAACGGCTGGATTTTCATTTGGAACAAGTGCAGGACTTTACCCCCACTCCTATGACAGTAGCCACGGAAGCATGGTACACAGGATACCATCCCTACACGCTGGAACCGATATTCAGCGCAAAGACTCAACGGGAAAAACTGGCACAACGTCAATTCTTCTTCTGGTACAAGCCGGAAGAACGGAAACATATCATTAATGAATTGAGACGCATCGGACGGGGGGATTTGATAGATAAGCTATACGGAAAAAAGAGATAGCTCCTTAAAAAGGGGCTTTACCCGGATCCTGTCTAGTATCAAAAACAGCTTCCACAAGAATCTGTTCTTCAAGCACCCTATAATACACCTTAAAGTAATCACAATGAAAAACACGTACGTTAGGTATAGAGGTAGCTTTATACATATATGGGTATTTGGCAACTAACTTTAGCACATCGTTTATCATTGTATAGATGGAACGGCTATATTTTGAATTTCCATTTCTAACATAATAAAAAGTAAGAATCTGTCGCAAAACGATTGTAGCAGTTTCCGTCCACACAATCTTTAATCCAGCCATTGTCTCACTTGCTTGTCAACCTCTTCTTGAGTATACAACCGACCTTCTTCATAATCTTTTTCCGAACGCATTATAATTTCCCGTTCGTATTCTGTAGGAACACAAAGACATACATCAGAACCGGCCCTTTGATAAGCAACTACCGGATCATTTACCTGTTCCGGCTTTTCATTTTCCTGTGATTTATATTTTGCAGTCATATCTCTATTGTTTATTATAAGCCCAAAGATAGACAGACTTTCCTCAAAAAACAAACTTATTCAGTTTAATCTCACTAAAGGAGGCAATTTATTAAAGCCCATTCGGTTGTAACGCAACAATCTCCTGCAATACGCTAACCGCTGTCTCCACATTCGACACATCTTTAATCAGCATACTCCGTTTCCCGTTCTGCTCGCGAAGATCGCAACGGCGGGTATACTTCATCATATAATCAATCACCTTTCCGAAAGCCTGGCTCTGATAGAACGGGCTATCCGGATTGGACACAAAGAACAATGTCATGCGTCCACCCTTCAAGAATATCTTCTCCGCTCCCAAACGTGCCGCCAACCGGCGCAGAGGAACGATACGGAGCAATTCTTCCGTTTCCGGCGGAACAGGGCCGAAGCGGTCTTCCAGACGAGAACGGAAAGCTGCAACGTCTTTGTCCAATGTCAGACTGTCCAATTCGCGATAAAGCAACATACGCTCACTGCTACCGGTCACATAATTCGCCGGTAATAACAATTCCAAATCACTTTCCACCTGACATTCATCCACAAATCCTTCACCGCTGATCTGCCCTTCCCCTTTGATTTCCTCCGCATACAAATCTGCAAATTCATCGTTCTTCAGTTCATGAACAGCCTCACTGAGAATCTTCTGATACGTCTCATATCCCAAGTCGGCAACAAATCCGCTTTGTTCCGCCCCCAACAGATTACCGGCTCCGCGAATATCCAAATCCTGCATGGCAATGTGAATACCGCTTCCCAAATCGCTAAAGTTCTCAATCGCTTGAAGGCGCCGCTTTCCCTCTGCGGTAAGACTGCTTAACGGAGGAGCCAACAGATAACAGAACGCTTTCTTATTGCTACGTCCTACCCGCCCACGCATCTGATGAAGATCGCTCAAGCCGAAATTCTGCGCTTGATTGATTATAATCGTATTTGCATTCGGGATATCAATACCGCTCTCAATAATGGTAGTCGCCAAAAGGACATCATAATCATAATTGACAAAATCCAAAATAATCTTTTCCAATTGCGCCGGCTCCATCTGTCCGTGACCGATAGCCACACGGCAATCCGGAATGTGACGCTCAATCATCGCTTTCAGTTCCGGCAAATTAGCTATCCGATTATTGACAAAGAACACCTGACCGTTACGGCTCATTTCGAAATTAATCGCATCCGTAATCACCTCCTCATTAAAGGTATGCACCTCTGTCTGAATCGGATAACGGTTAGGCGGAGGCGTAGAGATAACACTCAGATCGCGCGCACCCATCAGCGAGAACTGAAGCGTACGGGGAATCGGAGTAGCGGTCATTGTCAATGTGTCCACGTTCACTTTCAGCTGCCTCAACTTTTCCTTTACAGAGACTCCGAATTTCTGTTCTTCATCAACAATCAGCAATCCCAAGTCTTTAAATTGGACGTCTTTTCCCAAGATGCGGTGAGTACCTATCAGTATATTGACATCCCCCTCCTTCAATCCTTTCAATACTGCCTTGGATTGTGCGGCCGTACGTGCACGGCTCAAATATTCCACCCTGCAAGGCAATCCTTTCAAGCGGTCGCGGAATGTCTGGAAATGCTGGTAAGCAAGCACCGTAGTCGGCACAAGCACAGCCACCTGTTTATTATCGGCAACCGCCTTGAAAGCCGCACGGATGGCAACCTCCGTCTTTCCAAATCCCACATCCCCACAGACCAGACGATCCATCGGACGATCACTCTCCATATCCGCCTTGACATCAATTGTCGCTTTGCTCTGGTCCGGCGTATCTTCATAAATAAAGGAAGCTTCCAGCTCACGCTGCAAGAAACTATCCGGACTATAAGAGAAGCCCTTTTCCTGGCGGCGCTGCGAATACAGCTTAATCAGATCACGGGCAATATCTTTTATCTTACTCTTTGTACGCTCTTTCAGTTTCTCCCACGCACCCGTGCCCAATTTATTAAGTCGGGGAGCCTCTCCCTCTTTTCCTTTGTATTTGGAAACTTTGTGCAAAGAATGAATAGAAACAAATACCACATCATCATTCTGAAAAACCAGTTTCAGGACTTCTTGCGTAGTATCTCCATTCGGAATACGCACCAGACCGGAGAAACGTCCGATACCATGATCCGTATGCACCACATAATCGCCCGGAGTAAACTGGTTCAATTCTTTCAAGGAAAGGGCCACCTTTCCCGAACGGGCTTTATCACTCTTCAGATTATACTTATGGAAACGGTCGAATAACTGATGATCTGTAAACACACACAGCCTCAACGTATTATCAACGAATCCTTCGTGAATGGTACGCTCAACAGGAGTAAATTGTATCTTATCACCACGATCCTCAAAAATAGCCTTGATACGATCCGTTTGCTTCGTGCTGTCGCTACATATATAAAGCAGATAACCTTTCTCCAGATACTCTTTGAAAGAGGAAGCCACCAAATCGAAATTCTTATGAAAGATAGGCTGGGCGGATGTACTGAAAGAGACACTGGCTTCCGGCGTTCCGGTTGGCTTGTTACCAAATTCCAACCGACGGAAATCAAGAGCGCGTACAGTAAACTCACTGCCATCGATCAATTTTCCCTCCAACGTAATTCCCCCATTCTCTTCGGCCTCCTGAACGGCTATTGCCTGCGGAGTCAACGCCTCATCATGCACCACTTGGATTCGCTCGCGCAACCAAAGAAAGTCACGCATGGCGAGCACGGTTTCTTTCGGAATAAAATCCAGAAAAGAAGTGGTTACCTCTCCCGTCACTGCCAAATCCGGAACGATAGACACTTCCTTTTTCTTCTCACGGGACAACTGAGACTCCACCTCAAAGGTACGGACACTCTCTACTTCATCACCGAAAAAGTCAATACGATAAGGATATTCCGAAGCAAAAGAGAAAACATCGATTATGCTGCCACGAACGGCATATTGTCCCGGCTCATATACATAATCCACATATTCAAAACCATAACTATGCAACACATCCGTTATAAAAGTAGTATCCACCTTTTCACCCACACTCAGTTTCAAGGTCTTATTGCTCAGTTCCTTACGGGATACCACTTTCTCAGCCAACGCATCGGGATAAGTGACGATACACAATCCTTTCTCTCCTTTCTGCAGACGGCTCAGCACCTCCGTACGCAAAATCTCATTGGCTGCGTCTTTCTGTCCGTACTTGATGGAACGCCGGAAAGAAGATGGGAAAAAAAGCACCGTTTCCGAGCCTAATATCTGTGTCAGGTCGTGATAAAAATACCCGGCTTCTTCAAGATCACCCAAGATAAACACAAACGGGCAACCACCCTCTTGCACCAATACAGAAGAAAAAAGGGAAGCAGCAGACGCATACAGTCCTCCACAAAAAACAGTTTGAACAGAAGTGTCCTTCAACAAGCGCTTCATTACTGCCGTATTGGGGTGGGCAGCATATTGTTGTTGCAACTCAGTTATTGTCATACCTATAAAATTTCACCGCAAAAGTACAAAAAAGATTGGGAGTACATACTTTAAAAATGGAAGTATTATCAAGAAATACACAGTAAGAATTACCGAGCTATGGGCTCAGCGCCATTGAGACGTGGGCTGAGTCTCGGTGAAGCGTGGGCTCAGTATCGCTCAGGCGTGGGCTTAGTATCAGTCAGACGTGGGCTTACCTCCCGTAAGGTGTGGGCTTAATTCCGGTGAGGTACGGAGTTATCCATAATGAGCCGCAGAACACGTTAAATATTCCTTAGTTCATCTATAACTAAAGGAAAAGAACTACTTTTGTTCTTAAATATTATAGTATCTATATGCAGACATCAGACAGCATTGTAATTATTCCTACTTATAACGAACGAGAGAATATCGAAAATATTATCCGTGCCGTTTTCGGACTTCCCAAAGTATTCCATATTCTGGTAATAGAAGACGGTTCGCCCGACGGAACGGCAACTATTGTAAAAACCCTGCAACAAGAGTTTCCCGAACGCTTGTTTATGATCGAGCGTAAAGGGAAGTTAGGATTAGGAACCGCCTACATCACCGGATTCAAATGGGCATTGGAACATACATACGAATATATCTTTGAGATGGACGCCGATTTCAGCCATAATCCGAACGATTTGCCCCGTCTGTACCAGGCCTGTGCGGAACAGGGAGGCGACGTATCCATCGGTTCCCGGTACGTCAGTGGGGTAAACGTAGTAAACTGGCCGATGGGACGTGTGCTCATGTCCTATTTCGCTTCCAAGTATGTGCGGTTTATCACGGGAATCCCCGTGCACGACACTACCGCCGGATTCGTCTGCTACCGTCGCCAGGTATTGGAAACGATAGATTTAGACCACATCCGCTTCAAAGGATACGCCTTTCAGATTGAGATGAAATTCACGGCTTATAAGTGCGGCTTCAAAATCATTGAAGTTCCGGTAATATTCATCAATCGCGAATTGGGTACTTCCAAGATGAATAGCAGTATCTTTGGAGAAGCCATATTCGGTGTGATTAAATTAAAAGTAAATAGTTGGTTCCATAAATTCCCGCAAAAGAAATGAAACGTACACTGATTCAAAATGCCATTATTGTCAACGAAGGAAGAACTGTTCCGGGTTCGGTTGTGATTGAAGACGAGAAAATCGCCGAGATATTGGTTGGTGAAGAAAAAGCGTCTGCCCCCTGTGATGAAATAATAGATGCAACCGGATGTTATCTTTTGCCGGGTGCCATTGACGAGCACGTACACTTCCGCGATCCCGGTCTTACCCATAAGGCGGATATTATCACCGAAAGCCGTGCTGCTGCGGCAGGTGGCGTCACCTCAATCATGGATATGCCGAATACCAATCCACAGACCACCACTTTGGAAGCTCTTGATGAGAAATTCGCTTTATTAAGCGAGAAATCCGCCGTCAACTATTCCTGTTATTTCGGAGCAACCAACAACAATTACACTCAGTTTGCAAAGTTGGACAAACACCGTGTCTGTGGCGTTAAACTGTTCATGGGTTCAAGTACCGGTAATATGCTGGTAGACCGGATGGCCAGTCTGCGCAATATCTTTGGCGGTACCGATTTGCTTATCGCCGCCCATTGTGAAGATCAGGGAATCATCAAAGAAAATACGGATAAATTTAAGAAAGAGTACGGAGAAGATGTCCCGCTGTCCCTTCATCCGCTCCTACGTTCGGAAGAAGCCTGTTACCGTTCTTCGGAGCTGGCGGTGCAACTGGCACGTGAAACAAATGCCCGCCTGCATATCATGCACATCTCTACTGCCAAAGAACTCAGTCTGTTCTCAACCGCTCCTCTGGCACAAAAACGAATCACGGCAGAAGCCTGTGTTTCTCATCTGCTTTTCACAGAGGAAGATTACCGGACACTGGGCGCACGCATCAAATGCAACCCCGCCATCAAAACAGCAAAAGACCGGAAGGCCCTGCAGGAGGCTGTCAATAGCGGTTTGATAGACGCCATCGCAACAGACCACGCTCCGCACCTACTAAGCGAGAAAGAAGGAGGAGCATTGAAAGCAATGTCGGGAATGCCAATGATTCAGTTTTCACTGGTCAGTATGCTGGAACTAGTGGACAAAGGAGTATTTACAATAGAGAAAGTGGTAGAAAAGATGGCTCATGCTCCTGCCCAAATGTACGAAATACAGAATCGGGGATTCATCCGGAAAGGTTATCAGGCAGACCTTGTGTTAGTACGTCCGGACAGCAATTGGACGGTAACGGCAGACTGCATTTTAAGTAAATGCAAATGGAGCCCGTTGGAGGGACATACATTCAATTGGAGAGTAGAAAAGACTTTTGCAAACGGGCATCTGCTATGTAATAACGGAGAGATAGACGAGAATTATCGTGGACAAGAGTTAAGGTTCAGATAGTAAGTGAATTTCTCAAACAGAAAAACAAGCCACATTATGCAACCTACAGTCTTATCTTATAAAATACATACGGTCGCCCCCTACATCAACTGGATTTACTTTTTCCACGCATGGGGGTTCCAACCGCGTTTCGCGGCTATCACCAACATTCACGGATGCGATGCCTGCCGTGCCGTATGGCTGACCACTTTTCCGGAAGAAGAACGGAATAAAGCCTCCGAAGCCATGCAGCTTTTCAAAGAGGCCAACCGTATGCTGGATCTGCTCGACAAGGATTACGAAGTAAAGACAATCTTCAAGCTCTGTAAAGCAAACTCCGACGGAGACAATCTGGTGATTGAAAAGGAACAAAACCAATACATCACGTTTCCTTTACTCCGCCAGCAAACACCTAAAAGAGACGGCAGTCCATTCCTTTGTTTAAGTGACTTTGTGCGCCCGTCATCTTCCGGCATAGCCGATACGATCGGCGCTTTCGCCGCTTCCATCGATGCGGATATGGAAGGGCTTTACGAACAAGATCCCTACAAACATTTGCTTGTCCAAACTCTTTCCGACCGTCTGGCTGAAGCTGCTACGGAAAAGATGCATGAGTATGTACGAAAAGAAGTATGGGGATATGCGAAAGATGAGAATTTAAGCATTGAGGATTTGCTAGTTGAAAAATATCAAGGTATTCGTCCGGCGGTCGGTTATCCGTCTTTGCCCGACCAATCCGTCAATTTCCTATTGGACGAACTATTGGATATGAAACGGATAGGTATCTCACTGACCGAAAACGGAGCAATGTATCCTCACGCGTCCGTCTGCGGACTTATGTTCTCACATCCGGCTTCCGAATATTTTTCAGTAGGGAAGATTGGAGAAGACCAACTCGAAGATTATGCCCGCCGCCGGAATAAGAGTGTGGCAGAGATACGCAAATTCCTGGCTGCCAATTTACAATAACGCTCATGAGGGAACAGTCGGCAGAAACAGACAGGCCTGTTGAACAAGAATTCTTGTCAGTCATCCGTGAATATGAACGGGTGATCTATAAGGTGTGTTATCTGTACGCCAATCCCAATGCCCCTCTCAACGACCTTTACCAGGATGTTGTGCTGAACCTTTGGAAAGCCTATCCAAAATACAGGAAAGAGTGTAAAATATCGACATGGATTTATCGTATTGCCCTCAACACCTGCATCAGTTTTTATCGCAAGGAAAAGAATATACCGGAAATTGTCAGCCTCACCAAAGAGATTGACTGGAGTATCGAAGCGCATGATCCGGTCAATGAAATGCTGAAACAGCTTTACCGGATGATCAATCAATTGGGGCAACTCGACAAATCCATCATCCTGCTCTATCTCGAAGAGAAGAGTTACGAGGAGATTGCGGAGATTACCGGACTGACGGTAACGAATGTGGCTACCAAGTTAAGCCGCATCAAAGACAAACTAAAAAAAATGAAAAAGGAAGACTAAAGATATATGGAACTGGAAGAATTGAAGAAATCCTGGAATGCACTCGATGAGCACCTGAAAGACAAAGAGCTCATTAAAGAAGAGGAACTTTCGAAATTGCTGGGACATACCGGCAAGGGCATTCATGCCATTGCCAATCTGAACATAAAGCTGATTCTGATTTCCCTGCCGATACTGATCCTGTTCCTGGCGGAAGTCCTGTTGCACAACAGGCTGAACCCTATCTATATCATTATCCTTCTAGCCTGGATTCCCGCACTTTGCTGGGATATCGTCACTACCCGCTACCTCCAACGGACCCGAATAGACGAAATGCCTTTGATAGAAGTAATCAGCCGTGTCAACCGCATCCACCGATGGACCATCAGAGAGCGTCTGTTTGCCATCTTTTTCCTTCTGGTATTGGCTGTTCTTTCATTCATTTACTGGCAAGTATGGCAATACGGTATAGGCATGATTTCCTTTTTTGTCTTGTTATGGGGAGGCGGTCTAGGACTGATCTTATGGATTTACCGCAAGAAGTTCCTAAACCGTATCCACGAAATCAAAAAGAATCTGAACGAATTAAACGAATTCAGATAATAAAGAGGAAAGAGTGTGCTTATCCTACAACACTAAGCACACTCTTTCCATTCACTTTCTTGTGTACCTGCACTTGAACGGAAATCCGTTCGCTCATTTCCTGCACATGAGAGATCACGCCTATTTTTCTTCCCTGCATTTGCAGTTGCTCCAATGCTTCCATAGCCGTACGCAGGCTTTCCGCATCCAAAGATCCGAACCCTTCGTCTATAAAAAGCGACTCCACCTTCAAATTATTGCTGGATAAAGATGACAATCCCAATGCCAATGCCAGCGAGATTAAGAATGATTCGCCTCCGGAAAGGGAATAAACCGTTCGTATCTCATCACACATATCACAGTCGACAACCTGCAAGGCCAATGTACCGGGAACCTGTTGCAATTTATAGCGTTTGGAAAGATAAGACAAATGTTTGTTGGCATGAAGCAATAACAGATTCAAGGTATAACTCTGCGCTATGACTTTGAATTTTGCTCCATCCGCACTGCCAATCAGCTTATTCAACTTTGCCCAACGGTCGGCAACCGATTGTTTCTCTGAAAGTTCTTTTGCTATCTGCTCCACCACCGCTTTATTCTTAGCCTGCTGCAACAAACGGGCTTCAATAATGGAAAGGCTGCGTTCCGTATTCAGATTCTCCTCCTGTTGTTTCTTTATTGCTTCCGGAAGCTGTTCGGGGAATTCAATTTGCTTCTGCCGCACTTGCAACTCTTCAATAGACGAAGCAATCTGTTTCAGCTCTCCTTGCAAGCCGGAAAGTCCGTTTTGAGCCGTCTCTACCTCCTTACGGGCTTTCTCCAACGCCAGATTCAATTCTCCTTCCCGCCTTGCTACGGCGGCTTCCGCCTCATCGGCACTCTTTCCTTTCAATAAGCCCGAACGTTCCCGACGAAGTGTATCCAATGCTTTCTCTATCACCTCAAAACGCTTTTGTTCGGCAATCGCGGCATTCTGTAATAGCACCGACTGTTCATTGGCAGCCGATACCTTTTGCATGGCTAAACGGCATCGGGAAACATTCTCACGCAAGGCTTCATAATGCGAACGCAGCTTCTTTATCTCTTCATCACCCCGCTGCCATTCCGCATACAGATTACGGTATTCTAAAATAAGCTTCGCCAGTTCTCCCAAGCGTTGTTGTATCTGTTCCTCATTTCCGGTGTCAGCGCTTTCTTTTTGGAAAGCCGACAATTGTTCACGTACCTGCCCCGCAATCATCTTCTGATGTGCCAAATCACGTTGCAAGGCAATGCTCCGGTTGTTCACCTGCTGATAAACCGCTGTTGCCGCATTATACTCCTGCTCCATATTCCGGAAAAGAGTATCCACCACTTCCTGTTCCCGATGATACGGATGCGAAGTACTACCACAAACCGGACAGGCTTCTCCTTCCTCCAACTGCCGCCTCAAAGCTTTCACATCCTTCCCTACCGCCATGCGGGCGTTTTCATAAAGACGTTGTACTGTTTTCAAGGCAACTTCCCGTTCCGAAAGCTCCTTCGAACAATCTGCCGCCTCTTTTTCCAAATGCTCTATTTCCGACATCGCCTTCTTCAACGCTTCCGTCAATTGCCGGATATTCTGCTGACGTGCCAATTCTTTCTGCAACTTGACCTGTTCGTCAGCTAACGACGGATATCCGAAAGCATTCAACCGCTCCAGGCGTTTTTCGTTCGTTTCTATTCCGGCAGACAAATTTCCCTCTTCCTGCCGTAACGTTTCTTCCACCTGTTCAAGCAGCAGACTGTCTTCCGTCCCTGCAACATTCAATAGACGGCGTAAGGTCTGATAAGACAAATGCAACTGTTCCTCAACCATCTGTTTTCTCTTGTCCTGCTCCCGCACCTGCTTGCGGGCTGCCTGCAATAGTTGTTGAGACTGTATATAACCCTCTTGTTGGGACTGTATCTGCACATCCAGTTGACGGGCTCGCTTCAAGTCCGGCTGTATAGCTTCCCATTGGGCTTTGAAACGAACCAAGCCTTCCTCCTGCGAGGCCAATATGTCCAAAGCGGTCTTTAGTCTGGCCTGTTCTCCTTGTTCCTCTTTCTGCTTCTTTGTCCGGAGCTCCTCTTGCGTCTTCAATGAACGGACAACATTCAACTGCGCATTCTGTTCCGCCAGCAATTTGATTCCTTCCGAACGCTTTTCAGCCAACAACTCTTTTTCTTTCTGCAAGGCAAGCTGTTCCTCTTCCGGAATCAATTCAATCACACTCATCTTATTATGAATCAAAGCTACCTCTTCCTGCGCTGCCTTATTCCGGGCAAACACTTCCTGCGAAATGAAAGAATACACTCCGGTCCCCGTCAGTTTTTCAAGCAACTCCGCCTTAGCCGCTCCTTTAGATTTCAAGAAAGTGGCAAAGTCATTCTGAGCTAACAATACGGTACGGGTAAACTGCTCATACGTCAACCCGATCAACTCAACCAACTGTGCCAGCAACTCCTTCTTCGTCCCTTGAAATTCTTTCCCCGTATCCAGCTCCTTCACCTCCATCATTTGCGGCTGCAAAGAGCCGCTCACTTTATTCCGTGTACGTCTCACCGACCAACAAGAGCGGTAACGGTGTCCGTCTACTCCCAGAAAATCAACTTCTGCATAACCGTCACTTGTGCCACGACGCAACAGGTTACGCACATCGGACTGATTAATCCGGTTATCCCCTACATCCGCCAGATTCACACTTTCCACCGAAGCGGCGAAACGGGGCGCTTTATCATACAACGCCAGACATAACGCGTCCAACAAGGTTGACTTTCCCGCTCCCGTAGGACCAGAAATAGCGAATATACCAGCCGAGCACAATGGCTCAGCGGTGAAATCCACTTCCACCGTCCCTTCAATGGAAGTAAGATTCTTCAATCGTATAGCTAATATTTTCATCTTTCCTCCTCTTCTTTACGGGTGGCAGCCAAATAGGCTTCTTGAAACAAATCAACCAAATCCTCCGGCATTTCTGACTGATAAATCTTCTCAAATGCAGACTGTGCAATCTGCAACGGTGACATCTCCTGTAATCCTTTTTTCCAGTCTGTCTCCTCTTTCTCCACATTTTCCGCACCGGTACGGTAAAAAGAGACAATGCGTGCCAGGCGATAATTCTTATCCGCCAGAACATCCTCTATCTCCTGCCGGAGCATGGGTTCGGGCTCTTCCAGCAAAACCTTCACTTCCAGATAGGGAGCGGTTCCTTCCGTCTCCGGCAATTCGCCCAACATCTCCAATATCTTTTCAGGCAATTCCGGCTCACCGCTCGGCACACTTATCAAAGGTATTGATTTCGGACATTCTATCCGTCGGATGTCTACCGCACACCCTCCGTCAAAAGCCACCATTACCACTCCGTGATGATAATGCCTTTCGGCAAAAGACATCGGAATCGGACTTCCCGCATAGCGTACATTCTCCCGGCCGGATACCCGTTGCGCTTTATGAATATGTCCTAGAGCCGTATAAGCGATCTGTTCGGGAAAAGCCTCCGGTGACACGCACTCCAGTCCGCCTATCACTGTGCGTTCACTATAATCCTTTTCTGCAATCTCCGAACCGGTAGCTTGCAGATGACCTATGGCAAGAATGGCCTGATTCGGCTTACGGCGTTTCCACAACTTTCGCAGAAGCTGCGTATAAAGTTCACGAACCCCTTCCGAATATGGATTCCCCTCTGTCTGCACTACCGGATAGTCTCCTTGACGCAAAAAAGGAACCGCCATACAAAGTAATTCAACTTCTCCCTGCCGGTTCTTCAGTTCCACGCATAGATGATCGTAATCAACCGCTCCGACTTCCAACTTACGTACCACTCCCCTGACCTCTGTTCTCATAGCCTGCAACAAAGGTAAAGGAGCTTCCAGACGTGCCGCCGAATCATGATTTCCGGCAACAATCACAATTTGCAGATTGGGATTCTCCGCCGTAACCCGGTATATAAACCGATAATATATACTTTGGGAAGCAGCCGAAGGATTGGAAACATCAAACACGTCTCCGGCTATAATCAATGCATCAATCTCCTGCCGGAGGATTTCTCCCGCCAGCCAATCTAAAAACGCCTCATGCTCCTCTGTACGGTCATAACCGAAGAACGTTTGCCCCAAGTGCCAATCGGCAGTATGTAATATACGTATCATATTTTTAACAGCTATCTCTAATAACGAGAGACAAAAATAACACAATCGAAAAGATTATATGGTATCCGCATCTCTTTTTTACAATAATCATGTATATTTGCAATGTAAAAATCCAACCCTATGAAGATACTTTATTATATTTATCAGATTTGCATCGCTTTACCTATATTATTAGTGTTGACTATCCTTACGGCACTCGTCACCATCGTAGGTTCTCTTTTGGGAGGAGCCCACATCTGGGGATATTATCCGGGAAAGATATGGTCACAATTAATCTGTCTGTTCCTGCTGATTCCCGTAAAGATTCAAGGGCGTGAAAAGTTGCATGATAAAACTTCCTATATTTTTGTACCCAACCATCAAGGTTCATTCGACATATTCCTGATCTACGGTTTTATCGGAAGAAACTTTAAATGGATGATGAAAAAAAGTCTGCGTAAACTACCGTTCGTTGGAAAAGCCTGCGAAAGCGCAGGGCACATTTTTGTAGACCGGTCCGGTCCGAAGAAAGTGTTGGAAACGATCCGGCAAGCGAAGGACTCTTTGAAAGACGGAGTATCTTTGGTCGTTTTCCCGGAAGGGGCTCGTACTTTCACCGGACACATGGGGTATTTCAAGAAAGGAGCTTTTCAATTGGCGGATGACTTACAACTGGCAGTAGTGCCCGTCACCATTGACGGCTCATTTGAGATCCTTCCGCGTACAGGCAAATGGATACACCGTCACCGCATGATTCTCACGATTCATGAGCCTATTCCGCCTAAAGGAAAAGGTATGGAAAATATCAAAGCGACTATGGCGGAAGCATACGCCGCCGTTGAAAGTGCTTTACCGGAGAAACATAAGGGAATGATAAAGAACGAAGATCAAGACCGATAATAGAGAAGTTATATTCACTTCTTTACCGAAGCATTTTCTTCCAGACGCTTGTGCTCTTCTATCAGTTTCATATTCTCTTTCGCCTTCGAAAGAAACTCTCTTACCAACTTATTGCTTTTAAAAGAATAAGGAGCGTCTTTTATGATGTCATCTATCTGCGGAGTCATAATAGGATAAGGCAACGAACTGCAAAGCATGATAAACACATTGGGTCCCAACACATTTTCGTAGTTGGTGGAAATGAAAGTCTTCACATATTGATTCATCTCTTTCATCAGCGAATCTCCTTCCACTGCCAATTGTGAATGAATCTCATCCAAATCACCTCCGTCCATCACCATACGGGTTTCTTTCTGTTCCAACTCTCCGATACTTTCCTCCAGTCGGTTTCTTTTCTCAATAAACTCGTATAGTGCCGTATTCAAAGGAGTACCCACCGCTTTGATATCCGAATTACTGATGTTTACCTTGATTTTTCCATTTTCCAGCACAATCGGCATGATGCTTTCATCATCCATATAAAGTGTCACCATCTGTACGGAATCGACTTTGCCTTTCATGGAGAACAGACCGTGCGCTACCTCAGCAGAATCCAGTTTCACCCATTCACCATCACGCAAGGACTTAAGATACAGCATTTTTCCATCCAGGCTATTCACAGAAGATGTTCCTTCGATCTTGTACTTATTAGTGCAGGAAGCCAGAAACGGGAGCAAAAACAATAAAGATAAAAGTTTATTCACGTTCGTCTATTCATTTGATTCTGCGTGCAAAGGTACAACCGATTCATTTTTCAGAGAAACATTTTATCAATATTTAAATCTTGTAAGTCTCTTTTCTTTAATAATCCTTATAAACATATGGAGAAGGCTTTTTTTTTCATTTAGTTTATCTAATTTTGCGGCTATGAAAACATCAACTTACGCCCCTTTTGCCAAACCTCTCTATGTGATGGTAAAGCCGGTAGGTGCCGTATGCAACCTGGCTTGCGACTATTGCTATTATCTGGAAAAGGCAAATCTATACAAAGATAACCCGAAACACGTAATGAGCGATGAGCTTCTGGAAAAGTTCATCGACGAGTATATCAACTCACAAACCATGCCACAGGTGCTTTTCACCTGGCACGGGGGAGAAACACTGATGCGTCCGCTTTCTTTCTATAAAAAGGCTATGGAACTGCAAAAGAAATATGCACGCGGACGTACCATTGACAACTGTATTCAGACGAACGGAACAATGCTCACCGATGAATGGTGCCGGTTCTTTCACGACAACAACTGGCTGGTAGGAGTTTCTATCGACGGACCACAGGAGTTTCATGACGAATACCGTAAAAACAAAATGGGCAAACCTTCCTTCGTGAAAGTGATGCAGGGTATCAATCTGCTGAAAAAACACAATGTAGAATGGAATGCAATGGCCGTTGTCAATGACTTCAACGCTGACTATCCGCTGGACTTCTATCACTTTTTCAAAGAGATAGATTGTCATTATATACAGTTTGCTCCTATCGTCGAACGTATTCTTCCGCATCAAGACGGACGGCATCTCGCCTCTCTTGCCGAAGACAAGGAAGGAAAATTGGCCGATTTCTCCGTCACTCCGGAGCAATGGGGCAATTTCCTGTGTACTCTTTTTGACGAATGGGTGAAAGAAGACGTAGGCAACTACTACATACAGATATTCGACTCCACTCTGGCAAACTGGATGGGTGAACAGCCGGGAATATGTACGATGGCAAAAACTTGCGGACACGCCGGTGTTATGGAATTCAACGGTGATGTATATTCGTGCGACCACTTCGTTTTCCCCGAATATAAACTGGGAAACATCTATAATCAGACATTGGTGGAAATGATGCACAGTGAACGCCAACATCACTTCGGCAACATGAAATACCAATCTCTCCCCACCCAGTGCAAGGAATGCGAATTCCTGTTTGCCTGCAACGGAGAATGTCCGAAGAATCGCTTCAGCCGTACATCGGAAGGCGAACCCGGCTTAAATTATCTGTGCAAAGGATATTACAAATTCTTTAAGCACGTAGCGCCTTATATGGATTTCATGAAGAATGAACTAATGAACCAACGTCCGCCTGCCAATATCATGGAAGCTTTGAGAAGTGGAGAGTTGAGAGTGGAAAAGACAAAATAAGAATCATAAATATTTTAATTATCAGCATTAAAGAATGAATAGACTAAAACTTTATTTATTGGCGCTGACTGCGCTAATCGTATGTTCCGCTAAAGCGGATGAAGGTATGTGGTTATTGCAGCTAATGCAACAGCAGCATTCTATAGACATGATGAAAAAACAAGGTTTGAAACTGGAAGCGCAAGATTTATATAACCCCCATGGAGTTTCCCTAAAAGACGCTGTCGGTATCTTCGGAGGAGGCTGTACCGGAGAGATTATCTCACCGGAAGGATTGATCCTGACCAATCACCATTGCGGATATGCTTCCATCCAACAACATAGCAGCGTTGAACACGATTATCTGACGGATGGTTTCTGGGCTACTTCCAGAGAGATGGAACTTCCTACTCCGGGATTGAAATTTACATTTATCGAACGTATCGAAGATATCACTGATATTGTCAATGCTAAGATTGCTGCTAAAGAAATCACTGAGACTGAATCATTCAGCGGTGCGTTTCTCCAGAAACTGGCAGAAGAGCTGTATGCAAAAAGTGATCTGAAAGACAAGAAAGGAATCGTGCCACAGGCACTCCCATTCTATGCCGGAAATAAATTCTATATGTTCTATAAGAAAGTATACCCGGATGTGCGTATGGTGGCAGCTCCTCCTTCTTCTATCGGTAAGTTTGGCGGAGAAACAGATAACTGGATGTGGCCCCGTCATACCGGTGACTTCTCTATGTTCCGTATTTATGCGGATGCCAACGGAGAGCCGGCAGAATACAGTACAAGCAATACTCCCTTGAAAACAAAAAAACATTTGCCTATTTCTATCAAGGGCTTGAAAGAAGGAGACTATGCCATGATTATGGGATTTCCCGGAAGTACAAGCCGTTATCTGACCGTATCGGAAGTAAAAGAACGCATGGAATCGGAAAACGAGCCGCGCATCCGCATTCGTGGAGCCCGTCTAGCTGTTTTGAAAGAAGTAATGAACGCCAGTGACAAGATCCGTATTCAATATGCCAACAAATATGCAGGTTCCAGCAACTATTGGAAAAATTCTATCGGAATGAACAAGGCTATTATCGATAATGATGTACTGGGCACAAAAGCGGCACAGGAAGCCAAATTCGCTGAATTTGCCAGAAAGCAGAACAATACCGATTATGCGGAGGTAGTGAAGAAGATAGATGACTTGGTAGCTAAGACAGCTCCTCTCAACTATCAGTACACTTGTTTAAGAGAAACGTTCTTCGGAGCTATCGAGTTCGGAAGTACCCTGCTGTCCAAAACTCGGGAAGCATTGGTAGAAAAGAACGATTCTTTGATTAAAGTACGTATCGAAGCTCTGAAAGAGACATATGATGAGATTCATAACAAAGACTATGACCACGAAGTAGACCGTAAGGTGGCCAAAGCATTGTTCCCTCTTTATGCGGAAATGATTCCGGCAGAGCAACGTCCGTCTATCTACAAACTTATCGAACAGAAATATAAAGGCGACTATAATAAATTTATCGATGACATGTATGACAATTCCATTTTTGCCAATCGTGCAAACTTCGAGAAGTTTATCAAGAAACCGACTGTAAAAGCTATTGATAACGACCTGGCTTTGCAATATTGCCAGTCCAAATATGATTTACTCGAACAACTCATAGGACAGTTGAAGGATATGGACAAGGAATTGGCTTTATTACACAAAACCTACATCCGTGGTTTGGGTGAAATGAAATTACCTGTTCCTTCTTATCCGGATGCGAACTTTACAATCCGCCTGACTTACGGTAACGTGAAACCTTACGACCCGAAAGACGGTGTACACTATAACTACTACACTACTACCAAGGGTATTCTGGAAAAGGAAAATCCGGAAGATCGTGAGTTTGTCGTACCTGCCAAGTTGAAAGAGCTGATAGAGAAAAAGGACTACGGCCGTTATGCTTTGCCGAACGGTGATATGCCGGTTTGCTTCCTTTCAACCAATGACATCACCGGAGGTAACTCAGGCAGTCCGGTTCTGAATGAGAACGGAGAACTGATCGGTTGTGCATTCGATGGAAACTGGGAATCGCTGAGTGGTGATATCAACTTTGACAACAACCTGCAACGTTGCATCAATCTGGATATCCGCTATGTCCTGTTCATCTTGGAGAAATTAGGAAACTGCGGACATCTGATAAACGAAATGACAATTGTAGAATAAATGAAAAAACAAATCCTATTTGCAGTCTTTTCATTGGCAACGCTCAGTATCCACGCCGACGAAGGTATGTGGATGCTGACCGACTTGAAAACACAGAATGAAGTTGCCATGCGCGAGCTTGGACTTGAGATTCCTATTGAAGAGGTTTACAATTCCAACGGTCTTTCTTTGAAAGATGCAGTCGTACACTTCGGAGGAGGATGCACGGGAGAGGTTATCTCTTCCGAAGGATTGGTACTGACTAACCACCACTGTGGTTACGGAGCCATCCAGCAACACAGCAACGTGGAGCACGACTATCTGACAGAAGGCTTTTGGGCGATGAACCGCGATGCGGAGCTCCCTACTCCGGGACTGACCGTTACTTATATCGATCGGATTCTTGATGTGACGGATTACGTCAACGAGCAGTTGAAAAAAGATCCGGATCCTGACGGAATCAATTACCTGTCCCCCAGCTATCTTAGTAAAGTAGCGGAACGTTTTGCCAAAGCTGAGAACATAGAAGTTACTCCCGCTACCAAACTGGAGCTCAAAGCCTTTTACGGCGGGAACAAATATTATATGTTCATAAAAACCGTGTACAGTGATATCCGTATGGTCGGTGCCCCTCCTTCTTCCATTGGAAAGTTCGGAGCGGATACCGACAACTGGATGTGGCCGCGCCATACAGGTGACTTTTCGCTGTTCCGCATTTATGCGGACAAGAACGGAAAACCGGCAACATATTCGAAAGACAATGTACCGTTAAAAGTGAAGAAGCATCTCACCATCAGTCTGGCCGGTGTACAAGAAGGTGATTTTACTTTTGTCATGGGATTTCCGGGACGTAACTGGCGATACATGATTTCCGATGAAGTGGAGGAACGGATGCAAACAACCAATTTCATGCGCCAACATGTACGTGGAGCACGTCAAAAGGTACTTATGGAGCAAATGCTTAAAGATCCTGCCGTACGTATTCATTATGCCAGCAAATATGCGTCATCTGCCAACTATTGGAAAAATGCAATTGGTATGAACGAAGGTTTGGTACGGCTCAAGGTTTTAGATACCAAGCGTGCACAACAAGAAGAACTCCTGGCACGCGGTCGTGAAAAAGGAGATGACTCTTACCAAAAAGCATTCGATGAAATCCGTTCCATTGTAGCTCATCGTCGTGATGCGCTCTACCATCAACAAGCCTTGAATGAAGCATTGGTGACAGCTCTTGACTTCATGCGTATTCCTTCCACTATGGAATTGGTAGCTGCCTTGAAATCGAAAGACAAGGGGCAGATAAAAGAAGCGACTCAAAAACTGAAAAAGGAAGGTGAAAAATACTTCGCATCTGTTCCTTTCCCCGAAGTAGAACGGATGGTGGGAAAAGAAATGTTGAAAACCTATGCTAATTATATTCCGGCAGAACAACGGATCAATATCTTTGAAATCATCAATTCACGCTTCAAAGGAAGTATAGATGCATTTATCGACGAATGTTTCGAACATTCCATCTTCGGTAATCCCAAAAACTTTGAGAAGTTCATCAAAAAGCCAAGCCTATATAAGATAGGATATGACTGGATGATATTATTCAAATACTCCATTACCGACGGCATACTGAAAACTGCTATCGCCATGAAGGAAGCGAATCAGAATTACAATGCAGCCCACAAAGTATGGGTAAAAGGTATGATGGATATGAGAAAGGATAAGGGAATTCCTATTTATCCGGACGCAAATTCAACTTTACGGCTAACCTATGGTCAGGTACTTTCTTACGAACCGTTCGACGGAGCTGTTTATGACGCTCACACAACCCTCAAAGGAGTGATGGAAAAAGAAGATCAAGGCAATTGGGAATTTGTAGTTCCTCAGAAATTGAAGGAGTTATACGCAGCCAAGGATTATGGGCGTTACGGTAAGAATGGTGAAATGCCCGTTTGCTTTATTGTAAACACCGACAATACGGGAGGAAACTCCGGCAGCCCGGTCTTCAACGGTAAAGGCCAGCTGGTAGGAACTGCTTTCGACCGTAACTTTGAAGGATTGACGGGCGACATTGCTTTCCGCCCGTCATCACAGCGCGCAGCCTGTGTCGACATTCGTTATACACTCTTTATTATAGATAAATATGCGGGAGCTTCCCACATCATTGATGAATTGACTATTGAGGAATAAAGAACCTAAACAGTTATAAAGAATAAATGGATAATGAATGATGATTGAATCATCTGACTTCATTATCCATTTTTCTTTGCTCATTCCCCGTCAATCAGACAAAGCTTTCTACCATATACATTTCATCAGTTACCACATTCATTGTTTCTTCCAATTCAAAAATTATCCGCCGTTCACAGCTACGCGCCCAAGAGGTAAAGTTCCGGTTCGGAGTATATCTTCCGGCGAAACGAAGCAACGATTCCAAATCAAAAGAATCACTGATAATTCCCGCACCTGCCCTCATCGCGTCATAGGCATTACAATCTTGTTCGATATGTGCCGGCACCATCAAGACAGGTTTTCCAAGATACATCGCTTCACAGATAGATTCAAACCCTGCCGTACTTGCATAAGCCCGGCAACCAGCCATTCCGTTGAGAAACTTGATATCATCAATCTGATAAAAACAGAGCGTCTCATCAACCTTTGTCACTTCCTCCGTATCCGCTTTATCCCAAAAGAATTTCAGCGGTATCTCCGGATGACAAATGTGAAACTTCTCCACACTATCGGAAAAACCTGAATTCACCATATATCCATGAATATAATTCCCCTCTTCCGGTTGGATGGACGTCACTTCCTGACGAATCAGAGGTGGTACTACAACTATCCGATGTACATCATCCTGTTCCATAGTTCTAAAAGATAAAGCTAGCTTCTTCGAAGCCCTAATAGCCGTCATCCGCGTAAAGAAACGTAACATCCATAGTTGAACGAAGTTCTTCTCCGGAAATTCAAAATCACGATGCAGAAATAAGTACTGATGTCCGATGCATACATACGGGACGGCAGGACGGAAAAAAGCGTATGTAAGTCCCGTCAAAAGTTCGTAGAAGTTAATGACAATCTCTGCACCCGTCTCCTTGATCCGCTGATTTATATAGCACATGCTACGAAAGTATTCCGGTATCTTCCGCAAATTATAAAAAACACTTTTCTTCAAACTCGGGCGTTTACTATCTGCTGCAGGCAGAAAGTTCGGACTAATAAAACGTTTCATCGGTGCATGAATACTCCGGTTGAAAAATCCCGGTAAGGTACGTGACGAACTCTTACCCACCAGCACTTCCACCACTTCGTGCCCGTTACGCAGTAACATTTCTTCGAGGGTGATGGCTTGTGTCAAGTGTCCCCTACCCTCACCTTGAACAATAAATAAGAATTTCATAGGCTATCATTATTTAGTTCAACCTTTATTTCGTTTCGATACGCAAAATTCCTTGTTTCACATTACAATAAGATGTCTCTACAATTACTATTTTGTGAACAAAAACGGCATTTTTCCGTTATATATATAAAACAGAGTTTATATTTGCAGTCTTCAATGACTGACAGTTAATTTTAAGAAAGGAAAGATTTATGGAAAAGTTTGAAGATTTAATAAAGTTGCCGATGCCGGTTTTAGTAGATTTTTTTGCGGAATGGTGTGGACCCTGTAAAGCGATGAAACCTGTTTTGGAAGAAGTGAAACAGAATGTAGGTGATAAAGCGCGTATTGTAAAGATAGACGTTGACCAGCATGAAGAGCTGGCTACAAAATACCGTATACAAGCAGTACCGACCTTTATACTGTTCAAAGATGGAGAAGCTGTCTGGAGACATTCAGGTGTAATCCACAGTAGCGAACTGCAAGGGGTAATTGAGAAACATTATACATAAAAGACAGAATAACGAATGAAGAAAGTATTAGCAATGGTAGCTTTCGTCATGGTAAGCGTGATTATATACGCTTTCAATGACAAAGCTGAAACCAATCAAGGTAAAAAAGAAGTAACAGGTAACGGTGAAGTCGTCGTAATGAACAAGGAAATGTTTCTGAAAGACGTCTTCGATTATGAGAAATCAAAGGAGTGGAAATACAAAGGCGACAAGCCTGCCATCATTGACCTTTATGCTGACTGGTGCGGACCATGTCGGCAGACAGCTCCTATCATGAAAGAGTTGGCAAAGGAATATGCAGGGAAGATAATTATCTATAAAGTGAATGTAGACAGGCAGAAAGAACTGGCAGCCCTGTTCAATGCAACAAGTATCCCTTTATTCGTATTCATCCCCATGAAAGGAGATCCACAGCTTTTCCGTGGAGCAGCCGATAAAGCAACCTACAAAAAAGCAATTGATGAATTTCTATTAAAGTAAAATCAAAAGTGACGGTATCTCATAAAGATATCGTCACTTTTTTATATCCCCGCATTTCTTATTTAAAATATCCTACCGGATGATTCATCATGGGAATCTGACCGTCTTTTAGCTTTAGCACTTTCTTCAACTGATTGCCATCCATCGATGCACGTGGCACTGTAGCCAATTTAGCGGAAGAACAAAAGACAGAAATGTTCTGTGAAACGATTCCTGCATCCATAGCTCCCATCAACTGGTTACGGACATTCTTTGCATCTCCGAAACGAGAAACATCGCTGACCAGAACCAAAGAGACAGGCGCCGATTTCACAAAAGCCTGCCCACCTGCAACTGCGCTGCGATAATCTCCTTCAGCAACCAGAGTCAACTGATGATTTTGAGCATCATACAAATAACTTCCTTCCGATAAAACAACATACACATTCACATCCTGTTTGTTCAAAGCAGAAGGAGCTGTGCGTTTACCCGAGTCTTTGCGGTTAACTCCATTAGCAGCCCATAATAAATCCGAAAGATCCGACAAGCTCAAAGCCTTTGCAGCAAATTCCCGAGTAGAATGCCGTTCAGACAAGGCTTTCATTACCGAACCTGTACGGCCCAAGTTAGGTTTCGGCAACTTAATTACTTTTTCAGCAGCCAAAGCGACTACAGAAAACATCAAACAAACTAACAACAGTTGTACTTTTCTCATAATTGCGGCATTTAAAAGTTGATGAGCAAATATAAACAAAAAAGGTCTGCATTCGTATGAGAACACAGACCTTTTAAGAGTTATTATGAGGCTTGATTATTTATCACCGAAATAACGGTTGTACAAACCTTCAAAACCTTTACCGTGACGAGCTTCGTCTTTACACATTTCGTGTACAGTGTCGTGAATAGCATCCAAGTTCAAAGCTTTAGCACGGGTTGCGATACGTTTTTTATCTTCGCATGCACCTTGTTCAGCGTCTTTACGTTTCTGCAAGTTAGTTTTGGTATCCCATACACAGTCACCCAGCAACTCTGCAAATTTAGCAGCGTGTTCAGCTTCTTCCCAAGCGTAACGCTTGAAAGCCTCAGCTACTTCAGGATAACCTTCACGGTCAGCCTGACGGCTCATAGCCAGATACATACCAACTTCAGTACATTCGCCCATGAAGTGGTTGTTCAGGTCCTTGATCATTTCTTCATCACAACCTTTTGCAACACCGATAACGTGCTCATCAGCAAAAGTCAGTGCACCGCCTTCAGTCTCAACAACTTCAACGAACTTGCTGGCAGGAGCTTTACACAAAGGACATTTCTCAGGAGCTGCGTCACCTTCATAAACGTAACCGCAAACAGTACATCTAAATTTTTTCATTTTCTTCTCAATTTTAAATTAATTAGTCAATACGTGTTTCTTTATCTTTACTTAAGCAATTCTTGCAAATACCTTTATAATAATAATGAACTTCTGCTACCTGATGCCCCTCCATTTCCATACTTTCCACATCTTTCACCGCCTCGGGACATTGCAAATCATAAATATGTCCGCAACATTTGCAAAGGAAATGAGAATGGAGAGAAGTATCCGCATCAAAATTAGTATTTTTTTCATCAATTGTGAGCATCTGTGCCGCTCCCTGCTCCGAAAACAGTTTCAAAGTATTATAAACCGTAGTTTTTGAAAGCGTAGGCATAGATGGAGACAATGCGGTGTAAATATCATCCGCCGATGGATGGACAGGATATTCCATCAAGTATTGCATTATGGCAATGCGTTGTACTGATGGTTTGATATTATGATCTAATAATCGTTCGTATGGTTTCATCATTTATCCCTTCCTTTCCAAACTTGTATTCATTACAATTATAAATCTAATGCAAAGATAGAAACCCTTTATCTTATTTCCAAATAATTCATTACTTTTTTTATGACATGACCGGTATTATCAGATTTAATTATCCGTATCAACTTCAGTTTCTTCTACAATATCAGAAGGAACTCCGTCACAGCGTACATACTTAGACACATCTCCCGTATCATCTTTCACTGTCCAGACCATAGAACCAGAAGGTAGAAGATCTGTTACGATATATGAATTGTTCCAACGACCACCCAAACTGTAATCATACTTGCCACTCACAATATATCCCAACTCATTATCTTTTTCAATCTCGAATGTCCCGCTGAGAAAGCGGGCATACATACTATCGAATTTCTGATACATCTGAAAAGTTTTATCTCTGCGGATAAAAGTTATATAGCAATAAGTGCCTTCGGCGAGGGGCTCCCCGTTCCACTCCATCAACTGCCAGGTGCCGTTCAGATTGGCGGAAGTCACCTCCAGTGTCTCCACTTTTGCCTCATCTTCATCATCACAGGCCACAAAGCCAAGCAAGAGTATACATAATGGTATTATTCTGAAAAGAATTCTCATATTATAGTTTTTTAAAATGTTAATCAAAAATATTATTGTAAACGTTTGACAGTAACTTTGACCATGCGGTCCGTAATCGGCGCATCAATTCCTTCAATCATAAAATTGAACTGCCATCTGTCGTCCGGAGTATCGGGCAATTTACCGCCATCCACCGTGATCACCATATCCGCTTCCTTTCCCGGCTGTATTACTGCCGGTTCCGTATGAAAAGCAGCATACGGAGGAAGCATCAGCGCAGAAAGCTTCAAAGGTTTCTTTCCTGTATTAGCACATAAAATACGTTCTGCAGGACGGATACCGGAGGTCATTTCCGAAAAGGTAACCTGTTTGCGTTTCATGCGCAGCACCCCCATTACGGAAGGAAGGTAACTCCATTCGTCGGAGCAGACCACTTCACCTGTCAGCACCAGACGTGCAACAGGATGCCTATCCGATAACTCTGTATACACAAACGCGTATGTTTCTACTGTTCCGATACGGTTTTTAGGATTATACGCCAATGTCACCGCACTTTCCATCCCCGGAGCAAGCGCTTCCGGACTGAATGCCGCCGCCGTACACCCACACGAAGTGGTAATTTTCGTAATCCGCACATTTCTTCCGCTGACATTACGGAATGGAAATGTACAAGTCAAGGGAGCATCAGTATCGTACATACTGCCGATATGCATATGAAGAAAATCGAAAATGAATATTCGCCCACCCTCTTTCAGTAAAGGAGGATTGACCAACGAATCGACTGCCACAGAGTGATAGTCCGTTCCCTGCGCCCCCAGATAAGGGACAGGGAAAAAGGCCATCAGCCAGCAAAGCCAATAATATTTCCGTTTCCTGTTCATCTATCTGTCAAATCCAATTACATCCATCCGTTATCATTCGCATTGTTGCGGACAGTAATGGTGAAAGATTGTTCCTTGCCACCACTCGTTTTCAATGTGGCGTTTGTCATCCCCGCAACAATCCCTCTTACTGTCATTACAGTACCTTCAAAGGTAGCGACCGCCTTCGACGTATCATTAATGCTGCATTCGTACGTCAAATTTTCCCCATTCAGGAAATAACGTTTCAGGTCTATTTTCACGGTTTTACCGACTCCTACATACAAATTGGGCACTTTCATATCCGACCCGCTTCCTGCAATAGCACGCAGCAACGCTCCGGCATCAACCAGTTTACCCATTTTACCCCTGTAAAAAGGAAGTTCCATTTTAGTGGCCGACCAACCCGGAGAATCATGTACATAATAATAGGTCTTATAACCTTTATAATAAGAATCAACTTCTTTCGCCGTTTGCTTCATCAAATTGATAAACTCCTGTGCCTTGAAGTGACGACGTTGCTGCATGGCATACGACAAGCCTAATGCCGCCACTCCCGACACATGAGGACAGGCCATAGATGTACCTTCACTATAGCCGTAGGTTGCTTTACCTTCAACGACTAAAGTAGAAAGAATCATTCCCAAATCAGCATCTGTCTCATTACTGTCAGTACCTTCACCCGGAGTACAATGATATTCACTGTCCCCTCCCGGAGCACAAAAATCCACCTCCGCTCCATAGTTAGTAAAAGATGACGGTGTGTAATCAGCAGCGATAGAAGCAACCGACAGACATCCTTCATAAGCTGCCGGATAGGAAGACATATATGAATATTCATTACCGGAAGCAAAAATAGCCAGTCCTCCCTCAATCACTCCGTTAGGAGAACCTGCATTATGAATAAAATAATCCAAAGCTTCTTTTTCCAACGGATAAATTTCAGCCCATTCTTCATCACTGGCAGGTCCCGGCATATATCCCAGCTGAGGATTAGCGTAAGCGGAGTTATATCCCCAGCTGCATTGCAGGATTACTGCTCCATTGTCGGCTGCATACTTGATAGCTCTTGCTTCATTAACCATCTTGACCTGATCATCACCATCAAAAACCTGACAAGACATAATCCGTACGCCCCCTTTGGCTCTATTTCCTCCGGCAATGCCACAGACTCCTATGCTATTATCATTCACAGCTGCTATCGTTCCTGCCACATGAGTGCCGTGACCGGTATCTTCAGCAGCCTGCCAACTAATGTTCCCGTTGTTTTTCACAAAATTGTAACCATAACGGTCACCGTTATAACCATTATTGTCATTATCCCGGTCAGAACCAACTGTCTCTTGTTCGTTCACCCACATATTATCCGACAAATCAGGATGTTTCCACATGACACCTTCATCGAGTACGGCAACAATAATTTCCGGATCACCCGTACACAGTTCCCATGCTTCCTCACAATTAACATCAGAACCGACAATGGCAGGAGCTTTCTCTGTTACAAAATCATAATCTCCCCGATTGACATATCCCCATTGATGCGACAAAAAAGCATCATTAAACTTTAAACCGTTATCCGCTACCGCACGCGTTCTCATTCTGTTTAGAGTAGCTTCCGAGACCGGAACCGGTTTCTTCTTAGGGTTATAGGCACGCTGAATGGCAGGATTTATCTGAAGTTTGGAAATCTCGCCCAAAACGGACAATCTTTCCATAGCTTCCTTCAAATCCGTATCTTTATCAAAACGTACCAGATACCAAAGATGTAATCCCGCCTTACGGCTCTTTTCTTCAGTGCGCGGATCAACAGGAAAAACGCGTTCAAAATCATACGCTCCCAAGATAGAGAGTACCTCATCCGTTGACGGAATACCTGACCGGGTAGAGGCTCCCGCCGCACGTGTTTTCATCGTGCGGTCGAGAATTTCAGTCATTTCGGGAACGAACTTAATCAATAACTCCCCTTCAGCAGCCCCTTCCGGTATCACTATGTCCGGAGTGGCGGGAATCACCGGAGCATCATCGTTCAGTTCGTTGTCACTGCAAGCTCCCGCCAACAATGCAAACGCTGTGATTGCATAAATATATATTCTCTTCATATCCTATTCTTTGAGTTCATATTTTTCCTTTAATTTAGGGAAGGCTTTAAAATATGCGTCAAATGTAGACGGCACATTATCAAACCGTACCATTTTTCCCTCTGAATTCAATCCTTTTTCCATTTGATTGTATATCAACACTTCCGGATCCCATTCTATCAAATGAGGATGAAACAACATCCATTCAGGTAGATTACCGGTAAAAAAGTTCAGGTTGACACTAAGTTTTCTCATCTTAGGAAGAATTTTAGGTATATCGGCCCCTCCATTTATTAAATATTGAATGGTATCACCGCCAAATGCATCTACGTCTTCCTGTGAGTAACCGGTCACCCCGTCCTCTCCTATTTTAAAGTCAGGCAATGTACCTTCAATGAAATTATAAGATAACCTTAACTCCTCCAAACTATCCCATAAGAACAATCTACGAAGCGTGTTATCATCTTTGGTATTAAAGAATAAACCAATACCATCCGGGTATTTGACAAGATCATTCGCTTCTCGCAGGTCAGAAAGAACCGATCTTCTGTTACCGATCAGACTTAATGACTTCAATTTCGGGAAATTCTCCTTCGTAAGAATGGAAGGTACGGAATTAAAATTGTTACTGCCTAAATCCAATGTCTCAAGACGGTCTCCCAGTTGAACTAGATCATCGGAGAGTGCGACTAATCCATATGCACTTACAGTCAAAGACTTAAGATATCTTAAACTGCACACATCATCTTCCAGTGTAATACTCTTGGTTGCCGTATTGGTATTACCAAAGAAAGTCAAACTTTCAACATACGTCAGATAATGTATTTCGTGCGGAATAGATTCTTCCGTATTAATCATATTAAAAATCACAGAGCGTACACGCCCCACCACATTTTCACCCTTCGGGAGGTCTTTATCCCCTTCTTCCCATAATACGACATTATCCCAATATCTCATGTTTTCACCCGGATTCCAATTATTACCGACTTCAAGGCGTTCTCTGATTGTGAGCAATGCCAATGAATCACCCGAACGATTATCCTCAATCTTAGGTGAAGCCTTCTGAGTAACTGTCACTACGGCAGGCTGTTCCAAATTGTCATCAGCATTTTGAGGTTTAAAATGAATTTTGGCTGTACGAATATCAAAGTCCGGATTCATCATCCATTCCACACGGATTTTAGCCGTACGCGGACGAGAGCCACGATCCAAATTGACGGTAGGGTCCTTAGGCAAGGTGAGCCACTCCTTTTCCGGAACGGCATCATATTCCGTATTCATCTTAAACGCAACATTTGTGGTGACAGTCATATCAAAGTAACGTTTACTGTAATTGTCTGACGCTTTAATTTCCACATCAGGCTTTTCGATATAAATCATCTTGCCGTAACCGGTCTGATGTACTGTCATTACGCATGGTGCCTGTCCACGCGGGATAAAACGGATTTCCGCTTTACGCATCCCGTTAATCAAGGTAGAATCGATCGAAACCGTACACTCGGTAACACCGGAACCATTGGCAGGAGAGATACTCACCCAAGGTTCCGACGCACTGGCAGCCCATTCGCCTCCCGATGAGACGGTGAGCATATCCCTGCCACCGTCAGCACCCATCGTGATATCCTCTTTATCTATAGAGAATCCGGTAATACCACTATCGTCATCATCTTTACATGATGCCACAGCAGCCATATAGACGAATAATCCTAATGCTATTTTTACTAAATATTTCATTGATATTTTATTCTATATTGTTTATTTATCCAAATCAAGCGCATCACAACCGCGAATATCCTGAGACTTATCATAAATCAACGTATATTGTCCTGCTTTGATATACGGGCAAACAGCGCTCATGTCAATCGATATATTGGGATTATCTTTGATTTCAAACACCAGGATAGTTGGTGAGATGGTATCCTCGATTTTCCGTAAATCGTTTGAACCGATACTGAACACCTTAAGACTCGGATTTTTATAAAGCCCCGTAGGCCATTCGCGCAGCGTTCTGTTACCATTATCGTCCCGTTGATGTCTGATACCGAATATTACCAGATAATTGATAGACAGCGGTTGAGTAGGGAATTGGGAAAAACTATTATAGCTCAAATCCAATCCGTACAATACCGGCATATTAATCACATAAAAATCATCTGTCAGTGCAGTCAATTTATTATAAGTTAAATCAAGGCTGGTAAGATACTCCAAAGATGTCTTTCCTTTCAATGCTCCCTTAGGAATGGTGGTCATACCGTTAGCAGAAAGATTCAAAGTTTGCATCGGTGACTCTTTCTCGAACAATAGTTTAGGAAATACCGTAAATTTGTTATGGTGTAAATTTACAGTAGAAGCATTAATGCCCCTATGCTCCTCACCATCCTCAAACTTATCTATCAGATTGTTGGAGAAATCTACCGTTCCCATCACATAATCGGACTTGGCATTGAAGATATTCGGAACTTCCGTCAACTGGTTATTCGTGCAACTGAATGTTTCCAGATCATTCCAACCAAAGAAATATTTCAATCCATTTTCCTCTTCGACACCCGGAATTTTTGTGATATTATTATTATCCAGATACACTTTCATCAACCTGACTTCCTTGCCAAAAGGATGTAATGTTTCAATTTCATTGTTAGTACAATCCAAAAGTGTCAGCTTTTTCATCTTTTTCAAGAGGTCATATGCAGGGAATTCCTTCAATTTATTGTATCCCATATATAACAACTGAATTTTATCCGCACATTTGGAATCGTCTCCGATAATTTCTTCCCAGTCCGATTTCAACTGCTCATCGGAAATACTTGTATTATGCGCCACATTAAGTGAAATCAATTCCGGTAAGCTCTTCAGCATATCCGTTGGTAACTTTTCCAAATAAGGACAGTTATAAATTTCTATGTCTGTCAAGGTAGTCATATCCTCCCATTTCCATTCATCCCGTTCTTCATAATAAGGAGAATCCGGACTTACGTCTATAAAGAGACCCTCACTGCGAACAGGTGAGTTGGCTATAAAGAATTGTTCAAGCTTCTTCAACCTCATGATAGCCTTAGATACACCAGTAACTCCATTTGTCAACGTGCCGAATTGTACATCTTTCGTAGAAATACGGCTGCTCTTAATGGGTTTCATATTCGGATTATCATTAATACCTTTACATAGAATGCCGGATAAATCTTCACGGGCATCTCTCGCAAGGAACTTCGTATCATAATCCATTCTCATAGCTCTGCGCTGTTCATCGCTCATGTTGACAGAGTATCCATCGAACAGATGTCCGCCGAGCTTTTCATCATGTGTTCCTAATGACAGAATCCTCAATTCGGTAAATTGTCCGATTTCATCAGGTACCGCCTTTTTGGCACCAAATCCGGCAAGCGATATAAGTGCCACACGTCCGTTATCCAATAACTGTACACCGGGCTGGTTTCCCCACAAGTCGATATCCTTATTGAAATTCCAGTTGACTCCCATCGGCGAAGATTCTCCATAATACTTCCAGTTCGGCCCATCCATCTTCTCCCAAATAGCTTTTAGTGCTATATAGTCTTTGATATACTCGGCTGTCTCGTTAAGACGTACAGGTACTTCGGCCTCACTTGTCAATTCATTGTCTTTCACCACAAATGACTCGGATGTCTGCACAGAAGCCACTTCCAATACGTTTTTAGCCTTCTTATCCGAATAGGCTGTATAACTGCTTATCTGATAAGTACCGGCTTTCAACCATGCCACCGTATCACATTCAGCATAAGATGTCTCCTGCCCTCTGTCTGTATATCCGTCAGCAGGCTTATCTGTAAAATCCTCCATGTATTTCACACGAACGCCTTTTATCTCCGTCAGCTCCTGAGTAAAAAGGTTTTTCACTGTAATATCTATTGCCAGGATATTGCTAAACGGGTAAGCCTCACTTTCCGCTGCACGGGTTTTTACGAAATTCTTCACCAATTTAAATGTGACCATGCCCCGTGAGACAGCGTCTACGCTCAATTTTTGCGTATGCAAACCGTCGGCAATAATCGTAAAGACATTGTTCTCTTCAGCGGGTCCGGCATACAACACATTGTCCAACTTGTCATACAAGTAATAACCAATAATTGTATAAGTCCCCGTGAGCAACTTCAATTTATCACTACGCAATCCGAACTCTGCATTTTCCGCATTATATGAATCCAGCAGTAAAGTCTGAGTAATAGTTGAACCATTGTATTGCATGACAACTTTCACTTTCTTCGCATCGTTCAGTTTATCCAGTTGATCGGTCACTGCACGAGTTGTCGTTCCCTTGTCTACAGATGCGCTCTTCAATAACTTAAACTGTACATATCCATAAGTGGATTGCAACGGTTCGTCATCATCAGAACATCCTGTTACCACAGTCATTGCCAAAAAACATGCAATGAAGGGAACAAAAAATAATATGGAATATAGTTTCTTATTCATCTATTCAATGATTAATTATAGTTGGGAGTAACAATAAGCACTTTCTTTGTTTCACCGTCTTTCTCAAACAGAATATGGAATTCCTCTGTTACTTCTTCTTCCCAAGCACTGATTGAAGTAGACGATGCTCCACCTTCACAAATTCCTTCACTAGTTATATCTTCACCATTACGTTTTACCTTTATATTCCAGTCAGTCTCGAAATCACCCAGCAAAGGATCAATTTCAATGGAAGCAGAAGGATATTCCACGGTATAAATCTCGCTTATTTCAGGATAGCTATCTGTTATGTCCGAATTCGTAACTTTCGTACAAACAGCTTCTTTCATACTACTCGTACTAGAATCAAAATAAGTCACTTTAAATGCCTGTGCCGCCTCCTGCTTTTTCTCTTTCTGCACAAAATTGATCAATAGATTACTTTGCTGATAAGTGTATTTGATATCCTGCTCGTATGTTCCCATATCCGTTTCTATCAGATTCTCCCATAAATCCTCTTTAATTTCATCATATAGTGCCTGAGGCAATAGCAACACGTATCCTTCCCGTTCTTCGGAAGATTTATCAACTTTCAACCGCAAATTACCTTTTTCATCATCTTCAAGCTTCATCCATTCCACCCCATCTTCCGCTCCAATCTTCATCTGCGTCATTCCATACTCAATTACTTTCTGAATATATACCGGAACCACTTTGTCGTTCAAAGCCTGTACTGTATAGGGGATAAATTTATTATAAGTAGAGGTTGTTGAAGTACCGGTGCCTGCGCTACTTGTTTGTGTGAAAGTCTTGCCATCCAATGACACCTCCCAATTCCAAGGATTGGAATCAAGTATTTTAATACTTTTCGGATTCATACCTTTATATACCAAAGGGAACGAGTAAGGCATCACTCCATCTTCATCAACAAAAGTCAATGTACCATTTTGTGCATACTTTGCATACTGAGAGTTATCAACCACCTTCACCTCACCTTTTGTCATTTCATTTACATTACCCACAATTGCATTTCCGGCTATGTCCAACCACTCCGGTCTATTCGTTGCAGCAAAACGGAAGTTAGCTTTTATCTGGAAAGGTTTATAATCATCATATCCGACTTCTATTTCATGAATCTCATTGCCTTCCATATCATATATTTTCAATTCACGTACTTTACTATCACGTACCACATCAGCAACAATCGCCTTATTTGCTCCTATCATCATAGTCAGGCGGGCAACAGTAGGTACATCGAAAGACATAGCTTCATCTGTTATCTTCAATATAACGGTCTGTTTTCCGGCAGTTCCCGACAAAGAATAATCCTCATGATCATCATTCATAAGCCGACACCATGTAGCCGAAGAAGTCAGCTGCCAGTCAGCATTTGTTTCAAAGTTCAACTCTTTTACATCATTAGGAACACAACTGACGGTTTGTTTTTCGGGAAAAACCGATTTTTCAGCATCATCATCGTCATCCGAACAAGCACTGATACATAATGCCATGAATAGAACCGTGAAGCAACTTCCCAAACAGAATTTCCGCATAGGTGCAACCACGCTTTTTTGTTTAAGCTTTCTCATATCTCTATTTTTTATTATTATTTTAATGAATTATTGACGCCCTCTTCGATAAGAATCTGCGCTTCGTCATCACTGACCCATTTCACGGCATTGATGTAAGTTCCGACTTCATCTTTTCCGGCCGGCATCCCCGGCACATGCAATGTCATATATTGAAAAATGAATCTCTCACAAGTACTATAATAAGACACATAATATCCCGATTGATATGCCCATACTTCCCAATCACCATAAATCGTATCAAAAGCGTCAGTAGTAGAGGCAAAAGGCTGATCTTCCATCTCAATCAGCGGATTAAGTAAATCGTCAGTAGTGAATTTCACTTTAAGGTCATATCCTTTGTAGAAATAATCTTTCATAATGATCGTATTTTCCTCTTCAGGATCGACTACGGTACGAATCAGCCGCTGGCTTACACTCTGCATATACGAACTAAAATAAGTGGAATTTACAATTAAAGCATACCCTTCGAACAGATGAATATCGAACGGACACACTTTCTGCAGAATCACTTTCGTTTCAGTTCCGTAAAGTTCCCACTTCGATTCTTCTTTACTGACCAGTTGAAGAACCATTCCAAGTGAATCAGTAATCTCTATATTATCATAAATACCACGTATACGGACATTCGCCATGCGCTCACCCGCCTTGATGGTCACCGTGTTTGATTCGAGGGAAAAATGCCGTCCTTCCACCGCATTCGTCTTTTTATCCAAAATCTCCACTCCCAATGTGCGGTCATAGCTGCAAGCCTCAGTGGCCGCTACCGGTATATCAAAATACTCCTCGTTATTTTGTACCGGAAGTACGGTCAATGTATCGGAGAACATGATATAATCGGGACCGCTATACTTAACATAATCGGTGTTGCAGCCACAGAATCCAAGCGCAAAAGCGAATATGACTGATAGTCCGATAAAAATCTTTTTCATGTTTATTGGTTTTAAAACTGATTATTTATTGCTTTCATTCGGCTGGATATCAGATCCCGGTGCATCCAACTCATTTTGAGGAATGGGCCATACAAAACGCGGGTCGTCCTTCTCTACTTTCAAACTGCTGCCGTTATTCAATGACTCACTTTGCGGTTTTCTTTCAAAGCCCTTGTGCCAACGTTTCAAATCTTGAAGACGGAACCCTTCCATATAAAGTTCCTTCACACGCTCCTCCTCGATAACTTCCAACGCATTCTTTTCAGATACACTCACTCCTCCGCTATATGAAGAATAACGCGCAGCACGTAATGTTCCAAGATCCTTGCCTGCATTTCCATAATCCGGCGAGTCCTTGAAGCAATATGCTTCCGCACGAATAAGATATTGTTCCGACAACCGGAAAGGTTTCGGCATAGAAACGTGGCGAATATTATAGCTTTCCATAAGTACGGAATTTCCCCAATATTTCTGGAGCAATGACCATTGCAATGCGTGTGGATATCCGGTAAGATAAGTCTGGAAAAATATTGAAAAACGGAGATCATATGGATCGTATAATTCCAAAGCCCATTTCGCAGGTACATAATCAGGACGTACTGTCGAATAGTCATAATTAAAGAATATAGTACCTAAAGCTCCCCCATAAGAAGTAGATGTAAAGCCCACTTTCCAGATTATTTCAGTCGAAGCATCGTTCGTCCACATATACTGGTAGAAACTCTGTCCGGTATTTCCATATTGTATGGATGCGCTCGAAAGCACATAGTAACCGCTATCAATGACTTTAGTCGAATACTTGATTGCTTCGGTATAATGTTTCATATATAAAGCAATGCGGGCACGGAGAGCATAAACCGTATATTCATTAATATATGTAGTACTGTAGAGGTCATCTTTCGACACCTTTTTTTCATCTATTTTCAAGTATTCTGCAGCCAATTCAAGATCATCCAAAACAAACTGGTAGGAATCCTTCAAGGAAGCACGGCGGGCATTGTCTACCGAATCATAATGAGAAGTGAGCACTACGCCCAACTCATTTTCTGCTTCCGCATCGCTTTCGTATGATTTACAAAACAACTTGATCAATTCGGCATAACATAACGCCCGTGCAAAAAGGGCTTCGCCGTGAATCATTTCCAATTTGTCAAGCGCATCATCATCCGTTGTGCTTTGTTGCACACTCGGAATGTAATCCAACAGGAAATTACAACGATTGATAATGGCATACAAAGCTCCATATACGGCTTCAATGTCTTCATTAGTAGCTAATATATTCCAACGCCACAAATCACCGTATTGATTGGAATATCCGGTGACTGCATACACCAAATCGGTCTGCAAATCAGGCAGCAACGTCAGACGTCCGCTATAAAGCGAAGCATCCTTGAATGCCGCATAAATGCCAATAATTGCCTGATTGGCATCGTCCACTGTCTTGATAGCCTGACCGGCCTGGATAGCATCGTCAGGATACTTGTCCAAACATGATACGAAGCCGGTGCCCAAAGCTATCAACAACAAATAAATCTTTATCTTACTCTTCATTGTTTTATAGTTATATGTTTAGAATGAAACTTCCAGACCAAAAGTGAACTGGCGGGTTGAAGGATATTGTGCCTGATACATATTACTTACCCCTTCAGGATCGAGCCCCGAGAATTTGGTGAATGTGAGCAGATTTTGTCCTTGCGCAAACACCCGCAAATGTGTCAGGAAATTAGTCTTCTTGAGCAATGTCTGAGGGAAGTTGTAGCTAAGCATCAAATTCTTCAATCTCAAAAAAGAAGCATCTTCCAGAAAACGGGAATCCATCTGCGGAGTAACTCCATAACGCGGTATATCCGTCACATCACCCGGCTTCTTCCAACGGTCATAAAGCAAGCGGTTGGATTGGTTGTACGTCTCGAACAGTCCATTGCCTTCATCCAGATAACGGTCATTATTGAACACCCAGCGGTCGGCCACCCAACTGAACTGCGCAGCCAGTGAAATTCCTTTCCACGTCAATGTCGTGCCGAATCCACCTTGCCACGGAGCCACAAAGCTCTTGCCGGTCATCACTTTATCGGAATCCTTGAATTCAGTTGTAATCTCACCATCTTTGGTATACCACAATGCGTCACCATTAGTAGGATTGACTCCGGCATAACGGTTGATATAGAATTCGGTAGCCGAATGCCCTACCACATACTTAAGATTGGAACTTGCAATTTCGTATTCGTCCACACCGCTATAAAGTTCGGTAATCTTATTCTTGTTGTATGAGAAGTTCGCGTTCAGGTTCCATGAGAAATCTTTTGTACGGAGTATATCACCGTTTACGGTAACTTCCACACCCCGATTGACCATTGCACCGATATTATCCCAACGGCTACCCGAACCATTCACTGCATAAGACTGCGGAACATTCATCAGCATATCTGTAGTCTTCTTATTATATAACTCAACGTCCAGGTTTACCCGGTTCCAAAAGCCCAGATGTAAAGCCAAGTTAGTGGTCCATGTTTTCTCCCAGCTCAAATCGGGATTACCGCTTTGTGCGGGATAAATACCTGTTTCGCCCATATAGTCCATTCCGCCTTTCACCAAAGACTGCCATGCATAATAGCCGATGTCCGAATTACCGGAAGTACCTGTACTAAGGGCCAGACGCGTAGTTGTCAACCAGTCATACTTCTTCAGAAAATTTTCCTTCTTCATATCCCACATCAATCCCACAGACCAGAAAGCTCCCCATCTGTTGTCCTTGCCAAAACGGGAAGAAGCATCCGTACGTACTGAAAAATCCGCATAATAACGACCGGCATAATTATATTCGCCTCTTCCGAAGAAAGAGAGGTACGAATAGGAGTAAACATTTCCTTCTCCGGTATCCGACCATGAAGTGGCCAGTGTACCATTTGAAATATTGGTAAGAAGGTCATTATTCTGTCCTCTCATGGAAATGGAGAAACCTTCCGACTGGGCATCCACCCCTTCCTGTCCCAATAAGAAATTGAAATCATGTTTTTCCTCCAACGTAAAATGGTAGTTGGCGGTATTGGTAATCGTCAGACTGAGCCTGTCATTGGAGCTACGACCGGCATTACCCGAGCCATTATTGGTGGAGAAACTGGGGAATGATTGTCTGAACGCCGTCATGTGTGCATAATCTGCCGCAAACTGTGACTTTATAGTCAGCCCTTTAATGGGACTCACTTCGGCATATAAAGTAGACAATACTTTGTACTTCTTATAGTTAACGGGGTTATTCTGCATCCAGTCGACCGGATTCTGATTGGTGCCCGTCCAACTTCCGTCTTTAGTGGAAGCAACCGAACCGTCTTCATTATAAGGATTCCAGTAAGGCATCATGAAGTGTGAAGCGGAAATAGGTGTTACAGAAGTATATTCTCCAGTCTGCGCCTGCTCTATCTCTTCATAAGACACTGTTGAAGTAGTGCCGACTTTGAGCCAATTACTAGCTTTCACATCTGCATTTGCACGCAGATTATAACGTCTGAACCCTGATCCCTGCGCAATTCCGTCCTGATCGAAAAAGTTACCCGACACATAATAATTCAAACGATCGGTAGCACGATTGACGGACACTTCATAATTCTGCAACATGGCTTTGTTATTGAACACCACGTCAAGCCAGTTGATATCCGTTTTGCGAAGAAGATCATAATCTTTTCCTTTATCCAGACCTACTTCCTTTTCAAAAAGAATACGCTCTTCCGTATTCATTTGGTTCCACTTATCCTGAGCCAATTGAGAGATACCCAGTTGGGTACGGAACGTCACTTTCGCCTTATCCAAAGCCAGTCCGCGTTTTGTTGTTATCACCACTACACCGTTTGCCGCACGTGCTCCATAGATGGAGGTAGAAGAGGCGTCTTTCAATACGGATATTGATTCGATATCACTCGGATTCAGTGTGTTGAAATCAGCACTGGACACCGGCACCCCATCAAGAATAAACAAAGGTGAAGTTCCCGAACTCAAAGAGTTGATACCGCGAATCTGAAATGAAGCGGCCACACTCGGTTCCCCGGATCCCGACATCACCATTAATCCCGGTGCCTGTCCCTGCAGTGCCTGGTCAAAGCTGGCGGCTGGTACATTTTCCATCTTCTCTGCCTTCACGGTGGATACAGAACCGGCTATGGTCCCTTTCTTACGTACACCGTAAGCCACCACCACCACTTCGTCTACCTGCTGTGCATCACTTTCCATCGACAAGTCAATACGAGTGGAAGCAGTGACCTGCTTGTCTACGGTTCTCATCCCGATATAAGAAAATTGCAAAGTGGCGGGAGATTTCGTCACTGTGATACTGTAATTACCATCCATATCGGTAATTACACCATTTGATGTCCCCTTCTCCAATACAGATACGCCAATCAAAGGCTGATTGTCTTCAGCCGAAAGAATGCGTCCCGTTACCCGATATCCGCCCTGCGCGAACAGCAACAGAGGAATATTCATCAGAGTAAAGAGCACAAACAAGAGAATTGATTTTCTCATCTTTGATACTTAAATTAAAATTAATGAAATTGATTTATTTTTATTGATTTATCAAAACAAAACAGAGAAGCTAACTTGGCTGATTTTTGATGTTGCGCCAAATTTCTAAAAAAGATTTTCGTGTTGCCACCGTGTGAGTCTGTTGTATGTTCATCTACCCTTAATTTATTTTCTCTACCAAGTAATATCGCTCGTTTGTTTAGTGTTACAAGCATCTATATTACTTAAATTTGGCTACAAATATAAATATTATAGTTAAATATAAGAAACAAAATGTCGTATATTTTATACCAAAATTCCACAAATATCTTTTTGACAGCTTATATTGTTAAAAATCAGTTATATCATTAAATAAGGCTAAACATAATTTATATTAAAAGACAGACAGACTATCTTTTTGACATACCGTCTAATTATGCAACCAACAGTATCATAAACCGTCCGAAAACCGTCCTTTTAAGGATTCACTGGAGAAACGACAATTATTCAAAACTATTTTCTATTTTTGCACCCATTATATATAAATAAGGTATAAGATGAATTACGGATTTGTAAAAGTAGCAGCAGCCGTACCGCACGTAAAAGTGGCCGACTGTAAATTCAATGTGGAGAAGATAGAAAGTCTGATTGCTGTAGCCGAAGGAAAAGGGGTGCAAATCATCCTGTTCCCGGAAATGAGCATTACGGGATATACTTGCGGTGATCTGTTCAGCCAGCAACTTCTGCTTGAAGAAGCCGAAATGGGATTAATGCAGATAATGAACAATACCCGCCAACTGGATATCATATCCATTGTCGGCATGCCCGTTATCGTCAATTCAACGGTAATCAATGCAGCCGTAACCATCCAAAAAGGGAAAATATTAGGTGTCACCGCCAAAACATACCTGCCCAATTACAAAGAGTTCTACGAACAGCGCTGGTTTACTTCCGCACTTCAATTAAGAACTGAGACGGTACGCCTGTGCGGACAAATTGTCCCGATTGGCGCCAATCTCCTTTTTGAAACTTCGGACACCACATTTGGCATTGAAATTTGCGAAGACCTCTGGGCTACCATCCCGCCCGGCTCCTCCCTCGCACTGCAAGGGGCGGAGATCATATTCAATATGTCCGCCGACAATGAAGGAATCGGAAAACATAGTTATCTCCGTTCACTTATCAGCCAGCAATCCGCACGTTGTATCGCCGGATATGTATTCTCATCCTGCGGCTTCGGAGAATCTACTACAGATGTGGTTTTCGCAGGCAACGGATTGATTTATGAAAACGGAACGCTTCTTGCACAAAGCGAGCGTTTCAGCATGGAGGAACAATTGGTTGTAAGCGAAATTGACGTGGAACGTATCCGGGCGGAACGAAGAGTGAATACGACTTTCGCTGCCAGCCAAGCTAACTTGGAAGGCAAAAGGGCGATTGCCATTGCAACGGAGTTTGTAAACAGTAAAGAGCTGAATTTAACCCGTAAATTCAATGCTCATCCTTTCGTGCCGCAAGACGATGAACTGCATGAACATTGTGAAGAAGTTTTTTCCATCCAAGTGGCAGGACTGACACAACGTCTCGTCCATACCGGAGCAAAGACTGCCGTAGTCGGTATTTCCGGCGGACTGGATTCAACACTGGCCTTATTGGTCTGCGTGAAGACTTTCGATAAACTGGGATGGTCAAGAAAGGGGATTCTCGGTATTACCATGCCCGGCTTCGGAACAACTGACCGGACTTACCACAATGCTGTCAATCTGATGAATTCATTGGGCATATCCATCCGCGAAATCAGTATCAAGGATGCCTGCATCCAACATTTCAAAGATATAGACCATGATGTAAACGTACATGATGTCACGTATGAAAACTCACAGGCACGCGAACGTACACAAATATTGATGGATATAGCCAACCAGACCTGGGGGATGGTTGTAGGTACGGGAGACCTGTCGGAACTGGCTTTAGGATGGGCAACCTACAATGGCGACCACATGTCCATGTATGGTGTCAATGCCGGTGTACCCAAAACGCTCGTGAAATATCTGGTACAGTGGGTGGCGAAAAATGGCGTGGATGAGGAATCCAAAGCTACCCTGCTCGACATAGTAGATACTCCTATCAGTCCAGAGCTGATTCCGGCAGATGAAAACGGGGATATCAAACAGAAAACAGAAGATCTGGTAGGTCCTTATGAACTGCATGATTTCTTCCTCTATTATTTCCTGCGTTTCGGCTTCCGCCCGTCAAAGATTTATTATCTGGCAAATATCGCATTCGGAGGGGTGTATGATGAAGAGACAATCAAGAAATGGTTATCCACTTTCTTCCGCCGTTTCTTCAATCAGCAGTTCAAACGTTCATGCCTGCCGGACGGTCCTAAAGTGGGAAGCATCTCCATCAGCCCGAGAGGAGACTGGAGAATGCCAAGTGATGCGAGTTTCGCCATGTGGCTTAAAGAAATAGAAAACTTATAATTCCTCCTGACAGAAATTTCATTTTGGCAGGCATTTTGTCTGTGACATTTTTGTATTTATTCTAAGTATTATAGAGGAAGAAACAAAAATGTCACAGTACTATATAAATACACTATGTTACAACGTATTAATCTCAAATATAATGCTTCCGCCCAATCATGCAACAGTCAAAGCACCCCCTTACTAGATGGAAGTTCGAAATGATAAATATCTCTCTTAATCGCCATCTTCAAGGCACGTGCAAGGGCTTTAAAGATTCCCTCTATCTTGTGGTGCTCATTCTGTCCTTCCGCTTTGATATTCAGATTCATCTTTGCAGCGTCGCTCAATGACTTGAAGAAATGAAGGAACATTTCTGTAGGCATTTCTCCTATTTTCTCGCGTTTAAACTCCACATTCCACACCAGCCAAGGACGTCCGCCAAAGTCCAGACAAACCCGGCAAAGACAGTCATCCATCGGCAAAGCATACCCATAGCGTTCAATCCCTCTCTTATTTCCCAAAGCCTGATAGATACATTCGCCTAAAGCAATGGCAGTATCTTCAATTGTATGATGTTCGTCCACTTCCAAATCTCCTTTCACACGAATGACCAGATCCATGCCGGAATGTTTACCAATCTGTTCGAGCATATGGTCGAAAAAGCCAAGACCGGTAGAGATGTCACAAGCACCGTTCCCATCCAGGTTCAAAACCACATAAATATCTGTCTCTTTTGTTGTACGGCGTACTTCCGCTTTCCGTTCTCCGGCAAAAAGAAATTCGGCTATCCGGTCCCAGTCAGTCGTTGCAAGGGCACAGATTTCTTCCAATCCTTTTCCTTTCAGTGTTTCGGTCGAATTCTGCAGATAAATAGCCCGACACCCCAAATTACGAGCAAGCTCCACATCAGTAGGACGATCACCGATTACAAAACTTCCGGAAAGATCGTACTCCGGATTATTCTGATACTTCGCCAGCATTCCGGTACGCGGTTTACGGGTGGGCGCATTGTCTTCAGGAAAACTACGGTCTATCAGAATCTCATCAAAAGTAATCCCCTCTCCTTCCAGTGTTTTAAGCATCAGGTTATGGGCAGGCCAGAATGTTTCTTCCGGAAAAGAAGATGTACCCAGTCCGTCCTGATTGGTGACCATCACAAATTCAAAATCGAGTTTGCTGCGGATAAAACCCAAATTACGGAACACTCTCGGATAGAATTCCAGCTTTTCCAATGAGTCAAGCTGATAGTCGACAGGAGGTTCGATCACCAAAGTGCCATCTCTATCTATAAATAATACTTTCTTCTTCATAAATTATCCCTGATAGTTTTTAAGGGCGGACAACAGCGTGTCATTCTCTACACGGGTACCGACAGTTACACGTAAACAGTTGCAGCAAAGTGAAATATTGTGCCGATTGCGCACTATAATCCCTTCCCCCACCAGATAATTGTAGATTTTCACCGCATCCGTCACTCTTGCCAGAAAGAAATTCGCATCAGATGGGAACAGTTTAATGGTACAGGAAAGTTTTTCAAATTCCGCTTCCAGATAATCACGTTCTTCCTTCAACGTCTTCACCCAACGCTCTATCTCATAATGTTTATGCAACATGGAAATGGCCTGCTGCTGAGTCAGCTGATTGACGTTATAGGGGTATTTGATCTTGCTAAGAATATCTATAATTTCTTTGGAAGCAAAAGCCATTCCCAAGCGGATAGCAGCACACCCCCAAGCTTTGGAGAATGTCTGGAACACGACAAGATTGGGATATTTATCCAACTCTTCGAGGAAAGACGGAGCCTGGGAGAAATCATTGTAAGCCTCATCCAACATCACTAGTCCTTCAAACCGGTTCAGCAGTTTTTCTATTTCAGAACGAAGCAGGTCATTTCCTGTCGGATTATTAGGTGAACAAAGAAAGATAAGCTTGGTGTGCCCATCGGCAGTTGCAAGCAACTTGTCGGCCGAAAACTGGAAGTCGTCATCCAACAATACTTTCCGGTATTCAACATCGTTCACATCAGCACAGACCTGATACATTCCGTAAGTAGGGTCGATAGCCACTACATTGTCTTTACCCGGTTCGCAGAAAGCACGAAAAACCAAGTCGATGGCTTCATCACTTCCGTTTCCGAGAAAAATATGTTCGGGAGCTACTTTTTTGATTTTCGACAACAACATTTTCAGCTCGCACTGCATAGGATCCGGATAACGGTTGTGAGGCGTATTGTACGGATTCTCATTTGCATCCAGGAAAACAGAAGCGGTGACTCCTTTATATTCATCACGTGCCGAAGAATAAGGCTTTAATTTCCAAATATTCGGCCGGGTTAACTCTTGTAATGTTTTCACTTATTTAAATTTTAAGTTATGAATTTTGAATTGCTTTGAGACGGACAGTTACGGCATTTTTGTGCGCATCCAACTGTTCGTTAGCCGCCATCACTTCAATAGCAGGACCAATGGACTTCATACCTTCCGGCAGAATCTCCTGAAACGTAATTTTACGGATAAAACTATCCAGGCTCACACCATTATATGCCTTGGCGTATCCATTGGTAGGTAACGTATGGTTCGTTCCCGAAGCATAATCACCGGCACTCTCGGGAGTTAACGAGCCTAAGAAGACAGAGCCAGCATTTGTTACCCGCCCGGCTACTTCCATATAGTTTTCCGTTTCTATAATCAAATGCTCCGGTGCATATGCATTGGTCAGCTCCAACGCTTCATCCAGATCCTTCACTAAAATCAGCTTACTGTTCTCCAATGACTTGGCAGCAATTTCATGGCGGGGCAATCCGGCTAACTGACGCTCCACTTCTGCCATCACCTCTATTTGAAGCTTCTCGGAAGTAGTAATCAATATAGCTTGGCTATCTATTCCGTGTTCTGCCTGTGACAAAAGATCTGCTGCCACAAAAACGGGATTGGCAGATGCATCAGCCAAAACTTCCACTTCTGAAGGACCGGCGGGCATATCAATCGCCACATCACGCAGACTCACCAATTGTTTGGCAGCTGTTACATATTGATTGCCCGGACCGAAGATTTTATAAACCTTAGGTACGCTTTCCGTTCCATACGTCATAGCAGCGATAGCCTGTACACCTCCCGCCTTGAATATTTTGCTGACTCCTGCCAGTTGCGCGGCAAAAAGAATAGCCGGATGGATATCTCCATTCTTATCGGGAGGCGTACAAAGTACAATCTCCTTACATCCCGCAATTTTAGCGGGAACGGCAAGCATCAGTACTGTTGAGAAAAGCGGTGCTGTCCCCCCCGGAATGTAAAGACCGACCTTCTCAATACCTACCGACTTTTGCCAGCAAGTTACCCCCTTCATCGTTTCAACCTTCTTGCCGACAAAACGTTGGGAAGAATGAAACGTTTCAATATTTTGTTTAGCCAAGGAGATGGCTGCTTTCAATTCATCACTTACCAATGCTCCGGCCGCCTGTATCTCTTCTTGAGCGACAGCAAGAGCGGACAAAGTCACTTTATCAAAAGCGGCTTCATACTCCAGCACCGCCTTGTCACCTCCTTCCTTTACCTTATTTATTATAGAACGGACGGTATCAAAAAGGCTTTCGGTGTTGAGAGCAGGACGTTTCAGCAGTTCCGCCCACTGCTCTTTTGAGGGATATTTAATCAATTTCATGATTCACCACAGATTTTACACAGATTATTTATTTCAATCACATTACACGGTCTATCCCGATATATCACAGAATCATCTTTTCAATCGGCAGTACCAAGATACCTTCTGCTCCCAATCCTTTCAACTTTCCGATGATTTCCCAGAAACGTTTTTCATCAAGTACTGTATGTACCGAACACCAGCCTTCTTGTGCCAACGGCATTACGGTAGGACTCTTCATACCCGGTAATACGGCTATGATTTCTTCCAGTTTATCTTTGGGAGCATTCATCAACACATATTTCTTATCTTCGGCAGTTTTCACCGCATTCATGCGGAACAACAGTTCTTCGAGTACCGCTTTTTTCTCATCGCTCATGTTCTTATTGCCAATCAACAAGGCTTCCGATTTCATCACGACTTCCACTTCTTTCAGCCGGTTGCTGACCAAAGTGGAACCTGAACTCACGATATCAAAAATCGCATCGGCCAATCCAATGCCCGGAGACACTTCAACCGAACCGGTAATCACGTGAATCTCAGCATTTACCCTACTCTTTTTCAAAAAGTTGCGAAGGATTACCGGATAAGAGGTGGCAATCTTCTTTCCTTCGAACCATGACAATCCCGGATATTCAATATCTTTCGGCATGGCCAATGACAAACGACACTTGCTGAATCCCAGACGCTTGACGATTTCAGCGTCCTCCTCTTTTTCCACAAACTCATTCTCACCGACAATTCCCAGGTCAGCCACCCCCGTAGCCACTGTCTGCGGAATATCGTCATCACGGAGGAAAAGTACCTCAATAGGGAAATTGGAAGATTGCACTAATAAGGTGCGTTTCGTTGTGCTCAACTTGATATCCGATTCTTCTAAAAGCGCCATTGTCTCTTCAAAAAGACGTCCTTTGGCTTGTACTGCGATTCTTAACATGACTTTACCTATTATATTTTATTAGTTGCAATTCATTTTGAGTAAAATAAAAAAGGCTTACCGTATTCGGCAAGCCTTCGTTATCGTTATATAGAGATATACAATATCATCCACGCCTACCGAGTTATTCGTCAGGAAAATGATGATGATGATGTGTAGCTGTATATTTCATAATTCAATTATTAACTGCGACAAAATTAAAGCATTTGTTTGATACTTCCAAACATTTATCACAAAAAAATAAGTTTTTATTTCAAATTAAAGGCAATATTTCTTCCGGTTCTACATCGCACTGAAGAAAATGCATCTCTTTCTTCGCTTTTTCCTGCGGAAATGTGAAATAGGTACAAACGGCTTCCGTACATACTTCGCCATCCTTATTATACAGCTTCGCTTCAATGATGACAATGTTCCGCTTTATTTCTTTGATGGATGCACGCAACACGACATGGGAGTCTTTCGTATCGATTGGTTTCCGGTAGCGGGTTTCCATTTTCGAGGTTACTCCTGTTGTCTGCAATTTACGGAGTACGACCCAAGCACAAATCTCATCCAGCAAAACGGCCTGAATACCACCATGCAATGTATCAATCCAACCTTGATACTCCGGACGGGGCTTCCAGATACTTACGATTTCCTCGCCGTCCTCGTAAAATTCCATTCTTACTCCGGCTTCATTATTGGGAGCACAACCGAAACAATTGTACCCTTCCATTCCTTTCCAGGGATTTATTATCTTCTTCATGTTTTTTTCCTTTATTAGTTTCACTTCCCAAATATAGCGAAAATATGAAATAGAAGAATAAGTTTTATCCATTTACTTGCGGATACAACGGATAGCCAGTGCTTTTTTATCAGTACCTGCTTTGGAAGATTCTGTCTGGTTTGTATCGCTTTTCAGGTAAAACACAGTTTCGGCTATCTCTGCACCTGTTTCATCCAGAGTCCAATATGCCAAATATTTGCCTTCATAGTTCGACTGAAAGGTTCCTACATACATTCCCACAGGAACCGCATTAAAACCGGACCAATTGGTCGCAGGCTCAACCGTATCTCCGGTGTTCAAAGGCAGCCATGTACCGGATTTCAGCAAGGAGGCATCCTCTTTCAGGTAAGCTTGCAGTATATTCCAATCCTCCCAATCCGGAATACTCCAATGATTCGGCAGGATATTACCGGATAATGCAACACTGGCAGTATAGAAATAATATGTTGTATTTGCTTTGGATTGCAGATATCCGACTGCACCATCTGTTACCGCATCCAATTTGGGGATTTCATTGCCATCCGCATAAAGGGAGACCTTCAAATTATCCCGCATCCAATATTGGGTTCCGATCTTCACCAACGGATAATTATAAATCATTCCTCCACGCACATCACGAACGACATCCTCCAATGCCAAAACCTGCAATACATCATCTTCCATAGTCACTGACAAAGAGACCTCTCCGTTCGCCATCACATAAACATTATTTCGGGCCGGTAAAGTTCCCGGTATATATTTCAAGGATTTTTTTTCCATATCCCATACGACACTTCCACCATGCACTTTGCCGGTCTTTCCCAACAGTTGCGCTACAAGTCCTTGAGATAAATCAGCCTTTCCATCTTGTTTCATCGGATAGATCACGATTGCTTGCGAAGAAAAATCCGGAGTCAGCAGGTACTCCTTACAAATCTCAGCTACTTGTTTTCCTTTATTCAATACTTTACAAACATTTGAATTCCCGAAAGTCAATTTTGACACGTCTATATATTTGTGAAGAGTTTCCGATCCTGCATGGTCTACTTCAGTTCCCTCCCAATCATTGATTTCTCCATTGAGCTTGCTCATGAGGATATCTTCTGCTGCTACAAAAGTTATTTCCAGTTCTCTTTGTTTGCCTTCCTGAAGTTTCAAAGTAGAGGGCAACAAGCAAGTGTAAGGTTTTCCGTTAGCCTCCAATGTTATATATTGGTATCCTACTGTCGCTTCCTGAGGTATCAAAATCAGGTCTTTACCTACTAGCCTTTCATCGACTATCTCCCACTCACCGGTAGGAATGATATCTTTCTCATCTGTAAAGGAGGAATAAGATTTCTTCTGAAAGTCATAAATGCTTTTTGTGTAAAAGCCGGAAACAGAAAGTTTAGGATTGACCGTCAACATACTTTCCACGTCTTCTCCCTCTCCAGGTACTAAAGCTATCTTTAAGCGGAAAAATTTATGATTGTAAGTCAAGGATACAGCTTCTTGACTCGCCAGTACATCTTCTTTAGTAGCAACCAGAAAATCAGAATGAGAATAGTTCACCGGAATATTTTGCTCTGTTTCAATAGATACCGGCATCTTGCTTTCTCCCATAGCTACTCCTTCTTCCCGATATGGATAATAACTGATGAAATTCAATGTCACACCATCATCCGGATAATACACCGATTCATCAGCTATAAACTCTCCATCGGCCGAACGAACAAAATGAAGATTGTCCGCATAACGTTCTTCCTGTATGGTAGTAGAACCGGCTAATGCGAACAGTCCCACTTCATCTCCTTTCTCAAAGGTGTTATTTGCCACACGCGTACTGGCAACTTCATGAATATCAGCTATAATTTTCAATGGAATATTTCCATCATTAACTACCACACCTGCTTCTTCCTCCTCCGAAATGTGATTTACACAAGCTGCAAGCAAAATAGAGAAAAGAACGAGAAAACCTACACATCTCTGCAGGTTATAAAATACTTTCATCTTAATATCTTTATTTATTTCCAAATAGAAATCTTTGATTGGACAGAAGAATAGCATAAGAGGAAGTATTCGCTTTCAGTTATGGGATACCGAACAACACGTCTGTTGCACTGAGGAATCATCAATTTCAACACACCATTTTGATGTATTGGCGGCAAATGTATATAATAAAAAGGACGTGAAGTATTGTTTTACTAGTATTTTTTTACATTTACATATAATACACCAATAATCAAGCTGTTATAAATCAGCCATTAAAATCATAGAAATTCATTCCCACATTATTATATTAGAAACTCACTAGTTTACGATAATAGTAGAGCTAACAATTTTTAGAAAGAATAACCAACTTCTATTCCGGTAATATGTTTCCCTTTTGAAGGTTCATACTGATAACAATAAAAAGCATCCAACGACCAGCGTTTAGCCAAATTTAGTTCTACTCCCGGACGATAACGCATGCGAGCCGCTCTCCAAAAAGGTGCATCATCCAAACTTTGGTAAAGTTCAACAGAAAAGTAAGGGGAAACAATTCCTTTTGTAGGTGCATAAGATAACTTCAAACGAGAGCGTAAACGAGTTTCTGCATCACCACTATCGAAAGTTTGTTGAAATCTTTCCCGTAAAGAAACTTTCAACCACTGATAGCGAAAACTTGCCGTAGCACTTAAATGATAGCGATGCCTGAATTTCCAGCCCGAATTCCCTAAATCACGAAGATGAGTTTCATAAGCAACTCCCAATTTCAAAAAGGAATATGCCCGATAGTCGCCTCCGACAGTAAGTCCCCAACGATCCCACTTGTTCATATCATCCTTTGTACGCAGCTCCACATCACCGGAGACAGAAAACCGGGAATCAATTTTATGACTTATTTTAAATTTTGTCCATGTTGTGAAATCATCATCTTGTGCATAAACAGAAGAAACGACACTCAACAATAGCATTAATAGCCAAATCTTTGTATTTAATAATATTCTACTCATTGATTATCGGGTTAAAGTGGCAAAGATAGTAAAACTCGCTCACATACGGATGGATTTCGGAAGAATAATGTAAAGTGTTTGAAACCGAAAGGGATATGCAGTTTTGTACCAAATTCTTCCGCTTATGGTTTTTGACCGGCTTTTAGGGAGTTAGGAAAACAAATCGCTACTTATCCGTTGCCTTTTCAGGATTGGAAAAGAGGTCTGGAATTTGTTTCCGTATCCCGTTCGAATATCCTGTCCACCACCGTTGAGAACGCTGTTCCTTTCTGTTTTGTGGGGTAAAGTTACTCAAATTTTTCCGTATCAGGAAAAAATACAGGCTTTGCCTGCAAGCCGAGGGGCCTTATTCTTCGTTTCGCTACATTTTTCATGCCATTCATTTGCTCGTGGATATTTACGAGGAGTATATCTCGTTCCGATGCTATAAAGGGAAAGTGATACCGAGCATCGAGCGACGGCGGAAAAAGGAGTTCGAGTTACTGTATATTCCATAAATCAAGAATAAGGATGAGATTCGATAAGGATTTCATCCTTATATTATTTCGAGTCAAACGAATAAATTACTTGACGATTTCTCATTTATTAAAATCATTTTGTATCTTTGCATTTGAAAAATCATCAAAATTTCAAAGGTAAAATGACTAATGAATATTCTATAGATGGTATAACTCTTAAGCAACGCATAGAAGCGATGCCAGAAGATTGCATTCTGTTTCGGTCTGATTTCCCTGAATACCACACAGAATTTGTGGGAAGCATTTTGTCTGAGTTAACGACAGAAGGTATGCTTGTTAAAATAGCACATGGCATATATACCAAACCGAGAAAAAGCAAATTTGGTGTAGTGCTTCCTTCAGTTGATAAGGTGGTACAGGCAATTACTGTCCGAGATAACGCAGAGGTGTTACCATCTGGCATGACAGCATTGAACGCATTAGGGCTATCAACTCAAGTGCCGATGAATTACACTTTCTTGACTACCGGTAGCGAAAGAACTATAAACTTATCTAATAGGAAAGTAGTATTAAAGCGAGGTGTACCCAAGAATTTCTGTTATGGTACTCTACTCATTTCTTTACTTGTTCAGGCACTTAAAGCTCTGAAAAAAGAGAATATAGGAGAAAGTGAATTGAATATAATCCGACAATTGGTGTCAAAAGAAACCGACAAGGAGGCTTTAAGTAAAGATGTAGACATGATGCCTGCATGGATGAAAAGAATTATAAAGCCAATGCTAACCGCTTAAAATAGAAATAGATTATGGGAAAACTGTGGTTAAATAATGAAATAGTAGACCGATTGGCAATGTTACAGCAAACAGAAGCTGGACATCATGGTGTTAATCAAGTTGCTATTGAAAAGGACTGGTGGGTAACCGTTACATTGAAGGCATTATTCCAAACAGATTGCCGTGATTCTTTAATATTCAAAGGCGGAACATCGTTATCAAAAGGGTTTAATATCATAGAGCGTTTCTCTGAAGACATTGACTTGGCAATCAGTCATTCATTCTTTGATATTGAGAAGACTGGTAAAAGTCAGCGTGAGAAATTACGCAAAATGTCACGAGCATATATTCATGAGATTCTTTCTGCTCAATTAGATGCTCGCTTGAAAGAAATGGGAGTTTCTGGGTACAATATAGAGAATGTATCTCAAGTACAGGATAAAAATGGAGAATGGCGACCGATAGACTCAGACAAGGATCCTACTGTAATCTTATTACACTATCCGTCGATTCTTGAAGATACGATCAATTATATTCCTCCACGTGTAAAGATAGAGATTAGTTGTCTTTCAATGGATGAACCTACGGAGTTGCGGCAGATTCGTTCTCTAATAGGTGAAAGTTTTGATGGCGAAGATAGAGGTGCAGAAAGCCTTGTCAGAACTGTAGTGCCAACTCGTACATTCCTTGAGAAGTTATTTCTTTTGGCGGAAGAATTCCAAAAAGAAAAGCCAAGAAGTGTCCGAATGTCACGCCATCTGTATGATTTAGAAAAACTGATGGACACAGAATATGGTTTAGAAGCATTGTCGAATCGCAAACTTTATGATGCCATAGTTGAGCATCGTAAAACTTATTATGCTTTGAAGTATGTAAATTATGATTTGCATGCTCCATCATCCATTAGCTTTACAATACCAAAATCGGTTATGGATGCATGGCAAGATGATTATGCCGATATGAGGCGTTTCTTCATTTATGGTGAATCATTAGAGTTCGATGCACTTATGCAGAAAATGAGAGAGTTGCAAGAAAGAGTGAGGGTTATGTAAAAAGTCAAATAACCGAATAGTTCTGCGCCAAATTGCCGAAAATATATATATTTATTCTACGCAAAGAAAAAACATGATACTGAAAACATTCTGAAAAAGATTATATTCGTCTTCTGCCTAAATTCTCATTTGCATATTGTATCTTTAGAAAAGAACGTGCGATCAAGGATTTTATATCGGAAATATCTGATTCCTTATCAGAAAGGCCATCGGAAAGTATGAAGATAGGTGTGGAATTTACACAATATCAATCGTTGGCTGGTAGAGACGAAATAAAAAAAATAAAAGGCGGCTTCATCCAAGAATGAAGTCGCCTTTTATTAATCCATCGCCAGAGAAGTCATTACTTCTCCTTCCTATAATTTTCCAGTCCTACTTGCAGGAAGTCAATATATTTAGTTATATCTTCATCATAAGCATACGACTTGTTCAACGGTTTTCCCTGACCATCCAGCAATACATAGAAAGGCTGGGCGTTGGCACCGAATTTCACACGTTGCAGATAACTCCATTTGTCGCCTACAGTACGCAATGTACGTTCTGTACCATTTTCTACTACTTTCACCGGTTCCGAAAGCGGAGTTTTATCATCTACATATAAAGAGATGAGCACATAATCCTTATTAATAATATCACTCACCTTTGAATCTGTCCATACGGCAGCTTCCATCTTACGGCAATTCACACAACCATGTCCGGTAAAGTCAATCATAACCGGCTTACCTTGCTGGCGGGCATACTCCATTCCCAGCTCGTAATCCTTGAATTTTGGATGCACCTCATTCTCATACAAGTTAAAATCCTGCGTATGCATAGGCGGAGCGAATGCACTTACCGCCTTCAACGGTGCTCCCCACAAACCGGGAACCATATATACCGCAAACGCCAAAGAAATAAGCGCCATAAAAAAACGGGTAACTCCTACCTTATTATCATCATCGTCGTGCGGGAATTTAACCTTACCCAACAAATAGAATCCAAGCAAAGCAAAAATCACGATCCACAAAGCAAGGAACGTTTCACGGTCGAGCAGTCTCCATCCGTATGCCAAATCGGCTACCGACAAGAACTTAAGTGCGAATGCCAATTCAAGAAAGCCCAACGTCACCTTTATCACATTCATCCATCCACCAGACTTCGGCATAGATTTCAGCCATGACGGGAACAGAGCGAACAGAGTAAACGGCAGAGCCAATGCAATGGCAAATCCTAACATACCAATTGCCGGAGCAACCACACTTCCCGTTGTAGACACCTGTACGAGCAAAAATCCGATAATCGGACCTGTGCAAGAGAAAGACACCAAAGATAGAGTGAAAGCCATCAGGAAGATACTCAACAGACCGGTCGTTGATTCAGCCTTACTATCTACCGCATTTCCCCACTTCGACGGGAGCCTGATCTCGAAAGCTCCAAAGAATGAAGCTGCAAAAACCACCAACATCAAGAAGAAAAGAATATTAAAGATAGCATTGGTAGACAAAGCATTCAGCGCACTGGCACCGAAAATCAGTGTAATAGCCAACCCCAACGCAACATAAATCACTACGATAGACGCACCGTACGTCCATGCGTCACGAATACCTTTCTTCTTATCCTTGCTACGTTTCAGAAAGAAACTGACGGTCATCGGAATAATCGGCCATACACAAGGAGTAAACAATGCCAATAATCCACCTAGAAAACCTGTTATGAATATATATATCCAAGACATATCTTTCTGTCCATGCTCCTCTCCCAGCGCTTGCAGTTCACTAATGACCGGCTTCCAAAGCTCACTGGATGCAACAGCAGGCTGGATACCTGTAGACGCATCCACCGGAGTAGCGGGAAGCAGTTCGGTCATGGCAACCGTATCTTTTGAAACAGCTAAATCTGTCTCTGTCTTGTCTGCTTTATCCTCTTTAACCGATTTGTCCTCTTTAGCCGCCACCGTATTACCCTTAGCTTCTCCGGCAAACTTGAACGGAACCTGTGTCGGAGGCAGGCAACTTTCATCATTACAAGCTCCATATTCCAGATACCCATCTATCGCATAAGCCCCTCCTGTGAACTTCACCTTTTGGATAAACTTAGCCGTGTTCTCGAAATAGCGTACTTTCATCTCGAACAACTTGTCGAAAGCAGCTATCTCCTTACCTACCGGTTTCAACTTTCCTACCGGTTCAATCCCCGATTTGCTATCGACGTTGAATGTGGCGGAAATAGGTCCTCCGTCCCCAAGCTCAGTAGAATATACATGCCACCCCTTGTCAATGGTTGCAGTAAATACAATCTCCGCTTCCGTATCGGAAAGAGATTTCAACTCCGTTTTAAATTTCACAGGATCCTGTATCTGCGCTTGCAACACATAGACCACAAAGTTTAAAAGCAGAAAAGAAAATAGTTTTTTCATTCTTTTATTATTGGGGGTTATAACTCATAATCCACGCACGCACGGCTTTCCTTTGTTTCAGCCAGAATCTTACCGGCCGCAACATGTTCCGGATGCGTTGCATAGTATCTCACATCTTCTAAAGTATCAAACTCACTGTAAAGCGCGATGTTCCAAGTCTCACCCGGATTTATATTCAATCCGACCTCTACCTTACGGATTACAGAGATTTTAGCGGGAAGTGCTTCTATCGCTTCCTTAAATTTAGTCATGACTGCCAGCTTCTCTTCAGCGGGAACATCGTCTTTTAACTTAAATAATACAATGTGTTTTACCATTACCGTTGCTATTTTAATGAATTGTTTCTATATTTGTCTTCTATATACTGTATAAACAATGCAAATTTACTCCATTTAGTTTAAATATATACTTAAAGAGATGTTAATAATAGGCATAGCAGGCGGAACAGGTTCCGGAAAGACCACCGTTGTACGGAAAATCATAGAAAGTCTCCCCACAGGAGAAGTGGTGTTACTACCTCAGGACTCATACTACAAAGACAGCAGCCACGTCCCGGTGGAAGAACGTCAGAATATCAATTTCGACCATCCGGACGCTTTCGAATGGAGTTTGCTATCTAAGCATATCATGCTGTTGAAAGAAGGAAAAAGCATTGAACAGCCTACCTATTCTTATCTTACATGTACACGGCAGCCCGAAACGATTCACATCGAACCTCGCGAAGTGGTTATCATTGAGGGAATCCTTGCTTTATGTGATAAAAAATTGCGCAACATGATGGACCTTAAAATATTTGTAGACGCTGATCCTGACGAACGACTGATACGTGTTATCCAAAGAGACGTGATTGAACGCGGACGTACTGCCGAAGCGGTCATGGAACGTTATACGCGGGTTCTGAAACCAATGCATCTACAATTCATCGAACCTTGCAAGCGTTATGCCGATCTTATTGTACCGGAAGGTGGAAACAATAAGGTAGCTATTGATATTCTGACAATGTATATCAAGAAGCACCTCAAGAATTAAAAATTGAAAATTAAAGAATGGGCGTTAGGACACTGATTATTCCTTTATTCCTTGTATTATTCTGTTGCGTGTTCGGATGTAAGAACACGCGACCCAATCCTGTAAGCGAGAACGCATACGACCTTCCGCAGATAAAAGACAGCGGCGAACTGGTTGTATTGACACTATACAGTTCTACTTCCTACTTCATTTATCGGGGACAGGAAATGGGATTTCAATACGAACTTAGCGGTCAGTTTGCCAAAAGTCTGGGATTAAAACTTAGGATCGAAGTAGCTAACAGTGTCGATGAACTGATCCGGAAATTACTGGCAGGCGAAGGAGACATGATTGCCTACAATCTACCCGTAACAAAGGAATGGAAAGACAGCCTTATCTATTGCGGTGAGGATATCATCACCCATCAGGTTATTGTGCAACAGGGAAAAGGAAAACAAAAACCCTTGAAAGATGTAACGGAACTGATAGGGAAAGATATCTATGTAAAGCCCGGAAAGTATTACGACCGTCTTGTCAACCTGAACAACGAATTGGGAAGCGGCATTCAAATCCATAAGGTAACCAATGACAGTATCACTACCGAAGACCTGATCACACAAGTAGCACAAGGCAAGATTCCATACACGGTAGCCGACAACGATTTGGCCAAGCTTAATAAAACGTATTATCCCAACTTAAATATTGGCTTGTCTATCAGTTTTGACCAACGTTCATCATGGGCTGTGAGAAAAGACTGTCCCGAGCTGGCGGCAGCAGCCACCAAATGGCATGAGGAAAATATGACCTCTCCTGCCTATACAGCCAGTATGAAACGCTACTTCGAGAATAGCAAAATGATGCCCCATTCTCCTATCCTTTCACTAAGAGAGGGGAAGATATCGCACTATGATGATTTATTCAAGAAGTACTCCAAAGATATCGGTTGGGATTGGCGTATGCTTGCTTCATTGGCTTACACGGAATCCAATTTCGATACCACAGCCGTGTCTTGGGCCGGAGCAAAAGGGCTGATGCAATTAATGCCCGCTACCGCACGGGCTATGGGAGTTCCGCCCGGAAAGGAACAGAATCCGGAAGAAAGTGTCAAAGCGGCAGTCAAATATATCGCAGCTACCGACCGTAGTCTCAGCATGATTCCCGATAAGCAGGAACGTCTCAGTTTTATCCTGGCTTCCTACAATGCCGGATTAGGACATATTTATGATGCGATGGCACTGGCCGAGAAATACGGTAAGAACAAACTGGTATGGAAAGACAATGTAGAAAACTTCATCTTGCTCAAGAGCAATGAAGAGTACTTCACCGACCCGATCTGTAAAAACGGATATTTTCGTGGCATAGAAACTTATAATTTTGTCCGTGACATCCTGTCGCGCTATGAATCCTACAAAAAGAAAATCAAAGCGTAATACTTATTTCTTATAGGTCATCATGCTGACTCCGATAATAGCCAACACAGACAGAGGCAACGCAAACAATATCGGATCTATGACCGAAAAAGGATAGGTGGAGATCAGCACATCCCTGCCAAACAGCGCCTTACAGATACCCAATACAGAAATAGGCGGGCAGGAAAGCAGCGGCACAGATTCCCATGAAGATAGAAGTGCCACGTGCTATGATGTCATGCGGAAGCATATAACAAATAATATAACTGACCAAGATAGAAAACAGTACCCCAAGACGAATAACGTTAGTCAACTTGTCACGCGAACGGGGTTTGTACGTCCCATAAATATCGGAACCGACGGAAGCCCCCATCGTATGGAATTGCGAACTGAACGTAGACATACTCCGTTGCTACCGCACCCTCCGTCTTCAAAAAGAATAGATTGCTCAATGCGTCGGCATGATAGATAGCTCCTACGGTTATTATCAAGAAAAAACAACCGATGAACACCCCGCGATTCAACTGCTTGCTGCTCTCCACAGTCATAAAACGAACCACCAGCTGAGGTTGTGCAAGACAACCGATTCCCACTCCCCGAATAAGGGAAGTAACCAATGAATACCATTGCGGAGAACCGGTCACTGGCATTGCCGTCCACCCTTGATGTCCCAATACCCTGAACTTTTCCGGAACTAACGGAGCAATTGCCGTCAATTCCTTATTGGCTTCGGTAAAGTACTCACATTCAGTTTTACCCCCATACGTCGGGTACGCAAACCGAAAAAGATAAAGGCAATGACAACTCCGATAAACATATTGAGGAAACACAGCCATTGGATTCCCATTCCGAAAGCAGCAGCCACTCCCCCGAAACCAACGATAGCGGACGCCGAAATGAAAGTAGCCCCATAGGAAAGTACCATAACGATAGGATTCATCTGACGGCCACCTACCAGATAATCGCTGGCGGACGTCGTTTTCTTATATCCCAGAAAGCCTAAATAAGCGAGTGACAGCAGATAGGCTACCACAATCAGTCCAAGTGTAAATGTATTCATCGTGTTTCGTCTTTTTCGTCGTCCTTATTCCAATATTCCAGCCCGAACCAGACCGCAAACACCACGCATACCACTGAAAGCAGGTATGGCAAAATGATAAAAGGGTCGTCTATTCCAAACATTTACGTATTAGATATGAATTAATCAGAACGCAAATGTAAGGAATTTATCGAAAAGACAAAACTTTTGCTTACTAATACTGATTATAACGTATCTTTTTTCTTATACAGAATGCTAAAACAGATTCAGCCGGTTCTTCTGGGCCTCTTCCAATGAGACGGTTTCACGACGCAGCAAACCACTCTTTTCACGAAGCGCTCTATATTCCGTTTCCAACTCATTTACCAGTTCGGCTTTCGCCTGTGGATTCAACAATCTGGCGGCAACGCCCGCATTCTGGGAAGCGTCTTTCAAATGCACTACCGGAGCATGATAGACAGGAGCTATTTTTAATGCCGTATGCATCTTCGACGTGGTGGCTCCACCAATCAAAAGAGGAATATCCAATCCCGCTTTCTCAAGTTCACCTGCCACATGAGCCATTTCTTCGAGAGACGGCGTAATCAGCCCACTCAATCCGATCATATCCACTTTCTCTTCAATAGCCCGCTGCACAATGGTTTCGGCTGGGACCATCACTCCTAAATCAACAATATCGTAACCGTTGCAAGCCATTACTACGGCAACGATATTCTTTCCAATATCATGCACGTCGCCTTTCACGGTTGCCAATAATATCTTTCCGGCAGAGGTCGTTCCCTCCGTCTTTTCCGATTCGATGATGGGTTGCAAGATGGCAACGGCTTTTTTCATGGTACGCGCAGTCTTTACAACCTGAGGAAGAAACATTTTACCCGCCCCGAAAAGTTCACCGACATAATTCATTCCATCCATCAACGGACCTTCAATCACATCGACCGCTTTATTATAGAGTGGCAAAGCCTCCGCCAAATCCTGTTCGAGATAATCACCGATACCTTTCATCAAAGCATACTTCAAACGTTCTTGAACAGAGTCCTCCCTCCATGCATCCTGCTTGACAGCTGTCTGTCCGGTTGTTCCGTTCATGGTCGCTTTCAAAGACTCCGCCAACTCAATAAGACGTTCGGCTGCATCCGGACGACGGTTCAACACGACATCCTCAATCTTCTCCAGTACGTCCGTCGGGATATCGCTATACAGAACAGAGGTTCCCGGATTCACAATGCCCATATCCACTCCCTGCTGAATAGCATGATAAAGGAATACGGCGTGCATCGCTTCACGAATATAATTATTGCCGCGAAACGAGAAAGAAAGATTACTGACTCCCCCACTGATATGGGCACCGGGAAGATTCCGTTTAATCCATCCGGTAGCTTCGATAAAATCTACCGCGTAATTATTGTGCTCTTCAATCCCTGTAGCTACGGCAAGCACGTTGGGGTCAAAGATAATATCATGCGGATTGAACCCCACCTTATCTACTAAAAGGTGGTAAGCACGTTGGCAAACCTCTATCTTACGGGCGGCAGTATCCGCCTGTCCTTTCTCATCGAAAGCCATTACTACGGCAGCAGCGCCATACTGTTTGACAATCCGGGCATGTTCAAGAAAGACTTCTTCCCCTTCTTTCAAAGAAATAGAGTTGACAACCGATTTACCTTGAAGGCATTTCAATCCGGCTTCTATTACCTCCCACTTAGAAGAGTCGATCATCACCGGAACACGAGCTATTTCCGGTTCAGACATGATGAGATTCAGGAAAGTTGTCATTTCCGACTTTGCGTCCAACAATCCGTCGTCCATATTCACATCAATCACCAAAGCTCCGTCCTCCACTTGTTGGCGGGCTATGGAAAGGGCCTCATCATATTTCTTCTCATTAATGAGCCGGAGGAATTTGCGTGAGCCTGCCACGTTACAACGCTCGCCGACGTTCACAAAATTGATTTCCGGTTTCACTTCCAGCAGTTCAAGTCCGGAGAGCCACATACATTCCGGCTTGGCAACAGGAATATGGGGTTTCGCACCTTCCACCAAAGCCGGATACTCGGCTATGTAAGCATCGGTTGTTCCACAACAGCCCCCGATAATATTGACCAATCCTTCGTGAATATATTCTTTCACCTCATGGGCCATGTCCGCAGGAGTCTGATCATATTTGCCCAGACTATTCGGCAGACCGGCATTCGGATAAACACTTATATAGTAAGGTGCACGTGCCGCCAATTGTTCCAGAAAAGGTTTCAGCTGGCGGGCACCGAACGAACAGTTCAAACCGACGGAAAAGATGTCGGCATGTTGAACGGAAGCAAGAAACGCATCTAACGTCTGTCCGGATAAGGTTCTTCCACCGATATCGGATACGGTCACCGACAACATAACGGGTACTTTGACACCTGTTGTTTTCATTGCTTGTCCGGCAGCAAAAATAGCCGCTTTAGCATTCAACGTATCAAATATGGTTTCAATCAGGATAGCGTCTACTCCCCCCTCAAGCATAGCCTCCATCTGTTGCTGATAGGATGCAGCCAATTCGTCATAGCTTAAAGCGCGATAAGCCGGATTGTTGACATCCGGACTCATGGAACAGGTTTTATTCGTAGGTCCGACAGAGCCCGCTACAAAACGCGGTTTTTCGGGATTCTTCGCTGTATACTCGTCGGCTAGTTCGCGGGCAAGTTTTACTGCGGCAAGGTTCATTTCACGCACGTATTCTTCCACGTGATAATCAGCCATAGAAACAGTGGTCGAACTGAATGTATTCGTTTCGATGATATCCGCACCGGCTTCAAGATATTTACGGTGAATATCCTGAATCACATCCGGGCGTGTCAGACACAACAGGTCATTGTTTCCTTTCAATTGTCCGGGAATATGAGCAAACCGCTCACCACGAAAATCTTCTTCCTTGAGGTTATATTGTTGAATCATTGTACCCATTGCTCCATCTAGGATAAGGATGCGTTCGGATACAATCTGAGAAATTGTCTTTTTCATTTATCCTATCATGTCATCGTTTGAACATTCTTGCCATATCCCTGCGGTCGTCTTTCTCTTTGATCGATTCTCGTTTATCGTATTCTTTCTTACCCTTCGCCAAGGCAACTACGAGTTTCGCCAACCCTTTCTCATTGATAAACAAACGCACGGGAACAATCGTAAAGCCGGGATTCTTCATTTCCCTTTGGAGTTTTTCCAATTCTTTTTTGTTAAGCAACAACTTCCTCTCTCTACGTGCCGTATGATTATTATACGAACCGTAGAAGTACTCGGCGATATGCATATTCTTCACCCATAATTCGCCTTTCGCAAAATAACAAAACGTATCTACCAGGCTTGCCTTTCCCAAACGAATGGATTTGATTTCCGTACCTGTCAACACAATACCTGCCGTATAGGTATCTATCAGTTCGTAATCAAACGTAGCCCGTTTATTTTTTATATTTACAGAGGGTTGTTTCATCTTCACACATTTAATTAAGTATGGCTGTCAGTTTATTGAAAACAATCTGAATCACCGTCGGACATAGTATTAACAACGCAGATGAGAAAAGGGTGTATCTCAATCGCAATTTTTCTTCTACGCCCATCAATGCGGGAACTCCTTCCCATACCACATATACGATGTAGAATTGCAGCAGCCAAGCAATAATTCTAAAATCAGGTAATAGTCCGGTTACAATCTGGAGCAGGAATGGTACAACAAGCGCATATCCTGCAAACTGTTGCGCCAATGGTATATCACTATGCATACCAAACATTCGCGTCCCCATCTCATTTATGGCGTATGCTGCCAGAAAATAGCCTCCGAACAGGGCTACCGCTACGGCACAACAATTGGTCATAGCTATCTGGAAACTTTGCGGACCTCCCCATCCATTGGTCAGTAACGAACCAATGAATACGGACAGACCGCATAAACCAATCATAGGATAAACAAAAGCCATATATACTTTTCGCCTATCCTCTTCCATAGAAATTTCCTCCCAAGCCTTAGCCGGAGAGGAAATCAATTTCATTGCTATGTTAAATAGTTCTTTGTAGTTCAATGTTATTCAGTAGTATAAGTTACCTCGTTCGTACCATCTATCGCCCCTTCCAAAGAGCCGCCAGTAGATGTATTAAGTTTCGTCTTTATTTTTATAGTAGTAGGTACTGTTCCCGATTTTTCACTAAAAGCTGTTATAGCTGCAGTCAAATCGTACACTTTATAGCCTTCCGCCCACCTGTCACGAGTAACTTTCTCACCTTCTGCGTCACTAATTTTATGATTAAGTGTCAATTCAAATGTTTTCGCACCACTTGCTATGTTAGTAACATCATACGTTAAAACAAAAGAGTGCTTATTAAATTCTTCTTTTTGCTTATCAGTATTTTCTTCTACTTTTACCCAATAGCCAAAGGGAACCAGCAATTTTTTATTATAAAGTAAAAAAGAAGATGGAAATAAAGATGTACCCAAAGAATACAATGCTGCATCAGCCTCGTAATCCGCAGAGTTTGCCACCGGTCCCTCGTCATCATCAGCATCAATTGCTACCGGAGCACTTCCTTGATAGAGTGTCACAGTTATTGAAGCTGCAGAAACAGATTGTTCCTCTGTATTAAATTGATAATAAAACATATACGTTTTCCCATACTTTAAGTCAAGCAAGGTCGCATCTTTTACAACTAATTTCTGATTGTTTGAGACTGCGAAAGTAGCAGGATATGTACTAACACATTCAGCTACAGCCAATCCTGTATAAACTGGATTATTTTCTCCATTCATACAAGAAGTCACCGACACACTCATCACCACAGCCATCAAAGCTACCAATAAAAATTTCATCTGTTTCATAAACATATTTTTTAGATTTTGCAAAGATATAAATTCTGATTCACACTTACTAAATGCAAATACTTAAAAAATACTGCATTCATCATTTTATTATTTTTGCAAAAAGGTCTAAATGGTCATCCACATAACTTGCGACCAATGCCGTAACCTGTTCCTCCATCTCCAAATAAGCCTCTTCCAACTCATCAAAAGCCTCATACTGCTCGTACATAGCCATAAATTCATCATCTGTCCGTTCCTTCTCCAGGTCTTTTCGGTTGACATCATATATTTTTTTTGCTTTATAGACCAATTTCGACAACTCATCCGCTCCCCATGAACGCATTACTTTAGCAAACGGATTATCAAAAATATATCCGCCATAGCCATTCTGAATCAACTGACAAAATCCGCCAACCATTATCTCGTCACGAAAAATCTGATAAGCGAGTAAAGAATGTTGTTCCCCCGTTAACAAAGGCATAGTTTCGGCAGTCAGTTCACCACCAATCACCTCCTTATATTTATCGGTAAACACTTGGATGAATTCATCCATTCCCTCACCCGCAGCTTTTTGCAAAGCGGACTCCATTACTTCTATCATAGTTCTTTCCAAATAAATGATGTGCAAAGCTACGAATTTCATCCTATATCCAAGTACGAAAAACATAAATAAATTTGCAGCCCTACGAATTATAAGCTAATATCTACATAAGGTTTTAAAACGCCAGTTTTATTGTCATTTGTCATTTTCACGAGTTAATCAACTGATAATAAGAAAGATAAAAATGACAATAGACACTGACAATAGGATGACAATAAAGTGACAAACGAACTATATTATCACTTTCAACGTTCACCACATCAAACTATCATATTGAAAATCAATCAATTCAGTAAAAAGTCATCTTTTATCCGTTTATTCTAAGAATTGCACTTTTCTCCACCAAAACTTCAATTTCGGCTCACAAATGATCATACTTAGACCATTTAACAAATATATCCTGCTATTCTCTTCCGAAAATCGACACGTTCATCACCTTTATTTATTACCAGATAAGTCTCACTCCAGCATAGACAAAGTTGCTTTCAACTGATAATTAATTTACTTCGATTGCATACAAACTATAAATGAAAGTTCCGTTTATAAAAACAAAGGCTTTGATTATACAAATGAAGATTGCGTTTATAAAAACGAAGCCTTCGTTTATAGTTTAGCAGTAGTCTAAAGCAACTTAGAGATTAGGTAAAAAGAACTTTACGATAAGAAGAAAACAAGTTTACCCTCAATAGACAATGTCAATAATAGCAGTAGTTCGGCAAATGCAATCCCGACTTTACAAACTGAGAAAAACATAAAGGGATTTATCTCTTTTCACAAAAAAGTAATAAAAGGCGGTTTGCAGAAACAAATAAATCGACTACCTTTGTGGGCGATTTAGAGAATCGTGACTACGTATTTTTAATTATATCACTTAAAAAAGAGCTAATTATGACTTATTCACACGAAGTGGAACACATGTGTGTTGTAAAGAAGGGTCCTAATCACGGACCGGCTCCCATACCCGAAGAAGGCAAATGGGTAAAATCTAAAGAAATCGTTGATATTTCAGGTTTGACACACGGTATCGGTTGGTGCGCTCCTCAACAAGGTGCTTGTAAACTGACACTGAACGTTAAAGAAGGTATTATCCAGGAAGCTTTGGTTGAGACTATCGGATGTTCCGGTATGACTCACTCCGCTGCTATGGCTGCTGAAATCCTTCCGGGAAAAACAATCCTTGAAGCATTGAACACCGACCTTGTTTGCGATGCTATCAACACAGCTATGCGCGAACTGTTCCTGCAAATCGTTTACGGACGTACCCAATCAGCTTTCTCTGAAGGTGGTTTGATCATCGGTGCAGGTCTGGAAGACCTGGGTAAAGGTCTGCGTAGCCAGGTAGGTACTCTTTATGGTACTTTGGCTAAAGGTCCTCGTTACCTCGAAATGGCAGAAGGTTATATCAAACAAATCTTCTTGGACAAGAACGACGAAATCTGCGGATACGAATTCGTACACATGGGTAAGTTCATGGACGAAATCAAGAAAGGTACCGATGCGAACGAAGCTTTGAAAAAAGTTACAGGAACTTATGGACGCGTAACAGCAGAACAGGGAGCAGTTAAATCTATTG
>ERZ838483.54-NODE-54-length-131186-cov-7.552455_pt1 | contig 131186 bp, 152 predicted proteins | sample MGYA00519939_ERZ838483 | MGnify/ENA primary metagenome ERZ838483 (study PRJEB31850, sample SAMEA3708836) | human gut metagenome | biome: human gut; feature: human-associated habitat; material: faeces | place: China | collected 2014 ...
GGTGCCGTTGCCGGGCAGAGCGATGCCGATGGCTTCGCACAGGCAGTTCATGCTGTTGGCGGTGTACATACCGGAGCAGCTGCCGCAGCTGGGGCAGCAGTTCTGGGTACACTCCTCCAGCTTTTCTTCGGAGATCATCCCTGCCTTATAGGAGCCGACCGCCTCGAACATTTTGGAGAGGCTGACCTCCTGCCCGTCATAGGTGCCGGCCAGCATGGGGCCGCCGGAGCAGACCACTGCGGGGACGTTCATCCGCACGGCGGCCATGACCATACCGGGGACGATCTTGTCGCAGTTGGGAACCAGCACACAGCCGTCGAACTGGTGAGCCATGAACATGGTTTCCACGCTGTCGCAGATCAGCTCCCGGCTGGCCAGAGAGTACTTCATACCCACATGGCCCATGGCGATGCCGTCGCACACGCCGATGGCCGGCACCATGAAGGGCGTGCCGCCCGCGGCCTCAATGCCCGCCTTCACGGCGTCGGTGAGCTTATCCAGATTCATGTGGCCGGGAACGATGTCGCTGTGGGCGCTGACCACGGCGATGAGGGGCTTTTCCAGATCTTCGGGTGTATAGCCCAGCGCGTAAAAGAGACTGCGGTTTGGCGCCCGCTCGGCGCCCTTTGTCACGTTATCGCTACGCATTGCGTTTTCCTCTTTTTCCTTATAGTTTCCTGTGTCTTTAAGAATCGAAGGCCGGGAGCCATGGCCCCCGGCCTCCGGCCTGTCGATCCCGCAAAATGAAGTGCGCTTACTTCTTCAGCCAGCTCATCATGCTGCGGAGCTGAGCGCCCACCTTCTCGATGGGATGCTCGGCAGCCACCCGGCGCTGGGCCAGGAAGTGGGTCTTGCGGCCGCCGTTGGGGCTCATCTCGGTGAGGAACTCGGAAGCAAAGGTGCCGTCCTGGATCTCCTTCAGAACCTGACGCATCCCCTCGCGGCTCTCCTTGGTGATGATGCGCTTGCCGGTGCGGTAGTCGCCGTACTCGGCGGTGTTGGAGATGGAATAGCGCATCTTGGCGAAGCCGCCCTGATTGATGAGATCCACGATCAGCTTCATCTCATGGCAGGTCTCAAAGTAAGCCATCTCAGGCTCGTAACCGGCCTCCACCAGCGTCTCGAAGCCGGCGTAGATCAGTTCGCACACGCCGCCGCACAGAACAGCCTGCTCGCCGAAGAGGTCGGTCTCGGTCTCCTCCTTGAAGGTGGTTTCCAGAATGCCTGCACGGCCAGCGCCGATGCCGGAAGCATAAGCCAGCGCGGTGTCCTTGGCCTTGCCGGTGTAGTTCTGCTCCACGCAGATCAGGCTGGGAACGCCCTTGCCCTCCAGATACTGGCTGCGGACGGTGTGGCCGGGGCCCTTGGGAGCCACCATAATGACGTCCACGTTGGCGGGAGGCACGATGGTCTTGAAGTGGATGTTGAAGCCGTGGGCAAAGGCCAGCGTCTTGCCCTCGGTCATGTAGGGAGCGATCTGCTTGTTGTAGATATCGGCGCACAGCTCATCGGGAACCAGCATCATAACGATGTCGCCGGCCTTGGCGGCCTCCTCTACTTCCATCACATGGAAGTTGGGGCAGGTCTCGGCAAACTTGCTGGCCTTCTCCCAGTGGGAGGAACCCTTCCGCAGACCCACCACCACGTTGACGCCGGACTCGGCCAGGTTTTCGGAATGGGCGTGGCCCTGAGAGCCAAAGCCGATGACGGCGACGGTTTTGCCGTCCAGAACGCCGAGGTTGCAGTCAGAATCGTAATACTTGTTGACAGACATAATTTTTTCTCCTTTTTCTTTCCGTTGATGTTTGTTCAGGTATGAATGTCGGATAAGAATATCCGGGCGGTTCCGGCCGGATCTGACACGGCAGAAAACCAAAAACGCCTTTGCCTCTTGCAAATCAAGAGGCAAAGGCGTCAAATAATCCTTCGCGGTACCACTCTTGTTAACGATGCGTCGCCGCACCGCCATCTCATCAGGCTCCGACAAGCCCTGCACTGTAACGGGTGCGTCCGGCTCTGCCTAAACGTAATTTCAGCAGGCTACTCCGGGATGATTTCATCCATCTCCGACGCTTGTTGCCTTGCACCGACCGGCAATTCTCTGAAAGCGGAGCGAAGCGGATTACTTGTTCCCTTCATCGTATTTGGTAAGAGCGATTTTGCCACAGAAATTTGCAAATGTCAAGTATATTTTTTCTAATGGCTGTCATAAGTGGTCAGATGCGGCTGCGGATTTCCGCACCCATCTCCCGGCAGCCCACCAGCCTGCAGCCCTGCCGCATGATGTCGCCGCAGCGGATGCCGGCCTTCAGCGTCTCGTCCACAGCCCGCTCGATGGCGTCTGCCTCGGCGGCCATGTCGAAGCTGTAGCGCAGCATCATGGCGGCGGCCAGCACGGTGCCGATGGGGTTCGCCTTATCCTGCCCGGCAATGTCCGGCGCGGAGCCGTGGATCGGCTCATAGAGGCCCCGGCTGCCCTCGCCCATGCTGGAGGAGGGGATCATGCCGATGGAGCCGGTGATCTGGCTGGCCTCGTCGGAGAGAATGTCGCCGAAGAGGTTTTCCGTAACGATCACGTCGAACTGGCTGGGGTCCCGGACGATCTGCATGGCGGCGTTGTCCACATACATATGCAGCAGCTCCACATCGGGGTACTCCCTGGCCACCTCGGTGACGTTTTTGCGCCACAGGCGGGAGGTGTCCAGCACGTTGGCCTTGTCGATGGACGTGACCCGCTTCCGGCGCTTCTGCGCCATCTGGAAGGCCACATGGGCCACCCGGCGGATCTCATGCTCGGAGTAGGCCATGATGTCCGTGGCCTTCTGCTCGCCGTCCGCTTCCTCTGTGCGGTGCTCACCGAAGTACACGCCGCCGATCAGCTCCCGCACCACCACAAAGTCGATGCCGCGGGCCGCGATATCCGCCCGGAGGGGGCAGGCGTCGGACAGCTCGGAGAACATCCGGGCGGGACGGATATTTGTATAGAGCTTCATAGCGCCCCGCAGCTTGAGAAGTCCCCGTTCGGGACGGTTGGCGGAGGGCTGGTCATCCCACTTGGGGCCACCCACCGCGCCCAGCAGAACGCTGTCGGCCTTCAGACAGGTTTCCAGACTGGAATTCGGCAGAGGGACGCCGAAGGCGTCAATGGCGTTGCCGCCCATGGGGGCGTCCACATAGGTGAAGGTGTGGCCGAATTTTTCAGCCACCGTATCCAGAATCTTGACGGTCTCCCCTACGATCTCAGGGCCGATGCCGTCTCCCTTGATGACTGCGATGGTCTTGTTCATTGCGCTGCCTCCTTGTCCTTCAGGGAGGCCATCAGGCCGCCCTTGGCGATCATGTCCTTGATAAACGGCGGAAAGGGTTCCGCCTGATAGCTGACGCCTTTAGTAACGTCGGTGATCACGCCGGTGTCGAAGTCCACCGTCACCTCGTCGCCGTCGTCGATCCCGGCGCTGGCGGCGGGACACTCCAGAATGGCAAGGCCGATGTTGATGGCGTTGCGGTAGAAGATGCGGGCGAAATTGGCGGCGATCACGCAGCTGATGCCGCTGGCCTTGATGGCCACCGGCGCGTGTTCACGGGAGGAACCGCAGCCGAAGTTGACGCCTGCCACCATGATGTCGCCGTCCTTGACTTTGTGGATAAACTCCTTGTCGATGTCCTCCATGCAGTGGGCGGCCAGCTCCTTGTGGCTCTGGGTGTTCAGGTACCGGGCGGGGATGATGACGTCCGTATCCACATGATCCCCGTATTTATGGACTATTCCGTGTGCGTTCATTTGTTCATGACCTCCTCAGGATGGCAGATATGGCCCGCAATGCCGGATGCGGCCGCCACGGCGGGAGATGCGAGGTATACCTCGCTGTCCACGTGGCCCATGCGGCCCACGAAGTTGCGGTTGGTGGTGGAGACGCAGCGCTCACCGGCAGCCAGAATGCCCATGTAGCCGCCGAGACAGGGACCGCAGGTGGGGGTAGAGACGATGCAGCCGGCATCCAGGAAAATGTCGGTGTAGCCCTCATGCATACAGGCCCGGTAGACGCTCTGGGTGGCGGGAATGACGATGCCCCGGACGTTGGGAGCCAGATGATGTCCCTTCAGAATGGCAGCGGCAGCGGCCATATCCGCCAGCTGGCCGTTGGTGCAGGAGCCGATAACGATCTGGTCGATGGCAATGTCACTGCCCTCCCGCGCACTGTGGGCATTCTCCGGCAGATGGGGCCATGCCACGGTGCAGTCCACCTGTGAGAGATCGATGTCGATGGTGCGCTCATACTCGGCGTCGGGATCGGCCTCAAAGGCGGTCCACGGGCGGTTCACCCGGTCCTCCACATAGGCGCGGGTCACATCGTCCACCGGGAAAATGCCGTTTTTGCCGCCGGCCTCAATGGCCATGTTGCAGATGGTCAGGCGGTCGTAGATGGTCAGGCTGGCCACGCCGGGGCCTGCAAACTCAATGGACTGATACCGTGCGCCGTCCACGCCGATCATGCCGATGAGGGTCAAGATCACGTCCTTGCCGGAGACAAAGGGACGGAGCTTGCCGGTGAGGTTGACGCGAATGGCGGAGGGAACCTTGAACCACGTCTCGCCGGCCGCCATGGCAGCGCCCATATCCGTGGAGCCGACACCGGTGGAGAATGCGCCCAGCGCACCGTAGGTGCAGGTGTGGGAGTCTGCGCCGATGACGGCCTCGCCGGGGGCTACCAGGCCTTTTTCCGGCAGCAGGGCGTGTTCGATACCCATGGCGCCGACGTCGTAGAAATGGTCGATGTCAAAGCGGCGGGCAAAGGTGCGGCACTGCTTGCACTGGGTGGCGGATTTGATGTCCTTGTTGGGGGCGAAGTGATCCATCACCATGGCGATGCGGCTCTTGTCGAAAACCTTGCTGAATCCGGCGGCTTCAAACTCGTTGATGGCCACAGGGGTGGTGATATCGTTGCCCAAAACCAGATCCAGCCTGGCCTGAATCAGCTGTCCGGCCCGCACGCTGTCCAGTCCCGCGTGCTTGGCCAGAATCTTCTGCGTCATTGTCATTCCCATATCTCTGTTCTCCCTTCAGTTGCCGGATTCCATAATCTTGTTGATGCCGTTGACATAGGCGCGGATGGAGGATTCGATGATGTCCGTGGAAATGCCGGTGCCGGTGCAGGCCCGGCCGTCCGGCAGCGCCACCTTCACCACAGCCTCGCCCACGGCGTCCTCGCCGTCGGTGACGGCGTTGAGGCTGAAGCTCTCCAGCTTCACATCCATCCCCAGCATCCGGTTGATGGCCTTGAAGGAGGCGTCCAGCGGGCCGCTGCCGATGGCCACGTCCTCCAGTACCTCATCCCCCCGCTGCAATTTGATGCAGGAGATGTTGGGGACGCCGTGGCCGGTGTTGACCACATGGCTGACCAGCTGGCAGTCTCCCTGTACCACGCCCCGGCGATGCAGCACCAGCGCCTCGATGTCCCGGCCGGTGATATTCTTTTTCTTGTCCGCCAGATCCTTGAAGCGGACGAACACGTTCTCCAGCTCCTCGTCGGTCAGCTCGTAGCCCATGGATTCCAGTTTTTCCCGCAGAGCGTGCTTGCCGGAGTGCTTGCCCAGCACCATGGTATTCTGGGGAATGCCCACGTCGGTGGACTTCATGATCTCGTAGGTCTGGGCGTTGGCGATGACGCCGTGCTGATGGATGCCGGACTCGTGGGCAAAGGCGTTAGCGCCCACAATGGCCTTGCTGGGCGGGATGGGTACGCCGGTGATGTTGCTGAGGAGCTTGCTGGAGCGGTAGATCTGCTTGGTATTGATGCCGGTTTCCGCCTCATAGAAATCCGCGCGGGTCTGAATGGCCATAGCCAGCTCTTCCAGACTGGCGTTGCCCGCCCGCTCGCCGATGCCGTTGACGGTACATTCGATCTGGGTCGCGCCTGCCTTGACGCAGGCCAGAGAGTTGGCCACAGCCATGCCCAGATCGTTGTGGCAGTGGACGGAAATATCCGTATGCTCCACGCCGGTGACATTCTGGCGGAGGTAGGTAATCAGCTCCGCCATTTCCTGAGGCGTGGAGTAGCCCACCGTATCCGGCACGTTCAGGGTGGTGGCGCCAGCGGCTACGGCGTTGGAGTAGCACTGGGCCAGAAACGCCCAGTCGGAGCGGGATGCGTCCTCGGCGGAAAACTCAATATCGTCGCAGAAGCTCTTGGCATAGGCCACCATTTCGCTGATACGCTGGAGTACCTGCTCCCGCGTCATCCGCAGCTTGTACTCCATGTGGATGTCGCTGGTGGCGAGGAACACATGGATACGGGGGTGGTTGGCCTCCTTCACAGCGTCCCACGCGGCGTCGATGTCGCCCTTGGTGCAGCGGGCCAGAGAAGCCACGGTGCAGTTCGTCACGGCGGCGGCAATGGCCTGCACGCTCTTGTGATCCATGGGAGAGGCGATGGCAAAGCCCGCCTCAATGATGTCCACGCCCAGCTTTTCCAGCTGTTTGGCCATCTCGATCTTTTCCGCCAGATTCATGCTGCATCCGGGGGACTGCTCGCCGTCCCGCAAGGTCGTGTCAAAAATTTTGATTCGTTTCATCTTTCCGTTCCTCCTGCTTGTTTTTCTCCTTAAACGACAAAAAAGCCTTCGTCTCTTCCTGTCGAAGAGACGAAAGCTCAAAACTTCCGCGGTACCACTCTCATTGGCATAGCTGCCCACTTCCGGCATCAGCCTGACCCACGTCAGACGAATCCGCCTCTTTGGTAACGGTGAGGAAATCCGGCTCCGCCTAAACACAGGTCTCAGCGAAGCTACTCAGGGGCCAGTGACATCGTTCCGCTCTGCGCTGCCTCGCAGCATCCGGCAGCTCTCTGAAGCGTCTGCGGAAGGAATTTTTCCCCGTCATCGTATTTGCGTGATATGAATTGCGATGGAGTCATGATACCTGAAAGCGGCAGGCTTGTCAAGCGGCAAATCCGTTTTTAACCATATTACCAGAATCTCTTGGAACTTCCCTGGCAAATTTTGTGCCTTTCCCGGCAGACGGTTTGCCCGTTCCCTTCACACACGCGGCCGGGAACGGGGCGCAGACCTGCCGCGGCACAGGAAAAGAGTGCGCCGCAATTTTGCGGCGCACTCCTCGGATCTCAAAAATTCAGGAAACGGTCACTTATCCTCCGAACCAACCTTGACATCCATCTTGGCTTCAAAGTACTTGACCATACCGGCCTGATCGATGTCAATATAGCCGTTATCGCCCATCCACTCCATGATCTGCATGGTGATATCCGTAACAGGCGTGTCCACGCCCAGCTTGTGGGCGAAGTGCTTGGCATTGTGGATGTCCTTCAGATGGACAGCAATGCGCGCGCCCGGCTCATAGTCCCGGTGGATAATCTTAGGCACCTTGTTGTCGTACAGCGGGCCGCCTGCAAAGCCGCAGCGGGTGGCGTCGAACGTGGTTTGCAGGTCGATGCCTGCCTTGGCGGCAAACGCGTAGCCCTCGGCAATGGCGGACAGGTACGCACCGGCGACCATGTTGTTCACCAGCTTGGTAATGCTGCCGCTGGCAGACCCGCCGGTATAAACGGGATGGCCCATGCACTCCAGCAGGGGCTTCACTTCCTCGAATACCGCCTTGTCGCCGCCGGTCATGATCGCCAGCGTGCCGGCAATGGCCATGGGATTGCCGCCGCTGACGGGAGAATCCAGCAGGTGCATTCCGGCCGCTTCGACTTCGGGATACAGCTCCTGAATGATATCCGGCGCGGTGGAATCCAGATCCAGAATGATATTGCCGGGTTTGCCGTACTGCACGGCCTGCTTGATGGAATTGATGATGATGGGGTGCGTGGGGAGCATCTGCATAATGACGTCGCAGGTCTTGTAGATGTCCACAGGATCGGAGGTGGTCTCGCCGCCGGCAGCAGCGAACTGATCCAGACGGGCCTGCGCCACGTCAAAGCCCAGAACAGGGTAGCCGCTCTTCTTCAGCACGTTCAGGGCCATAGGCAAACCCATAACACCCAGACCCAAGAAACCAATTTTTTTCATGTTTGATACCTTCCTTCTTAAGTCTTAATCATGCTAGGCAGCCATGTGGTCAGCGCGGGGATATAGGTGATCAGCATCAGGACGATCACGGAGATCAGCAGCATGGGCATCATGGCTTTCAGCGCTTTCATCAGGCGGGTCTTGGCGATCTGGTTGCAGATCAGCAGGCACAGGCCCACAGGAGGCGTGACCAGGCCAATGCACAGGTTGAAGCTCATGACGATACCGAACTGCAGGGCGTCAATATTGAACGCGGTGAGCAGCGGCGTCAGGATGGGGGTCATCATAATAATGGCGGCATTGGCCTCCATCAGCATACCGATGATCAGGAACAGGAGGTTCAGCAGCAGCAAAATCACGATGCGGTTGCTGGTGATGCTGGTGAACACATCCAGCAGCTGCTGCGGCAGGCCGGAAGTGACCACCACATAGCTGGAAGCCTTGGAAAGACCGACCATCATCATGATGGTGGCCGTGGAGACGGAGGCCTCCACAAACACCTGCGGCAGTTCGGAGAGCTTCATGTCGCGGTAAACGGTCAGGCTGATGATCAGCGCGTAGACCACAGCCACAGCCGCAGCCTCAGTGGGGGTGAAAATGCCGCCGAAAATGCCGCCCAGAATGATGATGGGCATCAGCAGCGCCCAGATGCCTTCCTTGAAGGCGTGGCCGATCTGCTTGGGCGTCTGCTTTTCGTGGGCAGGCAGGTTCTTTCTCTTGCCGTAGACCAGCGCATAGACGATCAGGCTGCCGGCCAGCAGAATACCGGGGATCACAGAACCCATGAACAGCTGAGACACCGATACGTTGGTGATGGAGGCATACACGATCAGGGTGATGGAGGGGGGGATGATGGGGCCGAGGATTGAGGAAATGGATGCAATCGCGGTGGAAAACTCGCTGGGATAGCCCTCGCGCTGCATGGCGGGAATGGTGATGCCGCCGATGGCGGAGGCCGTAGCCACGCCAGAGCCGGAAATGGCGCCGAACAGCGCGGAGGCCAGAACCGTCACCACGGCGACGCTGCCGCGGATCCAGCCGATAATGGCGTTGGCTATGTCAATGAGCTTCACCGTGATGCTGCGGGACATGATGTTGCCCGCCAAAATGAAGAACGGGATCGCCAGCAGTGAGGAGGAGTTCATACCGGCAAACAGTTTCTGGGGCAGAACCAGAGCGGGCATACCCGCCATATTCAGCGCAGCCAGCGTGCCGATTCCCAGAGCGATGTAGATGGGGAAGCCCAGAAAAGCCAACCCCAGCAGAAGAATGATTACCAACAGACCTGCGTTCATTGATCAGACACCTCCTTGGGATGGACCAGCGCCTCGACAGACTTGAGGATCACCTCAATGGACGTCAGGATCATCAGCGCAACACCGATGGGGATGCTGGCATATGGAATGGACATGGGGATCTTCAGGCCCGGCGTGACGTTGGCGGCGCCGGTGGCGCACAAGCCCAGAGAATACTGGAACAGCAGCACCATAAAGCCAATCCCGGCGATGGTGGAAATGATGGTGAAAATGTGCTTCACGCGCTCGCTGAAAAGATTGATGAGAATATCGATCTGCATATGGCTGTTGCGGCGGACAGCGATGGCGGCAGCCAGCATGACATTCAGGATAAACAGGTAGCGCGCCAGCTCCTCGCTCCACGCATTGGGGTTGGAGAACACATAGCGCAGAATGACCTGATAGACCATGATAATGACCATGACAAAGACGGAGACGGCCAGGATGACCTTTTCCACCCATTCCAACAGGTCAAGGAATTTTGAATAAAGCTTGATCATGAAATTGATTCACCTCATTGAAGAATTGCCGGCCCGCAGACGCGGACCACGGGCCGGCGGGGATTGGTTGAGAGTGGTGATCAGCCCATGGCCACAATGCGGGAAACCCAATCGGCCAGATCGGGATACTCCGTTGCGGCATAATCCTTGAAATGCTCTGCAAACTCGGCGTTATCCACCTCGATGACGGTCTTACCCTCGCTGATCAGCTTTTCCTCGGCCTCGGCCTCGCGTGCCTGCTGGGACTCGGAAATGGTCTTGCCGGCATAGTTGGCAGCCTCGGTCACGGCAGTCTGAATATCTTCGGGCAGGCTGTTGAAGTAGTTGCGGTCCATGATCAGCAGGTTGCAGCTGTAGACGTGGTTGGTCTTGATCCAGTAGTCGCAAACCTCGTCAAAGGCGTAGTTCAGGGAGTCCACCATGGGGTTCTCCTGACCTTCCACGGTACCCTGCTGTAAAGCGGTGTAGGTCTCGTTCATAGCCAGAGGGGTGGGAGCGGAGCCCATCCACTGCCAGACCTTGATGTAGCCTTCCAGGTTGGGAGCGCGCAGCTTGAAGCCGCTGAAGTCAGCCACGGTGTGCATTTCCTTGGTTGCGGTGACGATACGGGGGCTGCGGTAGGTGGCGCCCAGCAGCTTGTAGCCGGCGGCCTCGCCTACGGTTTCCTTGATCTCGTCGCCCAGATCGCTGTTCCAGACGTTCATGAAATGATCGTAGCCGGTGTACATATAAGGCATGATGTCGATATTTGCCAGCGGGGTGAAGGGAGCCAGCGTACCGACGGACTCGCACATAATGTCAGCCACACCCACGGACATACCTTCCAGAACCTCAGTGGTGGAACCCAGCTGTGCGCCGCCGTAGAGGTCGACCTGCACGCGGCCGTCCGTCAGTTCGGCGATCTTGTCTTTAAAGACGGCGGCGGTATCGTAAGCGTTATCGCCCTCAGTGGAGTTCAGAGCCATCTTCCAGACATATTCGGGAGAGGAAGAATCGCCGTCGCCGGAAGTAGAGGGGGCCGCAGGGGTGGAAGAGGAGCCTCCGCAGGCGGTGAGAGCGCCGGCAACCGCAAGAGCAGCCAAAACGCTGGCAAGAATCTTCTTTTTCATGGATGTAACCTCCTAAACATTTCACGGCTGCCGAAACACGAAATTCCGGTCTGGTTGAAGATGGAAAAAGTTTGTTAAAAATTTACCATTTTCAACATTAAATTTTAAATTCAATCCGTGAATTTAACATAACAGACTTTGCGGACAGGGTCAATGATTGTTTACTTTTTCACAACGATTTAGTAATAATGCAGACAGTAAACGTTTAATTTTTGGTGGTTTTTCAAGTATATCTTTGTTTTAAATGTCACATTTTCAAAAAAAGAGGTTGTTATGCGCTAAATTTTGTGCTATGTTGATAATGACAATGACATTTCAAAAGCAGGAGGCCTGTATGTCTTCTTTCCCTGAACAGCTGCAGGAATATGCGCTGAGCGAAATCACCCGCCGGATCCAGACCGGTGAATACCCCGTAGGTTCCCGTCTGGTAGCAAAAACCATTGCCGACTCTCTGAATATCAGCGCCACGCCTGTGGTGGCCGCCATTAACCGTCTGGCTGCTCAGGGTCTGGTGGAAACCATCCCCCGCAAGGGCGCGGTGGTGAAAACCTTTTCAACGACAGATATCGGCAATTACTTTGAAGCCAGAACCATGATCGAATGTTTTGTGGCGCATTTGGCGGTGCAGAATGTGGATAAATTCCCGGAGTCTGTCAAAAAGATGCAGGAAGCCGCCGATCAGCTGGAGCGCGTCCATGTGGAGCAGATGGACGTGGAGCAGATCCGCAAGTGGGAGACGCAGTTCCACTCGGAGCTGATCAAGCTCTCAGATAACCCGCAGCTGGAGCGGCTCTATGAGTTCAACTGGTCTGTGGGCAGCGTTTACTTTGTCTACGGCATCAAGAAGGTCTCCCCGGATAACTTCCGGGTCTCCCTGCGGGAGCATCAGAAAATTCTGGAAGCCCTTTTGAACCGGGATGCGGAGCAGCTGGAATTTCTGGTGCGGGATCACTTGCGTTTTCTGAATCAGGCAGTCAGCTGGTACAACTGACTGCGTACTCCTTTCTGTCAAGCATTGGAAAATCCCCCTGCCGGCGGCAGGGGGATTTCATGAACGTGCCGGAACGCAAATGTGTTCCGGCACGCTTTTTCGCCGTCAGGCTCAGCTCTCCAGAAACTCGCCGGGATTGACAGCTTTCCCGTCTCTGGAGACGGCAAAGTGCAGATGCGGCATATCGCTTTCCGCCGCCGCAGTGCTGCCCACTGCGCCGATGATCTGTCCGGCCGATACCTCCTCGCCCGCCGCCACGTCAGGATGCGGCTGCAAATTGGCGTAGGTGGTCTGATAGCCGTCGTCATGGGCCAGCACCACAGTGGTTCCCAGCAGGGGATCCTCCGTCACGGCCTGTACCGTTCCGCCGCAGGCCGCCAGCACTGCGGCGCCGGAGTCGGCGGCGATATCCACCCCGTCGTGGGTGCGCCAATCCCCCAGCGTCTGGTTATACACCAGCTCCTCCATGGAAAAGGCCGTCAGCACCTCACCGCGCAGCGGTTCCACAATGAGCCGCGGCGCTTCTGCCGCGGCCGGGGCGGGATCGGCCGCCGGGGGTTCCGAAGCGGCTTCCTGCACAGCCGGTTCCGGCTTCAGAGTCTCCACCGGCTGCTCGACCGTTTTTTCCGGCATTTCCACTGGCTGGGAAACCGGGATCTGCGGCGTGACCTGCGTCTGTCCAGCCGGTTCCTCTCCGCCGGAGAGCAGCAGCCAGCCGCAAACGCCCACAATGGCAAGGCACACTGCCAGCGTGCCGTAAAACCCAACGCCGGAAAGCACTTTCCTTACATTTCCTTCCATATGCATCCTCCCTTACAGAATCAGGTACGGAGGAAGTATGGACAGGAATTTTTTTCTTTATACTTTTCCCCGGATATTCCTGGCACTTTTTCACGGAATCCGTAAAAATCCCCCGGAGTCCATCACTCCGGGGGATCGGATCAGGTCTTGTAGATGCCGCCGCCCACAAATTCCCGCAGCAGTGACGTCTGGGGTACGTCGTCCGCCGGGATGGGCAGAAAATAGTCCAGGAATTTCAGCAGCCGCTTAGCCTCCACATACTCCTCGCTGTCCCGCGGCACGCCGAAGAGCAGGGGCTGCACATAGGGCTTCAGCAGGGCTGTTTCGTAAAGCAGAGCGGAATTGAACACCATATCGGCGCTGTCCTGATAGGGGAAGATATTCTGCTCCTCACCCCGGCGGACAGAGGGCCACATTTTGATGGTGGCCTGTGCGCCGTAGCCGCGGGTGCGGGCGTCCCGCTCGATGCGGCGCAGCAGCCGGGCATCCGTGGTGGGGATGCGGTTGTGGTCGTCGATGTTCAGGGTGGTCAGGCAGCTGATATAGATTTTGTACTTGCTCTCCCTGGGCAGAGAATGGGAGAATTCGTCGTTCAGGCAGTGGATGCCCTCGATCACCAGCACATCGCCGGGGCCGAGGGTCAGCTTGTCGCCGTTGTACTCCCGGACGCCCTTCTTGAAGTTGTAAGTGGGCATATCCACTGTCTCGCCCTTCAGCAGACGGCTCATGTCGCTGTTGAACTGCTCCACATCCATGGCCCCCAGCCCCTCAAAATCGTACTGGCCGTTGGCGTCCTTCGGTGTATCCTCCCGGTTGCGGAAGTAATTGTCCGTGGCGATGGGATGGGGCCGCAGGCCGCAGGCCAGCAGTTGGGTGGACAGGCGGTGGGAGAAGGTGGTCTTGCCGGAGGAGGAGGGGCCTGCAATCATCACGAAACGGACATCCTTCCGGGCGGCGATCTCCTCTGCAATGTCGCCGATCCGCTTTTCCATCAGCGCCTCATGGGCAAGGATCAGCTGGGTGGCGTTGCCGGAGGCCACAATATCGTCCATCTCGCCGACGTTGGAGATGTCCATGGAGGCGGTACGCCCCTCTGCGTCGTGCATAGCCCGGAACACCTTCATGGAAGGGGTGAACGCCCCCACCTGCTCCGGGTTTTCCAGCGCAGGCAGCCGGAGGATGAAGCCGTCCTCAAAAGGCTCCAGTGCAAACCACTTGAGATAGCCGGTATCCGGCACCATGTAGCCGTAGAAATAGTCGGTAAAGCCGTCCAGCGTGTAGAGGTTCACGCGGGAGCTGATGCGGTATTTCAGGATGCGTGCCTTGTCCTCCATGCCGTTGGCCTTCAGGAAGGCTATGGCGTCCTCGATGTCCACGGAGCGCTTTTCGATGGGAAGCGCCTGCTCTGCCAGTTCTCTCATTCTCTGTTCCACTTCGGCCAACAGACCGGCATTGAGGTCAAACGCGCCCCATGCCCGGCAGAACAGGGCGTTGCTGAGGGAGAACTGTGCAGAGACATTCCGGATGTTTTCCCGGCCCACCACGTCATAAAACGCCTTGAGCATCAGCAAAATGGCGCTGCGCTCGTAAGTCTGATGTCCCGGCTTGTCCGCGCCGGTGATCATGGAGAGGGTGCAGTCCCGCTCAAGGGTCTTGTAAAGCTCCCGGAGCTTGCCCTCCCGGTTTACCAGCAGGATTTGGTAGGGATATTCCGCCTGAAAATCGGCGGCGATGGTTCGGTAGGCGGTGCCGTAGGGGTACTGGCGCACCGTGCCGTTGACGGTCACGTTTATCATCTTCGCAGTTTCCATAAGGGGCCTCCTTCTATCATCTGATCTGGACCGGTCCGCAGAGCGGCGGTCGGTTTCTTAACGGTTTATAAATATTATAATGGCTGGCGGCAGGGGATTCAATGGGCAAACAGGCAGGATCTGCCCTCATCGGAACAGTTTTCACTTTGTTCATGTTTTGCGTGCGATCCTGCCCGTACAGCGCGGCGCAAAAAAGCAGTTCCCGGAAGCGATGCTTCCGGGAACTGAACAGAGGTTTGTTATTTGACGATCAGGGTCTGGCCGTCCATCTCCTCCGGCACAGCAAGACCCATGACATCCAGAATCGTCGGCGCAATGTCTGCCAGACGGCCTTTCCGCAGCTCCGTTCCGGCGCCGCAGAGAATGAACGGCACCGGGTTGGTGGTGTGCGCCGTCATGGGGCTGCCGTCCGGCTGGGTCATGACCTCGGCGTTGCCGTGGTCGGCGGTAATCATGGCGATGCCGCCCATCTTCATGGTGGCGTCCACCACCCGGCCCACGCAGGTATCCACGGTTTCCACAGCCCGCACCGCCGCGTCGAACACGCCGGTATGGCCTACCATGTCGCAGTTGGCGAAGTTCAGGATGATCACGTCATACGCGCCGGACTCGATCCGCTCCACGCATTTGTCCGCCACCTCGTCGGCGCTCATCTCCGGCTGAAGATCGTAGGTCGCCACCTTGGGGGAGGGAACCAGCACCCGATCCTCGCCGGGGAACTGAGTCTCCACGCCGCCGTTGAAGAAGAAGGTCACATGGGCATACTTCTCCGTCTCCGCAATCCGCAGCTGAGTCAGCCCCATGGAGCTGAGATACTCGCCCAGACCGTTCCGCACGGAAAGCCGGGGATAGGCCACCTCCACGTTGGGCATGGTGGCGTCGTACTCCGTGGTGCATACAAAAGTGACGGGGAAATACTGCCGGGTAAACCCGTTGAAATCAGGGTCCACAAAAGCGCGGGTGATCTCCCGCGCGCGGTCAGGGCGGAAGTTGAAGAAGATCACGCTGTCATGGTCGGAGATGGTGCCGTCCGGGTCGCAGATCACCGGCTCCACAAATTCGTCGGTAACGCCGTTGGCGTAAGCATTCTTCACAGCGGCCACCGGAACAGGGTTGATCGCAGCACCTTCACCGTAAACCATGGCGTCATAGGCGGCCTCCACCCGGTCCCAGCGTTTGTCCCGGTCCATGGCGTAAAACCGTCCCATCACGGTGGCGATTTTGCCCACGCCCAGTTCCCGGCACTTTTCCACTGTCCGGGCCACAAAGTCCGCGCCGGAGGTGGGAGACACATCCCGCCCATCCAGAAATGCGTGGATGTAAACCTTTTCCAGTCCCCGGTCTCTGGCCATCTTCATCAGGGCAAACAGATGCTCCAGGTGGGAGTGAACGCCGCCGTCGCTGAGCAGGCCCATGAGATGCAGGGAGGAATTGTGTTCCCGGCAGGCGTCCATGGCGCGGACATAGGCCGGATTTTCAAAAAAGCTCCCATCGTCAATGGCTTTGCTGATGCGGGGCAGATCCTGAAACACCACCCGGCCTGCGCCGATATTGGTATGGCCCACCTCGCTGTTGCCCATCTGTCCGGCAGGCAGACCCACATCCAGCCCGGATGCGGACAGCTCCGTGTGGGCGAACTCCTGAAAGAACTGCTCCAGACGCGGTGTGGCGGCGGCAGCAACGGCGTTGCCCTCCGTCTCATGCCGCAGGCCGAAGCCGTCCATGATGATAAGCGTGGTCGGAGTTTTATTCATAGAAACCTCATTTCGCATAACCCTTTATAAAGATCCGGTCCGCCCTTGGCGGAACCATACCCGTCGAAGGCGCACCGGCGCGTCTCCGACGCAGCGGAATGAACCATCGTTCTCCGCTTCACAGGCCGGCAAGAGGGAAGCCGAGGGGGAGTCTGCTCCCCCTCGAAGAATTATTCCTGATTGGCCGCGTTGACGATCTCCACGAACTGTTCGGGCTTCAGGGAAGCGCCGCCGATGAGACCGCCGTCGATGTCGGGCTGAGCCAGCAGCTCCACTGCATTCTTGGGATTCATGCTGCCGCCGTACTGAATGGTGACGCTGCGGGCCACACGGGCGCCGTACAGGCCGCGGATCACAGTACGGATGTTGGAGCAGACCTCGCCGGCCTGCTCGGCCGTGGCGGTCTTGCCGGTGCCGATGGCCCAGATAGGCTCATAGGCGATGATGCAGCGGCGCAGCTTCTCAGCGGGGACGCCGCTGAGCGCACTCTTGACCTGTAGTGCGATCCACTCGTTGGTAATGCCGGTTTCCCGCTGTTCCAGACTCTCACCCACGCAGATGATGGGGTTCATACCGGCGTTCAGCACGGCGTGAACCTTCTTGTTGACAGTCTGATCCGTCTCACAGAAATACTGGCGGCGCTCACTGTGGCCCACAATGACGTACTTCACGCCCAGATCCTTCAGCATATCGGCAGAAACCTCGCCGGTGTAAGCGCCTTTTTCCTCAAAGTAGACATTCTCAGCGCCCACGGAGATCCGCAGATCCTTGAACGCCTTCATGGCAATGGAAATATTGCAGGCAGGAACGCAGATCAGCGTGTCACACCACTTGGCGCGGGGCATGATCTTCTTCAGCTCCTCAGCAAATTTCTTGGTCTCGGTGGCGGTCATGTTCATTTTCCAGTTGCCGGCGATCACGGTCTTACGGTATCTGCGATTCATAATCGTTACTCCTCTTCTACTTTCTGTAATTAAATCATTCGTATCATGAACCCAAAACGGGCGGAAAAGCCCTTTTGGGCGACGAGTGCTGCAAAAACCTATTATTTTATAGCGAAAGCGGCTGGTTTTGTCAAGCATTTTTCAAAAAACGCGCCGTTTTTTGAGAAAATCGCGTACCGTGCGTTACCGCAGTCAGTTAAGCCGCAATCCCGCAGCAGCGGTCAGACGCCGTTTATCGATCCAGCAGGCAGGCCACGCCGGGCAGTTCCTTGCCCTCCATGAATTCCAGAGACGCGCCGCCGCCGGTGGAGATATGGGTCATCTTGTCGGCATAGCCCAGCTGTTCCACAGCTGCGGCGCTGTCGCCGCCGCCGATGATGGTGATAGCGGAAGTTTTGCTGAGGGCCTCGGCCACTGCCTTGGTGCCGGCGGCAAAAGCCGGGAACTCAAAGACGCCCATGGGGCCGTTCCAGATCACGGTCCCTGCGTCCGCCACGGCGTCGCAGTACAGCTTCACGGTCTCAGGGCCGATGTCCAGCCCCTGCCACCCGGCGGGGATCTCGCCGGACTTGACCACCCGGCTGTTGGCGTTGGGGGCAAAGGCGTCGGCAATCACGGTATCCACCGGCAGCAGCAGCTTCACGCCCTTGGCCCTGGCTTTTTCCACCATTTCCAGCGCGTAGGACTCCCAGTCGGCTTCCAGCAGGCTGTCGCCCACCTGACCGCCCTGCGCGGCGGAGAAGGTGTAGGCCATGCCGCCGCCGATGATCACGGTATCGGCAATTTCCAGCAGATTGTTGATCACGCCGATCTTGGAGGAGACCTTACTGCCGCCAAGAATCGCCACCAGGGGCCGTTTGGGATTGGCCAGCGCACCGCCGATGACCTCCAGCTCCTTTTCAATCAGGAAGCCGGAGACGGCGGGGAGATAAGCGGCTACGCCGGCAGTGGAGGCGTGAGCGCGGTGAACAGCGCCGAAAGCGTCGGACACATAAACGTCAGCCAGGGAGGCAAGCTTCTCGGCAAATGCCGGGTCGTTTTTCGTTTCGCCCTTTTCAAAGCGGGTGTTTTCCAACAGCAGAACCTGACCGGGCTGCAAAGCGGCGGCCTTTTCCTGCGCGTCCTTGCCAACTACATCGTGAGCAAACAGGACTTCCTGCCCCAGAAGCTCAGCCAGCCGCGCCGCCACAGGGGCCAGCGTCAGCTTTTTCAGGGACTTCTCCCATGCTTCTTCGGTCAGCTCGGCAGGGGCTTTGCCCTTTTCCGTCTGTTTCTTCACCCACTTGTCATAGTCCGGCTCCGGCTTGCCCAGATGGGAGCAGGCGATCACGGCCGCCCCCTGCTCCAGCAGATATCGAATGGTGGGCAGCGCCGCCACGATCCGCTTGTCGCTGGTGATCTCGCCGGTCTTTTTGTCCTGCGGCACGTTGAAATCGCAGCGCAGCAGAACCTTTTTGCCTTTTACGTCAATGTCGCGGACAGTTTTCTTCTGATAATTCATAAGCAGACTCCTATTCAGTTATCGTTTCGGCTTCTTCGGTTTTTCGCAGTTCTGATGCATGACGCCCTCCACGGGGCATGAACCGCAGGCGGACGGCTTCCGGCTGTGTTTACGCTTCGGCCATTTCCCCCACGCCCAGCAGGCCGGGGAATTGATTCTGACGCAGCGCTTCGTATACGCACACCGCCACGGTGTTGCTGAGATTCAGGCTCCGGGCCTCGTCGATCATGGGCAGACGGATACAGCGTTCCCGGAATCGCTCCCGGAAATCCATGGGCAGCCCCGCCGTCTCCTTGCCGAAAAAGATCCAGCAGTCGGGAGAAAACCGGGCTTCCTGATAGGAACGGGGCGCTTTCGTGGTGGTGAGCCAGCAGTCCCCGGCCGCTTCCGGATGCTTTGCAAAAAAGTCGTCCAGGTTTTTGTAGTCAAAGACCTCCACCAGATGCCAGTAGTCCAATCCGGCCCGCTTAACCGCCCGGTCGGAAATGTCGAATCCCAGTGGCCGAATCAGATGCAGGCGGCTGCCGGTGGCGGCACAGGTGCGGGCGATATTGCCGCAGTTCTGGGGGATCTCAGGCTCCACCAGTACAATATTCAGCACAGATACGTCCCCCTTTTTGTTTGAATGGCTTTCATTGTAATCCTTTACTGCCGGAAATTCAACTATTTTATGTGGAAATCCCCATTTCTTTTCGCTGCGCGCCGGGAAATTTTCAACAAAAGGCGGAAATTGCCCATCCCTGCGGAAAGCCCCGCCGGGGCTGCCGGTTTTCTGGTGGCTTTGATAAAAACAATAAGAATTTCCAGAAAGATTTGGGGAATTTACCGTGATATTTTTTTTCGAAACGCTGGATTTCCCGCAAAAGTTTGGTATAATGACACTGTACGTGTCTTAACACATGGCCGTGTAAGCGTTCATCACGGTTCATGAGCAAACATGACTGACAGGAGGGAAGCCGTTCCATGGATCTGTGCCGCGCCGTATTTCTGATGGAGGAGGATGCCTCCATACCCGTTGACGGAAAACCGCTGATGCTGGAAGCCATACTGGGCCGTCCTATTCTGGAACGGGCCGCAAAACAGTGCATGGCAGATGGTGTTCAGCGGTTTTTTGTTGTCTGCCCGCCCCGTTTTGTCAAGGAGGCAGCCGCCTGCTTCCCGGAGGGGACAGACGTTACGTTCTCCGAGCAGCACGCGCAGCTGCTGAACTTTCTGGATAACGACGAAAACACGCTGGTTCTCTGCCGCGCCGCTCTGCCCTTTGCACAGGCGGGTCCGGGATTTGCCTATGCCGCCCCCGGCCATGAGCTGCGGAGCGTATGGCAGGAAAAGATGACCAACTCCATTTCCGGCGCATCACTGGTCTCCGGCTGGCTGCCAATCTTCGGGCCGGAAACCATCGCCGAGCTGGAACCGGTACTGGCGGAGCTGGAAAAGCAGCAGTAATTTCTATTTGAACTTCTAACAATTTATATAAGAAAAGCGAGGGAGTTTCCTATGATTTCTCACGGGAAGGATATCAAAATCTTCTGCGGCAACGCAAACCAGCCTCTGGCAGAGGAAATCTGCCGCATGATGGGTACCAAGCTGGGCGAGGCGGAGGTCAAGAGCTTCGCCGACGGCGAGGTTTCCGTTTCTCTGTATGAGACTGTCCGCGGCAGCGACGTGTTCGTGGTTCAGTCCACCTGCAAACCCGTCAACGACAACCTGATGGAGCTGCTGGTGATGATCGACGCCCTGCGCCGCGCATCCGCCGGCCGGATCACCGCCGTGATCCCCTATTTCGGCTACGCCCGTCAGGATCGTAAGGCCAAGGCCCGCGATCCCATCTCCGCCAAGCTGGTGGCAAACATGATCACCGCCGCCGGCGCTGACCGCGTGCTGACCATGGACCTCCACGCCTCCCAGATCCAGGGCTTCTTCGACATTCCTGTGGACAATCTGCTGGGCAATCCCATCTTCGTGGATTACTATGCCAAGAAGTTCGGCAACAAGTGCGAGGACATGATCGTGGTCTCTCCCGACGTGGGTTCCGTTGCCCGCGCCCGCGCTTTTGCCCAGAAGCTGCATATGCAGATGGCCATCGTGGACAAGCGCCGTCAGAAGGCCAACCAGTGCGAGGTCATGAACGTCATCGGCGACGTGAAGGGCAAGGACTGCATCCTCTTTGACGACATGGTGGATACCGCCGGTTCCCTGTGCAACGCCGCCAAGGCCATCGTGGAAGTGGGCGGCGCCAACAAGGTCTATGCCTGCGCCAGCCACGGCGTTCTCTCCGGCCCCGCTATTGACCGTCTGGAAGCCAGCAACATTGAGGAGCTGGCCCTGCTGGACACCATCCCGGCCCATCCTGAGGCAGTCCGCGCCCGGATCAAGTATCTGAGCGTTGCCGCCATGTTCTCCGAGGCCATTGAGCGCACCTATCAGGAGGTTTCCATCTCCAAGCTGTTCCGCTGAGCGCCGGCCCTCAATTACACATCGTATCCAAAAGGCGGGGAAGCAGACTTGCTTCCCCGTTTCCTTTGGTATATGATACAAGCAAACAAGGAGGATTTTCCATGATTTTTGAACGATCCGGCGGGGCTGTGGACTGGCTCATCGTGGGGCTGGGCAATCCCGGCCAGAAGTATGAGCATACTCGCCACAACATGGGCTTTCTCACGGTGGATCTGCTGGCGGAGCAGCTGAACGTGAAGCTCAACAAGGTGAAATTCAAGTCCGCCTACAACATTGTCCGCTTTGCGGGGCAGAAGTGCCTTGTGATGAAGCCTCAGACCTATATGAACCTCTCCGGCGAGGCGGTGCATGAGGCGGTGCAGTTCTATAAAATTCCCGCAGACCACGTGCTGGTGATCTATGACGACGTGTCCCTGCCTGTGGGCAAGCTGCGGGTGCGGCCCACCGGCTCTGCCGGCGGACACAACGGCATTAAGAACATCATCGCCCATCTGGGAACGCAGGAGTTCCCCCGCATCAAGATCGGCACCGGCGCACCGGCCAGCGGCGGGGCGGAGATGATCGACTGGGTGATCGGCGTTCCCTCTCAGGCAGAGCGGAAAATTCTGGTTGACAGCTTTGAGCGGGCTGTCAAAGCGGCGGCTGACATCCTTGAAAACGGCTGTCAGAAAGCCATGAACGATTATAACTGAGGTTCCCGCATAAACTGAAAACGGAAGGCACACTGTCCCGCCAAGGGGGCAGTGCGCCTGTTTGCGCGTGCCATGGATTTTTGTCAGGAGGTGTCGGATGGACGCATTTTTGAAAACCTTACAGACTCTGCCGGAGGTTGCCGAGCTGGTCAGCCGGGTGGAAAACGGCGGCTGCCCCGCCGTCCTCACCGGCACCCAGCCGGTGCAGCGGGCCTGCATCGGCGCGGCGGTAGCGGACGGGGCAAAGCGCCCTATGGTATTTCTCTGCGCCGATGAGCGGGAGGCCCAGCAGCTGGCAGGCGACCTGAAAAGTCTGACCGGCACGGAGCCTGTGACCTTTTTTGCCAGAGAATGGCAGTTCCGGCCCAACGCCGTCTCCTCCCGTGAATGGGAGCGGAGCCGTCTGGCGGCGCTGCACCGAATGGCGCAGGGCGCTGCGCCGGTGGTGGTTGCCACAGTGGACGCCCTTCTGGCCCGGACCATGCCGCGGCCGCGTCTGGCGGCGCTGTCCGTTACGCTGGAACCCGGCGGACGGGCGGATCTGAACCGGCTGACCGCCCAGTTGATGCAGGCGGGCTACACCCGCTGCGATCAGGTGGAGGGCGTGGGACAGTTTGCCCTCCGGGGCGGGATTCTGGACGTGTTCTCCCCCCTGATGGAGCAGCCGGTGCGCTGCGAGTTTTTCGACGATGAGATCGACTCCATCGGCGCTTTCGATCCCGGCACCCAGCGGCGGACGGAAAACGTGTCCTCCGCCCTGCTGCTGCCGGCGGCGGAGATCCTGCCGGAGCTGACCCCCGGTGGCCCGGCGCATCTGGCGGAGGAGCTGGAAAAGCTGGCCGCCAAGTACGTTAAGAAAGAAAACGGAGAGAAAATTGCCCAGACACTCCAGGCTGACGCCGAGCGTTTCCGGAACGGCGCGGAGGTCAATGGTCTGGACCGCTACCTGAACCTGATCTACCCGGACGCCGACAGCGGCGTGGACTATCTGCCGGAGGATGCGGTGGTCTTTCTCTGTGAAGGCGGCCGTATCGAGCAGCGGGTCAAAAACCTGCTGCTCCAGCTCCGGCAGGATACGGAGACCCTGATGGGAGCCGGATTGATGGTGGGAGACGCGGCGGAGGTCTGCCTGTCCGGCGAGGCGCTCTTCGCCCGGCTGGCGGATTTCCCGGTGGTCATGCTGGACGCCCTGCCCACCTCGCGCCATCCCCTGAAGCCCAGAGGACTGCTGACCGTCAACGCCCGCCAGCTCAGCTCCTACGGCGGCAGTCTGGAAACCGCCGTCACGGATCTGGAGCACTATCGGAACACTGGCAGCGCCGTGCTGGTACTCTGCGGTGGGGAAGTGCGGGCCAACAACCTGCTGCGGCTGCTGGAAGGCCGGAATATCCCCGCCGTGCTGGATCTGAAAGGGGCTGCCATGCCCGGCCCCGGCGAACTACGGATCACCGTCGGTGCTCTGTCCGCCGGATGCGAATGGCCGTCTCTGAAGCTGGCCGTTCTGACGGAAGGGCAGCTGACTGCTGTCGCCCAGAAAAAGCGGAAGCTGAAAAAGGACTCCAACCGGCAGAAGCTGCAATCCTTCACCGACCTTTCCCCCGGCGATCTGGTGGTGCATGAGCATCACGGCATCGGCCGGTTCGTTGGCATCCAGCGGATGCCGGTGGACGGCGTGGAAAAGGATTATATCAAGATCGACTATGCCGGGGGCGACTGTCTGTACGTTCCCGTGACCCAGCTGGATCTGGTGAGCAAGTACATCGGCGGCGGGGAGGAGCAGGAGCGCACCCGGCTGAACAAGCTGGGCGGCACGGAGTGGGCCAAGCAGAAAACGAAGGCCCGGAAGGCCGCCAAGGATCTTGCGGCGGGCCTGACCAAGCTGTACGCCGAGCGGCAGCGCCGCCCCGGCTTTGCCTTTTCACCGGATTCCCCGTGGCAGACGGAGTTTGAGGAGGCATTTCCCTATGCCGAGACCGGCGACCAGCTGCAGGCCATTGCCGACATCAAGAAGGACATGGAGCAGCCCCGGCCCATGGATCGCCTCCTCTGCGGCGACGTGGGCTACGGCAAGACGGAGGTGGCGCTCCGGGCGGTGATGAAATGTATTCTGGACGGCAAGCAGGCCGCCATTCTGGTACCCACCACCGTTCTGGCTCAGCAGCACTATGCCACAGCCTGCGGCCGGTTCAAGGATTTTCCGGTGAAAATCGAGGTACTCTCCCGCTTCACCACCGCCAAAGAGCAGAAGCGGATCCTGGAAGCGGCCCGTACCGGCAATCTGGATCTCCTGATCGGCACCCACAAGCTGCTGCAAAAAAACATGGAATTCAAGGATCTGGGGCTGCTGGTCATCGACGAGGAGCAGCGCTTCGGCGTGACCCACAAGGAGCGGCTCAAGGAGATGAGCCGTCAGGTGGACGTGCTGACCCTCTCCGCCACGCCCATTCCCCGAACGCTGAACATGGCCCTCTCCGGCCTGCGGGATATGTCCACCATCGAGGAGCCGCCTGCTGACCGCCAGCCGGTGCAGACCTATGTGCTGGAGCACGACTGGACGATTCTGGAGGACGCCATGCGAAAGGAGCTGGCCCGCGGCGGCCAGATCTACTACCTTCACAACCGGGTGGAAACCATCGACCTGACAGCCTCCCGCATCCAGAAGATGCTGGGGCCGGAGGTGCGGGTGGTGGTGGGCCACGGCAAGATGAGTGAGCAGGAGCTGTCCGCCGTCATGCAGGCCATGGTGGACGGAGAGGCGGATATTCTGGTCTGCACCACCATCATTGAAACCGGCATCGACATTCCCAACGTCAACACCCTCATCATGGAAGATGCCGACCGGCTGGGACTTGCCCAGCTGCACCAGATCCGTGGACGGATCGGCCGCAGCACCCGCCGGGCTTACGCCTATCTCACCTATCGGAAAGGAAAGATCCTGCAGGAGAACGCCGCCAAGCGGCTGGCGGCCATCCGGGAATATGTGGAGTTCGGCTCCGGCTTCAAGATCGCCATGCGGGATCTGGAAATCCGGGGCGCTGGCAACCTGCTGGGGCCGGAACAGTCCGGCTATCTTATGAGCGTAGGCTACGATCTGTATCTGAAGCTGCTGGAGGAGGCCGTTCTGGAGGAACGGGGCGAGGAGAAGAAGATCGAAACGGAGTGTTCCGCCGATCTGACCCTGAACGCCAACATCCCGGAGCGGTATATCGCCTCCCCGGAGCAGCGGATGGATCTCTACCGGCGCATCGCCGCCATCCGTACCAACGACGATGCTTCCGACCTGATGGACGAGATGATCGACCGGTATGGCGAACCGCCCAAGCCGGTGCTGGCTCTGCTGGACGTGGCGCTGCTGCGCTCTGCCGCCGCCAAAGCAGGGGTCTCCGACATCACCCAGAAGCAGGATACGCTACGCTTCACGCTGGCTGTGTTCCGGCCGGAGGCGCTGGTGCAGGTGTGCGGGCTGGCCAAGTACAAATTCCGCCTGACGCTTGCCGCCGGAGAGATCCCCATGCTGAAACTGAAGCTGAAACCCGGCGCGGATGTGCTGGAAACGGCGCTGGAGCTGGTGGAGGATCTGAAGCTGGCCGGGCAGCCGGTAAAATAACGAATCGGCGTCCTCCTGCTCTTGTGAAAGCGGGAGGACATCCTGCCGGGCGGTTTCGCCGCCGGAAAGCGCAGGCAGCTTTCGGCCGGTTTTGGGCCTCATGACAAAAAAGCGTGGAAAATTCTCAAAAAAGCCGTAGGGTTTACCCGATTGCAATTTTCAGCGCATTTTCTTATAATAGCTATTACAGTAATAAGAACTACTGATTGCGGAGGAAATACATATGGCAGTCAAACTGGAATTGTACCGCGTTTTTAAAGAGGTGGCGGAAACCGGGAATATCTCGGCGGCAGCAAAAAACCTGTATATCTCCCAGTCGGCTGTGAGCCAGTCTGTCAAGCAGCTGGAAACGGCTTTGCAGGCTCGTCTGTTTGCCCGCTCCCCCCGCGGCGTGACCCTGACGGGAGAGGGACAGATGCTCTATCAGTACGTCCGCAACGCGCTGGGGCTGCTGGCTACCGGCGAGGACAAGCTCTCCCAGGCACAGCAGCTGCTGCTGGGAACCCTGACCATCGGTGCCAGCGACACCGTGACCGGGCAGTTCCTGACGCCTTATCTGGACGCCTTCCATCACCAGCACCCCGGCATCCGGCTGAAGATCGTCTCCGGCCGCAGCGCCAAGGTGCTGAGTATGCTGCGCTCCGGCGCGGTGGACATCGCCTTCGCCTCCTCGCCCAAGGACAGCGCACTGGACGCGTGGCCCTGCTTTGCAACCCACTCCGTCTTTGTGGCGGGAAAGAACTACGACTGCAACTTCGACAAGATTTATACCCGACAGGAAATCGCGGAATTCCCCCTGATCCTGCTGGAACGCAAGGCCAGTTCCCGCGTCTTTCTGGAGCATGAATTTTTGAAGGCCGGCGTGACCCTGACGCCGGAGATCGAGCTTTCCTCCCGGCAGCTGCTGGTGACCCTTGCGGGCATCGGTCTGGGCGTAGCGGGCGTCACACTGGAATTTGTCCGAAAGGATCTGGAAAGCGGCGATATCCGTCTGCTGAAAACGGATTTCACCATCCCGGAACGCAGCGTGGATATGTGTACACTGAAAGAAGTCCCGCCTACGGCGGCGGCCTCTGCCTTCATGGAAATGGTTCAGAAGGACGGATAAGCGGCTTGGAACAGTTTCTCCTGATTTTTGAATTGATCGGAACCGTGGCCTTTGCCGCTTCCGGCGCTCTTGTGGGGATCCACAAGGATATGGACGTTTTCGGCGTATGTATCCTGGGGCTGACCACAGCCTGCGGCGGCGGTATGGTGCGGGACGTGCTGCTGGGCAATACACCCCCTGCGGCTTTCCAGAACCCCACCGATTCCGCTGTAGCGGTAGTCACCGCCCTGATCCTGTTTCTCTCCGGCGTGCGGCATCTGCTGATGGGCAACCAGCAGCGCTACGACCTGCTCATGCTGCTGATGGACAGCGCGGGGCTTGGGATCTTCACCGTGATGGGCGTCCGGGTGGCGTGGCACTGTGCGGAAAACCCGTCCCTGTATCTTCTGGTATTTGTAGGCGCCGTTACCGGCGTCGGCGGCGGCTTGATGCGAGACATCATGGCCGGGGACACCCCCTATATCTTTGTCAAGCACATCTATGCCTGTGCGTCTCTGGCCGGTGCGCTGCTGTGCGGGCTGCTGTGGCAGACCGCCGGGGAAATGACTTCCATGCTGGCCGGAGCAGGTCTGGTATTCGCCATTCGATGCCTTTCCGCGCATTACCGCTGGAATCTGCCCAAGACGCACGACTGAGCGCAGTGAAAAATTCCGGGGCTTGTCCGCCGGTTTGCCGGGTTCCCGGTGAGAAAGGACTTGCGCGAAAGCTGCAAGTCCGCTATAATTCAGAGCTGTTTTTCGGACAAAGGAGGTTTTCGCGTGTCTGCGTGTCCGCATACGGAACAATTTCTGCTGGAACAGCTGAGCCGCCATCCGGCGTCCCAGCTTCAGGATCTGCGAAAAGCTCTGCATCAGAGCGCCTTTGGCTGCGGCCATCTGGTGGAGGATCCCTCGGCAGCAGCAGACTGGATTCGCCGGGAAGCGGCGGAGTCCGCGTCTGCCGATCAGGAGGTTGAACGTCTGGACGGCCCATGGAGCCGGGTGCCGCTGGGGATGCTGGCGGACAGCCTGACGCCGGAAACGCTGGCGGCTGCCTTTGCCGCATCCGCCGCCATTCCGGGGGAGGATACCCACGGACTGGAACAGCGGCTGGAAACCCTGCTGGCACTGATCCGGGACAGAAAGCTGCCTTTCTCTCTTTCCGATGCGGAAGCCGAAATCAACGCATGGAGGGCGGCGGGTTATCCGGCCTGCCACCACTCCGATGCCTACCGCGCCGCCTATCGTCCGGCTTACCGGGTATTGCATAAGCGTTATGTCCGATTGCTGCCGCTGCTGGCGGCCATCGACCATGCGCTGGCATCAAAGCCTCGTGTGCTGCTGGCTGTTGAGGGCGGCTCCGCCAGCGGTAAAAGCACGCTGGCAGACCTGCTGGCCGGGCTTTACCCGGACAGTGCGGTATTCCACGCCGATGATTTCTTTCTCCGGCCGGAGCAGCGGACGGAGGCGCGCTACGCCCAGCCCGGCGGCAATCTGGACCGGGAGCGGCTGGAAACTGAGATTTTGATTCCCCTCAGCCGCGGTGAAAACCCGGAATACCGCCCCTTTGACTGCCGCGCCATGTCGCTGGCAGCGCCCCAACACGGCCAGGTCGCCCGGCTGAATATTGTGGAAGGCTCCTACAGCCTGCACCCGGAGCTGGAGCGCTGCTATGATCTGTCGGTATTCCTTGAGATCTCGCCGGAGACGCAACGCCGCCGCGTTCTGGAGCGAAACGGCCCGGAGTGGGGCCAGCGCTTCTTTGAGCGGTGGATTCCGCTGGAAAATACCTATCATGAAGCAACCCGGACAGCGGAACGCTGCACCCTGCGTCTGGAGGAGGAACCATGAAGCTTGTCATTATCGACGGACAGAGCGGCCGCATGGGCGCTTTGCTGGCGGAGCGGATCAAGGCGGCCAAGCTGCCCTGCGAAGTACTGGCGGTGGGTACCAACGCCATCGCCACAGCGGCCATGATGAAGGCCGGCGCCGATCAGGGAGCCACCGGGGAAAACCCGGTGCTGGTGGCCTGCCGCACGGCAGACGTCATTGCCGGCCCCATCGGTATCCTCTCAGCGGACGCCCTGTTGGGGGAGATCACCCCCGCCATGGCAGTCGCCGTGGGGCAAAGCCCCGCAAAAAAGCTGCTGCTGCCGGTAAACCGCAACTGCGGCCACACCGTGGTCGGCGTCCGGGATCTGACCCTTTCCCAACTGGCGGACGAGCTGGTAGAGCAGCTCCGTCCCCTGTGCCAAGAAGCACCCGTAACCCTGTAATCCACCGGCCAAGCCGGTATTTATAAAGTCCCCGCATCTCTCAACTGTGCCAGAAGGCACATCTCCCGTTCAAGACGGCAAATTTCTATTTGAAAGGGAGAATTTCCAATGAATCAAACCAACTTCAAGTCCCTGCTGCGGCATATGGTCTATGCCGCCGTCTGTCTGGCGCTGTGCATGGTGCTGCCCTTCCTGACCGGGCAGATCCCCCAGATCGGCAGTGCGCTCAGCCCCATGCACATTCCCGTGCTGCTGGCCGGCTTCCTCTGCGGCCCCTGGTGGGCCATGGCGGTAGGCTTCGCCGCGCCGATGCTGCGCCACGTCTGGATGGGGATGCCCCCGCTGATCACCGCCATTGCCATGAGCTTTGAACTGGCGGGCTACGGTCTGTTTTCCGGCCTGCTGTACCGGTTGCTGCCGAAGAAGACCGTCAACATCTATGTGTCCCTCATCGGTGCCATGATTCTGGGCCGGATCATCTGGGGCATTGCCATGGTGGTCATCTCCGGCGTCACTGGCTCCGCCTTCACATGGAGCGCATTCATGGCCGGCGCGCTGCTGAATGCCATTCCCGGCATCATCCTCCACATCGTGCTGATCCCCATTCTGGTGATGGCCCTGAAGCGGGCCAAGGTGCTGGACGCCTGATTTGGCAGATCCGTGAACCGTCCCGGATGGGACGGCTGGTAAAAAAATTCCATATTGCGATTTTTGTTGGAGTGACGCCGCATCAGCGGCGTCACTCCCGTCTTTCCCGAATGTGTCGGCAGCCGCAGAAGCAGCTGCGTCTGTCGGTCAGATCGCCGGTATTTCTGCGTACTCCCGGCTTGCGCCGCAGGTACGCTTCCCGGTATGCATTTCGCATGAAAGCCCCCACAGAGCAGGATCCTGCCTGCTTCATGGGGGCTTTTTAATCATATCGGTTTGATTTGCAGCCGGGAAACCGTTCAGGGCATTCCTTCGCCGCCGGAGAATCCCGAATTACATTCCCTCGGAAGAACCGTTAGGCTCCAGCACGATCTTGACGGTCTCAGGGTCATAGAGAACCTTGTCCATGCACTCGAAGAAATCATCCAGAGGACGAATCTCGGAAATGGCCAGTTCCGGATCCACCCGCTTCTCCTCCATGGCTTTCAGAGTCTGGGGGAACTTGAAGTGCTGGAATGTGGTTCCCAGATAGCTGAGCTGGCGGGTCACAAACAGCTTCATATCGATCTGCACCTGCTCGGCCACCTTCACGTTGTTCTGGAAGCCGTAGTTCACAAAGGTACCGCCCCGCTTGAGCAGATACAGGCTCCGGGAGATCAGCTTGGGATTGGCCGTGGTGTCAATGATGTAATCAAAGCCGTGGGGATACTGCTTTATCAGCCATGTGATGCAGCGGATGGAGGCTGACCCGGACGCCTCCTCGCTGGTTTCGCCGGTAGCCCGCCGCATTGACTGACCCCCGCAGGCGGGTATATACAGCAAATCGAAAGTACACCAAAAAGAAATGCCACCCTAACGGGTGGCATTTCTTTTTGCTTTGTATTGATGAAAAAGATGCACCCACCCCGAAACCCCCGTCCCCTCAACCCGCAAACCAGCACAGCGTTTGCGGATTGAAAAGGAGGAGCAGCGGAATGAGCGCACTCTGACTTTTTTGTAAAAAAAGTCGGAGCAAGCGATATGCAGCTTGCTCCGACGTGGTGCCGGTGGTGGGACTCGAACCCGACATGGAATGGTCAAAGATGTTGATTTTTCAGTGCGTGTTCCTCGTTATTAGCATTTTCATTAGCGTTTTCTTCCCTTTTCTTGGAATAGAAATCCGCCATGGCGGTCTGATATCTGGTGATATCGCTCTGCGCGATGTGGGTGTAGATCTTGTGCATGGTTCCCGGATCGGACCAGCCGCCGATCTCCATGGCGATCTTTTCCGGCACCTGCAGGTGATATGCCAGGGAGGCAAAGCTGTGCCGAAGCCCATGCACGGTCACATCCGTAATCTTTGCCCTCTGGCAAGCCTTGTGGACCTCCACTCGCAGCGTGTCCTGGTCATAGTCCATAATCGGACCGGACGGCTTACGCAGGCGCTCAATGGCCTCTGAGAGCTCTGGGATGAGGATAGGGACGCTGCGGGTGCTGGTTCGGTTCTTGTTTTGTTTCTTTCGCACCCAGGCAGTATCGTAACCACGAACGACTGCACCGGAGACTTTGATAAACGTCGGATTTTTCGGGATGTTTTCCCATTTGAGCGCGGAAATCTCCGAGATCCGCAGCGAGGACAGCGCCAGGAGCGCCGCCACAGCCACGCGGCTGCCTTTGATGGCATCAACAAACTGCGGAATCTCATCGGCTGTCAGAAAGGCCGTATCCGCCGGAGGAACCGATGGGAGTGTGAGTCCATTCATGGGGATCTCGTGCCCTGTCTGCTGACGGATGACCGTGCGCAGGAACTTAAATGCGTTGACAACGGTTTTAGGACTGGCCAGGGCCATCTCTGCGTTGATGAGGCCCTGCCACTCGCTGTCCTGGATGCTGTCCACAGGCCGCTGCATGACGGTTTGGAAGCGGTGTTTCTGGATGGCCCGGTATCCACGGATGGTGGATGGCGACAATGTGCGGCTCTTGCGCTTGATATATTCGTCAATGGAGACGGTCAGCGTTGGTTCCTGTTCCGGCTCCTCCGGCTTTTCAGGTAGCCGCTTTCTTGCCAACCATTCTGCTTTGATGGCGGCCGCCTCCCTGGTGCAGTCTTTAGCAGTTGCGGCAGTGACGGGGATGCTCTCGCCGCCCAGGCGCAGCTGGATGAACCAACTGCCCGACGGCAGTTTCCTCGGAGCTGGGACTTTCATGCGCTGCGCCTCCTTCCGCATAATACATTTGTTCGATTGCGTGATTAGAGAGAAGCCGCCCCGCCCGGGGCGGCTCCGCGGATTTATTGGGCATCCTCGTCATCAGATGTACTGCCAGCCTGTGATGTAACTGCGGCGTTGTATTCCTCCCAACGTCGTTTGGCATCGGGGTCGTTCTTCATAGCGTCTTCGATTGCTAATGTCTCTCGATACTCGGCAGCTGCAGCATCCATTGTCCAAGACGTAGTGAGTCCCATCTTTTCGACCATGGCCTTGATATCGGAAATCGCAACACGGAAGAATTCTTTCCGGGGATTGACCTTATTTACTTGCATCAGGGACAGAGCTTTGTGCAAGGATGTTTCAAGAGAAGGAGCATCGTCACTTTCGATGATAGCATGTACATCAAATGGGAAAGGCACAGAGGCGTCGCCGAGTTCTCGCACACGATCCAGCGGGTCCAAACGTCTAGTCATGCCAACCTTATAGACGTTTTCACCGAAGGAACCAAGATTGGAGATAACGTAGACATTACCGTGCTTTGTCTGCTGGGCCATGGATAGTGCACGTTGACCACGTTCTTCGGCTTCGGCCAGTTTTTGCTTCAACTCTTCCAGCTTGGATTCATACTCCGCTCGGTTAGCTTCGTTGGCAGATTCAATCTGCTTCTGAGCTTTCTCCATGGCTTTACGGAGCATCTCTTCTTCCTTCGCAGCGTCCTTCATGGCCTTCTCGTACTCGCGGCGAGCACGCTCTTCCTCGCGGATCTGTTCACGCAAGCGGCGCTGTTCCTCCTGAGCCTGAGCTTTCAGTTCCTGTGCACGAACGCCCCACTTCAATTCCTCAAGGCGAGCAGCCAGGTACTCAGGGGTAATTACGGCATTTCGGAATGCGCGGCCATTAAAGTTTACCAACTCATAGGCGTCCTTGATTTTCTGCTCCAGCGTTCCGTAGTTGTCTTTCTTTACTTTGGAGAGAATGGAGTCGACTTTACCATTGAATGCATCAATTACAAATGCTATTGCAGTGTCTTTTCTGGAGGCCTGTGCATAATCACAGACAGCAGCAGTTCCTGCATTGATCATCCGGGTGCTGTTCTCTCGGGCCAGCTTTAGTTGCTGACCGGCTTCGGTATAGCCGAAGTCTTCAGCGAGGTCATCCAGCAGAGAGTATGTAGGCTTCAGGTAACGGTCGCCGTATCCTTCAATGACGTTTTTCATGGCTACCGCTGTTTTTTCATAGTCTTTTGCTTTCCCTGCAATCTCATATGCTTCCCCTGCGATCTCCTTGGCACGGGTTTCGGCTTCAGTGATGATTCGCTTAGACTCTACGTCGATGGATGCGAGTTTGTCTTCGGCTTTTTTGACTGCGGCATCATAGTCGGCTCGGCCTTTTGCTCGAATCTCCTTGGCGTCCTGCTTAGCATCAGAGAGTTCTTGGGCAGCGGCGGTCTTGAGACTTAAAATTTCGGTGTCGGCCTCCGCACGTTTTTTTTGAATCTCAGCATCAACATCAGCAATTCCCTGATATTTGGAAAGAGTGCTGACCTTACTCTCTAACTCTCGTTCTTTTTCCGCAGCAGATGCGAGATTGGTGCGAAGGTTTTCTACGTCTGTCTTGGTGCTATCCAGAGATTGGGTAAGACGACTGCTTTCCTCTTGAGCAGCAGATGCTTGTTTGGAGGCTTTACGCCATAGGACAAGGAAAACGATGGCGAGAATCAAAAAAATGATAGACATGAACAATTTTCCCTTCTCTGAGTGTCCGAATTGGACACTTTTATTTTTCTAATACCCTGTTTAGTTTGGATTTGAATGGATGTAGGTTTTCTTCTTGCTCTTTTCTGATATCCGCCAGCATCTTTTGACTCAGAGCGTCAACTTTGCTTTGGACGCTCCCCCATGCAAGAGGCTCACCTTCCGCGCCCATGTGGGCGTATTCATATAAGACCTGCGCTTCATAAAAAAGATCATCGGGGGCAAAAAGGCGGAGGCAATACAATGAAGCAGCTAAATCATCGGTAGCCTCCTTATCAGGATGCCACAAGTACCGTTCGATACACTGGATGAAATCAGAATATGCAGATAATTTTTGAGAAAAATATGCGCCGGTGAAAGCGGATTTTTGGCTTTTCTTGACGGTGTATACGACACCGGCCATACCAAAAAGGCCGACGATGAGAGTGACCAGATTTCCGAAAAAGCTGGTGCCCATGACATTTAAGACGGCATCTTTTATATCCATGCTCTATACAGCCTCTTTAGAATTTCCCGCGCAGCTCCACGACCTTGCCGATGATGCGAACCGGAAGGGTGGCGATCTCGGCGGGGGAGTAGTGTTGTGGATCGTATGCGGGGTTGTTAGGCAGGAGCCAGAGGCTTCCGTCCGGCTCTTTTTTGATGCGTTTTACGGTAGCGCTGTCACCGTTGACCAGAATCACGGCGGTGTCGCTGGTCTCGGCATCCTCCTGCCGGCGGACGATGACCACATCACCGTCCCGGATACGCGGCTCCATGGAACTGCCCTTGATGCGGAGTCCAAAGAACTCTCCGGTGGAGGCCATAGATGAATCTATTTCCTCGTAGTCAACGATGTTCTCCACGGCCTCGATGGGGATACCGGCGGCCACATCGCCCAGCACGGGGACCCAGGTGCCACCGGTAGACGCTGGTGTAGCGGTATCCCCCAAAAGCTGGTCTGTAGTAATTCCCAATATTTTTGCAATTTTAAGCACGGTCTCTGGATTAGGTGTTGCTTCACCTCGTTCCCACTTTCCAACTGCCTGTTGGGTAACAAAAAGTTGTGACGCCAAATCCTTTTGGGAATATCCGCATTGTTTCCTGTAACGTCGCATTTGATCACCTAGCACGAACCCACCTTCTTTCTAGGACTATGTTACAACTACAAGTTGTTTATATCAATAAAAAAAGAAAAAAAGCCTTGACAAACAACTAAAAGTAGCGTATATGTATAAATACAACCTATGGTTTTGAGAAAGGAGGTGCGCAAAGTGGAAAAAATCAGAGAACTACGGTTAGAACGCGGGGCAAGCATTAAAGCCGTTGCAGATAGCCTCGGTGTATCTCCTCAAGCCGTGGGAAAGTGGGAACGCGGTGAAGCCTATCCACAGGCATCCTTGCTTCCGAAACTGGCAGACATTTTGGGCGTCAGCATTGATGCCCTGTATGGCCGGGAAGCGGCCAGGGACACCACATGAAAGGAGGATGAACCATGCCGAGAGTAAAGCTGGGGACGCCTACACCGGCCCAGCAGCGGGCCGTGATGAACAAGATCATTAAGAAGGCCATGGTAGACTGCGACATCGAGGACTACACGGCCCTGGGCCTGCGGATGGGCATGAGCCGACAGGCCATCAGCCGACGGATGAACGACGGAGGGTGGAAAGACGAGGAGCTATGGAAGCTGGTGCGGGTTCTGAAGCTGTCGGCGGAGCAGCTGGCGGCGATGCTGGGCGCATTGCCACGGCCGGCTGCCTGAGTTCACCATATCACAAGAAGGAGGAATTTACCATGCCGCAAGACTACCCATCTGCGCTCCGATCGGCCCGTCAGACGACCCGACTCACGCAGGAGCAAGCGGCGGAGCTAGCGGACGTGAGTCTGGAGAGTTATAAGGCCTACGAGTACGGCGGCCGGATGCCGCCCAGAGAGACTGCGGTACGACTATGCGAGGCCCTGGAGGCGCCATGGTTGGCGCTGGAGTATCTCAAGGAGATGGCCGAGCCGCTGGGCGTGCTGCCGGAGTCCATCCGGGTACAGTCTCTGCCGACGGCGGTGATCACGCTGATCAACCGGGTTTTCGCATTTGCCGACAGGCACCGAGACCGGCAGCTGCTGACCATTGCCGAGGATGGCATCATCGACGAGGCCGAGCGTCCCATGTTCGACGAGATCACCGGCGATCTGGACGGCATCATCGGCGCGGCGCTGCAGGTGAAATACACGTCGGACGCGCCGCCGAATACAAAAAAAGAACGCCCCGAGGCTGGCACCTCAGAGCGTTCGGTTCAGGGACTTGCATCCAAGAACTATAGCAAAATTATTATACCACATCCGACACGGATTGCAAGCCCCACTTTGAGTCGGGAAGGGGGCGTATCCCGATGAGCGGCTGGGAATTGTTTTTTACCGTGCTGGGCGTGAGCAGGATCGTGTCCTTGCTCTTCCGTCTGGTGGATGTTATTGAGAGAGGGTGAGCGGATGGCAGAAAGCAAGATCCGCGTCAAGCATACACAGCCATTTACCACAGTTTTCAATTCAGTCCTCCGGGATCAGCGGCTTTCTTTGAAAACGCTGGGGCTATATGTCATTATGCAGTCCTTCCCGGATGACTGGGAGTACAGCGTCAGTGGTCTGGCGGCCCGCTGCCGCATCGGCCGGGATGCCATCCGCAAGTGCTTGAAAGAGCTTGAGGAAGCGGGGTATTTGCTCAAGGAACAGGGCCATCAGGAGAACGGCAAATTTGCCTGTAATACTTACGTTTTGCAGGATGAAGCACCACCGTGTACTGAAAAACCGTATACGGTAAAACCGTCGACGGTAAAACCGTTGACGGAAAATCAGCCACAAGTAAAGAAACACTTAAGTAAAGACTCTAGTAATGATCCCCCTATAGCCCCCCAGGGGGCGGGATGCGTGGACCTGTTTGAACGCTTTTGGGCGGCGTATCCCCGCAAGCAGTACAAAGACCGGGCCAGAAGGGCGTGGGCCAAGCTATCGCCAGACATGGACCTGTGCCGGAAGATGTCGGAGGCCCTGAACACTCAGAAGCAGTCCGACCAGTGGATGCGGGACGATGGGCGATACATCCCCCACCCAGCAACGTGGCTCAATGGCCGCTGCTGGGAGGACGACCCCGGCCCCATGTATGATGATGCTACGCTTGACCGACCGGAGATCCCGCCGGATGACGAGAGAAGGGGCAGGTACTTATGAGCGAGGCCAAGACAGTCACTGTTCTGACACAGGACTTGATGAACGCACAGGTTGGCGTGCTGGGCTCTATGCTCATCGACGAGGAGTGCGTGGGCTTTGTTCTCAGCCGGGTCAGCGAGAGGGACTTCGTCACACAGCAATACCGCTCCATCTTCAGGGCTATCAGGACACTGTTCCGAGAGGGCTTGCCAACGGATGCCATTGCCGTCCGTGAGAAACTGGGTGGCAAGTTGGGAGATGGTTGGTCGAAACTGTTGACCGGTATCATGGACTATACGCCAACCGCTGCCAATGTGGACGGTTATGTGCAGATGCTGAAGGAAAAGTCTGCACTATACCAGCTTCAGGAACTTGGCGCAGCTCTCCAGAATGCCGCAGATATGAACGATGCCCGGTCTATTCTTGACAAAGCCATGCAGCTTCAGGTTGGTCGCCCGGGTATCCACGCGCTGACCTTCGCCAAGGGCTACGAAGAGTTTTTCGACCGGCACAGCGGCGAGACGGCGGTGGAGCATCTGGACTGGGCTATCCTTCAGCTCAACGAGGTCCTCAAGACGGAACTGGGGAATATCGTCATCATCGGTGCCTATCCAGGTGACGGTAAGACAGCCCTGGCGCTCCAGTGCGCAGCTCGCTTCGGCAGGAAGCATAACGTGGGTTATTTTTCCTTCGAGTCCAAGAGTTCACGCCTGTATGACCGTCATGTAGCCAGAGAGACGCTGATCAGCAGCTCCGACATCAACGACAACAAGCTGACTGAGGAGGATTTCAAGACCATTATCGCCTTGAAGGACAAGCTGTCTGGAACGAAAGTGACCCTTATTGACGCCGTTGGCATGACTGCCCTTGACATCGTGGCATACAGTCAGGCCCAGCACTTCGACGTGATCTTCGTGGATTACCTCCAGCAGGTGGAACCGCCTCACGGTGTCCTCATGAAGGATTTCGAACGGGTAACGTCAGTTTCCAGAGAACTGCAGAAGTTCGCTGTCCGTACCAATACGGCGGTGATCTCCCTGTCCCAGCTCTCCCGGCCGGACAAAGTGAAGGTCAAGTACAAGGATCAGAGCGGCAAGGACCAGGTGCGGAGCATTACGCCACCGCCCACCATGGGCGACCTGCGCTCCTCCGGTCAGATTGAGCAGGATGCAGACATCATCCTGCTGATGTGGCGGGAGGACTACGACCTAAAGGATGCGCCCCGCATCATTCAGGTGGCAAAGAACCGGAACGGCGAGGCGTTGGACAAGGTCCGCTGCCGGTTCGACGGCGAGCATCAGACCTTTACCCGCATTGAGCCCCGGCCAGAACCGATGCCAGCGAAGAAAGCGCGGCAGAAGCCCCGGCAGGTAAGTTTCTGGGGCGATGGAAGTGACTGGCAGCAGATGCCGGACGGAGAGCGTACACCATTTGACGAGGCCCCGAAGGAGACACCCAAGGCGTGAGACGTGGAGACAAGCAGGTGGCGGCACCCACTTTTGACACGAGTTACGGCAGCCATAAGGCTCCGCTCCGGGAGGGCAAGGTCGTGTACACCCACCCGGAAGGCCGCTTTTATACGCTGGAGTTTAAAAGCCCGGTCACAGGTGAGCACTTTCGAGAGAGCTACTATTTTGCGGACCGCCTGACGGCGGAGGAAAGGAAGGCACCATAATGCGAGCTATCGCGATCATGAACAACAAGGGCGGCGTCGGCAAAACCGTCACTGCCATCAATCTGGCGGACATCCTGGTCCGCCGGTACTACAAACGGGTGATCCTGGCCGACTGTGACGGCCAGATGAACCTGACCCGGTTTTACCTGCCGGAGTTTGACCCGGCGGTCAATTACAGCATGGCAAGCCTGCTGATGGGTGACGGTGAGCCGGTCTGGGAGGACAACCTGGTGCCGCTGGAGCCGGGCTTGAACCTGATCCCCGGCTCTCCGGATCTGTACAACCTGGACCTCGACGCCATCAAGGACGGCGTCAGCGCACCGGAAAATGTGCGGAATTTTGTGGACTGCGTTCGGGAGGACGATGGAGCGGACTTCTTCATTTTCGACTGCCCTCCTGGCTTCACCACCGCCAGCGTGGGCGCTCTGATGGCCGCCGACGAGGTGGTGATCCCCATGCTGGTGGATGGCTTTTCCTTTGCCGGTACCCAGGATATGGCGCAGCAGATCAGCAACCTGCGCCGGGCCAACCAGGGTGTGCGCATCGCCGGCGTGCTCATCACCCAGTGGCACAACAGCGACGTGGTCCGCCAGGGCGAGCAGCTGCTCCGCTCCATGGGCGTGCCGGTGTTCCAGCAGACAATCCGCCGGACGGACAAGGTGCCGGAGAGCACCTTTGACCGCCAGCCCATTGTCCAGTACAGCCCCGGCAGCGCCGCCAGCCAAGACTACCGCAAGTGGGTCGCGGAGTACATCGGGAGGGAGGGTTGAGTATGTCAAAAACGTTCGATATTAGCAGTTTCGCCAAGACGCTGCAGACGGCCAATGTGCCCGATTCGGGCACCGGCCCGGAGCAGATCACGTACATCGACATCAACCTGCTGGATGCGGATCCGGGCAACTTTTACAGTCTGGAGGGTGTGGAGGAATTGGCCGCCAACATCCAGTTCTGCGGCCTCCAGCAGCCTATCCGGGTACGATCTGGAGAGAATGGCCATTACACGGTGGTCTCCGGCCACCGGCGCCGGGCGGCGCTGATGGAACTTGCCAAGGAGGACCCGGTGCGGTGGCAGCAGGTGCCCTGCATTGTGGAGCGAGACGAAGCATCCCCGGCTCTGCGGGAGCTGCGCCTGATCTACGCCAACAGCGACACCCGCCGGATGTCCAATGCCGATATTGCCCAGCAGGCAGAGCGAGTCGAAGCCCTCCTGTACCAGCTGCAGGAAGAGGGCCTGGAGTTCCCCGGCCGGATGCGGGACCACGTGGCCGAGGCCTGCAAGGTCTCCAAGTCCAAGCTGGCCCGCCTGAAGGTGATCCGGGAGAACTTGACGCCGAAGTTGTCCAAGGCGTGGGATAAGGGCGACCTGAATGAGAGCGTGGCCTATGCGCTGGCCCAGCAGCCTGTGGAGATTCAGGATCAGTTTATCGTGTACCGCGGTTTTTCGGACTACTGGCAGAAACCAAAATCCTGGTCGGAGCACACCGTTAAGGACGCCATCCCCCACATCCGGAAGCTGAACCAGCTGAACTGCAGGAAAACAGCCGGAGGCGGTCCGTGCGAGAATAAGGACCGGATGCTGGAGTATGTCTGCAAGAATCAGTACAGCAGCACACCCTGCGCAAGCGGCGGCTGTTGCGACAAATGCTCCCGACTGGCTTCCTGCAAGCTGGCCTGTCCCAAACTGGCCGAGAAAATCAAAAAGCTGAAGGCGGATGCCAAGGCCCAAAAGAAGCAGGAGGCCGATGCGCAGGCCGAAAAGGACCGGCCAACCGTGGAGCGGATCACCGCCCTCTGGGCGCGCTTTGCCGCAGCCCGTGCGGCCGCCGGAAAGTCCGTCAAGAACTGGTACAAGCACATGGGCATGTATTACAGCTGCGATGACTCCGACGCTAAGAAGTACGCCAAGCTGGAGTCCGGACTGGGCATCAAGAAGGACACGAACTTGCCGTATGGGTATAACTACTGGCTGCGGGAGGCGGAAAACCTTTGCAAGGCTGCCGATTACCTGGGTGTGTCCGTAGACTACCTGCTGTGCCGGACCGATGATCCGACGCCGAAGGCCGCGCAGCCGGAGGGCCAGCTCTGTATCGCCGGCTGGATGCCCGGCGGCACTAACCCGGCGGAACCTGGGCGATTTGCCGTCCTGATGGACGTGGATGATTCCGATGCATACAAGCATATGTTCCTTCGCTGGAACGGTCATGCCTGGGAATTTGAGCGCACCAGAGTGCTGGTTAAGATGGAACCGTCCTGGTGGATGCGCCTGCCGGATGACCCCGAAAAGCCCAAAAAGGAGGTGCCGAGCGATGCAGCAGATTAAGACCGGCGACCACTGCCCACTGTGCGGGCAGATCGTGACCACCACGGATCCGGAGATCCTGGCCGAGCTCAATGCTTTTGCGGCCTCCATGGAGCTTATGGGCTTTGACTTCCCGGCCGAACCGAATTGATATCATGATACCCCCAGGGTCCGGCGGACGGCGTCGGTGCGGCTTACCCTCCGCCGTTCCGCCGGTTCGCTCCCGGCGCTCTTCCCCGGCGCTGCCCGCCGGACCCTGGGGCCACGAAAGGAGTCTCTATGAGTTACACCGATTTTGAGACGAAAAAGACCTTTGTCAAGCAGCTGGGTCGTCTGATCTCCACCATGTATCCGCAGATCGCGGCCCTGGAGTACCACCAGCACGAGCACGACGAGGTCGTGATCATCCGCCACCAGGACGGCTACATCCGCCGGGTGGACGTCACCGGCGACGATCTCCCGGATACCTTCGACGATGTTGTCGCCTGTGTACGCAGGAGGGACTGCGATGCGTAAGATGCCCTACACAGGCCGGGAGCGGCGCCAGCGGGCGCTGTACCGGGCGACGATGGCGCTCTGGATGCTGGCAGTGATCCTGCTGCTGGCCGGGAAGGCGGTGAGCGCCTGATGCAGATGACATCCTCAGAGATTGTCTCCTCGTACCGTCAAAGTCTCAACCACCGCGAACAGATCACCATTCTGGCAGACCTTAACAGCTGCGCTCCCGCCACGATTGTGGAAGTGCTGAAACAGGCGGGCGTGGAGCTTCCTTCCGGATTCAAGCCACCCAAGTATCATCCGATTCCCCAGGCGCAATACCGCATCGACGAGCTCCGGGCCATGGAACTGTACAAAGATGGCCTGTCCGACAGGGACATAGCGGAACAACTGGGCTGCACCCGAACCGGCGTGGCCAACTGGCGCAAGCGGATGCACCTCAAGGCCCACTATCCAAAGCGGACACCCCGGAAGCCCGGGCAGATGTCTCTGCCCGGGTCCCCGAAGGAAGAAACGCCCCCGGATGCGGTCGTGGTGCCGGAGGCCCGGCCCTCCGCTGTCCCCGACACAGATGTCGGGGACAATGCCGTTTCTGACCACCATCTGTCGGCCATTGACGTGTCGGTTCTGGCCAACATTCTGCGCACCATGGCCGACACCGCTCCGAGCACCGCTGTCATAGTGGACGGCTCCCCGGTGATCCGGCTGGAAATCACCTCCGGCCCGGACAAGTCCTTCGCGCTGCGTCTGATCACCGACAGGGGGTGCGGTCATGGCGCTGGTTAAGCCGCCCTGCACCCGCAACTGTCCGCGTCGGACACAGCACTGCCATAACCCTGATATCTGCCCGGACTGGAAGATCTATCAGGCAGCCAAGGCGAAGCAGGATGCCGCCATCAAGTCCGGACAGGCAGATCAGCGGCAGTTTGACTTCTATCTCAAGGAGCGGGCCAAATATGTCCGCAACGTGCGGAGAAAGGAAACGTAAGTATGCTCAACAAAATCGTTCTCATGGGGCGTTTGACCCGAGATCCGGAACTGCGCAAGACCGGCAGCGGGACCGCGGTGACGTCCTTCACCCTGGCCGTGGACCGGGACTTCAAGACCCAGGACGGCGAGAAGGAGACGGACTTCATCGACATCGTGGCCTGGCGCGGAACGGCTGAGTTCGTGTTTAAGTACTTATCCAAGGGCCGCATGGCGGTGGTGGAAGGCCGTCTCCAGATCCGCAATTGGACCGACAAGGACGGCGGCAAGCGCCGCAGCGCTGAGGTCATCGCGGACAACGTCTATTTCGGAGACAGCAAGAGGAATGTGTCCGAATTGGGCACACAGTCAGAGTCACCAGCTCAGGACGGAGGCTTTCAGGAGCTTGGCGAGGATGAGGGAGGCGAGTTGCCGTTTTGAGAGATCAAGAACTCGTAAGTGCCATCCGCCGGCTGAAGGTGGAGACCGGGAGCCTCGCCTGCATGGGCTGCGGGCATGAGCACAACTGCGGCGTGTCCGGATGCGCGGTCATGCGTGCTGCCGCCGACCGGATCGCCAACCAGAATACCAACATTGAAGCACTCCAGCAGGAAATTGAAAAACTGCGGGCGCAGGTGCCCCGCTGGGTCCCGGTGGCGGAGCCGCCGGAGGAGGGAGGGCGATGATAAAACCAGTACAATGGCTGTATCCGCTCAAAGTGGAGTATGACCGAAAAAAAGTCTGCGAATGCGACCCTCGCACGTTTATCCTTGATGCCAAAAACAAGCTGGTATATTGCTCCACGTGCGGGGCGATTATTGACCCGTTCGAGGCCCTTATGGACATGGCGAAAAACGCAGAGCGTATCAAGGACGGTTTGACCACATACGCGGAGCTGGCTACCAAGGAGCGCAAAAGTTTCATGCGCTTCCGAGGTGTCAACGATATCAGCAAGCGGTTTCGAAATGGCCTATGGCCTGTTTGTCCGCACTGCAACAAGCTAATTGACCCAATGGAGATTAGCCGCTTTTCGAGGCCAGAACCGCCGAAGGAGAATGACCATGCCTGAGTTAAACCCATCGAAATCGAGGCAATTAAAACGCACCTGCAGCAACTGTGATTGGCATGAGGACTTTACCGGGGCGTGCTGCAACGGAGACAGCCGCTATTGCGCGGACTTCACCGATGATGACCAGACTTGTGATGTCTGGGAAAACTACGATTTGGAAATGTGGGGAGAGGAAACGGATGCACCTGCTGAGTGAGAACGACCTGAAGGAGCTGCGGACGGCGCTGGCGGAGTGCCGGGAGGTCGAGCTGACGCGCTCACTGCACGGCGTCACCATAACCGCCCGCACATCCCGCGCCGGGCCGCCCTGGCCGGTGCCCATCATCCTACAGGTCCGCCGGGAGGCCAGGCATATTGCATCCATGCAAAACTTTGTAAGCGTTGATAGATTTGTGGAGATGTGGAAGGAGAGGTAATGAGCGATGCACAATGGATCTGCGTCCGTCAGCGAGCCGGACCTCTGACCAAGGAGTGCCGTGCACTGCGGCCGCGGCTCTCCAAATACGACAGCCGCGAGGACCGGCAGGAAAAGAATGAGATCCTGCGGAGCCAACATACAGCGGTAGACCGAACGTCCGTTGACCACCTGGAGCTTCGGCTTGCGCTGTTCGGCTTCGAGGGTACACACTACACGCTGACCTATGACGACTATCATCTGCCGGGAGACTTCTCCGGCGTCCGCCGATCGTGGCGCTCGTTCATGGAGCGCGCCAAGCGGTGGCACAAGGGACCGTTTGATTACATCGTGTGCATCGAGGGCCGCCATGGAGATCACCGCTACCACATCCATGTGGTGCTGCGGTACGGGGACTTCTCGCCAGCAGAGGTGCGCTGGCTCTGGAGGGGCGGCGACGTGGATGACGAGCCGGTCCTGCTCAAGGAGGGCGGATTCCGGCGGCTGGCCAAGTACTTTAACAAGGAACGTCCGGATGGGTTTGTGATCCCAATCGGAAAGCACCCGTGGTCCTGCAACCGTGGACTCCGGCAGCAGATCCCGCCGCCTGAGAAGTGGAATGACGCCAGCGGCTGTATTGAGATACCGGATGAGGTGATGTGGGCCAGACGCGGGGACCACAGCAACGATTTCGGCAGCTACTACTACGGCAGCTGGATACGCCAGAAAAACGGCATTTTAATTTAGAATAGGTCGCGCGCAGGCGCGCGCACGCGTCTATCTTGAAATCTAGTGGATATTTAGACACGTTTGAAGGAAAGTGAGGCGAAAGCATTGCAAGCGAGCGCACAATGTAGTAAACTGGTCACAAAGGACGGATGGATCACCTGCCCCATTTGCCGACGGAACCACCGGCTGCTTCGGATCACCGACAGCACCGTGGCCCATGACCTCCCGGTTTACTGCCGGGACTGCAAAAAGGAGATTGTCCTGAATATCGACCGAGGCCAGAGCGTTGAACGCCGGAGCCCATGATTACCCTGCACAGGGATGAATCATTGGGCCCCGGCGTTTTTGTTTTGCCTGGAGGTGATAGCCCATGGCCATAAAGCCGCTCCGGCCCTGCCGACATCCTGGATGCTATGTCCTGGTCTCTGGTGGCTACTGCGATGCACACAAGCCCAAGGACAGCGACCGGCGCAGCGAAGAGTCCAAGGCTTGGCGCTGGATGTACTCCACCGACGAGTGGACCCAGGACATACGCCCCATGCAGCTCCTGCGTGAACCGTTCTGCCGGGAGTGTTCCAGGAACGGCCTCCGGGTACGTGCCACCGACGTTGACCACATCGAGCCGCATCGCGGAGACTGGTCCAAGTTCACAGACCGCAACAACCTCCAGAGCCTATGCCACGCATGCCACAGCCGCAAAACAGCCGAGGAAATGTGGCAGAAAAGCGCTGCTCTCCGGAGCCGATATCGGCGCTGATCAGCAGGACGCTTGGGCGCTCGGGCGCAGAGTGCGTACATGCGAGTCATGCTCGCGGGTATCCTTGCAGACACTCCCCCCCGGCCAGGAAAGTTTCGGCCGGGGTGCGTAAGACCGCATGCCCCCAATCGTGTGGGATTTTCTCCCCACGGGGAATCTGGGGCGGCTCCGGCTGGGCCGTTCCAGGCTGGGGCAGCCCCGGATGGGGTGGATCTGGCTGAGGCAGTGCCGGCGGGGCGGCTCCGGCTGGGGCGGTGCTGGTCGATGCTGTCGCGGGCTTAGTGGCGCATGGGGTCTTACGTGCCCGATTCGGGCACACAGATTTTGCTCCAATCTTCTGCCGGGTGGTTTGTCCTTTCCCACCCTTCCGTTTTGGGCCGGACCCGGCGGCTGGTTCCGCCGGACATCCGGCAGAGGACTGGAGCGCACGCCGCCCATGGCGGCAGAAAGGACAATGCTATGGCAAGCAAGAAAATGCCCGGCGGGGCAGTCGGCAAGGGCGGTATCAACCCGGCGCCGGTGCGAGATGACCTGACAGTACGGGTGGCTGCAGAGCAGCTGCTCCTGGTCCCCATCACCGAGCTGGTGCCCTATGCCAACAACGCCAGAGTTCACGGCAAGGAGCAGATCGCCCAGCTGCGTGCCAGCCTGCGGGAGTTCGGCTTTGTGACGCCGATCCTCATCGATTTCGACAACAACGTGATTGCCGGCCACGGCCGGTTGGAGGCAGCCAGGGCGGAGGGTATGACCGAGGTCCCCTGCGTGCTGGTGAGTAATCTGACGGAGGCCCAGCGGAAAGCCTACATCCTGGCGGATAACCGCCTGAGCGAGACTTCCACCTGGGATGAACCCACGCTGAAGATCGAGCTGGAAGGCCTGAAGGCACTGGAATTCGACACCGGAATCTGCGGCTTTGACGCTAAGGCACTGAAGGAGATCCACGTAGGCGAATACACAAGGGCGGCACCCGGGCAAGTTCAGGAAGCTCCCGCGGCAGCCGCCGATGAGAAGGCTGCGCCAGAACCGCCGACAAAGCGGATGTGTAAATGCCCGCAGTGTGGATTCGAATTTGACTTGAACTGATTTGATGGGAGGCGGATGCTTTGAAAATCGACTGCGGCCTGAAAGGCAGCGAGTGGTACTGCGAGACACACCGGGGCATCTGCTGTGCCTGCTGCCCGGAAGTGCGGTGCTGTATCAGACGATGTTTGAACGCACCGGAGCGGTGCGGTTATGCCGGCGGCATGCAGGCACCGGCAGCGCGGAAGGAGGTGCCCCATGGCGGGAGCGAGACAGCCGACTGATCTTGTGCTGGCCAACGGCCGCAAGCATCTGTCCAAGACAGAGGAGGCGCAGCGGCGGAGCACCGAGGTCCGGGTACCTGCCGCCAAGACGGCCAAGCCGCCCAAGTGGCTGCCGGAGACGCTGAAAAAGGATTACCGCGCCCTTGGTAAGCAGCTGATCGCGGCGGGGTTGTACACCGCTCTGGATGCGGACAACCTGGGCCGGTACCTGGTGGCGCAGCACCAATACCTGATGGCCACCAGCGAGGCGGAGAAGGCGCTTGCCCAGCAGGACCTTGAGAACGCGGACGCCTGGAGCCGCGTGCAGGACCGCTACTACAAACAGGCCAGGAACTGCGCCAACGACATGGGCCTGACGGTTACCAGCCGGTGCCGCCTGGTGGTGCCTGACAAGGCGCAGCAGAATTCCGAGGACGACAATCCGTTCCTGCGCCTGATTGCCGGAGGTGCGAACCGCTATGCCTGAGATGATCTGGCTGACGCCGTTTATCCATGTGCCGAAGCCCGACGACGGTGCGGAACTGCGGTACAGCCAGGAGGCGGTGGACCGGGTCCTGGGCTTTTTCTCCCTCCTGGTGTTCGGACAGAACCGATGGGCGGGAAAACCCTTCAAGCTGGAGGCATGGCAGGAGCAGCTGATCCTGGAGTTTTACGGTGTCCAGGTCAAGGACGACGAGGGAAACTGGGTCCGGTACCGGCGCTTCCTGTACAACGAGATCCCCAAGAAAAACGGAAAGACGGAGCTTGCCGCCGGCCTGGGATTGTACCACCTGGTGGCAGACGGAGAGCAGGTGCCCAATGTGGGCATCTTCGCCGTGGATAAGGAGAACGCCGACACGCTCTACAAGTGCGCCAAGTACATGGTGGAGAATACGGCCCTCAGTCAGCCAGCGCACCGGCCCCTGGTATACTGCCGGGACAGCGTGCGGGAGATCCGGACCCGCTTCGGCGGATTGATGAAGGTCTACTCCAGCGATGTGCAGAACAAGCACGGCCCGTCCTTTTCGGCCATCCTCTGCGACGAGCTGCACGCCTGGTCCGGCCGGGCAGGGCGGCAGCGGTGGGAAATCCTGACGCAGGGCTCCGATGCAGCCAGACTGCAGCAGACGGTGCTGGTGCTGACCACGGCTGGCGATGACCCGGACCGCACCTCCATCGGCTGGGAAGTCCACGAGTACTGCCGGCGCATACTGGCCTGGCGGCGTGGCGAGCCGGAACGGCCCCAGGACACGGACGACCCCGAATGGCTACCGATTATGTACGGCATCTCCACCCTGACGGGAGACGATCCGGACAAGATCGCTGAGCTTGACATCTACGATGAGGAATTGTGGAAAACCTGCAACCCCAACTACGGCGTGATCGTTCAGCCGCGAAAGTTCCGGGAGGATGCGAGAGCGGCCAAAATGGATGAGGGCAAGGAGCGTACCTTCCGGTGGCTCCGGCTGAACCAGTGGATCTCCACAAAGGACGTGGGCTGGCTGTCGGTGACGCTTTACGACAAGACGCAGATCGGCCCCTCCGCCAAGGCGGAGCGGGAGACCTGGGTACGGGAGCACCTGGCAGGAAAAACCTGCTACGGAGGCCTGGACCTATCCGCCACCACGGACCTGACGGCCTTTGTGCTGCTGTTCCCGCCCCAGGAGGGATTGGACACCTGGGTGATGCTGCCGGTGGCGTGGCGGCCTCTGGCTGATGTGCTGGCCGCGGAACAGAAGGACCACGTGCCATACCGGGATTGGGAGCGGGCCGGATTCCTCAATCTGTGCCCTGGCGACATGATCGACTATGCCCAGGTGGAGCAGACCATCTATGAGGCGGCTGAGTCCTTTGACCTGCGGTGTCTGGGTGTGGACCCCTTCCTGAGCCGGACGCTGATCTCCAGACTGACGTCCGCCACCAATGACGCCGGGGAGCCGAAGCCAGCGGTGCGGTGCATCGATATCCCGCAGGGCATTATGCACATGAGCCCACCTACCAAGGAGCTGGAGCGGCTGATCCGATCCCACAAGATGCTCCACGTCCACAATACCTGCGCCAGATGGTGCTTTGGCAACGCCCGGTGCTATGTGGACGGCAACGAAAACCGAAAGCTGATGAAGGATCGGAGCATTGGCCGCATCGACATCATCGTGGCATGGGTCATCGCCCTGGCCACGGCGACGGTAATGCGGGGGCAGAATGACTTTGACACGACGAAACTTGGAGAGGACTGGGGCCTATGAGTATTGAGACAAGAAATATTTCGATTCCGATGCCTGCCGATAGCCGTGCAGTGGAACGGCAGGAACGGCGTGAGCAGCGGAAAGAGCGGCACCAGGCCATGCGCAAACGCGCGGCATCTGTGCTGGGCGTCTATCTGGACGATATCCTGGCCGTCTGCGGGGCCGTGTGCTTTGTGGCCGCGGCGGCGGTGGCCTTTGGCTGCGCGGCGGCCCTGGCCACGGCGGGGGTATGCCTGACGGCTTGCTCCGCGGCAGTGGCCAGAGCCGCAAGGAGGAAATAACCCATGATTTTGAGAAACGCCATGGAACGCCCCCGGGCAGTGGAGTACCAGGACCTCACATGGGAAGAAGTCAACCAGAAGTTCCGGGACATCTTTCTCACCGGCGGCACGTACAGCACCGGCATCTACGGCGCGGAGAAGCTGAGCCCTGTGGCAGCTGCCCATCGCATCCTGTGCAACGACTTCGCCATGATCCCCTTCTCCGTGTACAAAAAGGACGGAAACGCCAGGATCGCGCAGGATGTGCCCGATTTGGACACCGTCTTTAAGGTCCGCCCCACGGACAACATGACTCCATTCATGCTGGGGCACACGCTGATGTCCAACACCTTCTGGCATGGCTTCGGCGCCGTCTGGAACCGTCGGGATTTCACCGGGCACATTGTGGAGCGCATCCCGCTTCCGTCGGAGTGCTGCACCATCCGCCAGGACAAGGAGACCGGCCAGTACTTCTACGACTACACGGTGGACGGTGTTTTCCGCACATTCACAGGATACGAATTGAGTTTCCTGTACTTTGATTCGTATGACGGTGTGCGCGGCCGGGGCTTTCTGGATCTGGCCCGTGGCACCATCGGCGCAGAGGGCGCCGCGCAGGAGTACGGCCGGAAGTTTTACCAGAACAGCTGCACCATGAGCGGCATCGTGGAGGTGGACTCCGATCTCGGAGAGGCGGGGCGCAATAAGATCCGAGAGCAGTTTTCCCGGTACAATCCCTACGGTGATGATGCCTTCAAGGTGGCCGTACTGACACGGAACTACAAGTACACACCAATCGGCATCAACCAGAAGGATGCGCAGTACATCGAGACCCGCGCCTTCGGCGTGGAGGAGGTGGCCCGCTTCACGGGAATCCCAAAGGCCATGCTGCAGAGCGGCAAGGAGAGCTATGAGAGCAACCAGCAGCAGCGGATCACCTTTGTGACGGATACGCTGGTGCCCTATGTGACCCAGTGGGAGCAGGAGAACACGTTCAAGTGCCTGTTCTCCTTCCAGCGCAAGGATGGCCTGTATTTCCGCGGCAACGCCTCCGCCCTGATGCGCGGCGATGACAAAACCCGAGCGGAGGTCCACCAGATGTATGTGCAGAACGGCCTGAAGAACCCGGACGAATGCCGCGCCCTGGAAGAGCTGAACCCCATCCCGGGCGGATTGGGACAGGTTTTCTATATGACCAAAAATCTGGGCTCCATGGAGTCCATTGCGAGAGGAGATGCAAACAATGGTTGATATTGCACTGCGGGGACAGCTATGGGACAACGACAGCGCCGATGTGCTCCGCTGGTGGGGGTTTCGGGATATCACGGCCCCTATGGACATCGAGCAGGCCCTGAAGGACGCCGGCGGTGACGAGGTGACGCTGCTCATCAATTCACCGGGCGGCGACATGACCGTGGGCACGGAGATCCGCTCCATGCTCCGGCGGTACAGCGGAACCACCACTGCCCTGTTCCAGGGATTCGGAGCCAGCGCGGCCACCTTGGCGGCATCCGGCTGCAACGTTATCCAGAGCGAGCCCGGCGCGCTGCTGTGCTACCACAACCCGTCCGCGGGGGCACAGGGCGATTACCACGAGATGGAGCGCTCCGCGGAAGCCCTGCGGAACGCGCGGGACTGTATCCTGGAGATCTACACCGCCCGGAAGGGCTCCAAGAGCCGGGAGGATCTGATGGATCTGATGGAACGGGATGTATGGATCTCGCCCACCCAGGCGCTGGAGTACGGCCTTATCGATGAGGTCGTGGCCATGGACGGCGTGACGGAGCCGGGCGGCGATCCGGCGGCCTTCGTGGCCGCGTCGGACAGCCGGTATCTCCTGACGGCCACTATGCGGCAGAAATACCGGGACCATCTGGCGGCAGACCGTGAGGCGGCCGCCAAGGAAGATAAGGCAAAGCGCGCCCTGGCTCGTATCAGGTCGCTTGCAAATTATTAACTGTGACGAAAGGTAGGTAACAACATGGATTTCATGGAGAAAATCACGGAGCTGCGGGCGCAGAAATCCCAGCTGGTGGACCAGGCGGAGGGCCTGGTGAAGGACGGAAAGTTTGACGAGGCGGACAAGATCTCCGACCAGATGGCGGATCTCAATAAGCAGATCGCCACCGCCGAGAAGCTGCTGGACGAAAGCCGCAAGAACGCGGCCCCCACCAATGGCGTGTACGACGGCGTTCTGCACGACGGAAAGGGCGGTAAGCTCCAGGACGGAAAGCAGGACGAGGTGAAGCCCTTTGCCACCCTGGGCGAGCAGCTGAAGGCCATCTATGACCTGCGGAAGGGCCTGACCAAGGATGAACGCCTGGAGAAGGTGAACAACGCCGCAGGCGTTACCGGCACAAACGGCCCCGATGGCGGCTTTGTGCTGCAGACGGACTTCGCCGGTCAGATTCTGGAGAGTGCCGTACAGGCCAGCCCTCTGCTGAACCGTCTGGACCGCTACACCTGCAGCAACGCCGCCAACGCCATGCGCTGGATCAGCGCGGACGAGACGGACGTCTCTTCCAGCGTGTTCGGCGGCGTGCAGATGTACTGGGCCGCTGAGGGCGCCACCGTAGCCGCCAGCAAGCCCCAGTTCCGGGAGATGAAGCTGGACCTGGAGAAGATGATGGGCTTTGCCTACTGCACCGACGAGATGCTGCAGGACGCCGCGTTTATGACCGGCTTCATCGGCAATGCCTTCGTGCTGGCGGCAGACCGCCTGCTGACCGAGAGCGTCATCTCCGGCGACGGTGTAGGCAAGCCTCTGGGCCTGCTGAATTCCGGTGCCATGCTCACCGTGAACAAGGAAGCCAATCAGGCCGCCGGCACCTTCCTGGGCGCCAACGCCATCAAGATGCAGGCCCGCTGCATGCCCCGCAACCGTGACCGCCTGGTATGGCTGATGCATCCCGATGTGGAAGAGCAGCTGCCCTATCTGGCCATCCAGAGCGGCGAGGCCGCCAAGTTCCTGTGGAACCCCGAAGGCGGCCTGGGCAACTTTGATACCCAGCGCGTGCTGAACAAGCCCGTCCTGTTTGAGGACAGCTGCTCCGCTCTGGGCACCAAGGGCGACGTCATGCTGGTGGACCCCATGCAGTACATTCTGCTGACCAAGGGTACCGCCAAGCAGGACTGGTCCATCCACGTGGAATTCCTGACCGACCAGAACTGCTTCCGCATGGTGTACCGCTGCAACGGCGCGCCCAAGATCAGCAAGCCCCTCACCATCAAAAACAGCACCAAGACCCGCAGTGCGTTCGTCACGCTGGCGGGCCGGGCGTAAGGAGGCAGCACAATGAACAGAATCTGTGAGGAACTGAAGCACCAGGTGGTCCTTCCCCCCAGCGCCGTGACCACCGCAACGCTGACGACCACGGCTTTCGTGGACTGCAGCAATGTACCTGAGGTGGAGTTCCTGGTCTCCACCGGTGCCCTGGCCAGCGGCAAGAAACTGACCGTTGGTATCTACACCTCCGCAGTGGCCGCCGGCACCAGTGCCGTAAAGGTCAGCGAGGTCGTATTCACCGCAGACGGCGCCCTGAACTCCGCTCTGGTGGCAGCCAGCTACGAGGTCAAGGCCACCGGCGGCCGCTACGTGGGCATCAAGTTTAAGCACGACGCCGGCGCGGATGTGATCTGCGCTGTGACCGCTTCCGCCCGGAGCCGCGAGATCCCCGCCGAGAGCGGATGGTCCGTGAAGGCTTAAGCGATGGCAGACCTGTCTGATGAGAGGCGAAAGAGCCTACTTGCCTACTGCCGCATCGATGTGGAGGAAGATGGAGAGTCCGCCTTGCTCCAGACGCTCTATGACGCCGCGGTGGCCTACATGGCCACTGCCGGAGTCAGCGAGCCGGAAGCAAAGACGGACCGCCGGGCGCAGTACGACCTGTGCGTCAACGCCCTGGTGCTGGACGCCTATGACCGCCGGGATAAGACCATCACCGGCACCATCGTGGCCAGCAATCCAGCCTTTGGCGGGATGCTGGTACAGCTGCAGGTCACAGAACCGCAGGTGTAACGTGCCCGAATCGGGCACATGACAAAATGCCGCCCCGGTCAATCAACCGGGGCGGCATTGGGGGAAGATTATCGGATATCCAGTTTTTCCAGGAGCGCCTGCTCCAGCACTTTGGACAGGTCCAGACTGTGCTGAAATGCAAGCGTGTTCAACCATCCGGGGAGTTCAACCTCCACGGAGACCCGGGCGGTATCAGTCTCCATGGCGTTCACCGCTGCGGAGCGGGACCGTATTCGCGGGCCATGGCGTCCCGGGTCACGATCCATTGCTTGCCGAACTTCTGAACATCCACGCCCTCCACCAGCTTTTTGTATTGCACAGCCTTGCGGAGCGTGCTCTCGCTGAGCCCCCACTCCTCTGTGGCATCCCCGAAGGAAAGCAGGCTGTCGAATGGTGATGCCGTCGGCTGGCCGTTGGTCCAAAGCTCCTCGCCGTCCAGATCCAAGTCATCATTCCAGGAGATGCCGTAGCCGCCGGGGTCCGTTCGGACCTGCTGAAAGAGTCCAGGAACCTCCCGAAGCGGAGCGAATACCGGGTAGCTAACAAACAGCGGCTTCATGTCGTAGGTCTTGGAGAGACCTTCGGCAAAGGACACCAGCAGTCGATATTCCGGCAGCGGTGCCACGGATTTGATTTTATGAAACATGGTGCATCCTCCTTTCACGGCGGAGCGCCGCGCCCCGCTTATTCCAGCGGGGGCAGCGTCCGGAAGTTCTGTGTGTTCCAGATGTCCAGCAGGTCCGGCTGGTATCTGCCGGCCCATTCCCGGATCATGCTGAGACCTTTATTGGGGAGGTCTCCTTCGATCATTTCCAGCGTCTGAATGTCGATGACGCCATTGTAGTCTCCGTAGACCACATGGAAGTGCGGCGGATTGTGTTCCTTGCCCAACAGGTACATCTTGACGGTCATGCCGTAGAAGCGAGCAATTACTGGCATTTTCATTTCCCCTTTCTGTAATTATAATATCACGATACCGTGAAAATGTCAAGAGGAAAAGGAGAAAAATTATGGCGAGTATCACGGGGAGCGACCTGCGGTGCCGGGTGGAGGTGCTGCGGCGGACAGCGGTCACCAACGCACTGGACGAAACCGACTACACCTACGCGCCAGAGCGGAAGGTCTGGGCCAGAATCGTGCCCACATCCGGCTCCCGGAAGGATGTGGAGGGCGGCGTGGAACAGGTGGAGGTGACCCACCGCTTCACGGTCCGCCGTGGCTCGATCCCGACCATGACCACAGACCTGCGGCTTCGGTTCCGGGGCCAGGACTACCAGGTGGTGTCCTTTTATCCCAATTATCGGGACGGAGGATTTGTGGATCTCTTTGTAAAGCTGGTGGTGGAAGATGGCATCAAAAGTTTTTGATGTATCCGAGTTGGAGGACTTCGCCCGGCAGATGGGGAAGAACGCCGATAAGTTTCGGAAACAGCAAAAGCCCTTTCTGCGGAAAGAAGGCAATAAGCTGAAAACCAAAACAGTCCGGGGTGCCAAAGTTCTGGGCAAGAAGACCGGCAACTATCTCAAATCCATCAAGCGGGGCAAGGTTTACGAGTACGACGGTGCCCAGGCGGTGCGCGTCTACTCCACCGCGCCCCACGCGCATCTGATTGAGGAGGGCCATCGGATGGTGCTCCATGACGGAACAGAAGTCGGCTTTGTGCCGGGACACCACGTGTTTGAGGTCGCAGCCAAGGGCTTTGAACCACAGTACCTGGAGGATGTGGATAATATGCTGGATGAGGCGGTGAAGCTATGATCTCTCTGCAGGCAATCAACAAAGCAATCTGTACGCTTTACCAGCAGGCGCTGGATGCGGCCTGGACCGGTGCGAAACTGGTTGCCGAGGACGTGCGGGCCCCCATTGTCCGCCCCAGCGGCAAGGTGGAGCTGGAGGACGGGAGCCACGCCAGGCTCTTTCACAGCGGACAGGAGCGGACCGTCACCTTCCGGCTGTACTACTTCGCCAGCGACGGAAAGCGCCCAAAGCTGGAAAATCTGGCGGTGCGGTCCGCCGTGGGCGACGCGTTTCTGGACGGCGTCACCGTGGACGGCACGTATCTGGGCATTGACGAGGGCGTGTCCTTCACGGTGACCGACGGCGTGCTGGTGGGGACGCTGGACCTGACCATTGACGAGGAGGTCCCGGAGGCCGAAGGCGAGCCGATGGAGACCCTGGAATATGATACGGAGGTAAACTGACATGGCAGTAACTTTGCCGAAAATCAACATTACATTCAAGCAGCTGGCGACGTCCTTCATCCAGCGCTCGGAGCGCGGCATCGTGTGCCTGGTGGTCCGGGACGCGACGGCCGGCAGCGGCGGGAGCTTCTTCCAGTACGGAGACGCCACCCAGGTGCCCGATGGCGAGTTCACGGCCGCCAACCGCCAGTACATTCTGGACGCCCTGAGCTACGGCCCCCTGCGGGTGAGCGTGGCGAAGGTGGCGGCCAATGGCACCTTGGCGGATGCTCTGGCCATTCTGGTGCAGTACGAGAAGACCGGCTGGATCACCGTGGCCGACGGCACCGCCGAAGACTGGACGGCACTGGTGAGCTGGATCAAGGCCCGGGAGAAGGAGCAGAAGAGCTGGAAGGCGGTCTGCTACAACACCGCGGCTCCGGACTGCATGCACGTGGTGAACCTGTTCAACGAAAAGGTCACCTTTGCGGACAGCCGGGGGCAAGTCACCGGCGAGGCGTTCACGCCGTCCCTGGCGGGCCTGCTGGCCGCGTGCAACGTGGACCGCGGCGCTACCAACAAGCTGTGCCCGAATCTGGCACAGGTCACCGTTCCGGACAGCCCCGACACGGTGGTTGGCAGCGGCAAGTTCCTGCTGGTCAACGATGACGATGAGGTCCGTGTGGGCGTGGACGTCAACTCTCTGGCGACCACCAACGGCTCCACGTTGACGGAGGACATGAAGTACATCGAGACGGTGGAGGCCATGGACCTGATCCGGGACGACATCTCCAAGGTCTTCCGGGATGAGTACATGGGCCAGTACCGCAACAGCCAGACCAATCAGATGCTGTTCATCTCCGCCATCCGGTACTACTTCGACGGTCTGGAGGACAGCAACATCCTGAACCCGGATTACAACAACACCGCCGACATCAATGTGACTGCCCAGCGCAACGCCTGGATGGGCACCGGCAAGGCGGAGGCCGCCGACTGGGACGATGCCACCGTGCGGGCCACGCCCTTCAAGCGGACGGTCTATCTGGCGGGCGACATTCAGATCCTGGGCTCCATGGCGAACCTGGAGTTCGTGGTGAGCCTGGTCTAACGAAGGAGGAGCCATATGAGCAAACAGCAAAAGGTACTGCACGGCTCGTGCAGCGAGGTTTATATCAACGGCCAGCGAGATGTGCTGGCCACCAAGATCGAGGTGAAGGTCACCGGCGACTTCGAGGACGGCGCGTTCTGCGGAGAATACGGCACCTTCCCCATCTACAACGGCTACTCCATCGAGGGGACCCTGACGGACAAGAAGCAGGACAGCGCCCTGGAAGTTGCCATTGCCGAAGGCTTTGAGAGCGGCGTGATGCCGGACATCGTGCTGATCACCGCCCTGACCCAGCCCTCCACCAAGAAGGTGGAGCGGTGGAGCATCTCCGGCGTGGTGTTCACGGAGGTGGCCCTGGCTAACATCGAAGCTAAAAAGTCCGTGGACCGGGAGCTTCCGTTCAAGGCTGAGAAGTATAAGAACCTGGAGGCGATCGAATGAGCCGGAAGATCTCTTTTGACGAGCTGGTGGCCAAGCGCGAGCAGCGGGAGGCCGACAAGCTGAAGGTGGGGATGCTGGCCATCCCCGGAAGCGAGACCGCCCTGGAAGCCCGGATGCCGCCCAAGGCGGTGGTGATGGAGCTGTATACAGAGTTGAACGAAGCCCAAGACGCCAAGGCGGCGCTGACCTGCGGCAACCACGCCTTATATACCTGCTGCCCCCAGCTGCAGGACCGGACGCTCCAGAAGGAGCTGGGCGTGGATGAGGACCCCATGGCCATCGTGGACGCGCTGTTTACCGTGTCCGAACAGGACACGCTGGGTGGGCGGGCGCTGCAGTTTTTGGGACTGCTTCCTCCCGAAAAGCCCAAGGAGGACGGCAAGGGCCAACCTAAGGACCAGCCGCTTGAAACGGTAAAAAACTGATTGCCCGCGACCCTGTGCTGGGGCTATGCGCCTTTTACGCCGCCCGGGGCGTCCCTCTGGACGTTCTGGCGGCGGCCACCCCGGTGGAGCGCGGCTTCCTTGCGGGGGCGCGGGCTTTGTACTATGACGAGCAGGTGGCCGTGATCCAAACGGCCATCGCGGGACTGTTCCCGGAAGGAGGCGGGTCGCATGGCGAATAAGGTAATCAACACGATCCTGAACCTGCGGGACAACATGTCCGGTGGGCTCATCAAGGCCGCCAGGAACACCAAGGGCGTTTCCAAGGAGATGGTCAGCGCCACTCGAAGCGTGGTGCAGTTTAAAAATAAGGCGGTCTCCTCGGTGACCAGCGCGGCCAAGAGCTTTGTGAAGCTGGGTGCCGCGGCGGGCGGCGCGGTGGCGGCTCTGGCAGCTAAGACCGGCTTTTCCGAGGCCATGGATCTGGAGGGCTACCGGCTGCAGCTGGAAACGGCCACCAAGGACACGCAGAAGGCGTCGGACATCATGTCCTACGCCGTGGCTCTGGCCAACAAGACGCCCTTTGAGGGCGGCGAACTGGTGGAGGGCGCGTCCAAATTCGAGGCCATGGGCATGGCGGCCAAGAAGTGGCTGCCTCTGGCCGGTGACATGGCGGCCGCTACCAACAAAGATTTCGACCAGGCAACCGAGGCCCTCATCGACGCCCAGAACGGCGAGCTGGAGCGGCTAAAGGAGTTTGGCATCACAAAGGCCAAGATCCTGGAGCAGGGCGAGAAGATGTTTGCCGGCGTCCAGCTGGTGAACGGACAGGGCCAGATCACCAACCAGGAGAAATTCAACGAGGCCATGATCGCCCTGATGCAGGACCGCTTCGCCGGCGGCATGGAGAAGCAGGCCACCACCATGAAGGGCCTTTGGAGCACCGTCACCGGCGTCACCAAGTCGGCTCTGGCGAACATGGTGGGCATCACCTCGGACGGCAGCATCCGCAGCGGCTCCGCTCTGGAGATGCTGAAGGGTAAGGTGGAGATGCTGGCTGGGAAGCTGCAGCAGTGGCAGCAGGACGGCACGCTGGACCGGCTGGCCCAGAAGCTGGACAAGGGGCTGGCCACCGCGGCCAAGGCCGTTGGCACGGCTTTCCAGTGGGTGCAGGACCACGGTGACACCATCAAGCGGTGGGTCGTTGGCCTGGGTGCCGCGCTGGGCATGGTGAAGATTGCCCAGTTTGCCAGCGGCGTGATCTCGGCAGTGAAGACCATCAAACTCTTCGCCACAGCAGCAGGAGCAATTCTGGCGGCCAATCCAGTGGTGCTCGCCATCGGTGCAGCCATTGCGGCCGGTGCTCTGCTGATCGCCAACTGGGACAAGGTGAAGTCCTGGGCGGCGAACATCCGGGACCAGTTTGCCGCCAGCTTCGGCGGCATCCGGGACAGCATCGTGGGCGCCTTTGAGACCGCCAGAGAGAAAGTTGCCGGATTCTTCTCCTGGATCGACGAGAAGATTGAAGGAATCCCACTCCTGGGCAAGGCTTACAAGGGTATCAAGAACTGGTGGAGCGGGCAAACCTCCGGCATTAACTGGGGCTTCGGCGGCCACGCCACCGGCACCAGCTACTTCCCCGGCGGCTGGACCCGCATCAACGAGCGGGGCGGCGAGATCGTCAACCTGCCCGGCGGTACCCAGATCATCCCTCACGACGTTTCCCGGCAGATGGTGAGCGGCCCCCGGATCTCCGTGCAGGTCATCGTCCAGGGCAACGTCATCGGCAACGATGCCTATGCGCAGCAGCTGGGCGACACTATCGTGGCCCGCATCCTGCGGGCGCTGCGCAATACGTGAGGAGGGCGCCATGTACCAGATCATCTTTTCCATCAACAACAACGAGGAGGTCATGGTCCTGCCGGCGGTGCCGCCGGACTTCGGCCCGGACATTCCACAGAACAACGGCACCTATGAGGGTCTGAGCCGTGACTACAACACCCTGGGTACCATGGGGCTCTGGGAACTGTCCATCTCCAGCTTCTTCCCTGTGGGACGGCGGTACAGCTTTATGCCGGCCGACGCCTCCACGGACGGATGGAGCTATGTGAGCTTCTTCGAGCGCAACCGGCCCCGGCGGCTTCCCTTCCGCATCATCGTGTTGGACAGCCAGGGTGTGTGCCGGCTGAACTGCGCCTGCAGCATCGACAACTTCTCCTGGCGGGTCAAGCGCAACGGCGACATCGCCTATGACATGACCGTCCGGGAGTACCGCTTCATTTCGGGGGTGAAGTAGCCATGGGCACACAGTATGTGGACGACCACCGCTTCCTGCTGTATCAGGGCAGCAGCGTCCGGGACATCACAGAGGCCGTCAGCTCTCCGGAGCTGCGGGACGAACTGGAAGCCCTGAGCGTGGAGGTGAGCTTCACGGCAGTGCGCAACGATAAAAAGGACCCCTACATGCACTGGTACGGCATCGCGCCGGGCAACAAGCTGCGGATCGTGAACCACGGGACGGAGGTCTTCTCCGGCGTGATCCTGACGGTGGGTCTGGACGGCAGCATCACCGCCAACGACCCCGGCTGGTACCTGACCAAGAGCCAGATCGTGCTGCAGCTGGACGGTGCGGCGGCCCCGGACGCCGTGGCGCGGATGTGCGCCAAGGTGGGTATCGCCGTTGGGACCGTTTCCCTGCCGCCCACCCGCATCTCCAAGGTCTGGGTGGGAGCCACGCCGGAGAGCGTCTTGGAGGACATCTTGGACATCTGCTCCGCCGAGACGGGACTGACGTACCGGCGGCGGGTGCGATCCGGGAAGCTGTTCGTGGAGCCGCTGCCAACCGCGGCCATCACGGCATATCACAAGCCCGCGGACAATCTGCCTGCCTTCGATATCACTCTGGCGAAAGGCAGTCTCACAGGCAGCGACAGCATGGTGGACCAGATCAACAGCGTGGTGCTGACGGAGGAGTCCGGCAGTTCCGCCCGTGTTCTGGGGCGAGCCTCCAACGCGGCCAGCATTGCCCAGTACGGCCTTCTGCAGCAGGTGGAAAGCCTCTCCGGAGACGAAACCACCGCCCAGGCCCGCCAGCGTGTGAAGACGCTGCTGGACCAACAGGACCGGCTGAGCCGGGAGCGAACCGTAGAGAACATTTTCGGGTGCGACGAGGTGACTAGCGGCGTTCTGCTGAACTTTATCCCAAACCGCTACGACGTGTCCGGCCCCATGCGGGTGACCGGCGTAACCCATCGGTACGGCACCACCCACATGATGACGCTGACGGTGAGCACGCAGATGCCAAGAGCCGCCGGCAGCGGAGATACTATCACGGTATAAGGAGGGACCTATGTCACCTGATTACGAGCTGGCCCAGGAATTGAAACGTCTGGGCAGTGACAGCGGCCGCGGGGAACTGCAGGGAAATCTGGAGGGGACGGTGGTCTCTGGCAATCCCCTGAAGATCTCCCTGTACGGAGGGGAGATCATGGCCCCTCCCCTGCCGCTGAAGACACTGTTCTGCGCCCAGGGATTTTACCGGGATAAGGACAATAGCCATCTGTATCTGGAAGAGTGGAGAGCGGGCGACAAGGTGGCCTGCTGTATGCTCGGCAACACGCTGGTGGTACTTGGCCGTCTGGCAGATCCGGGCGAACAGATGAAGGTGAGGTAAAAATATGGCCATGTTTCCAATCATCCCGGAGGATATCCCCGCTCAGACGGCGGAGGACATCGGCCGGGTACCGGCTTTTGACAGCACCTCCTGCCGTTTCCTGCTGCAGGACGGCGCTCTGGTGGAGCGCAGCGGCCGGGCGGCTGTGCGGCAGTGGTTTGACCTGATGCTCCGCCAGCAGGTGGACAAGATCCCCATCTACCGCACAGAGGGGCAGACAAAGCTGGGGGTAGACCGGGAGATGCTTGGCAGCAAGCTTCCCTCCGGCCTCATCACGGCAGAGATCGAGCGCAACGTGCGGGAGACCGCATCCTTCTGCCCGGCGGTCCGGGCCATCCAGGATCTGACCGTTACCCGGCGGGGACGGGCCTGCCGGGTGGAATTCACCGCCGTGCTGTACAACGACGAGACTGTGGAGGTGACGACGAATGTCTGAGACACTTACTACCATGTTGGCCGCCATGCCGGACGGCTATCAAAAGACGGTGGGCTTCCCCACCTACGACCTGCTGGCTGCGGCTTCCATCCCCATGGAGGAGCTGGCAGAGGAGTTGGCCAGAACCCGGGAGATGCTGGACCCCTCCACACTGACGGGTACCGACCTGGACAACTATATCAAATCCAGATCCGGGCTGGTACGGAATCCCGCGACCTGCGCCTCCGGCGTGCTGCAGGTGACGGGCACCGGCACCATCACGGCTGGAGATCTCTTTGAGTCCGGCGGCGGCATCCAGTTTGCCGCCACGGAGGCGGTGGAGATCCAGGGCAGCGGTCAGGTGGCCGTCCGTTGCACCCAGGCGGGCGCAGCTGGAAACCTGCCCGCCGGCAGCGTAACGCTGATGCCGGTCCAAATCGCCGGTATCGTGAATGTGTCCAATTCGGGCACAATGACCGGCGGCTACGACGCGGAAACGGACGCGGCCTACTTTGAGCGTTACCTGCTCCGCCTGCAGACGCCGCCCACCAGCGGTAACCAGTATCACTACCGCAGCTGGGCGCTGGAGGTCTCCGGCGTGGGCGGCGTGCAGATCTACCCGCTTGGCCATGGTGACAACACCGTGGACGTGGTGATCATCGATGCAGACGGCGAACCGGCGGACACGGAGCTGGTGGGCCGGGTCCAGGCGCACATCGACCCCGGCAGTCAGGGCCTTGGCGAAGGAGAAGCTCCCATCGGGGCATATTGCTACGTCAGCGGCGCTGAGGGCGTTTCTGTGGACCTGGCGCTGACGGTGACGGCTCTACCCGGGGCGGTACAGTCGGAGGTCACAGCGGCCATCCAGGCGGCCGTGGCGGCCTATCTTAAGAGCGTTGCCTTCCGGCAGGACTACGTGAGCTATGCGCAGATTGCCGCAGCGATCCTGGGTGCCGAGGGCGTGGAGGACTTCGCGGACCTGAAGGTCAACAATGGGACGGCCAACGTGGCCATTGCCGCAAGGCAGGTGGCTGTGCTGGGGACTGTGACGGTGAGCTATGCAGCTGGTACGTAACCTGCCCCAGCAGTACCGGGAGGACCCGTGGGTACTGGCTCTGGCTGACGCCATTCTGGGCGTGCTGGAGGATCAGGACGCCCAGTCCGTGAGTATCCGGGAGCAGCTGAGCCTGGACACCATCACCTGGGCGCTGGAGATCGAGGAGGCCCTGGCGGGCATCGTCCCTCCGGCAGATGCGACGCTGGAGAACCGGCGGAGCACACTGAAGGCCAAGCTGCGCAGCAGCGGCAAGGTCACCATTGAGCTGATCCAGGCGGTGTGTGACGCGTGGAAAAACGGCGAGGTGGTGGTCAGCTTCACCGGCGGCAAGATCCGGCTTCAGTTCGTGGGCGCCTACGGTGTCCCGGCGGATCTGGATGCGCTCAAGGCAGCCGTCCGCCTCGTCATTCCCGCACATCTGGCGGCGGAGTATGCTATCAAGTACCTGCTGATCCGGGACATCCATGAGATCATGACCATCAGCACGCTGGAGACCCAGCCGCTGGGCATTTTCGCGTTTTAGGAGGTAGTCTATGAGTACGACAACTGACAAACTGGCGCTGTTTAAGTATGATCCCAGCACCGACGGCGCCCAGACTTTTAATATCCAGAAAGCCTTGAATGATAACTGGGATAGGCTCGATGATGCGGTAAAAGAGATCCTTATAACTTTGGCTAACAAGGCTCCGGCTGGGTTTGGCTTGGGTTCTGAGTATACAAGCTACATTGCGGACTTTAACGCTTGCATCAAAAACGGATGGTATAGAGCCTACTCAAATTCCTTGAACTATCCAAGCATTGGTGGATTGGGTGCCAGATACGGGGCGCTTCTGGTATTGACAAGAGACTCTACGATTTACCACGTTTATTATGTAGCGCTCTATTCTGTGATGTATACCATTGAGAGATATTCCAACGATGGCGGAACAACATGGTCCGAATGGGAATTTGTGAATCCACCCATGGAGCTCGGCGTAGAGTACCGCACCACGGAGCGGTATCTGGGCAAGCCGGTATATGTTAAGGCTGTAGATTGTGGAGCCATGGCGAACAATAAAACTATTGTTATCACTGACGATTCAAAAAGGATCTTAGATGTCATCCTAAAAGGAAATCCTACTCTATTCCCAATGGGGCCAAACGGTTCCGGTCTTGGTGCGTGGGATGGCTGCTTTACTGCAGGTGGAACGCAGATAACACTTTATGCAGGAGACAGTTTGGCAGCTTCGAATCACGCCGCTGTTGCAATAGCAAAACTCATTGACGCGTAAGTCAATTAGTCTGTGGTTTTTGTGTAGCGTAAGCTGGCGTATACAGAATATCTGGACAAATCATTCAATGTCTTGATATAAACACACTCATAATTTGCCCAAACAGTCAGTTCGTTGGCGTTGTGTGTAAAAGACGATGCGTTCAAGCCCTGAAGTGTAACATCAATCATGTATGCAACATTCGCGATACCATGTGCAACTTCTTTGCTTGTTGTATTCGGCAGATTACCGCAATCCACAACCTTGACATACACCGGCTTGCTCAAGTACCGCTCCGTAGTGCGGTATTCTACGCCGATATCTAACGGCACTTGACCAAACTCCCATGCACTCCATCCAGACGAGTAATCGAGATTGGCCCTTCTCATCCACCTGTCATTATTTCCGCGCGGGAAGACGTATTGGTCCGTCCTCGCTCGCTTATCAGAAGTAACAACAACCACCGTACAATACTGAAAATAGGGTTTCCCATCAATCGCCTTATCATTGTTGTAGTAATAGTAAATTCCACTTTCCGTTAAGGTATCTAAGTCCGCCAATGAAGAAATTGTTTTGGTTGTAGTCGAGCCCAAACCATACCCAGCAGGAGCGGCTCCAATGGCAGCGGGCGTGATTGGGTCCGCGCCGCCCTTGGCGTGCTGCGTGGCATGGGTGGAATTGGCCTTGTTAGCCGAAGTTATATCACGCGCACAGCTTGTTATAGCTGTGCCGGACAGCCTCCTGTGAGAGCTGCGCATAGATCTGTGTGGTGTCAAGGTTTGAGTGGCCCAACAACTGCTGGATGACTACGATATCCATGCCTGCGTTAAGTGCGCTGGTGGCAAAGGTATGCCGGAGCTTATGCGGATGCAGAGGAACTGACAGCCCAGCCCTTACACCGATACCCCGTATGATTTTCTCAATGGCCTGACTGCCAAGCGGCCCATAGGGAGCCGTATTGCACGAGAACAAGTCGGAACTGCTCTTACTGTGAGCGAGGTAGGATTGGAGCGCCAGCTTCGCCCGGACGCTGAAATATACAGTCCGTATTTTATCACCTTTGCCCCGGACTTCTATTGTCCGCGATTGAAAATCTATTGCGCCGATCGGAACATTGGTTAACTCAGACAGGCGGCAGCCGGTGGAAAGGTACAATTCAAATATGGCCCGTTCCCGGGGCGTCTCGAGAACGGCACGGCACCGCTCCACCTCCTCCTGGGTGAGGGGTTGCCGGGTGTGTTTCTTATCAATGCGGGCGCTGCGGATGCGGTTCATGGGGTTGCGCTGTATTTTCTCCTCAGTCTGGAGCCAGCCGAAGAAGCTACGCAGACAGTTTAGGTAGGTCTGCACGCTATCCTTTTTCATGTGACGTTCTTCCTTCAGGTGGGACAACCACCGGCGCACGTGATCCGTGGTGATCTGGGCGGGCGGCAGATCCAGCCATTGCCGGAACAGGTTCAAAATCTGACGGTAATTGCGGATGGATTTTTCGGACAGGCTATCTGCCCGCTTGGCGGCCAAAAATTCTTCAATGCTGTCCTCCAAACTGGAGCAGGCGGCGGTGGCGGTGACGGTGTACCCGGAAAGGATCTCCCAAATGGCGGTCTTTGCGTCCGGCCGATCCATGGCCGTGCAGATCGCGGTGTATAGCTCAACTTTTGGTTCCATATCAATAGCCCCCTTCACTAAATTGGAACCATTATAATACAAATCAACAGAAAGCAGGTGCGAAGGTGTACGCAATCATCAAGGTCTCCAGAATGGAGGTATTCGACAACCGGACGCTGCGGCTGACACCGGAACAGGTGAAAGCCCGGACCGGCTGCACCCACGTCATAAACGGCTATTTCTTTAACGGCAAGTTTCAACCGCTTGGCTGGACGGTGATCGATGGCAAAATCATCAGTCGGGACGCGTATCAGGATTGGGGTATTTCCGCCGGCTCTGATAGAAAGCCTCGGATGCTGACGGATCGGGGCGGCAGCTTTCTTTCCGGGGTGCCTCTTTTGAAAAACGGGGCGAAGCTGAAGCGAAACCTGACACCGGATGTGGCCCGTCCAGCGGAGCGGACAGCTGTGGGATGGATGCCGGATGGACGGGTGCTGATCTGGTGCGACAAGATGATCCTCACCAGAGAGCAGCTGCAGGACAAGCTGCTGTCCCTGGGATGTGTGGACGGCCTGATGCTTGACGGCGGCGGCAGCACGCAGGGGGTATTCCCCGCCAGCAAGGTGGTCAGCAGCCGCAAGGTGTCCACAATGCTATGCTTCTGGGCAGAAACGGAAGAGACGAAGGAGGATCCCAAAGTGGAAACGAAAAAGAAGGTTTGTCTGGACGCAGGGCACAGCGCCAGCAACAAGGTCAACAAAAGTCCGGACGGTACATACTTCGAGCATGAGTTCGCCCTGGACATGGCAAAGCGCATCAAAGCCCATCTGGAGTGCTACGGCGTGGAGGTGGTGGAGACCCGGCCGGATGGGGGCGACGTATCCCTGGGTGAGCGGTGCCGCATCTCTAATGCGGCCAAGCCGGACCTGTTTGTGAGCCTGCACAGCAACGCCACGGGGACGCTCTCCACAGGCTCGGACGGCTGGGGCTATGCCCGGGGATGGGAGTGCTATGTGTACGGCCTCTCCGGGGCGCGCTATAAGGCCGCAAAGACCATTCTGGCAAGTGTGGAGGGTGTGGCGCCCGCCATCCGCTCCACGCCCATTCTGGCGAAGCCGGGGCTGTATGTGCTGGCTCACACCAGCGCTCCGGCGGTGCTCATTGAGCATGGCTTCCATACCAGCCGGGAGGATGTAGCGTACCTGAAAGACAGCGCTTACCGGGAGAAGCTGGCGGCGGCGGAGGCCCGGGGCATCCTGGAATACTTCGGCATTGCATGGAAAGAGGTATCGGAGCTGGACGCAGCGGTGGACAAGCTGGCGGCGGCTGGGATCATCGACAGCCCGGATCGCTGGAAGAAGCTGGACTTTACGGAGAACAGCGTGCGGCTGCTCATCATCAAGATGGCGGCGGCGCTGAAATAACGAAGGAGGATACAGACATGATGGAGAACGTGACGAAGTTCAAGGCGGCGCTGGCCGCTGTTCTGGCAGCCATGACGGCCCTGTGGGGCTGGTTCGGCTGGCTGGTGCTGGCGTGGGTTGGCTGCATGGCCATCGACTACATCACCGGCTACAGCGCTGCGGCGAAGAACGGGGAATGGTCCTCGCAGATCGCCAGAGAAGGACTGTGGCATAAAGCTGGCTGCATCTTCGCCGTGCTGGTGGCGGGCATTCTGGACGCCGTGGTGGGCTATCTGTTGGGGAATATCCATGGACTGGCATTGCCTTTTGAATATACGGTATTTGTGTGTCCGCTGGTGGTGGTATGGTATATGCTGATGGAGTTGGGCAGCATCCTGGAGAATATAGGCAAGATGGGAGCCCCTCTGCCGGAGTTCCTGAAAAAGATGATTGTCGTGCTGAAAGCTACGGTGGATGCTTCCGGGGATGCTGCCATCGGAGATCATGAAGGCTCCGCAAATAACTGATTGATAACCATGGAGAAGTGGCACTTTCACATTAGCATTTTAGTTAGCATTTGCTTTCCCGATTTTTGATTTTGTGTACTTTGGCGTTTTCGGATTGCTCGATTATTGAGCGCCGAAAAAACGACTGTACCGATTGAAAGTAAAGAAAAAACCGTGTAACCATTGAGGCTACACGGTTTTTCTTTTTGGTGCCGGTGGTGGGACTCGAACCCACACGGTATCGCTACCAACGGATTTTGAGTGCTTGGCCCACGTATTTCCACCGCAGCACTCCGCAGTCCTCCGTCGCCCCAAAGCATTGCAATTACAAGCTTTTTGCGGTTGCCTCTTGATTTTTCAATGGCTTCACAGAAGCCCCAAAAGTTCTCTCCTGACGCAACTTGGAGAGAACTAAGAGAGAACTCATTCCTTCGGCCCCTTGAGAAAGAAACGGAGAACCGAGGAGAGAACTCAGACGTATTTTCGGGTTTTAGGAGAGAACTAAAACCATCAAACATGGCACCGAACCTATTTGCCAATGGCTATTTGCAAGGAGGTTCGGAAATGAAAGACATAAGAAATAAATATAGACGGCAGTTCAAACAGTACCCTGATTTGGTATCTGTTTCGATGTTCCGGGAAATGCTGGGCGGGATCGGTGATTCCTTTGCCCGTCGCCTGATCCGTGAGCAAAAGGTCAAGGCCATCTTCATTAAGCCGCACTACTGGATACCCAAAGAGTCCGTCATCGACTATGTGTTGAGCGAGGACTATGCCAGCAGAAAGCTGAGGGTGCGGGTATGAGGAAAAAGGAGTTGAAGCTTACAGATATTCCCGGTGACTATCTGAGCAAAGAGGATTTCTACAAAATTGCCCACATCAGCAAAAGGACAGCGCTATGGCTTATAGAGACAGAACTTGTTTTAGCCGAACGGCCGGAAAAACAGGGGCTTGGATACCGGATACCAAAAGCAGAAGTCGAGCGATATCTCGCGGATAAGAGCATAAACCCCACGAAGTATCGGCGTAGTGATCGTTGTAACAGATATCCATACTGTCCGGTGCAATGGTACACGAAGCGGCTCGGCAAAGAGATTCGCACGGTTGTCGAACAGGATATTGCCCATCTGCCGGATGTACTGGCTCCAAAACAGGTCAGTGTGATTCTTGGGTACAATCTCAGAGAAATCTACGACTGGGGCCAGACCCGAGGATTAAAAGCCTTACGCCTGTCCGGAAAACTATATTATCCGAAGCCATTTTTGCTGGATTTTGTTGCTTCAAAAGCATACCACAATATTCGAGAGAAGTCAAAAGAACATATCGAACTGCTTAGGAGGGTTCTGCATGAGTGAGCATGTTATTGCAGTCACCAATCAAAAAGGTGGCGTTGGAAAAACGACTACAACGGTAAACCTTGGAGCCGCGCTCGCTGCGGCTGGTAAAAGGGTCTTGGTCATAGACTATGATCCGCAGGGAAGCTTGACGGCTTCTTTTGGGTATACACCGGCCGAACAGAAGCGCACAGTAAATAATCTGATGCTTGCCGCCATTGACTACCCGGAAGATCTCGAAACGCATCTTGAACGGACGATCATCAGAACGGAATCCGGAATTGATCTTATCCCTTGTAACAAGAGAGTGGCCGATGCTGCGGCCCGCCTGCAGGTTATGCAGATGTCCCAGTATAATGCCATGGGGGCAGAAGATCGTGCCTGTGAAAAAGTGCTAGCTGTGATCACCGATATCCTTCGCAGCCACTATGATTACATCATCGTTGATTGCGGATTGAAGTACGAACTTCTTACGGTCAACGCCCTCTCTGCCGCCGATTACTGCATCATTCCGGTGCAGGCACACTTTTTGGCAAGTGAGGGTATCCCGGAAGTGCTGGAGTTGGTTCGCTCCGTTCAGGCCAAGTTCAATCCATCGCTGAAGATCGCCGGCATTCTTATTACCATGTATCAGTCCAAGCCGCAGCTTTGCGAAAGTATTCGGGAAAGTGTTGTAGATGTGTATGGAACAAAGATCAATGTGTTCTCTCACCCAATCGAGTACACCATAAAACTTGCAGAGGCACCGGCCGCAGGTCAAAGCATCTTCGTCTACAGGCCGCAAAATCCTGCGGCAGTTTCGTATCGGTGTCTGGCCGAGGAGGTGTTGCAGCTTGAGTAAAGGCGGTATGAGTACCATGCTCAAAAACAGGATGCTTGCCACCCAGCAGGCATCCGAGCTTGAGGTCGGCAATGCTGCATATGAAACGCTCTTCCAGACCCCTTCAAATGCTCCGCAGCCAAAGGTGTGTAAATTGCCTATCAGCAAATTGCATCCCTTCTTCACCGCTGATATAGGATTTAAGCCCTATTCTGCATCGAAACTTCAGGCACTGGCAGAGCACATGGCGGCCGAAGGGCAGCTTGAACGGATCATAGTTCGCTCCATTCCCTATCGGGATGAATACGAGATTCTGGCTGGGCACAATCGAACCAACGCAGGACGGTTGAATAACTGGTCAGAGATAGAGGCGGAAATCGTTGATGCTGATGATGAGCGAGCTACGACCATCGCCATCGCCACCAACCTGCTTCGACGGCAGGATTTAACGATTATTGAGCGTGGACAGGCATACAAAGCACTTTTAGAGGCGCAGAGAAGGCAAGGGTTTCGATCTGATATTCAAACTTCAGGCGAAATTCGCCAGAAGTTTGATTCCGGTACCTTTGGCGAGATTCGCCAAAGGTACAGCGCGCGAAAAATTGTAGCGGAGTTTTTCGGTGTTACGGAATACGAGATCCGCAAGGCAATTAAGATGACCCAGCTCATCTCGGAGCTGCAAGAGATACTGGAAGAACAGCCGAAATTGCTGCCTCTGGCCTGCGCAGAAAAAATAGCTGACTACGAAGCCGTATCCCAGCGCGCATTTATCGAAATGTGTTCCATTGAAGGCTATCAGTTGAACATAGCGACCGTGAATTATATCGTTCAGAGATGTCCCCCACCCTGCGCAGACCGCCAGCTTATTTATGCGGCATGGCGGGAGGCCAGAGCGGCCGAGGAACGGAGAGCAGCTATGCCTCCGAAGAAACTCAGCTTTGAGCGAAAGAAGTTTGCTCCATATATCGAAAAGGTCGGAGGTGAAGATGCGCTGGAAAAACTCTTTCTTGAGTTTTTGAGCAACCATTTTGGATGAGAAAAAATAACTGTTGGTAGATAGGCTTGGCACCGCTTTTGCGGTGCCGGGCTTTTTTTATGCCATAGGAAGGTGACGAAATGAACGAACTGAGAGAAAGAGCGCGAGGGCGCCGTGCACAGAACCCCTTTGACGGTGGAGCCGAGGAACGACTGAAAAGAATGGATCTGCTCAAGGCAGACGGTGAAGCAAACAAGACGACACTGCTGACGCTGAGTGCAGTATTTGCGGGGCTGCTCTTTGATGAGCTGTGTGACTTTTACCAGGATTATTCCATGGTGAAGGATGATTTGGGTCAACTGTTTTCGGCGGCTGAAACAGCTGACGCCCGGCAGAAGTTTCTGCTGATCTGCCTGCAGTATGACGCCCTGGGGCAGGCCCTGCCCAATCCCATCTGGTGGATCAGCGGCAGTCCTGCTCTTGCGGGCGCGTTTGCAGACAGCTATGTTCTGCACCTGAAAAAGCTTTGTGACTCCGAGGAGGTGCTCTAATTTTGAAAGGAATTTTGGTCTATCAGCCACCGGATAAGCCTGCCCAGCTCCCGGAATTTATTGATGGTCTCGATCCACGCTTGCGGGAGAAGATCATCATGCAGCTTTATCAGCTGTCCAAGCCCCATAAGCCGGAGCTGCGAGAACCCCATTTCAAGCGGTTTTCTCTGGAACGCTATCGGGATCTGTGTGAGCTGCGGGTAAAGAGCAAGATGTTAGTTCGCATCATCTTCTACTTTTGCCCCAACGGACAGGTGCTGCTCCTGCATGGCTTCATCAAACGCCAGAAGCGTGACACGATGCAGGCCCTGGAGCAAGCCATCAGAATACTGGACGCACTACGGGAGCACCCGGAGCGCGCAGTAGAATACAAAATCAAGGAGGAGGAAAGAGCATCGTGAAACGAACACCGCGCACCCCGAAAGTTGCGGCGGAGAAACGCTGCGCAGGAAAAAACTGAGAATAGGAGGCTCCCGTAAAAATGAAAAAAGCAATACTTTGTGTGCTGCTCACGCTGGCCATGTCCGTCAACGCCTTTGCTTTGGAGGTGCCTACGGATACCGTGGTCCAGAATCTCAACGGCAGCCAGCAGGCCATCAAGACCTACACGATCCCGCCGGACCAGGACCCGGCAACCTTGATCGAGGAACCTTTTGAACTGAAAGGTTTCCTCTACACTTTTGCAAACATTGTGAAAACCGAAAACCCCGTTGAAGAAACTAAAGTGCATACGGAGATCATCACCATTGAAACAGCCAAGAAAGACCTGTCTGTGGTGCTTGAAAATCTGGAGCCCACCATCGAATTCGATGATGGCAATTTCAAAGGCACCCTCGCACTGGATCACACCAGTATTGTCACTGAGGCTGCAGGTTACACCACCAAGAGCTATACGGTGACGGAAACCAAGACCATTGGCCAGCTGGACCGCAATGATATGTCTTATGTCCCGTCTACTACCGTAAAGGATGGCAGGACTTTGAATCTTGCCAATGTGGAGTGGCAAGTCACCGGTACCGATCTTGTGGGAGAAGCACTGATGCCCTCGTCCTATCAGGCCATTGCCGCCTACTCTGCGAAGGCGTCCTACAATGCAGCAACCGGATACATCACAACCGCAGAGTATGTGGGGGATGTTACCCACGAGGGAATTGAGAGTATCACCTATGTACTGACATATTTGGGTGAGGAAATTGTTCCCGAGCCGATTGAGGCCGATGGTACCACCGATATGATCAGCAGCTTTGGCAGCTTTTTCACTGAAAACTGGCCTTTCCTGCTGGCGGGCGGTGGACTGATCGCTGCGGCTGTCTGCGGCGGTCTTCTGATCCACAACCGCAGAACTGCGAAGCGTCAGGAAGAGGATGAGGAGTTGGAGGAAGATTCTGAAGAACAGGAGGAGCAGAACGCATGAAGCACATGAGGCGACTGATTTGTATGGCGCTGATGATCGCAACGGTATTATCTCTGTCGGTCAGCGCCTTTGCCGCAGAATACACCTTTGAGTCTACGTCGGATTCGGAGTATTACCCCTCCACATCCTATGAGGATATTTACGGTTCGTACAACTACGGCGGCATCAATGTTGTGGACTATCAAATCCCGGAACTGTCCTATGGCTGCTTCAGCACGACCCAGACCGGCGTCATGGAAAAGGTCCGCTTGCCCGGGCTGCAGCAGTATGTGAATGTCTCCACCAGCGCCGGCGGTTATGGCGTTGGTGCCGGCAGCTACGGCACTCCTGTAATCTCCAGCGGAACCACCATCACTCCCGTCTATCGGGAGCCTGCCTATACCAGCGCTGAGGACATGGAACGCAAGGACGGCAGCATCGGCACCTTGAAGATCCCCTCTCTGGACATCAACATGAAGGTCTGGGAGGGCGAGACCAACGCCAGCATGGCAAAGGGTCTCGGTCACTACACCACGACCTCTGCATGGGATGGCAACGTGGCAGTCTGCGGCCACAATAGAGGTGCCAAATATGTGATTGGCGACATCAAAGATTTGGAAATCGGTGATACCATCACCTATACCACCATCTACGGCACACGCACCTACGAGGTCGTTTTGGTAAAGACTATCGCCAGTACAGACTGGAGTTATCTGCAGGCCACGGCCGACAACCGCATCACCATCACCACCTGTCTAGCCAACCAGCCCAGCAAACGAGTCTGTGTTCAGGCTGTGGAAGTGGATCGCTAAAACCATTGCGGCGCAACGGTTTTGCGGTGTTGAGTTTTATCGGCGCAGTGATTTCAAATAAACCTTTGACACGCTTAGATTTCTGTATTATTCTCAAATCACTCCGGAGAATATAAACCCCCAAAGGAAGTATCTGAATTGGTACAGAAATTCAAGCCACAAAGGAAGGACGATGAAGTAAGGATCAAAATGGACATCACAGTTGACCTTCCTGCGGAATTGGCAGAGCAGGCTGAGCAGATGGGTATTTATGAGTTTGATCGCTGCGTCTATGACGAAAATACCCGCCGCATGACAGCCAGTGTAACCACTACGTTTTATCGGAAGGGAGCGTGATATTGTGAAACGAATCCGAACCTTTTTAATCTTGACGCTGTTCCTTGTGTCGATGACCGGCAGCGCCTTTGCCGCCGGAGCCAACACTGAACAGCAAACCGCCGCATCCTACCTGCGTGAGGCGGGTATCATGGTTGGAAACGAGACCGGTGATATGATGCTGGATCAGGGCCTGACCCGTGCGCAGATGGCTGCGGTGCTCACCCGTATCGTTGCAAATCCCGATCATGTCGAGGCGGATAGTGCTTACTACCGCGGCCAGTGCAAGTTCACTGATGTGCCCGACTGGGCAAAGGTCTATGTCGGCTACTGTGCCGCAAATCATCTGGTGGCTGGTTATGGAAATGGCCTTTATGGACCGAGTGATCCCGTCACCCCCGCTGCGGCCTGCACGGTAATGCTTCGTTGCTTGGGCGACGTGGATATGGAGTGGACCTACAGCACAGCATGTCAGACGGCTGTTGAGCTGGGACTATCTTCTGCGGAAGCTCTCACTGGAGCGGAAATTACTCGCGGCAACATGGCAGTTCTGATCTACCGCACCATGGCAAAGATGGGATATGATATCGAAGTATCTGAAGCGCCGCAGTCAGCCACACCGGCAGGACAGGCTATCAGCAGAAACGACGATGGTTCCATCAATGTCCCGTCTGACGGCTCCCGCTATGTGCCGCAGGCTGGCGATGTGATCCGCTGCGATGATGGCACCAACTACACCATCACCGATGTTCGCCGCTACGATGCCAATATGTTTGCCAGCGGCCCTCTGCCCGAACTGCCCGAGCCTACTTGTGACTGGAGCCTGCTGCCCCAGCCGGAGTTGCCGGATGCAGAGGTCAGACACTTTACCATCGGTGACAGCGAGTACATGTTTATCCGAAATCTCTATGAGACCCGTCGAATGCTCTATACCCTATATAACGCCATCGGAGACAACCCGGAAACCTGGCAGGACGGCAAACCCGTTTTGCATCCCAGTGGCAACCCCAAGGTGCGCATCAATCTGACGATTGCGGATGATACCCAGGCGGAATGTTTCTGGCCCTGGCGCGAGAGCGAAATCGTTGCTCCATTCAATTCCAGCCCCTGTGGGACCCACTCACTTGAGGCGTGGGATGTCTACAAAGACGGTGTGTTCCTGCAAACTGAGTATTTAGTCCACCATACAGTCTAAAAGAGGGAGACAGCACAAATCGTGCTGTCTTCCTCTTTTGCATCTCCCCACAAGTTCATATTTCACCCAAGGGGGGATGCTGTTCTGTATGAATGGGTATCCTCCCTGATTTTATGGAGGTAAGCCTATGAAAAAGCGTTTCATGTCAGCGTTTTTAGCCGTCATCATGCTTTTTAGTATGCTCTCGACCACCGCTTTCGCAGCATCTTCGGAAGAGGAAGCACTGGGCGAGATCAATATTTTCAATGGCGGCGTAACAATGTCGTATCTGTCTATCAACGGACGTATCCGTGAGCAGATCTATACCTACTATAACCGTGTTACTCCATCCGGAGCGGTCAAAGAAATCCCTGCCTACTGCGTGAACCCCAATGATAAGGGCGTTCCCCAGACCGTAGGGGTGGGCGAAAGCATCAAGTATCTGGCCGATGAAAAGGCGGCAGATCCCAAGGTCACCGGTATCATCGCCAACGGCTATCCCAATCGCGGCCTGAGCGAGCTGGGCCTTGAGAATAAGTACCACGCCTACTATGCCACCAAAATGGCCCTGTGGTGCTATCTCCTGTCCCATTGGGACATCAACAACCTGAAGGTCAACCCCAACCTGACCGGCCTTGAATTGGAGCGTGCGCAGAAGATCCTCGCCGCAGCCAAGGACATCTACCGCCGTGGCACGACATGGACCGAAAATCTGTCGCCCAATGTCAGATGTACTCCTGACCGTGATGTTGCCTATGAAGTGACCGTCAACGGCCGCCAGTATAAGCAGCAGGTCTTTACGGTTACATCGAAGACCTGGGTGTGCGATTACAAAATCAATGTCGCTTTCACGGACCCTGCCAGCGTTCCTTCCGGCACCCGCATCGTGGACATGAATAACAATGACATCTTCACCCTGACCACCAGCGCCACCGGTGAAGGCTATTCGGCACAGTTCAAGGTCCTCTACCCGTCGGACAGCGTGGCCGGACAGACCGGCAGCGTGCAGCTGTCCTTTGATCTGGATGTTTACCAGTACGCCATCTTCTATGCCTCTGTAGTTGAGGTGGATAAATACGGCAATATCCAGAATTACATGGTGGACACCGACCCCACAAGGAAAATGAACCTGTCCGCCTACAGTAACTATGGTGATGAGCCCGAAGTGGAAATGGATACCGGCCTCCAGATCGTCAAGTACGAAGCCGGCACAACCATCCCTCTGAGCGGCGCCATGTTCGAGGTCGTTGGTCCTGACGGTGCCACTGTTGGTACCTTTACCACCAATTCCTCCGGTAAGATCCGCATCCCTCTGACCCTGACCGGAAACTACACCGTATATGAGCGGGTCGCGCCGGACTTTTACCTGCTCAGCGAAGAACCTGCCCAGAATGTGCAGGTGGTCTACGGTGAGGTGGCCGAAGTTGTGTTTGAAAACGAGCCCTACGGCAATCTCCGCATCGAGAAAACCTCCAACACCGGCATGAACCTGCCCGGAGCACTGATCACGATTACCCACATTGAAAGCGGTCAGCGCTATACCGGAGAGACTAACTCCGCAGGTGTTGCCGTCTTCCGTGAGATCCAGCCCGGCGCGTATCGAATCGAAGAAACTGCAGCTCCGGCGGGATGGCTGCTGGATGATACCATCTACACCACGACCGTCATTGCCGGTGAAACCACTACATTCCATCTGGTCAACGAGGAGCTGCCGGGCCTTCGCATCATCAAGTACGACCGCAAGAATATGGTCGCTATGCCCGACGTCACCTTTGAGGTCTGGCGTGACGGTGTTTCTCTGGGTACCTTCCGCACCGATGAGTTCGGTGAAATCCTTTTGACCGACGTGGAGCCCGGCACCTATCGAGCCGTGGAAGTGGATACAGGCAGTGATGGGCATATCCTCAACACCACCCCCCAGGAAGTAGAGCTGGAAGCCGGTGACGGCATCAAGGAGCTGATGTTCTTCAACGACGTCAAGCCCGGCCTGCGACTGGTGAAGGTGGACAGTGCCGATCCCTCTAAAGTCATCCCCAATGTCCTGTTTGAGATTAAATCCGTTGCGGGTGACTACGGTCCCGAAGAGTTCCGAACCGATGAAAACGGTGAGATCGTCCTGAGCAAGCTCCCTGCGGGTGCCTATGTGGTAACGGAATTGTCCTGCCCGGGCTATGTCATTGATGAAGCGCAGCGCATTATTCAGCTGGACCCCAACGAGGATGCCCAGTTCGTGTTCACCAACAGTATCAAGCCCTCCCTGCAGATCATCAAGCTCAGCTCCGATGGTTCTGCTCTGGAAGGCGTGACCTTCCGTATCGCCAAGATCGAAGATGGTACACATTACCTCGACCGCACCACCAATAAGAACGGCGAGATCCTTGTCAGCGATCTGGAGCCTGGGGTCTATTCCGTGCGCGAGACCTCTACGGTGTCAGACCACATCATCGACCTCCGGGAGTACAAGGTAGAGCTGTTCCCCGGCAAGACCAGCACGCTGGTCATTGAGAATCAGATTCGCCCCAACCTCTATGTTTATAAGCACGATGCAGACACCGGCGAACCCATCCCCGACACCGTATTCATCATCCGCGCGGCTGACGGCCACAGCGTCGATGAGATCCGCACCGGAACGGACGGCCGTGCCGAGCTGAAAAATCTGCTTCCCGGCGTCTATGAAATCTCCGAGAAGTACGTGCCTTCCCCTTATCTGCTGGATGCTCCCAGTCAGCTGGTGACCCTCTATCCCAACCGTGACCACACCGTTTACTTTGAAAACCATCAGAAGCCCAGCCTGACTGTCAACAAGATTTGCAGCGTCACGGGTGAGCCTCTGAAGGGCGCAAAGTTCCATGTCACCTATGCCAGCAATGATACAGAAAGCGGCGAGATCAACGACCTTGGTTATTTCTATTCCGATGCCGACGGTCAGTTCAAGCTCTCCAACCTGAAGGACGGCTGGTACAAAATCACCGAGGTCGAGTCTGTACCCGGCTACCGCATCAAAGACCCGGCCGCGCAGGAAGTCTTCGTCAAGGCCGGTGAGAGTAAGACCGTCACCTTTGAGAATACTCCCCTCAGTGCCTTGGTCGTATTCAAATTCGATTCCGTCACCGGAGAGGCGGTGAAGAACGCCGTATTCCAGGTGAAGTACCTCACCGGCACTTCCGGCACCGGCGGCACGGTCATCGGCACCTATAAGACCTCTGCAAACGGCAGCTTCACCGTTACAGGGCTCGACGAAGGCACCTATATCGTGGAGGAATTGGCCAGTGACAGCGGCCACGTCATTGATACCGCTCCCCAGACCGCCTACATCAGCGGCAAGGATCAGGATGTGGTGGAGCTGTATTTCGGCAACTCTCCCAAGGGTGCGCTGCTCATCAAGAAGATCGACAGTGTGAGCCGTGAGCCTTTGTCTGATGTTGAGTTCTTCGTCACCACCTCTGACGGCACTGTGGTTGGCAATGCCAACGGCAAGTTCGTCACCGACAGCGCAGGCACCGTTCTGATTGAGAACATCGACCCCGGCACGACTTTAGTTGTCAAGGAAACCCGTACCAAGGACAATACCTACATTCTGGATGATACGCCTCAGACTGCCCGCATCAAGGCCGGTCAGACGGTCACTCTGGAGTTCCGCAACCAGCCCAAGGGCAGTCTCATCATCCACAAGCAGGATTCCGTGACCAAGGAGCCTCTGGAAGGCGTTCAGTTCAAGATCACCTATGCTGATGGTCGTGTGGTTGATGCAGATGGCGGACAGCTTTCCTCCAACGGTTTGTACTGGACCGATAAAAACGGCCAGATCAAGATTACCGGCATCACCGGCACCATCGTGGTGACTGAGGTGCAGAGCATCCCGGGCTACACCATCCATGAGGAGACCCGCAGCCAGACCGTGGTTGTGAACACCAACGACACGCAGAGCTTGTATTTCTACAACGATCCCATCGGCGGCGTTGAGATCATCAAGGTCAATGCCGATAAGAAGACCGAACGCATCCCCAATGTGAAGTTCGAGATCCGCCGCGCGGATGACGGCCTTGTGGATACCGTGACCACCGATAAAAATGGCCGCGCCTTCCTGTCTCTGGAGGATGGCCACTACTACGCTGTTGAGATCAAGAGTGCAGATGGCTTTGAGCTGGATAGTACGCCCCACTACTTCGAGGTGAAGGACGGCAAAACTACCACTCTCACCGTTGAGAACAAGAGCCTGTCCGGTATTTTGATCCATAAGATCGACAGCAACACCGGCGAGGGCATCTACGGCGTCACCTTCCTGCTCTATGACAGCAACAAGACCCCCATCGGCCAGTATGAATCTGACCAGGACGGCTGGGTATATATCACCGGCCTCACCGAGTCCGGCCGCTACTACATCCGCGAGCTGGAAAATGAGGGCTACAATGTGGACACCCAGATGAAGACAGTCTATGTCAGTGCAGGCAGGACCGTGGAGATCGAATGGGAGAACGAGCCCATCACAGGCCAGATCCAGATTTACAAGTATGCCGGCGAGTACAACGAGATCACAGGCACCGCCCCCGGCACTCCGCTCAAGGGCGCTGTCTATGAGATCATCAATGCCCGCAGCGGCAAGGTCGTGGACTATATCACCACCGATTCCCGTGGTGTGGCGGCCAGCAAGCCCCTGCCTCTGACCCGCTATCAGATCCGTGAGGTGTCCGCTCCCGCCTATTGGCAGGTCTCTGCCCAGGTGTTTGATGTGACGCTGGAATACGCCGGACAGATCATCAAGCTCAACGCCTACGATAAGACTGCAGAACTGGGTGTTTCCATCACCAAACGCGGCAACGCTGCCGTACTTGCCGGAAATCAGATGCGCTACGACATCACCGTAGCCAACACCTCCAATGTGGATCTGGAGAGTTTTTACTGGCATGACCGCATTCCCACCGATGTTGCCCGGGCTACCACGCTCACTACCGGCACTTACAGCGCCCGACTGAACTACCGCATCCTGTATAAGACCAACTATACCGCAAACTATCAGGTGCTGGCCTCCAATCTGCTGACCAGCAACAACTACTCCTTTGCCCTCAACGCCATTCCCATGCAGGCAGGTGAAGTCATTACCGACATCTACTTTGACTTCGGTAAGGTTCCTGTTGGTTTCCAGAGCGTATCCAATCCCACCTTGAGCGTCATGGTCAACGGCAACGCCGTCAATGGCTACTACATGACCAACCGAGCAGATGTGGGTGGTAAGTATCTGGGCACATGGCAGACTGCAAACGCAAGCTGGGTGACCATCATTCAGCGTTACGGCACTACCCTCACACTTCCCAAGACCGGCTATTGATCAAATAGCGGCACATAACTGAAACATTTGACCAGCGGCCTGCGCAGGATGCCTCACGGTATCCTGCGTGGGCCTTTCAAATTAAGGAGGTAACGATAATGAAACATATTCGATTGCAGCTGATCCCCATTCAGGAATTGAATCAGGACCTGTATTGCCATGACGGAATGCACAGCGACTATTTCCGCGAGTTCGTGCAAATGATGCTTTGCCATGCCTGGTCCATCGGCTTTTTGTCGTCCGACCTTTGGGATGCAATTCCCGACATTGCGCAGGCCGCTACTATGCACGACATCGGCAAAACTGCGCTGCCCGAAACGATCATCCACAAAAAGGGCGCCCTTTCTTCCGCAGAACGGGAGTTTGTCAAGGCACATACTATCCTGGGCGCTGCCATGGTGGAAATCGCGCTTGCAGAAATGCGGGACGATCCGATTTATGATTATGCGCTGGAAATCTGCCGGCATCATCATGAGCGGGTCAATGGCCGTGGTTATCCCGACCATCTGTGCGGAGGAGAGATTGCATCCTATGTTCAGGTCATCAGTCTGGCCGATGCCTACGATGCACTCCGAAGTCCCAGGAGCTATCGGGATGCGATGACTGACACCGCAGCGGTGAAAATGCTTCTGGATGAAGAGTGTGGCGCTTTTGATCCGGATCTGATCGATGCCTTCGAGCCGATTCTCGGTGAACTCTGGGATCTGGCTCGACATCTGGCAGAGGAGCCGAATTCCCGGGATTAAAACGCGGTTGGAAAGCGGCAGTGTCAAGGAGGGTGGAGAAAGTCTCCGCTCTCTTACCTATTTGAAGGAGGTTTCCATGAAAAAGCTATATCGGATTTATGTTTCCTGTCTGACGCTTATGCTCATGCTGACTGCACTGACAGTTCCTGCACTTGCTGTGGACGATATGTGGACGGTGGCAAACACCGTCATTGTAGATGTTTACAGCAAAATCGCCGGCATCAGCACGGTACTGGCCGGTCTTATGTCTGCTGTGGCTGTGGTGGGTGCCAAACTCTCCAACAATCAGCACAAAGTTGACCAGGCGTGGGACTGGCTCAAACGCATCTGGATTGCCTGGGCAATCATCAACGGCATTGGCGCGTTCATCGCCTATGTTGCTCCCTTGTTTAATGGCCTTGCAACGTTGACCCCGTAATGTGGATGCGGCTCCGGCTCAAAGGAGGTGTCCACATTGCTTGAGCTGATTTTTCAGGGCTTCATGGAGTGGGCATATGGCCTCACTCTGGAATGCTGGCAATACTTTTCTTCATCGTTGCTCGATATTATGAGCATGGATTTCGCCTATTTGAAAACCCATGTTCCGGTGATCGACGACATCATGCAGGTGCTTATGGCTGTGGGCTGGGCGCTTCTGATCGGCAATCTGGTGTTTCAGGCGCTGAAAAGCATGGCGTCCGGTCTTGGTTTTGAGGGTGAAGATCCAAAACTGCTTTTCACCCGTACTTTTGTGTTTTCCTTCCTCCTGCTGGCAAGCCCTCAAATCTGCGACATAGGGCTGAGCATGACTTCCAAGATCATTGACCTGCTGCAGATACCGGATGCGGTCAATGTGCAGCTGGTGGATGAGAGCGTGTTCGGCTCTCTGACCGCAGCGTGGCTGCTGGTCATTATCTTTGGCATTATCATCATGTTCAAGGTATTTAAGCTGATTCTGGAGATTGCGGAACGCTATGTTATCCTTGCCATGCTGACCATTACGGCACCGCTGGCTTTTTCCATGGGCGGCAGCAAAAGTACGTCCGAGATTTTTACCGGATGGTGCCGGATGTTTGGCAGTATGTGTCTGCTGATGGTGACGAATGTGATCTTCTTCAAAATGCTTTTGTCCGTGCTTTCCACCGTTCCCAGCGGCCTTGATGTTTTGCCGTGGATGGTGCTGATCTTAACCATTGTGAAGGTCGCACGAAAAGCGGACGCCATCATTACCCGTATCGGGCTAAACCCCGCCATGACTGGTGACTCCTTGGGACGCGTATTCCCCGGCGCATTGACCTATATGGTGGTTCGCACCGCTGCCTCCCAGATTACCAAGGCTGTTGGCAAGAGCGCAGGCGGAACCGGAAAAGGCAGAACGCCCGGTACGCCGCCCGGCGGCTCCGGAGGCCCCCGAATGGGCGGTCCTGTTGGTGGGCGCAGCGGCGGCGCTGGAACAAGCAGCTATTCGCAGCAGAGCACATCTCAACAGGCGACGAACCAGCAGACCAGCACACAACAGGGAGCTTCGCAGCAGACCACTTCGCAGGGTACAGCCTATCAGAGCAGTACCACACAGGCGGGCAACCAGCAGACAACCACGCAGGAATATACTGCTGGTTCCTCTTATCAGGCTGGCACGCAGATGGGGCAACCTTCTACCAGAGGCACAGCAGATCGAAAGACATCCGTTCCCACTGGCACGCGCAGGTCTCCGACTCATGTGAAGTCTCAGACTGTAACGCCACCTGTCGGCGCACAAGCCGTTTCCGGCAGACCCGGCATGGCAGGAAAAGCGGGCGCAGCAGCGGTGGGAGTGGCTGGTGCCGCAGGTGCAGCCGCAGTCTCCCAAATCAGAAACGGCGCGGTATCTCCGGCTCAACCGGCAGCCCCCGGCTCACCCGGCGCAGTTCAGCACGGTCCGGCAGGAACGCCGGCAGCACCATCTACATCCCGTATCACGCAGATGAATGCGCAGAAGGTGCAAGGTGGGCCTGTCAGTGGAACGACGCAGGCCGCGGAACACACAGGGATTGCGGTGGGACAGACAACTCAGAACACATCTTCTGTCTCCGCGCAAAAAACCACATCTACGCCCAAAGCTCCGGCGGCATCGGCTCCGGCCCCTTCGGCTGGCCAGACGTCACAGATACGGCCGACAGATACCCGTTATTCCCAGCGACCGCCCCAAAGCGCTCCTGCGGCGGCGCAGCAGAGTCCGTCCGCTGCCCGCCAGACAGCCGTTCATTCGGAAGGCTCGAAGCACGGTCCGGCAGGAACGCCGACCTCGGCGCCTGCTCCGCAGTCCACACGGGAACCCCGGCCCGGCAGGAATGCTGCTCCTGCGGGAAGTGCAGTGCCGACAGAGACAAGGCAGCATAGCCCGGCCCGGCAGGAAGCGCAGCACGCTCCCGCAAGCCCTATGCCTGCTGTCAAGAACGCAGCCCCCAACTTGCACCCCGGCCCGGCAGGAACGGCGGAGGGAGACCGGCAAACAACGCAGGCACGCCAAACGGCGCGGAGCACCACCTCTGTTCCAACTGCCACCGGCTCACAGGCGGGCATGAAGGCAGTATCCAATACCAAGGCGGCGGTAAAGGAACATGCAGCTCCGTCTGCTACCAAACAACCTACAAGGAAGCAGCGGGGTAAGAAAAAATGAGCGAGAACAACAACTCCCGTTCCGGGGCACAGAAGGCCGTTGATCTTGCCCGTGCTGCAAAGGCGGCCTATCGCATTGCTCAGGCAGCAGCGGTGTCCGGTGTATACGGCGCCGCTGTTGCTGCGGCTAAGGAAGCGCTGCCGTTTCTCATAAAAATCGCAATCGGCATTGTGGTTGCCGCCATCGTGATCCCCATGGTGATTTTCACGGCCCTGCCAAACATCTTTTTCGGCTATAACTCCTCAGATACCGATACGGTGATCCGCATGACGGAGCAGGCCATGACCATCGGCGGAACCTACATGAGTCTGGAGGACTTTGAAAAGACCTACATAGACTCTGTGGTGACTGCCATTGCGGCGGAATACGAGGAGGACGGCACCGTTATTGACCGCATCGTTGTGGAGAACTCTATGAAGGAGGAAGACCTGCTGTGGCTGATTGCCATAAACTCAGCGGCTTACCAACAGGATCTTGATGCCATGAGCGCAGCCAACATCCGGGAGTTCTGTAAGTCCCGCATCTCCTATCTGCCATCTCTGGGCCTCAGCGGCGATGGCACGGTGACAACGCTGAAGGTAACAGTCAAGAGGCTGGACCCAGAGGATCTGATGGAACAGCTGGGCTTTGACGACGATGCCAAGCTCTGGGCCGGCGCGCTCTTTGAAACGCTGGAAGAGAGCGATGCCATCGATGAATACTCGTCCTATTATGACTCCTATCAGCCCAGTTACGGTGGGGACGGCTCTTACTCCGGCGATGTTCAGTATGGATCGGAATTCGGTAACGAGATCGATATTTCCGGCTTCACTGATCCCGACACAAAAAATAGCCACGACCTTGCGGCATACGCCATTCAGGCATGGGAGAACAACTGGGGTTATGTTTGGGGCACTTACGGAAATGTCCTGACGGAATCGCTGTTTGAGTACAAGAAGGAGCAGTACCCCGATGGCGTTGGCAACTATGCTGATTTTATCGAAGATAACTGGCTGGGCAGACGCACGGCGGACTGTATCGGGCTTATCAAGGGGTATGCCTGGCTGGATACAGGGAACATGACCATAGGCTATGCAAAAAATGGGATGCCGGACTACGGAGCCAACCAGATGTATCAATCGGCCAAAGATGCCGGCACGCTCAATTCGGACTACGGCTCTATGGATACCATGCCGGAGATCATCGGCCTCATGCTTTGGAAAGAGGGGCATGTAGGCGTCTATATTGGCGGTGGTTATGTAATTGAAGCCATGGGCACTAAGAAGGGCGTCGTAAAGACCGAACTGGAAGGCAGAGGCTGGCAGGGCTGGTGTAAACTGCCCTACATCGACTATCTGGAGGTGGAGTGATGATCAAAATTACACGATTACGGTTGTTTCGTTTTAAACACCAGATTTCTCTCAGTGAGCTTCACCGCCACAGCGGGTTAAGCCATCAACATATCAGCCGGCTTGAACTTTGCAGGCGCAGCAGAACACCCAAAGGTGAGCGTGTGTTGGCAGACGCAATACGCTCCATCATCATCTCCCGGCGCGAAGCGCTGGAAAATCTGGAACGAGAGTACGAGGTATACCGAGGAAATCTATTACAGCCATTGGAGGTAGAAACGGATGAACTATGAAATCTACCACATACCCACAAATTTTACAGATGCCGGCCGTGTTATGGGCTTGTTTGAACTTCGGAATCTGGTGGAGACAGTGATCCTGACGGTTCCGGTTCTGTATCTCTGTATTGCATTTCTGCCCTTTGCGCTGACCACGAAGATCATCGTAACACTGACTGTAGTTGTGCCGCTTGGCGGGTTCGGCCTGATCGGCATAAACGATGACAGCATGACACGCTGGCTGGGCAGTTGGTGGCGGTGGCGTCGGGGACGCAGAATCATTCTATTTCGAGGGGAGGTCAGGAAATGAATCTGAAAGAACTGCTATTTGGCGGTGGAGTCCAGTCCGGAGACAGCGGCGGTGCTTACCGCGACAGCATCCAGGCGTGGCTCCCCATCAAAAACATCATCGGCGGTGTGGTTATAACCAAGGACAACCGCTTTGTAAAGATTCTGGAGGTGCTGCCCGTCAACATCTATCTCAAGTCCACCAATGACCGCCAGAACATCATATCGTCCTTTGCAGCCTATCTGAAGATCGCCCCCAACGACCTGCAGATGATCGCCAGAACGCTGCCTGCGGATACCCAGGCGTATGTGGAGCAGATGCAGCGCTATGCGGAGCATGAGGACAACGAGGCGTGCCGGGAGATGATCGAGGACAATATCCGGGAGATCGGCCACGGCATTGCCAGCAACGCCATGCGGCACCGCTTCTTTCTGGTGTTCCAGTATGAGGCCGGGATGCGGGCAAAGCGCAATACCGTACAGGCCATCGTACAGCGGCTCAACGAGGAGGCTGACACCGCACGGCGGTATCTGGATCTTTGTGAACTGGAAGTTATGGAGCCGCGCTACTGTGATAACTTTATTCTCAAGCTTCTGTATGAGATTCTGAGCAAGAAGACCAGCCAGCGGGTTCGCTTGCCCGATGGTGTCTTTGATATGACAACTGCCGTACACGGCATTTACGAGGAGTGAGACGATGCAGGCAATGAAAAAAAGCAAAAAGAAACCGGCGGCAAAGTCCGCCCCCGAAAAGGCCAAAAAGACGAAGCAGGTCAAAGATGAGCAGAATGAGAAACAGCCCCTTTTGAAAACGCTGATCTTTGGTGAAGAAAAACCGGACCTTACAGAGCTGGAAGCCGGCTCTACAACCATACTGGATATTCTGTCTCCGACCACCGTGGACACCAAAAGCCGTGACTACATCGTAGTGGACGGCGTTTTTCATACCTACCTCTATGTCACGGGTTACGGATACACCACCACGGTTGGCTCCTGCTGGCTTGCGCCCTTGGTGGAGGCCGGAGAAGGCGTCAATATGAGCTTTCTTGTAAAGCGGCAGTCCAAGGAAAAAATCCTATCCAAGATCTCGCAGACTACCATGGTCAACCGCTCCCGTATGCGGGATGTGGGTGATACCCGCCAGGACTACGAGGAACTGGACAGCGCCATCAGCTCTGGTCTTTATCTGAAGGACGTGATGAACCGTCAGGGCGAGGATTTCTACTATATGCACACCCTGATCGAGGTTACTGCTCCCGACCCGGAAACGCTGGAACAGCGGGTCACAGAGGTAGAAAAGCTGTGCGTATCCGTCGATATGATCGCGCGGCGCTGTGACTATAAAAACGAGCAGGCATTCCTTTCTTCGCTGCCCATTCTGGCCCTTGATCCGGACATTGAGCGAAAGGCCCGGCGCAATGCCCTGACTTCGGGCGTCGCTGCGGCCTTTCCCTTTGCCTCCTACGAGCTGAGTGACCACAATGGCATCTTCCTCGGCCTGAACCTTTACAACCGCTCTCCGGTCTTTCTGGACCCCTATGATGACTACAAATACACCAACGGAAACTGGTGGATCGGAGGCTCTACCGGCGCGGGCAAGACGGTGACGCTCCAGTGTCTTGGCGGCCGGCTCCGGCAGCAGGGCAAGCGGGTCATCATCATAGCTCCGAAAAAAGGTCATGAGTTCCGTCCCCTGTGTGAAAAGCTGGGCGGCCTGTATCTGAGGATGTCCCCGTCCTCCAAGGACTGTCCCAACCTCATGGCCATTCGGAGAAAGTCTCTGGACTCCTACGCCAAGCTCAAAAACATCGCCGCCCGTGACGATTCTGTGCTGGCTGACAAGATCGCTCAGCTTATCATCTGGTTCTCATTGAAGAAAAAAGATCTGGGCGAAGAGGATAAGAGCCGTCTGGACTCCTCTCTGGTGGAGGTCTACAGCCGCTACGGCATCACCTTTGACAACAGTACCATCGTGGATGAGGACGGCAATTTCCGTAAAATGCCTATCATCTCAGACTGGTACGAAGTTCTCTATCAGGACCCGGATACCCGGCATCTGGCCGTGGTGCTCTCCCGTTATGTGAGTGGTTCTGCATCGGCTATGGCGTCCCGGAACGACATTGATCTGGACAACAAATACATCGTCCTCGACCTGTCCGGTATGCCTGATGACATGATCGCGGACGGTACTTTCTGGGCCACCAGCATTGCTTACGATCTGATTATGAACTGTGAGACAGACCTCTCCGCACTGCTGGCAGACGAGCTGTGGAGCCTTGTGGGAGCTACGGCCAATCCACAGGCGGCGGGCTTTGTGCTGGAGATGGTGAAGACCATACGCGGCCTTGGCGGTATCGCGGTGACAAGCACACAGGGAATGCAGGATCTGTTTGGCCTTGAGGGCGGCAGCTACGGCAAGGGCATCCTTGACGCCAGCCGCATCAAGCTGGTCATGCAGATGGAGGAACAGGAGGCCCGGCTCATTCAGGATAAGCTCAACCTGTCCGAGGATGAGGTGCGGCAGATCACCCGCTTCCGGCGCGGTGAGGGACTGCTCTGCATCGGTTATAACCATGTCCCTGTGGCGTTTCACACCACGCCCCGGGAATATGAGGCCATCACTACATCGCCCACAGACCTGCGTGTAAAACGAACGGAGGCGAGAGATGAATGAGATGAAGCGGGACATGATCCGTATTCAGGAACTGGTAGGCAGCGCCTTCGGACAGACCGGCGCACTGGTAGCCCTGTCCGACGGCGGCCACATGAACCCCAAGAAACTGCAAAAGACTTTGGAGCAGACCATGGAGCATTTTGAAAGCGCCGCGCTGGAGCTGCGCCGGCTGTGTGAGCAGTATTCGCCGGGGACAGGCGGCTTTTCAAAAAAGAGTGTGCTGCCTGCCATGGATGTGACCGGCAGCGTGGAAGAGTTCGGCTATGGCTGGCTTCATATTACCCTCAATACGCTGCTGCCCCATTGCCGTTATCAAAATCCGAACTGGCTTGCCGATACCATCAGCCGCCTGCTGGACGGATATGTGGCGTGCGGAAAGGAGCTGCCCTTTTACCGCCGGGCCCTGCTGGTCATTGATGAGCATACGACCATAGAAGGCCGCCATATTTTCGACCAGGACAACAAGGGTTGGAAGGCCGTCAGCAACGCCATCAAAGGCAGAGTCGTTCCGGATGATGACCAGCACACCCTCGCTGTTGCACTGCTTTCCACGAAGGTCCAGGAACGGGAATGCTGCCATATCACACTACTGCATCAAGCGGATGCCCATGATTTTTTTGCGGTCCATTCCAGTGATTATGCCCGCGATAATTTCTATTCCGGCCGCTGGTGCTGACGAACAAAATGGGCAAAAAAGTTGCGAAAACACCCGTAAGACGCACCCTCATTTTTGGCCGTTTTCGGGCTTCTGGAGCAGTTGGAACGTCTTACGGGTGTCGAGGGCCCCGAAAGCCTTGATATGACTGGGTTTTTCAGGTGGGAAAAGCCTTGAAAACGGGATACTGTCCTTACTACTATGTGGGAGCCGTAAGAGGGGTCCCACATAGCGCCGGAAAAAGACGCCGAAATTGTTCTTGCGCCGGAAGCGGCGCAAGGACGGTTTCGGCGTTTGCAGGAATCTGTGAGGAGGTGATTTTGGCGTGCTCTTCACCGTGAGAGAGGTCGATGTTCTGCGCCTGCTCTGCTGGTGCCAGAATGTTAAGCCGGAGGATTTGAATAAGATTTCCACCGAGACGGAACGGGAGAATCTGATTGCTCTGGGGTTTGCCAAGCTGCACGAGAGAAGCGGTACCCTGACCATTACGGAAAGCGGGAAAGCCTTTCTTCATGTGCTCTTAGAGGGCGAAGTTCCCAACCTTGCGTTTTCCTACCGTCCCGAACTCATTGAGCGGCGAGTCCGCTTATCAAGAGTCGTGCTGACTGCCTACTACGCCGGCATCAATGTGTTCACGACTGGGGCAAGCAGCTTGAGCGCCCGGTCCTCATTGTTCCTGACTTCTGTTACAAGAAACAGTGGTAGAAATTCATGGGGCAGCGCACGTGTCGGTGCCATCGCCCATCTGGGCAACACCTACTACGCGGTGCATTACATCTGCCCCGGTATCGGCCGCATGGCGGTCAACGATGAACTGAAGGCTTTTCATAACCACACCAATTTCGGTGTCGGGACCAACCGGGCCTTTCTCTTTGCAGGCCCGACTTACAACGATGTGATCGAGGAGCTGAAGATATACGGCGAAAAGAAAGATACAAAACTGATTCGGTACGGAGATGTCTACCGGGGACTGACTTCACCCATTCATCTGCTCTCCTGTGATGAAACGGGGGCAAGGCAGCTTCAGATCATGTGCGTTCCCAATTACCGTGAGAAGCTGGCAGGCCTGATGCTCAAGGGGGCCTACCAGCCTCCACCGGATGACGCTCCTGCGTGGGATGGGATGTTCAACGGAAGTCCTTTCGTCGTTGGAGTGGACATGAACCTGCGGCGGATCGACGCTGCTGTTAAATTTGCAAAGAAGAAAGATTGTCTTCCGATCCTGCTTGCTGCCTTGGACGGACAGGGTGATGCCGTGCTGCTATCCCGTTACAGGGATGCTGGTGATGCCAAGGTCTATACAGTAACCGAGAAGGTTCTGACAAAGCTTTTTGACAGGAAGCCGTCGATCTACACGCCTCCGCGGACACCGTACCTGACCGGGAAAGGAGATGTGATAGATGCCCCGCTTATCAAAACTGCTGGAAAAACTGGAGGATCGCATCGCAAATAAATGGGGGCGTTGGTATGAACGCAACAGGGCCCGCGTTCCGCTCTACGGAGTGCTGACACTTGCCGGATGGTATCTCTATGGAATGCTGCTTAACTCCCTGAAGCTTGGAAAGCAGTCGGTGTTCAACACCACCGGTGAAGTGATCGAGAGCATCTGGGTGTTCAACCCATTCAAAAATCTGTTCGTGGTATTTACGCCTTTCGGCCTTGGAGTTTCCGCATTCATAGTCCTTATGGTATGCCTCATCACAAAGAAGGGATACAGCTGGTTTTCCGGCTATAAGTTCACCCGCGATCCCCGTGGCTTTGATATCCTGCCGGACGGTACCCACGGCACCTCCGGCTTCAGCACCAAAAAGGAGCTGGCCGAGCATCTGGAGCTTGGAAGCGCCCATGAGGTCACGGGGATGCTGCTGGGGCGTATCAAGGATCATCCGGATGACCCGGACAAATACTCGACCTACGTAGCCCACCGGATGAAGCCCGGTGAAAACAATAACATCCTGTGCATCGGCGCCCCTGGCTCATACAAGTCCAGGGGTTTTATCATACCCTTCCTCATGGGCTGCGCACAGAGAAGCTGCCGGGGCCTGTCGCAGGGCGGCGGTGACAGCGCACAGGCCCATCTGGAGTCGGTCATTGCCACAGACCCAAAGGGCGAGCTGTTTGAAATGCTTGCGCCGTATTTTCGGGAAAAAGGCTTTTACGTCAAGGCAGTCAACTTCCTAGATATGGCCCATTCGGATGGATGGAACTGTCTGGCCGGTCTGGACACCAACCCAAACCTTGTGAGCACGGTGGCCAACACCATCATCCAGAATACCTCCGGTCCCAATGAAGCAGACGACTTCTGGAGCCGTGCTGAGCTGAATCTGCTCATGGCGCTCATCCACTATGTCTGCAACCTGAAGGACGCCCGGGGCAATCTGCTCCCCATCGAGCAGCGCAGCCTTGGCGATGTCTATAAGATCCTGGCCTATAAAAGTGTAAACGAGATTAACCGCATTCTGGCAGAGCTGCCGCCGGAGCATCCTGCCAAGGGGCCACACGGTCTGTTCCTGAAGGCCCGCGAAAACCTCTGGGGCAATATCATCATCGGCCTGGGCAACCGGCTTGCCATCTTTCAGGACCCGTTGGTGGATAAGATCACTCGCAACCATGATGTTGACCTATTGCTGCCCGGGCAGAAACCCTGTGCTTACTTCGTCATCATCTCCGCGCAGGACAGCACCTATCGCTTTCTCAGCTCTTTGTTCTTCTCGCTGACCTTCCCCCGACTTTCCGACTATGCCCGATTGCATGGTGGCCGATTGCCTGTTCTCACCAACTTCTGTTTGGAGGAGTACCTGAACATCGGTTACATGGAGGGCATTTCCGATGTGTTCAACTCCATTCGTGGCTTTAATATGTCGGTGCAGCTTGCGGTGCAGTCCCTGTCCCAATGGAAGGAAAAGTATCCCGGTACGGAATGGGAAAATCAGCTCAACGCCTTTGACCGAACCATCTATATGGGCTGCAACGATCTGACCAGCGCCAAATACTTCGCAGAGAAGTGCGGCAAGGTTACCATCTCCGTCACCAACAACCAGTTTCCGCTGATGCCGTTGTTTTCTCCTGTCTACAGTTCTACCCGGCCGTATTCCCAAACGCGAAGCAATACCCAGCGTGACCTGCTGCAGGCGGATGAGTTCCTGCGGCTGGACCGGTATAAGTGTGTGGTCATGTTCAACCACTACAAGCCGGCTCATCTCTATAAGATCATGCTGGAGGAATTGCCGGAGTACAAACAGCTGAGAAAGTGCAGTGTATTCGATTATGAGCCTGAATGGAAAAGCCGCGAGGAAGCAGAGAGGCAAAGACGTGCGCCGGAAAAACGCAGCGACATGGAGGAAACGGAGTCACCGCCGAATCTGCAGCAATCTACCCGGAACCCCGATGCCCATGGAGCAGCCCGACAGGCAGCTGACCCTCCCGTGGCGGGAAAGCCGTCTGTACCGCAGAGACAGGAAACTGGCAACACCTGTATTTACGACATTCCATCCATGAAAAACGCAACCCCGGAGTCCATTGGACTGGTGGAAATGACCCGCAGCGCCATAATCAGCAGTGATGACCCGGAACTGGAGGAGATGGACGATCCCAGCCGCATCCCGCCCGGCCGGGGCATATAAAAACAGGAGACAGTATTGGCCTCCTGTTAAAGTCGTATTTCTGCAAGCAATTCTTCAAAACTGATTTGTCCCAGAAGAGGCTCGTTGTCCTGTTCCTCCGGGGTTTCGATCTGTAATTCTTTCTCATCCATCACTATATCACCGATGATCTATTCTAAAGGGAAGCGCCGAAAAAGTCAATGAGTTCCACGCCACATAAAAAGGAGGTGCCCATTATGAGGGCAGCGAAAATGAAAGAGCGGCCGTCGTTTCAGTTGATGTGCCAAACCGATGTGCAGAACATTTACCACATGCAGATGCCCCGCTGGCTGTTCTCTGATCCCCGTTACTGTGAAATGAGCCTGGATGCCAAGGTCGCCTATACATTCCTCTTAAATCGCTTCCAGCTCTCCCGCAGGAACGGATGGATCAATGAGCACGGAGAGGTCTTTGTGATCTTCCCCCGCAAAGCCCTTGCCAAAGAACTTCGCATCTGTGAGCAGCGGGTCACCGCGGCCTTCAAAAAGCTGGTGGAACTGAAATTGGTATGGGAAAAGCGCTGCGGCCGTGGTGATGCCAACCAGATCTATCTCGCCCGCGTGACGCCCATGGAAGATCCCGACTACTCCTGTGCTCCTTTTGAACTCCCGGAAGAGAAACCGGATTGCGGTTCAAGAACCGCAGATTTTGAGGGTCTTGCCGCTGCGGATACTCCTGCGGCAAATCAAGAACCGCAGAATCCGCAGTCCAAGAACCACGGAAACTGCGATTCAAGAGCCGCAGATCCTGTGCCTCCAGAACCGCAGAAACCGACGCCAAGTAAGAAAGAAAAAAGAGATACTGATCTGAGTCATATTGAAGTCAGTCAGTCTGTCAGCGCGCGTTCGCGCGACGGACGGACCGACGAAGAAATTGAAGAGGAACTTTTGGATATTTTGGACGGCTGTGAGCTTTACTGCTTTGAGCCTGAGACCGCTCTGGTGTTTGAAAACGCCATCGAGCGGCTTTTTTATGCCGACAGCTTCCGCATCGGCAATGCAACGCTGCCCCAATGCCGTGTCCGTGCCAAGCTCAAGCGGCTGGACGGTATGATCCTGCGGGACGTAGAGAGCAAGCTGCACGCAAACCAGGACCGGGCTGTGAAAAACAGTACAGCCTACACCATGGCGGTGCTGTTCAACTGCATTGCGGAAAACGAAAGTGACCTGATGATCGACCCGTACCTCAATGCTATCTGCGCAACGGCCTGAAGGGAGGTGATGAAACATGATACTGACCAATCAGCAAAAATACATCGTTGAAGTCCTCAAGCAGCTCAAGTACCTGCGTGTGCGGCAGCTCCATGCTATGATGCAGGCCCATTTTGGGCCGCTGGGTATTGAAATTGGGGAGCATCGGCTGAATGTCATGCTGCGCCAGCTTCGCATGGCCAGCAACTTTGTCTTTCTGAAAAAGGATTTAATAACCTACGGGCAGCGGGAGATCTCAGAGCATTACCTGGAAGCCATCGACGTCATGCTGGAACTTACTGAGAATACCCCTATTTTCTACTCTCAGGACCGACTTTTGGAGCCCTGTCTTCTCCGTTTTGGAGGGGACGGCGAAATGCTTGGATTGCTGTTCAGCGTCACATGGCTGGACATACCCGGCCGCATTGCCGCAGCGCCCCGCATGAAGGGGGAACGGATCATCTGGATCACCGACTGCGTGGATATGGGCAGCATCAACTTGCCCAAACACCATTTCTTTGCCCACCGTCAGCAGGACGGCACACATCGCTTTTATGGCTCTTCGGAGTCTGAAAGAAATCAAGATCAGGAGGTAAACTAACATGGCAAGAAAAAAGACTACCCCCGAGGAAGAAGTCAACGTGACCACTGCCGCAGAGGAGCCTGCTGCGCAGGTTGTCCCTCCGACCGAGGACGGTATGCCGCCCGGCAATACGTCCGTGAGTGAGCCCACAGCAGATGCCGTACAGTCTGCCCCTCTCTCCCTGGAAATGCCAACCGCAGAGGAGGCCGGCGCAGATGAGACCCCGGTGCCCGCTCAGATGCGGGAGCCTGTCAAGGAGCCGGAGCCTTCTGAAAAATACGGCGTTGATGCGCTGGAGAAGGCAGAGATGCCGCCTAGCGCACCTTCTGCTGAAGAAAGCGACTGGGGCTTTCAGGAGGAACAGAAGACCTCTGCACCGGAATCTGAAACGCCTGCGCCGATCAAGCCCTCCAAGAGTGACCGACAGAAGTTCTTTGAGCTGAAGTTCCACGAGCTGGACCGCCATCTGACCCCGGAGGAGCGGCAGGAATGGAACACCATCTACGCCTCTTATCGTGGCCGCAGCGCCATCACCGCCACGATCATCGGCGTGGACCCGCTTTCCGTTTATGTCTGGAATCCCAAAACCGAGCAGCGAGAAAAGAAGACCATGTACTGCGCCATCGTGGTGCCGTATCGAGTGCGCATCGTGATCCCTGCTTCTGAAATGTGGGAGGAAGGCGAGGAGCGTCCGGACTACGTGCTGCAGAACATGGTTGGCGCAACAGTGGATCTTATCATCATCAAGGTGGAGCGTGAAGGCGGCTTCGCCATTGGTTCCCGCCGGCTTGCCAATCGCAGCCAGCGGTATTTCTTTGCCCACCGGGAGGATCTGCACCGCATCGGAGCCCGCGTCAAGTGCCGGATGCTGGCTGTTGGCCCCAGGCGATGCCTTGTGGACTGCTACGGCCACGATCTTGATATCACCCAGCGAGAGATGCGCTATGCGTCTATCCCAGACCTGCGCAATGAATACCACCCCGGCATGGAGATCGACTGCATCGTGAAGGTATTTGACCCGGATAACGATAAGCTGGAGATCTCCATCAAGGAGACGGAGGTCAATCCCTTCTTCGGTGCGGAGCAGCGCCACCCCGTCGGTTCCCGCCGCCTTGCGGTGATCTCCGGCAAATACGGTGGCGGCGTGTTCTGCAACCTGCCCGATGGTGTGGTCTGTATGTGCAACTACTCCTATCAGCATGAGGACGCCGACTTCATGGTGGGCGAGAATGTTATGCTGATCGTACAGCGCTACGAAGATGAAAAGCTGCAGATGTATGGTAAGATCATGAGCAAGTGGTAAGTGAAATGAAATCCCTGCGCTGGTATTCTCCGGCGCAGGGATCTCTCTTAACAGTCATGCTTTATTGTTCCAAAGGGTAGTCATCACCGTTGGCATCCTTCCAGGCCCGGATGTAATGGGCTGAATCGCAGATCATCTGGATATTGTCCGGAGAAAAGCGCATCAGCTGACGAAATATCTTATCCATCTCCACGCCGGTTTCTGTGCGCTCCGCATAGAACAGGATTTTTGGTGAGATTTCAAGCAGATGGATCAGATTGCTCAGTATGTCAAACGGTATGTCTGATTTTCCTGCTTCTATTTTCTTGAGCGTGCGGATATCAATATCCAGCTCGTCAGCCAGATACTGCTGATCCCATTGCTTCTCCTCTCGGGCCTGCTTGACCAGTAAGCCTGCATATTCCGATATGCTATACATGCTACACCTCCTTGTCAAACCATTATAACAGAACCCTCCGAGCATTTTGCTTCAGGTATGGTGAAATATGGTTTCACCTTTCGATGCAACCAACTCCGGCTTCGCGAATAAAATGCTTTTGAAGGGCAATACTATTCTCGTGTTTGCGGTACTATTTCGGCAGTAAACATCCTCTATTGCCGAAATAGTATTGACGAAACGAGGAAAAGCGCTATAATGTAATTGTACCAAAACGGCAATAACGAGTTTTTATTGCCGAAATGGGACGGTTTGCGAGGTGATTATCATGTTCAATCAGGTTCATCTGACGGCATTGGCTGGCATGAAGAGTTTTAGTTTTGGAGATTTCTTTATGACCAATCAGGACAGTGGCTGCCCGCTTGGAGAAGAGGCTATGCGCAAGAGACTGCGTGGCCTGGTAAAAAGCGGAGAGGTCGTTCGCGTCGGTCGGAATACGTATTGTGTCTCCGGAAATAAGATGAGCAGTTATCGGCATGAATACTCAGAGGAGGCTAACACAGTCGCACAGGCCCTTCGGGAAGCGTTCCCTGCGGTGGAGTTTACCATTTTTGAACTGGTGCAGCTCAACGAATTTGTCAATCATCAGCTGGCCCACAACGTTCTTTTCCTCTCCGTGGAGGATGATATCATTGACTTTGTTTTTGACCTGCTCAAGGAGCAATTCCCCGGCAAGGTGCTGCTCGACCCGACACCCGAGCTGTATCACCAGTATTGGTATGATGGCATGATCGTATTAAACAAGCTGGTTACTGAGGCACCAAGGGGAATCGAGGAGGCCTGGCACACCCGGCTTGAAAAGCTGCTGGTGGATTTGGTTTCTGACTCTCTGCTGCAGGAAGTGATCAGCAAGAGCGAATATCCGGCAATCCTTGAAGGGACTTTTTCCGGTTATGTGATCGACGAGAGCTGCCTGTTCCGCTATGCCAAGCGCCGCGGTGCCGAGAAACGGCTGAAGGCGCTGATCCGGGAAAAGACAAATATTACGCTAAGAACGGAGTAATGACATGATACAGCCAATCAGTTTTGCGGAAGAGCATATCCGTGAACTTCAGAAAACCAGTAAGCGAGATCCTGTCCTGCTGGAGCGTGCGGTCTACGCCTTTGGCCTGCTGGAGGCTCTGGCCCGTGTGGGTATGCCTTTCATTTTCAAGGGCGGTACCTGCCTGATGCTCCTGATGAACCGTCCGCGCCGGTTGTCCACTGACATTGATATCATTGTGGAGCCCGGAACGGATCTGGATGCCTTTATCGAAGAGGCATCCAAGATATTCCCTTTCCAGAGTGCGGAAGAACAAAAACGCATCGGCAAAAATAATATCGAAAAGCGCCATTTCAAGTTTACCTATGATTCCCCGGTAAACCATAAGCCGTTGTATATCCTCTTGGACGTCCTGTTCGAGGAAAACCATTATGCTGAGCTTATCAGTAAGGAAATCCGAAACGAGCTGCTGCAAACGCAGCCGGAATATCTGGCAGTACAGATTCCCAGCGCAGATTGTATCCTGGCGGATAAACTCACCGCATTTGCACCCCACACCACCGGTATTCTCCTCAATGACGGCAAGGATATGGAGGTCATGAAACAGTTTTACGATGTGACCTCTCTGCTTGATATCTTTGAGGACACTGCGAAAGTGCACCATACATACACGGAAATTGCCAAGGCAGAACTTGCATACCGCGGCAGCGATGCCAGTGTGGAAGACTGCCTTCGGGATACATTTGACGCAGCACTTTGCCTCGCGTCCCGAGGAAAATCCGATGCAGAGGAATACCCTCTGTATGTAAAGGGCATCCGTGATCTGCGCGGCCATATCTACGCAGAAAACTACAGCCCGGAGATCGCCGCCACCAGAGCAACTAAGGTAATGTATATGGCGGCGTGCCTGCTGACAGGCAATGACTATGAGCGAATTGAGGATGCTGCGGCATTTGCCGGTGAAAAGTTGACGGTGGACAAGCTCATGCCGCTGGCCTACCTGAGAAAAGTCAGCGCAGAAGCATATGCTTACGCCATTAAAACGGATCGTCTGATCGCAGAATAAAGGGTCAACTTCCCGCACGGCAGGTTACACGGCTGCTGTGCGGGATTTTTGCGTTTCAAGAGAACTGCCCAATAAGCGCACACAAAAAGGAGATAAGAATTGCCAAAAACGGCATTACAATGATATAATTTACTTCGCGTGGTGGCAGTTGCGTTTTTTGTTGCTAACTCGTATAATGATGATACGCATGATGAAAGGCGAGGAAGTTGAACATGGCCAGAGTATCCACAAAAGAAAACAAGAACATCTACCAGCTGACCAGAGAGAGCCTGAAGCTCACCCGAGAGTCGGCCAGCGAACTACTGGAGACCATCTCCCCGGAGCGTATCGAGAAGATCGAGAACGAACGATCCCTGCCCTATCCGGACGAGGTACTGGCCATGGCGGAGAAATACCGGCAGCCCAGCCTTTGCAACTACTACTGTGCAAACCAGTGCCCCATCGGCCAAGAGTATGTGCCGGAGATCAAGGTCAAAGACCTTTCCCAGATCGTTCTGGAAATGCTGGCCTCGCTGAACTCGGTGAGCAAGCAGAAAGACCGTCTGATCGAAATTACGGCAGACGGCAAGATCTCCGGAGATGAGCTGGAGGACTTCATCTTCATTCAGGAGGAGCTGGAGCGGATCTCTATCACCGTTGAGACGCTGCAGCTGTGGTCGGAGCGCATGATGGCTACCGGAGTGATTGATGAGGAACAATACAACGCTTACAAAAAGCGCCGGTCTGAGAAGGCGACCTGAGTTTCGGGTATTTTTCCAACGCAGTGGAAATAGAGCACCTTATTTTGCTGATGCTGTGATTTATTCCCAGGCTGACCTGTCGTACAATAACTGTATCATAGGAAACAGCAAATCAAACCACAGCAAAGCGAGGTGTCCCACATGAATCCGAAGCTGAGAATCATGACCATCCGCCTGATGGAAAAGATGGCGGAGAATCCCGGATATGCCGCATGGATCGGCATTGAGGGGTACATGACCAAGAGCCGGCCAGATCAAAGTGAGCGGTCAAAATGAAACTCATGAGACCTCACGATGATGTGGGGTCTCATATTCATTTGCGGAAAGGAGCGTGAAGTATCAATGAAATTCTATGATGAACAATTGCAGAAGCTTCAGGAACAGATCGCCCGGAAGCGGCAGTTGGAAGCGCAGGTTTCCGAATTGCGCACACAGCGCAGTACGCTCTCCACCCGTGTTCGGGAGCTGGAAGCCATCAAAATGCAGGAACAGGCAGACGTAGATAAGCTGGAGGGCCGCAGCCTTGCAGCGTTTTTCTATAATGTCATCGGCAAGATGGACGAGCAGCTGAACAAGGAGCGTGAGGAAGCCTATGCTGCCAGAGTCAAGTATGACGCCGCTGCCCGTGAGCTGACTGCCGTGGAGGATGAGTTGGCCCGATATGAGGCTGAACTGTCCAGCCTGCGTGACTGCGAGCGCCAGTATGATGCCGTATTGCAGGAGAAGGCCGGAGCGGTGAAGGCCGCTGGCGGTCCTGCCGCAGAGGAAATTTTGAAACTGGAGGAGCGCCTTGCATTTCTGGAAAGTCAGAAGCGCGAGCTGCGAGAGGCCGTATCTGCCGGCAACAGTGCACTGAGCACCGCCAATCATGTTCTGTCCAGTCTGGATAGTGCCGAGGGCTGGGGTACATGGGATCTCTTTGGCGGTGGCCTGATCTCCGACCTTGCCAAGCACAGCCATCTGGATGAGGCACAAGGTAACATCGAGCACCTGCAGTCCCAGCTGCGTCGTTTTAAGACGGAACTGGCCGACGTGAGGATCAGTGCCGATATGCAGGTCAATGTGGACGGCTTCCTGCGGTTTGCCGATTACTTCTTTGATGGCCTGTTTGCTGACTGGGCAGTGTTGGATAGGATCAACCAGTCTCAGGAGCAGGTACATTCCACCAAACGCCAAATTGAAAATGTCCTCTCCCGTCTGAACGGTATGCAGCGTTCCGTGGAGCAGGAGCAGAACCAGTTGGAAAGCAAACTGGATACCCTTGTGCGGGACGCCAAGATCTGAATTGGTGGTGTCCACATGAGCGAAAAACCACAGACGCGATCCGACTGTGTGTTGTGGATCGACCACACCAATCGGATCATCTCATTCAAAAAAGCCGAGGGCTTTGAAGCAAAGGTGTTCCCTACACGGGAGGAAAAAATCACCTATGCGTTCAGGAAAGGCACCTCGGGCTATCGCATTCAATAACCATGCAAAATTTTAAGAAGGGAGACTGCCATGAAGTACGCAGCCGATTTTAGAAGAATAGCCCGTGAAGCATTGAGCGGCAAGTGGATGATCGCTGTTCTGGTGGGCCTTGTAGCTACGCTCCTGGGCGGTGCCGGTTCCGGTGGCCCGGAATTGAAGCTGAACATTGATGCCTCTGGTGCCCACGCTAATTTTCAGTTTGCCGGACAGACTATTTTCTCCACCGGCGGCGGATTGAACTCCGACATCGGGGCGTTTCTCGTTGGCAGCGCCATCTATATCACCATTGCCGCTATTGTGATGGCTGTTGTCTATTTTGTGCTGGGCAGCATTATCAGCATTGGCTATGCCCGCTTCAATCTGGATTTGGTGGATCGTGGCGAGCCTGCTTTTGAGACCCTGTTCGGCTTCTTCTCCTATTGGAAGACTGCCGCTGTCGCAAAGCTGCTCCAGAGCGTGTATGTCCTGCTTTGGTCACTGCTCCTCATCATCCCCGGCATCATCGCCACCTACAGCTACGCCATGACGGAGTTCATCCTGGCGGAGCATCCGGACCTCACGGCCAGCGAGGCCATTGCACAGTCCAAGGAAATGATGTCCGGCAACCGCTGGCGCCTGTTCTGCCTGCACTTCAGCTTCATCGGCTGGGATATCCTCAGCTCTCTGACGCTGGGTATCGGCAATCTGTGGCTGCGCCCCTATAAGCAGGCGGCAAACGCTGCATTCTATCGAGAGATCTCCGGCACCGGCTATGCCGCATTTGATCCCTCCTATTCCTAAACGCCTTATTGTTGTGTGATCCCGGGGAGGGGATCAATGTATGCTTGTATTTACGCAAATGCTGGAGACAGCAGACGAACGACTGAAAATGGAACAGATCTTCCATACATACGGAAACCTGATGTTCCACGTGGCAAATAAGATTCTGAACAATGACCACGACGCTGAAGATGCGGTACAGCAGGCACTTTTTTCGATTTATCAGAATCTTGGAAAATTTTCTGAAATCAAGTGTCCCCAATCGAGAAGTTTCATCGTTACTATAGTTGAACGGAAAGCTATCGACTTGTACCGGGCAAAGCAGAGAAACGCAGTTGTGCCTTTCGAGGAGGAATATATCAATGTTCCCTCCGTTTCGGAAGCTGACGCTGCTGTTCAGCGAACGAATCTGGCAAAGGCAATGGCTACGCTTCCGACACGGTATCGTGAGTTGCTGTTCCTCAAGTATGATAACGGGTATTCAGAGCGGGAAATCGCAGTCATGTGCTCTATGACAGAGGCAAATGTCAAGAAAACAGTTCAGCGTGCCAAGAAAAAGCTGGAATCAATTCTGAATGGACAGGAGGCTTGAGAGACATGAAAATCACAGATGAATTACTCTATCAACATGCCGCTGAAGCCCGTGATATCTGGCTGGATACCCTGCCCAATGAGGATGAGCTTCCCGATCATCAGTTTTCCGACGAGTTTATGGCATCCCTTGAAACCTTGAAGAAGCAGGAAACGGGTCAGCGCAGAAAGCGCCGCACTCCTTTGCAGAGGGTGGCTGCAGTGTTTCTGGCGGTTCTCATCGGCTCCGGCACATGGCTTGGTGTTGATGCGGAGGCCCGGGCAGCATTTGTCAGTTGGTTCCGTGAGTTTACAGGCAAATCGGCCGTTTATACCTATGTGGGTGAAGTTCCTGAATCGGAGATCACTGACTATCTCTGTACCTGGTTGCCGGATGGTGTGGAAGCCATTGAAACGGATGCATCGAAAACTTCCGGCCATGTGATTTACACCTCGCCGGACGATGACTTTGCTGTATTCTCCTATACCTATATGCACAGCGGAACTGCCGTGCATCTGTTCCCTACAGGGGATGAACTGGTGCATAGCGAAATGCAGATCAACGGGATGCACGCGGACTTCTACGAGGAACCCGGTGAGGACTATTCCTGCTTTATCATCTGGTTCGACGAAGCCAATCAGATCTTCTTCGACATCAATGGTAATCTGAGCAAGGAAGAAACCATCCGCATGGCAGAGAGTGTCCAGAAAGGTCAGGCGTTGGAACTGCTGACAGAATATACTTTGACTTGGCTGCCTGACGGTTACCGGGCACGGGAGCTGGCCTGGGGTTCCCACTCCAGAACGATTTCCTGCCTGAATGAGCAGGACCACATCCGCCTTGATTATGAGATGCAGGATGGTAAGAGCGCCGAAGAAGTGTTCAACATCGACGAGTTTGCCGAGAGCAAAGCTGTCACCGTCTGGGGACAGGATGCCACCCTGTATCTGAACACGGATGACGATGAGCATTCACTGGTCTGGGCCGATGAGGCTGCCGGTATTGCGTTCTGTCTGGAAGCAACGGAAGATGAGGAAACAATGCTTCGGGTTGCAGAAGCAGTTTCCGTGGCGAAGTAAAGGAGTACACCATGCAAACGAAAAAATCATTGGCAGAGTATGTGAAAGAGCACCGAGTTGTGATTGTGGTCACTGCGATTGCTGCGGCAGTTGGTGCGATTTTGGGAGCCATCGCATTCTATCGCCACTGGCTCGGATGAGCGATCTATAAAGTAAGAATCGGGAGAGATGCAGTATGAGCGTTCAAGTTGTAGAAACCTATGTTGTTTGGGTTGGCAAAACGGATCGTATTGCGTCTTTCCGCAAAGTCGAGGGTTATGAGGATATGTTCTATCGTGATATTTCCGGTACTACGGTAAGCCCCGATCCCGCACTGCCGGAGAGCAACTCGGACTGGTGATACCTGTCTCTACATAATATAACTATTTTGGAAAGGAAACTGACTATGTATAGCATTAAGAATTTTACCGACAACAATGACATTAAGACTCTGGAGACCTTGGGAGCCTTTACCGTTATCGAGTATCAGCGCGATCTGAGCGTCATGCCCAGCGACGCCATGATTGCCTATTACTGCAACGAGATGAATGTCCGTAAGCGTCAGGTCATCTGCGATGTCAGCAAGTCCAACATTACCACGCAGGCCGGTGCCATGCAGTGGACGGTGGGCGATGTCAATGCCACCACCGGCATCAAGGGTGTGGGCGATCTGTTTGGCAAGGCCCTGCGGGGAAGCGTGACCGGAGAATCTGCCATCAAGCCCGAATACACCGGCAGCGGCACTCTGGTGCTGGAGCCTACATACAAGCATATTTTGCTGGTCAATGTGGCGGACTGGAACGGCTCCATCGTTCTGGATGACGGCCTGTTCCTGGCCTGTGAGTCCACCCTGAAGCACAAGGCAGTGATGCGCTCCAATCTGTCCTCCGCTGCATTGGGTAATGAGGGTCTGTTCAATCTGGGCATCCAGGGCAACGGCATCCTCTGTCTGGAATCCGCCTGTCCCAAGGAGGAGTTGGTGGAGATCACTCTGAACAACGATGTTCTGAAGGTGGACGGCAACATGGCCATCGCCTGGAGTGGTTCTCTGGACTTTACCGTTGAGCGTTCCGGCAAGAGCCTGATCGGCTCCGCTGCCTCCGGTGAGGGCCTGGTCAATGTCTACCGCGGCACCGGCAAAGTGCTGCTGGCTCCCGTGACCAAGGGAATTGCATAATCTGCACACGCACACAGCTTCAGAATGGGCCGAATAAGTGTAAGGAGGAACAAACACCATGAAGAAAAGTATGATTGCGTTAACCATGGCTTTTGCATTGGTGCTTTCTCTGTGTGCCTGCGGAGGCCAAAACAGTAATACACCCAGCGGCAAAACGCTGTTGGAGCATGGGCTTGATGTCATTGCCACCATGGACGAGATGGCTGACAGTGATGAATACATCAATTTCTATACTGCCAGCAAAGAGATGGCTGAGATTGTAAAGGACATTGGCAAGGGTGACCACAGCGCCCCTACTGCCGTTTATAAAATCACCATTGCAAAGGAAGCGATGGATGCATGGGATATGCTTAGTGGCTTGGAGGGACTTTCCGAGAACCTGAAGATCGCCATGCGTCAAAAGGCGTTTGGTGCCGCTCTGATTACCCAGATCAACGCACAGAACGGAGCGACCACCCTTGCGGCAACGACCGTTTGCTCCGCAGGAAAGACTTTCGTCAGCACCGAAGAAGATGGCGACGCCATTTATCTGTACGTCTATGAAAACGCCTGCCCGGCGGCGGTGTCCTTCGTAAAAGGTGAGGATAACACCGTGTCTGCATCCGGAACCTTTATCATCAATGATGGGTTTGATACCAGCTCGCCCGAATCGTTACAGGAGTTCTTCGGTGAAACTGGTGCGGTAGTTGAAAATGTGCCCATTACTTAAAAAGGAGACACAGCGATGAAGTTCTATCAAAAGCATAGTCGGTTAGTTGCCGTGTTAACATTTGCATTTTTCGTTCTGGTGGGAGCTTGTAATTTCCCGATTTATAACCTGACCCGTGAATGGCCACCCACGCTGACACTTATCATTGTGTTCGTTGGACTGTCATTATACACTTCTCTTGGGACGGCAGAGGCGGCCATGCTGCCTCACTATGGTATTCAGCATATTCTTCCGCTGAACCTGCTGCTTGTCCTGCTTGGCATGGGTGCGCGTTATTTGCTGGAGTTTGGAGAGGTGTCTAACAGCTATAACTTCACGGTCCCCAATATGTTGCTGCACATTGGAGTAACGGTTACGCTGAGTACCCTGTCCTGGCTCTGGACAAAAACGGTACGGGGCAAAAATGCAAAAGGGGAAGCCTGACGGACTTCCAGAGAGGAGAGCGACTCTATGAAACTCTATATCAAACAGAAGGTGTTTTCCTGGGGTGATAAGTTCACCGTCAAGGATGTCAATGGTGAAGATCGGTACTTTGTAGAGGGCGAGATCTTCTCCTGGGGTAAGAAGCTCCATGTGTACGATATGTGCGGCAATGAGGTCGCTTTCATCCAACAGAAGCTGTTCAGCTTTTTGCCCAGGTACTTCGTCTATGTGGGCGATGCGCAAGTAGCTGAAATCGTAAAGGAATTTACCTTCTTTTTTCCGAAATATAGCATTGAGGGTCTGGGCTGGGAAATTAGCGGTCAGTTCATGGCCCACGATTACGAGATCACCCAGAATGGCCGTCCCATTGTGACCATCCGGAAAGAGTGGATGACCTGGGGCGATACATACGAGCTGGACATCGCGGATCCGGCCGATGAGATCATTGCGCTGGCCGTGGTGCTGACCATCGACGCCGTGACAGAGTCAAAGGGCGGTGTGAGTGTTTCTGTTTCCAGTAATTAAGCCTATAAGGAGCATCTATGTCGATTTTCATAAAGAAAGACAAGAAGCGTGCTGCGCTGGAAAAGGAGTACGCCTCTGTACTGAAAAAGGAAACGCAGCTGAAGCAGAGCGCCATGAAAACGACAGCACCCCGCTGGAAAACGGATCTGGAGAAGAAGGTGCCAGAGAAGGTTTACCGCAGTTTAGAGACAGCTTTCAGCAAGGCGTTTTCCGTGGTATTTACTCAAGGCGTCGGGGTCATTGAAAAAACCTACAACCGTCAGAATCTTGAAGAGACCCATTCCGTTCAGGATTATGCCGTCCAGGTCAAGGGTGGCCGAAAGGAACTGAAACAGGTCAAGCGAAATGCCGGTCGGTCTGGTCTGACAAACACCGCCCTGACAATTGTGGAAGGAATCGGCCTTGGGGCACTGGGCATTGGCCTGCCGGATATCGTGGTGTTTGTCGGTATGTTGCTTAAAGGTGTTTATGAAACCGCCCTGAGCTATGGCTTTGCCTATGATACTCCAGAGGAGCGGCTTTTTATCCTTCGCATGATGGAAACAGCTCTTACCAAAGGCCCTGATTTTGCTGTGAAGAATGCACGGGTGGATGGCATGATCGAGGAGATGCCGCAAACTGGCGAGGATGAGCTGCAGGCCCAGATCCAGAAGACAGGAAGTGCTTTTGCGGTAGACATGCTGCTCCTGAAATTCGTGCAAGGGTTTCCGCTTGTGGGTATCCTTGGCGGCGCGGCCAATCCCGTCTATTACAACAAGGTCATGCGCTATGTGCAGCTCAAGTATCAAAAACGGTACCTGTTGGCAGTGGCCCAGCGTAACGGGTATTCTTTAAGATTTCTTTGAAAAATCTATCGTTTACACAATCGACATGAACTGATTGGAAATCCATAGTACGATTAAGCTGCAACAGCAGCGGCAGCAATCGGTTGCCGCTGCTTTGTGGTTAAGGGGGTATCAACATGGGTGTTTTCAGAATAAAAGCCGACAACTTTGAGTGGATCGGTGGCGCAGCTGATGACCCGCAGGATCTTTGCCTGCATGGTCATGTTACGGTACAGTTTGGCGATACCGTTCTTGAAGATACGGGTACTGTCAGCGCTACTGCTCTGTATCTGCTGAAAACGCTCACCAACGACAAGCTGATGGCAGAGTATGATATTCAAATGATCCCCTGCTGTGGGCATACTCTTATTGCCAATGATGACCTGACTGAAGTTGCTATCAGCGGATGCGATACAGGAACGGATTGGACCACCATCCATGAAGGCAATGCCGTCCGGTTTATCCTCCCCTCTGGGCAGGAAGAAGTCGTGACCCTTCGGGAATATCAGTACGAGGTTCTGGATTTTGCAAAAAGCGTAAAGCGGTTCTACGATGCCTGTACCCCGAAAGAAATCCCGGAGAATGAGTTTGACCGGAACGGATACACCGCTTTCTGGAAAGAGTGGCAGCGGCGCTATAACGATGGGCTGATGCTCCTCTCTCTGGAAACAGGCCGTGAGATGGAACTGTCCCACGATGGTCTGCATTATTTCGTGAGCCACAAGGATGGCGATTGGTCGCTGTACTGTGAAGAAAGTAAGGAAATGCAGCTTTTCCCCGGATGGTACGCATTATACGAGAATGCACGATTTGGAGACAAGCTGCTCCGTGATGAGATTGCCAGTGTCTGTTTCGATGCTATTTTGTGAGGTACACTTATGAAGCTTTCGTCCTTTCTGCATTTTGCAGGTTTCGGTATCAAAACTGTTTTGTTCCGCAAGAAGGAGCCTATCCTGGGAACGGTCATTGTAACAGACAAATGCAACTTGAAGTGTAAGCATTGTTCCGTCAATAACATCACCGCCGTTGTGCATCCCTATGAGCAGATCCGCAGAGAAATGCAGCAACTCTACGACATGGGAATCCGCATCCTGTTCTTCTGCGGCGGTGAGACCTTCCTCTGGAGGGACGGAGAACGCACCCTGCGGGATCTGGTGGTAGAAGCAAAGGAGATGGGCTTTCTCATCGTCAATGTGGTGACCAACGGTACCTTCCCGATTGATCTGCCGGAAGCGGACTTGATTCTGCTCAGTCTGGACGGCGACCGGGAGCGTCATAATGCAGTCCGTGGCGATACCTACGACACCATCATGGAGAATGTTAAACATGCCACCTCCGATAACATCTGCTTCTACATGGCCATCAACCAGATCAACAAGGATGCTGTGGAGCATGTTTGCCTTACGGCCAGAGATACCAAAAATGTCCGGGCAGTATCCTTTAATTTCCACACGCCCTATCCGGACACCAGAGAGTTGGCTCTCTCCAGAGAGGAAAAAACCCATTGCTGCGATGTCATCACAAGGATGATGAAGGCCGGTGCGCCAGTGTTCAATCTGCGGAGCGCTTTCCCTTATCTGATCAACAACAGCTTCCCGACGCCTTGCCACCAATGCGTGGTCATCGAAAACGGAAAAGTATCCACCTGTGGACGCTGTATCGATGTACCTAATCTCTGCGACGAATGCGGCTATTTCTTCGTTGCTGAGTACACCCTTTTGTTTAAGGGTAACCCTAAAATCATACTTGAGATGCTGACAACCTACCTGAGATACATATAGGAGCCATATGAGTATCATTACATCGCTGACCAGAATGTGGCTGACACGTTCGACAAAGCCTTTCATCTTCAAAAATGAATACGACAATGTTCTGTCTTACCAGGACTGCGACAATCTGGGCCTGTATGTGCATATCCCTTTTTGCAGGAGCATCTGCAACTTCTGTCCGTACTGCAAGGTCAGATATTCCAAGGATCTGTGCGACCGATACATAGATGCTCTGCTGCGGGAGATCCACGCTGTGGGCGGTCAGCAGAGCGGTAAAAAGGAAACGAACAGCCTGTATTTTGGCGGCGGCACACCGGCCCTTGCGGCAGACCGGCTGGGAGAGATCATCGGTGCCATCAAGGAACACTTTGTTATTACCGAAGGCATTGGCGTGGAGCTGCATCCCGATAATGTCACGCCGGATGTCCTGCGGACACTGAAAACTGCAGGAGTCACCAAAATCAGCATTGGTATCCAGTCCTTCCAGACGAAGTTCCAGAGTGTTCTTGGCAGAACAAGCGTTGATATTTCTGCCATGAAGCAGGCTCTGTCCGAGGTCCCCTTTGAGACGGTTTCCATGGATTTTATCTTTGCACTGCCGAATCAGACTTTTGAGGATCTGAAGGCCGACGTTGATGCCGCATTCCAGAGCGGCGCGAACCATGTGGCGATCTATCCCTTCATTGATTTTACCTTTACCCCCAGTACCGTGACCACGATGCCCAAAAAGGAAAAGCGGGAGCTGCTGGATGCCATCACCCGATACTGTATGGATCAGGGATACACCCGCAGCTCCATCTGGACTTTTTCCAGCGAGGCCGACGCCAGATACTCCTCCATGACCCGCGATAACTTCCTCGGCTTCGGCTGCTCGGCAACCACTCTGTTGAAAGATCAGTTCAAAATCAACACCTTTTCCGTGGAGGAATACTGTAACCGAATTGCAGAAGAGAAGCTGCCTACCTCTCTGACCCTCCGCTTCACGCTGCGCCAGAGAATGATCTACTACCTGTTCTGGACGGCATACAGCACCAAGGTCGCTGCCGGTGGTTTTGAGAAGTTCTTTGGTGTGCCGCTGAAGAAGATGTACGGTGCGGAACTGAAGCTGGCAAAGCTAATGGGCTTTGTGACTGAGGAGAATGGCGTATACAGTATGACGCTGAAGGGCGCATTCTACTATCACTACTACGAAAACTTTTACACCCTTTCCTACATTGACAAGATGTGGGGAGTCATGAGAAAAGAAGCATTCCCCCAGGAACTGACATTGGGATAAGGAGCGACGATATGAAGAACAGGAAGATTTGTCCCAAGTGCAACAGCACAGACATCATCAAAGTTCCGGGCAAGGCCGGAGCATACGGTGTCGGCAATAACATTCAGACCGGATGGAGCAATTTCTCCGCTGTGCTTGTCCACCGGTATGTTTGCTGCGCCTGCGGCTACTCTGAGGAATGGATCGACAAAGAAGATATTCCCAGATTGAAGGAGAAATATGAAAACGCGTAACAAAGTAAAACTTATCACAACAATTATCTGTATGGTGCTCAGCCTGATTGCCCTATATGCATTTTGTTTTGTCGTTGAAGTGGCTCCGGTTTGGCGTGTCATTCTAATCATCATCGCTTTGGGTTGGGTTGCCTCCGGTGTCTACAACCTAAATGAGTATCGGAAAAGTGAGCGCCGGAACACATAATGCGGAGATTTCTATGACTGGCAAGAAGAAACGAACAATTATACTTGCTATTGCTGCTGTCCTTCTGGCACTCGTCGTTTGGACAGTATGGGGCAATACAGCGTTGGAACTGAATACTTACACGGTTGGCAGTAAAGAGCTGCCGGATGCATTTGACGGCTACCGTATCGCCCATGTTTCAGATCTGCACAATGCTGAGATGGGCGATGGCAACGAAAAGCTTCTTGCTGTGCTCCGGGAGGCCGATCCAGACATCATCGCCATCACCGGGGATCTGATTGACTCCCGTAATACCAACATTGAGGTTGCACTGGCATTTGCGGAGAAAGCTATGAAAATCGCTCCCTGCTATTATGTCACCGGCAATCACGAAGCACGAGTTTCTGAGTGTGCCGAGCTGAAAGCGGGTCTGGAAGCTGCCGGGGTCGTGGTGCTGGAAAATGAACGGGGGGAGATCGAGCTATCCGGCGAGACCATCACCATCCTGGGCGTGGACGATCCCAGCTTTAATACTGATTATCTGTTCGGAGATTCCGCATCAGTAGTCAGTAACACTCTGGCGGAAATTTCAACTGAGGACGATGGGTTTGCTGTTCTGCTCTCCCACCGACCGGAGTTGTTCGATACCTATGTGGCTTGTGGCGTGGATCTGGCTCTTAGCGGCCATGCCCATGGAGGGCAATTCCGACTGCCTTTTGTCGGCGGCCTGGTGGCCCCCAATCAGGGCTTGTTCCCGAAGTATGATTCTGGTTTATACACCGAGGGTAACACGAATATGATCGTCAGCCGAGGCATCGGAAACAGTATTCTGCCGTTCCGTTTCAACAACCGCCCGGAAGTTATTCTGATCGAATTGAAAGCAACCCCGAATTAAGGTTGGAGATGTTGGTATGAAAGAAATAATTATCAGTGCCGATGGAGACAGCGTCGTATATTCTGTGCCCGATGATGTGGCTAACCATCTAAGGAAATATTGTATCGAGTTTTGCGACAAGTGGATGAAAACAAGTCCTCACGCAAAGCGTTATAGAATTAAGGGAGTCTACTGCTATAACGAAGCGGATTTCATTGACTACCTGAATGAGTTTGCTTTCCCAGAGCAGAAGTCTGTATTGGTGAAAAACCTTGGTTGGACCGGTCTTGGGAAAGAACTCCCACCCGAATATCGAAACCATCCTTATTTTAACTTTTGAAGCAGTACCTCAAGGAGGCCACCAATGACCACTTATCAGAAATTTAAGAAACTGAACATCAGGCACTCTGCTATTGGTTTGGAGCAGAGCGATACCGATGTTACCTACTACTGCACTCCCAGAGATGCCGCGATCATCGGCTGGGCCGGTGTGGATGGCATCCACTACTGCACCATCCCGGAGTTTGGTGAGATGATTTTTGCGGTCAGTCCCATGAACTTCGGGGATTGTGTTCACCCCATTGCACACAGCTTCGAGGATCTTCTTCGTCTGTTGCTTTCCTGTGGGAGTATGGATGCACTGGAGCAGTGCTACGCTTGGGATGAGGAGCAGTTTAAGGCATTTCTGATCGACTGTCCTGCAACAGAGGAGCAACAGTCTGTTTTGGATGTACTTCGGACAGAGTTTAGGCTGGTGCCGTTAGAGGACGCCTTTGCCTATGTAAAGAAGCTGCAGGCTGAATTCGACCTATCTCAGATTCCCTATACGGAAGAATACTATGATCCGGATATGAATGCGGCGGCACCTGTTAGGGCAGAAGAATGGATAGTTACCTATGACGGCGGTTTTTGGAGAAATGAAGGCAACGCAGGCATTGAAATCCCTATCCAAAAATCCTTTTGCTGGGGCGAAGAAAAGTGGTATATCCCTGCCGTGTATATCTGTGATAAAGGCCTTGTGATCGACTACTGTAAACAGGCTGATCCTGTTCAGGTAAAAGCATTTATTGATAAATGGGATTTGCTGAATGAAGGTAACAATCACTATACCAAAGAGCAACAGGAACAAATTGAGCGAGAGCATCCGTTACACACCAGCTTTAAGGGGCGTGTAACTTTGAATGGGTATAAGCTGCAAAGTGACCACAGCTGCGGATTACCGTGGATTCCGGAAAGCTGTTTGGCTGATGGCTTGCGCCGGGAGACGGAAGCAATACAGATTATGGAACACTATGGCCTGGATGTTAGCCTTGCTTGGTATATGCAGCGGTCAAGCTACCGTTGGGGCGAAGTAAACGGTCTGGATATTCAGTCTCTCACTGTTCGTATGGAGCGGCAGAGGGAGAATATCGCAGGACAGCATTTTCAGACTCCTACAGTGGGCGAAAGCATTTCCCTGACTCATCCTATGACTGGAAAGATATATACGTTGACCGTCCATGAGGTGGAGCAACAGGAGTTGCCGGAGCGTGCATTCCATGATCCCAATATGGAATACCCCAGCCATTACCTTGCGATGAGCTATTCTCTGGAGCCGGACATTTCAGGTCGGGGCTTTATGATTCAGGACTGTACCGAGGGCGACCGTCCAAGGCAGAAAAAGCGTGACCCCGACGAATTTGCACCGGTAGCTTTTTGTAATGCGGCAGTAATCGGTGTTATCGGCGGTGCTGACGGCCCCACGTCTGTTATCATGGGACAGAGCGCACCGAAGCTCCACGCAGCTTGTTCTTCTCTGCGTTTTGAGCCGATTGTGGACGATGTGGAGTGGCGCGTTGTGTTCAGCGAGAAACTGATGGACGATGTGGATGTGGATTTGATTTGAAAACAGACCTATAAGTGAGGTGCTTCTATGAAAAATCATTCCAACAGGATACTGACTGTGTTTTTTGCAGTATCGCTTGTAGTCAGCATAAGCCTATTCCTTGTTCGAGCGGTAGCATTCCCCTTTGAGATTTACGGTGCCGTCGAGATTTGCGCGTTTTATTTTCCTGCCGTACCGTTTCTGTTTCTACAGATGCTTTTGTGCAAGGCAGTTCAGAAAAAATGGGTGAAGTTTCTCCCGCTTTTGGTTGTCGCCATCGTGGCAATAGTAGCAGCCGTGGGTTGTGTGGCTGCCAGCGGCTGGGATACGCTTGGTTACCTTATTTTGCTGTTGCTCTGCATCGGACCTGCTCTTGGCTGCATAATCGGTATTGTGGCAGATTGGCTATGGCGCAAACGGGATTATGCTGTATCTGCACGGAGTTATGTTTTTATGGCGGCACTCCCACTGCTGGTAGTTGCCGCAGCCATTTTTACAGATTGGCATGGCAATCTGGGCGCGAGAAGCATGTACGATATTCCTTCTAAAGAATCTGTGATTTCCGCCTTTGAAGAAGGAGCCTATACAGTTGATAACAACGACCTTATCGGCTATGACCGTGGTCAGCTGCGCGAAATCTGGGGCGAACCTGACAGTATGCTCTCCGGCTTTTGGGGAGATCGCTGGGAGGTTGATGACAGCACAAATGTGATCGTATATTATGCTGCCGATGAGAAAATCGAATATGTCAAGATAGATACAGACTCTGCGTATGACAACAACCGGGCTGCAGTCACCATTGATGGTGAAGTTTACTATGTTGTTGGCGATCCGATTTATTTTGAGTCCGAAGAGATTGAATCAATGACATTCCTTGAACACGCCGTTCCTTACATCGAAAGCAAACCCGAAGCTGGGTATTACGACCCTGATTTGGAAATGAAGTATGCAAAGGTGGACGAGGGGATTGTGGTTCTATATATGGACAAATGGTATTTGTGTGTTCCAGCAGATACTGCGATATCCGATTGAACAAACCACCGGACGATTTGGAAGTAGATTCGCAAGCCGGTTGTAAGGAGGCGAAATAAATGGGAGATGTTATAGGTCCTGTTATCCTTGGCATTATCATCAGTATTCTTGGCATATCCAACATGAAGGGCAATATTTCCTCTCTCCACTGGTATCATCGACAGCGGGTTTCACCGGATGACGTAAAGCCTTTTGGCAAAAAAGTGGGATTAGGCACATTGATTATTGGCATTGCAATTATCGTCTTTGGCCTATTCTCACTGATAACCTACCTAACAGAGATTGAAGTCTATACGATTATCGGCGCAACGGTTTTGATTCCTGCGGTGATTGTTGGGCTTGGCCTGAGCCTGTACGCAATTATCAAGTATAACAAGGGATTGTTTTGAAACGCTGCTAAGGCGAGAAATATGAGGTGCTATATGAAAAAAAGAATATGGAAGCGCCTTTTCATCGTGCTGCTCTGTCTTGCCTTGGTTGGAGGTATCACCGTTCTGGGTATCAATGGCCATATGAAGAAAAGCACATCAGGCCAAATTCTTTCCCCCGAAGATGCTGCCGCACTGACGGATGTTGACTGCATCCTTGTGTTGGGCTGCTATGTCCATGATAGCGGACGCCCCAGCGATATGCTTGCAGATCGACTCCACAGAGGCATTGAACTGTACCAGTCCGGTGCAGCGCCGAAGCTGCTCATGAGCGGCGACCACGGCCAGAAGGACTACAACGAGGTCAAGGCCATGAAACTGGAGGCCATGGGAAAAGGCATCCCCTCTGAGAATATCTTCATGGATCACGCTGGCTTCTCTACATACGAAAGCATCTTCCGGGCAAGAGATGTATTTGCCGCTGACAAGATCATCATTGTCACGCAGAAATACCACCTCTACCGTGCGCTCCATATTGCCAATGCCCTTGGCGTGGAGGCATATGGTGTTGCCGCAGACTATCATACCTATGTGGGACAGGCATACCGTGAACTGCGCGAGATCCTTGCTCGTAACAAGGATTTTGCGACGAGTATCCTGAAACCGGAGCCGACCTATCTGGGCGATGTGATTCCGGTCAGCGGTGACGGTGATCTGACAAACGACGAGGATATGGAACCAGTGCTCTCATAGGGCAAAATGCCGTGATTCTCGTATTCCGAGAGTGATTCTGAGTCTATTGGGTGGCTTTCTCACTACCACAATCTTAGAATAAAGACACAGAAAGCAAACCACCCATCCAAAGGAGGACTCAATATGGAAAAGAAAACTATCGGCGGCTTTATCGCCGCATTACGAAAAGCAAACGGCATGACGCAAAAGGATTTGGCGGAGCGTCTGAATGTATCTGATAAGACTGTCAGCCGTTGGGAGCGGGACGATGGTGCGCCGGATCTGGCTGCAATCCCTGCTATCGCGGAAATCTTTGGCGTTACCTGTGATGAGCTGTTTCGGGGTGAGCGGAAGTCACCTGAAGAACGTACCGTGGTTTCAAAGGAGAATGAGACCACCCCAAAAGGTGAGAAACAGCGCCAGCGTCTATTGAAATCCACGCTATCTCAATATAAGAACCACACCTACATTGCAATGGGTATTACTGTGGTCGGCATGATCGTTGCGCTGGTCTGTAATCTGGCTTTCCTGAAAGCCATTCTTGGCTTCTTTTTGGGTGCGATCTTCTTTGCGGCCAGTATCGTTTGCCAAGCTGTGTTCGTGAACAAAGCGTTTTTCAGCGTGGAAGATGCGGGTCTGGATGCAGACATCCTTTCTGACTTCAAGCGAAAAGTCATCGGCCTTGCAGAGAAATCCATTGGATTGACGGTAGCGTTTATCGGCTTCACATTCCCCTTGATTTTAGTCGATGCCTATATGGGACTCGGCTCTGACAGCCTGCTGATCTGGGGCGCGATGGGCGCTGCGGCATTTCTACTGATCTATGCTATTGTGCTTTATTTCCTCAATGCGTCCCTTCTGAAAAAAGGAACATATAGTTTGCCCGAGAGGGAGTCAACCATTTATCAGCATAACCATAAGCTGAAACGCACCTGCGCCATTGTACTTGCCGTAGTACTGACAGTTACTTTCATTGGTCATCAATTTGCTACGTCCATTTGGGGCCCGTATAGCATTATGGAAGGCACCACATTCGAGGACTACGACAGCTTCATTGAATATATGGAGCAGGATGTCCCTGCCAATCCCTCATACAATGCCAGCCTTAAAGAATCAGCAGCCGTTCCTGCACCCGAAGAACAGATAGGAACGCCGACTTATTATGATGAGTATGGCAATGAGATTAGTGAGGAAGAAGCCCTGAAGAGCCGACTGAAAGATAAGAACGGCAATGTGGTCTGCGAATATATCAGTCGCAGAAGTGTAGTTTCCCTTCGATACACTCCCAAGGATGGAACGATTTTGCCGATTACTGTATGTACGGAAGAGGATCTTCAAGAGGCTCGGCAAGTCGCTGCTGTCCGTCATGTGATTTTCGGAGCAGCTTATTGCATTGAGTGCCTCGCAGTTGTGTTGGTCTATTTCAAAAAAAGAGCAAAGTAAAATCAAGCCCACAGGAACTACGATGATCCTGTGGGCTTGACTATTGTTTATGGAGTGTACGGAACAGGGGGTGCAGGAGGTGAACTGTCAAACAAGAAGACAAGGCTTACCATGAACAGAAGGTATAGGACGCACAGTACGACCACTGAAATGAGAATCGCCTTCAATCCGGCTGAAAGTTGCTTCTGTCTATGAGCGATTACTAAAGCCACAACAGCAGCGAAAAGTGCAATCAAAACAAACACGACAAAAGCAGGATGAAGAATGAAATCAAATAACATATTTCCCATAAACATACCTCCTTATGTTGTTTTGTCGAATAGATTTGCCAACTCACTGTAGGCATCTTCGCTTATTTCATAGACGAGTACATCATCCCTGCTTGTAATCTGGCCCTCCTCCAGAATCTTCTCAATCACGCTATTAGGTCCAATTTCAATCAAATACCATGCGCTTTCCGTTTCGACGATTAAATAGTTGCTGGTATCTTCGTAGTGAGCCTCACCAGTGGTATCCGCATAGTGGACGGAGAGGGTAAAATAGTCGGAAAGTTGGAAATTCTCCAAAGAAAAGGGGTACTCTTCAAGATAATGCAACTCATGGATGCCAGTAACGGTATTAAGCAGAAAGTCAGGCGCATCAAATTCGCCGGTTGCCACTCCTTGCCCATCTTCTACAACAGTAATAGCAACGAGGTCTGGCTCCATTTCCTTTTCCAACTGCTCCAGATACAGGTCGCCTGCGGCATTGGTCAGCATACTGTAATCGGATTCGGATGCAATGGTGTAGAGTGTGGGATTGAAGTCCACGACGGTGATTTCATCTTCCAAACGCTTGCCGTTCAAAGTAACGCGAAGCTGCGGGGCAGCTTTCTTGGAAGTGGTCATAACACAGTACAGACCATCCTGATCATTAGTGCCCTCCAGTTCCAGCTTGAAAGCCGTACTGAACAACCCTGTGGAATAACCAAAGCCACGGCGATCTACATCGCCACCACCCGGAACATAAATCAAATAGTAATAGTCTGTGGTTTCACTATTCGGATTGAATCGGTAGGTATATCGGAGCGCGTATACATGGTCGGTTCTGGGGGTTAATTTCTCCCAACCAATTCCGCACATACTCCTTGGTGCTTTCGGGAAGTTCCTGATCAGCATAATATTCATCGAAGGAGACTTCCCGTAGGCTGGAGGAACCTCCACCAGAGGCTGCAGAGAAGCTGAGTCCCAACACCAGAAGTAAAACAACAGGAACTATAATAATGGCCGCCAGGATCTTCCACAGGGTTTTATCCTTGGGCTGCACGGGTGTAACGATATCTTCCTGCACAGTCGGAAGTGGCTGCGCACATTTCGGGCATACAGTCCAATCCGGCTCTACGGGAGCAGAGCAGTTCGGGCAGCTCGGCTTGAGCTTTGCGCCGCATTTGGGGCATACCACATATTGCTCTGTGACCGTGGCAGCGCAGCGTGGACATTTCAGATTGGAATAGTTGCCCCGCACAAGCAGATAAATGATAAAGCCGATCAGTGAGGGGGCTAAAATTGCGATCAGTGTCCACAGAGCCGCATTCATCCCACGCCTTTTAGCATCCCGATAGACATAGACACCAATCAGGAGAGGGAGCAACGCAACTATAATCATGAGCATAAACAGCGGGATTGCAATAACAACATTACTCATGGATAACACCTCCTTTTTTAGTAACAACAACGGCCAGAACACTGCCTCCGGTAGCGGAGAACAGGACATAGGCCAGACACAATGCAGTGATCCACGGATAGTCCTCCAGCACAAGGAAACCGAGCATCGCCGCTGCGATCAGCAGAAGGGTTCCTGCAACAGCAACCAATGCCGTCTGCCAACGGAGCCTGCGCCGTTCCAGTTCAGCACGGAGCATATTTTCATTCAGTACGGGCGGCTTGTGCTGCTCAAAATTGTAAATCTGATTCACGGCCAAGCACCTCCTTCAATAGTTTTCTTGCTTTGCTTAATCGGGATTTCACGGTTCCCTCCGGGATGCCCAGCACCTGTGCGGTGGCTGCAATGTCCATTTCCTCAAAGTAAAACAGGATTACAGCCAGTCGGAGCTTTTCTGGTAATCCGTCAACGGCCTCATAGAGTGGTCCGTAGTCCGGATTTTCCGGTGCCGGGACTGATTGCAGAAGTGCATCCTTTTCCTCGTTCGTCTGGAAATTCAGCAAGGGACTTCGTGCAATACGCCGCAGGGTGTTGCGGTATGTATTGACACAGATCTTCGTCAGCCATGGCTCAAACTCTCGGCTTGGGTCGTACTGCGATATGCTCTTGACTACCCGGAGCCATGTGTCTTGGTATAGATCGTCTGCCTCAAAGGTGCTGGCGCAGAGAGACAGGCAAAGCCCATACAGCCGTTTTCCGTATTGCCTAATGTATTGATCGATCAAGCTCTCCGCACCCCCTTTCACTTACATATACAACGACGAAGGTCGATTGGTTCACTATTTCTGAAATAATTATAGCATATATTATTGAAAATGGTGAATTGCTCACCATTGGGAACTTTTGGCCGTTTTTTTGCGTCTATATATACAAAGGCTTTATGCCTGATACAAGAAAAAGGAGGCTGCTGGCATGAAGCAGAAAAAGAAATGGATGATTCCTCTTTGTGTGATTGGAGGACTGCTTTTGGTTTGTGCAGGCCTCCTTTGGTATATGGTCAGTCATTCTCTGGATTTCTCGGTGGGTCGCTGTTTGGTGGCGGAGAATGGATCGTATATGTTCATCGACGGCAACTCGCCCATTGTCATGAGTAACCGCAAGGACAAAGAAGGTATGTTCGCTGGCTTGGAGACGGGCGATAAGATCCTGCTTCTTCACGACGGCATTCAGGAGTCCTATCCGGGCGGCACCGGCGCGTATTGGTATATGAAGCTGGAAGACGGCACGCAGGCCGACATCCCTGAGCAAGTTATGGAAGAACTTGCGGAGCTGGGTTGGACCATAGTTGCCAATGAAGCAGATCCCAATGTTGTAGCCCCCGCGCCGGAAGCATACGCTTTTGATGTACAATACATCCGCACAGACGGTTACTCTGATGACCGAAGCTATCCTTACCATGCCGTGATCAGTTCCAAAGCAGAGCTGGAGGCCTACTATGAGGCATACAAGGATATCTATGACTTGGAGAGAAGAGAAGTAGTTTACTCCGATACCTCCATCGGTTTTCTGGATGCCTGTGACAAGTATGATGATGCCTATTTTGAACGGCAGAATCTGGTGCTGATCGTGCTGCAGGAAGGCAGCGGCTCTATCCGCCATGAGATCACGGATGTGCGTCGCCACCGCTTGGAGGATGGCGCATCGGATGGCTGGGCCATTACGATTGACAGCAAGGCACCGGAAGTTGTGACTGATGACATGGCTCAGTGGCATCTGTTCCTTGAAGTGCAGATGGGCGATGTAATCAAACCCACCGATAAGGTGTGGGTCAACGGGGTATTGAGCGAGCGTGCACCTGCAGTGTCCGGTCTGGTGGGCATCAGCCGCACCCCGGCAACATACGCCTATCAGGACCACTGGGGCGTGAAGCTGACCGCAAAGAATATCACCCCGTCCGGCTTGACCATTGTTTGTACGCAGCAGGACGGCGAGCCTACAGGTGAATTGAATACCGGCAGCTATTATGGCCTCGAGGTTCTCCGGGATGGCGAATGGGTCGCAGTTGAGCTGCTTCCCATGGAGGGTGAGCTTGCCTGGACGTCAGAAGCATGGATGATCCCTGCAAACGAGGATACCGAATGGGATGTGAACTGGAGCCGCCTGTACGGAGAACTTCCTGCCGGCAGCTACCGGATCAGCAAGTCGATCATGGATTTCCGCGGCACCGGTGATTTTGATAAGGAAACCTATTATGCAGGCTTTGACATCGTAGATAGCACCACAGCAAACAGTATCGCCTATGAATACGACGGATTTGGCGTCAGTATCCCCCTCCTGTCCGGGTGGGAATATATGATTGAGGAATACAGCGCCGATGGCATGAGCTACGGTGTTAGCTTCCGTCCCTCTGATGAAGATGGATGGATCGACTTCCACTACTGGCCTACATTCGGTGTCTGCGGTACCGGATTGGAAACCAAAGAATTCGGAAATGGCACCATGGGCACTTACGACGGCGGTAAGATCTGGAACTATATCAGCTATCCGGCCAGCAAGGGTAATTTTGTGGCAACGACTCATGGCGTGGCCGACTGGTGGGACAGCTACGGCGACGAGGTCTTGGGAATCATAACAGCAGCTATCTGCACAGATACCATCGTGGACTAAGGAGGAAATGCAGCATGAAAAGATTGATAGCACTGTGCCTTACGGCGGCTTGCCTGATTTCTCTGGTAGGCTGTGCGGGAGATACCAATATGGATGAAAAGAAACCCAACAACACTGCATCGGCCTATGCGCTGGCTCTGGCCAGTTACCCGGAGATGGCTCCCTATCCCAATGAGATGGAGTATTTCGATGAAAAGACCGGCGAGTTCGACAGCGATAGCTTTGATGTGGTCTATGACGCATGGAAGGAAGACAGGAACGCTCAACGCAATCAACCGGAGGGTTATGCAGATGGTCTGGAACCGTTCTTCGCCAGTTCGATCCGGGAGTTCCTCAGCAATTCCAACGGCGCAAACAAGGTCTACTCTCCCATAAATGTCTACATGGCCCTTGCCATGCTGGCAGAGGTGACGGACGGAGAGAGCCGACAGCAGATCCTCACGCTGTTGGGCAGTGAGAATATTGAGGCTCTGCGCTCCCAGGCGGCCAGCGTTTGGAACGCCAATTACAGCAATGACGGCGCTGTGACAAGCATTCTGGCAAACTCCCTGTGGCTGAATGAGTCCGTGAATTTCAACCAGGCCACCATGGACAGTCTGGCAAAGAATTACTATGCGTCCTCCTTCCGTGGCGAGATGGGCAGCGAGGAATTTAATCAGGCTCTGCGGGACTGGATCAGCGAGCAAACCGGAGGACTGCTGGAAGCACAGGCTGATGGCCTGTCCATGGACCCCGAGACCGTTATGGCTCTGGCCTCTACCATCTACTACCGTGCCAAGTGGCACAGTGAGTTCAACGAGGGCAGAACGGAAAAGGGCCTGTTCCACCTGCTCAGCGCTGACGGAGAAACCGTGGAGTGCGACTTCATGCACAAGGGCGGCAGCAACACCTATTACTGGGCGGATCAGTTCGGTGCCGTTTCTCTGAGCCTGGAGGGCAGCGGTAAGATGTGGTTCCTCCTGCCTGACGAGGGCGTGACTATGGATGATCTCCTGAACGATGAGCAAACGATGGAGTTCTTGAACAGCAATGGAAACTGGGAGAACAGCAAGCACCTGATCGTGAATATGTCCGTTCCCAAATTTGATGTAGTCTCTGATTTTGACCTGGGAGAAGGCCTTCGTGCCCTTGGTGTCACAGATGTATTTGATGCCCAAGTGGCCGATTTTACCCCCATGACTTCGGAAGTTGCAGAGATCTTCCTTTCCAAAGCCGACCATGCAGCCCGTGTGACCATCGACGAAGAGGGTGTGACCGCATCGGCATATACCGTCATGATGATGGCCGGAGCTGCAGCGCCTCCGGAAGAGGAAATGGATTTTGTACTGGACCGTCCGTTCCTGTTTGCCATCACTGGCTATGATGGATTGCCACTGTTCGTTGGCGTAGTCAATCAGCCGGTACAATAAATTGCTTGTTTACAGAAGCGGGGTAGAGAAAGGCACCCCCGCAGAGGGGCATCAACCAAATACCGTTCATGAGCAGAGCATGAGGCCACCGGATAATTTCCGGTGGCCTCGCTTTGCATTATATAGGCTGATGCCCCTTATTTGCCCTGATAGGCGCGATACAGGAAGGTAACAATCTGGGCACGGGTGCAGCCGTTATTGGGGCTGAACGTCGTAGCGGATGTGCCGTTGGTCACACCGTTTTCCACAGCCCACGCAACAGCGTCAGCGCAGAAGGAATCAGCCGCCACATCGGTAAATCCGTTCACCGTAGTGGGAGCGGTGCCCATCGCACGGTACAGGAAGGTCACGCTCTGGCCGCGGGTGCAGGTGTTGTTAACCCCGAAGGTGCCGTCAGCCAGGCCGTTGATGATACCGTTTTCCAGCGCCCATGCCACTGCGTCATAGCAGTAGCTGCCAGGGAGTACGTCAGCAGGAACCTTAGCCGTACCCTTGGGAGCAGGAGAACCGGCGGCGCGCCACAGGAAGGTGACGATCTGAGCGCGGGTGCAGGAATCGTTGGAGCCGAACAGGCCGTTAGCCTTGCCGTTGGTAATGCCCTTCTTCACAGCACATTCTACAGCCTTGGCATAATACGCATCGGCGGGAACATCCGCAAAGATGGAAGCCGCCTGTTCCTCGACAAACTCAGCGGAAACAGTGACCTTGCTGCCGGGCATAGTGAAGGTATACTTGCCGTTGCCTTTATCGGTGAGCTTGGGCTTATTGCCGCTGGCGTCCTTGACGATGAGCTTGTCCAACTCGTAGCCCTTATCTGAGGTCACGGTGATGGTCACGCGGTCGCCCTTGGAAGCGTTCTTGGGGCTGACGGTCACATCGCCGTTCTTGGTGCTGGGTGCGGTCACTGCATAGCTGGGATCACGATCCCCATGGCTACTGGAGCCGCCGGAGGACGGACGGGTCAGCTTTGCAATCGTCTCCGCTTCAACAGTGGTTTCCTGTGTACCAGCCGCATCCTTAAAGACCTTCTGGCAAACAGAGCAGGTGTAGTATTCATTATTGCCGGTTTCTGTATAAGTCGCAGCCTTGGCTTCGGTCTTGGTCAGACTATGGGCAGCAAAACCGCCATAGGCCTGACCGCATACTGTGCAAATGGCCTTATGCATGTAATGTTTTGGCTTATCCAATCAATACATGAATGAAGGCAATGCAGTAGATTCATCCTTTAACTCGCCATTGTAGAAAGTAAGGAGGAGGAAATTCGATGCAGTAAAATAGCGAAACTCCAACATAGTAGTGCTAATGGAGTCGAGTTTTTAATCTTTTACAAAAGAAATGTCAGCAACTCTATCCTTGAGACTAGATATCTCAGCAAAAGAACTGGAAAACAGATCCGCCAGCTTGCCATTGTCTGTCACATATGGCGTAATTATTGGGATGAATACCATATCTCCAGTTCATTCCTCTACCTCCTCCAGAATTGCTCCATCGGTCACGAGCTGCTTTAAGCGTCTATACTCTAAATGAAGCGCGTTTTTTCCTTCTTCTGTGATAGCGTAATTCTTCCGGCGGCCTTCCTCGCTGGTTAGGGTGATAAGTCCTTCTTTATTCATGCGAGTGAGAACACCGTACAGTGTACCGGGACCCATTTCGATGCGGCCTCCGGAGAGTTCCTTGATGCGCTGCATCATGCCGTACCCGTGTCCCGGTTTCATCAATGCCAGCAGAATGTAATAAGTGGCTTCAGTCATGGGCGCTTGTGCCGCCATTGTCCATTCCACCTTTCTCAACTATTATGCCTCGCGATATATCGAGCAACATAATAGTAGCATATTTGAAGCACTTCGTCAATGTGCCATCTGCTCCCCAATGGCATTTATTTGTAAAGATAATATGAACTCCATTGACTTTTTGCGTCTACTGCTGTAGACTATAATCAAGAAGTCTACATTGGTAGACAAGGAGGTTGACTTATGGATATTCCGAAGATTCACGAGGGCGAATATCGTTTTTGTCTGATTATGTGGGAACATGAGCCGGTCACGGCTGCGGAGTTGGTAAAGCTGTGTCAGGAGCAGTTGGGTTGGAAACGCACCACTACCTATACCGTTATCAAGCGTCTGGGAGAGAAAGGTGTTCTGCAGAACGATAACGGCACCATTACTTCTCTGGTTTCCAAGGACGCTGTGCAGGCATATGAAATTGGAGAACTGGTTGAAAAGACATTTGAAGGCTCACTGCCTGCTTTTGTCGCTGCTTTCACCAAGCATCAGAATATTTCTGAGGAGGAGCTTGATGAGGTACAGCGCATGATCGACCGCATCCGGAGAGGAGGCAAATAATGAACGACCTGTTTTTGAAAATTATAAACATGAGCATATCAGCAAGCTGGCTTGTCCTGGCTGTGCTGCTGCTCCGGTTTGTCTTGAAGAAAGCACCCAAGTGGGTCAATGTCCTGCTCTGGGGCATTGTGGCAGTGCGTCTGGCTTTTCCGTTCTCTATCGAGAGCGCTCTGAGTCTGATCCCCAGCGCAGAGACAGTTCCGATGGATATCGAAATGGCAGTACAGCCCACAATCAACAGCGGTGTTCCAGTGATCAATAGCATGGTCAACCCTATGCTGTCCTCGTTCGCTCCACCGCAGGATGTATTGACGAGCGCAAATCCGCTTCAGATCTGGATTCCGATTTTTAGCATTCTCTGGATTGCCGGTATCGCTGCGCTCCTCCTATATACCGTGGTCAGCTATTGGCGTCTGCGCCGCAAAGTCAGCGAGGCAGTCATCCTCCGAGACAACATCTTCCAGAGCGAGAATGTGGCTTCTCCCTTTGTGCTGGGCGTGTTCAGACCGAAGATCTATCTTCCCTACAATATGGGCGGACAGGATCTGAACCATGTGGTCGCACATGAGCAGGCACACATTCGTCGAAGAGACCACTGGTGGAAACCCCTCGGCTTCCTACTGCTGACGATCCATTGGTTCAATCCTCTGATGTGGCTGGCCTATGTGCTGCTGTGCCGGGACATTGAGCTGGCCTGTGATGAGAAGGTCATTAAGGTACTGGGCAACGAGCAGAGAGCCAACTATACCCAGGCGCTTGTGGCCTGTAGTGTCAACCGCCGTGTGATCGCAGCCTGCCCTCTTGCCTTTGGTGAGGTCGGTGTAAAGGAGCGTGTGAAGTCTGTGATGAACTACAAGAAGCCTGCTTTCTGGGTCGTCGTTCTGGCAGTTATCGCCTGCGTGGTCGTTGCGGTGTGCTTCCTGACTGATCCGGAACAGGACAGCTATACGCTGCGAATTGTCGTTCCAGCAGGAAGCCAGGATGATTTTGTGTATTCAGATGAAGAAGTCAGTACAACGGGAAACTCCATTGTCATATGGTCCGGTGAAGGACTGGATGATACGGAAGTTCTTTTATTTCCAGTCGACGAAACAACAGAAACCGGATATACGGCTACCTATCTTACACATGGAATGCCCGTTGAATTTGACGCCGTAAAAGATGAATGGTTCAAGGTTGGCATCAATATGCAAAACCCAACGGACGAAGACATCGTTGTTTATGTGGAAGTCGAAAATGTGGAAATTCGTATTTCTGACGAAAGTGCGCCCAATCGTATTACTTTCAAAGCGGAAGTCCTTGAAATCCACGAGGAATATTTTCTGGTTGCACCAGAGGCAAGCTGGGCACTCAATAGCGCTGACCAAATTGAAGTTCCTCTGATGAATATGGACCCCGCTCTGGAGCCGCAAATCGGAGACATTATTGAAGTCTCATATAGCGGTGAGATACTGGAAACTTATCCAGCTCGGTTGAAAGAAGTTTACAGCATCAGAGTTGTTGCCGAAACGACGAAACTCACCTTAGATGATGTAATTATTCTTTCACAATACGGATACGATTTATCGTGGTCGGATTTTGAAAATTACGATTATATTGAGACCGGCTCTGGCCTGTATATCCGTGTCTATGTGATCAATGAAATGTATGAGCTATGGATTGGCGGTGGAAGTCCGGATAGTGACCCTATGTATATCTATCTGGCTTTGGCGGATGACCTCGATACACGCATCGACATTCGGGACGGCGGCGTGACGGAGTTCATTGGTGCGGATCATTCAGAAGTGTTGTTGGCGAAGGCGATCAATGAAGCAATCCTGGCAGAAAACAAGCCTTCCAAGCCGGATGGTCTGTATCATTGCGCCAGCTTTGTCTTGTTGGATCAACAGGAACTCAGTGGCACCCCCGCAGTTGGTTCCTCCGACCACATCAAGCTGGTCACTGTCTACGGACTGGCGCTTCATCAGGGATTTGGTTATTCCGGTGGAACCTTTCACGATGCTGCCGGCAGTCATATCGCTGTTGCCATCACCTTTGAAGTTGTAGATGGGAAATATGTTCTGAAGGAGTATTGGACACCGCGGGACGGCTCCTACTATGTTCAGGATATTCGGGATAAGTTCCCTGACGAAATTGAGGACGAAGCCCTGGATACTCAGAAGTATATCCTCGCCCAGAAGCAGGAGTGCTACGATCAGGCCGTCCGTTACGGCGGAGTTGATACCTATTCTGCGGTGGAACATCTTTTTGAGGTAATTGAGTCCTCTCCGGCCACATCTTCCAGACCTGCCGACTACATTGACGCACACCCGATTGAGTATCGGGAGCTTACCTACTACGGAAGCTATACATTGCAGTATGTATTCTCACAGTTTTTAGAGGGTGGTCAGACAGGACTGCGTGGACATCTGATGCGAAGCGTTCTCGATGATCTTGCGCCGGAAGCACAGCTCCGACTCTACGCTGAAACTGGCCAGGAATACTTCGATGAATGGAAAGCGGGTGCCATTCGGATCAGCGAACAGCACGATATGGAATGGATTAAAGAAAACCAGCCTGCAATCTGGCTTCTGCTCCAAATGATTGACGAGTAAGCAACCACATCAACAGCGCAGCTTCCGGTCGGGAGCTGCGCTGTTCTTTTGGAATGGCAATCTTCACAAATTCTTCATCTTTCTACCACTACCATCTTAATGTAAAGATTGTTATTATAAAGCCATCAAAGGAGGGGTTCCATGTACCACATTCTGATTTGCGATGACGAGCAGGATATCGTCAACGCATTGAAAATATATCTGATGAATCCGGACTTCAAACTGTTCGAGGCCAACACCGGAGTGCAGGCCCTTGAGGTTATGGAGCGGGAGGACATTCACCTGATTCTGCTTGATATCATGATGCCTGAAATGGACGGCATCTCCGCAATGGTAAAGATTCGGGAGAAGAGCAATGTCCCCATTATACTGCTGACGGCCAAAAGTGAGGATACCGACAAGATCCTCGGCCTGAACACCGGAGCGGACGATTACATCACAAAACCGTTTAATCCCGTAGAGGTGACGGCCCGTGTCCGTTCTCAACTGCGCCGCTATATGCAGTTGGGCAGCAGAGCTGCGGCTCCGGCACGATATGTCATCGGCGGCGTGGAACTGGATGACAGCTCCAAGGAAGTCACCCTGGACGGAGAACCCATTTCCTTGACGCCCATCGAATACGACATCCTCAAACTGCTCATGGAGAGTCCCGGCAAGGTGTATTCCCCCAAGGAGATCTATCGGCAGGTATGGAAAGAGGCTCCCCTGGGAAGCGACAATACCGTTGCCGTACATATCCGGCATCTCCGTGAAAAAATAGAGATCAACCCCGCAGACCCCCGATATCTGAAGGTGGTCTGGGGACAAGGGTATAAAATGGAGAAAGGAGCAAAACGATGAAGCCGTTCTTTAGGAAGAAAAACGCAGATCCCATCGTGGAGGAAATCGCGCAGACCGTACAGGATGCGCAGTATGAAGCAGTGACACCAGAACCGGAGAATGTTGCTCCAGTTAATAGAAAACTCCCGCTGACCCACCGTACATCAGCCAAGTTCGTAGCGTTCCTGCTGGTCATCATCATGGTGATTGTTGTTATCGGCTCTGCAGCTGGTGCGTTCATCATGGTGGAAGAAGAACTCTATACGACATCTGAATGGGCTTACAAAAACGAAGCCATGAGAAATATTGCCGAAGGCGATATCCGGACGCTCATTCATTATTTGACCAACGAGAATTTAGATGCTGGTGCTGATGATGCCATGCGCTATTTGTCAGATCGCAACATTGCATCTATTGAAATGGTTTTCTCAGAAGGTCCGCGAAATAACTGGGGGTATGATGGGGGCGTGAAGGAAAGCTCCACGGAGTACAGTGCGGTCTGGTATCATATGAAGGAGAAAGACGGCGTAGAAAACTGGTACAGTCTGTATAGCAACTACGGATATGATGTGGAGCAGATCGGTACGGTGGAGGCAACGATTCGTCTTGCGGATGAATTGACCCAGCCTGATACTTATTATTATGCCGACCTTTTGATCTCCTTGGCCTTTGCCATGCGTTTCTGGGTATATGCGATTGGCATCGGCGCTGCCATTCTTGCTATCGCTGCTTTCGTTTTCCTTATGTGCGCATCTGGTAAGAAAAATGGTCTGGCAACAGCGCAGCCGGGATGGGGTACGAAGATCCCCTTTGACCTGCTGACCGGGATGACTGCGCTTGCCGGGTTCCTGATAATACAGGTCATGGTGGAAGCAATCTACTATGCCTCAGACATCGAAGCAGCGTTAGCCGGCATCGCATTAGGTATCTCTCTAATGGCCATTTGTCTTGGCTGGTGCATGAGCTTTGCAACGCGGATCAAGCTGGGGTGCTGGTGGAAGAACACCATCATCTTCTATGCCCTTAAAATTGCACTGGTCGTGCTGCGTAAGATTTGGAGCGGCGTATGTGTGTGTTTCCGCGGTATGGTATCCCTTTGCAGAGGCATTCCTCTGGTTTGGAAGACCGCTCTTGGCCTGGCTGCAATCGCCTTGATCGAAGTCCTTGTCATTGCTGGGGCATACTGTGAGGAGGATGTTCTGCTGACCTTCTGGTTCGTGAAGCACCTTGTGCTTGTCCCGCTGGTTCTCTATGTGGCGTTGATGCTCCGAAAGCTCCAGGCAGGTGGCAAGGCTCTTGCCACCGGTGATCTTGGATATCAGGTGGACACCAAGAGAATGTTCTGGGATTTCAAGCGCCACGGCGAGAATCTGAACAGCATTGGCGTTGGCATGACAGCGGCAGTGGAACAACGTCTGAAAAGTGAACGCATGAAGACTGAGCTGATCACCAATGTTTCTCACGACATCAAGACTCCGCTGACTTCTATCATCAACTACGCGGATCTGATTGAAAAAGAGCAGTGCGACAACCCCACCATTACAGAATATGCCGGTGTACTCCATCGTCAGTCCGACCGCCTGAAGCGGCTCATTGACGATCTCGTGGAGGCTTCTAAGGCGTCCACGGGTAATCTGGAGGTGCTGCTGGCTCCCTGTGAAGTTGGTGTGATGCTGACACAGACTGCCGGTGAGTATGAGCAGAAGCTTCAAGAGAAGGATTTGGTTCTGTTCACCAGCCAGCCGGAGCAGCCTATTAAAATTATGGCAGACGGTCGCCGCCTGTGGCGCGTGTTCGATAACCTGATGAACAATGTCTGCAAGTATGCCCAGCGCTCCACCCGCGTTTATCTGACGCTGGAGGAGAAAAACGGAGAGGCAATCATCTCCTTTAAGAATATCTCCCGCGAACCCCTCAACCTGTCTACTGACGAGCTGCTGGAGCGCTTCGTTCAGGGCGACAACTCCAGAAAGAGCGAAGGCAACGGTCTGGGCCTGTCTATTGCAAAGAGCCTGACCGAACTGCAAAACGGCACCATGGAGCTGACTACTGACGGCGATCTGTTTAAGGTGGTTCTGCGGTTCCCGACCATCAGCTAAAAAGAAGCAATCCACACCCGTGCGTTTCCAAAGAAAGAAGATGTCCCAAAGCAAATGTTATTGCCGCCTGCCTATGTCTGGTGGTGAGCATCGCCATTCCTGTCCTTCACCACAAGGGTGGTCCTGGCTCACAAGATTCAATCGATGACTTTCCAGCGGCAGCTGCTCTGCTGTATTTTAATGGGGTGCTATATGAGTGCTGCGATATTCCACAGGCATTAGAAAGACTTGGATTGCCTTCAGAGATTACCCCGGAGATGGCCGGTGAGCATGTAGCTAATATTGAACTTGGCGGCATTGTGGATTATCAGGAGACCGTGTCGCAGACAGATAAGGAGTTGTTCCAGTACGCTCCGGCTCCGTCGAGAGCAGTATATGTCCTGCGGGATGGGGACAACTATATGGCCGCGGTTTTTGTCCGAACCTATTTCCCGGATGATCCTAACGCCTATAGTGACCTTGCCGAAGTCTATCGCATCTATGGTATCGAAGATGCAGGCGGCATCGCTTCTATTGCACAGGTGGACTGGAATCGCGGAAAGGTTATCGGCGCTGAGATTACAGACACCGAAGCGATCAGCAAGTTCTATGCGCTTACCACAGACATCGTCAACTTTGTCAGCATGGACAACGATGCGTTCCAGGATCGCGTGTTTGCTGATGTGCCGGAGGAGAACGCACCGGAGGCTCACAGTGCTTTTGCGGATGACCAGCAGACAATCCGTATAGAAACCGCAGACGGACACCGTTTCTTCGTGAGTATCTACCCGAGCTATGGGTACCTATATAGTAGCGGAGCTATGGCGTATCACCAGATTACCCCACAATTGGCTGAATGGATCAACGAATATCTGGAATAAAAGCAATGCAGCTCCCGGCAGTGTGACCGGGAGCTGCATTTTTCTTTTTGTATGAGTTAGTCTTCAAACAGCTTTGAAACGGGAACTTTTAAGACATCGGCAATCTTGAACATCGTCTCCATGGAGACGCCAAAAGGCCGCGTGGGACTTTCGATTTTGGCAACAAAAGACCAGGACTTCCCGATTTCATCGGCAAAGGCCTCTTGGGTCATCCCGGATAACTTGCGATAATACTGAACTTTCAGGCCGAAACGAATGTATTGCTCATGATATTTTGTATCCATAACGCACCTCTTTCTCTAAAAAGGGTATCATGTATCCCTGAATTTATTTAGAGAAAGAGATTGTTAATTTTGGCAATATAATGATATAATAAAGCAATTACAGGACAATTGGAATAGGGCGGTTTATTGAAAAGAGCCGCTATGGGGGCTATTTCACATCCGTCCCATCTTCCACTGGAGGATTGGGAATGAACTCTGCGATATCCTCCAACCTGCAGGACAATGCAGTGCAGAGCTTGTCGAGGGTCTTTGTTTCCATGTTCTCATTTGCGCGAAGCCGGCGCACGGTTTTGCTGTCTATGCCACACTTTTCGCGCAGCTGATAGGTGGTTACACCACGTTTGTCCATCATTTTCCACAGCTTGTTAAATACGATCATGCAAACACCCCCAAAATTGATCATCAATAGTATGGGGGTTATAATCTTCCTTATTAAGGGGATATAACCCCCATGAGGACAGTTTGGAGATATTATTACGATGAAATCCTGCTTTTTTATCGGTCACCGCGAAGCCGGAGGAGATGTGTTCCCGGCACTGTCAGAGGCGGTGGAGCATCATATTACGGAACACGGCGTAACAGATTTCTATGTCGGTCACTATGGTGGCTTTGACGGACTCGCGGCACAGGCTGTGAAGGAAGCCAGAGAACGACATCCGGAGATCAGGCTCACACTGGTTCTGCCGTATCACCCGGCCATCCGACCGATCAATACACCAAAAGGCTTCGATGGTACATTTTATCCCTGGGAGGAAGAACGCATCCCAAAGCGGCTGGCTATTATCAAGACCAATCAGCGCATGGTGGACACCTGCGACTATCTGATAACCTACGCCTATCACTTCCTTGGTGGCACCGGCCAGACAGTAGAATATGCCCGGAAGCGGGAGAAACGAGGACTGATTCATGTTGAGAACCTGGCTGAAAAGTTTCGGGAAACTGCTCTATAAGCACCACATGACGCTCCTGCTGGTAGGTTGTCTCACGCACAAATCGGAGTCGTTTCGGCTCCGATTTGTGCTTTTTGCCACCGTTCATTCGGCGGATTTTCCGTTGTTTCCGTCCAGCCCTGCCCGTTCCAATTCCATTCTGGGTCAAAACTGGGTCAGGA
>ERZ838483.57-NODE-57-length-131097-cov-32.258787_pt1 | contig 131097 bp, 118 predicted proteins | sample MGYA00519939_ERZ838483 | MGnify/ENA primary metagenome ERZ838483 (study PRJEB31850, sample SAMEA3708836) | human gut metagenome | biome: human gut; feature: human-associated habitat; material: faeces | place: China | collected 2014 ...
TAGCACTAGCGCGCACGAGGTAGGACTTTAACCTACAGGATTTCTACATTCCATGACACATTTCAAGTTAATAGAAACCTATCTTGAATAATCATTTATTAGTAGAAAATGTCATGCCCCTGTTGACATGACATATAAGCGACTGCCTGTCGCACAAAAAAGAAGCAGTTTATTCTGCTTCTGTAATATGCGAATGAATCCAGGAAGAGAATGTTTCTAAGCCTTCCTTGATTACTTTTGAATCTGAAGTAAAACCAAAGCGTAAATGGTATTCCTTATTAAATGCCATACCTGGCACAAAGAATACACCAGTGTCATTCTGTAATTTCTCACATAATTCTTTTGAGGGCATATCAAATAAATAATGTAAGAAACATACAGTACCATCTTCTGGTATGACACATTCGACTAAGTCTTCTTTTTCAAGCCATTCTTTTAATATTTTCTTATTTTCAAGAATGATATGTCTACTTCTATCAAGTATTAGATCTTTATGTTGTAATACAACTGTAGCCAAATAATCATTCCATGGACCAGTAGAAATAATTGTATAATCTCTTCTAAAATTGATTTCATCAATAAGTTGTTTAGGTCCCTTGACCCATCCCAATCTAAGTCCTGCAAAGGAATAGACTTTAGATAAAGAGGCTGTCGCAATACCTAATTCATACATATCAGAAATACTATCACATAGAGTATTATTCATACCACGATAGATTTCATCAACAAGAATATAAATAGAATGACTTCTAGCAAGTTCAATCAATTCTTCCATTAAAGATTGTTTAATAACAGTACCTGTCGGATTATTAGGACTATTTAATATAAACATCTTTGTTTCAGGCTTAATAAGCTTTTTAAAATCATCTATGACAGGCTCCCAGTTATTGTCTTCATTAAGTTCTACTAGATCATACTCGCATCCAATTGATGCAGGATAAGAATAGAACTGTTCATAGGAAGGTGTTAATGCAATGATATGGTCTCCTTTATTTAACAAAGTATCCATTACATGTTCATTGGCATTTATTGCCCCATGAGCGACAGCAATATTATCTCTTGTACCTGTCTTATATAAAGAAAGAATGGCATCTTTTAAACAATCAGAGCCTGTAATTGGTCCATAATCCATACGCATATGCATAAGATCACTCATAAGATCTTTATGAATCAATGACTCTAATTCATGAATAGACATATCAGATACACATGTATCAGCTAAATTGTATTGACAATTTTGTTCATGGTTCGTCATCCATGTTTCTACATCAAATTCCTTTAAATACACGTCTTCTTTCTCCTTTTAATAACTAATGCATAACTTTAGATAAGAAATCTTTCGCTCTATCACTTTCTGGATGAGAGAAGAAAGTTTCTGAATCATTTTCTTCTACAATCTTTCCGTTTTCTAAGAAAATCACACGATCTGCAACAGTTCTAGCAAATCCCATTTCATGAGTTACAACCATCATTGTCATACCCTGTTTTGCAAGATCCTGCATTACTTCTAATACTTCAATAACCATTTCTGGGTCTAATGCACTTGTAGGTTCATCAAATAACATAACTTCTGGATTTAAACAAAGAGATCTAGCAATTGCGACTCTCTGTTTCTGACCACCAGATAACTTATTAGGATAAGTATCCTTCTTATCTTCAAGACCTACTTTCTGTAAGTACTTGATAGCCACTGCATTGGCTTCTTCTTCTGTCATACCCATGACCTTAAGAGGTGCAAGTGTTAAGTTTTCTAATACAGTCATATTAGGGAATAAGTTAAAGTGCTGGAATACAAATCCCATTTTACTTCTTAACTTGTTATATTCAGGTGTACCTTCCTTTAAAGGTGTACCATCAATATAAATAGTTCCTTCTTCAGGCTTTTCTAAGTGATCAATACATCTAAGTACTGTACTTTTACCACTACCTGAAGGGCCAATCAAGCAGACAATTTCACCCTTCTTTAAAGTAAGAGATACATCATCTACAGCTTTTAATTTACCAAATTTTTTTGTAATGTGATCCACTTGGATCATGATATCGTTAGTCACTGACAGCTAATCTCCCTTCTACATATCTTGCGATGGCTGAAATACAAAGTGTCATTACTAAATAAATAGCACCTGTTGCAGTTAAAGGTACAAGATAGTTAAATGTATTGGCACCAATAACACTTGCAGTGGCAAGTAGTTCTACTGCACCAATTGTGAAAATAAGTGATGAGTCTTTAATTAATGTAATAAATTCACTAATTAGAGGTGGAATGATACGTTTAAATGCCTGTGGTAAAATAACATAACGCATAGTCTGAACATAGTTTAAACCAATTGTTTCACATGCTTCCCATTGACCTTTATCAACACCTAAAATACCAGATCTAATTAATTCTACCTGATAAGCACCACTATTTAAGCTCATAGCAATTAAACCACATACATATGGATCAGCCTGGAATCTTTGTCCTGTAATAGACTGAACAACAGTAGGTACTGCCAAGTATAAGAACATGATCTGTAATAGCATTGGTGTGCCACGGAAGATTTCTACATAAACATTTCCAATTGCTCTTAATACAAAATGTTTTGAAAGTTTTAAAGCCGCACCAATAATTCCAAGAATAACACCGAAGAATAAAGCCCCTATTGCAAGTAATAGAGAGTACTTTGCACCAGTGAAAATCATGAATTGAATATTAGACGGCGTAAGAATATCCATAATTGTTTTCATTCGCATTGACTCCTTAACAATAAAAAATTAAGTGCAGACAGAACATATCTGCACTTATGTGATTAATAAATTAGCAACCCCATTTAGTTTTTAATTCGTTGTATTTATCAGATTTAACAAATTCATCAACTGCTTTGTTAACGTCTTTCATTAACTTGTCGTTACCCTTTTTAGTGATGATCATGTTTTCTTCTTTGATTAATGGTTCATCAATCATCTTTAAGCCAGCATTCTTAGCATAGTTTTCAGCAACTGCACCATCAAGAACAACTGAATCTAATCCACCAGATTTTAAAGTTTCTACTAAGATTTTAGCATCTTTTACAGTAGTAACTTGAGCACCTTTAATATCTTTTGCAGCATCTACACCAGTAGCACCTAACTGAGCACCAATCTTTTTACCTTCAAGATCAGATACTTTTGAGAAAGTAGAATCACCTTTTACTAAAGCAATCTGTTCAGAAGTGTTATATGCATGAGACCAAAGAATGTTTTTCCAATCTTTATGATAAGTGAAACCAGAAATACCTAAATCAACCTGATCAGAAGTGAGTGAAGATGAAATAGCATCAAAGCTTAAAGCTTTAAATTTGTAAGAATAGTTACCACCATTCTTGTTCATGATCTTAACTAATTCCTTAGTCATATCAATATCGAATCCAACCATTTCTTTCTTATTGTTGTAAGATTCATATGGTGGATAGTCTGGAGATACCCCAATTAATAATTCAGTTTTACCGTTAGATGATGATCCACAACCAGTCATTCCAACAGCAAGTAACATAACTAATACTACGCTTAATAATTTTTTCATAAATATGCCCTTCCTTTTTTTAATTTAAGAAAACAAAAACGCCTCTTGCTTTCGCAAGAGACGTCAATTAACGCGGTACCACTCTTCTTGATTTATTCCTAAATCCTCTCTTATCCTTAAGGCGGAATACCGATAATCCTATGTATTCAGATTATCCTCTCAAAAGTGCGGTTCATCTAACTTTCCATACTGACCTCTCACCTACGCCAGCTCGCTTAGATTTCTAGTTAAACTACTCTCTTTGTCATTGAGTTTTCTTATGTATGTGTCTTATTATAGTCAGACGATTTTAATTGTCAACAATAAAAATGATATTTTTCATATTTTTATATAAAAACAACATTTTCTATATATATTTATGTTAATCGCAAACTTTAAATGATTTATTTCACAAATGAGTGTATTTTATGAAAAACCTTATACATAAAATCAATTGGTTTTTCATATTGAGATAAGATAGCCTGGATGTTTTCTAAGTCTTCATCCTTCTCTTTTAATGCTTCAATCCATTTTAATGATGCATCATGGAACTGATCAATCATTGTATAAGCATAAATCAATTTATAAGAAACATATATTAATAATCCGCTCGCACATAAACAAAGAGCAGATAAGAATAATTTCATAAAAATCCCTCTTTTCTGCTCTCATTATATCAAATCAAATTGTTATTTAGAAGCCTCAATCATAAGCTTTGTGATCTTATTAGAGAATTCTACAGGATCATCAATAGAGAATCCAGCAATTAATAGTGCCTGATCAAATAGGATAGATGCATATTCATCAATCTTTACAGGTTCTTTTTCATATACAGACTGTAATGATTTAAATAAATCATGATCTGGGTTGATTTCAAGAATTCTTCCTGCTTTCACACCCTGTGCATCTGGCATCTGGTTTAATACCTTTTCCATTTCAAATGATACACCATCACCACTGGCAAGACATACTGGGTGAGATTTTAAACGATGAGATAACTTAACATCCTGTACCTTATCACCTAAAGCCTTCTTAACGATTTCAAGTAATGGTTTATTGTCTTCAGTCTTCTGTTCAAGTTCTTTCTTTTCATCTTCTGTTTCTAAGTCCAAATCACCCTGAGTGACATTCTTGAATGTCTTAGAATCATAATCTCTCATCATCTGTAAGCAGAATTCATCTACATTATCAGTCATATATAAAACATCATAGCCTTTAGACTTAACAGATTCTACCTGTGGTAATAAATCACATTTTTCTACTGTTTCACCAGAAGCAAAATAGATTTCCTTCTGATCTTCAGGCATAGCTTCTACATATTCCTTTAATGTAATAAGTTCTTTCTTATCAGAAGAATAGAACATAAGTAAGTTCTGAAGCTTATCCTTCAACATACCATAGCTGTTATAGATACCAAACTTCAACTGCATACCAAAGTTTTTGAAGAATGTCACATATTCATCACGATCATCCTTCAACATATTTTCAAGTTCAGTCTGGATACGTTTTTCAATCTTATTAGCCATGACTTTCATCTTTCTATCATGCTGTAACATTTCACGAGAGATGTTTAAGTTTAAATCCTGTGAATCAACTAAACCTTTCACAAATCTGAAGTGTTCTGGCACTAAATCTTCTGCATGATCCATGATGAAGACACCGCGTGAATAAAGCTGTAAGCCTTTCTTATAGTCTTGTGAATAGTAGTTCATAGGTGTTTTAGAAGGAATAAATAATAATGAAGTATAAGAGACAGCACCTTCTACAGTATTATGCATCACTCTTTGAGGGGCTTCAAAATCATTGAATTTTGCCTTATAGAATTCATCATATTCTTCTTTAGTGATATCTTTCTTCTGACGTTTCCATAAAGGAACCTGTGAGTTTAAAGTCTTGTTTTCTACAACATCTTCATATTCATCGCTGTCTTCTTTCTTTCTAGAAGTAGTGACATCCATCTTGATTGGGTAATGAACATAGTCTGAATATTTCTTAACAAGTCTTTCGATTTCATACTGATCAAGATATTTACTGTAATCTTCTTCCTCAGTATCTTTCTTTAAATGAAGTACAATAGTTGTACCATGTGTTGCTTTTTCAGCTTCTTCAATAGTATAACCATCACTTGTATCACTCTTCCATAAGTAACCCTTATCTTCTCCATATTTCTTAGAATAAACATCTACTTCATCAGCCACCATGAAGGCACTATAGAAACCTACACCGAACTGACCAATGATATCTACATCACTGACACCTTTTTCTAAGGCATTCTTGAATTCAAAAGAGCCAGAATTTGCGATAGTACCTAAATGTTCTTCTAGTTCTTCTTTATTCATACCAATCCCTTCATCTGCAATTGTAAGGGTTCTGTTTTCCTTATCAGCAATTAAGTTGATAGCCATATCCTCTCTTGAGAAACCAGAAATATTTTCTTGTAATGCTTTATAATAAAGCTTATCACTTGCATCACTGGCATTCGAAATCAATTCTCTTAAGAAGATTTCCTTATGAGTATAAATAGAATTAATCATTAAATCGAGGAGTCTTTTAGACTCTGCTTTAAATTCTTTCTTATCTGACATTTTTTTACGCTCCTTTAGCACTCTAGTATTTTAAATGCTAATGACAGTATACACACCTTTATTAGCATTGTCAATATTTGAGTGCTAAACAATCAAAAAGACTGAAATGAATCAGTCTTAATCCTTCAGTATACTTATATGATAAATATCTTCGATGAGAATGGCTGTTTTATCTAGTAGTATCACTCTTTTATTGATTTCATCGATATCTTTAAACTGACCTCTTACTGTTACGTAAGACCCACCCTCTTTATACTCATCTTCTAGAAAGTAATCTATCGTGATAAAAGGATGTTCTTTTTTATTAATAAGTAGATTGTTAAGTACTCTATTTAATACTTGTCTTTTATCTTCATCTAATATACGTTTTTGAGTCGTAAGTCTTCCTGCTTCACTTATTTTATCTACATGTGTCTTAAGAGCTGCAAAGGGTGCAAACTGAGCCGCTCTATTATTCATGGACATTCTTGGATGATTTATTGAAGTAGGATGTTTCATATTGATTATATCGTCATAATTCATGCATTATGCCCTCCTATCATTTTATTTCTATCTCTAGTTGTGGCCCCTTCCTGAAGATCAGCGCCTTTAAGTAAGGCATTCTTACCATATTTCTTCTTAATATCAAGTGTGACACTCTGCAATTTCTTTTCTTTAGATAAATCCACTTCTATCTTTTCTTCATCAAATAAAGAAAGCTGTTTATAAGTTACAGGAATATCATCATCACTTCTTACCTGTGTTGCATTGAGCTGAATTCTTCTTATTGTAAGTGCATGATTTATATGTGAGTGATAGAAACGTAATAAGGCGTCGCACATGAGCTTATAAGAAGATGTATATCTATCTAAATTAATTGTTCCATGGAGATGCTTTGGAAGCTTTCTGCCATAACGATCTTCCATGATTTCTCCACGATATTCCTTCATATTCTCAATATCATAGCCAATTGTAAGGACAAGCTTATTAGTCACTAGATGTTTTTCAAAGAGATCCATGCTTAAGGATTCTATCATTTCCTTTAAAATGATTTCAGTTTTCTTATAATCATAAGCACATGATAATACCTGACCTGTTCCAATACTTTTAGAAGGTGCCTTGTAGGCTTTAATGGCAGGCATGGTACAAGGTTCCCAACCCCAGGCATGATCAATAAGCAGTTCTGCATTGACTCCAAATAGATTGTATAGTTTTTCTTCATCTTCTAATGAGCATCTTGCGATATCTCCCATTGTATATAAACCTATGTTATTGAGTTTTTTAGAAATACCTTTACCTACTCTCCAAAAGTCAGTCAGAGGCGTATGAGACCATAATAGTTTTCTATAGGCATATGTGTTTAAGTACGCAATGCGTGCTCCCTTCTCATCTGGTTCTTTATGTTTGGCAACTATATCCATCGCGACTTTAGCTAAATAAAGATTCGTTCCTATTCCTGCAGTCACAGTAATACCTACCTCTTTGTATATATCATGAATAATATTTTGAACAAGATGAAAAGCATCTAACTCATATGTATCAAGATAATGTGTTGCATCGATAAAGACTTCATCAATAGAATAGACATGAATATCATCAGGAGAGAAATACTTTAAGTAGATTGAGTAAATACGTGTCGAATATTCAAGATAGAGAGACATACGGGGTTTCGCAATAATATAATCTATAGCTTTATGTTTATTCTTATTAAGATTTGATGCAAGAAAAGAACTTCCCTCAAGTGGTTCTCTTTGATGATTGAGTTCTTTTAGTTTAGAAATCACTTCAAATAATCTTGCACGTCCAGGAAGACCATAGGCTTTTAAACTCGGAGAGACGGCAAGACATATTGTTTTTTCTGTACGTGAGGCATCTGCAACAACAAGATTGGTGTCTAGTGGATCGAGTCCTCTTTCTAGACATTCTACAGATGCATAAAATGATTTAATATCTATTGCAAGATATGTGGGAACATGTGCCATGATTTCACCTCCTTGAGAAGTGTATTATAACACAAAAAGACAGGCATAGCCTGTCTCAAGCATCTTATAAAGCGTTTGCTGCAAGATAACCAGATTCAATAGCTGAATTGATGTCTGCCACCTTATTTGCATCACCAACAACCTGAACATGGATATTCTTTTCTTCTAATGCAGTCATGTCAAATGCGTTAGATCGTGCACCTACTGCAAATACTACATAATCACATGGAAGTGATACTTTACCTTCTGCAGTTTCTGCTTCTACTGTAGTTGCAGTAATTTCTGTTACCTTAGTATTAGTAAACTGTTTAACACCATGCTTTTCAAAATCAGCCATCATTTCTGGACGGATTGTAGTTGATTCTTCTTTCGCAATAGTATCCATCATTTCTACGATACTTACATCATTACCTCTAAGTGCAAGGTATTCAGCTGTTTCAGCACCTACAAGTCCACCACCGATAACAACGATTCTTCCTGCTGGGAACTGTTCATTAGAAAGTACTTTCCAAGCATCCTGTACATGAGGCATATCCTTACCAGGGATATTTAAGATGAAGTTAGAAGCACCAGTTGCAACAATGACTTCATCAGGCTGATCAGCTAAAATATCTTCGCTAGTAACAGCTTTACCTAAACGTAAATCAACGCCTAATACTTTGACTTCATTTGCGAGATAATGAATAGCACGATTCATTTCTTCTTTTCTAGGTGGTACAGAAGCAATATTTAACTGTCCACCTACTTGAGTATCCTTGTCATAAACAATAACGTCATGACCCTTCATTGCAGCGACTCTTGCAGCTTCTAAGCCTGCAGGTCCTGCACCAACAATAACAACCTTCTTCTTATCATCTGCAGGAGTAATAGTTCTTTCATATTCATAACCATTTTCTGCATTAAGAACACAGCTTAAGAACTTTCTGTTTTGGATAGAGTCTGTACATCCCTTATTACACATCATACATAAACGAATTCTGCATGGCTGTCCATCTTCAATCTTTTTAACATAATCAGGATCAGCTAACAATGAACGTCCATAACCAACAATATCACATACACCGTTCTCAATTAATGCTTCACCATTTTGTGGAGTAACGATACGTCCTACTGCAGATACTGGAATACTTACAGCATCTTTAACTCTCTTAGTATATGACTGCATGAAACAATATGGCTGAGTACCCATTGCTGGAATAGTATCATTCAAGTTACCTGTATGGTTAGCCTGTCCAACATGGATCATATTAACGCCTGCTTCTTCAAGCTTTTTAGCAAATTCAACAGCTTCATCAATCTTTAATCCACCTTTACCTCTTAATGGGTTATCAGTGATGATTGGAAGTTTATAGTCAATACAGATATGAGGGGCATGTTCTTTAATGCTTTCTACTACCTGTAATGCAAAACGTGTTCTATTTTCGAAGCTTCCTCCATATTCATCTGTACGATGATTTAATACTGTAGAACATAAAGCACCTACTAAACGGTCTCCATGAACTTCTACTACATCTACCCCTGCTTCATAAGCACGTCTTACGCATTCACCCATCTTTTTAAGAATTGTATTTAATGCTTCTGGAGTTACTTCATCAGTGAAATGAAGCATATCATGATGTAATTTAGCACGAGCTGCCTGCATATCACCCTTCTTAAACATTTCAGCTAAAGCCTGAACATCATATTCAGGATGGAAAATCTGAATACCTAATTTACAATCAAACTCATGTAATGCATCAGCTAATTCTTTATAAGCTGGAATCTGTTCATCCTTGAATAATTTTGGTGTTGGAGAAACAGTATTTACTGGTGCGACGTCTCCAAGTACGATATAAGATACACCACCTTCTGCAATACGTTTATAGAAGTTGAAGCTCTGTTTAGAAATTGAACCGTCACGTTCTTCATAGCCAGTTGTCATTGGTGGGAACATGATACGATTTTTCAATGTGATTGGACCTACTTTAATTGGTTCTAATAGTTTCATATTATCAATCTCCTTACAATACATTTTAACCATTACTATTATAGCGCTTCCATTTTGCAAATGATAGTAATTATACGCAATTTATAGGTCACATTTTGTCATCAATAAAGTAAATTATATGTTTTTTAAGACAAAAAAGTACGTACAGAAAAATACGTACTTAATTCTTTAATATTGTTTCATGAAGACAACCTGTGATGATTGTTCTTCAAATCCATTTTTCTGGTAGAAGTAATAAGCAGGAAACTCTCTTTCCGTAATCAACATAATACGGTCTATTCCTCTTTTTTTCGTATAATCTACAACTAAGTCCATAAATTGAGTTCCAAGTCCTTTAGATTGTTCATCCGTCATGATTCCAAATTCATCAATCCAGAATTCTCTGCCATTATACCAATGTTTAATACGACCTAAGGCTATTCCAATAAGCTGATCTCCATCATATAAACCAATAGATAGAGATAAGCGATTCCCTATTAAATCATGCATATAAATAGATAGATCCTCTTCATTCCATTCATCATTCCATGGTTCCCTGGAGAATATTTCATTAAATAATTGCGATATTTCTTTGACATGTGCCAAACATATTTCTCTAACTTCCATATAGTCTCCTATTCTAATTCTTCAGGAAGAATTGAGTATACAACATCATCTACAACTCCCTGATTATTTTTTGCAGATTTTCTAAGGATTCCCTCATATTTCATACCTGCTTTTTGCATCACTCGACCTGAATGAGGATTATTTTTATCATGTCTTGCACGTACTAAATCATAACCTTCCTTAAATAAGTAAGAAATAACTTCTTTAAGTGCTTCTGCAACATATCCATGACCCCAATAAGCCTGCCCAATACAATAGCCAATTTCTGCTGTGTTTGTTTTATGATCAATATTTGTAACAGAAATATTTCCAATGAGTGTACTCTTATCCTTTACGACAATGCCCCAGTTATAAGAATCACCCTTTTCATAAGACTGAATCCAGGAAGAAAGTAACTGCTTTGTGTCTTCTATACTTTGATGAGGTGGCCAAGTCAAATAACGAGTGACCTTTTCATCATTAGCCCAATGATGATACATATCATCAGCGTCTTCTATTTTAAACTCTCTTAATATCAAACGTTCAGTTTCTAAACAAGCAGTGCCATGACGCACTGTTGTTTGACACAGATATTGGTTCTTTAATTCCTTCAACAAGTCCATATGAGGCTGAGTTAAATGTTTTAACTGTAAGTCTTGAGATGCCCATTCTTCCTTTAAAAAAAGAACAGTATCATCTTTAGGTGTATAAGAATACTTGAGACATCCTTCATCAGATAAAGATAATTCCTGAATATGATTCTCTTTGATTGCTTTATAAAAAGCATCTCTGTCTTCTTTGGTTAAAAACTTATATGTAACATAAATCTTCATTATAAATCCTCCAATAATTGTAGCGCATAAGCCTTAAATTCTGCTTCTATCTCACGATAATAGTGTTCCTTTAAATCAGGAACACTTATAAGTGTGACAGTTGGTCTATCTTCTTCTAAAGGCATCATTTCCTTTAATTCTGCTTCTAATAATAAATGATCCATCTCTTTCCAAATATTTCTTTCTTCGTTATTTAATTTTATATGAAACGCATAAAATATAGTTTCTAAGAGATGATCTTCTATCATCTGATACTCTTTCATCTGTTTCTTAATAGGAGTGATCAAATCACTCATATACGCTTCACTTGCATCATGAAATAAGCACGATAATACAACATCTTTACTATATCCTCTTCTTTGTGCTTCTTTTGCGCAATTAAGAGAATGCTGGGCCACAGAGTAGAAATATTTAATATGACCATTCCCTCGACATATAAGACTTAATGCATGAGCAATATCCTCTAAGTGAATATCATCTTCCTTAATATGTAATGGATCTATTCTGTGACCACTAAAAACATTCATCAATAACATAATCTTCTTAAACTGCCTTCCTCAAATGTATAATCAGGTGTTTCAAATGGATATTTGATTTCATCTTCATAATACCAGGGATCATCATGTAATGGATTTTTTAATAGATGAAATTCCTGTGCAGGCATATAGCCTTGTGCGAGTAAGAAAGCCTTCTTTCCTTCTTTATTTGTACAAACATCTACAATCATCACGACATGTCCTGGTGAACCACCTTTTAAGAAAACATCTCCTACTCTTATTTCATTTAGTTTGATAGGTGTTGATTCACTCACCATACTTGCACTTCCTGAATAAGCAAAGACAATACGCAAGTATTTTTTAAAGCATTCATAAGAATCATCATAGGATGCACTCTTTACATAAGATGCATGATCATTCTTAATGACGACACGATACCCTTCTCTCCATTTAATATAAGATAATAAGAATCCATCACTTAAATGAAATTGAATCTTATCATATTGTTTTGTATGCCAGTAATATTCTGCATAAACTCTCATGACGGAGTCGGCACATTGTTGGAGGTTTTCATTTTCTATCGGTAACTTAAATACCGCAATTTGAGCACTTTGATCCCACTTCTTTTTCCCATTATATAAAAGAATAGGACTACCGTTTTCCTTTAATGGATAAGTCTGTAAGAAATGTGCAAAATCACTTTGTTCTCGTGTATATCCTTTGGGTGTGGGAATACGTGTTTCCAAGGTTGTTCCTTTAGTATTGATAAAGTTTTTATTTGTAGTTGAAGATGATGTACAAGCTGTTAAAAATACACTTAGAAGCAGTAATATTATTTTCTTCATAATTCACCTCAGATAATAAATAAAGCAGCACAGCATACTAATACAAAGCCACTGAATATGAGACAATTAGTAAAACGTATAGGAAATAAGTCTTCTTCTATAATAAATGTATCACAAGATGTAGGATCATAGTCTATTGTGACGTTCTTATTGTTTTTAAAATATTTCATCTGGAAGTATGTGATAGAAGGCTTTCTTTCAATAAACTTCCCTTCTGCATAGTATTGAATAGTCATCCTGTATAAATTTAATTCTTCTTGTTTTATATCTATAATTTTTCCTGATGTCTGTAAAGAACAGTGGGTCGCTTTAAGTCGATATTGAAAACGACTCACAAAACCTTTGACCATGATGACAACACCTAAAATACATATAAGTACAAGTAATAGTTTTTCCATAATGTCACCTAAAAAAATAATGGCCTATAAGGCCATTAGATACGATAGTTTCGAAATAAGTTCTCTTTTTTCACAAAGATATCTTTAAAGAATATAAGTGCCCATAGTCCTATTGCAACATAAGCAAAGTACTGACTAACATAATATGATAGTATTGTACCTATACTTAATATGATAAACCATTTCTTGAATGCACTTCTTTGAGCACGGCTGATTCTTTTCTTATCATAATAATGGCTTTCTTCACGAGGTACATTCTTAAATGCACTAATACGATAAACACCTAATCCTTTAAGACATGTACAAATTATATAATAAAACAAGAATGTTAATGCGAGAATTGCACAGCATATACATCCTGTATTAATCATAAACACGACAAACAGCTCCCTTCAACCCTTAATGCTATTCTATCATACTTTGATAAGGGATTTAAAGAGACGATACCATTTATAACCGATATAATTGGTTACTTCACGTTTAAGGAACTTAAACTTAGTATCTCTTGTGCGATATCTAGAAGATTGCGTTGGTGATGTATAGGCAGTAATGCCTGCATCCTTTGCCTGAAGCATGGCCCTTTTCATATGTAATGGATCACTGACTATTAATGCAGTCTTATAATGCTCAACATCCATAATCTTTTTCGCATTAATGAGATTCTCTAAAGTGACTGTTGATTGGTCTTCTGTAAGAATATCATCTTCTGGTACACCTTGACTGATTGCATAAAGCTTTGCATTATAGGCATCACTGACAGGATTTCCTTTTCCATATCCTCCTGTTGTAATGATTTTCTTAACTAGATGTTTGTTGTATAAAACAACTGCATGATTAATTCTTTCTTGATAAACAGGTGAAGCATGACCATTGTATGTAGATGCACCTAAAACAATCGCAACATCTGCAGTTCTTGCTTCATCTTTAAAACTATATATATAAATACTTACTGCATTAGAAAATACATAAACAATAACTAACGCAATAAGTATAATTAATTTCTTTAAGAGTTTCATGGTAATACTTAATAATTCCTCCACAAAAAACATCTTAAACTATTTCCCATATTTTTCAATCCTATGTATCAAATTACATCAATTTTACATATTTTTTTTGAATTTATTCAGTAAAATGTATACAGACAATAAAATAAAACATGTACCAATCATAATCAAATACATCATACTCGTTGTAATTGTATGTCCCATAAGTGTAAATGATGTATCAAAACTTTGATGAATTTCATTCATGATTGTAGAAGGAACCTTTGTATTGAGTTTAATAAATAGACTATTTAATAAATGCTTACGAATAAGTGCTGTTCCATAAGTTCCTGGTAAGAACTTAATAATAACACGTACTGCAGGTGTAAATTGAGATATAGGCATATAAGCGCCACATAAAAAACCATACCCTGCACTTACTACACTACTAACAGCTGAAATCTGACCTTGTGTTGTGAGGAAATAATTAATAATAGATGATAAAGAAGCACCAAACAAAGTAAGCAAAAAGATATCTAGCAAACAATATAATATATCTTTTACTGGTAAGACAAAGTGACTTGTACCTAATACAATAAAGCATGCAAGTAACGCAGTGATATTAATAATCATAGTGATAAGTAAAGTAGAAATAAAATAACTAAGAGCTAATGTTGTTTTACTGACAGGTGCTATAAGTAAGTCCTTTATTTTATGATCTGCTTTATCTTGTACCATAATCATATTTGAACAGAATGATACTGTGACACAACTCACCGCAAGTAATGAAGAAAAGAGATAACCATTCACAAAAGCATCAATAGTCTTTTGTGATACAGAATAATACTTAACTATACTATCTAGTGAATCATGATAAACAGTTCCTAGAAAAGTCATATACAAGACAATTAAGACTATTGGTGTAATCAAAGCTGTTAAGAAACGTCCTTTATCCTTAAAAAATAATACTGTATGTCTTAATGTGAGATGATAAAGTTGTTTCATGATTGTTCACCTCCTGGGAGTTTATTTCCTGTTACATTTAAGAAGACATCATCCATTCTTCCTTTTACGAGTTCAAAGTCATTAAATAATTCTGGTTTTTGAAGAATCATTTCTTTCACAACACCCGGATGATTGACACGGATTGTATAATGATCCTTATTATATGTATATGGATGTCCTAAAGACTCGATATCCTCTTCTTTTACATGATAGATATTTAAATAATCATAAGCATATTTCTGTTTTAATTCATGTGGTGTTCCTGAAGCTATTTGATGGCCATGATCAATAATAACAACTTGATCTGCTTCAGCTGCTTCTTCCATATAATGAGTCGTAAGAAATACAGTCATATGTTTTTCTTTTCTTAAATTATCAATAACTTTCCATAATGTTTTTCTTGTTTGAGGATCTAAACCAGTTGTTGGTTCATCTAAGATAAGAAGTTCTGGTCCATGAATAAGAGCACGAGCTATATCTATACGTCTTCTTTGTCCTCCTGATAGCTTATTTAAAGGTTTCTTTAAAAAGTCTTTGAAATCTAATAATATAGAGAGTTCTTCTAGTTTCTTCTTAAAAGAATTCCCTGTAATACCATACAAAGCAGCGCGATACTTTAGATTATCATAAACTGTAAGTACATCATCTAATGCAGAAGTTTGATAAACTACACCTATAGTAGTTCTGACTTCATCCATATGTGTTTTAATATCTTTGCCTTCAATGTATATTTCTCCTGCATCACTTGTAAGCTCACCACATATCATAGAAATAGTAGTACTCTTACCAGCACCATTAATACCTAAAAAAGAGAAGAAAGTCCCCTTTTCTACACTAAAGCTTAAGTCATCTACTGCTTTAATATCACCAAAGCTTTTAGTAAGATGTTTAATTTCAATACTGTTCATACGTTCACCCTTTTCTACTCTTAAGAGCTTTATTGATTTCATTTGCAAGATGGCAATCATTCAAATAATTAAATAGTCTGACTAAAATATCTACTACAAGTATCGTGAAAAAGAAAAGTAATCCTCCTAAGACATCCTCATACATACCAATTTGATATCCAGCAATTAAAAGAATGGTTTCTAAGAGTATTGTATGAAGAATAGTCTTCACTAATACATTTTGAGACTTAGAATAATAGATAGTCGTAGGAAGGCAGGCAAGAAAAGAAAAGACTGCCACCTCTCCTAAATAAGATACAGATAGCATTTTTATTTGAGGCTGATCTATATGACAAAACAAAATTGTCGCAAACATTGATAATGTATAAATCACAAAATATTGAATAGTTATTGTATGTATCATTTCATTTTTATCCATTTTTCTTCTCCTTATAATCCAATCATGTGTTTAAGTACACGTACATATTGTCTAGATACTATGAGTTTCTCTTTGTTTTTTAGTACAACTTCAAATCTTCCTGATAAGGAAGGTTTGATAGAATCAATCTTATCTGCATTAATAATAAGTGACTTAGAAGCACGAAAGAATGATGTACCTTCTGTTTCTTGTTCAAATTCATAAAGTTTCATTTTAGATTCATATATTTCTTTCTCACAGTACACAAAAGAATTTTGATCTACAATTTCAAAATAATAGATACTATTTATATTTAAAGGATAAGTAGTTCCCCTTTTATATCCTATGATTTTCTTCTCATTTTCTATATAAGAGACTATATTTTGTATTTCATCTGTCATCTTATGACATCTGATTATTGTTTCTTCAACTTTTTCTTCTGATATCAATTCAATTTTTGTCTTCATAGTCTTCCTCCGTCAAAGAAATAATAACATAATAGATTATATTTAAACATCTTATCCTATTAAGTTGTAGAAATCGTATTGTAAGATGAAAAAAAACTAGGCGTTAACCTAGTTGATTTCAATGGAGCCACATGCCGGAGTTGAACCGGCGTCCTCTGCATGGCAAGCAGATATAATAGCCATTATACGAATGCGGCCTCACTAACACTCGAGGAGTGCTCATTTATAATATCAAATAATAATATATGTGTCAATAAGGTTTTGTAAAAAAATGAAGGATCAGTGACGATCCTTCTTGTTCTTATCATATATGATCTTTAGACCTTTAAATGTGAGTTCCTGATCATAAATATCAATTAATTCAGTTTCTTTCGCAATAAGCTTGCCTAAACCACCAGTAGATACTACTTTTAGATTCTGTCCATATTCTTCTTTAATCTTCTTGATAATATATTCAGTCTTACCAATATAACCATAAACAACCCCAGCCTGCATTGCAGTGACTGTGTTTTTCGCAATAATATGCTGCGGTTTGACTAATTCAATTTCTGGAAGCTGAGCTGCCATAGAAGAAAGAACACCGGCTTCTATACCAATGCCTGGTGCAATTACACCGCCAATAAAAACACCTTTCTCTGTAATCACATCATAAGTAGTCGCTGTACCAAAATCAATAACAAGGCAAGGACCACCATAAGTATAATATGCCCCTGCTGCATCTACTAAACGGTCTGAACCAAGAGTAGATGTATGATCAATTTGAATATTGATGCCTGTTTTCACACCTGGGCCGACAAATAGCGGTCTAATATGAAAGTATTTAATAATGGAACTTGAGAAAGAATAGTTAATCTTTGGTACAACTGAACTAATAATAACATCTTTCACATCTTCTACATTCAAGTGAGATGCTTGAAGGTATGAATGAAGCATTAAGCCATATTCATCTGATGTACGTTCCATACGTGTTGTCATACGAAAACGACCTACTAAATGATCTTCTTTGTAAACACCAATAGTAATATTTGTATTACCGATATCTATAACCAATAGCATTCTTATTTCTTAGCTCCTATTTTCATACATTCTTTTAAAATAATATAGCTTAGATCTGATTTCGACATCTTATCGATATCCTTCATAGAATCCTGAGTAATAATAGTAACAACATTTGTATCACCCTGAAATCCTGCTCCTTCCGTTTTAAGATGGTTCGCAATAATCAGATCACATTGTTTTTTATTTAATTTCTTTGATGCATTTTCAATTAAATCTTGTGTTTCCATCGCAAATCCACATATCACTTGATGTTCAACTTGATGATGCCCTATATAATCAAGGATATCTGGATTCTTTTTTAGTTTAAGAATAAGTTCATTGTCATTTTTCTTAATCTTTTCTGTAGATGTTTCTACAGGTGTATAGTCAGCTACTGCAGCTGACATAATAATATAGTCATAATGTGTATGATGTCTTTTTACACATTCAAATAAATCCTGGGCACTTGTAATAGATTGATTGATGATATAAGGCACTGGCTTTAATGATGTAGGTCCATGAATTAATCGTACCTTGGCGCCAAGTATAAATGCTGCACGGGCAATTGAGTATCCCATTTTACCTGATGAATGGTTTGTAAGAAAACGTACAGGATCTAAAGATTCTTGAGTTGGTCCTGCAGTGACTAATACCTTTTTACCTTGTAATGGATGATCGCTAAGTGCATATTCCATCATTAAATGAAGGTGATCATAGTCTGCAAGTTTACCTTTACCTGTATCACCGCAGGCAAGAAGTCCTACAGCTGGTTCTACAAATAAGACACCATCATCCTTTAGAGTCTGGATATTACGCTGAGTGGCTTTATTTTCATACATATGTACATTCATTGCAGGTGCAATGAGTTTAGGACATGTGGCTGCTAGAAAAGCAGCTGTTAACATATTGTCCGCAATACCATTTGCACATTTCGCAATTGTAGTTGCACTTGCTGGTACAATCATAAATAGATCAGCATCCTTGACAATGTCTACATGTGTAATACATCCAGGATCATCATCAAAGACATCAATATATGTTTTATTCTTTGTGAGAGCAGAAACAGAAGTTGGTGTGACAAACTTAGCTGCACTTGGAGTGAGCATGACTTCAATTTCATATTTTTCTTTCACTAGATCACTAATGAACTGTACAGTCTTAAATGCTGCAATAGAACCAGTAATCCCTATAATCAATTTTTTCATCTATTAATACCCTCTTTTCATTTATAAATTATCCACGCTTCATTAAAGCGAAGAGAGGTTTTGTGACAATTACCACAATCACTACACCTACAAAAGCTTCAAGTAGGCTTTGTGTGCTTGATACAGCTAAGAAGTAACTTCCAAGCTTACTTGCATCTTGTCCAATCGCTTTTGCATAAGATGTACCAAATAATGCCCAAATACCACCTAATACAAGTACAGTATTAGTTAAAGCACCTAAAAATGCAGCCACTGCAGTCGCAATAGTCTGCTGTTTATCCTTAAGTAATTGATAAACAGAACCTGATACAAACCCAATCATAACTCTTGGGACAATCGCAATAACTGCACTGAGTACTGATCCACTAATAAATGGTGAGAAGACGAAAGATGTCGCTGTTGGCTGCATTGTGTTCATTAATAATGAAGATAAACCAAATACAAGACCAATAAGACATCCCTGCTTAGTACCTAATACAATAGCCGCAATAATAACTGGAACATGAAGCAATGTTGCTCTTAAAGGTCCAATAGGGATAAATCCTAAAAATGGTACCATGACCATAACTGCTTCAATCGCAATAAATAATGCAAGCAATGTGAGATTCTTTGTTTTTTTGTTATTCATTTGTTTCCTCCACTGTCATTTGCATACGCAATATGACGTAAATATAATTTTGCCAGCAGAATATTAAGTTAGCTCCTAAAAAGGTAGCCACAGGGCATATCCTACACAGCAAAACCATTATATACTCATTTTTTGGAAATGAAAAGCATTACATTTTCCTACACTAGATGTCATTTACTGGAGAACGAGCCGGATGTCTTGCATCCTTTGTTTTATCATAACTGACTTTTTTCTCTAAGTTTCTATTATAATCACGTTGGAATATACATGAGAAAATAAGATTTAAAATATAGTCCATAGAAAGATTTGAAGCAAAAGGTGCTATTTTAGTAAAGATTTTCTCTCTTGAACCAACCCTTAATATCACATTACCATAATGTGATAGCTGATTATCTCCTAGAGAAGTGATTACAATCATCTTTGTCCCCTTCTCTTTTAATGTCTGGGCAATACGGATGATTTCAGCTGTTTCTCCTGAATAAGAGAGAATCATTGCAAGATGTGATGAAGAAGAGTTATAAGCTAAAAAAATCTGTTCTCCTTCTAGTGTACGAATATTTACGTTACGTCCAATACGTGTCATCTTATGCTGGAAGCTTAATGCTTCTAACATGGAGTTACCATTTCCATATATATCTATAGAATCATATTGATTCATAAGTTCTATTGCATGTCGTAAATCATCAAAATCTATTAATTTAATTGTATCTTCTATCACTTCCCTACTCATTGTACCTAACTTATAAGCAATCTGAGGATAGTTGTCTTCGGGACCAAAAGGAAAGTTAACATCGATTCTTTTAGTTTTAGTAAGTGTATATTGTAGTTCTGCTGAATACTTTATTTTAAAGTCATTGTAGCCTTCTAGACCTAGTTTACGGCATAGTCTCACTATTGTGGCAGGAGATGTATATGTTCTTTTTGCAAGTTCCTTAATAGATAGATTCAATACATCTTCACCATGATTTAATATGTAATGGGCAATTTCCACTTCAGCATGTGTGAAATCTAATGCGAATTCTAATTGTGTCATTATACTCATTGTTTATCACCTGATTCAATTATATCATGAAACGTATTTTCAATAAACTTGATTTTTAACACTCTTTTTTGAAACAAAATTAAAACTCTATCCGTACATATTTACTTCTCTAAATAGTTATGTGAAAATATTTTTGTACCATTAAGGAGGACGAATAAATGGAAAAGAAATTACCAAAAGATTTTTTCTGGGGTGGTTCAGTATCATCATTCCAGACTGAAGGTGCCTGGGATGAAGGCGGAAAAGGTTTATCAATTTATGATGTAAGACCTACACCAGAAGGACATGCTGACTGGAAGGTAGCAATTGATGAATATCATCGTTATAAAGAGGATATTCAGTTAATGAAAGAAATGGGATTCAACTTCTACCGTTTCTCTATTTGCTGGAGCCGTATTATTCCTAACGGTGATGATGAAGTCAATGAAGAAGGTGTACAGTTCTATAATAATTTAATTGATGAATTGATTGCGAATGGTATTACACCAATGATTACATTAGTTCATTTCGATATGCCTTATCATTTAGTAAAGGAATATAACGGTTTTGCATCACGTAAGGTTGTTGATTTATTTGAACGTTATGCAAGAGTATGTATGGAACGTTTTGGCGATAGAGTAAAGCACTGGATGTCATTTAACGAACAGAACCTACATTCATGTAACTTAATCTATTCAAATGCGGAAATTATACCTGAAGGAAAGTCTAAGGCTGAACATCTTTATCAGGTAGCACATAATGTTATGATTGCACATTGTAAGGCTGTTAAGGCTTTAAGAGAATTAGTACCAGATGCTAAGTTTGGTGGTATGACTACTATCACTAACTTCTATCCTGCAACTGATACACCAAAGAATAACTTATTCTGTCAGAAGGCTTATGATTTAGTCAATGACTGGGTATGTTATGTACAAGCAAATGGTAAATACCCAAGATACTATACAGCATACTTAAAGAACAGAGGTTGGTTCCCTGTATTTGAAGAAGGCGATGAAGAGTTACTAAAGTATACATGTGATTATTTATGCTTCTCTTACTATCGTTCTAATACTTTAACTGAAGGTGAATTTGATATGACTACACCTTTCAATGATATTGTAGAAAAGCATGTTGTAAAGAACCCTCACCTTGAAGCGACTGAATGGGGCTGGGAAAAGGATGCCATTGGATTTAGATGGGTCATGAATACTCTAAGTGAAAGATATGATCTTCCTTGCTTCGTATTAGAAAATGGTATGGGTGCTAGAGAATCATTAAATGAAAATGATACGGTAGATGATGATTATAGAATTGAATATCATCGTAATCATATCCAGGAAATGAAGAATGCGATTCTAGAAGATGGTGTTGATTGCTTAGGTTATATTACTTGGGGTCCTATTGATATTCCTTCTTCTAGCTGTCAGATTGCTAAGAGATATGGTTTCGTATATGTTAATAGAACTGATGAAGAACTATTAGACTTAAGAAGAGTACCTAAGAAATCATTCTATTGGATCTCTAAAGCATTTAAATCAAATGGTGAAGATTTAGACTAATAGCCTGAAGCCTCAATTGTGAGGCTTTTTTTCTTTTCCTTAGTATTGCTTAGTAAAATACTAATTTCTTAAGAATTTCTTAATAAAATTGAGTAGATTAACTGTAATAGTTTGCTTTTCGAATATAAATAGTGTATTATGGCGTTGGTAAAAATGATTGAATGCTTTTACAAAGGGTAAAAGTGGAGGTATCTAATGAAAACAAGTTTAGTTATTATGGCTGCTGGTATTGGTTCACGTTTTGGTGGAGGAATCAAGCAGTTAGAACCAGTTGGACCTAATGGTGAAATTATTATGGATTATTCAATCCATGATGCAATCAAAGCAGGTTTCAACAAAATTATCTTTATTATCCGTAAGGATATTGAAGAAGACTTCAGAGAAGTTATTGGGAATCGTATTGAAGAAGTTGCTAAGAAGTATGATGTAGAAATTGCTTATGCATTCCAGGATTTAAAGGCATTACCAGAAGGTATTGAATGTCCCGAAGGACGTACTAAGCCTTGGGGTACTGGACAGGCAGTTCTTGCTTGTGATGGTTTAATTAATGAACCATTCGCAGTTATTAATGCAGATGACTATTATGGAAAGGAAGCATTTGTACAGATTCATGATTTCTTATTAGACTATACACCTGAAAAGCCAGATCATCTTGCGATGGCAGGATTTATCTTAAAGAATACTTTAAGTGATAATGGTGGTGTGACTAGAGGTATCTGTGCAGTGAATGAAGAAGGATACTTAACTGATGTAGAAGAAACTAAGAATATTGAAAAGACTTCTACTGGGGCACGTGTAGGAGATAAAGAAATTGATCCTAACGTAAATGTATCTATGAACTTCTGGGGATTAACTCCTGAATTCGTAAATACTTTAAAAGAAGGTTTTGTAGAATTCTTTGAAAACATCAAGGATCCACTAAAGGATGAATATTTATTACCTATCTATATTGGTGAACTTCTAAGAGAAAACAAATTAAGTGTTAAGGTATTAGAAGTACAGGATTCATGGTTTGGTGTGACTTATAAAGAAGATGCACCTGTTGTAAAAGCTTCTTTTAAAGAATTAATTGACAACAACGTATATTCAACTGATTTATTCAGCGATATTAAATAAGACTCCTAATTGGAGTCTTTTTTCTATACCTTCTTGAAATGTATTGTGATATGAGAGCCATAGGCACGTTCAATCAATTCATCCTCTCCTATGACCTTCACAAGATTCTTAATCTGATTTTTCAAATCTGATTTATGAATATAGAAGATGGTTGTATGTGCATGACGAGCAAGAATAAGCTGTCTCAATATATCTTTATCAGTGACATCTAGAGAATGTCCAAAAATATAGATATTGAGGCGTTCTTCCTGGGATTGTTTCAACCATGTGAGATAACGGCATCCTGTACGTTTAAAAATACGCTGGTAGAATTTCTTGAATTCAATATATTCATTATCCTGATCTTTACGTTCTCCTGTCAAATATTCATCTATTCCTAAAACTAGATCACATGTTTCTATATCATGTTCAAGATTCGCTTTACCATGAATATAATCGTATTCTACTTCTGAATTACCATAGAGACGTTCAAACGTATTTGTATAATTGAAGCTTAATACTTTATCTATATTCAATACTTGCAGTTTTTCTACATATTTTGGAGTGTCTAGGTGGTTCACAAATGCATCTAGATATATTTCTAGACATCTAGTTAGACGCAAGAGATCATGAGTAAGAATATCTCTTAATTCTTTAATAGGCTCCATAGAGGAAAAAGAACAACAATCTCCCCAGAAATCAAGTAGAGATGTGCCTAAATACTCATTGACTCTTGCGACCTTCTGCCCTGATTTAAACTGCGTATCACATTCAACTCTGATTGCATCAAGCTTTTGAATGACTTCAGACATCTCTTTTTCAAAATCCTTCCAGCCCTCTCCTATTGTTTCTTTTTCTAGATGAATAAGCCAAAGATTATCTTTAATAAGAGATTCTAGTTCATTGGATAATTCTGGAGAAAGATGAAGAATAAAATCTATCATACGTGAATCATAATCTAGACGAGATATATCATTCTTTTCTAACGACATACGAAATAACGTAGTAAAATCAATAAAATCCTTATAGGTTGTTGGCAAACCATGTAGTAAATCAAAGCCATTTCCTAATACAAGAAGATTCATACTTAATCCTCCTTCACCGTTTCACTTGAAAGTATTTTTAATGTCTTGTAATCATTTTTAATTCCCATCGCATATAATAATGGCGTTTCTTCTTTATTCATCGTATATATTTCCTGCATATAAGGTTTTTCCATATAGGTATCTAATATGGTTTTAATTTCTTCAATACATTCATGATTAATTATATTTCCATCAAATATAGCTGTCATAAAGTTATTTTTATAGTTAATCGAAATAGAGAGGAGATAATCAAATGCTACTGTCACAAAATCATCTGGTACTGAAAAGGAATTGATTCTTTCTAGTTCATTATTTGATAGATAGTTATGTAATATTTTTCCTCTCTTATATTTCTTCAACTGACCAGTATTCTTATATGCGATACTTACACCATAATAAGATATTTTCAAATCACATAAAGCATAGATATTTTCTATTGTATCAATAAATACATCATCCACAAACTTACGTATAGACCCTCTATTGGTAATAGATATTGTTTCCATCATGCTCACCTCTATTACCATTATAAAACAAAAAAATCCGCAAATGCGGATTTCATTACTTATTTGCTTCAATTAAGTCCATAGCCTGCTTTAATACTGCAGCGCCATCCATACGACCATATGAACGCATATCAATTAACTGTGCAGGAGTTGGTGCTACTTCCTTCTTAACAGTTGCTTCGAGATATCTTACCTGTGGGCCAAGTAATACAACATCTGCTTTAGCGCCGTTTGCTTTTGCTTCATTCGCACCGACTGCCCAGATATTTGCTTCAATACCTTGTTTCTCTGCTTCTTTCTTCATTTTTTCAACAAGTAAGCTTGTAGACATACCTGCAGCACAACATAACATAATATTTACCATATCAATTATCCTCCTAATTAACCTAGTAATCATTATAATACTGTAACCGTTGCCTTTAAAGTGTTTTTTTATTCACCAAAATCTTTTTTATACTGATAATGCTTCACTGTCCCCTGCTTATAGTCACTCAAGATCATTTGTGATAAACTATGTATGAATGGAGTTGATACAATGATTATAGATAAAGTAAACGATTATTTAAATAGTCATTCTTCAAGTACAACTTTGCTTGAATTATGCTTCTATATTAAAAAGAATATCCATAGAATTCCAAATCTAAGTATTGATGACATTTCAAAAGAATCTTTAATTTCAAAAGGCCAAGTATCAAAATGCATAAGAAAATTAGATTATGAAAACTATGAAGAATTTAAAAATGCGTGTATTCAATATTTAGATTTAATCTCAAAAAGAAAAAAATTCTTAAACCCACATCAAAGTTTTGAAACAAATGTGATGTATTTTACTAAAGATTTTATTCAAAATATCCAATATATGATCAATCATATTAATTTGAAGTTAATTCAAAAACTTATACAAGATATCAAGCAAGCAAATAAAGTATATTTATATGCACACGGTGATGTCAGATCTGTTTGTTATAATATCCAAAGAGAACTTCAGATATATGATATTCAGACAATTATATGTGATGCTGATTTTACCAAGGATTATCATTTTCTAGATAATGATATCTTAATTGTACTAAGTACAAATGGACATTCTTTCCATTATAATAAGCGTGTCATTAAACGTATAAAAGAATCTCATGTTGATCAATGGCTAATTACATGTAATGAAAGTATTACATTATGTCAAAAACAAATAATCGTTCCCCTGCTCGATGAAAAATACAGTGAATATATCATTAAGTACATGATAGATATTCTATTACTAGAATTACAAAACTAGTTTCCAAAATGGAAACTTTTTTGCTTTCTTCAATCTCATCCTCTATTCTATAGACAGGAAGCCAAACAATATGGAGATAGTTATAATTGTTTGTGGCAAAATAAATAGAGGAGGAACTAAATATGGGATTTAAAGAAGGATTCTTGTGGGGAGGTGCCACTGCTGCGAATCAGGTTGAAGGTGGCATATTTGAAGATGGTCGTGGTTTAGCCAATGTAGATTTAATGCCCCATGGATCAGATCGTTATGCAATTGGGACTGGAGAAAAGTGGATAGATCGAATCGATGATCATTATTTTCCAAGTCATCAAGCCGTTGATTTTTACCATCACTATAAGGAAGATATTGCTTTAATGGGAGAAATGGGATTTAAAACTTTTAGATTATCTATCGCCTGGACAAGAATTTTCCCTCTTGGTGATGAGTTGGAACCTAACGAAAAAGGACTATTGTTTTATGAAAATATTTTTAAAGAATGTAAAAAATATGGGATTGAACCATTAGTCACAATTAATCATTTTGATTGCCCAATGCATTTAATTCATAAATTTGGTGGCTGGCGTAATAGAGAAATGATTGATTGTTTTGTCAAATTAGCTAAAGTATTGTTTGAAAGATATAATGGTTTAGTTAAATACTGGCTTACTTTTAATGAAATCAATATGATTCTTCATTTCCCATTTGTAGCAGCAGGGTTAAGATTTAAAGAAGGTGAAAATAGAACACAAGCTATGATTACCTGCGCACATCATGAATTAGTTGCAAGTGCTCTAGTTACAAAATTAGCTCATGAGATAAATCCTGAAAATATGATAGGTTGTATGCTTGCTGCGGGTTCTTATTATCCTGAAACATGTAATCCTGAAGATTATTGGAAATCAATTTGTGATGATAGAGAAAGTTATATGTTTATTGATGTGCAGTCACGAGGCTATTACCCAAACTATGCCTTAAAATGGATTGAAAAAAGAAATGCAGAAATACCATTTGCAGAGAATGATGTAAATATTTTAAAGGAGAATACAGTAGATTTTATTAGCTTCTCATATTACTCATCTCGTGTTTCTAGTGCTAATCCTGACAAGGGAAAACAAACAGAAAGCAATATTTTTGCTTCAGTTGTTAATCCATATTTAGATACAAGTGATTGGGGATGGCAAATTGATCCCTTGGGATTAAGAATTACTATGAACGAAATTTATGATCGTTATCAAAAGCCATTGTTTATTGTTGAAAATGGTTTAGGGGCCAAAGACAAGATTGAAGAAGATGGTTCTATTCAAGATGACTATCGTATTGAATACTTAAATAAACATATTCAAGCAATGAAAGATGCAGTGAATGAAGAAGGTGTTGATTTAATGGGATATACAACTTGGGGATGTATAGATCTTATTTCTAACGGAACGGGTGAAATGGAAAAGAGATATGGCTTCATTTATGTTGATAGAGATAATGATGGTCACGGTACTTTTAAACGCATAAAGAAAAAATCTTTTGATTGGTATAAAAAAGTCATTGCAACTAACGGTGAAGACTTAGATAATTAATCATAATAGAGTAGACGAGAAATAGTATCAATTCTAAGATTAATCAATATTACTGCGTCTCCCATTCCACCGTATGTAACAAGTCTCGTATACGGCGCTACATTTACGTGATAATTTCAAACTAACTTTGATAGTAATTAAGGGGATTGACCAAGCCAGGTCTATCCTCTATTCTTTTACCCAAAATTTAGGATTAATAGTGAACTACCTCGACTTAATACTCCGTATTTGAAGTCAAGGCTTCTAGGATGCTTACGCATCCGTTTAAGAAGATTGACCACCTATTGCTAGGCAATCCTTATTCTTATTGCGTGTCTACTTCGCCTCTACTGTATAGAATATTTACATCCACAACGCTACTTTTACGCATGATATTTAATGCGCCATTTACATCTACCTAAGGTATGATACCTATTTCCTTCACTTCAACCTTTATGGTATCGGCTTGTAGTTCACTGCGCTTGGCGATAATTACCTGTGATCGGACTATCTGCGACTGAATTAGTGCCCTGCTCAGTACAAAAAAAGGCAGATATGCATAGATGAGCATATTTGCCTATAAAGTCTTCTTTATTCAACAAATTCTATTTCTGTGACAGAAGAGTAGAGTTTAGAAATACTTGTTTCAAGCAAAGCAATAACGCGACCTGTAAAAATCATAGAAATCACGGTTCCTAGACCAATACCCAAAATACCACCTGTAAAGACAAAGCCAATAATAAGAGATATTACAATGGAAATCCCATCAAAGAGATTCTTACCAAACCCAAATCCCTTATGACACTTTTCTCCAATAACACTTGCTAAGCCATCTGCAGGATTAGGTACTATTTTCATACCTACAGTGAGTGATGCACCAATACCCGTAATTGCAATTGCAAGAATAAGCATAACTATACGAGCTGGAAAGCGAGAAGCGACGGGAATAACTCCATCAAATAATTGAATAAAAAAGCTTGTGACAAGACTGGCTGGAATCTGTAAGAATTGAAAATAATCAAACTTCTTACCTAGTAAAATCCATTGAATAATGACAAGTAAAACATAATAGATAAAAGTCATTACACCAATAGGAATATGAGTGAGATAGGCGATATTATAGGCTACAGAGATGATGGGTGACACACCTAATTGTGTCTTTGTATTGAGATCAATACCACAGCCTAAAATTAATAATCCAAGAAGATAAATTCCAATTCTTTTATAATTCAGTTCCGTCATTATTTAACTCCCTTTGAAAAACCATGCATGCTTGTCATCTGCTTCTGTAATTCTAGATCATCTCTCTTGATCCATTCAGCCACTGCATCATCCTTAGATGTATGAACGGATAAAACATGCACAGTATCATGATTTTTTTCATTTTCAATATAATACTTATGGAAAATATTTTCTACAAATTTTTTAATATCTTCTTCTGATTGATAATGAAGATCACGATAATCGAAGGTAGAGTATTCTCTTTTTGTTTGTATACGACAATGTTTGACTTCTGATACAATCCAATAAATTCCTCTGTTTTGAATCTTCTTAGAAATATGACTGATTTCAATAGACATAGGGTCCTGTTTTTCCTTACATTCTAAAATAGATTCATCTAGAGTACGATATAAAACATAAGTGTTCTCATAATCACCTTTAGACGTTTTAAAGCCATCACGAATCATTCCTAAACTCTTAAAGCCTACTGCATCTAAAACTGTCTTTAATGTTTTAGTGACTGTATTTAATTGCATAATTGCATATCCAGCTTTAAATGCTTGTTCTAAAGAGTCCTTAATCAGACTATCTAGTTCTTTCTTATAGTCAGCTTTAATTGCATAAGAACAAGTTGCAATATGCTTACAATGTCCTGTTCCTAAAGATTTAATCAAATAAGCACCTACTAATAGATGATCATCAAGCATCACACCACAATATGATGCTGATTCAATAAAATCATCAAGAACAGGTGTGTCTTCTTCAAGATAAAGTCCTGTTTCAATCACTTCATTAAAAAGAGAAACAACTTCTTTTATATCTTCTTTCTGGCATTTCCTTTTAATGATGTTCATTTGATCCACCTCCCATTAATATATAAATCAATGAAGCCATCATTAATTCCTTTCTACAGAACGTATAATACGACTTCATATCCATTGCTTCCTTGTATTTCATTTGATGTAGAAAGAATCCCACAATCGATTCTCTATTGAGATGATTTTGTAAGAAAGATAGATTCACCTTTGTCAGACTTAGTTCCTGAGGGAAATAATCCTTCTCCATATATTTCTCAAATGCATTACGAATCATATTTTTGTATTCTTCAAACGCATAAACCTTTAAATCATCAAAACCCATTAATTCTCCAATAAAATCTAAAGTAATATATGTATAATCTTTGAGATTTAAGATCATTTGATGATTGGCTTCTAATAATAAAGATGTCAGTTCTGAAGAATTACTATTAAAGAATCCTCTCATTTCTTTTTCCATCATCAATAATTGTTTATAGTAATCATGAAATACTGTCTGATTTGAAGGAAGAAAAGTATACTGATTGCCTTCATAATTTCCAAATAACTTATAAGCCATTAAGTAGCCCAAACGCTTATTTCTTTCTAGTGCATCCTTATTAAAGTCCATAAAACCACCTAAATCAACTGGTGGACATGAATAAAGAATAGAAGGACGATTGATATATTGTGGATGAACTGGAATAAGATGCATATCCACTACGACTATTTCATCAGCTCCCATATCTAAAGCAAGATCAATAGGAAGGTTATCACTAAATCCCCCATCAATATACTTATTACCATTTATTTCTGTCATTGGAAAGACTGGAAAACAGGCACTACTTGCAAGTAAATAGTCAAGCATATGACCTCTTTCCATTTCTGATTTAGTCTTATAACATGCTTTCATGCTTGGAAACTGCACTGTACATATACCAAAATCAATAGGTGAAGATAATAAGCGTTCTTCATCCATAAGTCCACGGCAGTGTTCTACAAAAGGGGTATTATCAGCCCCTTTGTTTTTGAAATAGTATTTCAAAAAAGATTGTGCAAGAGATGTCTGCTGCGCAATGGATTCTTTAAGTTCTGACAAGTTACTTCCCTCTTCCTTATTAAATAAAGAAGTTGTCATAAAGTCATCTTTTAAATCAGTCAAATCAGGTGCATTATTAAAGACATGATCCATATCTAATATATTCCATGTATACTCTAATCCTTCATAGTCTCCCATAGCAACTAATGCACCATTGAGCGCGCCAATAGAAGTTCCTGTCACAATATCAAAATGTTGGTTTAATTCTTTTGCAGCAAGTAAGAAACCAGCTTCATAGGCTCCTTTAGATCCTCCACCACTTAATACAATGGCTCTTTTCATAGAGTTTCATCTCGATTCGTATCATGAATGATTTTCTTCATGAATTTCATTTCTTTATTGAATTCTGTAAAGCGTGACATCTTCCATTCCCAGTTAGGAGATCCAATAGTACCTGGAGTATTAAAGCGTGATGTTTCTGGTTCTCCTAAAAGATCCCATACTGGAATAATGACAGATTCAGCAGGTAAATCCATACAATAATGAATCATCTGACGATGTAATTTACGTTCCTTATAACCATCTAATAAGAGTTCTACATCCTTTAAGCTATCTTTATCAAGATTATCATACCATCCCATTAATGTATCATTATCATGTGTACCGCTATAAACAACAACCTTATCAAAATCAAATTCATCTTTGTAATGGAACTGGAAGATATACATTCCCTTGAAATTATAATGATCTCTTAGTTCATACACTTCATCTCTTAATAAGCCTAAATCTTCTGCAAGAATATGTGTATCTGGATATTCTTCAAATAATTTGTCAAATAGTGCATAGCCTGGTGCTTCTACCCATTCCCCTACTACTGCAGTTGGTTCTGATGCTGGAATCTTCCAATAAGTATCAAATCCACGGAAATGATCAATACGTACTTCATCATAAAGCTTATTCGCACTATGAATTCTATCAATCCAAAACTTGAAATTTGTCTTTTCTAGATGATTCCAGTCATAGATAGGGTTACCCCATCTTTGTCCAAATTCACTAAAATAATCAGGTGGTACACCTGCTACAAATGAAGGTGTGCCATCTTCTTCTAATAAGAAGTCTTCCTGATCTAACCAGCAATCAGCACTATCTAATCCTACATAGATAGGCATATCCCCTATAATCATAATACCCTGATCATTCGCATATTTCTTTAATGCATACCATTGTTTGAAGAAATAATACTGTAAAAACTCCTGATAATTGATTTCTTTCTCAAAAGGTAATAGTTCAAAAGATTGATGTTTAGGGAACTCCTTATATTCCTCATGCCACTCTGTCCATGGCTTTCCCTCATTTGTTAATTTAAAAGTACGAAATAATGCATAACCCTCAACCCATTTATTGTTTTCCACAAACTGCTTAAAATCATCATTAAATTCAAATCTTTTATAAGCGAGTCTTAATAAGTCTTCTTTATGTGCACGTACAGCTTCATATTCCACTGTTTCAGCCTGTTTATTAAATGTTTTTAATTCACCTTTTTCAAGTAAACCATCATTAACTAAATCTTCTAAATCAATATAAAGTTCATCACCCGCATAAGATGAATATGGCTGATAAGGTGAATTCCCATATGCTAAAGGATTAAGTGGTAAGATCTGCCAGATCTTTACATCTGATTTCTTTAGCTGATCTACAAATGTATATGCGTTCTTTCCAAAATCTCCTACACCATAAGATGATGGTAGTGCAGAGATAGGACATAGTATTCCTGCCTTCATATTAATAACCTAACTCCTGTCTCATAATAATTACATGGATTCTATCCTTGTTTCCCTGGTGTGCAAGTTTGACATAAGATGCACAAATTCTTTGATCTGACATGCAATTGACACACTTACCAGCAACAGCACATCCTGTTTGACGGTGTAATCTAATCGCATTTGCCGGTGCTGACACGTTTTTAATATGGTCAATAGCTTCTTCTTCTGATTCAAAGATCTTATTGACACCTGCAACTACATAAACATCCTTAGGCCCATAGATCATTGCAGCCACTCTATTACCATTGCCATCAATATTATATAAACAGCCATCTGTTGTCATTGCATTGGTACTCGTTAAATAAATATCCGCATTAAATGCTTCATGATGTATTGCGTTGATTTCTTCTTTAGTTAATCCTTTAGCATAACGATCAAGGAACTTCACATCACTTGCACGTACTAAATCTAATACATGCATTTCATCAAGTGACATAGAACCACCCACTGCCACTACCTTTTGGTCCTTGAAAATTGTCTTAAAATAATCATGAAGTTCTTCTTCTGTATTAAATACATTACAAGTCATGTTATTTCTTTCTAATGCTTTCTTTAATCTTTCAATTTTTAAATCATACATACCCAATAAATTCTTATCCATAAAAACACCTCTCTGTGCTCTATTATAACATATCAAAGTGCGTTATAATAAATAAAAAAGGAGGTTTAACCATGAGCAAGAAACTACTAGTTGTTGTAGATTATCAGAATGATTTTGTGGATGGTGCACTTGGATTTGAAAAAGCAACCAAGATTGCCCCTTATATCATTTCATTAGTAAAGAAATATGAAGAAGAAGGTGAAGATGTCTGGTTTACTAAAGATACACACTTTAATAACTATCTAGAGACACAGGAAGGTAAGAATTTACCTGTACCTCATTGTATCTCACAGACAAAAGGACATGAACTTTATGGAGAATTGCAGTCTTTAAGTAGAAATCATACAGTGATTGAAAAGAATACTTTCCCATCTTTAATGCTTGCGAACTTATTAAAGGATACAGCTTACGAAGAAGTAAGAGTAGTAGGAGTAGTGACTGATATTTGTGTCATTTCTAATTGTATTATGATTAAGAGTGCTCTTCCTGAGGCTTTAATTGAAGTAGATACAAAAGGATGTGCTTCTTTTGATGAAAACCTAGAAAAAGCAGCTCTTACAGTATTAGAAAAGAGTTTGCAAGTTAAAGTGATTTAGTGTTATTTTTCTGTTTTCCATAAATTATATAAATTGTTTTGTATTATTTCCTCATTTTGTATTGCATCTAGCAAATGATAGTACTATAATGAGAACAATTCTAAAGGGGGATTTTAATAATGGAAATCAAAGTAGAAAGAGCAAAGACTCTTAAAGAAAAGCCAGATCAGTCAAATCTTGGCTTCGGTAAATATTTTACAGATCATATGTTTGTATATGATTGGGATTCTGAAAAAGGATGGCATGATGCACGTATTGTACCATATGCTCCAATTCAGATGGATCCAGCTACAATGGTCCTTCACTATGCACAGGAAACTTTTGAAGGCTTAAAGGCTTATCGTGATCCAGAAGGAAATGTTCAGTTATTCCGTCCAGAAATGAATGCGAAACGTATGAGAAACTCAAACAAACGTTTATGTATGGCTGAATTACCAGAAGAAGACTTCGTAGAAGCTGTAGAAACTCTTGTTAAGTATGAACAGGATTGGATTCCTACTGCACCTGAAACTTCTTTATATATTCGTCCATTCATGTTTGCGACTGAACCAGGTGTTGGTGTTCATCCAGCAAATAAATATAAATTCGTTATTATCTTAACACCAGTTGGAAACTATTATCCTGAAGGTGTTGCACCAGTTAAGATTTGGATTGAAGATGAATTTGTAAGAGCTGTTAAGGGTGGTACTGGTTTCACTAAATGTGGTGGTAACTATGCTGGTTCACTTGCTGCTCAGGTAAAAGCTGAAGAACATGGTTATACTCAGGTATTATGGCTAGATGGTCAGGAAAGAAAGTATGTTGAAGAAGTTGGTTCTATGAACATCATGTTCTTAATCAACGATACAGTAGTGACTGCACCTCTTGAAGGTTCAGTACTTCCAGGTGTTACAAGAGATTCTATGCTTACAATTCTTCGTGACTGGGGCTATAAAGTAGAAGAGCGTCATCTAAGTGTTGATGAATTAATGGAAGCAGGACGTACTGGTGCTTTAAAAGAAGCTTGGGGTACAGGTACTGCAGCAGTTATTTCTCCAGTTGGTGAATTATGTTATAAGGGTGAAGAAGTTCTTATCAATGACTTCAAGACTGGTGAATTAACTCAGAAATTATATGATACTTTAACAGGTATCCAATGGGGTAAACTTCCAGATAAGTTCAACTGGATTCATAAAGTAAAATAATCAAAAAGCGCTTCGGCGCTTTTTTAGTGCTTATAATTAAGTAGTCTAGAATGAAAGAGAGTATAAGATATATAAAATTGACAGGAGAATGCACGATTAGAGTCCATCAAGGAAAAACAGAACTATGACAATAAGATGACCAAAAAAATAGTGCGTAAGCGCAACAATAGAATCAAAGACTACAGCACACATTGTGATTAATTACTGTCTTGATAATGATATAGGAACACTTATCGTGGGCTATAACGAAACATTTCAGAAGTATTCCAATATAGGTAAAAGTAATATGATATCCCCTATAAGATACTTCAAGATAAGCTTGAATATCTCTGTAAATCAAATGGCATCATACTTGCAATATAGGAAGAATCGTACACCTCAAAGGCCAGCTTTTGGGATAAGAGCATTTCAGTAGAAAGAGAATAAATCGTGGACAGTATAGAATTGCTGATGAGAATGTACTAAATGCAGATATAAATGGTTGTGGATACAAGTATCCTATACGATAGAGGCGAAGTAGACACGCAATAACAATAGGGATCAACTAGTATTAGGTAAAAACTTAAATACTAAGAAACTAAAAACTCCGACTTAATTTTAAAATTAAGCCGGAGTAGTTCACTTGCTGTGTTTTCCAATAATAAATACAGCAGCTCCAATAATTATGATTAAAGAACCACATATTGTCAATAAATAGGAAACAACCATATATTTCTCCTTAAGAGGACAACATCCTTATAAAGATAGTAACATTTATTGGTTCAAAAGTGTAGTGTTTTTTATTGAAAGCAAAAGAAAAAATGCGGTTTTCGTCGCATTTTCCCTATCTATCTTCAATATTCTTATAGTCTTTAAGTTCTCCCACGAATTTAGTGGCAGGTCTAACAATTCGTCCACTATAAAGCTTAGATTCAATATTATGAGCAACCCATCCAACTGTTCTACCAATTACAAAGAGTAATGTATAAAGGTCTTCAGGAATACCTAGCATATCATAAACTAAACCACTATAGAAATCGACATTTGTACAGACATGGATACCTTTTCTCTTATAGATTTCCTCAATCGCAATAGCAGAGAATTTTCTATAAAATTCATATTCATCATGTCTGAATTTTTCATATGATAATTCTTCACACTGTTTAGCTAAGATTTCACTACGTGGATCACTTAATGTATATACAGCATGTCCAATACCATAAATAAGTCCTGTATGGTCATTAAAGTCCCCATCTAAGATGTCCTGGACTATTTGTCTAATACGAAGTTCTGAAGCTTGTATACCAATTTCGTTAATAACAAGTTCCATCTGCTTCTTAACCGCTAAGTTGGCCCCACCATGTTTTGGACCCTTCAATGAACCAATGGCCCCTGAAATAGCTGAATAGATATCTGTACCAGTAGAAGATATAACAACATTTGTGAATGTAGAGTTGTTACCTCCACCATGATCAGCATGTAGAATAAGTGCAGTATTAAGTACTTCTGCTTCCTTATTAGAGAAAGTACCATCTCTTCTTAATAAATATAAAATCTGTTCAGCAATAGAATAATCATAATTCTGATGATGAATAATCATAGATCCCTTATCAAAATGATGTACTTTTGATTGATATGTATAGCTGACAATAACAGGAATCTTCGCAATCAAATCAATTCCCTTATCTAATGTTTCTAATACACCTACATTATCTGGATCATCATCATAGCTATAAAGCATCAATACTTCTCTTTGTAGCTTGTTCATTAGATTCTTCTCTGGATAACCCAAAATATTTAATTCTAAGTATCTTTCAGGCAAGGTGTAACGATCGCTAATCATCTTCTTAAAGTGCTCTAATTCCTCTCTATTTGGTAAATAACCAAATAGAATCAAGAAGCAGACTTCTTCATATAAGAAACGACGACCTTTTCCATTCTCGATAATATCCTTTACATTGATACCACGATAATACAATGTACCATAGTCATCAACTTTTTCACCATCAACCTTCTTGTACCCCACTACATCTGATATATTTGTCAAACCAACTAATACACCAGTACCATCTTCATTACGTAAGCCTTTCTTTACAGAATACTTCTTATAAAGTTCACCAGGAATAGCTGTTTCATCCAATGATTTCTTAAAACAATCCTTTATATTCTGATCCATATCATCAACTCCTTTTTTGAAGGTTGAATCTATTCTATCACATTATTCATAGATTGTATACAAGTATTCTTATTAATATCAGAAGTTTATTTAGTTGTTTTATAATTATCTATACATGTATTTGTGTTATATATAAAAAAAGAAGGATTACTCCTTCTTAATCAATCCATCCAAAATGACGACATGCATATTCTATACCATCATCTGTAGAATCTTTTGTGACAAAATCTGCTTTTTTCTTTAAGTCTTCTACACCATTGCCCATCGCAATAGATGTCCATTCCTTCTTGAACATAACAAGATCATTCTCACCATCCCCAAAAACTACAACATCCTTAATATCAGCCTTTAAGTATTCCATCATCTTGATAATGCCTTTTTCTTTTGCATCATGCTGATAAGTAAGATAAGGCGGTACAAAGCGGATATGCCCCACTGTATCTCTTAAAGTAAGTTCTTCTTCTTTGTCTTCTGGAATCGCAATATAAATCTTATAGATATCCTTCAAATCATCATAGTTTAATGACTTATCAAGAATATAACGAGTTGGTTCCTGTCTTTCTCCTACCTGTTCAATAAAGCGTTCATCCTTCATCACTACATCAATACTATCATTAACAGCAATTAATATTCCAAAGCCTTTTTCATCTGCTTCATGAATTAGAGCTAAAGCCTTTTCTCTATCTAATGGACTATTAGTAACAAGTTCATCATTATAAATAAGTGCTGCCCCACCATTAGATACAAGATTATGAATACCAAGCATCTTAGCAGTTTCTTTTGTTTTATAATAGGCACGTCCTGTTGCAATTGCGACAAAATGTCCTTTATCCTGTAATTTTTTAATTGTTTCTAATGCACTCGGTACCGGAATACCTGTTTTAATATCTGTCAAAGTGCCATCAATATCAAAGAAAAAATATTTTTTATCCATGCTTCTCCCTCTTCCAACGTCTATATTCAGTTATGTTATCTAATGCTTTTGTAATGAGTTTCACTAAATAATAAGCAACAACACATTCAAAAACCACTACTATAATAACACGTAAGTCCGTGATAGGATACATATAAAAATAAGTTGGTATTGCGTAAAGACAGCCAATAGTAAGCAGGATGTTTAAACCAATATTAAACTTTCTTAAAAAATTGAGTGGTTTAGAAACCTTAAATAATACAATAAAGCTAATAAATATAGTCACTAAGAAACTATATGTAGAAAAGTATTTCGCATTTAAGAAGAACATCCATTTTAATAAGAAATTAAATAATACAAGCACTACAACACTTAAAGCACATGGAAGTGCTGTATGAATCACATGTGTTAAGAAGCCCTTAGAACTCATTGTTGTATCGTGTTCAAGAGTAATAATGAATGATGGTAATCCAATTGCCATACCACTTACTAAAGAGAGCTGGAAAGGCGTAAATGGATAAGTTAAGCAGAAGAATCCAAAGATCAGACTAAGAATTGTAGAATAAATAGTCTTAGTTAGATATAGTGAGCTGACCTTTTCAATATTCGCAATGATGACACGACCTTCGTTTACAATTTCCTTCATTGAACTGAAGTTAGAATCTAATAATACAATATGTGCTGCCTGCTTAGCCGCATCTGCTCCATTGGCCATCGCGATACCACAATCTGCATCTTTAATTGCAAGGACATCATTGACACCATCACCCACCATACCAACAACATGACCATTTTCTTGGAAAGCTTTGATAATCAATTGTTTCTGTTCTGGTTTAACACGTCCAAAGACACATGTTTCTCCTAATACTTGTTTCATTTCTTCTACAGTATCAGGGAGAGTCGAAGCATCCATATAATTATTTGCGTTATCAAGCCCCGCAAGGGTGCACACACGAGAAACTGTAAGAGGGTTATCTCCTGAAAGGACTTTAATAGAAACACCCTGAGATTTGAAATAATCAAATGTATCATGTGCATCTTCTTTAATGATATCACTAATAGTAATAAGACAAACTGGAGTAAGAGAATGATAATGTCCCTCTTCTAAATAATCTGCTTCTCCTAACAGTAATACACGTAATCCAAATTCAGAGTAACCACTGACCTGATCTAAGATTTCTTTATTATCAGTCAAGAATTCAGGAGCACCTAATACAAAAGAACGATTATCATCAAAAGTTATTGCTCGATATTTACGTTCTGAAGAAAATGGTACTTCTGATTTCTTATGATATTTATCATTTTTAGTGAAGTAATTCATTAAAGCTTTCTGAGTTGGGTTGATATCATCTACTAAGAAAGCAAATGAACCCATAATATCGCAAATCATCTCACGCGTATATTGATTACTAATAGGAACAATATGTTTAACTTTAAGTTCACCTGTTGTGATAGTTCCTGTCTTATCAAGACATAGTACATCTACTCTGCTTAATGCTTCAATAGATTCCATCTGTTGAACAAGAGCTTTCTTTTTTGCAAGACGACCAACACCTAATACAAAAGATAAAGAAGTAAGAAGGACAAGTCCTTCAGGGATCATACCTATAACACCACCTACTGTTTTAACTAATGCGGTATTAAAGTCATTTGGCATGGCCTTATATTGTGCTCTAAAGAGTAATAGACCGACTGGCACAATAATAATACTCATAACCTTAATAATCTTCTCAATAGAATCTCTCATCTCACTAGACGCAAGATTCTTATGTTTTGCTTGGTTCACTAGCTTTGTAGAATAGTTCGCATTCCCTACACGGATTACTTTTGCATAACCACTTCCTGCCACAACGAAGGTTCCTGCATAGATTTCATCGTTCTCCTTCTTTTTAACAGGTACTGATTCCCCAGTCAAAAGAGATTCATTGATTTCTAATGCATGATTTTCTACAACCTTACAGTCTGTGCCAATCTGATTGCCAGCTGTCAAGAAAATAATATCATCCATAACAAGTTCTTCTACAGGTACATCAATCAGCTGACCATTACGAAGTGTTTTAACTTTTTCTACTGTAACAACACTTAGCTTATCAATAGTTTTCTTAACCTTGAACTCCTGAATGATACCTAATATTGTATTAGCTACCATAACTCCAATAAAAGTTAAGTTCTGCAGCTGTCCTGAAATCACAATCAAAACAGCTAAAAATATATTTAGAAAGTTGAAATATGTAAGAGTATGTTGTCTCACAATTTCCTTTTTAGTTTTAGAAATAGACTGACCTGTATAGTTCACCTGTCCTTGTTCTATTCTTTCTTGTACCTCTTGTTGTGAGAGGCCTTTTAATTCATTCATATCCACCACTCCTTAATCTATTGCACTATCTTAACAAAGAAAAGTGTATTATTTGTGTACTTTCACCTTAATTTTTTCTTAAATAATAGATATAATTAACTTATCTTCCAATGAAAGGGGTTATATTTATTATGAAACATTTGTATATGATGCGCCATGGACAAACTTTATTTAATGTACGAAGAAGAATCCAGGGTTCATGTGATTCTCCACTTACTGAACTAGGTATTAAGCAGGCAGAAGCTGCAAGAGAGTTGATTAAGGACATTCCTTTTGATCATTATTATTCTAGTACAGCTGAAAGAGCCTCTGACACGCTAGAAATAGTAACAGAGGGTAAAGTACCTTATACAAGACTTAAAGGGCTTAAAGAAAGAGGTTTTGGACTTTTTGAAGGGGAAAGTGAAGATTTAAATCCTCATTTTGATGATTTTAAATATGATGACTTATTTCCCCATTATGGTGGTGAAACAACAGAAGAAGTAAGGCAAAGAGTTGTAAAGACATTAACTGAAGTGATGAATAAAGAAGATCATGATGTTGTTCTTGCAGTCAGTCATGCAGGGGCTTCCATGTGTTTCTTTAGTGCTTTTAATGATCCAAACATTATTTTTAACTCTGGAGGTTTTACTAATTGCTGTATTCTTCATTATACATATGACAACAATGAGTTTAAATTTGTAGAAATATTAAGACCAGAGGTAAAGTAGATACATATGAAAGAGAAAGTATTATTTTTTGATATTGATGGTACGCTTGTAGATAACACTTATGGAGTTCACGAAGTACCTGAAGGTGTAAAAAGAGAACTTAAAAGAATTCAAAATGATGGGCATAAGCTTTTTATCTGCAGTGGTCGTCCTAAAGCCATGATTAACCAGCAGTTCCTTGATTTGGGTTTTAATGGTTATGTCTTATATAACGGCGGTTATATCGAGATTGATGGTGAATCTATCTTTGAAGAGAGAATGGATACAGAACTTGCGACTCAGACAGTTGATATGCTTGAAGAACTAAATTGTGATTATATGATTGAAACAGCACATCATATTTATATTGATAAACGTTATAAAGAGCTTTATACGTTCTTTAAGAACCTCGGCATGGAAGAGATGTTCTCTATGGATTTTGACCGTGATGATGTCTTAAAACGTGCCATTAAGATAGAAGCCAATGTCACAAATAAAGACAAACAGAAAGTAAGCGACTATTTAGATGGCAAGTTTGGTACTACTATTAGTTATGACCAGCATGGCAGTGATAATTCATTTGAGTTCTTTTCTCCTACAATGAGTAAGGCAGTGGGCATTAAGAAGGTTATCGAACATTATGGTTTAGATATCAATGATACCTATGCATTTGGTGATGGTCTTAATGATATTGAAATGATTCAGTTATGTCAGATAGGTGTAGCTATGGGTAATGCCGTAGATGAATTAAAGGCACAAGCCGATATCATCTGTAAATCTATCGATAAAAATGGATTAGAGGATATTCTTAAGGCATTATTTCCACAATAAACATCTGATTTTACATCAATATGATATACTCTTTTTGAGGTGATTGTCATGAAAAAAGACAACAACAAATTTACATATTATTTACCCATTGGCATCAGTTTTGGTGTCGGTGCAGCCGGTATCCTTTCACTGTTTCCGATAAAAAAATAATCCTCCGCAAGGAGGATTATTTCATTATTCGATTATAATCACACGATGATCAAGACGAGGCGCTGCTTCTGGAGCCTTACCATCTGCAAATCCTATAATAACATTTCCAATGCCTTCATAGTCTTCTGCAATGCCCCATTCTTTAAGGAGTCTTCTTCCTTCTTCACCTTCAAATACTTCTTTCGCACGATGAATCCAGCAAGAACCAAGTCCTAAGCCATGCGCTTCATTGAGCATATTACCAATCGCAAGTGATCCATCATAGATATATGTAGGATATTCTTTCTTTGATAAAACAACAATAACAACAGGTGCACCATAGAAAGGATCTTTATCACTCCCCATAACACCAGCATTCAACTTTGATAAATGATCTCTCATTTCTTTATTCTTTACTACTACAAACTTAACGCCCTGTCTGCCCATACCAGTAGGAGCATATAAACCAGCTTCTACAATTCTTTCAAGATCTTCATCTCTAGGCATTTCATCTGTATATTTTCTAATACTTCTTCTTGTTTTTAAAACATCTAACACATTTAAGCCCCCTTCTTATTTACGTTCTCAACAGTCACAATCATTACAATTGTACCTACTGCACTTAATACTAAACCTAAAAATAATGTTTCATAAACACCCATACTATCTAGTAAAATACCGCCTAAGAAACTGGCTAGTACACCAGATACGGTCATACTTGTAGTAACGAGTGCCTGTCCTTTAACTGCATCCTTTGCATCAAATAATTTATCTACATAATAAACAGATGCAGGAATAAATAATGCATAAGCCAGCATTTGAGTTGCCTGAGCTAAATAGATCATGACCATATTTGTCGCAAAATAAGTTAAAGTATGTTTAAGTGAGAAGAATATTGCGGAAATGATGATTGTATTTTTGATATTGATTTTATTCTTATACTTTTCAAATAAAGCCATAGTAGGAAGTTCTAACATTGCAGCCAAGAATACTGCATTTCCCATATCTCCAGTATTACCACCAACGTTTTTAATTACATTAATAAAGAAATTATTGATGATTGTATGATCAAAATAAACTAATACAAAACCAACTAAAAAAATCATGAATTTAAGATGCTTCTTAATAAAAGCTCCTGTGCTTTCTTTTTCTACTACTTTTTCTTCAATGACTTCATCTACTTCAGCTTCTGGCATCTTAAATGAGCGAATAAGAGGTAAAATACCTAAGAAGATGACAATATAGGCAAGAGGCATTAAAGTAGGACTTACTACCTTTACAACGTTTCCTAATACAAGAGACGCAAGAGCATAAGCGACTGATCCAATACCACGTGCTACACCAAATTTAACGTCAATGCCCTGTTTCTGGAATGCGAAAGCAAGTGAGTTAACTAAAGGCATTGTTGTATAGAGTATTGTAGAGACTGCAACAAACAAAGCAGCAGCTAAGAATGTAACCCTGCTTGCAAACATAAGTAATACAGATAGAATACTACAAAGACCAAACATGATCATTAAGACTTTCTTCATAGAAATGTTTGACTTATCTACAAACCCTCCAAGTACAGGTTGTGCAATACTTGTTAGAACATTTGCAATTGCAAGTACAATCCCAATTAAAGATGAGCTCATGCCAATTGACCCTAGATATACTGCAGCATAACCCATAACTGTACAGAAACCTACAAAGTAAATGCCCTGCAACATCGAGTATCTAACATTAATACTTTTTGACTGATCCATTATATAATCTCCCTTACATGTGATAACAATATTATAACAGAACAGAAACAATTCTGTAATCTCTTACATATTCTGAAAATAAAAAACCCAGGATTTCTCCTGAGTAACATTCAATGGCGCAGGTTGAGGGATTCGAACCCCCGCAGGACGTTAATCCTCTGTCGGTTTTCAAGACCGATCCCTTCAGCCGGACTTGGGTAAACCTGCATCATTCTAATGGTGGTTCCGGCCGGAATCGAACCAGCGACACGAGGATTTTCAGTCCTCTGCTCTACCGACTGAGCTACGGAACCAAAATGGCGGTCTGGACGGGGCTCGAACCCGCGACCTCCGCCGTGACAGGGCGGCATTCTAAACCGACTGAACTACCAGACCATTTGCAATGGCGCAGACAGAGGGATTTGAACCCTCGCGCAGGTTACCCCACCTACTCCCTTAGCAGGGGAGCCTCTTCAGCCTCTTGAGTATGTCTGCATCGGACTGCCTACTTAATATACCATATAGATTTAGGGCATGCAAGCATTTTTTGCATAAAAATCATAAATCTAAAGTGAAAAGTTAAATTCCACTTTAGGTATTATGAATTCATCATCAAAATATGTGCATTATATACAAAAGCACTATTCATTTTCCCAAAAAAACATTATGATAAGATTATAAATATGATTGATTAATAATAAAAGCATATTTAAAAGAGAGGAGGTATAAAGCATTTTTTCAATCATAATAAATTTATTAAACAATTTCGCTTTTTTAAGTAAATTGTTGCTTTACGTTAACTTATTCAAAAAAATCCCATAACAATACTTGTAATATGCTTCCTTAATTGAAGTGGGCATAGGTATAGCTCTTATCATTTTGATACTGAAGATTTCTGTGTCCACAATCATTCTAAGAATCACAGATGCCATCTCTTCAATGTTTACTTTTCCAGTTTCATATGAAGTAGAAAATCTGATGTTAAGCTAGATTTGATGATCTAGTAGCAACATTTTTCTTGAACTTAGCGAATAATTTTAAAAATGGAATTTTATCAATTTACTTTGTGAAAACTGATAAGAAAAACACTTATGAGAATTTAATACAGATAAAAAATACACTTTCAGATATAAAAGCAATTGAAATTATAGATGACACACAAAGCAGAGCAATATATCCGCAATTATTTTGGTAAAGGGAGTAAACTTATATGTTGAAAATCAGACGATTATTATTATCTTTTGTACTTTTATTATTTAATATTATTAATTTTTCAGTGTTACTAAGCAATATTGATGATGATTATGCAAATATTTTTATTACATTATTTTATTTGTTTTTAAGTTATCTTGTATATAAAGAATCGAAATATACACCTGTAGTCGCTGTTATAGGATATTTTGTTTGTGTGTGGTTATCTAGTACATTTGGAATAGCTTGGTTTGGTTGGTTTGGATTACATATTGGTTTAACAATATTGCTGATAATACTTTTTGAAATGAAATAGTTATAATAGAAAGAACTTATGCAGAAAACAATGAAAAAGGGGACTGTAACGAGCAATAAATAAAGGTGATTTAAAATAATTAGGTGTTTCCTAAATTTTAATGATAATCAAACATGAGCACCACAACGGTGCTTTTGTTTTGCAGCATAATTCGCAAAGCTGTCTTTTCTCCATGGATGATTCATTGGAGGAATATACTTTTTCTTTTCTTTCTTAGGTGCTTCCTTAGGAACATCAAATTCCTTTGATACTAGTTCATGTTTGGGTACTTCTTCCATTAGATAAAGCTTATCAGCGATATTTGCCAGAAACTGTCGATCAAATGACTCAATGACCATGCAGTCAGTCTTTCTTGCAAAGTATCTTCTGTCACCGTTTTCAGTTACTGGAAAATAGTATTTACTCTGGAATCTGATGCAGTGGTCTTTGTCTATAGTTCTAGTTAAAAGTATTGCAGGAGTACGATTAATTTCCTCCATAGATAGAACCGAAATAAGTCCTGAAATAAACGTAAAATAAATGTCAACGCTTACAATATTTTTGTTGTGTTTTATATCTTATTTTAGTAAAATAAAATTATATGATTTTAAGGAGGTTATAATATGGCTAAAATCATGGCGGTAAACGCTGGTAGTTCATCATTAAAATTCCAGTTATTAGAAATGCCTTCAGAACTAGTAATCTGCTCAGGTATTGTGGAAAGAATTGGACTAGAAGAAGGAATTTTTACTATTAAACATAATGGACAGAAGAAAACAGAAAAATTACCTATTCCAGACCATAAGGTCGCTGTTTCTTTAGTGTTAGAAGCATTAGTGAAGGAAAAAATTGTTGAAAAGCTAGAAGAAATTGAAGGGGTAGGACATCGTATTGTACATGGTGGTGAATACTTTGATTCTAGTGCTGTTGTAAATGAAGACGTAGTAAGTAAGGTAGAAGAGTTATGTGAATTAGCACCACTACATAACCCTGCACACTTAGTAGGATATCGTGCATTCAAAGAAGCTCTTCCAGGAGTAGGACATGTATTCGTATTTGATACAGCATTCCATCAGACATTGGATAGAGAAAGATATTTATATCCATTACCATTAGAATATTACACAGACTATAAAATCAGAAAATATGGTGCACATGGTACAAGTCATAAATATGTTTCTGAACAGGTTATTAAAGAATTAGGTAATCCAAAACATTCACGTATCATCGTATGTCATTTAGGTAATGGCGCATCACTTTCTGCAGTATTAGATGGTAAGTGTATTGATACATCAATGGGATTCACACCACTAGCAGGTGTAATGATGGGTTCTAGATGTGGTACAATCGATCCATCTATCATGCCTTACTTATGTAAGAAATTAAATAAAACACCTGATGAAGTATTAGATATCTATAATAAGAAATCAGGAATGCTTGGTATTTCAGGTATTTCTTCAGATTCACGTGATATTGAAAATGCTTTATTCAATGAAGGTGATGAACGTGCATTATTAACTGGTTTATTATATTCACGTATTGTTTCTAAATATATTGGTCAGTATTTCGTAGAATTAGGTGGCTTAGATGCAATTGCCTTCACTGCAGGTGTAGGTGAAAACGCTGCTTACTTAAGACGTTTGATTATCGATGATTGTTCTCGTGCACTAGGCGTATTCTTAAATGAAGAATCAAATGAGATTCGTTCAGACGAAAATAGATTAATCTCTCATCCGTTCTCTAAGATTGATGTCTTTGTAATCCCTACAAACGAAGAAGTAGAAATCGCTAGAGATACTATGAAACTATTGCATTTAGGATAAAATGGCAGACAGAAGTCATATATTGATTTCTGTCTTTTTTATTTGTATGAAAGTATGTTAAAATGGGTGAAAAGGTGGGTTAAATTATGGATAAAATAATTAATTTATTAAAACAATATAAACAAGTATTCTTATATCGTCATATTAATCCTGATTATGACGCTTTTGGTTCTACTATAGGTATGTATTGTTTCTTGAAAGAAAACTTTCCAAAAATCAATGTTGTGTTAAAAGGGAATTTTGAGAATGTTTTATGGGAAAAATTCAATGCCCCTATAGATGAAGAAAAAGAACTTCCTACTCTAGGTATTGTGATTGATACAGCTAATCGTGAACGTATTGATGGTGATATTTCAGTATGTGAGAAGATCATTAAGATTGATCATCATATCGTCGTAGATTCTTATGGAGATATCAATATTGAAGATGCCACTGCATCAAGTGCTTCTCAGATTGTTTCTCTATTATTAGAAGAAGTAAAGGATGCTTATTCTTTAAATGAACAAGGTGCACGTTCTTTATATATGGGTATTATTGGTGATACAAATAGATTTATGTATCGCTCTACAGATGCTCGTACATTCAGGGCAGCATCTTACTTATTAGAATCAGGTATTAATATTGAAGAAATCTATCAAACAATGTATTTAAGAGAAGAAAAAGATTTAAAAGTCACACAGTTTATCTTGAACAATTATAAAGTCAATGATAAAGTGGCTTACTATATATTGAAGGATGAAGACCTTAAAGAATTAGGTATTAGTCGTGAAGAAGGTTCTAGCTACGTCAATACACTTGCGAATGTCAAGGAATTTGAAGTCTGGTGTGCTATTACAGAAAATACGAAAGATAATGTCTATCGTGTCTCTATTCGTTCTAGAAATGCGATTATTAATGAAGTGGCTGCTAAGTTTGGTGGGGGAGGACATGCCCTTGCTTCAGGTGCAACACTTTCGAGTCTAGATCAGCTTGAGGACTTACTTTCATCTCTTCATGATGCAATAAGTATGATATAATGAGAAAAAATGAGGTGAAATAAGATGAAATCTAAAATCATGGTTGTAGATGATGAAATGCATATTAGAGAATTAGTACGTTTCTATCTTGATAAAGCAGGTTTTGATACAATTGAAGCAGCTAATGCTGAAGAAGCATTGGATATAGTAGAAAACCAATATATTGATTTGGCTGTTGTAGATATCATGATGCCTGGAATGGATGGTTTTGAACTTGTTGAACAGATGAGACAATATCGTGAATTTCCAGTCATTATGTTGACAGCTAAATCACAATCAAAAGATAAATTAAGAGGGTTCTCTTTAGGTATTGATGACTATGTTACAAAACCTTTTGACCCAGATGAATTAATGGCACGTGTTAAAACAATCTTAAAACGATATAGTATTAATTCTTCAAATGTAGTGAAGATTGGTGACGTCATCTTTGATGGTGATAAATATGAAGTACGTTATCAGGATCAGATTATCCATCTTCCTTTAAAACAGTTTGAATTGGCATTTGAACTCGCAAAGAATCCTAATCAGATTTTCACAAGAGAACAGCTAATTGAAAAAATCTGGGGAATGGATTATGACGGTTTTGATCGTACAGTAGATGTTCACATTAAGCGTATTCGTGAGAATCTTGGGCATCTCCCAGGATTCAAAGTTGTGACAGTACGTGGCTTAGGTTATAAAATAGAGGTTGAGTAATGAAGTCTATTTATAGTAAACTTATAATTGGCTTTTTATTAACATCTTTATTAAGCTTTTCAATCTGTTGTTTCTTTACAATCAGATCTTATAATCATGACTCTGATCAACTGGCATTAGAAGAGTTAGAACATTCTTCCGATCATATTGCAGATTTGATCAAGTTAATTGATGATAAGGATCAGGATAAGATTTTAGCGGATTATTCAGAAACATCAGAAATGTCTTTTACTGTCACATGTGAAGGACAGACAAAAAGCTTTGGACATGTTAATAAGAAACTTATACTTAAAGATGATGAATTAAAAACACTTGCGACTTCAAAAGATAAGTCATTACGTAGTGAAGGAATCATTTCGCAATATGCGAAAGCATTTAAGATCGATAATCAAACATATGTGATTACAGTTCAGAAGGATTTTTCTGCTACAAAAGATATCTTTATGAAGTCTTATACAAGTGCAGCTATCATCTTTATGATGACAGGAAGTATTGTCTTCCTGATTGTTGCAGATATTATTGTGAAACCAATCTCACGTCTCACAAAGGTCACTGATGAGCTTGCGAAAGGGAATTATAAGGTGCGTGTCAATTATGAAGGAAAGGATGAAATATCCTCATTGTATGCTTCCTTCAATCAAATGGCAGTAAGACTCGCTAAGCAGGAAACAATCCGCCAACAATTTATATCGGATGTATCTCATGAGTTCCAGACACCTTTAACGGCTATTAGTGGATTTGCGACAATATTAAAGAATGAGAATCTGACAGATGAACAAAGACAGAAATATGCTGATATTATATTGTTCAATTCAAATCGTTTGTCTCATCTATCTAAGAATATGCTTCAATTAACATTATTAGATGGTGAAGATACATCATTAGATAAGAGTGAATTCCCACTTATTGAACAGCTTAATCGTGTTATTGAGATGGAAGACAATGCGGCTTTAAGTAAGGATATCGAAATAGAATTCATTCATCCTAAAAAGGAATTCATCATTGAAGCGGATGAAAGCCGTATGGAGCAGGTCTGGATCAATTTATTAAGTAATGCGATCAAGTATACGAATGAGCATGGTGTAGTAACAGTAGAAGTAAGAAGAACAGCTACTGAACTACAAGTAAGATTTGAAGATACAGGTGTGGGAATGAGCCAGGATGCTATTTCTCATATCTTTGAAAGATTCTATAGACAGGATAAATCACGTACAATTGAAGGAAATGGACTTGGTTTATCTATAGTAAAAAGGATTATTGATTTACATCACTATAAAATAGATGTAGAATCACAAGAAGATGTTGGTTCTGTATTTACTGTTTATATCCCATATGAGATGTTTACAGGACTCACAAAAAAGAAAAAGGATTAGTGAAGATGGAAGAGTTAAAGAAGAAGATTTTAGAAGACGGATATGTTATTAATGAAAATGTATTAAGAGTAGATAGTTTTTTAAATCATCAGATTGATGTAGAGTTATTTAATAAGATTGCAGATGCATTCTATGAAAGATATAACAATAAACCAATCAACAAGATTGTTACTATTGAAGCAAGCGGTATTGGTTTAGCTGTTGTCGTTGCACAGAAATTCAATAATTGTCATGTAGTATTTACTAAGAAGGGTTCTTCTTCAATCACTGACAATGATTTCTATACTACAGAAATTCATTCTTATACTAAGAATAAAGACTATATTGGACAGATTTCTAAGAAATACTTAAGTCCAGAAGACCATGTATTAATCGTGGATGATTTCTTAGCCAATGGGGAAGCTGTTATGGGCATGATTGACTTATGTAATCAGGCAGGTGCAACAGTAGAAGGTATTGGTATTGTCGTTGAAAAAGGATTCCAGCAGGGAAGACATAGAATTGAAGAAGCTGGATATAAAGTACAGTCTCTTGCAATCGTAAAGGGCTTTGAAGACGGCAAAGTTATTTTAGATTAGAGAGGAATAACATGTATTTAAAACGAATTGAACTTCATGGCTTTAAATCCTTCGCGGATAAAAGTGTTGTTGAATTCATGCCAGGTATTACTGGAATAGTAGGGCCTAATGGATGCGGTAAATCAAATATTACTGATGCCATCCGCTGGGTACTAGGAGAAAAGTCTGCAAAGGCAATGCGTGGAGAAACAATGACGGATGTCATTTTCTCTGGAAGTGAAGATCGTAAAGCACAGGGTGAAGCAGAAGTGACACTTGTCTTTAATAACGAAGATCATTTTCTTGATTTTAATTCTAATGAAATAGAAATCACACGTCGTCTTTATCGTACAGGTGATTCTGAATTCTTATTAAATAGGGAACAGTGCCGTTTAAAGGATATTACTGATTTGATTATGGATACAGGTTTAGGAAGAGATTCTTTATCTATTATTTCTCAGAATAATATCAATGAGTTTGTGAAAAGCAAACCAGAAGATCGACGTGCGATGTTTGAAGAAGCAGCAGGTGTTGCAAAATATAAGAAGCGTAAGATTGAAACAGTCAGAAAGCTTGAACGTACAACAGACAATTTAGACCGTGTTCAGGATATTTGTAGTGAATTAGAACGACAGATAGGGCCATTGAAAAGACAAAAAGAAAAGGCTGAAACTTATTTAGAGTTCAAGGAAGAACTACAGGAAGTAGAAGTTTCAGTGCTAGTAAAGGAAATCAGTACTCTTTCTGAAGAATTAAAGACTTTAAATAAAGAGTTAGAAGACCTAGAAAATGAACGTATTACCAATGATGGTGCTGTTATTCTTGATGAAAAGCAGAGTGAAGAACTTGAAAAGAAGATGTATGCTCTTGACCAGGAAGTCAATGAACTTCAGGAAAAGCTATTAGAGGCAATGAATGAAGTCAGTAGCCTTGAAACACAGAAGGTTGAAATTGATGCCAATCGTAAGCATATATTAGAAACAACAAGCCAGGAAGATATAGAACAAAAGAAAGCAAGTATGAAGTCTATTCTTCAAGATGCAATTATAGATTATAACGATAGAGTTAAGCGTTATAATGATGTCAAGAAAGAAAAGAATGATTTGGCACAGAAAGATTCTTTAAATAAGAAACAACAGGCTAATCTTCGCTCTCTTATTGAAAAGAAGAATATTGACATTCATAATTCTCGTACTGAGAAGACAAGATTGACTGATATTATTGAGAATAAGAGTGGCTACAGCTATGGTGTACGTACTATTTTAGGTGCGAAAAATTCTTTATCTGGTATTTGTGGTACTTTAGGTGATCTGATTGAAACAGAAGAAACCTATGAAACAGCACTTGCAACAGCGCTAGGTGGGGCAGTGCAATTTATTGTCACTCGTACAAATGATCAGGCAAAAGAAGCTATTTATTTCTTGAGAAAGAATAAGGCAGGACGTGCGACATTCCTACCTATTGATACAATGAAACCTAGATTATTAAGAGATGAAGCAAAGATGCTTGCTGAACAGTCTCTTGGATACTTAGGTGTAATGAGTGATTTTGTGACTTATGATAAGTCTATTAGTGATGTTGTATTAAACCAGTTAGGTAATACAATTGTAGCTGATCATCTAGATCATGCGACAGAAATCGCAAAATCTATTTATCATCGTTATCGTGTTGTCACCCTTGAAGGAGATATCATCAATGTAGGTGGTTCTTTAACTGGTGGGGCAAATAAGCATACAAATAATTCGATGATGTCTAAAAGAGAATTAGAACGTGTGTCTCGTACATTAGACCAACAAGAAAAAGATCTTAATAAGATGAAGTCCGATCTTCATACATTAGAAAATGAGGGAAGAGAAATCGGACAGCTCTTTATGCAGAAACAGATGTCTCTCGCAAAACTTGAACTTGTTGTCACAAACAAGAAGAATGAATATGAAGTTGCAAAGGCTGATTATGAAAACTTGACACACCAGAGTGTCGAACTTGATGAAGTCATCAAAGGCACTCAAAACAATGAATTACTTGATCGTTTAAATGATGCAAAAAGACGTCGTGATGAATTAAAAGAAACAATTCAGGCAAAACGTACAATCCGTATGGGTTATGTGAATGAAAACGAAGAAGTGTCTCGTCGTTTACGTGAACATCGAGCTGCTTTAAAAGATGTAGAAAGTCAGAGTACGGATAAGAAGGTCGCAAAGTCTCGTTTAGAAACAGAGATTCAGAACTACTTATTAAGACTTAATGATGCATATGCAATGACTTTTGAACATGCGCAGGAAAAAGCCGATATGTCCATTGATATTGATAAGGCTAAGGATAAAGTACGTGATTTAAGACAGCGTATTGCGTCACTAGGACATGTTAATGTAGAATCCATTGAACAATACAATGATGTAAGTACACGTTATGAAACACTAAGTACACAGCGTTCACAATTATTAGAAGCACAGGATAGCTTATTAAAAGCTATTAAAGATATGGATGCTATTATGGTTGAGAAGTTCAGCACTTCATTTGAAGCCATTAATAAGGCATTCAACGATGTATTCCGTTATTTATTTGGCGGAGGACATGCTTCACTTAAATATACTGATCCAGATAACATTCTAGAAACAGGTATTGATATCGAAGCACAGCCACCTGGAAAGGCTGCTAAGCTGCATTCTTTCTCAGGAGGAGAAAATGCATTAATCGCATTAAGCTGCTTATTTGCGATGATCAGCGTCAAGCCATCTCCTTTATGTATTCTCGATGAAGTAGAAGCCGCACTTGATATTGCGAATGTAGAGCGTTTTGCGAAGTATTTACGTAGTTTCTCAGATCAGACACAATTTATTGTCGTTACACATCGTGAAGGAACTATGGCTGAATGTGACCTGTTATATGGGGCTACAATGCAGGAAAAAGGTGTCACTAAGCTTGTCAGTGTTAAGCTTAAGGATGCCACTGAATATGCAAGCAGTTAGGAGGATGCATTATGGGATTTTTTCAGAAGATTAAAGAAACATTTGTAGGTAAATCTACAAAACAGAATGAGAAGTATGTTGCTGGTCTTGATAAATCATCTGCTTCTTTCTCATCTAAAATTAATGCGTTAGCCGCAAGATATCGTGAAATCAACGATGAATATTTTGATGAGTTAGAAAATATCCTGATCATGAGCGATGTTGGTGTCAACATGGTTATGAAGATTGTAGATGAAATCAAGAAGGAAGTACGTCTTGAAAATATCAAGGATCCTCATGCGATTAATGATATTATCGTTGATAAGATGTTTGTCATCTATGCCAATGATTCATATATGACAACTAAGATCAACTATGCAGAAAATGATTTAACAGTTATCTTGATGGTTGGTGTTAATGGTGCAGGTAAAACAACTACTATCGCTAAGCTTGCCAATAAGATTATGCATGAAGAAGGCAAGAAGGTTATGGTGGCTGCTGGTGATACATTTAGAGCTGGAGCCATTGAACAGCTTGCTGAATGGGCAAACCGTTTAAATATTCCTTGTGTTAAGGGTAAAGAAGGAGGAGATCCATCTTCTGTTATCTTTGATGCATTAGAACAGGCAAAAGCAGGCGGTTATGATGTACTCATCTGTGATACAGCAGGACGTTTACAGAACAAAGTAAACTTAATGAAGGAACTTGAAAAGATGAATCGTATCATCAAGAGAGTTGTACCAGAAGGACCTCAGGAAACATTACTTGTTGTAGATGCAACAACAGGTCAGAATGGTATTTCACAGGCTGTAGAATTCTCTAAGATTACAGATATTACTGGTATTGTCCTTACTAAGATGGATGGTACTGCTAAGGGTGGTATTATTCTTTCTATTAAGGATATGCTCAATATCCCTGTTAAGTTTATTGGTCTAGGTGAAAAGATTGACGACTTACAGGAATTTGATCTTGAACAGTATATTTATGGTTTGTGTAATGATCTAATGGAGTAAGATGATGGATGAAGAGTTAAAAAAGAAAGAACAAGTCATCCTCTTGATGGATTGTTATAGAGAATTGTTGACAGACAAACAGAAACAGTATCTTTCTCTCTACTATGAGGAAGATCTGTCTTTATCAGAAATAGCTGAAGACTTAAGTGTTTCTAAAAATGCTGTTTTTGATAATATTAAGCGTTCGGTGATGAGTTTAGAGAAGTATGAATCTAAATTACATATTCTTGAAAATCATCGCAAGAGACTTAATTTAATTAATAAGATTGAAGAAGAAAAGAATAAGAAGCATGAAGAGATTGATGAATATCTTGAAATGCTGAAGAATATCTAGGGAGGTAATTATGGCTTTTGAATCTTTATCAGATAGACTCCAAGAGACATTAAAAAAGGTAACAGGACAAGCGACTCTTACTGAAGCAAACATGGAGGAGATGCTTCGTGAAATCCGTTTGGCTTTACTTGAAGCCGATGTTAACTACCAGGTAGTTAAAGAGTTTATTGCAAATACAAAAGAAAAAGCAATCGGTCAGAACGTTATTGGTTCATTAAAACCAGGACAGGTTCTTGTCAAGATTGTTCATGATGAATTAGTATCATTACTTGGTACAGAAATGGTGACTGTAGACTACTCTAAAGATCCTACAATCATCATGATGGTTGGTTTACAGGGTTCAGGTAAAACTACAACTGCTGGTAAGATTGCCAAATTAATCACTGAAAAACAAGGTAAGAAGCCTTTATTAGTTGCTGGCGATATTTATCGTCCTGCAGCCATTGATCAGTTAAAGACATTAGGTGCACAGCTTAATATTCCAGTATTCTCTAAAGGAACTGATACACCTGTAGAAAAAATCGTTACTGAAGCTTTAGCTAAAGCACGTGATGATCACAACGATGTAGTAATTATCGATACTGCTGGTCGTTTACAGATTGATGAAAAGTTGATGCAGGAGCTTGCAAACGTTAAAGAAATTGCCCATCCTGATGAAATCCTTTTAGTTGTTGATTCATTAGCTGGTCAGGAAATCGTTAATGTCGCTTCAACATTCAATGAAAGACTAGGAATCACTGGCGCAGTTTTAACTAAGTTAGATGGTGACGCACGTGGTGGGGGTGCCCTCTCTATTAGACATGTCACTCACGTCCCTATCAAATATATCGGAACAGGTGAAAAATTAGATGAAATCGATTATTTCTATCCTGACCGTATGGCAGATCGTATCCTTGGTATGGGGGATGTTGTTTCCCTTGTAGAAAAGGTACAGGATGTTTATGATGAAAAAGAAAGTATGAAAGCTTTCAATAAGATGAAAGCCGGTACTTTTGGTTTAGATGATATGCTTGATCAGATGAAGAAACTCCAGAAGATGGGTCCTTTATCTGGCTTATTGAAGATGATTCCAGGAATGCCTAAGATTCCTAATTTAAATGATGATGATGCCGCTGCTAAGATGAAGATGACTGAATCAATCATCTATTCTATGACTAAAGCAGAACGTGCAAATCCTGATATGATTAATTCATCACGTAAAGAAAGAATTGCCAAGGGTTGTGGTCAGTCTGTGACTGAAGTGAATAAGCTATTAAAACAGTTTGAACAGTCACGTAAGGTCATGAAGCAGCTAGGTAACATTGATCCTACAACTGGTATGCCAACACAAAGACCAATGAAGAATCAGCAGCAATTCAATCCTTATCGTAAAAAGACAAGACATAAGAAAAAGAAGAAATAAAACCTCCCCGGAGGTTTTTTCTTTAGAATTATTTAAGAATTTCATCACGAATCTTTTTATTTTTAGTCACTATACTTATAAGCGAAGGAGGGATACATATGTTTGAAACATTTATGTTCACATTATTATTTCCTGTTATTATGATCAGTATTATCGCTTATTTAAGTACATTGACTCGCTGATTATGAAGAAGGGGAGTTAAGTTAATGAAACACACACTATTACTTGTAGAAGACGAGTTAGGTATTAGAGAAACAGTTAAGATCTTTTTGAAGAGTCAGAATTATGAAGTCATTGAAGCGGAGAATGGAAAAGAAGGGCTTGAAGCACTTAAACATAACGATATCCATTTAGCTATTGTAGATATTATGATGCCTGTTATGGATGGGCTGACTATGACAATGAAGCTTCGTGAAGTATCAGATATCCCTGTGATCTTCTTGACAGCTAAAACAGAAGATATTGATAAGATTACAGGACTTAATCTAGGGGCAGATGATTATATCACTAAACCTTTTGAACCTATGGAACTCATTGCAAGAGTGAATTCTAATTTAAGACGCTATGAACAGATCTTAAATTTAAAGGGAAATACTCAGAAGCCAAACAATCAACTTGTCGTAGGAGGCTTAGTATTAGATCAGGCCACTAAAGAAGTCTTTGTGAATGGTCGTTCTGTTAGACTCACTAAAAAAGAATTCCAGATTCTTGAATTATTGATGAGTTATCCTGGCAAAGTATATTCTGCAGAAGAAATCTATGAATCTATCTGGGAAGAAACAGCTATCAATACAGAGACAATCATGGTTCATGTAAGAAGACTAAGAGAAAAGATTGAAGCCAATCCTAAACATCCTGAATACTTAAAGGCTGTCTGGGGTGTAGGCTATAAGATAGAAAAGATGGAGTGATGAGAATGAAGAAAAGACGTATATTTATTATTGGTTTAATTGTCTTATTACTTGCCTGTCCTAGCTGTATGATTTATATTACGGTCAAACAGCAGGATGGTTATAAGAAAAGAGCTGCAAACAATATGAATGAGTATATGCTGCAGTTTCTTACAATGGCTGTTGAAGCAAAAACAGATCCTGATTACAAACCTTTAAGCTTTAATGGTCTAGATGAAAAGTCGCAGGAAGGAGCTACTGCGACAATGAATGAAATATTCAAAACTATTTTAGATATGGAACAGAATGATGATGGATTCCACTATGAAGCATATAATGAAAAGACAAGACAGTATTATAAGAACCAGAAATCTTATTATCCTATAGCCTATAGAGGATTTTTTAAATCTAGTTCACATTCAAAATATTTTTATACGGATGCTGTCTCTCTTTTTGATGAAAGTGATATAGTACGACAATTAGATGAACGATATAAGCTTGATGAAGGAAAAGACGGTAAAAGGTCGTTACTTAAAGTCAATAATACGTATGTAGATTTAAATCAGGTGAGTATTAATCTGCCTCAGAATACAGAAATGACTTATTACTGCACGACGTATGTCTCACCTATGACATATATTGATATTAATTTCGTAAGTGAATATGATGTCGCAGTTCTTTCGGGTGTAGCTTTAATTTTAGGTTTAGTCATCTTTATATATATTTTAATGAACTCGTTAGAAGTAGAAGAAACTATTAATCCATATCGCACAATTAAACAATGGAAACTATTGACTGTTATCATCATTATTGGATTAACAAGTTCTATTTTTATAGGGGCATCAGGGATGACAGGTTATTTTGTAATGATGGGAGAACTTCAAAGTGTACTTGCAAGATGTGGTGTAACCTATGCGACACCTATCAGTTATGGTCTCTATTTCTTCTGTATGCTTATTTTCTATTTCTTATTCTCAATGTTATGCTTTACTGTTAAGTATATGTTTATGAATGGAATGGATTATTTTAGAAACAATACATGCATCTATGCACTGTATGCAAAATTAAAAGGACTTGGTAATAAGATTACAGAATTTGACTTAAGAGATAATGTCAACCAGGATATCTTAAAGTTTACTATCTGTAATGCATTACTCGTTATTATTCTTTATGTCATTTCACCTAGTAAAACAATCTTTGCGATTCTCTATGTCATTATCTCTTTCTTGTATATAAGAAAGCAGTCAATGAAGGTAAGAAATGATTATAAGAACATGCTAGACTTTACAGAACAGCTTTCTCATGGTCATTTTGATACAGAAATAGAAGATGATTTAGGTATTTTCAACAGTATGCGTGATCGTTTAAATAACTTAAAGATAGGTTTTGAAGCAGCTGTTAAGGAAGAAACAAAATCACAGAATATGAAGACAGAGCTCATTACCAATGTCTCTCATGATTTAAAAACACCTCTTACATGTATTAAGAACTATGTTATTTTACTTAAGAATACACAAGCTGATGAAACAACAAGAACTGAATATTTGAACCAATTAGAAAAATATACAAATAGACTCTCTAATCTTATTCAAGATCTCTTTGATGTCTCTAAAGCCTCTAGCGGTAATATAGACCTTCATCCTATAGATTTGAGACTACAGGCATTAGTTGATCAATCCTTAGCAGAATGTATTGAAGTATTAGAATCTAAAGATATCCAGGTCATTAAGAATGTCGAAGATGTCGTTGTACACTTAGATGGAGATAAGACATATCGTGTCTTTGAAAATCTATTAACTAATATTGGTAAGTATGCCATGCCACATAGTCGTGCTTATATTGATATTCATGAGGAAGAAGACTATGTTTCAGTCATATTCAAGAATATGAGTGAAGTAGAAATGAACTTCTCTAGTGAAGAAATCCAGGAACGTTTTGTACGTGGGGATAAATCCCGTCATGAAACAGGTAGCGGACTAGGACTCGCGATTGCGAAAAGCTTTGTTGTTGCTCAGGGTGGTACATTTGATATAGAAATAGATGGGGATCTCTTTAAAGTCATCATGACATTCAAAAAAAGTTAAAGTGTCAAGTAAAAATACTTGACACCTAATTTGAATATGGTATTATAAGTAAGCAAATTAAATTAATCGGAGGAAAATACAATGGCAGTTAAATTAAGATTAAAGAGAATGGGTGCTAAGAAGTCACCATTTTATAGAATTGTTGCAGCTGATTCAAGAATGCCAAGAGATGGTCGTTTCATTGAACAGTTAGGAACTTATGATCCAAGACAGAACCCAGCTAAGGTTTCTTTAAAGAAAGAAGAAATCTTAAAGTGGTTAGGTAACGGTGCTCAGCCTTCTGACACAGTTAAGAACATCCTTTCTAAAGAAGGCGTAATCAAAGAATTTGCTGAATCTAAGAAGGCTAAATAATTATGGATTACGTTAAGGCATTACAGGACATCTGTCTTGAACTTGTCAATGATCGTGATAAGTTAGAGGTTAGAGAAATGCCTTCATTAGATGATAATGCGATTGTTCTATATGTTTATGCATCACACGATGATATTTCTAAGTTAATTGGTAGAAAAGGTGTTATGGCTAATTCTATCAGACAGCTTATGTCTGTAAGTACACGTGGTATGCATAAGAGATTAGATATCAAATTTGAATCATATGGTGAGGAATAAAGGAAGTGTACACTTCCTTTTTTTTGGAGGTACAAATGGAACTTGTAGAAATTGGTAAAATCATTAATACATTTGGAATCAAGGGTGATTTAAAGATTGCTTCTTCAACTGATTTTGGAGAACAGCGCTTTGCCCCTGGCAGCCATATTCTTGTCAAAACACCAAGAGAATATCTTGATTTTGAAATCAGTAAGCATTATATCCATAAAGGTTTTGATATGATTGCATTTAAAGGTTATACAGATATTAATGAAGTAGAAAAGTATAAGGGGTGTATTTGTTATGCACCTAAGGATACTTCTTTACTACCTGAAGGCATGCATTATATTTCTGATATTGTGGATTGTGAAGTTTATAATAATGGTACTTATATTGGTAAGGTGACTGATGTATATCAAGGTGCACAGGCTATTATTGGTGTAGATGTAAATGGTAAGAAGGTTATGATTCCTTATATTGATGCTTTTGTAAAGAATAAGGATATTGAACATAAGCGTATTGATGTCTCATTGATTGGAGGCTTCTTAGATGAAGATTGATGTTCTTTCATTATTTCCAGAGATGTTTGAAGGATTCTTGACAACATCTATTATTAAAAGAGCTATTGATGGTGGTCATGTAGAAGTAAAGATTCATGATTTTAGAGAATTTGCGACAGATCGTCATAAGAGTGTAGATGATACACCTTATGGTGGTGGACAGGGCATGGTGCTTATGTGTAAGCCTTTATTAGATTGTTTAAAGACAGTAGTCACAAAGGATTCACTTGTTATTTTAATGAGTCCACAGGGTATGACACATCATCAGGCTTATGCTGAAGAATTAGCCCTTAATCAGAAACATATCGTGATCATCTGTGGTCATTATGAAGGCTTTGATGAACGTATTCGTGATTATGTAGATGTAGAACTTTCTATTGGTGATTATGTACTTACAGGTGGAGAACTTGGTGCGATGGTAGTGATGGATAGTGTGATCCGTTTACTTCATGGAGTAATCACTCAGGCAAGTCATGAAGATGATTCATTCTCTAATGGGTTATTAGAATATCCACAATATACAAGACCTTATGAATATGAAGGCAGTAAAGTTCCTGATGTCCTCATAAGTGGTCATCATGAAAATATTCGTAAATGGCGTTTAAAGGAATCATTACGTAAAACAATGATCAAACGTCCTGATTTATTAGAAAAACGTTCATTTACAGAAGAAGAATTAGAAATTCTAAAAGAATTAAAAAAGTAATTGATTTATAAAAAAGACAGTGCTATAATAGCCAAGTCGTAAGACACAGAAGTTCCGCTGGTTATATATACGAATGAGCTTCCAAGACTAAATTTGTGTAGGAGGAAATGTTATAATGAACATGCAGTTAGTAAATGAAATTACTAAGAGCCAGATCAAGACTGATGTACCTCAGTTCAAAGCTGGTGACACTTTAAAAGTATTTGTAAAGATCCAGGAAGGTAATAAGACTCGTCTTCAGATGTTCGAAGGTGTTTGTATTGCTAAAAAGGGTTGCGGTATTGGTGAAACTTTCACTGTTAGAAAGATTTCTTACGGTGTAGGTGTTGAAAGAGTATTCCCAGTAAACTCTCCAATCATCGATCATATCGAAGTAGCTAAGGTTGGTAAAGTACGTAGAGCTAAATTACATTACTTACGTGGATTATCTGGTAAAGCTGCTAGAATTAAAGAAATTCGATAAGAGAATGGGGGCTTACCCCATTCTTTTTTTCTATATTATGAATAAATTAAAGAAGCTGTGTTTACCTGGTCTAGTGACTCTTATGTTATGCTTATTTACTTTTATTGTTCTTCCTGTAAAGGTAAAAGGAACATCAATGATGCCTACTATTCATGATGGAGATTTTATCTTAATGACTGGAATTACATCACATAAGCAGATACACCGTTTTGATATCATTGAAGTACGCAGCGCAGCATTAAAAGAAGATATCATTAAACGAGTGATAGGACTGCCAGGAGAAGAAATCAGCTATAAGAATGATCATTTATATATTGATGGTAAACTTGTAGAAGAACCATTCTTCAAACTTTCTTTTATACAGAAAGAAAAAAGAGAATTAGGTCTCACACAATATACAAGAGATTTTAAAATCAAGTTAAAGCATAATGAATATTTTGTTTTAGGGGATAACCGTCCTTTATCCTATGATTCAAGATATTTTGGACCTATTCATATAGAAGATATTCGTGCTAAAAATGGATATATCATTTATCCTATAAAACATATTAAGAGTAATGATTAAGGAGGAAATTATGGTAAAACAGATTCAGTGGTATCCAGGGCATATGGCTAAAGCCCAAAGAGAAATCGAAAGTAAAGTTAAGTTAGTAGATATTGTGATTGAACTTGTAGATGCACGAGCTCCTTTTTCAACACATAATCCAGAACTTGATTATATGATTAAGAATAAGCCACGCCTCTATATTCTTACAAAGAAAGATTTAGCTGATCCTAAGGCAACAGATGCATTAATTGCAGAGTTTAAAAGACAGGGCCATAGTGCTATTGCGGTTGACTTAAAGAACTTCAAGGAAGAAAAGAAAATCGTTAATATGTGCCGTTATCAGTTAAAAGAAAAGCGTGAAAAAGAAGCGGCTAGAGGATTAAAACCCAAACCTATTCGTGCTCTTGTTGCAGGTATTCCAAATGTAGGTAAATCTACTTTTATTAATAAGATTGCGAAAAGAAAAGCTGCTGCAGTAGGAAATAAACCAGGTGTTACTAAGTCTCAGCAGATTATTCGTGTTGATAAGGACTTTGAACTTTTTGATACACCAGGTGTTCTAGAACCTAAGTTTACAGATATCAATAAAGCGATGAATGTCGCATTATGTGGCTCTATTAAGATGGAAATACTTCCTCTTGATGATCTCTTTATTCATGCAATTGGTTATCTCGCAAAACATTATCCAGAAAAGTTGAAGGAACGTTATAATTTGACTATTGATTTAGATTCTGATTGGGTATTACCAGTTTATGATCATATTTCAGATTATCGTCATATTAAGAAATTAAGAGGCGAAACAGATTATGACCGTGTTCAGGAAACGTTCTTTAATGACTTAAAGAATGCCTCTCTAGGAAGAATTACTTGGGAGTTAAGTGATGAATAATCAGGAACGTTTAAAATACGAAAACGAAGCCAGGGCTGCTGGTTATTCTAGAATATTAGGTGTCGATGAAGCAGGTAGAGGTCCTATGGCTGGACCGCTTGTTGTAGGTGGTGTCATCTTTCCGGAAGATTTCTATGATGAACGTATTAACGACTCTAAGAAGCTCACAGAAAAGAAAAGAGAAGCACTCTATGACATCATTATAGAGAATGCGCTTGCTTATCAAATAGAGGTTTTATCAGTAGAAGAAGTAGATACACTTAATGTCTATGAAGCCTCTCGTACTGGTATGAAACGTATTGTTGAATCATTAGAACCTGATTTTACATTAAGTGATGCAATGCCTTTAGGAGATATTCCTCATTTTTCTATTATTAAAGGAGATGCGAAAAGTCTATCTATTGGGGCTGCAAGTATTCTTGCGAAAGTGACTCGAGACCGCATCATGAAGGAATATGGTAAACAATATCCAGAATATGGCTTTGAAAAACATAAGGGTTATGTCACTAAGGCACATAAGGAAGCATTAGAAAAATATGGTGTGACTCCAATACATCGTAAATCTTTTGCGCCAGTACAAAAAGTACTGAATGAACAATTATCATTTGATTTTGAAGAGAAAGATTAAATATCTTTCTCTTTTTTGAGAAAAGAAGCCTCTTACAGGGAATAGATATAGTAGGAGGTGATTGTGTGGAAGATATTCTACTTTATTTTTCATTGAAGTATCATGGACAGTTTGATTTGATTTATAAGGCATTAGAACGTAAAGAACGTGTAGATGAATCATTAAAGAAAGAACTTTTTGCGACAATTAAGTGTTCTTATACGACTATTATTAGTGATGATTATCCACAGCATCTTAAGTTCATCAACTGTCCTCCATTTGTGCTCTATTATTATGGATCTTTATCATTGTTAGATAATGAATGTATCGGCGTAATTGGTAAGAGAGACTGCAGTGAGTATGGTGTCCAGGCAACACGTATTCTTGTGGAAGATCTTGTAAAACAGGGACTTGTGATTGTATCAGGTATGGCTAAAGGAATAGATGGTGTGGGCCATCGTACGGCTTTAAAATCTAATGGTCATACAGTGGCAGTACTTGGAAGTGGGATTGATTATCCCTACCCACCAATGAATAAGGAACTCTATGATCAATTAAAAAACGAACTTATTATTAGTGAATATCCAGGTCTTACCCCGCCTAGAAAGGACTATTTCCCTAAACGCAATCGTATTATTGCTGGACTCTCACAGAAACTTCTTGTCACTGAAGCAGATATTAAAAGTGGCACAATGATTACAGTTGGTTTTGCCCTAGAACAAGGCAAGGATGTCTTTTGGTAAATTACATTTCCATCTTTAATATTGGCGATATATAGTTAATATTGATTTTGCAAATAAGCAATAGAATTCCTTCCCATCCTTAATATTGATGAGAAGGGATTCTTTTTGTTACGTGTCATCTTTAACATCGAATAGGGGAAATAGCCTAAAACAGGGGAATTCCAGAATATTGCAAATGTGACAAAATTTAATATTAAGAATGGGATGTAACTAAAAAATCAGTTTCCGAATTCAATATTAAATTTGGAATGTATGTCAAACAGCGTGTTATTTTTTCAATATTAAAAATATAAATGTAACAGGAATGTTCGTGAAAAGAGAAATTAGGGGCATTTTTGTTACAACCCATCTTTAATATTGAAATCAAGAATCTGACCTAATGTTCCTATTCAACCTTAATAATGAAACATCAAATGGTTATGTTTGTTACGCTCCATCTTTAATATAGTTTTTCATAATGCGTCTAAAAATACCCTTATAACTTTAATATCAAATTTGCAACTAATATCCTAAATTACCAGTCATATTTAATATTGACTCATAGGGAGGAAACAATGTATAAATCGAAACGCAGCCTCAAAGTGTATGAGGCCCCACTTGGTTTAAATGGTAAACAGCAGATTCCAAGAATTCAGCTTCAGGGTCATTGGCTCGAAGCTCTTGGATATCATGTGGGTGATAAGATTGATGTTCAGTGTACTGGTGACACGATCATCATCAATAAAATGAAGACTAAATAAAATAAACAAGCGTCGGCCAACGAGTCGGCGCTTTTCTGATATATTATATGTGATAAAAATAGTGAAAAAAGATGAAACGTGTAGACGAAACGTCGAAAAAGAGCTATAATTGTAGAAATGATATCGGCAAAAGGAGATAATTTATATGAATAAGCAAGAATTAGCAGCAAAAATTTGGTCGACAGCGAATGAGTTGCGTAAGAACATTAAGGCGAGCGAGTACAAGGATTATATTCTTGGCTTTATGTTCTACAAATATTTATGTGATAAGGAAGTGGATTATCTGAAAGATCTCGGTGGTGAGATTGATGATCTTCTTGATGTAGATGATGATACCATGGATAAATTTAAAGACGGTATCGGATATTTCATTTCTCATGAAAACCTTTTCCACGTCTGGAAGGAGTCTGGGGTCAACCTTGGTGCAAAAGATGTATCAGAAGCGTTGGATGACTTCTATCTTAATCTGAATGGCAGATATAAAGCTGTATTTGATAAGGTATTCAGCGCGTTACAGACTGGACTTACAAAACTTGGTGAGAACTCCGGCTCTCGTGATAAGGCAGTCAGAGACATTGTTGATCTGGTCGATCTTATTCCTCCAACAAGCCACGATTATGACGTACTTGGATACATTTACGAATACTTGATTCAGCAATTCTCTAGCGAAGCAAAGAAAGACGGGGCCTTTTATACTCCTCATGAGCTTACGTCTCTTATGGCGCGCATCGTTGCAAATAGATTGAAAGATAGAGAAAAAATTTACTGTTATGACCCTACGGTCGGTTCTGGTGGCCTCTTGTTGAACATTGGTAAAGAAGTAGGAAAATACATTCCATCTGATAATATTCATTATTATGGACAGGAGTTGATAACTGAAACAGCAAACCTTGCAAAGATGAACCTCTTCATGCAGGGAGTTCCGGTTCAAAATATCAATATGCGTAACGCTAATACTCTTGAGGAAGACTGGCCTTACTTTGATGAACAGACCGCTTATGCTCCACTTTTTGTGGACGCGGTTGTCTCAAATCCCCCCTATAGCGCAAATTATGAACCGGAAAATCACCAGACAGATGTGAGATTTAAAGGCTATGGGCTTGCTCCTGCTGGAAAAGCAGATTATGCGTTTCTGTTGCACTGCTTATATCATATTAAGAATGATGGGGTAATGGCTATCGTACTTCCACATGGTGTTTTATTCCGTGGCGATAGCGAGGGTGAAATTCGTAAAAACCTTATTTTAAACCATAATATTGAGACAATCATTAGCTTTCCACAACAGTTGTTTTTCGCAACTTCAATTCCGGTTATTGTAATGATTCTTTCAAAAAACCGCAGAGAAGACGATATTCTCTTTATCGATGCATCTCAATCTTATAAAAAAGACAAGAAACAGAACGTTCTTACCGAAAGCGATGTTCAGAGAATCTTTGACACTGTTATTGCACGTAAAGATGTGTCAAATTATGCACACCTTGCAACTATGGAAGAAATCGAGGCAAATGGATATAACTTAAACGTACCACGCTATGTATCTGCAACTACAGAAGAAGCGCCTTACGATTTATTCTCGGTTATGACAGGGAAAGTATCAGACAAAGAATTGGAAGCCTTTGATGCTATTTGGCAACAGTTCCCATCGCTTCGTGAAAAACTTCTGAATAAGGCGGAAGGATACAATGCTTTTGCAGATGTAAGTGTAAAAGATACTGTATTTGCAGATAAAGACGTACAAGATTTTCTTGATAGTTTCAATGCTGTATCTGAAGAATTTAGAAAGTACTTAGTTGGTACACTTATCAATCATGATGCCGTTCCATCAGTACACGATGAAATTGTTGCAAAACTTTTTGAAAATTATAAGGATCAGCCGTTGGTTGATGTATATAAAGTATTTCAATCTTTTGCTGATAACTGGATAATCGTTGATTCTGATCTTGCACGCCTCGAAGTAGAAGGTTGGGATATCTGTGCTGAAACAGAACCTAATATGGTAACAAAGAAAGATTCTAAGACAAAAAAGACCGTGGAAGAACAAAAAGGTTGGAAAGGTAAAGTAATGCCTTTTGAACTTGTTAAGACCGTATTCTTTGCTTCTGATTTCGATAAAATGTCAAAACTTACTGCCGAAGCTGACAATAAAGCATCGGAGTATGCCGACATCTGGGAAAACATGGACGAAGAAGCTAAGTCTGCAATATGTAAAGACGATGACGAATCAGCGTTTGATACAAAGAAGTTTAAATCAGCTATTAAGAATGGTGATCTTGATAAAGAAGCTGTGGAATGCATCAATGCCATTCAGGATGCTATCGCAAAAGAAAAAGCTCTTCGCAAACAGGTGAAAACGATTGAAACAGGGCTTGATGATAAAGCTAAAGAGAAAATCGAGTCATTATCAGAAGGTGAAATCTATAAACTCTTGGAAAGCAAGTGGATTACTCCAATTATCACAGCAATTACAAATGCTGCTGAAAACGTATTTACAAAGTTTGTATCTGATTTCATGGCGTTGGAGAAAAAATATTCTAATCCATTAGCTGAACTATCTGAATCAATCGAAGAAACAAGTGGAGCATTGAAAACAAATCTGGATGAACTTGTGGGAAATGATGCGGATATGGTTGCTATTAAGATGTTAATGGAGGAACTGTAAATGGAAGATAAACGTGAGTTGGCAAATGATACATATGTGCCAGAAATTCGATTTAAAGGATTTACAGCTCCTTGGGAACAGCGTAAGTTTGGTGAATTAGGTTCTGTTGCAATGTGTAAGCGTATTTTTAAAGAACAAACAACTACAGAGGGAGATGTGCCGTTCTTTAAAATAGGCACCTTTGGTGGCAATCCAGATGCTTATATTTCGCGAGAATTATTTGAAGAATACAAATCGAAATTTCAATATCCAGAAGTGGGAGATATGTTAATTTCTGCGTCGGGGACAATTGGTAGAACTGTTGAATATACAGGCAAAGACGAATATTTTCAAGACTCTAACATTGTCTGGTTTAAACATGATAATCGTATAGAAAACAGCTTTTTACGCTATATTTATCAAATTGTGAAGTGGGACGGAATCGAAGGTAGCACAATTAAGAGACTATATAATGATAACTTTCTTAAAACAAAGTTTACTATGCCTTCGGTAGCGGAACAAAAGAAACTTGGCGAGTTTTTCAAGCAACTTGACCACCTTATCATTCTTTACCAGCGTAAGTGTGATATGCTTAAAAACCTAAAAGCTTCCATGCTTACAAAGATGTTCCCAAAAGAAGGCGAAAGTGTGCCGGAGATTAGATTCAAGGGGTTCACTGAACCTTGGAAACAGCGTAAGTTATCAGAGATAGCTACTATGCACGCTAGAATAGGATGGCAAAATCTCCGTACATCTGAGTTCCTTGATAATGGTGATTATATGCTCATAACAGGTACAGATTTTGAAGATGGACGTATTAATTTTTCAACATGTCATTATGTTGAAAAAGAGAGATACGATCAAGATCGTAATATACAAATAGGCGACGGAAGTATTCTTATAACAAAAGACGGAACTCTCGGAAAAGTCGCATATGTGCAGGGGTTGAAGAAACCAGCAACTCTAAATGCAGGTGTGTTTAATGTTGAAATAAGAAATGAAAATGAAGTAGATAGGAAGTATCTTTTCCAATACCTCAAAGCTCCATTTTTGATGGATTATGTTGGGCGAAAAGCTACGGGTGGAACCATAAAACATCTCAACCAAAATATACTTGTTGACTTTCCTATTGTGATGCCCCAAAAGGCAGAACAGGAGAAAATCGGACAATATTTTGAGGGCATTGATAACCTTATCACCCTTCATCAGCGTAAGTATGAAAAACTTCTTGATGTGAAAAAGGCATTTCTTGAAAAAATGATTGGAGGTGACAACTAATGCCATTACCATATACAGGACAAAACGGCGAGTTAAATTTTGAAGCTGACGTAGTCGAACTTCTAAAGAAAGCCGGATGGGAACACGAAGTTTTAAAGAATAAAACAGTTCCTGAACTTATTGATAACTGGAAAGATATTCTTTTTGAACGTAATCGAACAACACTGAATAACGTGCCTCTCTCAAGCGACGAGATGGACCGTGTGATGGATGTTGTAAGATTACAGGCAAATACACCAGTAAAGGCAAATCACTTCGTAAATGGCCGTCCTATCGCTATTAAACGTGATTCTGATTCTCCAGATGAACAGCATGCCGGACACGAAGTATATCTTGATCTGTTTTCTGCAGCTGAAATCGCAGGAGGCAGCTCTCGTTATCAGATTGCAGAACAGACATATTTTAGCACTGATCCACAATTTAATGACAGACGCGGTGATATTACGCTTTTAATCAATGGTATGCCTGTCATCCATATCGAGTTAAAAGCCTCAGGAGTCGATGTTTATGAAGCATCCAACCAAATTATCAAGTATGCCAATGAAGGAGTCTGGAGCGGCTTTATGGGGCTTGTGCAGGTATTCTGGGCTATGACTCCGGAAGACGCGTTGTTCTTTGCTAATGCGGGGGCATCAACTGCGTTTAATCCTGCATTTTTCTTCCGTTGGGGAGATCGAGATAATAACGTAATCAAAGATTGGCGCGAACTGATTACGGGAGAGTACCACATTCTTTCAATTCCAGAAGCACACAAACTGATTGGTTATTATACCGTTGCCGATTCTGCAAAGGATGTTCTGAAAGTATGTAGAAGCTATCAGTATGCAGCTATTCGTGCAATCGTAGGTAGAACAGCCAAACAGAAGTGGGGTGACCATAACCAGCTCGGAGGCTTTATCTGGTGTACAACTGGTGGAGGCAAGACAATGACTAGTTTCAAGGCTGGACAGTTGATTACGGATATGAACCTGGCTGATAAAGTTGTCTTCGTTGTAGATCGTAAAGTTCTGGATGAACAATCTACAAATGAATATAACAGCTTCCAGCGTCAAGGGGAGTCTGTTTGTGAAACGGTTAGTTCTAAAGACCTCTTTAACAAGTTAGAAAGCTCAAAACTGTCTGAACGACTTATCGTTACATCAATTCAGAAGATTTCTCGAATTAACGATGATGTAGCAAAACTTCGAGAGGCAGAACTTGATGTCATCAAGGCAAAAAGAATTGTATTTATTATCGATGAAGCACATCGTAGCCAGTTTGGAGTCATGCATGAGCGAGTAAAGAGAACTTTTTACAACTCTCTGTTCTTTGGTTTTACCGGAACTCCAATCTTTGCAGAGAATATGAAACCAGGGGAATTGACTACAGAAACAGTCTTTGGAGAATGTCTTGCAATCTATTCTCTTGCTACAGGAATCAGGGATGGCAACGTTCTAGGCTTTTGGCCTGAAGCGGTTAAGACTTATGCTGACAAGGATCTAAAAGAAGCTGTAGCGTTGGCTGAATGTCATGCCACAAGCAAAGATGATATTGTTGTTGGTACGGATAACTGGAAACTATATCGTCGTTTGACAGAACAGACCCCTATGGCATCTGAGTTGGACGATTACGGGCAGATTAAAAGGGATAAAAACGGAAATTCTCTTAAAGGTATCGAGGATTACCTTCCAGGAAAGCAGTATAATAACGATGACCATAGAAAACGTGTTGTAGAAAGCATTCTGAATAATTATAAAACGATTGCTTATGGTGAACAGGGCACTCTTTTTCATGGGATTCTGGCAACAGAATCTATTGCAGAAGCATATGAGTATTGGAAGCTGTTTAAAGCAATGGCTCCGGAGCTTCATGTGACATCATTATTTGACCCAAACATCAATGTTAACAGTGTCTCTGTCTTTAATAAAGAAAATGCACTTGCCGATATCGTAAATGATTATAATGATACATTCGGGACAAAATTCGATCGAAAGACAGATCCGAAGTACGCGGCTTTCAAGAAAGATTTAACAGACCGTCTCGCACACAAAGATGCATACAAGCATATGGGTAACACGCATGCGGATGCACTAGATATTGTAATTGTTGTAGATCAGCTCCTTACCGGATTTGACTCACAATGGCTGAATGTTCTTTATATGGACAAGGTCATGGATACGGATAATATTATTCAGGCTATTTCACGTACGAACCGTGTACTGAACAACATTGAAAAACCTTGGGGTATGGTGAAGTTCTATCGTAAGCCTTATACCATGAAGCGAAATCTAAATGAAGCTTTAAAACTATATTGTCAAGGCGATTACACAGGCGTTGAAGTCGGTAATATTGATGAAAATATTGATACATTGAATAAGACGTATGAACGTATCTGCGAAATCTTCGCACATGACAAAATTGAGAATTTTGAATGCTTGCCAAGATCCGATGAAGATCGCCAGATGTTCCGTAAAGAGTTTTATCTCTTGAAATCCACTCTGCGTGCAGCGATTCTTCAGGGCTTCAAGTGGAACAATGAATACGGATTGAAAGTTGATTTCACCGAAAAAACGTATCGCATTCTTACAATGAGATATAAAGACCTTCCATCCAACAGAGGTGGCGGTGGGTCAAATCCAAAGCCAGGTTATGTCGTTGATACAGATATGTCTACTATGGAAATGGATAAGATTGATGCAGCGTATCTTGAGGCGCAGTTTAAAATCGTTACCATGAAGGATATCGTAAATGTTGAAAAAGATGCCAAGAAGATGGCGGCTATTCACGAAATTGAAACTAACCTTGGTGTGCTTTCTGAGATTCAGCAGAAATACGCTCGTAAGATTTTAGAGGATATTAAAAAAGGTATCTTAGAGGTTGTTGATGGCAAAACTTTCCTTCAATATATTCAGGAATACCAAGAAAAAGTAATCCATGCAAATATCCATAAATTTGCAGAAAATGTCGGTGTAGATGAAGATGAAATGTTTGCTCTTTATGTTTCAACCGGAAAACACGCGGTAGATGTGTTATGGCTTGAGCGTTTGGAAGCTACAGCAATTCCAGAAAGGTTAAAAGCATATTATAATGCATCCATTTTCAAGGCGCGTATTAAGCTCCACCAGGATCTCAAGGACTATATTGAGGGCCGTAAGGCTGATGAACTTGAGGGGGTAGAATAATATGCCAAGACAGAAAAAAGATGCAAAAATCCTTAATATCAAACTAGCAAGAGAGATTAGTGATCAGCTGGAACAATTTTGCGAAGAATCAGGAATGTCTAAAACTGTAGCGACAGAGAAAATTTTATCGAAGTATTTTGAAGAGTATTTCAGTAGACCAGAAGAAGAGCGCACGCTTTTCAAATAAGAATATTTAAGAATGCCCACAGGCCTAATAAGCTTGTGGGTTATTTTTATGCCCAAATATGGTATATATGTGAGATTTCTTTTGAGTTGCATTTTTGGAAAAGCGCGGATTTACAGGCAAAATTACAACATTCAGTTTGAGGCTGTATGAAAAAATAAAAGTGCCGTTTAAATCTGACATATAGTGTATGCCAAAGTAATTTGTCCCTAAAAATAGGGACAAAACTAGGTATAACTATAAACCGTAGATTCAAAAAGGAGGAAACACATGAAAAAAATTGAATTCACAAACCCGGAGAGCAAGGAACTTAACGAGGAAGTAAGGAACTACCTTGAATTGATGAGGGATACGGAAGCCCTTATTGGTGACGGGATGAATAAGTTGAAAGGGGCTAATTGGGCAAAGCTTTGGAGCAGCCTTGATAAGCTGGTCTTTTATCCGAAGACATATGAGGGGAATTTGGCTATTTTTAAAACCCGATGCGATATTCGATACGTAAGCTTGTTTACGAAGCCAGCATTTTGCTGTGATCAGGAAGCAGATTTTGAGTTGGGCGGCATCCTTAGATCATGGCTTGATGATGGTCAGAAACGAGGCTATTCGTTACTTATTAACACGACCATCAATGAATATTGGGGACATGGTATTTTTATCGATCCAGATACAGGGCATATTGCGCCTGTGATGACGGACTATGATGCGGAGCACCGTACTTATAAATTGTACTGATCAGCATTAATTTCGACCGAATCCGGGAACATTTTCCTATATTCATCAACTAATTTTCGAAAGATGTAACGGGTAACCGGTCCTTTATCCGGAAGCTTACCTGTCAATAATTTCATTGCTTGACGCTCAGTGATTTTATGCAGGCAGTATTGTTCTATAGCATCAAATGCTTCGCGGTTCAGGCTCATTAGTGATATACGACGTTTCGGTCTTCCAGAAGCTTTTCTATGTCCTGGAGACTGCTCAATAGGCTGCGTCTGACGATAATGATGGATTTGGCTAAGCGTTCCGGATAATAGCTCATGGTCGTGGGTATCATCTTTGTCGTCATATTCAAGCGATGGGATTCGCAGGTGTATCTGCTTGTCGTGAAGGAGTTTTAGCGTTTTTTGTATTTTGGGCAAGGTGCCGCCAAGTACATAAATATTTGCTACATATAACGTATCGCCACTTTGAATAGGGCGACGTGGTGAAATATCGCCCTTAAGTGTGTCGCTGTCCGAATAGACGGAATGGGTCACGTCACAACATTTTATGTAGAAGTAGTTGTATTCTGAGCCGAGCCAGTAATTTGTATCTGGCAAATGTTTGCGCGCTATTTCGTATTGTTCGTTTATATTTTCAATTCGTGTATTACGAAACAGCCACCACTCGCTCATGGCACAGCCTCCTCTCTTTTTGTAATGGTTACTAAGACTAACCACTGCATTATATCATATAATTTAAAAATGTTGTTCGAAAATTAGAAGTTTCAAAAAAATAAACCAAAATTGCATAAATAAGGTATTTGTAGATGAAATTTTGTCTGAAAATTGTTTAAAAACCCCCAATTATTTGTATGTGAAAATAAAAGCATGTGGAAAATCGGGCATAAGAGTAGGGAAGAGCAAAATCAAAGGAGGCAAAATATGAAAGAAAAAAGCGATATTAACAAACTGCTAGAGGGACGCTGTAGAGGACAGGGCGTTGAATATGTGGCATTCAAAAAAGCAAATGAGTCTCACAGCATTGGTACTGCAACAGCTATTTATGACCCAATCGCTGGCAGAACTGTGGACGTACTAAGCATGAATGAGTTTCGATTTTTTATGATTACTAGATTTGATCCGAAAGTGGTCGAGATTAAGGAACAGATGCTGATGATTCCGGGGCTTGTAGCTAAAGTAGCTGCCAAGAACGGATTCCGAATTCCAACTAACATTCTCACAACAGATTTCGTTGTTTTCTATGAAGATGGCACAATCAAAGCTTTTTCGGTTAAGTCCAGTAAAAAGATCTTTGATAAGGAGCGTTATAAGGACAAGGGAAAATGGAGAGCACTTGTAAGACGCCAGAAATTAGAGCGTGATTATTGGGAGCTGCTTGGGGTTGAGTGGTCTATTGTATACGGAGATGAACTTAACGTTATGGAGGCGGCAAATATCCGAGCCTGCTTGAAATGCTATAACCAGCAGAATGTCAGCACAATCGACCATATGTATAGATATCTCATCGCACATCATCATGTGGCGGTGGATCTCACCCAAAAAATCCATTTTGTGAAAGTCGCAAAAGAAAATGAAGAAGAAATCAGAAGACTTTATAAGGAGGTAACGAATAATGGCACAAAGACTTGTATTGGAACCCGGGAAAACAATCTACTTTGAGGGAACCACTTATAGAATTCTTTCAATCAACGGTTGTTTTGTCGATTTGGTTGAAGCGGAAGGGAGCAAATTAAATGCTATTTCGGTAGCAATGGAGTTGTTCGCAGATGTTGATCCTAAAAGAGTTTTCGAAATTGCAGATACCTTTGGCCCAAAGGAAGTATCTGTAACAGAAGAACAATGGGAAACAATGCAAAATAAAAAAAGATGTATTGAAGAAATGCTGGATAGTATCAATCATGACTATACTTTGATCCAGACAAAGAGGAGTGGATTGGATATTGGAAAGTACTGTTCTGAATTTAACTGTTCAAGACCAACGGCATTCAGAGCTCTGCGCCAATATATCCAGTCTGGCCGTAACATTTACAGCTTAGTGGATGGAAGAAGACGCGAAAACCTCAGCAGAGGCAATAGAAGAGAAAACAGATATCTGTGCGAGGAAGAAGAGATGGATGATGATACACGTAACATGCTTTACGCATACAAGCAGCTTAAAAAAGGGTTGTTTACATCTGTAAGGGAAGCTTATGACGATATGCTTACATACCGCTATGGACGAGTTCAAAGAGATGAAGATGGTCGTGCAGAATTTGTTGAAGTTTCAAAAGAAGCACCTTCATTGAGGGTTTTCCGTGGGTTCATCGAAACTAAGATTGCACCAATGAGTGTAGAAGCTTTCTTTAAGGGGACAAGGGAGCTCAGAAACTCTGACCGTATCAGATTCGGTCGTGCTCAGGATGGATGTACACATCCAGGTAGCATCATTGAAATCGATGCATGTGAGCTGATCGTGGTTGTAAACTCGGAAAAAGACAGAAGAAAATCAGTAGGAAAGCCGGTGGTGTATTTCGCTATTGATGTGTATTCCTGCTGCATTGTTGGTTATTATGTTGGATTTGAAAACAATAGCTTTTTAGGAGCAACAAGTTTATTTGCAAACATTTTTTTCAAACAACATCAGTTAACAAATAAAAATGGTGATGTTTTAACGCCTGGTGGCTTTATTCCAGACTCTATCAGAGTTGATCAGGGATCTGAATGGGTTTCAAAAGGAATACGTCGTATGACAAATGAAACAGAGATTGATGAAACAATTGCTCCTCCAGCAATGGGATCAATGAAAGGGCTCGTAGAAAACAGTTTTCTGGTTTACCAGAAGAAATTGCAGAATCTGGGACGCGGATATGGTGTTATTTATCATGAATACCAGTCCAAACATTACGAAACAGCCTGCATGATGTTGGAAGATATCAAAAGAGACATCGAGGATTTTATCATTGAATTCAATCAAAAGGAAAGAGAGGCGCTGATAACTACCAAAGAGATGGTGCGAAAGGAAATCATTGCTTTGCCGTATAAACTTTGGCAGTTTGGCATTGGTTTCGATGGAAATCCAATCTGGGTAACAGATGCACAAAAACAGAGGCTGTTGTGGTCCCTTCTTCAGACTTGTACAGATGGGATGCATGCATCGGTTAATCTTCGAGGCATCACGATTAAAGGGTTGCGCTATATTTCGAAAGAACGTGCGTTTACTAACATGTTAACTTGCAACCACTTTCATAAACAAGATAAAATTCCATACGAGGTTCGTTATGACCCAAGAAGTGTGGATTGTGTGTGGATCAAGATTAATGGCGAAATCTATCAGATTCCTATGGCTGGAGATGAGGGCGTACGGTCATTTCGTAATATGACCTGGTTCGAATATAATATGTGGTTCGAAGATAAGAAAGCACTAAGTGATAAAAATAAAGAAAATGCATTAGGTGAACATCTTGCTTCACATGCCAGAAGAAAAGAACTCATGGGACAGGCTAAAAAGGAACAGGAACAACTTGGAAAAAACAAGACTAAAACGGCAGAAAAGATCCGCAAGAATCGATTGGCTGAGCAGCAGGAAAAACGTAAACAGGAAAGACTGTCGACGTTAAATATCACCGAAGAAGACCAGCGCACGGAAAGAGAAGAATATATCGATACCGATTTGGATGAAAATGATTTTATCGAAACGGTAGATGAAAACGATGATGAGATGGAAGATATCGATCTTGCAGCACTTTTGTAAAGACAGGAGGAAATAGAATGAACTACTTAAAAGAGTTCGGTATTGAATATATTGATCCAGAACTTCAATATATGAATGCTGATTTTGAAGCACATGATATTGTCCCGGCAGAATACATCAAGGTGAGCGGTTGCCCTGATAATCCCAATATTGCGGCGCTCCCACTTCCTCTTACGGGAAGAGATGCATATAACAGAGGGATTTTCATTCCTGCATCGCTTGAAGATCCTGATACTAATCCGGGATTAAAGGCATTTGGACTTAGGAATCTCCGTATTCCACTGTCTAAACAGAGTGTAATTAACGAAACAATTTATCAGGGCATTGTGACTTGTTACACAAATAGAAAATATGCGGTTTCCGAACATGGACGAGGACCGGATAATACCAAGGTCTTTGCATCTGGATTTGATAATTCGACTACACTTGGATGTTCGATTATTGGAGTTCCAGGAACCGGAAAATCGACAGCTATTAATATCACATTAGACCGATATCCTAAGGCAATCAGGCATGTATTCGGTGAATATGAGTACACGCAAATTCCTGTTATGCGCACAACTGCATTTGCAGATTCAAACATTACAGCTATGTTCCTGGAATTCGGCAAAAGATTAGACCATATTATGGATTCGGGGGGATTATTTTTTAGTGAGTTAAAAGCCATAAAATCAAACATTGGGCAAATGACGCAGAAAATCTGTGAGTATATTGAATTGTTTCATATTGGTTGCTGGATCATTGAGGAGGCAGAGTTTTTTGTTTTTTCAAAGACGTCTAAAAAAAGCTTTCAGAACATCATCAATATTGTTCAGGAAACGGGGATCTTTCTTTTTTGCACTTCGAATGACGATATTAAGGAAGCCATTGCAAGTAACTTCCGTGTTGAACGAAGACTTCTTGGCGACACAATTGACATGAACGAAATCACTAGAGATGAGCTTGTGGTCAAAGGTGCAATCCAGAAGATGTGGAAGTACATGCTTCCTCAGTTTCAGAAAAAACTTACGAAGAAGTATCTTGATCTGATCTATGCGGAAACGTTGGGAAGTATTGATATGGTATCAATTTTGCTCATTTCTTTACAGAGAGAATGCGTATTTTCGGAAAGAAAAAAAGAAAAGTTTGTGCTGAACGAAAGCTTGATTAAAAAGATTTCGAAGGCAAAGCTGACAAGAATGAAAGAACTGTTTACGGTAACATCTATTGAAGCAACTAAAGGATATCATGAGGAGCAGGAAGCATTTGAAGATTCGATCAGAAAAGACCAGAGAGTCATCGAAGAATCGATTACTAGAGCATTGATCGAATCAGATATTGAGAGGGGATATGACCATACAGATAAGCTCTACATGGTCAAAACGTCAATTCAGGAGATGTTCGGTGACCAATATACTGTAAAACAGATTGAAAGTGCTTTTACGTATTGCGAGAAGCATAAGGATGGTTTTAAAGACATGAGTAATATCAAAATGAAGCAAACGGTCAGAGAACGCTTAGAGGACGTTGCGTCAAAAAGAAAAGTTGAAACGAAGAAACAGGTGGAACAGAACTATGATGAAATCTGCCTGTCATTATTGGGAGGTAAAAAAGATGATTCCGGTTTTTAGAGCGCCATATCCAGATGAGCATGTGCTTGGGTGGATGATTGAACTTGCAAATCTCAACAGAATGAGTATTGAGAAATTCCTGAGATGGTTTATGCCTTCGTTTAAATGGGAGCATTCTGCAGATACGGTTGCGAATATGTTTAATATCAAGTATGTGAATCCATTAAAGGTTATGAGACAGAATACACTGTATTTTGCGTTGTTCCCTTTTTTGACGGAGGGGACGCAGGCAAAGATAGTCCATCGTTTTTTGTACGGCGGAGATATACATTGGTTTCATACTACCACAGGACTTAAGTATTGTCCGGATTGTGTGAAAGATGATATGAACAACGGCAGATTGCCATACTACAGAGTTTGGCATCAGCTTGATGAAGTACATACGTGCTGCAGACACGGATGCAAGCTTAGAGTTATTCCAGGATTAAAACTTGGGATGTTAGATGCTGATGAAACAATAGATGCTTCTGAGGAGGTATCTGCAGAAGGGGAAGATTATAGTGAACTTATCTATAAAATGTACAAAAATCCTATATATACCAGCATTGAAAAATGGGGGAATAAAAGTATTATAAATTTCCAGGCATCCCGCACTTCAAAAAAGCAGGGATTTGAAGCGGCCATGAAACAACTTCCAGTATCAGAAGAAGGCTATAAATATCTTACAGAAGAAAATTGTCAGATGTGTGGTAAAAGTTTCGTAGCACATCCATTTGTTCATGAAACTTTCGGAGTGTGTCCGGAATGTGAGAAGACTCTTACAAAGCAACAGATTATCAACATTAGATCGAAGACGCAGGATGAGTATGAGATGGATGGCAGATTTGTTAAGCATAAAAAATGTGGAAGAAGATTATCAGGAGGATACCATAAGTTCAGATGGAGCAGAATCAGCTGCATGTGCGAATCGCTTCCAACATTACAAGACTATCAAGAGGAATTTGATGATGATGAATTTAAGGTAACAGGTTTTAAAACTGAAAAAGGGAAGACAACTCTTTCTATAAAGCATAAAAACTGTCAAAAGGAATTTAATATCTGTAGAACTGATTTTATGACGAGGAGATATTGCAGAGTCTGCGAATCCTATGAAAATAAGTTTACTCAGCAGTTCAATAGTATGGTAAGAGACGAATACACCTTATTAAGCCGGCCTGTTTCTTCAGTAGATTATTTTGAAGCCCGCCACGAAACATGTGGCTTTAAATTTAGAATGCGGGCACGGAATTTCACAGAAGGTCAGAGATGCCCGTTCTGTCAAAAGAATATCGGCTTTGAAAAGGTAATGGGATTGTTAGAGGAAAATTGCAATCTGACAGGATACGAGATTGACGATGCATCTCCGGATATAATCGTAACGCTGCCATCTGGTGAAAAGAAAACCATGCGGTGTGCATGGGCGCTACAGGAGCTGACAAGATATGATGAACCAGAATTCTTTTTAAGAAAGAATAGGATCAAACCAGTAATTAGTGAAAAAGCAAAGGTGTTTATATACATCAGGGACCATTGTGATGAAAACGGATATTTTCTTTCAAATAAGGACTATTTAAAGGCAGGGGTAACACAGGGCAATTTCTTTACGAGTGTCAGGTATCTGAAAAAGTCTGGACATTTGGAAGAGGTAGAGAAAGGAAAATACAGAGTATTGAAAAGGAGTGATGATTCATGATTAAATTACCGATTTATTTTCCACCATATGAAGACGAATTACTGTATGGTTGGTTTTTCCGATTAAGGAAAGCAATGCACGTAAGCGTTAGGCGCTTTAGACAGTATTTCTTTATGGATCCGAATGGAACCCCTGAGTTGATTCAATCTTTCAATATTTCGGGAATGTTTTGGGTGAGCAGAGAATGGGAACGCTTTCCTGAAATACTAGATATTTTATTTAGACATAGTACAGTGACTTTAAATTATGATAAAACATTGCCATTGTATGTTGGGAAAAAAGTACTTTCAATTCTATATAACCGTGGGGTCCCGCTTTACGATACGCCCAGCAAGTCGGCGCATTTCCCCAAATTATGCCCAGAATGCATGAGAGAAGACCGGGCAGCTGGAAGAGAACCTTATATCCGAACATGGCACTGCGGACGGGATGTGACGGTATGCAAAAAACATAAATGTAACCTGCATCGTGCAGAGTTTTATAATGGATATTATTCACTTGGGACGAAGCTGGATTCAGACGAAGGATCATATGCTGAAGCGGAGCATTTTTATAAAAAGTGGGCTTGTGCTGTAGAAAGTTCTGAACACCCAATTAGATTAGAGAATGAGCATATTGATGAATGCACATTACTGATGGAATTTGGTCCAGTTGTCCTGGCAAAGTGTAACCGGTGTGGGCTGGAATTTTTTACTACACGATATATGCTTGAGCTTGGGCGTTCCTGCCCTGAATGTGAGCTTAAAGAGAATGTTCCACAAAATATTATTTCGAAAATAAACGGATACGTCTTTGTTAAAAATATTGAAGACATCAATGAAAAAGATTGCATCCGGCATGACAAATGTGGGGCGGTTCTTCCTTATAGCGCAAATGAAATCTTATACGGGGGAAGTCGATGTAAATGCGAAAGAGAGAGAAGCGATGAAGAATTGAAAAAAGATTGGGGAATCGGGGACGATTATACAATTCTAGGTAGAAAACATGATGAGTCTGGAAGAATACTTGTAACGGTAAAACATAATCCATGTGGAGAAATTTCAGATAAGGGTAAGTATTTTTTCGATAAAGGTTGCCAGTGCAGGTGCGAGCGCCTGAAACTCACACAAGAAATGATTGACGAAAGGTATTCAATCGACGACCCGGATTGGGAGATCATGTCGGGGTACAGGGATGCAAGGAAAAGAATTCATCTTATTTTGAAACATATTCCATGCGGCCGAGAATATGATAAGGTGTTTTGGTCTACTAATTATCATTATAAACTTGGTTGTGTGTGTGACAAAAAAATGAAAAAGACTAAGAGTGGAGTGGTAATAAAAAAGAATACGTATACGAAAAAATATTTGATTGAACATTATCAAATCAGCGATGAATTTGATGTTTTATCGTGGAGGAAAACGAAAGGTGGAGATATTCGAATAACGGTCAAACATAAAACATGTGGTTGCATTTTAGAACGCAATGCACTTGCTTTCAAAAAAGGAATAAAGCATAAGTGCCGCGCTGGATATACAGAAGAAACACTTAGAAAAAAGTACGGAATTGGAGAAGACTATCTGATAAGAGGGTGGGATATAGACGAAAAAGGAGGGGTTACCCTTAAACTAACACATCTCCCATGTGGAAAGGAATACAGTGTACAAGAGCATCGTATTCGTCATGGGTGGCGTTGTCGGTGTGCTCAATCATTAACAGAAGAAGAATTGAGAGAAAAATACCAGATTCCAGATAGTTATGAAATCTATTCATGGTATAGAAAGGAAATTACGGGCGTAACCATTGTAAAAGGGAAACACAAGCCATGTGGCTGCGAGTTTGAAAAGATGGCCAGCGTACTGAAAAAAGAAGAGTGCGCTGAATGCGATAGCCGTAGAAGACGAGCTGAAGAAAAAGCGAATTTCGAAAAGAAGGTTTCGGAATTAGTGGGAGATGAGTACGTTCTTGCTGGGGAATATCATGGGATTAGAGAAAAGGTGCCGCTGTATCACTCAAAATGTGGAAGGGTGGTCAACATTATTGCAGATAAGTTTTTAGATGGAGCTAGGTGTAGTTGTGAAAAGCGTATTGAGAAAGTAGATATTGACAGGTATCTTGATTCATTTGAACCAAACTTCACGATTGAGAAAGTAAAATCGGGATACAAAGTTACATTTAAAGACAGCGGAAATGAAGTAACAATGCAGGCCAGAAGAATAAGACAGGAAGCAACTTGTCTATGTAAACCAACTTACTTCACAAGAAAGAAAAAGAGTTGAAAAGGTACGTCCATAAAAGTGGGCGTATTTTTTCTGTCATAAACTGCCGAAGAAAATTATATTTTCTGATATACATTATTATTATAGAAGAAAAAAGTATTATAACCGTAAATTATAATAATGATTGTGGTGTTTCTACATATTATATAGTACTTATGTAATAGTGTTCAGTATTTAAGATGAGATGTAACATAAAAGACGAATTCTAAACTCAATATTTAAAATGGGAAGTAACAGGAATTGAGAGATGGAATTTCAATATTCAATACGGAAGGTGATTACAAAGTGAAACTAGCATATCGTATTAAGGATGGCAGGGGAGAAAAAGTAAAAATCAGAAATCCAGTATTTAAGATGGGAATCCAAACCGGTATTTAAGATGGAATGGGGACCTACCACTTTGCGGTTCCAGGACGTATATATGACTGCAAAGGCTGTAATTCATTGATTCAGCAGGGCGCAAAGCTAGTTATGAGTGTAGAAGATATCTTAGAAGAATAGGAAGCGTTTCGCTTCTTATTCTCACTAATATGTTGACAAAATAAAAAAATCCCATATTATAATGTGATGAAGGAGGTTAGATGTATGAGTCATTTAGTTATTGTCGAATCACCATCTAAATCTAAAACAATTAGTAAATACTTAAGCGATGATTTTGTAGTTAAATCATCAAAAGGACATATCAGAGACCTGGCTATCTCTGGTAAAGGTGGCTTAGGTGTAGATATAGAAAATGAGTTTGCCCCTCATTATGTTATTAGTGAAGATAAGAAAGATGTTGTAAAAGAATTAAAAGCATGTGCTAAAAAAGCAGATGATGTTTATCTCGCAACCGATCCGGACCGTGAAGGGGAAGCCATCTCATGGCATTTAGCAGAAGTATTAGGATTAGATCCTGAAACTACAAAGAGAGTAGAATTCCACGAAGTGACTAAGAATGCAGTCACAAATGCGATTGAAAATCCACGTAGGATTGATATGGATTTAGTCCATTCACAAGAAACAAGACGTGTTCTAGATAGAATTATTGGGTTTAAGCTTTCTAAACTACTACAGAAGAAGATTAAATCTAAGTCTGCAGGACGTGTACAGTCAGTTGCGTTAAGATTGATCTGTGAAAGAGAAGCAGAAATTGATGCATTCGTACCAGAAGAATTCTGGAAGATCGATGCTGAATTTGAAAAGAATAATATTCCTTTCAAGGCAGAACTTACTAAGTATAAGACTAAGAAGTTAGAAATCCATAATGGTGAAGAAGCGCAGGCTATTTATGATGCATTAGGATCAACTTTTACTGTTGAAAAGATTAAAAAGACAACAAAGAAAAGAAATTCTTATGCACCATTTATTACTTCAACACTTCAACAGGAAGCTTCTTCTAAACTAAACTTCAAGGCAAGACGTACTATGTCCATTGCTCAGAAATTATATGAAGGGATTGATATCGGTACTGAAACTGTCGGTTTGATTACTTATATGAGAACTGACTCTATTCGTTTATCACCAGAATTCACTTCTGCTGCTATGGATTATATTGAAAAGACATATGGTAAAGAATATGTAGGAAGCATTAAGGTGTCTAAAAAGACTGAAAATGTACAGGATGCCCATGAAGCCATCCGTCCTACAAGTATTGAGCGTACACCAGAAAGTATTAAACAATATCTTACACAGGAACAATATAAGCTTTATTCATTGATTTATGCCCGTGCACTTGCTTCACTCATGGCACCAAGCCAGTCTGCAAGTACATCTTTAGTATTAGATAACAATGATTATAAGTTTAATGCATCAGGCTCTATCTTAAAGTTTGATGGTTGGTTAAAGGTTTATGGTGAATATGATAAGAGTAAGAATGAATTACTCCCAGATATGAGTGAAAATGAAGAAATTGATGCTAAAAAGATCAATAAGGAACAACACTTCACTACACCACCAGCACGTTATACAGAAGCAAAACTTATTAAGGCAATGGAAGAATTAGGTATTGGTCGTCCTTCTACTTATGCCACTATTATTGATACAATTCAGACTAGAGAATATGTCATTTTAGAAAAGAAAACATTCAAGCCTACTGAATCAGGTCTTTTGACTAATAAGAAACTTCTTGAATATTTTGATTCAATTATCAATGTAGACTATACTGCAAAGATGGAAAATGAGCTTGATGAAATTGCGAAGGGTCAGGATACTTATGTTCATGCTTTAACTGAATTTGAACAAGTATTTGAACCACTATTAGAAAAAGCCTATGATGGTATGGAAAAGATTGAACCACAAAAAACAGGAGAAAAATGTCCTGAGTGTGGTGGAGATCTTGTTATTAGAAAAGGAAGATTTGGAGAATTTGTAGCCTGCTCTAATTATCCAGAATGTAAATATGTTAAGGCTGATGAAAATAAGATCAATGAAGAAACAGGTGAGACATGTCCTCAATGTGGTTCTCCTATGATCTATAAAATGGGCCGTTTTGGACGCTTTGAAGCATGTTCTAATTACCCTAAATGTAAATATATCAAGCCTCAGAAGCTTGAAGAGACAGGTGAAACATGTCCTAACTGTGGCAGTCCAGTTGTATGGAAAAAGGGTCGTTTTGGTCCATTTAAAGCCTGCTCTAATTATCCAAAGTGTAAAACAATTATTAAAGAAAAGAAAAAGAAAGAAGAATAATGAACTGCCCATGCAGTTCATTTTCTTTGCTGGAGGAAAATATGATTAAGGAAGTAAATGTCGTAGGTGGAGGTTTGGCTGGTGTCGAAGCGACTTATCAGCTTGTTAAAGAAGGTATTCCTGTACATTTATATGAAATGAGACCAGTTAAGAAGACTGATGTTCATAAGACAAGTGATTTTGCGGAACTTGTATGTTCTAATTCATTACGTGCAGATGGTTTAAAGAATGCGGTTGGTGTATTAAAACAGGAAATGACAATGAATGATAGCTTGATTATCAAGATGGCAAGAGACCATGCCGTACCTGCAGGAGGATCTTTGGCAGTCGATCGTGAAGGTTTTTCTCATGCAGTGACAGAATTTATTGAAAATCATCCTTTGGTCACTGTACACCGTGAAGAAGTGACAAAAATACCTGAAGGACCTACTATTATTGCCTCAGGACCTTTGACAAGTGATGCACTCGCAAAAGAAATTATGAATTTAATGGGTAATCAGGATTATTTTTATTTCTATGATGCAGCAGCTCCTATTGTCACAAAAGAATCTATTGATTTTAATAAAGCTTTTTATAAATCACGTTATGATAAGGGTGATGGAGAATATATCAACTGTCCAATGACTAAAGAAGAATTTGATGCTTTCTATGATGCACTGATTAATGCGGAAGTTGTTAAGCCTCATGATTTTGAAGAAAAGTTCTTTGAAGGCTGTATGCCTTTTGAAGAAATCGCAAAAAGAGGTAAACAGACATTACTTTTTGGCCCAATGAAGCCTGTAGGACTAGAAAAGGATGGTCAGCGTTTTGAAGCAGTAGTTCAGTTAAGACAGGATAATGCGGTTGGGTCTCTCTATAATATTGTAGGATTCCAGACACATTTAAAATGGGGTGAACAGGACCGTATTATTCATATGATTCCAGGACTAGAAAATGCCTCTATTGTCCGTTATGGTATCATGCATCGTAACTGTTACTTCAATTCACCTACATATTTAAATCCTACATATCAGTTTAAGAATCGTGAGGATTTATTCTTTGCAGGTCAGATGACTGGTGTAGAAGGATATGTGGAATCTGCTCAGAGTGGTATTGTGGCTGGTAAAAATATGGTGAGATATTTAAAGGGAGAAGAATTACTAGTCTATCCTAGAGAAACAGTTATGGGATCTCTCGCTTATTATATTACTCATGCTTCTCCTAGTGATTTCCAGCCAATGAAGGCTAATTTTGGAATTCTTCCTGATTTAGAAGGTAAAGTGAAGAAAAAAGAAAAGAAAGAAAAATATGCACAACGTGCATTAGAAAAGATGGAAGAATTCATTCATGGATGAGAAGAAAACTTTTCTTCACTATCTTAAATATCAAAAGAACTACTCTGTACTTACTTTAGAATCTTATGATAGAGAATTGACTGATTTTCTTTTATTTGTAGGCAAAGAAAGTATTTCTTTACAGGAAGTAGATTACTATGTTATTCAGAATTATTTGATTCATTTAAATGAGAAGCACTTATCTCATACAACAATTAATCATTATTTGAGTTCTCTTAGATCTTTCTTTAAATATTTATGTAAACAGGAGATAGTTTCTTCTAATCCTTTTTCACAGGTTCATTCATTAAAGACAGGTAGTAGAAATCCTGATTTTCTTTATGTAGATGAAATGATGGGGTATCTAGACTCAATTGATACGCATACAGCTTTAGGCGTAAGAAATAAGGCTCTTCTAGAACTTATGTATGCATCAGGACTTCGTGTGAGTGAAGTTGTCTCATTACGTTTATCCCAGGTTGATTTTAATAGACAGATGCTTAGAGTATTAGGTAAAGGAAGTAAAGAAAGAGAAGTGCCATTTCATGATTATGCAAAGAAATGGTTACTAGAATATATAGATAATGATCGAGTAAGCATTATGAATGAATATCATGAAACACACGATTATGTATTTGTGAATAGAAGAGGAAGAAAGCTAACAAATAGGGGAGTAGAAAATATTATCGATCGTACAATGTATCTCTATGATCCTTTACGTAAGATTCATCCTCATACGATACGTCATTCTTTTGCGACTCATTTACTTGATGCAGGAATGGATATCCGTGTTGTACAAGAATTATTGGGTCATTCCTCTTTATCAACAACTCAGATTTATACCCATGTATCCCAAGAACACTTAAGAGAAGTATATAATCGTACCTGCCCTCGACAAGAATTTAAGAAAATTGAAAAAAATATTGACGATAAGGGTAATAAATGATACTATAATCAACGTTGTAGACCTCTGACTACAACCGCACATAAAAGGTATTAAATGCAAGTGCTGCCTTGGTTGGCGAGTCTAAGAGAAAAAAATATGAAGGAGGTACACTGATGTACGCAATTATTGAAACTGGTGGAAAACAGTTAAAGGTTGAAGCTGGAGATACTATTTTTGTAGAAAAGTTAGATGTTGAAGAAGGCACTGAATACACTTTCGAAAAGGTTCTTTTAGTTGGTGATAATGGTGTTAAAGTTGGTCATCCTTACGTAGAAGGTGCTAAGGTTACTGCAACTGTTGAAAAACAGGGTAAGGAAAAGAAGATCACTGTATTCAAGTATAAGCCAAAGAAGCATTATCATAAGAAACAGGGTCATAGACAGCCTTATACTAAGCTAACAATCAAAGAAATCAACGCTTAATGACTCACGTAGATGTCGTTTACCATGCAGGTCAGATTCAATCAATTAAGGTTGAAGGACATGCTGGTCAAGATGAATATGGTAAAGATCTTGCATGTGCTGGTATCAGTACCGCAGTGGTAGGTATTTACAATATGCTTGAAGCTAAAGGCTTCATGAAAGATGGCAATCTTGCCAATGTTGAGAGTGGTTACTCTTATTTCGAGATATTCAATAATCGTGAAGATTATCAGATTATTCTAGAAACTTTATTAAAAATTCTAGAAACTGTTGAATACTCATATGAACAATATGTTAAAATTAACACTAGGGAGGTATAATACTATGTTAAAGTTAGATTTACAGTTATTCGCTTCTAAAAAGGGTGTAGGTTCTACTAAGAACGGTCGTGACTCTGAATCAAAGCGTTTAGGTGCTAAGCTTTCTGATGGACAGACTTGCACAGCTGGTTCAATTATTTATAGACAGAGAGGTACTAAGGTTCATCCTGGTACTAATGTTGGTAAAGGTGGAGACGATACTTTATTCGCTAAAGTTGATGGTGTCGTTAAATACGAAAGACTTGGTAAAAACAAGAAACAGGTATCTGTTTACCCTGTAGCTTAATCTCAAGAATCCCCCATGGGATTCTTTTTTTAAAGAAAGAAGGTGGATACATGAAATTTATTGATCGCGTTAAGATTTATGTTCAAGCAGGTACTGGAGGTAATGGTACAGTTGCTTTCAGACGTGAAGCGCATGTTCCAAAGGGAGGTCCATCTGGAGGAGATGGAGGTCGTGGCGGAAGTGTTATCTTCGTTGCAACAAACTCATTATCAACTTTATTAGATTTAAGATATTATCGTGAATACAAGGCTCAAAATGGTGAAAAAGGTCATGCTAAAAAGATGCATGGTGCTGATGCTGATGATTTAGTCATCAGAGTACCAGTAGGAACTTGTGTCTATGATGACGATACAGGCAATATTATTGCCGACCTTACAAAGGATGGTCAGCGTGCTGCAATCGCAAAAGGTGGCCGTGGTGGTCGTGGGAATGCAAGATTTGCTTCATCACGTAATCCAGCACCTAAAATCTGTGAAAATGGTGAACCAGGTGAAAAATTCAATCTAAGAGTAGAGTTAAAACTACTTGCAGATGTTGGATTAGTAGGATTCCCAAGTGTTGGTAAGTCTACTTTATTATCTGTTGTTTCAAAGGCAAGACCACAGATTGCTGATTATCACTTTACTACTATTGTGCCTAATTTAGGTGTTGTACAGGTTAAGGATGGTCGTTCATTTGTTATGGCTGACCTACCTGGTCTTATTGAAGGTGCATCACAGGGTAAAGGTTTAGGTCATCAGTTCTTAAGACATATCGAAAGATGTCGTGTTATTGTTCATATTATTGATATGAGCGGTAGCGAAGGCAGAGATCCATATGAAGATTATGTCACTATTAATAAAGAATTAGGTGAATATGAATATCGCTTATTAGAAAGACCACAGATTATTGTGGCTAATAAGATGGATGGTGATGAAGCAGAAGAAAACTTAAAGAAATTCAAGGAAAAGCTTGGAGATCAGAAAGTATTCCCAATCATTGCACCTATCCATGAAGGTATCGATGCTGTTCTTTATGCAGTTGCTGATGCATTAGAAACTGCTCCAGACTTCTTTAATCAGGAAGAAGAACAGGAAAGTGTTCTTTATACTTATAAGGAAGAAGAAAAACCATTCACTATCCATAATAAAGGTAATGGTGTATGGGAAGTTACTGGTAAGAAGGTTGAAAGACTTGTGCAGATGGCATCATTTACTACAGATGATGGCTTCCAGAGATTTGCATTACAGATCCGTAATATGGGTATCGATGATGCATTAAGAGAAGCAGGCTGTGAAGATGGCGATACTGTACGCCTATATGATTTCGAATTTGAATTTTATAATTAATACCATTTCTAGAAATGGTATTTTTTTTTGACATATGATAGAATTAGGAAATGCGTAAAGGAGATTTTTATGTATAGTTATATCAAAGGAATCATTGCAGATTTGTATTCAGATCATATTGTCATAGATAATCATGGAATAGGCTATGAAGTACATGTATCCAACCCCTATAATTTTAAAAAGGGTGATGATGCAACAGTCTATATCTATCAGCAGGTCAAAGAAGATGATATTACTTTATTTGGCTTTAAGAAAAAAGAAGAAAAAGAATTATTTCAGAAGCTTATTCTTGTAAAAGGGATAGGCTGTAAGACAGCTATTGGTATTCTTGCGACAGGTGAGATTGATGCGATTATTGATGCGATAGAAGGTAAAAATACAACTTATTTAAAGAAGATACCAGGTATTGGTCCTAAAGCTGCACAGCAGATCATTCTTGACTTGCATGGAAAGTTTGATAAACGTGCAATGAAGCCTCTTGGTTCTCCAGATTATGAAGAAGCCACTGAAGTATTAATCGCATTAGGCTATAAACAAAATGATGTAGAAAAAGCAATGAAAGTATTATCTAGTGAAAATCTAGATACTAATGGTTATGTAAAACGTGCATTAGCTTTATTAACACAATAATGAAAGGAGATTCTTATGGATCGTGATATTTTAGATACAAATGAACATATCGAAGATGAGGAAAGTTCTTTAAGACCGTCTTCTTTTGATGAATATGTCGGTCAGCATGATTTAAAAGAAAACCTTCGTGTCTTTGTAGGTGCTGCAAAGATGCGTGATGAAACACTTGATCATGTTTTATTCTATGGTCCTCCAGGACTAGGTAAAACCACAATGTCGATGATTATTGCGAATGAAATGGGAACGCATATCAAGATTACAACAGGACCTTCTATTGAAAAAACAGGTGATCTCGTTGCATTACTTACATCTCTTGAACCAGGGGATGTACTCTTTATCGATGAAATTCATCGTTTAAATAAAGTCGTAGAAGAAATACTATATCCTGCAATGGAAGATTTCTGTGTAGATGTTATGATTGGTAAAGATGCGACAACACGTTCTGTACGTATTGATTTACCTCCTTTCACATTAGTAGGAGCGACAACACGTGCAGGAGATATTTCTGCTCCATTACGTGACCGTTTTGGTATTGTGGCTAAACTTGATTATTATAAAGATGAAGAACTCAGAGATATCATTTCTCGTACAAGTAAAGTCTATGGTATGACAATGGAAGAAGAAGCTAAGATGGAACTTGCCAGACGTTCAAGAGGAACGCCACGTATTGCGAATAGACTCTTTAGACGTGTCAGAGACTTTGCGCAGTTCTATGGTGATGAAATCATTACTAAAGACCGTACAATGCAGGCATTGGATCGTTTAAAAGTAGATAATCTAGGACTAGATGATGTCGATCATAAATACTTACTAGGTATCATCAATCGTTTCCAAGGCGGCCCTGTAGGATTAGAAGCACTTGCTGCAAGCATTGGTGAAGAAAGAATGACATTAGAAGATGTCTATGAACCTTACTTACTACAAAAAGGCTTGATTAAACGTACTTCAAGAGGCAGAATTGCGACAGATCTTGCTTATAGGCATTTTCATATTACAAGAGAGAATTAATTTAATTCTCTTTTTTTATGCGTCAAATTAAGATTATAGGGCTGATTCTTCTAAGTATTGCCTCATTTATATATGGTTATCAAAAGCCTGAGAAGGTCAGCTCAACACAAAAATCAGAAGTCTATATTACATTAGAAGGTGCTTTTAACAAGACAGGAGAAGTCCCTATAAAAGAAGGGATGACAATGAGTGATTTGGTTAAGGAAGTTGGAGTTAAAGAAAATGCCTGCATGGAATCTTTAAATATGAATAGAAGTATCCAGGCAGAGATGCGTCTTTATTTACCGGAAAAAAGAGCAAATATGATTTCACTCAATAAAGGAACAATAGAAGACTTTATGACATTAAAAGGAGTAGGAGAGAAAACAGCACAGAAGTTTATAGATTATAGGCAGATACAGCCCTTTTATACAATAGAAGACATTATGAATATACAAGGAATCGGTGAGAAGAAATATCTCATCTACCGTGACTACTTATGCCTTTAAGATATCATTTAGTATATTATGCAGTATTTGTCTTGTTACTATCTGTTGCTTATCTTGTTCATCCTTTATTTTATATATTTCTACTAGCTTATTTAATTTATCTAGTAAAACGATTTGGAAGAAAGATGTTATTTCTTCTTTTTTTATTACCTATTATACTTAGACCAGCCACATCAACAGAAGTGCCTTCTATTGTTTCAGGAAAGGTGAAAGATGTTAGAGATAATTATGTTATTTTAAATACTGGTTATGGGAAGATTAAAGCCTATACAGATCATAAGTTTCAATATAATGATGAAGTACTTGTTAAATTGAACTTTCTAGAAATCAAGCATCGTAAAGATCCTATAGGTTATGATGAATATCATTCATTCAAAGCTAACAATATCGTTGCAAAGGCTAAAATCACCCATATTACTTCTGTCTCATCTCATCCCTCTTTTTATCAATTATTAGAAAAACAGTTTTCTTCCTCAAAATCAATTAAAAGCTATCAGAAGCTATTTATCTTAGGCATTAAAGATGACGCCATTAAAGAAGACTATTCACTCCTCACAAGTCTTTCTCTCGTACATATGTTTGCTCTTTCAGGAATGCATATTCATTTACTCTATAAATGTCTCGGTCTTATTAAATCATTTATACGTGATGATATTGCAGATATCATTATTAAAGTACTTATGGGCTTTTATGTTTTTTCTATACCTTATAATATATCTCTTCATCGTGCTTTTTATATGTTAGTAATTTATGATCTTGTGAAGGAGAAGTTCAATCAACTAGATGTTTTATCATTTCTTGTTTTAGTTAATGTTATTAAGAATCCTTATATCATTTTTAGTATCTCTTTTGTCTTTTCATATTTTATTTATTTTCTTGTCATTATGACCAAACATTTCCCATACCGCTCTTTTCTTATTTATTTAGGTGGTATTCCTATTGTCCTCTCACTTAATTTCTCTATCAATATCTTTTCTTATTTCTTAACAGTTCTTCTTTCTCCTTTTATATCCTGTTTTTATATTGTGACACTTCTCTCTCTTATTTTTCCAATAGATCTAATTATGAAGATGATGATTAGCTACCAGCAGATGATTCTTACCTTTATTACTTCATTGAATGCAGAAATCATCTTTCAAAAACCAACCCTCTCATTTATTATTCTTTATTACATTATCTTGTTTAATATCTTCTTATTATTAGAAGAAAAAAAGAGTATTCAATTTTCTATGTCGTTGCTGTGCGCACTACTGATCAGCTTCCATATATATAGTATCTATAAACCTTATACGCAGGTCTCTACTATTGATGTAGGACAGGGAGATTGTTCACTCATTCGTCTCCCTTTTAATCAAGGAAATTATTTGATTGATACGGGTGGTAATAGGGAATATGATATTGCCTCACATAATGTCATCCCTTATCTTAAATCACAGGGTATACCGTGTATTGATAGAGTTTATATATCTCATCATGATTATGATCACTATGGTGCATTAGATTCATTAAAGAAGAAATATAAAGTCAAGCGCATTATTGATACGTATCAGAAAGAAGAGAAGAATAAGCTCATTACAATCAAGATGCTTAAAAATGATGTCATCTATCCTTCTACTAATGAAAACTCATTAGTCATGTTAGTCACAACAGGAGGCTATAATTATTTATTTACAGGTGATATCCCAAGTAACGTAGAAGAAGATCTTTATAAGAAATATGGGGAAATAGATGTGGATGTCTTAAAGGTTGCACATCATGGCAGTGGTTATTCTTCTTCTGTAACATTCTTTCAAATGGTTCATCCGCGTATTGCGATGATTGGTGTAGGCGAACATAATCTTTATGGTCACCCGGCTCGTATTGTTATTAAACGATTAGAAGAAAGAAAGATTAAAATACTGCGTACAGATCTTGATGGCAGCTTTTCTATTATCACTTATTTAGGAGAACATCTTGTTTACCGCTATTAATAAATTTATGGTAGAATAGGACAAAAGGATGGAGAACTATGAATATTGTATTATATGGAGAAGAAAAACTATTACTTGCACAAAGATTAGAAGACTTAAAAAAGAAATATCAATGTACAAGTGATGACATGAACTATATGGTCTATCATGCAGGTGAAACGCCTATGAAGGATATTATTGAAGATGCTTTAACACAGCCTTTTATTACAGAATATAAGATGGTTGTATTAAAGAATCCAATCTTTCTTACAAAAGAGAAACCTAAAAAGAAGCTAGTCACAGATGAAGATGTTAAACTATTTTTAGATTATATTGAACATGATAATCCAACAACATTATTTGTAATATATCATGATCAGCGTAACTTTGATGAAAGAAAAAAAGTAGTTAAATCATTACGTAAAAATGCGAAATGGTATGAAGTAGAGAAATTAACCTTCAATCAGCTTTATAAGGCTACTAGAGAAGCCATTGTTCATAGAAATGCCTCTATTGAAGACAATGCTCTTGCTTTATTACTAGAACGCTGTGGAAATGATCTTCTCACTATTTCTAATCAGGTAGAGAAATTATGCCTCTATACACATAGTATAAAGAAAGAAGATGTTGAAAGATTAGTCCCACCACGAGTTGAAGAGGATGTCTTTAAGTTAACGAATGCATTGTTGAATCATGATTTAAGAAATACAATGCGTGTTTATCAAGACTTAATCTCTAAGAAACATGATCCTTTAGAACTCATTGGCTTAATTGCGAATGCATTACGTAATCTCTATCAGGTCTCTATTATGAGTAAAAAGGGATATCGTGATAATGATATTGCCTCAGCACTCGGTCTTAATCCTCGTGCTATCTATCCAATTCGTAAAAATGCAGCACATTTTGATATCACTGAACTCATGGAAAAACTTTATGCCTTGTCAGAACTAGATTATGCAATCAAGACAGGTACAGTAGATAAATTTAGAGGATTAGAACTCTTCTTGATGAGGATATAATATGGAAACAAAAGCACTTTATATTCATATTCCTTTTTGTGATCATATCTGTTCTTATTGCGATTTCGCAAAGGTCTATTATCGTGAAGAGTTTGTCTTAAAATATCTAGAACGATTAAAGGAAGAACTTAACGCTCTTCCCCATCATATAATGAGAACTATTTATATAGGAGGAGGAACACCAAGTGCTCTTTCTTTAAAACAATTAGATATCTTATTAAGCATGGTTGATCCTTTTGTAGGTGATGATACTCTTGAATATACAATAGAAGTCAATCCTGAATCAGCAACGCTTGATAAACTAGAATGTATGCATACTCATGGTGTCAATCGAATAAGCGTTGGTGTACAGACATTTAATAATGATTTATTAAAAAGGATTGAACGTTATCATACTTCTGATATTGCGAAAGAAGTAGTAAGAAATGCAAAGGCTATAGGTTTTAAGCATATCTCTATTGATCTCATGTATGGACTTCCTGGACAAACCTTAGAAGATGTAAAAGAAGACTTGCATATTGCCCTATCACTTCCTGTTAATCATTTATCTTATTATTCACTTATATTGGAGGAACATACACGTTTATATGATTCCTTTGAACCTCTTGATGAAGAAACAGAAGGAAAGTGGAGTGATTATATTGTAGAGACACTTTCTCATGCTGGTTTTCATCGCTATGAAGTCTCTAACTATGCGTTAGGAAATCATGAATCAGAACATAATAAAGTTTATTGGCATTATGATAACTATTATGGTGTGGGCATTGGTGCGACAGGTAAAATAGATAATGAACTTATTTCTCACTCGCGTAGTCTTACTGATTACTTGCAGGGGAAGAATACAATATATATAGAGAAAGAAACAATTGAAGATACAATGTTTAATCATCTTATGATGTCTTTACGTCTAAAAGAAGGATTAGACCTTGATGAATTTAAAAGAAGATATCATTGTTCTGTAGAAGATGTCTATAAAGAAGCTCTCACTAAGAACCTTGGTAATCATTCGTTGATTATTGAAAACAATCATTTGAAAACAAATGATACACTCGATCTTCTTAATTCCATTCTTCTAGATTTCTTACCAGAATAAATGGTTTCTCAAATTAGAGAAACCATTTTTAATATAAACTAGCACTAAAGTCTTGACACTGCTAAAAAAGAATGTATAATGAATCTAGCACAAGAGGAAAAAGAGTGCTAAGGAGGTGCTTGGGAATGCTTTCGGCAAGACAAATGCTTATATTTAAATATATTGTCGAAGAGTTTATTGAAACAGCAGAACCTGTTGGATCTAAGCTTCTAATGACAAAATATGAATTACCATATTCAAGCGCCACTATTCGAAATGAAATGAGCAAGCTTGAAGAACTTGGCTTTCTAGTGAAGACACATACATCTTCTGGTCGTGTTCCTTCTAAGAAGGGATATTACTATTATGTAAATACTTTGCTTCAGCCAAATGTCGATGAACAGGTAAAGAATCAGGTTGCAACTATCTTTAGTGATACACATCAATCATTGAATAGTTTGATTAAAGAAAGCTGCGAAATGTTAAGCCAGTTGACTGATCTAACGGCGGTTGCTCTAGGACCTAATTCAAGTTATGAATCTCTGCAGAACATTACACTTGTTCCAATTGGGACGCGCAATGTGACTGCGATTATTGTAACGGATAAGGGACATGTAGAAAATCGAGTTTTCACTTTATCTGAGACATTGAGTTTGGATGATTTACAATCTTGTGTGGCGGTAATGAACGACACATTAGTAGGAACGCCAATTAATCAGGTGGCAGATAGATTAGAAAACGATGTCAAGCCAATCCTCAATACGAGAATCAAGGAACATGAAATCTTGTTTAATGCTTTCTTAGAAGCATTTATGAAGTTTGCAAGAAACAATGTATATTTCTCTGGTAAAGATCATTTGCTGTATCAACCAGAATACAATGATGTCAACAAGTTAAGAAAATTAGTGAGTGCATTTGAAAATTCATCAAACTGGAATTTCTTAGCACCAACTGATGATGATGGCATCAAGGTATTGATTGGTGATGATTCAAATGTATCTGGACTTGATGATGTATCAGTTATTTCATCTTCTTTTGATACAGGAGGAGCTAGTAAAGGAACGATTTCTGTAATCGGTCCAACACGTATGCCTTACAAGAAAGTTGTATCGCTTGTAGAATATATTACTGAAAATATAGAAAGAATCATCAAGGAAAATGATGAGTAGAAGAGGTGAGACCATGGCAGAAGAAATGAAGAAAGAAACAGAAGAAACTGTTGAAGAAACTACTAAGGAAGAAGCTGAAGAAGTAAAAGAAGAAACAACTGAAGAAACAACTGAAGAAACAGCTGAAGAAACAGTAGATCCTAAAGATGAAAAGATTAAGGATTTAGAATCTCAAATCAACAAGTGGAAGACAGATTATTATAAAGTATTCGCTGATATGGAAAACTTAAAGAAAAGACTTAAAAATGAACATGCGAATCAGTTAAAGTATGCAATGCAGTCTTTTATTGAAGAGTTATTACCAGTTATTGATAACTATGAAAGATCATTAACTGTTGAACCTGAAAGCGAAGAAGGTAAGAATATTCTTAAGGGTAATAAGATGATTTTGAACCAGTTAATGAATATTCTTGGTAAGAATGGTGTAACTGTGATTGAAGCACAGGGTAAGGAATTTGATCCAAATATGCACCAGGCAGTCATGCAGGATGATAATCCTGACTTTGGTCCAAATATTGTGACTGAAGAATTACAAAAAGGTTATATGTTAAAAGATAGAGTAATTAGAGCAACTTTAGTGAAAGTGAATAAGGATTAATAGGAGGAGAACTTATTATGAGTAAAATTATTGGTATTGATTTAGGTACAACAAATTCATGTGTCAGTGTTATGGAAAATGGTGAAGCAAAAGTAATTGCAAATCCAGAAGGAATGAGAACAACTCCATCAGTTGTTGCATTCAAGAACGGTGAAATCATCGTTGGTGAAGCTGCAAAGCGTCAGGCTGTTACAAATCCTGATACTGTAGCATCAATCAAGAGACATATGGGTACAAACTATAAAGAACATGTAAATGGTCGTGATTATACACCAGAAGAAATTTCAGCAATGATTCTTCAGAACTTAAAGGCTACTGCTGAAAGCTATTTAGGTGAAAAAGTAACTAAGGCAGTTATCACAGTTCCAGCTTACTTCAATGATGCTCAGCGTCAGGCTACTAAGGATGCTGGTAAGATTGCAGGTCTTGATGTTGAACGTATTATCAACGAACCTACAGCTGCTGCACTTGCCTATGGTGTAGATAAAACTGAACAGGAACAGAAAGTATTAGTATATGACTTAGGTGGTGGAACATTCGATGTTTCTATCCTTGACTTATATGATGGTACATTTGATGTATTAGCCACTGCAGGTAACAACCGCTTAGGTGGTGATGACTTCGATAAGAAAGTTATGGACTACATGGTTTCTGAATTCAAGAAAGAAAACGGTGTTGATTTAAGCGCTGATAAGATGGCTATGCAGAGAGTAAAAGATGCTGCAGAAAAGGCTAAGAAAGACTTATCTGGTATGATGCAGACTCAGATCTCATTACCATATATCACTGCTGGTGCTAATGGACCACTTCATTTAGATATGACTCTTACAAGAGCTAAATTTGATGAATTAACAGCTGATTTAGTTGCTAAAACAGAAGTTCCAGTAAGACAGGCATTAACTGATGCGAAAGTATCTGCTTCTGAAATCGATCAGATCTTATTAGTTGGTGGTTCTACTCGTATCATTGCAGTACAGGAATCAGTTAAGAGATTATTAGGAAAAGAACCTAACAAGTCAGTTAACCCTGATGAAGTAGTATCTATGGGTGCTGCAATCCAGGGTGGTGTTATCACTGGTGATGTTAAGGATGTCGTATTACTTGATGTTACACCATTATCACTTGGTATCGAAACTATGGGTGGTGTTATGACAGTATTAATCCCTCGTAACACAACTATCCCAACTACTAAATCACAGATTTTCTCAACTGCTGCTGATAACCAGCCAGCTGTAGATATCAACGTATTACAGGGTGAACGTGCAATGGCTAAAGATAATAAGCAGTTAGGCTTATTTAAACTTGATGGTATTGAACCAGCTCCAAGAGGCATTCCTCAGATTGAAGTATCATTTGATATCGACGTTAACGGTATCGTAAACGTTAAAGCAAAAGATATGAAGACAAACAAAGAACAGTCTATCACTATTCAAAACTCTACAGGTTTAAGTGAAGAAGAAATCGATAGAATGGTTAAGGAAGCTGAAAGCAACAAGGCTGACGATGAAAAGAAACGTAAAGACATCGAAACTAAGAACAAAGCAGAAGCTATGATCAACCAGATTGATAAGGCTTTAGCTGAACAGGGTGCTAACCTTCCAGAAGATCAGAAGAACCAGGCTACAGCTTTAAGAGATGAACTTAAGACTGCATTAGACAATAATGATATGGCTACTCTTGAATCTAAGATGAGTGAACTTGAACAGATCGCTCAGCAGATGGCTGCTGCTCAGTATCAGCAGCAGAATGCTGGTAACACAGCAGGTGCAGACACTTCATCTAACAACAATAACGATGATTTCGTTGATGCAGACTTTACTGAAAAGAACTAACAAGAAAGCCAAGGGCAATCCCCTTGGCTTATATTAAATGAGGTGTAATTTATGGCAGATAAGAGAGATTACTATGAAGTCCTTGGTGTATCTAGGGATGCTTCAAAAGATGAAATAAAACGTGCTTATCGTAAGATGGCAAAGAAATATCACCCTGATGTGAATAAAGCGCCAGATGCAGCAGACAAGTTCAAGGAAGTTAATGAAGCCTATGAAGTTCTTTCTGACGAGAATAAGAAGGCTGCTTATGACCGTTATGGACATGCAGCATTTGAACAGGGTGGTGCAGGCGCTGGAGGATTTGGTGGCCAGGGATTTGGCGGATTTGAAGATATGGACTTTGGGGATATCTTCGGTTCATTCTTTGGCGGAGGACAGTCACGTTCTAGAAGACCTACAGGACCACAAAAAGGTGAAGACCGTTATGTTCAGATAGAAATTGATTTCATGGATGCTATCAAGGGTAAAAAGACAGAACTTAAGATTAACTATGATGAACAGTGTTCTCATTGTCATGGTATAGGTGCAAAGAATCCTAATGATGTGCATACATGTTCTAGATGTGGTGGAACAGGACGTATTAGAGTACAGCAGCGTTCTCCATTTGGTACTATCATTAATGAATCAGTCTGCCCAGACTGTCATGGTACAGGTAAGGTAGTCAAGGATAAGTGTCCACATTGTCACGGTTCAGGATATATTAATAAGAATGTCACTGTAGAATTAACAATCCCAGCTGGTATTAATTCTCATCAGCAGTTACGTGTCGCTGGTAAAGGACAGCGTGGTGTGAATGGTGGACCTAATGGTGACTTATATGTAGAAATCTATGTACGTCCACATAAATACTTTGTGAGAAACGGTAATGATATTTCTATATCAGTTCCAGTTTCTGCAGTAGATGCAACTCTTGGCTGTGAAGTAGAAGTACCTACTGTTTATGGTGATGTCACTATGAAGATTCCAGCAGGAACACAGACTGGTACAGTTATGAGACTTAAGGGTAAAGGTGTCAAGAACATGCGTGGTGATACTTATGGTGATCAGTATGTTCAGGTTAACGTTTCTATTCCTAAGAAGTTAAGCAAGAAAGAAAAAGACCTTTATACAAAACTTAAAGAATTAGATGAAAAAGAATCTATTTTTGATCAATTTAAGAAATCATTCAAGAGATAGGGATATTGAGTATTCCTATCTTTTTTGTATAATGAAATAAGGAGGTTATTATGAAATATCAAACTATATTATGGGATATAGATGGCACACTTCTTAATTTTGAAATGTCTGAAAAAATCAGCATGGAAAAATGTTTAGAGAAACATGGCGTATCTATGACAGAAGCACAATTTGAAGAATACAAAAAGATTAATAAAGAATGTTGGAAGATGATTGAAAAGGATCATTCAAGAAGAAATGAACTCATGGTGAAACGTTTTGTAGATTTTTTTGCATTACTTAATGTTTCTATTGATGGTGTTCAGTTTAATAAAGATTATCAGGAAGCATTAGGTACTTATTATTGTTTGAATGAATTCGCCTTAGATGTCATTTTGGCGCTTAAACCACATTGCAAGCAGTATGCAGCATCAAACGGCTCAAAAGTCGCTCAGTTAGGCAAATTAAAGGGTACAGGGCTTTATGATTTATTTGATGATATATTCATCTCAGAAGATGTAGGATACGAAAAACCTGATCTCACTTACTTTAATTATATTAAAGAAAAAACCCACTATGATCCTGATACTACAATTATTATTGGAGACTCACTTACAAGCGATATAAAGGGTGGAGAGAATGCAGGAATAGATACATGCTACTTTAATCCAGAACATCAAAAAAACACTTCTCAAGCTGTCACATACGAAATAGACAAACTTATAGAAGTGTTAGACATAGTAAAATAAAAGAGGCTGTTACCAGCCTCTATTATTATATCGATTAAGCGCTCTTTCTTAAAGTTCTTAACTGTCTTGCAGAAACTCTTACCTTTGTAGGCTTACCATCGATGATGACAGTAGCTTTCTGTAAGTTAACATTCCACTTTCTTCTTGTAGCGTTTAATGCATGAGAACGGTTGTTACCAGACATAGGTCCTTTACCGCTAAGCTGACATTTTCTAGACATTGAATTCACCATCCTTTTACTTGTTTCACATACTCGTGTATCTTACCATCTACCTCATCAAAAATCAATCATTTTTTTTATTAATCTGTACAAAATGTAAAAAAAGTTGAATATATGGACAAAATAAGGATTGAAAAATCTTTATTGTTTGCTATAATCCTAATTGTTTGTAATGTTTGTGTATATGATATATAATTACTATTATGAAAAAAGAATAAAAATGGAGGAATCAATATGATTAAAAAAACAACTGATCTTGGAAATATAGATATTTCAACTGACGTTATTGCTACTATTTGTGGTGGAGCTGCAACAGAATGTTATGGTGTTGTAGGTATGGCTAGCCAGAAGATGATGGATGGTTTTTATGATCTTCTAGGTAAAGATAATTATTCTAAAGGAATTGTTGTTGAAGAAGGTCAGACTGGTTCTATTATTAATCTTTATATTATTGTAGGTTACGGTGTGAAGATTTCTGAAATCGTATATGAAGTACAGAAGAAAGTTAAATATGTACTAGAAAAGACTCTAGATATTGATATTGAAGCTGTGAATGTTTATGTTCAGAGCATCCGTGTAATGGACTAGGAGGATGAAGCATGAAGGAAATTAACGGTAAAATGTTTAAACAGATGGTCTTAAGCGGGGCTATCGTATTACATAATAATCATCCTGAGGTAGATGCTTTAAACGTCTTCCCAGTACCAGATGGAGATACAGGTACTAATATGTCTCTTACATTCAATTCTGGGGCTGAACAGGTTGAAAAGCTTGCTGATGATACATCTATTGGTGATATCGCTAAAACTCTTTCTAAGGGTTTATTAATGGGAGCAAGAGGGAACTCTGGTGTTATTCTTTCTCAGATCTTTAGAGGTGTAGCTAAATCACTTAAGGGAAAAGAAACTGCCAATGTTGCAGAATTATCTGATGCATTCTCTTCTGGTGCTAAAGTGGCTTATAAAGCAGTTATGCGTCCAGTAGAAGGAACAATCTTAACAGTTATCAGAGAATCTGCTGATGCAGCTGCTAAGTATGTACAGCCAGATATGGAAATTGAAGACTGGTTCTCTTACTTTGTAAAGAGTGCTGAAAAGTCTTTAGATAATACACCTGAACTTCTTCCAGTATTAAAAGAAGTAGGTGTAGTTGACTCAGGAGGAGCTGGTTTATTACTTGTATTAACTGGTTTCATGGCTGCTCTTGCTGGTGAAGTGATTGAAAAAGTAGATAATGTTGGTGCGGCAAGTGATGTGGAAATTGTACAGGAAGAAGAAAAGCCTTATGGTTATCGTGTACAGTTCACATTAAAGATTGATGACAGAAAGATGAATGCATTCAACTTAGATGGTTTCATCAATGAGTTAAAGAATTTACCAGGTAAGAACGTAGATGTAGCACAGAAAGATAACAAGGTTATTGGTAATGTAGATACATTAAAGCCTGGTAATGCATTAAATACAGGTCTTCGTTTTGGTGAATTCACTAAGGTAACTGTAGTGAATACTGAAGTATCTGAAGAAGAAAAAGAAGAAGATATCCCAATGGCTCCTGCTAAGGAAATGGCTCTTATTTCTGTGGCTGCAGGTGATGGTATTAAGGATATGTTCCTTGAATTAAATTGTGATCATGTTGTATCTGGTGGTCAGACAATGAACCCAGCAACTGAAGATATCGTTAAAGCAATCAAGGTTGTGAATGCAAAGCATGTTATCATTCTTCCAAATAACTCTAATATCGTCATGACTGCGCAGCAGGCTGCTACAGTATTAGAAGGAGAAGTAGACGTTGTTGTATTACCTACAAAGACTATTCCTCAGGGATTATCAGCTGCCATCATGTATAATCCAGAAGCAACATTGGATGAAAATGTGGATGAAATGAAGGAAGCTATTGCGAATGTAAAGACTGGTCAGGTGACTTTCGCAATCAAGGATACTTCAATTGATGGATTAGAAATTAAAGCAAATAACTATATGGCTTTATGTGAAAAGAAAATTGTGGCTTGTGTACCAGATAAGCTAGAAGCATTAAAGAATGTTTTAAGCAATCTTGTAGATGAAGATTCTGAAATCGTTACACTTATTTGTGGTGAAGACGTAACAGAAGAAGAACAGGAAGCAGCTAGAAGCTTCATTGAAGAAAACTATGAAGATGTAGAATGTGAAGTTCATGTTGGTAAACAGCCAGTTTACTCATTTATTGTTGGTGTAGAATAAACTATTAAATTCTGTAATTGAAAAGAACCTTTGATTTTTGAAGGGAATCAATAGAAAACTCGCTTTAAATTATTTGGGGATTCCACTTGTAAAGGGCAGTCAGAAATGACTGCCCTTTAGTGCGTTCATATTGAAACCTATATTCTTATAATATAAAATTATTTTTTTATTATTTTTTCTCCTTGACTTAGACTATAGTCTAAGGTTTAGGATTATAGTATCAAAGATGAAAACAAAGGAGAGAAAATAATGAATATTTTAAAGAGTAAACAAGGGCAGGCAATGCCTGATAAGACACAGTTTTTTAAGAGTGAAGCATTTGAAAAAATAGACCATACTGAAATAAGATGGATGGGTAATGCGAGTATGATGATTAATAGCAGAGGTACAAATATTATGATTGATCCATTACTTGAGGGCTTTGATATGCCTTTATTAATAGAAATGCCAATCTTAACTAAAGATATTCCTTCACTAGATGCATTACTCATTACTCATATTGATAATGATCATTATAGTCGTCCAACTTGCAAAGATGTATTAGAAGTATGTCAATCTTATCATGCACCCCAATATGTAGCTAAAGTCATGAAAGAAGAAGGTATACCAGGAATAGGTCATGATATCAATGACAGTTTTTTAGTAAATGATGTTAAGGTTACACTCACTCCTGTTTGGCATAATTGGCAAAATGAATCAAAAAAATATCAATATCGTAAGTGGAGCAAAGAAGATTATTGTGGTTACTGGATTGATACTTTGGATGGTACAATTTGGCTACCTGGGGATTCTCGACTTTTAGATGAGCATTTAAAGATGCCAAACCCTGATGTGATTTTCTTCGATTTTTGTGATAATGAATGGCACATTACATTAGATGGAGCTATCAAATTAGCAAATACTTATCCTCAGGCTGATTTAATCTGTATTCATTGGGGATGTGTAGATGCTCCTGATTTTTCTCCTTTTAATGGTAATCCTGAGGTGTTAGTAGACAAAGTTACAAATCCTGAAAGGATTAAAGTTTTGGCTCCAGGGGAAAAATATATTTTAAATAAGAAAACAAGAAAATTATAAACTAAATCTATTGTTGACTTGAAAAGAGTATGCATTTATTGCTACGTTATTTTCAAGTTTTTTTACAATGGAATTATAAAATGCTTTTTAGGTATCTTGGATTATAGGCATTAAGTATTATTTACGAAGTATAGAGTCAAACCCATTGACATTAGAGAATAATATGTTATACTTAAATAGTAATCATTCCTAATAAGGAATTAAAAAAGGAGAAAAGAATATGGCAAAATTTGTATGTAAAGTGTGTGGATATGTTTATGAAGGAGATGCAGCACCAGCTGAATGTCCAGTATGTCATGTAGGAGCTGATCAGTTTGAAGAAGTAAAAGGTGAAATGAAATTAGCTGCTGAACATGAATATGGTATTTATGCTAAAACTGTAAAAAATAATCCTGATATCACTGATGAAGATAAGAAATTTATCTTTGATCAGTTAAAAGCAAACTTTGAAGGTGAATGTTCAGAAGTTGGTATGTATTTATGTATGGCAAGAATCGCACATAGAGAAGGTTATCCTGAAATTGGTTTATATTGGGAAAAAGCAGCTTATGAGGAAGCAGAACATGCTGCTAAATTTGCTGAAATGTTAGGTGAAGACTTAGAACCAAATATGAAAGCAACTACTAAGGATAACTTAGCTTGGCGTGTAGACTGTGAATTTGGTGCAACTGCTGGTAAAGTTGAACTTGCTACATGCGCTAAAAAGAATAACTTAGATGCAATTCATGATACAGTTCATGAAATGGCAAGAGATGAAGCAAGACATGGTAAAGCATTAAAAGGTTTATTAGATAGATATTTTGGAAAGTAATTAAATCATAAAGAATTTGAATCTTACTACTTATATGTGGTAAGATTTTTTTTAGTTATTGACAATTAGAAGAAATAAGATAATAATATAACTGTGTTAGATAACACTGTTATATTTTAGAAAGGTACCAAAAAATATGACGACTAAAGCTATCAAAACACAAGAACTCATACTAGAAACTGCGTTGAAACACTTCTTAAAAGAAGGTTATGCAGGTGCATCTTTAAGAAAGATTGTTAAGGATGCAGGACTCACTACTGGTGCATTTTATAAGTATTATCCTACAAAAGAGAAGTTATTTAATGCACTCATTGATCCTTACTTAGAAGATATTTATAAAATCTACGATGAAATAATTGATCAATTTGAAAAACTATCAGCAGACGATCAGACAAACAATATGTCATATTCTGCTGAATATGGTTTAGACCGTATGATTCACTATTTATATAACCACCATGATCATTTTAAACTATTATTTAAATGTGGAGATAGTGGTAAATATGAAGAGTTTATTCATAATATGGTTGATCGTGAAATAAAAGCAACTTATAAATATCTTGAAACAATGAGACGTGCAGGAATGGATATTCCTGAAGTCAGTGACCTTATGATGCACATGGTTTACACAGGATTCTTCTCATCAATTCTACAAATTATCGAACACGATATCGACAAGGATACTGCAATAAAAATCTTATCTCAGTTAAGAGAGTTTCAAACAGGTGGCTGGGAACGTGTATGGGGCATTAAATTTCCAGCATAATAATAAAGCGGCAATACCGGTAAGCCGCTTATATTATTATCAATGGGTTAGTTAAAACTAACATAAGGAGGAGCTAAACATATGAAGAAAAAATCAACTACTGCCTGGATCTTAGAATGGGCAGGACAGAAAAAGAGTTCCTATGTACTCAGTGTCATACTAGCGATAGGTAATGTAGTATGTAAAATCATTCCCTATTTTATTATTATCGATGTGGTAAAAATGTTTTTAAATGGTTCAAAGAACTTTAATGATTATATGTATGATGCGATTTTAATTGCGGTATCATTTATAATTGCTGAATTATTTCATTCACTCTCTACAACACTATCACATAAAGCCACTTTTACAGTACTTGCAAATATTAGAAAAGCATGCTGTGATAAGCTTGCTCGTGTACCTCTTGGTTATGTAAAAGATACATCATCTGGTACATTTAAAAATATCATGGTTGAAAGAATAGATAGTATTGAAACAACTTTGGCTCATGTTATTCCAGAGTTCACATCCAACTTACTTGGGCCAGTTGTTATATTGATTTATTTCTTTACTATTGACTATAGACTTGCACTTTGGTCACTTGTACCAATTGTAGTAGGGTTTATCTCTTATTTTGGAATGATGCTTGATTTTAAGCCTAATTTTGAGAAAACAGTGAAAGCGACAAAGGATTTAAATGATGCAGCAGTAGAATATATTGATGGTATTGAAGTCATTAAAGCTTTTAGTAAAACAGAAAGTTCTTATGAAAGATTTACTACATCCGCAAAGGCTTATGCCAATTCTTTTATTTCATGGATGCGTAAATGTTCTATATTTCATGCTTTAATGATGACTATTACACCTTATACACTTCTTACTGTATTACCGTTAGGTGCTCATTATGTCGCAAATGGTTCACTTACTGTCGATCATTTTATATTATGTATTATTTTATCTCTCAGTATTGCAGGACCTCTTATTACCGCATTTTCTTATACAGATGATCTAGGTAAAATAAGTGTTATTGTAGGAGAAGTTACAGGTATCTTAGACCAAAAAGAACTTGAAAGACCGCAAAAGAGCATAGATATCCCTCATGATAACTCTATTACACTTAAAGATGTAAAGTTCGCTTATCATGATCAGGAAGTTCTTCATGGCATTAATATGTCACTTCAGGCAGGTAGTGTCAATGCCATTGTAGGACCTTCGGGAAGTGGTAAATCTACGATTGCGAAGCTTATTGCTTCTTTATGGGATGTAGATAGCGGTAGTATTGAAATCGGCGGTGTAGATATAAAAAATATTGCCTTAAACGATTTTAATAAAAGAATAGCTTATGTAGCTCAGGATAATTATCTGTTTAATGAAACAGTCCGCGAAAATATCAGACAAGGAAATCCAAACGCTACTGATGAAGACATAATAGAAGTCACAAAAAAGAGTGGATGTTATGATTTTATTATGCAGTTAGAAAATGGTTTCGATACAATTGTGGGAGGTGCTGGAGGACATCTTTCTGGAGGAGAAAGACAACGCATCTCTATTGCAAGAGCAATGCTCAAAGATGCACCTATTATTATTCTTGATGAAGCTACTGCATATACTGATCCAGAAAATGAAGCAATCCTGCAGAATTCTATCGCAAAGCTTGTGACAGGTAAAACATTAGTAGTCATAGCACATCGACTTTCTACTGTAAAAGACAGTGATCAATTGTTTGTAGTTGATGAAGGAAATATTGTCGCTCATGGTACACATGATGAACTACTTGAAAAATGTCCGCTTTATAGAGATATGTGGAATGCACATATTTCAGTCAAAGATATAGTAAAGGAGGTACAATAATATGTTTGGGATTCTCAATAAATTCTTTAAATTCTCAGGTAAAGAAAATGAAAAGAAATTCAAGATATCTATATTATTAGGCGTCATTGAAGCTCTTTCCTCAGCAATGAAGATACCTGCTATGATGTATATTCTTATGGGATTAATGAATAATCAATCTATGGGAAAGTACATAACTGGTGCCACTTTGATGATGCTATGTGCTATTGTGATTTCTATTATATGTAAGAGATTTTCTACAGTCTTACAGACAGATGGAGGCTATAATGCCAGTGCCTTTACAAGAATCAAGATTGCTGAGCATTTACGTTATCTTCCAATGGGTTATTTTAATGCGAATAGTATTGGTGAAATCTCTTCAGTTACTACAAATACTATGGAACTATTGGGGGATATTGCTGCAAGAGTCGTTATGTTGACAACTCAAGGTATTCTAGAAACTTTTATGATTATCTTGATGATCTTCATTTTTGATTGGCGAATTGGACTTATTTCTATAGCCGGTGTTGCTGTATTCTTCATTATTAATTCTTTAATGCAAAATGCATCAAAGAATTGTTCAGAAGAAAAGGTATTATGTGACACGGAACTTGTAAATCAAATTATGGAATACTTGCAGGGTATATCGGAAGTTAAATCTTATAATTTGCTTGGAAAACAGGCTGAAAAGTTAAATAATGCGAATGAAGCATGTCAGAACATTAATACGAAGATGGAGCTTCTCTTTGTGCCATACCATTTTTTTCAGGGTATTGTGACGAAAGTGACTGCCACTATTATTATCATCGCAAGTGCATCGTTTTATATTGATGGAACAATGAGTGCTATTTATGCGATTGGTATGACTATTTCTTCTTTTATGCTTTATTCTAGCTTAGAATGTGCAGGTAATTACTCTTCATTATTACATGTAGTAAGTGTATGTGTAGATAAAGCTAATGCGATTTTAACACTTAATACGATGGATATTGATGGAAAAGAGATCAATCCAGAACATCATGACATCAAGCTAGATCATATAACATTCTCTTATGATCAAAGAAAAATCATTGATGATGTCTCTTTGACTATCCCAGAAAAGACAACAACAGCGATTGTTGGTCCTTCTGGTGGAGGAAAAACCACTCTTTGTAATCTGATTGCAAGATTCTGGGATGTAGATAGTGGAACAGTCACATTAGGTGGTATCAATGTGAAAGATTATAGTATGAATAGCTTAATGAATAATTTCGCATTTGTTTTCCAGAGAGTTTATTTGTTTGCGGATACAATAGAAAATAACATTAAGTTTGGCTGCCAGAATGCGACACATGAAGAAGTTGTTGCAGCAGCAAAGAAAGCATGCTGTCATGATTTTATTAGTGCACTACCAGAAGGGTATAATACACTCATTGGGGAAGGCGGCGCATCATTATCAGGTGGTGAAAAACAACGTATTTCTATTGCGAGAGCTATCATGAAGGATGCACCTATTGTCATATTGGATGAAGCAACAGCCAACGTAGACCCAGAAAATGAAAAAGAGTTAATGGAAGCAGTAGAAGCTCTTACTAAAGAAAAGACAATCATTATGATTGCACATAGATTAAAGACAGTAAGACATGCCGATCAAATTATAGTTATTGATCAAGGTCATATTGCCCAGCAGGGAACTCATGAATCATTAATGAAACAGGATGGTATTTATAAGAGATTTGTAGATGCAAGAGAGAAAGCTGTTAGCTGGAAGATTGCACATTAGAATGTAGGGAAACCTACATTTTTTTCAACGTAAATTATAACTATTTACATACTTATAGTAATATAAACTCATGATATACTAATCTAGAGGAGTAGAAATGCTTCTTCGTATTATAGAACTAGAAGTTATTCAGTAATAACTCTATTTTTTTTATTTTATCTAGAAGGGATATTATATCACTGATGAGAAGTGAATTATTATAACATGAGATATCCATAAGGTAAGCTTGTAAACAATAATTGATAGTTATTACTATTAATGTATCGTTCTTCTCTTCACTAAATAAACATACTGATAATTTATAAACATTAGAAGAATTCTTTTATAAAACTCATGTTATAATGAGTAAAAGTCTAAAGAAAGGAATTCTTCTTTTATTATATGAATAAAGCGATATTAGTTATGACATCGGATAACCCCTTCTACATAGATGAACTTAAATCATTATGTATTGCATGTGATATTGAAGTAGAAGATGTTGTTATTCAGAAATTAGAAAAAATTAATCCTGCCACTTATATTGGTAAAGGTAAAATAGAAGAAATCAGATTAAGATTAGATGGAGAAATGGTTATCTTTGATGATGAACTATCTCCATTACAGGTAAAGAACCTTACTGATCAATTACAAACAGAAGTAACAGATCGTACAGATTTAATTCTTCGTATATTTGAACAGCGTGCACAGACAAAAGAAGCAAAATTACAGGTAGAAATAGCTAGAGACCAATATTTATTACCAAGACTTGCAGGAATGCAGGAACATATGTCACATCAGCAAGGTGGTTCAGGGTTTAGAGGATCTGGTGAAAAACAGATTGAGTTAGATCGTCGTATCATCTCTAGAAAGTTGTCCCGTTCTAGAAAAGAACTGGCACAGATTGTAAAACAAAGACAAACACAAAGAGAAAGACGTAAACGTAATAATGTCCCTGTGATTGCCTTAGTCGGTTATACAAATAGTGGAAAGTCTACTTTGCTTAATACTTTATGTCAGAATAAAGAAAAAAAGGTATTTGAGAAGGATATGTTATTTGCAACATTACAGACTTCTACTAGAAATATAAAGATTAAGAATCATACATGCTTGCTTACTGATACAGTTGGTTTTATTGAACGTTTACCACACAATCTGATTCAGGCATTTCGTTCCACTTTAGAAGAAGTGAAAGAAGCAGATTTATTACTTCATGTTGTTGATTCAAGTTTTGAAGATTATCAATTACAGGTTGATACAACCAATAAGGTATTAGAAGAGTTAGGTGTTGAAAATACACCTATGATCTATGTGTACAACAAGGTTGATTTAAATAAGTATGGTTATGTACATCCTGTAACGCCCTATGTTTTTATATCTGCAAAGGAAAAGATTGGTTTAGATTTGTTAGAAGATGAAATAAGTCATATCCTCTTTAAGGATTATGAAACTTTCCAATTAGGTATTCCTTATGATAAGGGAGAAGATTTCAAGTATCTCTATGAGCATACCTATGTGGAACAGGTTGACTATCGTGATGATTATATCTATTTACAGATAGAAGCTAAAAGACAGGATATTAAAGACTATCTTATGTACATCCTTTTAAATTAATGAAACGGAGTTTCATTAATTAATCATTTTTTGTATATTTTATGAAACGTTATAATAATCAACCTTGAAACAGTTTACATTTATGAGGCATGATTGATAGAATGTGTTCATAAGATAAAGGAGACACATAAAATGGAAAGAAAAATGCCAAAAGATTTTTACTGGGGTGGTTCAGTATCATCATTCCAGACTGAAGGACACAGAAATGAAGGTGGAAAGGGTGTTTGTATCTATGACGTTAGACCTATGAATCCTGAATTTTCTGACTGGAACGATGCAATTGATGAATACACTCGTTATGATGAAGATATCGCTTTAATGAAAGGTATGGGATTTAACTTCTATCGTTTCTCAATCTGCTGGAGCCGTATCATTCCTAATGGTACATTAGATGAACCAGTAAACGAAGAAGGTGTAAAGTTCTACAGTGATTTAATTGATAAGCTACTTGCTGCAGGTATTGAACCAATGATCACTTTGGTACATTTCGATATGCCTTATCATCTTGTAAAGAACTACAATGGTTTTGCTTCAAGATATGTTGTAGACTGTTTTGAAAGATATGCAAAAGTTTGTATTGAAAGATTCGGTGATAGAGTGAAACATTGGATGTCATTCAATGAACAGAACCTTCATTCAATGATGTTAAGAGTTTCTAATGCTGAAGAAATTCCTGAAGGTGTAAGTCTTCCTAAACATTTATATCAGGTAAACCACAATGTTATGATGGCTCATTGTAAAGCAGTACGTGCTTTAAGAGAAATGCAGCCAGATGCTAAGTTCTGTGGTATGGGTGCAATCACTAATATTTACGCATATGACAACAGCCCAGAAAATAATTTATTTGCAACTCAGGCTTATAACTTATTAAATGGTTATCTTGTTGATACCTTTGCACAGGGTAAATATCCTGATTACTGGAATGCTTACTTAGAAAATCGTGGATGGATGCCTACATTTGAAGAAGGCGATGAAGAACTATTAAAATATACTGTAGACTATATCGCATTCTCTTATTATCGTTCTAATACAGTTAAGACTGGTGTCTTTGATTATGAAAGACCAGCTTGTGACTGTGTGAATGAACAGCAGATCCAGAATCCTCATTGTGAAGCCAATGAATGGCATTGGGAAATCGATCCAGTTGGATTCAGATGGACTTTAAATGATTTACATCATAGAACAGGTTTACCAGTATTCGTACTTGAAAATGGTATTGGATGGCGTGAAGATATGACTCAGGAAGAAGTAGACAAAATGCTCGCTGAAGGTCGTACAATCGAAGATGATTATCGTATCAACTATCATAGAGACCATATCCGTGAAATGGAAAATGCAATGTTTGAAGATGGTGTAGATTGTTTAGGTTATATTACTTGGGGACCAATCGACATCCTAGCTAGTATGTGTAATATGGATAAGCGTTATGGATTTGTTTATGTTAATAGAACAAATAAAGATTTAAGAGATATGAAACGTATTCCAAAGAAATCTTATAATTATATCAAGAAAGTATTCGAATCTAACGGTGCTGATTTAGACTAATACTTGCTTAGACCATGCTTAATGCATGGTCTTTTTCTATGTGAATTTATAAACGTTTAGTGAATAAATTAACTTAATGTAAAGGCTTTCATTTTTTCTCATATCGTCCTAAAATAGTATTAAAGGAGATTTGAGATATGATTACTTTTAGAGGTGGCGTCCATCCAAATGATGGAAAAGAATATACGAAAGACAAACAAATAGAAAAATTAGAAGCCAGCCAGGAGGTTGTTTTTTTAATGAAACAGCATATTGGTGCTCCAAGTATTCCTGTAGTAAAGGTTAAAGATGAAGTACATGTAGGTACATTGATTGCTAAGGCGGGTGGTTATGTATCAGCCAATATAATGTCTTCTGTCTCTGGTATTGTGAAACGTATTGAAAAAAGACAGGATGCATCAGGTCATTACCAGGATGCAGTCGTTATAGAAAATGATAGAAATTATACTTCTGATTATGAGGCACATGAAAATAATATCGATGCACTTACTTTTGAAGAAAAGATAGAAAAAGTAAAAAATGCAGGTGTAGTTGGCCTAGGTGGGGCAGGGTTCCCCACACATGTGAAGCTCAATGTAAAAGAACCAGAAAAAATAGAATATGTTATTGTGAATGGAGCTGAGTGTGAGCCTTATCTTACATCTGACTATCGTTTGATGCTTGAAAGATCTAAAGAACTGGTTGAAGGATTAAAGATCATGTTAACTCTTTATCCTCATGCTGTAGGCTATATTGGAATCGAAGATAATAAGAAAGAAGCCATTCATACCTTAGAAAAGGTATGCGCACATGAAGAAAGAATAAGCGTTAAGGTATTGAAGACCAAATATCCACAGGGTGGAGAAAGAATGTTGATAGAAGCATTGACTGGAAGAAGACTCAATTCAAAGATGCTTCCTCTTGATGTTGGTTGTATTGTAGATAATGTGGCTACAGTTCTTGCGATTAGAGATGCGATTAAATATGATCGTCCTTTAATTTCTACAGTCATGACTCTTACAGGAGATGGAGTAAATACGCCTTGTAATGTAGAGGTTCCTGTAGGAACTAATTTCCAGTTTATTGTTGAATCACGTGGTGGTTTGAAAGAAAATGTAGAGAAAATTATCAGCGGAGGTCCAATGATGGGTATTTCACTTATTTCTCTTCATACTCCTGCAGTAAAGACTAGCAGTTCTATTCTTGCTTTTACTTATGATGAAGTGGCATTAAATGCACCTACAGCTTGTATTAGATGTGGGCGCTGTATAGATGCTTGTCCAAGTCATCTCATTCCTCAAAAGCTTTATCAGGCTTCTTTGAAGAATGATATCAATACATTCATACAGCTGAATGGTATGGAATGTATAGAATGTGGATGCTGCAGTTATGTATGTCCTGCAAAAAGAAATATGACACAGGCTATTAGAAAATGTAAGTCAACTGTTGCATCTCTTAAAAGAAAGTAGGGGAATGTTATGAATAAACTATTACATACATCATCATCACCTCATGTACGTGATCAAACAGATACAACACGTATTATGATTGATGTCATTATCGCCTTGATGCCTGCAACACTCTATGGTATTTATCAATTTAAGTTAAATGCAGCACTTATAGTCGTTGTATCAGTACTTACTTGTGTATTATCTGAATATCTATTTGAATACTTTATGAAGAAGCCTATTACAATCAAGGATTGTTCTGCAATTGTAACAGGACTCATTCTTGCATTAAATCTTCCATCCACTGTTCCTTTATGGATACCAGTCATTGGTGCTCTATTTGCGATTATTATCGTAAAACAGTTATATGGTGGACTAGGACAGAATTTTATGAATCCTGCCTTGGCAGCACGCTGTTTCTTGCTTATTTCATTTACTGGACGAATGACACATTTCGTCTTTGATGGTGTCACTACTGCAACGCCACTCGCAATTCTTGAAACGAGATCTCATTATGACTTGTTCCGTTTATTTATCGGTACAACAGCAGGGACTATTGGTGAAACATCCACTTTGATGATTCTACTAGGTGGCGCTTATATGTTAGTAAAGAGAGTCATTAAACCAACTATACCAGTGGCTTATCTTCTATCTTTCTCACTCTTTACTCTTATTTTTTCACCATTCCGTTTTGATTTCTATTATCTCGCATGTCAGTTATGTGGTGGAGGCTTAATGCTTGGCTGCTTCTTTATGGCCACTGATTATGTAACAACACCTATTAATTTTGAAGGCCAGATTGTCTTTGGTGTTTTAATAGGAATACTCACTGGTTTATTTAGATTCTTTGGGACAACCACAGAAGGTGTTTCTTATGCGATTATTCTAGGTAATCTCGTTGTACCTCTTATTGAGAAATATACACTTCTCTATAAAACAAAGAAGGCGGTGGTATCATGAATATAAAGAGAATCATCAAGGATACATGCATTTTATTTATTATTACTATTGTATCTGGATGTCTCCTTGGTTTTGTCTATAATTCCACAAAAGATAAAATAGCCGCAAAACAAGAAGAAACAAAGCTTCTTGCCTATAAGCAGGTTATGAGTGAAGCAGATGATTTCAAGGCTGATTACAGTAAACTCATTCAACAAAGCCCAAAGCTTCTTACAAAAGATTATGGAAAGAATGGTATTGAAATCACCAATGCTTTAGGGGCTTATAAAGATAATAAATTACAAGGCTATGTCATTCAGGTGACTGATAAAGATGGCTTTGGTGGTGAAATAGAACTTATTATTGGAATTGATTTAAACAAACAGATTAAAGGCGTAGAAATCTTATCTATTAATGAAACAGTAGGGCTTGGTATGAACGCGAAGAATGAATCTTTTAGATTACAATATTTGAATAAGAAGGTGGATTCATTTGTCATAACTAAAACAGGTAAAGAGAAAGATAATGAAATTGATTCTCTTTCTAGTGCCACTATTACTTCTAAAGCAGTCACAAATGGTGTCAATGGTGCCCTTGATTTCTATGATCTGTTGAAAGGAGATGGACAACGTGAATAAATATATCAAACCTGTTTATAATGGCATTATTAAAGAAAATCCTACATTTGTCTTGATGTTAGGTATGTGTCCAACTTTTGCTGTCACAACTTCAGCTATGAGTGGGATGGGTATGGGACTCACGACAATGGCTGTACTTATTATGAGTAACTTTGTGATTTCCGCATTACGTAAGATTATTCCTGAACGTGTTAGAATTCCAGCTTATATAGTTATCGTGGCAACTCTTGTGACTGTTGTACAGCTCCTATTACAGGCAAATCTTCCATCTTTATATGATACATTAGGTATTTATATTCCTCTTATTGTGGTTAACTGTATTATTCTAGGCCGTGCAGAAGCATTTGCATCTAAGAATAATCCTATTCTTTCTATATTAGATGGTGTAGGTATGGGTTTAGGATTTACTTTAGCCCTTACTTGTATTGGACTCGTGAGAGAACTTTTAGGTGCTGGTACTGCTTTTGGTTATACAATCATGCCAAAAGCCTATGAACCTATTTCTATTTTTATCATGGCTCCAGGGGCATTCTTTGTCTTATCCATGTTAACCGCAATACAAAATAAATTAAAACTACCAAGTGCAACAAATATTGAACATTCTTCTACACTTGAATGTGGCGGAGATTGCACACATTGTCATGGTATTACTTGCTTTGAAGAATATAAGAAGGAGGTGCAGAAATGATGAAAACATTACTTTTAACTTTAATTAGTGTCTCTTTAGTCAATAACGTTGTTTTATCTCAATTCTTAGGCTTATGTCCATTCTTAGGTGTTTCTAAGAAAATAGAAACAGCAGCAGGTATGGGAGGCGCCGTTATATTCGTTATTACGATTGCCTCAGCTGTCACTTCACTTCTTTATCGATTATTAGTAAAATTCCATGTAGAATATCTAGAAACAATTGCATTTATTCTTATTATTGCAGCACTTGTCCAATTAGTAGAATTATTCTTAAAGAAATATTCACAAGGGCTGTATCAGTCTCTAGGTGTTTATTTACCACTGATTACAACAAACTGTGCCGTACTTGGTGTGGCTTTGACGAATGTACAAAATCATTATAATTTCATCGCAAGTGTTGTCGCTGGTTTTGGAACAGCTGTAGGCTTCACTATATCTATTATTATTCTTGCAGGAATTAGAGAAAGAATAGAAGATAATGATATTCCTCATAGCTTCAAAGGGTCTCCTATTGTATTGATTACTGCAGGTTTGATGGCCATTGCCTTTATTGGCTTTTCAGGTTTGATTTAAAGGGGGAGAATGAATATGAAGTCAATTATGATTGCAACTCTCCTTGTAGGTTTGATAGGGCTATTTATTGGAATAGTTCTTGGTATTGCGAGTGAGAAGTTTAAGGTTGTTGTAGATGAAAAAGAACAGAAAATCAGATCTGTTCTTCCAGGTAATAACTGTGGTGCCTGTGGTTATCCAGGGTGTGATGGTTTAGCTCATGCGATTGCAAAAGGAGAAGCACCTAGTAATCAATGTCCTGTAGGAGGTAATGAAGTAGGCGCAAAGATTGCTTCTATTTTAGGACAGCAAGCACAGGTAAGTACACGTTATACAGCCTTTGTGAAATGTAAGGGAACATGTGATAAAGTGACACCTGTGTCTGATTATACAGGTATTAAAGATTGTTTAAGTGCTGCATTAGTACCAGGTAAAGGTGGTAAGATGTGTACTTCAGCCTGTATTGGTTTAGGAAGCTGTGTACAGGCTTGTGATTTTAATGCAATCCATATTGTAGATGGCGTAGCTGTTGTAGATAAGGAAAAATGTAAAGGATGTCAGAAATGTATGGAAGCATGTCCTAATCATCTGATTGAAATGGTACCTTATGAAGCGATACATCGTGTTCAATGTAATTCTCATGATAAGGGACCAGTTGTCACTAAAAGCTGTCAATCAGGTTGTATTGGCTGTCGTTTGTGTACAAAGGTATGTCCAAATGGAGCGATTACTGTCGATGATTTCTTAGCCCATATAGATTATTCTAAATGTACAAATTGTGGGGCATGTGTAGAAAAATGTCCTAGAAAAGTCATTCAATAAAAAAATCCCTTTATTGGGATTTTTTAAGAGTGCTTGAAGTGTGTTGTATAAGTGATTTGATTATTTGTATCAATAAAGCATGCTTCTACATCGTCTAGTGACTCAATGAGTGCTTTACCTTTTTCGAGTCCTAAAGAGAAACATACAGTACTTAATGCATCACCCTGCATTGAAGAAGGGGATACAATAGTGACAGAAGCAAGCCCGTTATCATAACTATAACCCGTACGAGGGTTTAAAATATGATGATAAACATGATGGTTCACTTTCATCTGTCGTTGATAAATGCCACTTGTTACAACTGATTTATTTTCTATTTTAGTACTTATAATAGATTCATCTGTTTTTTGAGGATTGGTGATTCCAATACGATATCCTTCTGTCATCTTATCTCCGACACATAGGATATTACCGCCAAGATTAATCAAGGCATTATTGACTTTATGTTGGATTAAATACTCTTTAAGTTTATCTGCAATATATCCTTTCGCTATTGCACCTAAATCTATTATTGTATTAGGATTTTTATAGAGTATTTTTTTGTGATCACAGATAATATTTTGATAGTTAACTGTTTTAAGATTTTCTTTTATGAGAGTTTCATTGGGTAAAGTTACTTTATCACTCTTGAAATCCCATAAAGAACTCACAGCGCCAATCGTAATATCAAAAGCACCATGTGATAACTCACTATAATAAAGTCCCTGTTTAATGACAGAGGCGAGTTCGTTAGAAATAGTTTGGTATTGGGTCTTATTCTTATTATGATTAATTTGATAGAGTTCACTAGAAGTATTTGTGGTAGAGAAGATCAGCTCATATTTCTTACATAAATCAAAGCAGTTATTTAGAATCTTTTTTGAAGATGAATCATATAAAGTAATAGAGACAACTGTATCTAAACAGAACTCTTTCTGAGTAATGGGTTCATTATTAGGCTTACAGCCACTAAGTAAAGAAAAACATAGGATAAGTGAAAGTATTCTTTTCATAAAGCACCTCCTTATTCTATTATACAAGGAGAAAATAATGAAAAACAGAAAATATGATATTTATGTGTTGACTGTTTTATTGATTATAGTTGCTGCTGGTTTTCTTCTTCGTCCTCAGTCAAAAAGTAATATGATTAAAATTACTTTAAACAAAGAAGTTTATGGCTATTATGATTTAAATAAAAATCAAACAATACATATTAATAAAGAGAATACATTAAAAATAGAAAATCACAAAATAAGAATGATTTCAGCTACCTGTCCAGATCATTTATGTATCAAGCAGGGGGCAATTAATAAAAAAGGGCAGAGTATCATCTGTCTTCCTCATAAACTCATTGTAGAGGTGGTGTCAGGAGATGAAAAACAACAAGATGATCAAGCATACTAAAGTCAGACAATTATGCTTTCTTGCAATATTCTGTACTATATCCATCATATTGAATTATATAGAAATGTTGTTTCCTATTTATTTAGGAATCCCTGGCGTAAAACTTGGTTTAGCCAATATTGTGTCTTTGACTATTCTTTTATGCTTTGGATTTAAATATGCAGTCGGTGTTTCACTTCTTCGTATCTTTATTATAGGAATCACATTCACAAATCCCTACATGATGCTTTATAGCTTGGCAGGAGGATTTCTATCTATTAGTATTATGGCATTGATGGTAAAGACACATCTCTTCTCGAATATCGTTGTCTCTATAATAGGAGGCGTATTTCATAATATAGGGCAGTTACTTGTTGCCTTTGTCTTCTTTTCTACCTCTGCCTTTGTCTATTATTTTCCATATCTGATATTACTTGGTATTGTATCAGGCACGGTGGTAGGAATAATCGCACAAATTATATATATTAAAATAAAAAGGCATATTATTGGCTAAAATATGGGAGTGAAACATTTCCATATTTTTATGTATATGTTATTATAAGGCGGTATGTTTAAAAGAAGGGTGAAATTATGAAAGAACGTGAACAATTTAAATCGAGAATAGGCTTCCTGCTTCTTTCGGCAGGATGTGCTATTGGTATTGGAAATGTATGGAGATTCCCTTATGTTGTAGGACAAAATGGTGGAGGAATCTTTGTCTTCTTCTATTTGATTTTCTTGCTTCTTATTGGTGTTCCAATTCTAAGCATGGAATTCTCTGTAGGACGTGCAAGTGCTAAAAGTCCAGTTAAAGCTTATCAAACTTTAGAAAAGCCAGGACAGAAGTGGCATTTACATGGTTATGTTGGGTTATTAGGTAACTTCTGTTTAATGATCTACTATACTACAGTGTCAGGATGGATGTTGAACTATTTCTATAAGTTCTTAACAGGTGGATTTACAGGAGTCAAAACATCTCAGGTTGCATCAGTTTTCCAAAATGTATTATCTAGTCCATCTCAGAATGTATTCTGGATGATAGTAGTTGTTGTTATTGGTATGTTAGTATGTTCAATGGGATTACAGAACGGTGTAGAAAGAATTACAAAAGTCATGATGATTGGCTTACTTGGACTCATTGTAGTTCTTGCAGTACATGGGTTAACACTAGATAATGCGATGGCAGGTGTTAAATTCTATTTATATCCAGACTTTAATAAGATCAAACATATTGGCTTATTAAATGTAATCGTAGCGGCAATGAACCAGTCTTTCTTTACTTTAAGTATTGGTATTGGTTCAATGGCGATATTCGGTAGCTATTTAAAGAAAGATAAAACTCTTTTAGGGGAAGCAGTGAATGTTGCAGTGTTAGATACATTTGTCGCTTTTGTGGCAGGTCTTATCATCTTTCCAGCATGTTTCTCATTTGGAGTAAATCCTGACAGTGGTCCAAGTCTTATCTTTATTACTTTACCTAATGTCTTTTTATCAATGACAGGAGGTAGAATTTGGGGTGCTCTATTCTTCCTATTTATGGCTTTCGCATCATTATCTACAGTCATTGCAGTATTTGAAAATATTATTGCCTGCACAATGGAATTATGGAACATCACAAGAAAGAAATCAGTAATCATTAATTTAATTCTTATTACTGTATTCTCATTACCTTGTGCTTTAGGTTTTAATGTCCTTGACTTCTTGCAGCCTCTTGGCAGTGGTTCAACAATATTAGATTTAGAAGACTTTATCGTAAGTAATCTTCTCTTACCACTTGGTTCTCTTGTTTATTTATTATTCTGTACATCTCGCTTAGGATGGGGATTCAAGAATTATCAAACAGAAGCCAATATGGGTGATGGTCCTAAGATTCAGAACTGGATGCAGGGTTATCTTACAATTATATTGCCTATTGCGGTCATATTCGTATTTATCAGCAGTTTGATTTAAACAGTGGATTCCACTGTTTTTTTCTTTAGAGAATTCTTCTTAATATGAGTATAATATAAATAGAGAGAGAAAGGAGGCTTTTTATGACAAAGCAACAATATCAATTATGGATTTTAGAACATCAATCAGATGATTATATTTTAGAAAGAAAGAATGAAGATCTTATACAGCTTGATACATCCTATGCAGTAGCTTCTGTACAATTTTCTTCTATTGAAGACAATACACTAGTAGAAATTTCTATTGTTTCAAAGAAGGATAAGCGTACTAAATTTTATCTTCATTTTGAATTGAAGGAAGAAGAACATGCTAAAAAACTCTTTGATGAGATGGTTAAAACGCTGATTCGCTTAAAGGGCGAAAAGAAAGTCAGAGTATTATTATCTTGTTCTGCTGGTTTAACAACTTCGATGTTTGCATCTATGCTTACTGAAGCGGCTGCTACGCTAGGATTGGATTATGAATTCAATGCAGTGAGTTATATAAATATTTATGAAGAGGCGGATCATTATGATTTAATACTGATTGCACCTCAGATTGGTTATATGTTGAATCGTTTAAGAAGCAGTCTCCCCGATCATCTTATTCTACAGATACCTACAGCTTATTTTGCATCCTATAATACAGGAGAAACAATACAGTTTATACAAAAATCATTGAATGATTATTGTAGAAAGAAAAACGAAAATAAGAAAAAAATATGTCATTGTAAGAAATCTCAAAAGCGTATTTTATCCATTGTTATTCAAATCAATAAAAATAAGCAGCGTATCTCTTATCGTCTTTATAATAAGAATGAGGTACTAGATGAAAATCTGATTATCAAACCTACCTATAGAATTCAGGATCTTTATGATATTATTGATACACTCTTATTAAAGTACACTTTTATTGATTGTATTAGTATTGCGACACCAGGCATTGTGAATGATAATAAGCATTTTGTAGACGCTTATACAGGAAGTATTATTGATATTCATGAATCATTTGAAGAAAAATATCATATAAGTACATATGTATTTAATAATGCGAATGCTGCCTGTGTAGGCTTTTCTTTAGAGCATCCTGAATATTCTCATATTATTTTTCATTCTCAGCCATTTGGTGCTGGTCATGGAGGACAGGGAATCATTGCTAATAAGATGCTTCTTACAGGATATAAAGGTATTGCAGGAGAGTTAAGGTATTATCTTCATCGTATGCAGTTGTCTGATGATGAAAATAAGCTGATCTGGACAGAAGCAGGGGCTTTAGAAGTTGTTACAAAAGCTTTATTACCTTCTATTATTACAATAGGACCAGAGGCAGTGGCTATCAGTTGTCGTATGACGCCGGATATGAAGGAAATAAAGAAGACACTTTCTTCTTTCATCCCAGAAGAGTATCTTCCAGAATTTTATTCTATTCAGGATCCTATTCCTTATATGCTAGATGGTCTTGCTCATCTTGCTGATGAAATAATTTAAAGACTATGAAAAGAAACCGTATAGAACATGTGAAGAAATATAGTATGCTTTCTCTTGTAGAAGATTTAGGCTTTACTCTTGTTTATGAGAGTTCTAATTACTATCATCTCGAGGAACATGATTCATTAAAAATTAGAGTAAATATCAATAGATTCTATTGGTATTCAAAAGGATTTGGAGGAGACACGATTACATTATGCCAGACATTGGGGTTAGAAAAGAATTCAGAATTTCATTCTTTTATCTATACGATTCTTTATCTGGAAATGAGAATGTATAAGAATCCTCATCATGAATTTAAAAAGATTAAAAGACAAGAGAGAAAACTCTATTTACCACGTAAAGATATTAATAATAAGAAGGTCTATTATTATTTATATGAAAGAGGCATTAGTCTCAATATTATTGATTATTTTATTGATCATGATTATCTCTACCAGGAAGCAGTGCACCATAATCTTGTCTTTGTATCTTATAAAGGAAGTCAACCAGTATTTATAAGTAAAAGGGGAAGTATCAAGAATAATCGCTATATGCGTGAGCAGGCAGGAAATGATTATAACCATTGTTTTTATATATCGCATAACTCTTCACTGCTTATTGTGACTGAATCTATTATTGATATGATGTCTCTAATGACTCTTACAAATAACTTTAAGAAGTATGATTATCTATCACTTAATTCTGTCTCTCATTATCGTGCACTCTTTTATCATTTAGAACATCAACCAATAGAAAGAGTCTTATTAAGATTAGACAATGATCAAGCAGGAAGACAGGCTGTTCATACAATCGTTGATATTTTAAATAAGAACTATCCCTCTATCGAAATAGATATAGCCTATCCTTATAGGCATAAAGATTGGAATGATTATCTTGTCTATGGTATTAAGCATAAAGAAAATGATATAATTGTATTCTAAAGAGGATAAATGATATGAAACTTATATTAAAACAAAGAATTTTCAGTCTGATGGATAGTTATGATATCTATGATGAATATGATCAGGTTGTCTATAAAGTCAGCAGTCGTCTTTCATGGGGTCATAAATTAGATGTATATGACTCATCAGGTCATTGTCTAGCAACCATTAAAGAAGAAATCTTGACATTCATGCCAAGATTTAGTATCTACATAGATGATCATTATATCGGTTCATTCCAAAAGAAAATCAGCTTATTTCCTAAATATGTTTTAGAATTTAATGACTGGTCTATTAATGGAGATTTCATGAACTGGAATTACACTATAAGTGATTCTTATCATGAAATTGCGACTATATCAAAAGAACTATTTCATTTTACAGATGTCTATGTCATTGATGTTCACAATAGCCAGGATGCACTTTATGCATTACTAGTAGTACTAGCAATAGATGCTGAAAAGTGTTCAGCCTCAAATAACTAAAAAAAAAGAAGCCGAGGCTTCTTTTCTTATGCATCAGAACGGGCAAATTTATTCTTCATAGTAAAGCTTAATTCATCTAAGACAAGATGTAATGTCTTTGAAGTTTCCTTCTTCAACATATCAGCTGCCTTTTGATTGGCTTCATGTCTTAGCTCTGTTTTTCTTGCTTCATCTGTTTCTTTTTCAATTAGTTCATCATATGTATGAATAATATGATGTGAATGAGATTGTACCACTCTTTGATAACGTTCAATATGGATGGCTGATTGTTTATCACATGCATCAGCCATAGCTCCTATAAGTCTATTGGCCCAATAGAAGTTATCAGTAGATACTTCACCTGTTGTATTACTGTAATATTCAGGTACGGTATCAATATGAATATATAATGGAACAAGTGTATTGAATACATTTGAACCAAATGTAAACCATTCAATAGGTTCCTGTCCCTGTCTTACCTGTAATACAGATAAGAAGTCGTTTCTATTGATTCCTACAGGACGTAATGCACCTTTATTAGATAAATCTCCACGCGTAATATATGGATCATAAGGCGTATTCTGGAAATGAGTTGATAATGCATATTTTACATCTTCAACAGTAATCTTTCTTTCAGGTACTATAGTCCAAGGAATATCATCAGAAAATGGTGTAAAGTCTGCATTTTCTCCATCCCATTTATAAGTATGTGGATTTAAATAACGTCTAATAAACCAATCACGTGGTGTGTTATAGACATGATCTGAATCATCATGTGAACCAAATGCATAACGTGCATTAAATGAATCATCTAGATTTAAACATAAATGATTCTTTTCAATAAATTCCTTTAAATCATCACTACATAAATGATTTTCTTGAGTAGTAAAAGCATCCTTTAAATCAAATGTATCAATACCTAACTGGTTAGGCATTACAACATAAGCATCATCAGGAACTCTTCTTGCAATCCAATGATGACCACCAATAGTTTCTAACCACCAGATTTCATCATGATCAGAGAAGGCAATTCCGTTCATTTCATATGTTCCATACTTTTCTAGTAATGAACCAAGTCTTAAAACACCTTCTCTTGCACTATGAATATAAGGTAATACAAGATAGACAATATCTTCTTCACCAATACCGCCTGGTGTATTTGTTTCTTCATCATATTCTACAAGTGGATCAGCCCCTAATACACGAGGATTAGAAGTGATTGTTTCTGTCGCTGTCATTGCGACTTCGGCTTCATTAATTCCACTTGCTGCCCAGATACCTTCACCTTTTAAGGCATTTGGCATCGCAGTATATCTCATTGGATTATCAGGTAATTGAATCTTTAAATGAGATAATACTGTTTCATATTCTCTTTTTTGTTGTTCTGGATGAATCACTGCAAGTTTCTTTGGTGTAAATCTTGTAGACTGTGAATCATCATTTCTTGCGATTAAGGTAGAACCATCATAAGATGCATTCTTACCTACTAGTAATGTCGTACATGGCATACATTCTCTCCTCCTTGTAGACTTTATTATAGACCTTAAAGTAAAATAATCCAGCACATATGTGCAACCAAATGGAGGAAATCATCGTATTAATAGTGAAGGGAGGGAAATATCATGACAATAGAAGATGTAATTGATACCTATGGGGATATGGTGACTCGCATTTGTATCATGAATTTGAGAAATAGCGACGATGCGAAAGACTGTTTTCAAGAAGTTTTCATTAAACTCTATAAGCACGGCATGATAGAAGACCCTGATTATCTAAAACACTGGCTGATTCGTGTCACAATCAATACATGTAAGGATTATCGTCGTGTTTTCTATAAGAAGACAATTAATATAGAAGATGTGCTTATACAAGATGGAAAGAAGGATTATGTATTGCTTCCTGTGATATTAGATATGCCAACGCGTTATAAGAATGTACTTTATCTATATTACTATGAAGGATATAAAACAGATGAAATTTCAGAAATATTAAAGATGAATATCAATACAGTGAAATCAAGATTAAAAAGAGGAAGGGAGATACTAAAGAAGAAAGTGGGTGAGGATGATGAATAAATGGAAGGAATTTGATGATATTCAAACGCCAGAAGATTGGAAGAAGATCACATATACACAAAAGAAAAAACATTATTCATTTTCTATGGTTTTAACAGCTGTTATTGTATGTATTTCTTTAATAACTGTCAGTGCATTTCATTCTGATATGTCAGAATGGCTGACAAATCACTTTTCTAAAGATGATATTCATCCTGTTGAGAATGTGGCTTTTAAGGATATCAGCTGGGGTGAGGCTCCTTTTGGATATACATATACCAAGGATGATAAAATAAAAAATATTTATCTTATGCATCATAATCAAATCAAATTACAAAAACCACGTACATATAAGGGTGTTTATAAGAAACCATTCTCTTTTAAGTATGTGCGTTATCACCATGATATTTTCATGTATGATTTTTCAGAAAACATATGGTATGGTGTTAATCGTATATTTAACAATACTGTCTATTTATCTACAAAAGAGAATGATATCATTGCCTTGAATATGAAGACAGGAAATATTGAAGCAATAACCACTGATCATCGCTCTGTAAATCCATACCTATCACCTCATGGACGTTATCTACTTATTAATAAGCAGGATGAGTATTGGACAATCTATGATACAGTCAATAAGACAGAAAAAATTGTGCCTGATATATGTGGGTATGCTTTATCAAATGAACATTCATTTTATGGTGATGATTATATTATTACTTATGGTGATGATTATACGATTGTGATTGATTGTGCAACGCAGAAGGTGGTTGAAAAATGGAATGGTATTACTGAATTTGCATCTGCATTTGAATTAGTAGATAATACAATCATTAATCATGTCACTAGAAAGAGTTGTGAAATAAAGGAAGAAAATTATCGTATAAAAATTGCAAGTTCTACAAGTCAATATCTTCTTATCACAAATGAAAATGAAGATTCTTTCTATGATAAGCATGTCAATTATTATCTCTACGATATTCAAAAGAATAGCTATGTCCCATTATCTTTACCATTTAAAAATGGTGTTGATATTTCACTCTATGAATATGAAGGAGAAAACAAATTGATCATCTATGATGATAAACAAAGCTATTTAGTCAATCTTCAATCATTGTTCCAATAGAAAAGCGGGGGAGTTCAAAAACTAAACTCCCTCGCTTCATTATTTATTTAAAATCTTTTTTACTACATTCGCAGGTGCAAATTCATAATCAAGGAATTCCATTTCAAATACACCCTGACCTTGAGTCATAGAACGAAGATCAACTGCATAGTTCATCACTTCACTCATAGGTGCTTCTGCAATAATCTTAATTAATCCATCTTCAAATACATCAGAACCGATGACTCTCGCACGTAATGTATTTAAATGACTCATAATATCACCTGTAAACTCATCATCAATAATAACCTTCATCTTCATATATGGTTCAAGTAATGCAGGCTCTGCCTTAGGCATCGCTTCCTTGAAGCACATAGATGTTGCAGTCTTAAAGGCCATTTCAGAAGAGTCAACAGAATGATAGGCACCATCAATAAGAGTTGCTTCAATACCTAGTACTGGATAACCACCTAAGCATCCTGCTTTTACACTTTCAATAAGTCCCTTTTCAACAGCAGGGAAATAAGTACGAGGTACAGCACCACCAAATACTTCTTCCTTAAAAATATAAGGCTTATCATAATTACGAGAAGGTTTGAAAGTAATTTCTACTTCACCAAACTGTCCATGACCACCAGATTGTTTCTTATATCTTGTTCTTTGAGTCACTTCCTTTTTGATTGTTTCACGATAAGGAATCTTGACATCTTCAAACTTTGCTTCTACCTTAAATCTTGCTTTTAATTTATTAAGCACTGTATCAAGATGAATATCACCAATACCAGATAAGCATTGTTGCTTTGTTTCTTCGTTATATTCATAAACTAAAGTAGGATCCTCTTCGAGTAATCTATTAATCGCATTCGCAATCTTTTCTTCATTACTCTTACCAAGAGGTACAATCGCTTTCTTATAATATGGTTTAGAATATTCTGTATCAGGAATAAGAATAGGAGAACGTGGATCACATAATGTATCATTTGTATGACATGTAGTTGAACGTGTAAATGCACCAATTTCCCCTGCATGAAGTTTATCTACTTCAATCAAGTTTTTACCCATAGGCTGATAAATCTTCACAATTTTTTCATCTTCTTTTTCTTTTGGATTATAAAGAGTCATACCTGCATATAAAGTACCACTTGTTACTTTGAAATATGAAGTCTTACCTACAAATGGGTCAGTGATTGTCTTGAAGACAAATAAGCTTGTAGGCGAATCTTCATTACATTCTAAGATCTTTTCATCATCTTTCTTTAAATCCTTTACAATAAGTGCATTCTTTGGATGATTGGCTGAATCAAAGAAAGCACACATAGAATTCAAGATAATACTAATACCAATACGATCAGTACCACAAAGTACAGGAATCAAACTACCATCAGTTACACCCTGTCTTAATGCATTAGAAATCTCTTCTTTTGTGAAAGGTTCTTCTTCTAAATACTTTTCAAGTAATTCATCACTTGTATTGGCCACGGCTTCATCAATCATTGCCTTGATTGGTAATACTTCATCCATCATATCTTCAGGAATAGGGGCAACATGCGTCTGACCATTTTCAAACATACGTCCTTCCATCTTTGCGACATTGACATAACCAACCATCTTATTATTATCCATGATTGGTACCTGTATTGGGGCAATACCCTTACCATAAGTATCCTTTAACTGCTGAAGCTTTGTAGGATAATCGCTATTTGGGTTATCTAATCCATTAATATAGATGATCTTACCTTTATCTCTTGCCTTATACATTGCCTGTTTTGTACCTGCTGAAATACCCGCATAACTTGGACAAATAATTAAAGCAGATTCACAAACAGATAAAGCTGCTTCTGTTTCACCTACGAAGTCAAAAGTACCAGGAACATCTATTAAATTAATCTTACAGTTATCCCATTCAATCGGAACGATTGATAAATTAATAGAAGACTGACGTGCAATCTCCTCAGCACTATAGTCACTAATTGTATTACCACTTTGGATATTACCAATCTGACCAATTGCTCCAGCGCGGTAAGCCATTGTTTCTACTATACTTGTCTTACCACATCCAGAATGTCCTAAAACAGCTACATTTCCAATTTCGTGCGCATGATAATCTCTCATAAACATCTACCACCTTTCTAATGCACTTCTATGTAATGTAAATCTATAAGAATATTTTATCATACATCATTTTAATAATGGAAAATAATCAATGTTTTAAAAAAAGTTTTCCAAAATAAGGGGTGATTGGCTATAATTGAAATGAAAGTACATTGGTAAATAGATTATAACTGTATCATATTTACAAGATAATGATATGTGAAAAAGAGTTCTTTGTAACAATCGTGCTCGTGATAGCGCATCCATGGACTTACATTTTAAATTGTGTAAAATAGTACCTGTACAAGAGTTACGCCAACTCTTGAAAGGGAGGAAATTAAATGGACGCTTTTGCTGATAAGCTAGGACGTGTCGGTGCTTGGTGTGGTCAGAATAAGTACTTGAATGCAATCAAGAATGCATTCCAGAACTTTATGCCAGCTACAATCTCAGGTGCCGTTGGTGTTCTTTGGACAAACGTTTTAGTAAATGATTCAACAGGTTTAGGTGCTTTATGGTCTCCAATTATGGTTCTTAAAGTTCTTAACCCAATTTTTACTGCTATGCAGTATGCTACAATCTCATGTATTACTATTGGTATTACTATGTTACTTGCTTCTGAAATTGCTGAAGCAAATGGTGAAACTGGTTCTTTCCCAGCTGTATTAGGCTTCGTCTTATGGATGATGGTAACTCCAACTTCATTTGCTGCAAAAGATTTATCTGCTTCTTTCATCGATAAAGCTGGTAAATCTCATGGTTATACTTTAGGTAATTTCATTAATGTGACTGGTGAAGCTGCTAAACATAAAATTACAGCTGATAGCTTTACTTACAGCGGTATTTTAACTAACTACACTGCTGCAACTGGTTTATTCACAGGTCTTATCGTTGCAATCGTTGGTATGGAAATCTACAACATGTTCCGTAAGAATGATTCATTAAAGATCAGAATGCCTGAACAGGTTCCACCTGGAGTTTCTCGTGCATTCGAAGTATTAATTCCAACTTGCTTAACTGCAATCATTGTTGGTGCTGTTGGATTAGTATGTCAGTTAGCTACTGGTGCTGAATTAAACGCATTTATCTTCAACGTTGTTCAGAAACCATTACAGAGCTTGATTGGTAACAATATCTTTGCAGTTGCTATTCTTTATGTAATTATCTCATTATTCT